>Ga0208316_1000028_pt1 | contig 228150 bp, 199 predicted proteins | sample MalvireepMed_231_FD_184240 | JGI IMG/M metagenome (GOLD analysis project Ga0208316, IMG submission 184240) | Marine viral communities from the Global Malaspina Expedition - Malaspina viral metaG DeepMed_231 (SPAdes) (version 2) | ecosystem: Environmental > Aquatic > Marine > Oceanic | place...
CGGACACTGCGGCTTCGGAGTAAGAAGAGAAACCCCGCGTCGCTACGCTCCGATGGGTGGCAGCCTTGCTCCGGTCCGGGTGGCAGGCTTCACGTGGAATGGGTGGCAACCTTCAGCGGTTTACGCAATATAGCCCAGCTGAGCATCGGGTTATCAACTAATCTGATGGAAATCGGTAAGACATTAGGAGGTCATGTGGCGAGGGCAAGCAAACAGTATCCGGTCAAAATGCAGGCGCTGAGATACCTTCTCAGTAAAGACAAGCACGCCAGCACGATCCAGTCGGAAATCACCGACTACGACACATACTGGATCTACTTTATTCCGCGGGGAGAGCAAACCGAACATGAAGATGGCCAAACAGACGAAGGGCCAGATCCCAGAAAGATGATAGTAGAGCCCGGTTCGGGAAAAACTCTGAAGGCTCGGCGCGTGAGGAGAATCAATGAAAATCAGCAGCCAGCCAAAAAACTGACTTCATCAATGATCGACGGCGCGACATTCGAAATTCGGCATTTCTACCGAGACACTGAAACAACCTATACCAGTCCAACTACAGCGGCTTTTGCTCGCCTTACTGGCGTTTACAGGCTTTTCTGGACCTGGGAAAACATCCTACAGGCAAACGCTTCACGAAAGACCAAATTTCTAAGAGAACGAAAGACTGCTCTTGAAACCTTAATGCGGCTTGATGATGAGAAAGCGCCGCAGATTGACGTATTATCAGTTGCTCGAGAAATTCACGGGCCTGATTTTCATCTGATCGAAAGAAACAAAAAACGGCAGTACATGAGGCATCTTCAAAGAATAATTGATTCTCTGAGCTTTACTGAAGAAATTCAATATGATCAAAACCGCAGGACCTACACAACGACCGGAAAGTGTATGGCCTCGCTACTCGAGTGGGAGCGCGAATTAAGGCTGCATCGCGCCAGGGTGGCCAGGGAAAGTATCATTATCTTTCTAACTTTGGTCATCGCAGTGGGAACGTCGGTTCAAGCGTACCACCTTGTATCCGGCGGCGCGGGCTAAGCAGACTATCGCAGCGTAAAGCCTTGGTGCGCCTACATGTTGTGGCTGGCGGATACCAAAAACCCCACAACTTCATTGAAAAAGCCCGAACATAAGTCCGGGCCACGAAGCGTGCCCCCCCCTAATCTAATAGTTCGAAAACAGAACGGAAACCCCGGCGAACCGGGGCTTGGTTATTCATCTCATGCTTCTGAACAGCGTATCCGCAGTCTCCTGGGCCCGTCTGATGTTGCTCTGCAGCTGCCAGACGTAGTTAGATAGAACGTGCTCATCGAAAGTTTCACCGCCCTCCCGGGCCTGATCCAGATAGAGAAGCAGCATAGACAGCAGTGAATCTGTCTGAGTGTGGATCTCGTCAATCTGTTCCATCTTCTCTATGTGGGCCTCGTCGATCGGCGCCGATGGGCTGGCCTGTTCCCCTATCTCCCGTGCAGTACTATGCAGCTCCGCTTTCAGATCCTCGTCACTGGTCTCTGTCATAGCCTCACAGTCTCCACTGGCAGTGGCGACCAGGTTCCACGTCTGGTCAATCATCGCGCCAACGACAACATCTGGCGAGTCATGCTCCAGGAGGTTGTTCAGGTTTTCGCGGTTACGCAGGAAGTTGAGCATAGCCTCGGCATCAAGCAGGCGTGAACGGCAATCAGTCAGACGGTTTGAGAATTTGTTCATGGTCACAGTCCCTTTCGTTTGTTGGTAGAAACAAGCGAATCAGGTATGTGGGCCACGATGTGGGCCTAGTGTCATTTCGGGAGGTAACTATTTGAAGTGAGAGGAAAAATGGCGGTGGGCCAGGGATTCGAACCCCGGGAAGGCTACTAACCTTCGGCGGTTTTCAAGACCGCTGCATTCAGCCACTCTGCCAGCCCACCGGTTTTTCCATTCGCCGTCATTGCGACAGCGGTGAGCATGATACCGGAATTGCCTGTGCTGTCAACGCTCTGCATAAAACCCGCCGCATTTTTCAACATTAACGGTTTTTAATGGAATCCGGAAGACGTTTTCCTGTCGTAAATGATTGAAAGTTGCGTATCTGACACTATTATGGGAACCAGTATCCAGTCGTTATAAACGGAGATGACAATGGAAGACAGACGATTCGGCGTTCAGAACTCTCAGGGAGCCTATTCGACTCCCCAGACGGAGCGCGCGACCACAGGCATCAGCGATGATGCGATGAAGGTGTTGCGCAACACCTATATGCTGCTTGGCATGACACTCGCCTTTTCGGCGCTGACAGCATTCCTGAACATGAACGGAACCCACCCGGGCTTCCTGATCACCATCGTGGGATACATTGGGCTGCTGTTCGCAACCTATAAGTTGAAAAACAGCCCCTGGGGCATCGTGACTACCTTCGCCCTGACCGGGTTCATGGGATACACCCTGGGTCCGATCATTGGCGCCTTCGTAGCTGCCGGCGCTTCCTCGATTGTCGCCCAGGCGCTGACACTGACCGCAGTTGCGTTTGTTGGTCTGTCTGCCACGGCCATCATCACCAAGAAAGACTTCAGCTTCATGTCCAGCTTCCTGACCGCTGGTGCGTTTGTACTGATCGGTGCCATGCTTCTGTCCTTCCTGATGGAGAGCTCTGTTCTGCATCTGGCAGTGTCCGCCGGCTTCACGATCTTTGCTTCGATCATGATCCTGTTCGAGACCAGCCAGATCATCAAGGGTGGTGAGCGTAACTACGTCATCGCCACTGTTGGTCTGTATGTATCCATCTACAACCTGTTCGTCAGCCTGCTGCACCTGCTGTCTGCGTTCAGTGGCGAAGATTGATACCAGGCTGAATCAGCCGCTTCGAAACCCCGGCAGTTGCCGGGGTTTTTGCTTTCGGTAAACTGAAAGTCATTGTCTTGCAGACTTATAACGAACAGGAACCATGTCCGAAACCTTTACCCTGGTAATTACTGGCGCGCCCTACTCGTCTCAGGCGCCCCAGACTGCTCTCGGCTTTGCGAAGGCAGCGGTAGATGCTGGCCATCAGATTGACCGGGTGTTCCTCTACGGTGACGGGGTCCATTTGGCCTCTGCGCTCTGCGCGCCGCCGTCTGACGAAACCCACTGGCCAGACGAATGGTCCCGGTTTCTGACTCAGCACAAGATTCCCGGTGTGGCATGCATTGCCTCCGCGCTGCGTCGTGGCCTCGTCAACGAAACCGAACAGAAACGCTATGAATTGCCTTCGGCCAATCTTCGGGCCCCGTTTGAAATCGCTGGCCTCGGAGAATGGGTCGAGGGGCGAATCAAATCCACGCGCACGCTTTATTTCCACGCTGGAGACTGACCATGACCACACTGATCATGATTGACCAGCCTCCCTACGGCGCGTGGACCGGACGGGAAGCACTGGATATGGCGTTTTCGCTGGCAGCCTTCGACCAGTCGGCATCCCTGCTATTCACCGGGCCTGGCGTTAACTGGCTGAGACAGACTCAGCACGCCGGAGGCATTGAACAGAAGTCTGTGGAGAAGAATCTCGCTGCAGCACCGATATTCGGCATGGACGCGATCCTGGCTGATCGGGCTGCCTGTATTGCCTACGGCCTCGATGAGCATTCGCTGATTGAAGGCGTCACCCTGGTAGATGCTGATGCCGATCTCCTCACTGACTATGACCACACCGCATTTGCAGGTTAGCTCAGATGACTGACATCCAGACATTGCACATATTGAACAAATCCCCCGATCATCCCCGGGCCGCGCGGTGCGTTGAAATGATGTCTGCAGAAGACGGCCTTCTTCTGACCGGCAACGGCGTGCTGTTGCTGGCACGCGGGAACCTTCTGCCGGGCGCCAGCAAGGTCTTTGCGCTCATTCCGGACGTCGAGGCGCGCGGACTGGGAGATCTGAGCGGCAACGTCAGTTCTGTGGACTTTGCGGAGATGGTAACGCTTTCATTGCAGGCACAACGGGTAATCAGTTGGTAAACCATGGTCAGTAATGCAATGCCACAACGAAACAACGAAGGCTTTCTTGAAGACGCCCAGACGTGGACCGAAGGTGTCGCGACGGCCATCGCTGCCGAGGACGACGTGGATCTCACAGAAAAACACTGGGAAATCATAAAGTTTCTTAGATCTTTTTATAAAGAGCATGAAATGTCGCCACCCTCTAATCGCCTGTTTGTGAAGGCGGTCAAAGAAGCGCTCGGCGAGGATAAGGGGAACAGCATCTACCTGATGCAGCTGTTTCCCGGCACCCCTGCAAAGACCGCCTGCAGGATTGCGGGGCTGCCAAGGCCAACTAACTGTCTTTAGAGTCCTTTGAGGCAGCGCCGTCCTTCTGCCTGTTGCGTTCCAGGTCCGCTGCACTGCCAAGGAAGCTGCTCAGGCCGTTCTCAAACAGGCCAGAGCCAAATTTCAGGAACTGGCGGGTCGATTCTTTAACGGTGCCGTCAAGGGCGCTTTCTGGCAGTTCCCGGATGGTATCTGCCACACCCTTTTTTACACCGCGAGTCACCGCCGGTTCGATTTCCCGGCCGGCCTCAATCAGTTCCGCCACCCTGGCATCGAGGTATGGACGGACCACGAAACGCCAGAACCCCCAGAGAGTGACAAGCACGGCGCCAACGGTTGCAAGAATCTGGATTGTCAGTGTTAGCCAAAAAGGCATGGCCTTCCTCCTTGTACTCCCGATAACGGGATTCATTCCGGCTAGAAATTCAGATAGTTCAGGGAAACGAACTGGAGTAACCCTGCCAGGGCACCAAAAATACCGCCCACAATCATCAACTGGACCTCTTCTTCCCGGAACGCAGGGCGCAGGATGTCCTGGAATTCATCGGGTTTCAGCGCTTTCATCTGGCCGGACAGAACTTCGGCTACCACAGGTGCCCGCTCACGGTTAAAAGCCGGGTCACTGAACACGTCACGCGTAGCCAGTACCGCCTTCTGGTTCATGGCTTTCTTGAGCTCGGTGTAACCCGTCATACCAACGGTGACCTGCGCCGTCAGCTTCATGATGACAGAGTTGTCCAGTAAGGGGCGAAGGTGTTTCTGGATAATCGCACGGGTTCTGTCACCGTGGCTGCCGTTGATCATGGCGTCGGCAACCTTCTCTACAGTAATCAGTTCCTCCGCCACCAGCCTGGCCCAGACATCACTGATTTCTGGCTGCCTGCGCAAAAACAAACCCTGAACCTTCCAAAACAGGATTCGTCGGGGCTTGAGCGGCGCGAAAATCAGGTTGATGGCAATCCAGTTGGTCACGAAACCGACCACGAAGCCGCCCAGCGGCAGCAGCCAGGGCTCCGGATAGCGGGTCCATAAGGGCACAAGGAGAGCGCCAAGAATGCCTCCGATAACCGCACCTCGGTTGATCACAGACTGAAGCTCCACCGCACCGGCTTGCTGGAAAATCCGGTTCATCATGTCCGGATGTTTTTCGAGTTCGCGGCTGAGCAGAGCCTTGAGGTCGACCAACTCGTCCAGATCGTCACCAAAGTCCTCCACCAGCTCCTCTACCCTGGAGGGCAGCTGTTCACGGGCCCACTGATAAATCCGGTTTCTGACAAATAACGGAAGGTTGTCCCAAAGGACCGGCTGGATTTCGTACATAACCTCATCGATGTACTCATCCATCCGCGGGGTCACCTGGGAAATCACCTGCTCAACGATGCGCTGCGGTTCAAGCTTCTGGTAGACAGCGTTGAGGTCGCCGAACTGCCGAAGCGTCCTGTCGATGCAGATATGCGCCATCTTTTCCGCTTTGCGGGGAATAACGCCCTGCCACCCTATCAGCCCCACCCCGATGAACTGCACCGGATAGAAGGACATCTGGATGGCCAGCCAGTTGGTCAGCCAACCAACAACAGCCGCCATAAGAGGCACTGACAGAAGCGCAACGTCGAACAAGTTTGACCCCGGTAGAAGAGTGTAATCCGTTTTTAGGCGGTGATAATGCCGTTAACGGACAGACAGGATAGTACCTGCCTGCAGTTGCTGTGTATGCGACAAATGATGAAGTAATTGAAATGTCACAACATTGGCCGAGCAGCCATGGCGAAAGCGGTAATGCGGCAGGCCGAATAGATGCCGCGCCCCGCAGGGCGCGGCAAACCGGGCAGGAAGGACTTACTGGTAGTAGGCGTTCTCGGTGTAGGAGTGGTCGGTCACGTCACGCACTGCAGTGATTTCCGGAACCCGCTCCTTCAAGGTTGATTCCACGCCCTGCTTCAGGGTCAGGCTGACAGCCGAGCAACCCTGGCAACCGCCACCGAAACGCAGCACGGCCACGGATTCGTCGACGATCTCCACAAGGGACACCTCGCCGCCATGGGCGGCCAGATTCGGATTGATCTCGGAAGCGAGTATGTAGTTCACCCGATCCGGCAGAGGTGCGTCGTCATCAATCTTGGGCACTTTTGCGTTTGGTGCCTTGATGGTGAGCTGCCCACCCATCTGGTCCTTGGAGTAATCCACGTAGGCCTCTTCGAGGAAGGGCACGGAATTGTGGTCCAGATACAGGATGAACTTGTCCAGATCTACCTGCTCGTCCGTCGGTACTACTTCGTTAGGCGGGCAGTAGGCCAGACAGGTTTCGGCGTTTTTGGTGCCGGGCTGGGTCACGAAGATACGTACGCCCATGCCTTCCACGTCCTGTTTTTCGATAAGTTGTGCAAGATAATCCCGAGCGGGATCTGTCACAGTAACCTGAGCCATGTTTTCAACCCGTTTGAAAATTTGGACTCATTTTAAGGGAGTTCGCGGGAACATGAAAGACCAAGTAAAATAGTCGGGCTTTACGAAGGTAATGAATTTCCCGTATTGGCAGGTATTTGCAGTAGGCAATTGATAATCGTCATTCGTACTAAGACGGGCTCGGGCAATTTTGCTATGATCCAGCGCCATTGATTTTAATACCGCGTTTTTAACGACATCCGGAAGTAAACCTATGACCGATCGCACCACCCGTCTCGACCAGCTCCACAAGGCCCTGCAGGAACGCATTGTGATCCTTGATGGCGGCATGGGCACCATGATCCAGAATCTCAAGCTGGACGAGAAGGCGTTCCGTGGCGATCGGTTTGCCGACTACGAGCGGGAAGTTCAGGGCAATAATGACCTGCTGAACCTGACCCAGCCCGCCCTGCTCCGCAACATCCACGCGGACTACCTGGACGCCGGCGCAGACATTATCGAGACCAACACCTTCAACTCCACCCAGCTTTCCCAAGCGGACTATGGGCTGGAAGCGATTGCCAGGGAACTGAACGTGGCCGCAGCCGAACTGGCCCGGCAGATCGCGGATGAGTACACCGCGAAAAACCCGGAAAAGCCGCGATTTGTCGCCGGTGCCGTCGGGCCGACATCGCGGACCGCCTCCATCTCACCGGATGTCAATAACCCGGGCTACCGCAATGTCGATTTCCAGACCCTGGTCGATAACTACTACGAAGCGGTAGGAGGCCTGGTCGAAGGCGGCTGCGACCTGATCCTGATTGAAACCATTTTCGATACGCTGAACGCGAAAGCGGCGATCTACGCCACTCAGCAGTATTTTGAGTACAGCGGCATCACCCTGCCGATCATGATTTCCGGCACCATTACCGATGCCTCCGGCCGAACCCTTTCCGGTCAGACCACCGAGGCTTTCTGGAATTCGGTGGCCCACGCCAAACCCATATCCGTTGGCCTGAACTGCGCACTGGGGGCCGACGCCCTGCGCCCTTATGTGGAAGAGCTGTCTGCAAAGGCGGAAACCTATGTCAGCGCCCACCCGAATGCCGGCCTTCCCAACGAGTTTGGTGAATACGATCAGACACCCGAGGAAATGGCCGAGATCATCGAAGGCTTCGCCCGTGACGGTTTTCTGAACATCATCGGTGGCTGCTGTGGCTCCCGGCCGGATCACATCGAAGCCATCGCCCAGGCGGTGTCCAAGTACCCGCCCCGGAAGATTCCCGAACGCCCGAAAGCGTTGCGTCTGTCTGGCCTTGAGCCGTTCACAGGCGACGACAATGTTCTGTTTATCAACGTGGGTGAGCGGACCAACGTCACGGGCTCCAAGCGCTTCCTGCGTCTGATCAAGGAAGAGCAATACGAAGAGGCCCTCAGCGTCGCCCGTGATCAGGTGGAAAACGGCGCCCAGATCATCGACATCAACATGGATGAGGGCATGCTGGAGTCGAAAGAGGTGATGGTCACCTTCCTGAACCTCGTCGCCTCCGAGCCGGATATCTCCCGGGTGCCGATCATGATCGACTCCTCCAAATGGGATGTGATCGAAGCAGGATTGCGCTGCATCCAGGGCAAGGCGGTTGTGAACTCCATCAGTCTCAAGGAAGGCGAAGAGGAGTTCGTCAAGCGCGCCAGAGATTGCATGCGCTATGGCGCCGCCGTGGTGGTAATGGCCTTCGACGAACAGGGCCAGGCAGACACCTACGAGCGCAAGACCGAGATCTGCAAGCGCTCTTACGACGTGTTGACCGGCATCGGCTTCAACCCGGCGGATATCATTTTTGATCCGAACATCTTTGCCATTGCCACAGGCATCGAGGAACACAACAACTACGCGGTGGATTTCATCAACGCCACCCGCTGGATTGGGGAAAACCTGCCCCACGCCTCAATTTCCGGCGGCGTGAGCAACGTGTCCTTCTCGTTCCGCGGCAATGATGTAGTCCGTGAAGCCATCCACTCGGTGTTCCTCTACCACGCCATCAAGGCGGGGATGAACATGGGCATCGTGAACCCCGGCCAGCTGGTGATCTACGATGAAATCGACCCAGAGCTCAAAGAGCTGGTGGAAGATGTTGTCCTGAACCGCCGTGATGATTCCACCGACCGGCTCCTTGAGATCGCCGAACGCTACAAAGGCAAAGGCGGCAAAACCCAGGAGGAAGACCTGGCCTGGCGTGAATGGCCGGTGGAGAAGCGCCTGGAACATGCACTGGTCAAAGGCATTACCACCTATATCGTGGACGATACCGAAGCCTGCCGCCAGAGAGCCACACATCCCATTGAGGTCATTGAGGGCCCATTGATGGATGGCATGAACGTGGTCGGAGACCTCTTCGGCGATGGCAAGATGTTCCTGCCCCAGGTGGTCAAAAGCGCCCGCGTCATGAAACAGGCGGTTGCACACCTGATTCCCTACATCGAAGCGGAGAAAACGGAAGACCAGAAAGCCAAGGGCAAGATCCTGATGGCCACGGTAAAGGGCGATGTCCATGATATCGGCAAGAACATCGTGGGTGTGGTCCTGCAATGCAACAACTATGAGGTGATTGACCTGGGTGTGATGGTGCCCTGCGACAAGATCCTCGCTGCTGCAAAAGAACACGATGTCGACCTTATTGGTCTGAGCGGTCTGATTACACCGTCTCTGGACGAAATGGTCCACGTGGCTCGCGAGATGCAACGACTCGATTTCAACATTCCGCTGATGATCGGTGGCGCAACAACTTCCAAGGCGCATACCGCGGTAAAAATCGAGCCCCAGTACAAGAATGACATCGCGCTGTACGTGTCGGACGCATCCCGCTGCGTGAACGTCGCATCCCAGCTTCTGAGCAAGAATGCGAAGCCCGAGTTTGTGGAAGCCGCCCGAACTGAATATGACGAAATCCGCGAGCGCCGCAAGAACCGGGGTGACCGCACCAAGCTGGTTTCCCTGAAGGAAGCTCGTGATCGCGCCCCCGACATCTCCTTCGAAGGCTACCAGCCTCCAAAGCCGGCTTTCACCGGCATCCGGGTGTTCGAGGAATATGACCTCAACGAGCTGGTGGACTACATCGACTGGACGCCGTTCTTCATGTCCTGGGATATTTCTGGCAAGTACCCGGCCATTTTTGATGACCCGAAGCGTGGCGAGGCTGCCCGCCACCTCTTTGACGATGCCCAGAAGATTCTGCACCGGATGATTGATGAAAAGCGGGTCTCTGCCCGTGGCGTCATCGGTTTCTGGCCAGCCAACCGCCGCGGTGACGATGTTGTGCTTTACACGGACGAATCCTGCACCGAGGAGCTGACTACTCTGCACCACCTCCGTCAGCAGGATGAAAAGGCACCGGGCAAACCCATGATGGCGCTGTCGGATTTTGTCGCGCCTGAAGGCTCCGGGACGGTGGACTACGTGGGCGGTTTCGCGGTCACCACCGGCATTGGTGCAGAAGAATTCTCGGTAGAGTTCAAAGATGCCAACGACGACTATAACGCGATTATGGTGAAGGCGTTGGCCGACCGCCTGGCAGAAGCTTTCGCCGAGCGGATGCACGAGCGGGTTCGCCAGGAGTTCTGGGGCTATGCCGCTGATGAAAAGCTGGCCAACGATGACCTGATCAAGGAAAGGTACCGCGGAATACGTCCGGCACCCGGCTACCCGGCGTGCCCGGACCACACGGAGAAGGCAACCTTGTTCAATTTGCTTGAGGCCACTGATACTGCAGGCATTGAGTTGACCGAGCACTTTGCCATGTTCCCGACCGCTGCCGTCTCCGGCTGGTACTTTGCGCATCCGGAATCCAAGTATTTTGCGGTAGGGAAAATTGGCGCTGACCAGGTTGAGGACTATGCTGAACGCAAAGGCATTTCCAAGGCCGAGGCAGAACGCTGGCTTGCGCCAAGCCTGGCGTACGATCCGGCAGAGTAAGCTTCGGGTGAAGCACAGATCAGGGGCGGATGTATGACTGAATCTTCAGAAGCGGAAAAACGGGACGAAAAAAAGCCGCGTGGACCTGGCGTCTTGAAAGTCATGCAAAGCATACTAGCCGGCGCGTTCGGAGTTCAGTCCGACAAGCGCCGGGAAGAGGACTTTTCAAGCCACAGCCCCTGGCCTTACATCATCGCCGGCATTCTGTTCACAGCCAGCTTTGTTGTAGGCCTGATCGTTATTGTAAATCTGGTCCTGGCGAGCCAGTAGACTACTGGCCAGCTACCCAGACCACCGCGAAAGCCACGGCAAGAACCACCAGCAGCACTGCGGCAACGGCATCGGCCTGACTGTCAGAACGTGCGGTCTTTTTCATGTCTGTTCCTCTTTCCGAGTTTTTGTCTCGTGTTTTTCTTGTTATCACGGCAGCAGCGCACACTGCTAACGTCATCCTCCAAGTTAAGCAGTTAATTGATATTCGTCCAGTCCCTTGTTCCTTCTGCTTATCGCCTGAGTCGATAAACATATTTTGAAATAATCATTTTAAGAATAAAAACCCGCTGTTATCCTTCCCGTCAGATATAAGGCCGTCGGCCTGGATATGTCGCTTTCAAGCAGGATCTTCCCACTATGTACGTATATGATGAACACGATCGGCAAATGGCTGCCGAGAGGGTTGCCCAGTTCCGTGACCAGACCGAAAGAGCGCTGGCCGGGGAGTTGGCTGAAGACGAGTTTCTTCCCCTTCGCCTGCAGAACGGCCTGTACGTTCAGCGTCTTGCCCCCATGCTCAGGATCTGTGTTCCTTACGGCATGATGCGCTCAGACCAGCTTCGCCGGCTTGCGCGAATCACCCGGGACTACGACAAAGGCTATGCGCACTTCACCACTCGCCAGAATGTGCAGCTTAACTGGCCGGCGCTGGAAGACGTTCCCGACATTCTTGCAGAACTCGCTGAAGTGGAAATGCACGCCAACCAGACCAGCGGCAACTGCATTCGTAATACCACCACAGACCAGTTCTCCGGTGTTCAGTCGGACGAGATTGCGGATCCGCGGCCCTACTGCGAAATCATTCGCCAGTGGTCCACGTTCCATCCGGAATTTGCCTTCCTGCCGCGGAAATTCAAGGTTGCCGTGAACGCTTCCGAGCAAACCGATCGAGCCGCCATCCAGGTGCACGACATCGGGCTTCAGATGGTACGCAACGAGGCCGGCGATCTCGGTTTCCGGGTACACGTGGGCGGTGGTCTTGGCCGTACGCCCATGGTCGGGCCGGTAATTCGCGATTTCCTGCCGGAACTGGATCTTTTGACCTACCTGGAGGCCGTGCTTCGCGTCTATAACCGATACGGTCGGCGCGACAACAAGTTCAAGGCCCGGATCAAGATTCTGGTGAAGGCTCTGACCCCTGAGGGCTTTGCTGAAAAAGTGGAAGCAGAGTGGCAGCATATCAAGGAATCCCCGACCCGGCTGACGCCCGAGGCGATTCAACGCATCCAGGCCTACTTTACCGAACCGGATTACGCGGCTATCGACAATGCCACGGACCTGCTGGCCAGCCAGCGGTTTGAGAACCGGGGCTTTGACCAGTGGCTGACCCACAACGTGGACACCCACAAGAAGGCAGGCTATGCCATCGTCTCCCTGACGATGAAGAAAACCGGCACTCCTCCTGGCGATGTCAGTGACAAGCAGCTTGAACAGATTGCCGATCTGGCAGACGAGTTCAGCTTCGGTGAAATCCGGGTCACTCACCAACAGAACGTGGTGCTGGCCGATGTGCGCCAGGATCGGCTGTTTGAACTGTGGCAGGCGATTACGCCCATGGGTTTCGGTACCGCGAACCTGAACACCCTGACTGATGTTATCTGCTGCCCCGGCGGTGATTACTGCGCCCTCGCCAATGCCAAGTCCATCCCGGTGGCCGAGGCCATCCAGCGGCAGTTCGATGATCTGGATTACCTGTACGACCTGGGCAATATCGATCTGAACATTTCCGGCTGCATGAATGCCTGCGGCCACCACCACGTCGGCAACATTGGTGTTCTCGGTGTCGACAAGAAAGGCCAGGAGTTCTATCAAATCAGTCTGGGCGGGTCGTCCCATCATGATGCCTCAATCGGCAAGATTCTGGGGCCTTCCTTTGCACGGGATGAGATGCCCAAGGTGATTTCAAAGATCATTGATGTCTACGTGGACAAGCGCACGGAAGAGGAAACCTTCCTCGACACCTATCGCCGCGTAGGAATTGATCCATTCAAGGAGCGGGTTTATGCCTAACGTTATTTCTCCGGATGGCAGCATCCGCCAGGACAACTGGGTAGTGGTGCCCCGCCCCGCCGAGGGCGAATCGCTGGATATTCCGGCCGACCAGCCGGCGTTAATCCCTGCGGATCTCTGGCTGGCAGGCTATGAGCATTTTACCGGACGGCAGGAGATTGGCGTGTGGTTCGACAGCCACGACGAGCCGGAGATTTTGGACGGTCGGGTGAACGAACTGCCGGTAATTGCTGTGAATTTTCCGAAGTTCAGTGACGGGCGTGGTTACAGCATTGGCCGGCTACTGCGTGAACGTTTCGGCTACAAGAATGAGCTTCGGGCGATTGGAGACGTGTTGCTGGATCAGCTGCAGTTCATGAAGCGCTGCGGATTCGATGCTTATGTCCTTCGGGCTGACAAGGACATCAACAAAGCTGCGCGGTGCCTGAACTTCTTCAGCCAGGGCTACCAGGCCGCGACCGATACGGAGATCCCGCTGTTCCGGCGTCGGGCCTCCTAGTTATGAAGCTTTAGAGTACGAAGAGAGGGGCTTTTCCCTCTCTTCTATTCCATCTTATCGGTTGGAGTCGCTTCTTATTTAGAGTGATCCAGGACAATCTTGCCGGCTGATTCACCTTTCAAGAACGCCTTCAGCGCCCCATCCAGCTCACTGCGACCGATATCCCGGGCAGACGCTTCGGTCTTCGGACACGCCCACTCCCCGGCGAATTTCTTCCATACCGCTTCTTTCTCTGGCAGGGGAATCTCTACCGAATCGACACCCAGCAGATTCACGCCTCGCAGGATAAACGGCAGCACGGTGGACTGAAGGCCCGGACCGGCTACGAGACCACAACAGGATACTGAGCCACCAGGCTTGATCTGCTTGAGCAGTTCGGCCAATGGGCTACCACCCACCGTATCGACAGCGTTCGCAAATGCCGGTTTAACGAGGGGTTTCTTATCCTCGGCCAGGGTTTCACGACCCACAACTTCTTTAGCCCCAAGAGCTTTGAGATCGTCTGCATGGTCGGCCTTGCCGCTTATGGCGACGACGTCGAACCCAAGTTTGGCAAGCAGTTCCACCGCAACGGTGCCAACGGCACCGGAGGCTCCTGAAACAGCGACTTTGCCCTGCTCCGGCTTGGCGCCCATAGTCAGAAGCTTCTGAACACAGAGACCGGCGGTGAGGCCGGCGGTGCCATAGATCATAGCGGTACGAGCGTTCCATCCTTCCGGCATGGGAACACACCAGGCGGCAGGTACGCGGATGTATTCGCCAAAACCGCCGTCTGTATTCATGCCTAGGTCGTACCCGGTCACGATAACCGGACTGCCGTTCGAGGGGTTGCCAGTGGCGGAATCGACGACCTCTCCTGCTGCATCAATACCCGGGGTATGGGGAAAGGAACGGGTAACGCCCTTATTGCCGGAAGCCGACAGCGCATCCTTGTAGTTGAGAGAAGAGTGGCTTACCCGTATCAGGACGTCACCATCAGGAAGGTCGGCAGTACTCAAAGATTTCTCCGCACCGACATACTCGCCGTTCTGCTCTTCAACGCGCCAGGCCTTGAATTCGGAATTGGTGGTCATCATTCTTCTCCGCTTTCGGTGGTCTACTGGAACTTCTGGTTGCGGAAGGCGCCCAGGACTTTCCAGACAGTGTGTTCAAGCGCCGAACTGGTGGCCAATCCGAGTTTTTCCGGAAGGGTCCGCTTGCGCTGATATGCCACTGAGACTACGTCTGCCCGGTCGCAGGCTTCAATGAGATATTCGTCGGAGGTCTTGATCTCGTCGATCAGTTTCACTTCGAGCGCTCGCTTGCCGAACCAGATATCTCCATTGGCAACGGCTGCAATGTCCAGGTCCGGCCGGCGTTCGCTGACATACTCTTTGAAAAGACCGTGAGTGTCTTCAAGATCTTCCAGAAATTTCTGTCGGCCTTTATCGGTGTTTTCACCAAATATAGTCATGGTGCGTTTGTGCTCTCCAGCGGTGAGCACCTCGAAGTCCACGTCGTTCTTCTTGAGGAAACGATGGAAATTCGGAAGCTGGGCAACCACACCGATCGAGCCCAGGATGGCAAAGGGCGAAGCAACGATCCTGTCTGCGACGCAGGCCATCATGTAGCCTCCACTGGCCGCCACCTTGTCAACGCAGGCGGTGAGGCGAAGACCCTTGCTGCGAATCCGGTCCAGCTGGGCGGCCGCAAGGCCATAGGAATGAACCAGCCCACCACCGCTTTCGAGGCGGATAACCACTTCGTCTTTTTCCGGATCGGCAATACTCAGCACCGCAGTAATTGCCCTGCGAAGCGGATCTGTGTCGCTGGCTTTGATATCGCCGTCGAAATCCAGAACATAGACGCGACCACGACTGTCATCCTGCTCATCGGTATTCTTCGCGGCCTTGGCCGCTTTCTTCTCCGCCTTCTGAGCCTTTTTCCGGGCCTTCTGGAACACCTTTCTTTGGTGATCAGACATCAGCCGTGACTGAATCGATTCACGCAGCTTTTCGTATTTCTCGTTGAGTTTCCGGATCTTGAGTTCTCCCTCGCCCTCATGATCGCCCCGATCCTTCTGGGCCGCGGACATGATGACAGAGATCACTACCAGGGCCGCCACCACGAAAGTAACGATCTTGGCCAAAAACAAACCGTATTCTGTCAGGAACTCCAAAGTGCTTCTCCAACTCAGTGTGCGGGAACAAGAGTGTAACTTACCGAATTTATGGTGATAAGGAGAGCAAAAAAATTAAAACAAGCGTTCGATCGATCTTGACAGGGCCGACCACTCACCATAAAGTCGGATTGCGAGGTCGGCTCTACCCGGGCACCCGATCAGGCTCGTGCAGCCAGGGACATCAAGCCGTCGTGATCATGACTAGACAACCATCAAAAGGGTAAAACAATGTCTGTAGCTCAGGTATTTGAACAACTCGAACAGAATTTCAACGCAGACGCAGCTCAAGGCCTGGACCTGGTATTCCAGTTCGACATCGAGGACGACAAGACCTACCACCTCGTTATTAATGACGGCACCTGCAAAATGCACGAAGGCGCCCATGACGATCCATCCGTTACCCTGATCATGAACTCCGAAACCCTGCAGGGCATCGTTTCAGGCGAGACCGACGGCATGCAGGCATTCATGGCAGGTCAACTGCGCGCCGAAGGCGATATGATGCTGGCAACCAAATTGGGCGAACTGTTCAAGATGGGCTGATTGCCCCCCGTCAAGCACAAAAAAGCCTGCGTCTCGACGCAGGCTTTTTTTATGCCCGAGAATCTATTGATTCCAGAACTGCACGGCTTCCCTCGCCTGCTCGTTTACCGGAACAGCAACCAGACCCGAAGAGGATAGCTTTACCTCGAAAACAGCCCCATCCCGCATTGGCATGAACGTCATGCTTCCGTCCACGGCCTCCACAAACGGCAAGTTGAATTGACGGTCCCACTGCCAGAGATCAGGCCAGATGCCTTCAGCGAGGCCTATGGAAGTCCTCGGAGCCGACCTCTCCTGCTCAAGCGACGTGTAACGCCCACTCAATTGCTCGAGCCGGTAACCGGGAGCGATATCAAGCCAACGGAAGGGGCCGGTAAAACGGAGAATCCTGGCGTCAATCTGCCATTGATCGCCCTGCAGCGTTCTCACCACAGACAACCCATCCTGACTCTGAAGGGAAACCTGCCAGATCTGTTCGGCCTGTCTCTGGGTGGAGATGCTTGCCGCGGTCTGCAAGCCTACCAGTGAATGATAGCTGCTCAGATTTACCGCAATCACGAGGACATATAAACCGGCCAGAATGACACCGAAAACCGCTGTTCCTTTAATCCAGGTGAGCAACCATCGGGGGTGCCTGAAAAACAGCAGGCCCGCTATAACCATCACAGCGCCGGCAGCGGCCAGTACAATGATAGCGAGCGTGTGGGACATGGAACTACAAACCTACATCGTCCAGCGACGATTCAGCCAGTTTCAGTAGATCTACGTTGCGGTCTTCGCTTTTGCCAATACTCTCGATGCAGTACTCCAGCGAAGTCAGAGCGTCCGCCAGCGCCTCGAGCACCTGGGCGGCTGGCGCTTCCTTCGCATCCAGCAAGCGCTCCTGGATTGAAGCCGCAACCCGCTCGAGAACCCCGGCGGCTCCAGGATCATTCACCATTTGCAGGCCACCCCAGATGCTGTGCAGGGTTGCTGGCAGATTGGCAAGATGCAGTTTGTCGTAGTCGGATTCGATAAAAGCGGTGATTGCACGCTTTGCCAGGGTCAATGCCCCACGGGCTTCGTCAGCCACGACATAGAGCGCCTCACGGAGGTAGACAGACTCCTCCCGCTTGCGTTCACCACCGGCCAACGCGTCGGTTTCCGACGTGATGCCGCGGGTCACGATCTGCATGACGGCGTCTTCGATTCCCAGGACGGAATCGGCGAGTCGATACAGTTCATCATCACCTGGCAAGCGAGATTCTGCTTCCCAACCCCGAAGCTTGCTCGCCTCTTCTCTTGAAACGCCCGCCAGCTTGTTCAGGTCAAGCATCACCAAAGTGTTGGCCAGTCGTTCGAGGGCATCGGCAATCGAAGACAGCTCCGCCAGATCCGGCTCGATACCGCGTTCAATGATGTCCAGCTTGTCCTTCAACTGGTTCAGTTCATCCTGCAGCGCTTCTGACAGGGATTTAAGGACATCACTGCCAGGACCGTACAACCTGCGCGCATGGGCTTCCAGCATAGAATCCGGAAAATCCGCCGGCGCGAGATGGTAAGCGGATAACACCTCGGTAACTTCAGGGTTAGCAGACCCGCTGCGGTACAGCAGATAGACCAGATCCCGAATCAGCGAATCCGGCGCGTCTTTACCCGTGGCAACCTTGCCCACGTACACCACTTCCCGGGCGTACTTCTCGATCCGCATGAACATGCGCTTGCGGGCCTTGTTAAAGACCATAGCGCGATCAAGCATGGTGTCCGCAACAATGCCGACAAGGCACCACATCTGCCCCATAGGTGCGCCCTGGCAAAGGCGGGCAAGTCCTCTCGAAGCGCGGCCAATCAATTTCTTGTTTACCACATCGTTCCGGTCGCGAAGAATTCCCAAAAGCGCAACCTGGAAGGTCAGGCGCATGCGACGCGCCATGACTTCGTAATCCGCCTCATTGCCTTCAAACGGCTGCAATGACAAACTGGCACAAAAATCCGGCCTCTCTTTGACATCGACATCAAAAAAACAGGATTCGGGATAGGGTTTTTCCCGGCGGGCCTCTCGGAGGTCATTGATCACGGGAAGCAACAGCTCGGGATGGTCTTCGCGCTGCTGATGATAGTACTCGACATAGCGCCGAAGAATGAACAGAGCGCTATTGAGGGTAGTAAGGAGGATGTTTTTGTCGTCATTAGCGCCAACGGGAACGTCGTTGGCCATAGTTACTGCTTCCTGGCACAGCAGGGTTCCGCCCCGCAGCTCCACCAGAATAAAAATGCCCCGCAACTGGTTGATGAAATCAACACAGTTCTGGAGATCCTCACCCCTTTCGCGGTTTTCCTGAAAGCGTTCAAGGCTGGATTCTGCCTGCTTGATGGTCTGCTCTATTTCACTTTTGACCAGATCAAACGACTGCGATTTCGTCGCGAGAGACGACTGAACCATAAACGCTTCCCGTTAATGTTGCGGAGACTACCGCATCCTCTTTGGTGGTCACTGGTCCGGCTGTCGCGTACCAGGCCTTTTTGTTCTGGGCCGGCTAACCCCTTTTCCGGCCAAAGCCAGTTCGCAAAAAACTGGCGAACTTATCATTACTTATAACATAAAACTCAAGTACCTCAAGAAAGGCGGAATGTAACATTTGGTACAGCCCGACCCAGTTCTCATTCCGGGCTCTGGAGTTTACCCCACACAGTTTCGCCCGCCTGTTTTTCGAGCAGGGACATGAACTCTTCGTGGGCTTCGGCCTCTGAACTGGAGGCACGAACCACCGACAGGGGCGCTCTGTCAGCAGGCAGCCTTCGAATTCCGCCGTTACCGCCGCCGTTCTCGGATCCGGCATCCAGTGACAGCGCGGTCTGGCCACCGGTAAGCAGGAGGTAAACATCGGCCAGGATCTCCGCATCCAGCAACGCGCCGTGGAGGTCACGGTTGCTGTTGTCCACACCGTAGCGCTTGCAGAGCGCATCAAGGTTGTTCTTCTGCCCCGGGTGACGGGCCCTTGCGATAGCGAGCGAGTCCACGATTCCGCAGTGGTCCGCGGTTTTCCGTACCGGCTTGAGACGGGCGAATTCCGAGTCCATGAAGCCGACGTCGAACGCAGCGTTATGGATAACCAGCTCGGCGCCCTTGATGAACTCGAAGAACTCATCGGCGATTTCCGCGAAACGGGGTTTGTCGGCAAGGAACTCGTTGGTGATGCCGTGAACAGTGATCGCCTCAGCCTCTACTTCCCGGTCCGGGTTGATATAGACATGGTAGTTGCGGCCGGTGAGCTGGCGCTCCATCAATTCAACACAACCGATCTCGATGATCCGGTGACCTTCTGCCGGGTCGATACCCGTGGTTTCTGTATCCAGTACGATCTGTCTCATTGCCTGTACCTGGTTAACTGTATTTATGCGCTCTGAATCTATGCGCCGGAAAGCTCGTCGACACCGCGATTGGCCAGTTCATCCGCCAGTTCATTGTCAGGAACACCAGAGTGCCCTTTTACCCAGTGCCAGTTAATCTGGTGCCGGGCCACTTCGGCATCCAGCTCGCGCCAGAGATCTTCGTTCTTCACGGGCTTTTTCGCGGAGGTCTTCCAGCCGTTCCGCTTCCAGCCTGCCATCCATTCCGTAATGCCTTTGCGCACGTACTGCGAATCCGTAAACAGCTCCACCTCGCACGGGCGCTTCAGGGCCTCCAGACCACGGATGGCTGCCATTAATTCCATGCGGTTGTTCGTGGTATTCGCCTCCCCGCCGTGCAGGGTCTTTCGATTGTCGCCATAGCGCAAAACCACGCCCCAGCCGCCGGGCCCGGGGTTGCCTTTGCAGGCGCCATCCGTATAGAGGGTTACCTTGCCGGCCATTCAGCCTCCTGATTTAATTTTCGGTGATTCACTTCGGTCTGTTAATCGGCGAGCCACTGCGGCTGCAACCTCGGGAGGCGCCAACGGTACCGGTGCCCGGCAGGGCAATCACCTTGCTTTGGCGCCAGACGGGGCGCCTTGGCAACCGGGCGTGGACGCGTTTTTTGGCAAGGATACAGTAATAGGCGCCTACTGGCAGGAGTCGATTTCCGGACAAACGGTTGTCAATCCGGCTCGTCGGCTTGCGACCACTGCGCTGCAGTGGTGGCCTGAAAAACCGGGTAATCGACGCTTCGACATTAAAGCCCAGCAAGTGCAGCCAGTCTTCCATGCGTCCGCGCAAGAGGAAGCGACCGCCCCACGGGCCCTCGCTGCTCCTGGAGATCAGTTTGCGCGCGCCCCAGAGGCTCAGAGGGTTAAAACCAAACAGCGCCATCGTGCCCTCTCCCCGGAGCACGCGCGCCGCCTCGCGAATCACCTGGTGAGGGTAAGGAGAGAAATCGGCCGTGTGATGCAGCACGACAAGATCCATCGAGTCACCGGGAAAGGCCAGCTCGTCGGCATCGCAGATGGCGACTCCATCCGGAATATGGGGATACCATCTTGGCGCTGTCATGATCTTCTGGGAAAAATCCGTGCCGGTAGCCAATGGCAGCCGATGGCTGATCCCCACCTGCAACTGCCTGGCGCCTGTCAGACGCTGTAGCTCGGCGTCGACAAAGCGTCTCTGGTCGGCCAACAGTGCCCGACCAAGCGGGGTCTGGAACCAGCGCTCAAAGCTCTCATGTCTGGCGGAATAATCAACTGCCTCGGATTCACTCACCAATGCGCCACTCCAGGAAGCCCTTTCCCATGGTTGGGGCCTTGTATTTAATGCTCTATCATATCAGTCACATTCGATAAGCACATGTGGGGCCCTATGCTGACCATTTCCGCCATACCCGCCTTCAGTGACAACTATATCTGGTGCCTTTCCGACACCGCCAGCGACAAGGCGCTGATCGTGGACCCGGGCCAGGCCCAACCGGTCCTGGACCATCTGGCCGAGAACGGACTGACCCTGGATACCATTCTGGTGACCCACCATCATCCGGACCATGTCGGCGGTGTCAAAGAATTGCTCTCCCGTTTTCCGGATTGCAGGGTAACGGGCCCCGCGGATTCGCCCTACAAAGGCAGTACCAACCTGGTTCATCCCGGTGACGAGGTGATCTGGGAAGATATCACCTTCCAGGTCCTGGGCGTTCCCGGCCATACTCTCGATCATATTGCCTACTTCACCGACGTCGAGGTAAATGGTCGGCCGGTTCTCTTCTGTGGCGATACCCTTTTTGTCTGTGGATGCGGACGTCTGTTCGAGGGCTCACCGGAGCAGATGCGTCAGTCTCTTCAGACCCTCCGGGCGCTGCCTGGCAAGACCGCCGTTTACTGCGCCCACGAGTACACCCTCGCGAACCTGCGCTTTGCCCGCAGCTGGTTGCCGGAAGACGAAGGTCTCCGGACGTTCGAGCAGGAGTGTCAGGCCGCCCGCGATGCAGGAGAACCGACGGTTCCTTCAATCCTCGAGAACGAGAAACGGCTCAATCCGTTTCTGCGGTGGGATGATCCGGCGGTAGTGGACTCCGCCCGGGCCTATTGCTCAAGCCGCGGCCTGCCCGCCGATTCCGATAACGCTATTTTTGCGGCCATTCGCCACGGCAAGGATAATTTCTGACGCCTGGTGATACGCACTTAACAAATCCTCTCAGAGCCGTAACGAGAGGTTTCTTGACCCCTTTTTAATCGGTCCCATAGAATCATTTCAAAATTGTGACCGTAAATTGTTCAATATGCCGGAGTTTCAGATGCTGAATCCGGCCTCAACCTGAACCCGGATGCTGTTATGTCGGCCAGACGATTGTCGTTTTTGTTTTTCGCCGGAGCCCTCGCAAGTGGCTGCACCAGCCTGATCAGCCAGGGAGAGCAAAGCCCGCTGAACACACAGGAAGTCACGGTCGCCGCGGGCGATGAAGGGCTCAAGAAAGCTGTCGAGACCGGAGAAAACCGTGACGCTGCCCGCGACGAGCCGCTGGACGAAGCTATTGCTCCGGAATTGAAGGATGCTGCCAGGGATGCCCGGGAGAAGCTCGACAATCCGGTTCAGAAAACCGCTGAGGCGGAGGCAGTTGAGCAAGATCTGTGGGCAAGACTGCGCTCAGGATTTGTTCTGGATCACGATATCGACAATGAACGGGTTCGGGACCAGTTGAACTGGTATGCCCGACATCCCGGCTACATTGACCGGGTTGTGGAACGCGGCAGTCGCTACCTTCACTATATCGTCAACGAGACCGAAAAGCGGGGCTTGCCTGCCGAATATGCTCTGCTCCCCGTTGTTGAAAGCGCGTTCGATCCGTTTGCGTACTCCCATGGGCGCGCGGCCGGTCTCTGGCAATTCATTCCCTCCACGGGCAAATACTTTGGCCTGACACAGAGCTGGTGGCACGATGACCGTCGTGACGTCATCGCCGCAACCGACGCTGCCCTGACCTATCTCGAGCGCCTCGCAAACCGGTTTGATGGCGACCACACGCTCGCCCTTGCCGCCTACAACAGCGGCGGCGGCACGGTTTCCAGCGCCATGCGCCGCAACCGGAACGCCAACAAGCCGACAGACTTCTGGTCTCTTCACCTGCCCCGGGAGACCAGACACTACGTCCCCAAACTGATTGCTCTGGCGAAAATATTCGACAATCCCGAGGCCTATGGCATCGAACTGCCATCGCTGAAAGACGAACCCTACTTCGAAGTTGTTGATACCGGCTCCCAGCTCGACCTTGCCCAGGCGGCAGAACTGGCCGGAGTAGATGTCGACGAGATCTACCTCCTGAACCCCTCCTACAATCGCTGGGCAACTTCGCCGGATGGACCTCACCGGTTGCTCGTTCCGGTTGGGAATGCGGAGACGTTCCGTGCCGCCCTGGCTGAAATTCCAGCCAATCAACGGGTGTCCTGGCGCAACTACGAAGTCAAATCCGGAGACAGTCTCAATTCGATCTCCCGCAAGTTCTCCACAACGCCGTCAGTGCTGCAGCAGGTCAACAATCTGGACAGCGACCTGATACGAATTGGCCAGCGCCTGATGATTCCCTTTGCTTCCAAGGGCAGCGATGCTTACGCCCTGAGCGCCTCCCAGCGCCTTGAGCGCAAACAGGAGCGTAAGCGGGACGGTAACAAGGTTCGTTACACGGTGCGCAAGGGCGACACCTTCTGGGACATTGCCCGCGAGCACCGGGTGTCCGTACGTGAAGTTGCTGCCTGGAACGGTATGGCGCCGGGCGATCCGCTGATACCCGGCAAGGAACTGGTCATCTGGTCCAAAACCAGTCAGCCGACGGTTGTGGCAGCCAACAGTGGCCGTGGCAAGGCTATGGTTCGGAAAGTAGGCTACCGGGTGCGCAAAGGCGACTCCCTTGCCCGGATTGCCAGCAGGTTTTCCGTGAATGTGCGGGACATCGCAAGCTGGAACGATCTGAATACCGCCCGTTATCTGCAACCCGGGCAAAGTCTGGTACTCTACGTTGATATCCGAAACAGTCCCTGACGTGCGAGACTTATGACAAGAACACGGAAAGCCTCATCCCTTACGTCGTTTTTATCAGCCCTGGCACTTATTGCCACACCGCTTATCTCACCCTTTTCCGTCGCCGACGAGGCAATGCCAGCCCATGGCATTGCCATGCACGGGGACACCAAATACCCCGCCGGGTTCAGCCACTTCGATTACGTGAATCCGGAAGCCCCGAAAGGCGGCACCCTGAAAATGGCGGTTGTTGCCAACGGCTTCGACTCATTCAATCCTTTTGATATCCGGGGTGTTGCCGCCGCGGGCATCAGCAACTATCTGTATGACACACTCCTTGAGTCGTCTGACGATGAGCCCTTTTCGGCCTACGGCCTGATTGCCGAATCCCTGGAGACACCCGAAGACCGGAGCTATGTGGTTTTCAATATCCGTGAACAGGCGCGGTTCCACGATGGCGAAGCCATTACCGCTGAGGATGTGAAATTCTCCTTCGACACGCTTACTACCCAGGGGCACCCCTTCTTCCGGAACTACTACGCTGACGTCGAAACAGTCACGATAGAAAGCCCTCAGCGAGTACGTTTTGACTTCAAGGAAACCAGCAATCGGGAGCTGCCGCTGATCCTCGGCCAGATGCCCATTTTGCCCCAACACTACTGGGCCGATCGCGAATTTGGCAAGAATGGCCTCAACCCGCCGTTGGGCAGTGGCCCCTACCGGATTGGTGACTTCGAAGCAGGCCGGTCGATTACTTACGAACGGGTTGACGATTACTGGGCACAGGATCTTGGCGTCCGGAATGGCCGCTTCAACTTCGATCAGATCACCTACGACTACTACACCGATGACACCGTGGCGCTGGAGGCGTTCAAGGCCGGCAGTTTCGATTTCCGGTTGGAGTCTTCTGCCAAGAACTGGGCCACAGCCTACACCGGGGAGCGTTTCGAAAACGGCACGATCATCAAGGAAGCCATCGAGCATCACCGGCCTTCAGGCATGCAGGGTTTTGCCTTCAACACCCGCAGAAAGGTGTTTTCCGACCCGCTGGTTCGTGAAGCGCTGGCCTATGGTTTCGACTTCCAGTGGGCCAACAAGAACCTCTTCTTCGACCAGTACACCCGTACTGACAGCTACTTTGAAAACAGCGATCTCGCTTCCTCGGGTCTCCCCACCGGCCGTGAACTGGAAATACTCGAACCTTACCGGGATCAGTTGCCCGATGATGTGTTTACCGAGGAGTACCAGCCACCCACCACCGAAGGCCAGCAGGGCCTCCGCGAGAATCTGAGGACGGCTCTGGGTCTGCTCAAGTCCGCCGGGTATATCATCCGCGATGGCAAGATGGTACACGGCGAAACCGGCGAACCACTGGCGTTCGAAATCCTGCTGTTCCAGAAAAGCTTCGAGCGGGTGGTTCTGCCTTTCAAGAACAACCTCGGCCGTCTCGGTATCGATGTGACCGTACGCCTCGTGGACAGCAACCAGTACATCCAGCGCCTGCGGGAATTCGATTTCGATATGATCACCCAGGTGTTCGGCCAATCGGATTCCCCGGGCAATGAACAGCGGGAATACTGGCATTCATCCACCGTGGATGCCAAAGGCTCACGGAATTACATGGGCGTGAGCGATCCGGTGATCGACGAGCTTGTGAACATGGTCATTCAGGCGCCAAACCGAGAGGAACTGGTTTACCGGGTTCGCGCCTTGGACCGGGTTCTGCTGCACCACTATTATGTGATTCCTCACTGGCACCTGAGAAGCGACCGTGTCGCCTACTGGAACCATCTGCAACGTCCAGCCGAGACGCCGAAAAACGGCATTGATCTGGACAACTGGTGGGCGAAGCCCTGAGGAAAACGCCGCCAAATGGGCATCTACATACTCAGGCGTCTGGCGCTGATCATCCCCACGCTGATCGGAATCATGCTGCTCAACTTTGTCATTGTGCAGGCGGCCCCCGGTGGTCCCGTTGAGCAGCTTATCGCTGAGATGGAAGGCCACGGCGGCAGCGCGCTGGCCCGGGCTTCCGGTGGTGGAACAGGTGGCGAGGTAGCCGACTCTTCCGGCGACACGCGTGGTTCCCGCGGCATACCCGATGAGCTTCTGAAAGAAATCGAAGTCATGTATGGCTTCGACAAGCCTGCTCACGAACGCTTCTTCAAGATGCTTGGCGATTACGCCACCTTCAACTTCGGTGATTCCTTCTTCCGGGAAAAAAGCGTCATCGACCTGATAATCGATAAAATGCCCGTTTCGATCTCCCTGGGGCTGTGGTCGACGCTGATCATCTATTTTATTTCCATCCCCCTTGGCATCCGGAAAGCCGTTACAGACGGCTCCAGGTTCGATGTCTGGACCAGCTCAGCCATTGTGGTGGGCTACGCCATTCCGGGCTTCCTCTTCGCGATACTGCTCATCGTGCTGTTTGCCGGGGGCAGTTATTTTGACTGGTTCCCGCTCCGGGGCCTGACCTCTTCGAATTTCGACGAGCTTACCTGGTACCAGAAAATCGGGGATTACTTCTGGCACCTGGCGTTGCCCGTTACCGCAAATGTGATCGGCGGTTTTGCCACCCTGACCCTGCTTACCAAGAATTCCTTCCTGGATGAGATCGGAAAGCAGTACGTGGTAACCGCCCGCGCCAAGGGTCTGGACCAGAAAGAAGTGCTGTATGGCCACGTATTCCGCAATGCCATGCTGATCGTGATTGCCAGCCTGCCAGGCGTCCTTGTCGCTCTGTTCTTTACGGGCTCCCTGCTGATTGAAGTGATCTTCTCCCTCGACGGGCTCGGGCTGCTCGGCTTCGAGGCGGCCCTGAACCGCGACTATCCCGTGATCTTCGGCACCCTGTACATATTCACCTTGATGGGCCTGATCCTGAAGCTGATCAGCGACATTACCTACGTCCTGGTCGATCCGCGGATCGATTTTGAAAGCCGGGAGGGTGCGTGAGTTTTCGGTCTCTGACTCCGATCCAACAGCGGCGCCTGCGGAACTTCCGGAAAAACCGTCGGGGTTTCTGGTCTTTGTGGATTTTTCTCGCCCTGTTCGGCCTGTCACTGGTCGCCGAGCTCATTGCCAACGACTCACCGCTGGTCGTGTCGTACAAAGGCGACCTCTACTTCCCGGTGGTCCAATCCGTGCCGGAAGAAACCTTTGGAGGTTTCCTGCCCACGGAAGCCGATTATCGCGATCCCTTTATCGCCGATGAGATAAGCGCCAACGGGTGGATGGTCTGGCCACCGATCCGGTTCAGCTACAACACCATCAATTACGATCTCGAGGTTCCGTCACCGGCGCCGCCGAGTGCAGAGAACTGGCTGGGGACCGACGATCAGGGCCGGGATGTTGCAGCCCGGGTGATCTATGGCTTCCGCATTTCGGTTCTGTTCGGCCTTACCCTGACCATCGCCAGTTGCATTGTCGGCGTAGTGGTCGGCGCCATCCAGGGCTTTTACGGCGGCAAAATTGATCTACTGGGCCAGCGCTTTATCGAGGTCTGGTCCGGCCTGCCGGTACTGTATCTGCTGATCATTCTCTCGAGCATTGTGCAGCCAAACTTCTGGTGGCTGCTGGGCATCATGCTGCTGTTCAGCTGGATGGGGCTGGTGGATGTGGTCCGTGCGGAATTCCTGCGTGCCCGTAACTTCGAATACGTCAAAGCTGCCCGTGCACTGGGTCTGGACAACCGCAAAATCATGTTCCGGCATATACTCCCCAATGCCATGGTAGCCACACTGACCTTCCTCCCGTTCATTCTGACGGGGGCAATTACCGGCCTGACCTCCCTGGATTTCCTGGGCTTTGGTCTGCCCTCCGGTTCACCCTCGTTGGGGGAACTGATTGCCCAGGGCAAGGCCAACCTGCATGCGCCCTGGCTGGGCATATCCGCCTTCGTATCGCTGTCGCTGATGCTCACCTTGCTGGTGTTCGTGGGTGAAGCCGTACGCGATGCCTTCGATCCGAGGAAGAGCTGATATGAGCCAGTTACTTCAGATTTCCGATCTTTCCATCTGTTTTGATCACGGGCTTCCAGCCGTCGAATCCCTGTCACTGGCAATCCGTGAAGGCGAGACCCTCGCACTGGTGGGCGAAAGCGGCTCCGGAAAATCCATTTCGGCACTGTCAATTCTTCGCCTCCTTGATGCGCGGCACACCAGCTACCCCAGCGGGCAGATCCGGTACCGCGATGAAGATCTTCTGCCCGCCACCGAGAAGCGCATGCGCCAGATCCGCGGCCGGGAGATAGGGATGATATTCCAGGAGCCCATGACATCCCTTAACCCGCTACATACCGTGGAAAAGCAGATTGGCGAAACCCTGGAACTGCACAAGGGAATGCGCGGGCCACAGGCAAAACAGCGCTGCCTGGAACTGCTACAACTCGTGGGGATACAGAACCCGGAAAGCAAGCTTGGCGCTTATCCCCACCAGTTGTCGGGGGGGCAAAAACAGCGGGTGATGATCGCCATGGCACTGGCCAATGAACCCGATCTCCTTATCGCGGACGAACCCACGACGGCATTGGATGTAACCGTCCAGAAACAGGTTCTCGAATTGCTCAGGGACCTTCAGAAGAAACTGGGTATGGCCATTCTTCTGATTACCCATGACCTGACCATCGTTCGCCGGTACGCCGACCGGGTGGCCGTCATGGAACATGGCAAACTCGTGGAAGAGGCCGATACCGATGCCCTGTTTGCCAGCCCACAACACCCCTATACACGAAAGCTTCTGGATGCCGAGCCCCCGGAAGCGCCCCTACCCCTCGATAAACGCGCAGAACCGTTGCTGGCTGTTGAGCGACTGGACGTGCGTTTCCCGATACGAAAGAGCCTTCTGGGCAAGGTGAAGGAATCCTTTCACGCTGTGCAGGGCGCCGATTTCCAGCTCAATCGGGGCGAAACGCTCGGAATCGTCGGGGAAAGTGGCAGCGGCAAAACCACCATCGGCCATGCGCTGCTGAAGCTTACCGCCAGTACCGGGAGTATCCGCCTCGGGGGCGAGGAGCTGGCGTTTCTTAACCAGAAGGATTTCAGGCCCTGGCGAAGGCGCGTGCAGATTGTCTTTCAGGATCCGTTTGGCAGCCTGAGTCCCAGAATGTCCATTGCCGAAATTGTCCGCGAAGGGCTGGAGATCCACGACGCGGAAAACGCAGCCGAACACGACAGCAAAGTGATTCGCGCGCTCACCGACGTTGGCCTTGATCCGGAGGCACGGCATCGTTATCCACACGAATTCTCTGGCGGCCAGCGCCAACGCATTGCCATCGCCCGGGCACTGGTGCTGCAGCCCGACCTGATCATTCTGGACGAACCCACATCCGCCCTGGACCGCACCGTGCAGAAACAGGTCATTGAGCTGTTGAGGGCTATCCAGACCCGTTATGGTCTAAGCTATATCTTTATCAGCCATGACCTGGCTGTAGTACGCGCCCTGAGCCATAAGCTACTGGTGCTGCAGCATGGCCGGATCGTGGAATATGGTGACGCGGCCAGGATTTTCGCTGCACCGCAGGCGGAGTACACCCGTGAACTGCTGAACGCCGCGTTCTTTTACCAGAAACCAACTACGACTATTTGAGCGTTACCCCGACCAGAGCACTCAGGGATAATGCTCGCAAATCAGGAACACAGGGAGAACGACCCATGGGAATCCTCAGTGGCAAGAAAGCACTGATCGTTGGCGTAGCCAGCAAACTGTCCATTGCTTACGGTATCGCCGAGGCCTTCGCCCGCGAGGGTGCCGAACTGGCGTTTACCTACCAGAATGAAAAACTTCAGCCACGGGTTGAGAAGTTCGCCGAACAGTGGGGAAGCAAGCTGACTTTCCCCTGCGATGTCGCAAGCGACGAAGAAATTGCAAACGTCTTCAAAGAGCTGGGCAAGCACTGGGACAACATCGACATCATTGTGCATGCTGTCGGCTATGCGCCTGGACACGAGCTGGACGGCAACTACGTCGACGTGACCACCCGTGATGGCTTCCGCATTGCCCACGATATCAGCTCCTACAGCTTTGTCGCGCTGGCCAAGGGTGCCCGCGGCATGATGCATGAAGGCAGCTCGCTGATTACCCTGAGCTACCTCGGCGCCGAGAAGGTTCTGCAGAACTACAATGTGATGGGCCTGGCCAAGGCTTCCCTGGAAGCCAACGTTCGCTACATGGCCGCCAGCCTGGGCCGGGACGGCATTCGTGTGAATGGCATTTCCGCGGGTCCGATCAAGACCCTTGCCGCCTCTGGCATCAAGAGCTTCCGTAAGATGCTGGCCGAAAATGCCAGGCGTGCGCCGCTGCGGCGAAACGTCACCATCGACGAAGTGGGTAATGCTGCTGCATTCCTCGGCTCTGATATGTCCTCCGGTATTACCGGCGAGATCATGTACGTGGACGGCGGCTTCAACATTACCGGAATGGGTGAACTTGAAGAGTAAGTCTCACCCTCCCCGAACGTAAAAGAGCCGGCGTTATGCCGGCTCTTTTCGTTGGATTGCACGGACAAGAGTCAATCCTGGGCCATCGCCGAGGCCACGGCTTCTACCCACTCGACGTATGCGGTTTCGTCAGAATCGATGATTCGCGCCCCCACCAGAAAGCTCGACTCGTTGGGTCGACACCAGACCACCTCGACCATCAGACCGAAAGGCTGGGCATGGTTACCAAGAAATACCCTCGCCGGCAGCAGGGCCCCGAGGGAAAGAGGTTCGTCAGCTGTCAGGCAAAGGCCACTGGCCGAAATATCACGAATACCGCAGACAAGGTCCCGCTCCTCGGCTCCGGTTTCTTCCGGCAAGCCGGACTCAAGCTCGAGTATTGCTTTGGCTCGCGCCGTAAGACGGTAATCTGCCCGATTGTCCTGATCAACGGGCGGCTCATTCCGGGTTCCAAAGCTATAGTCATTATCTGTCATTGTTGTTTTTCCTGCTTCGGCAATATCAGTTGCGGCCAACACGAATCCGCCCGACTACCCTGCTAAGGGTGTCGTCGAATTCCGCGGAGGTTCCCAGAACCCGGATCCGTCCTTCGACAATCCCTTCAACCAGGGCGTCCTCGAGAAATTCGCGCCTGTTCAGGCCCAGACGGTCCACAAACACGAGCTTTCTCGACGCATTGATGCGCACGGCCAGTTTCAGACGGGCAGGTTCATCAGACGTTTCATCGGGTTCAACGACAATCCAGCCACCAAGCTTGATAGCATCCACCTGTTTCTCGGCCAGCAGCGTCCTTTCCTTCCGGATCCGTTCCTTTTCAGCCTGTTCATCGGCGAGTCGTTGCTCTTCATCGGCTTGCCGCTGGCGCTCAAGCTCGGCTTCACGTTCCGCTTCCTCGGCCCTTCGCCGTTCTTCCGCGACTTCTTTTTCCCGCCTCAATTCCTCTGCGCGCAGCCTGGCAGCTTCCGCCGCCTGCTCCCTCTGCCGACGCTGCTTCTCGCAGACACGGGCAAGCAGTTCCACGGTTTCTGCCAGCACCGTTCCGAACAGCGTGAGCTGCGGCAATGGCCGGATCTGCTCCTGCTCAAGGGCCCTCTGAAACTCGCCCCAGGTCTGCAGCCCCAGTTTCACGCCGGCGCCGTTGGTCCAGAGGATTTCTGCCGACTCCGGTAAGAACGCATAGAAGTAACGGCGCTGCTCTGCGACACCCTCGCCCTCGACAAACCATTGCCCCTCATACGGTTCAAAAGCTTCTGCCGCGGGCACTTCGAAGCTGAGCCAAGTGCTGTCCCAATAAAAGCTCCCCGCCGCCGGCAGAGCCTCCACAAGATCCGGCGCCTCTCCTCTCAGCCTGGAAACCATAGCGGATTCGATCCCGGACAGGGACTCCGCAGGCAGTGATTCATTAAAAACCCGTTTCCAGACATCAAGGATCCGATCACCGATCTGTTCGCCCACGTGATAGAGCCGATTACGGTCCTTGTCGGAAAGCGACGGATCACCAATCCAGACCAGCCATTCCAGCAACTTGCTGCCATGTCGCAGGTTCTCTCCGTCGAGACCGGAATCCCAGATCGACTGTTTCAGCAGACCCTGCCAGTGATCAAGTATAAAGCGGACGATCGGAAGCGGCAGCTTGCGCCCCTGGAGAGCCCGACCGATTAATGCCCGGGAAGACTGCTCTGCCTTGCGCTGCTTTGCAGCGCCCTGCTCGGTTTCCAGCAGCCGTTGGCGGAGCTTTCCAACCTGGGCATTCCTCTTCCCGGCGTCTTCCTGCCAGCGATGACAGAATTCGTTAACCGGCTCCGTCTTGCCGGATTCAAAACTCGCGGAAACGGCGATAACCAGCGAATCCAGCTGATCCATCAGAACCTTGGCGGAACGGCCTCCGGAATCACTCCAGCCGCGCCACTCCTGAAGGCTGTCCAGCCACTCCAGTAGCGCCTTGCTGAAGGCTTTCTTGCCCTCCAGATTCATGCGCCAGGCAAGATAGAAGCGCAGCCTTGCCACCCGGCGGGCGAGGCTCGGATGCAGGCCGCTCGTCTTCAGGAACACGTCCATGATGCGGTCAGCCACATAGGCGGCGTTCACCTGTCGGGCTGACCACTCCAGATGAACAGATCGGATAACATGGGTAACCCGTTCGTCACGCTGTTCGGACCAGCAGGAAACCAGCAGTGGGCGCCAGTCGCTGACGGCGTCTGGTTCGAGCTTGCCAGCCGGGTATGGAAGGTCAGGAACACGAATGCCGGCCAGGACATCGTCAATCTTGCCTGAAACCGCTGCAACGGAAGGCACATCCTTCGGTCTCTGCCTGTTTTGCGACATCCGTTCCCCGTACTTAAGAAGCGTTGAAAAGGCCCTGTAAATAACGCAGTATAACCAACTCGCCGGGGTTTACCGCAACCGTGCACCGGCGCTATTCGCGTTAATCTGCAACCCTGTTGGCATATTCTATCGTCCACCAGGGCTGCAACGATCAGAATCGGGGAAGCAGAACAACATGTCGGGCAACAAACTAGAGAATCTGAATGTGGCGAGCCAGGAAGCACTGATCACTCCTGAAGCGCTGAAGAAGGAGATGCCGCTCTCCGACAAGGCCGCAGAAACCGTCTCAAAGGGCCGCCAGGCGATCTATGACATCATGGATGGCAAGGACCACCGGCTATTCGTCGTGGTGGGCCCCTGCTCCATTCACGATGTTGAAGCTGCGAGAGATTACGCCGCGCGCCTGAAGAAGCTTGCCGATGAAGTCAGCGACACGCTGCTGATCGTTATGCGTGTCTATTTCGAGAAGCCTCGCACAACAGTTGGCTGGAAAGGCCTCATCAACGATCCGCACCTGAACGACACCTTTGATATTGAGCAGGGCCTTCACATCGGTCGTCGTCTGCTGCTGGATATCAACGAGCTTGGCCTGCCCGCAGCCACCGAAGCGCTGGATCCGATCTCCCCGCAGTACCTGCAGGACACCATTGCCTGGTCCGCCATCGGCGCCCGTACTACCGAGTCGCAGACTCACCGCGAGATGAGCAGCGGCCTGTCCATGGCGATCGGTTTCAAGAACGGAACCGACGGCAGCCTGGACGTTGCGGTGAACGCCATGAAATCCGTGTCTCACCCCCACAGCTTCCTGGGCATCGACCAGCAGGGACAGGTGGCGATTATCCGCACCAAAGGCAATAACTACGGCCACGTTGTTCTTCGTGGCGGCGGTGGCAAACCCAACTACGATTCCGTGAGCGTCGCCCTGTGCGAACAGGCGCTGGATAAAGCAGGCTTGCGCAAGTCGATGATGATTGACTGCAGCCATGCCAACTCCAGCAAGGACCCGGCCATTCAGCCGCTGGTCATGCAGGATGTGACCCACCAGATCCTGGAAGGCAATACCTCGATCCAGAGCCTGATGGTGGAGAGCAACATCAACTGGGGTAACCAGTCCATTCCCGAGAATCTGGCAGATCTCAAGTACGGCGTATCGGTGACCGATGCCTGTATCGACTGGCCAACCACCGAAAAGGCCATTCGGGATATGCGCGATAAGTTGAAGGATGTCTTGCCCAAGCGCAAGATCGGCTGATCAAAGCATGATATAAAACGGGGAGCCTCAGCTCCCCGTTGTCATAACCCCACCTATCCAGTCCAGCCTTTCTCTCAGCGCGACTACTTGGCCGATAATAACCAGTGTTGGCGGCTGGACCGCTTCCGCCTCTACTCTTTCAACGATGTTGCAGAGATTCCCTGTAACCACGCGCTGATCCCTCGTTGTCCCCTTCGAGACCAACGCCACGGGCATTTCCTGGGACATACCGTGGGCGACCAACTGCCGGCAGATAATCGGCAGGCCAACCAGCCCCATGTAGAACACCAGGGTCTGGTTGTTCTGGACAAAGTCCTTCCAGGGTAGATCGCAGGTATCATTCTTCAGATGGCCGGTCACGAACCGGACTGACTGGGCATAATCCCGATGGGTGAGTGGGATTCCGGCGTAGGCCGCGCAGCCGGACGCGGCGGTTATACCCGGCACAACCTGAAATCGGACGCCGGCATCGGCGAGGGTTTCAATCTCTTCGCCACCGCGACCGAAGATAAACGGATCACCACCCTTGAGACGAACCACTTTTCGCCCCTGTCTGGCCAGATCCACCAGTCGCTGATTGATCTGATCCTGGGGCAAGGTGTGGTTGGCCCGCTGCTTGCCAACGTGAACCATCTCGGCGGTGTCCGGGATCATGGCCAGTATTTCCGGGGAAACCAGACGATCGTAGAGCACGACCTCGGCAGAAGTAATCAACCTCCAGGCCTTGAGTGTCAGCAGTTCAGGGTCTCCTGGCCCGGCCCCGACCAGGGCAACCTCACCCGCGGATGTGTTCGGGTTCGAAGTTACCGGATTAACCCTGTACCTTACTGGTGCAGGGGTTGCACCAACGCCCTTCCCTGGTGCGTTATCTGGCTGATCACTCATTGGATTCTGTCGACGCCTCCCATATACGGCTTGAGAACCTCCGGAACCACAATGCTGCCGTCAGCCTGCTGGTAATTCTCCATGACCGCAATCAGTGCACGACCAACGGCAAGCCCCGAACCGTTCAGGGTGTGGACGGGTTCGGGCTTTCCGGTTTCCGGGTTACGCCAACGGGCATGCATGCGGCGTGCCTGGAAATCACGGGTATTGGAGCAGGAAGAGATTTCACGGAACTTGTCCTGCCCCGGCAGCCAGACTTCCAGGTCATAGGTCTTGGCCGCCGAAAAGCCCATGTCGCCTCCACAGAGTGCAACCACGCGGTAAGGCAGCTCCAGCAACTGCAGCACCTTTTCGGCATGGCCAGTCAGGGCTTCCAGCGCGGCATCTGAATCCTCCGGACGAACCACCTGTACCAGCTCCACTTTGTCGAACTGGTGCTGACGGATCATGCCGCGAGTATCCCGGCCGTAAGAACCCGCTTCACTGCGGAAGCATGGCGTGTGGCAAACCATCTGCAGCGGCAGCTCAGCGGCATCAAGAATAGAATCCGATACCAGGTTGGTGGCAGGCACTTCCGCAGTGGGAATCAGGTACAGCGGATGCTCGCCTTCCGTTTTGAACAGGTCTTCCTCAAACTTCGGCAGTTGGCCTGTTCCGTAAAGGCTATCGGCATTAACCAGATATGGTACGTAGGTCTCCAGGTAGCCATGTTCCTGTGTGTGCAGATCCAGCATGAACTGGGCCAGAGCCCTGTGCAGCCGTGCCACCGGGCCACGCATGACGGCAAAGCGCGAATGGGCCAGGCGGGTCGCGGTCTCGAAGTCCAGGCCTTTCAGACTCTCACCCAGGGCAACGTGGTCCCTGGGCTCGAAATCAAAGCTCCTGGGCGTGCCCCAGGTGCGAATCTGAACGTTATCGTCTTCACTCTCGCCGGCTGGTACATCTTCATCCGGGAGATTCGGGATACCGGCCAGGAAGGCGTTGAGCTCCTCCTGGAGAGTGCGGAGCTCGTCTTCGGCTTCAGACTTCTGTTTCTTCAGGTCTTCCACCTCGTCCAACAGCGGCTGGATGTCCTCGCCGGCAGCCTTGGCCTTGCCGATCGACTTCGACCGCTTGTTCTGCTCGCTCTGCAGGTTTTCCGTGCTCACCTGAAGGGCACGGCGGCGTTCCTCAAGCTGCTCGAAGGTGGCGGTATCGAATTCGAAATTCTTGATGGTCAGCCGACGGGCGATCTCTTCTGTCTGGGTGCGGACACGTTTGGGATCGAGCATGATTATCCTGAATCTTCCGGTTAGCGATGTTTTGAATGACTGGCCATTATACCTGCACTGGCGCTCGTGGCTACCGCCGAAAAAAGGCTCAGGTGTAGCGTTTGCGGGGGCTTTCGGCGTTGCGGGAATCCAGACGCTGGCGTTTTTCAGCCAGTTTTATCTCGAGACCGCGGTTTACGGGCTCGTAGTAGCGGCGCTCATGAATGGCCTCGGGCAGGTAGGACTCCCCGGCGGCGAAGGCTTCGGGTTCATCATGAGCGTACCGATAAGTATCCCCATGGCCCATGCTCTTCATCAGCTTGGTGGGTGCATTACGCAGGTGTACCGGCACTTCATAGTCCGGGTCCTGGCGGATGTCGGCCATACACCGATTGAAGGCGTTATAAACAGCGTTGCTCTTGGGCGCCAGGGCCAGGTAGGTCACCGCCTGGGCCAGCGCCAGCTCCCCTTCTGGAGACCCCAGGCGTTCCTGAGCGTCCCAGGCTTCCATGCTTAGCTGCAGGGCCCGCGGATCGGCATTACCGATGTCCTCACTGGCTATCCGTACCAGACGGCGGGCAACGTAGAGCGGATCACAGCCGCCATCGAGCATCCGGCACAGCCAATACAGCGAGCCGTCCGGATCTGATCCGCGAACGGATTTATGCAACGCTGAGATCTGGTCGTAGAATACGTCACCGCCCTTGTCGAACCGGCGAAGGCTGGTCTGCATGACCTGCTCAAGCTGATCCGCCGTTACCCGATCCGTGCCGGCCTCATCCGGCTCTGCCAGGTCAGCCGCCACTTCCAGGATATTGAGAGCACGGCGGGCATCGCCACCAGACGCGGCCGCCATCAGGGTCAGCACGTCTTCATCAACTCGCAGGCGTCCACCAAATCCTTCATCAACTGTCAGCGCGCGGCGTAGCAACTGAAGGATGTCCTCTTCCTCAAGGTTCTTGAGCACGTAGACACGTGTTCTGGAAAGCAACGCACTGTTCAGCTCAAAAGAGGGATTCTCAGTGGTCGCACCAACGAAGATGAAGGTACCGTCTTCAATGTGGGGAAGAAACGCGTCCTGCTGGCTTTTGTTGAAGCGGTGAACTTCATCCACGAACAACAGAGTGTCCCGACCTTGTGACTGCTTGCGATTACGTGCCCGCTCAACAACGGCCCGGATCTCTTTCACACCGCTCAGTACGGCCGAAACCGTCTCGAAACTGAGATCGCTGACATTGGCCAGTAGTTGGGCGAAGGTGGTTTTACCGACTCCGGGAGGGCCCCAGAGGATCATCGAGTGAAGCTGGCCCTGCTCAACAGCGCGCCGCAGCGGTTTGCCGGGCCCGACCAGATGAGCCTGGCCCACATAGTCATTCAGGCTTGCCGGCCGCATTCTCGCGGCCAGCGGCCGAAAGCCCGCGGATTCCGCGAACAGACTGTCCTGCATCAGGCCCCGTCCCGGATAATATCCACACCCTCCGGATAGTCGAGGGTGAACGCACCCGCTTCAACCGGTTCGTTCAGCCTGATCCGGTCGAAACTCAGTACGCTGAGCTGTGCCAGAGAATCCTGCATACGCATCTCCTGGAGCTCACCCTTGAAGAACGTCAGCCTGAGGGACGTAAAGAGGGAGTCCGGGCTTCTTGGCTCCAGAGTAAATTCACGGGTGTTGTCGCCTATCTGGCGACCGGACACCCTGTAGGTATCCTCCAGATTATCCACCTCACCGCTCAGTAAAAGCGCGGGTGTGGATTGCACTCGATCGTCGAGATTGTGGATCGTGACCTGTTCCAGGTCCGGATCGTAAACCTCCACGGTTTCGCCATTACTGACAATAAACTGCGACAAAGGCGCACTGGTCTCCCAGTAGAACAGCCCGGGGCGCTTGGCCTTCAGGGAGCCACGGGTTTCCTGAACCTTGTTGCCATTCTCGTTAACAACAATCTGGATAAAATCCGCCTGGTAGGCCTCGTAGCCCTTCAGCAACGAGGCCAACTCGTTCGCGCTATCGCTGCCCTCACTCGCACTCAGAGGGCCGGCAATAAACACCGCCATGACCAGGGTGGCCAGGCATTTCACAAAAGATCGTCCCATTGCTTGTTACTCCTAATCTCTGGGTGGCGGCGGAGCCAGAACTTCACGTGCCCCGTTGTGGCCTGCGGCGCTTACCACGCCGGATGCTTCCATGGCATCAACCAGGTTCGCTGCCCGGTTGTACCCGATCTTGAATTTTCGCTGTACCGAGGAAATCGAAACGCGCCGCCCTTCGGTAACGAACGCAACGGCCTCGTCGTAAAGGGCATCCCCTTCACTATCCCCGCCTCCTTCCGAGAGGTTGGGAACGCCCGGCAGGCTCTCGCCTTCAGCACCATTGAGAACATCGTCCACGTATACGGGCTCACCCCGAGCTTTCCAGGCACTCACCACGCGATGGACCTCATCGTCATCCACAAACGCACCATGCACTCGTACTGGCAGACCCGAACCCGGTGGCAGGTAAAGCATGTCACCATGCCCCAGGAGCTGCTCAGCGCCACCCTGATCCAGCACCGTGCGTGAATCAATCTTGGACGAGACCTGGAACGACATCCGGGTGGGAATGTTGGCCTTGATCAGGCCGGTGATTACATCCACCGAGGGCCGCTGGGTGGCAAGGATCAAGTGAATACCGGCCGCCCGCGCCTTCTGCGCGATCCGGGCAATCAGTTCCTCAACTTTCTTGCCGACGATCATCATCATGTCGGCGAATTCATCAATCACCACCACGATGAAGGGAAGAGTGTCCAGCTCGGGGCGCTCCTGCTCGTCGTTGGCCAGGTATTCGTCCGGCTTCCAGAACGGATCCAGTAATGGTTCGCCGGCGGCCCTGGCATCCTTGATCTTGCGGTTGTAGCCCGCCAGGTTACGGACCCCGAGGCTGGCCATGAGCTTGTACCGGCGCTCCATTTCAGCGACACACCAGCGTAGTGCGTTGGCCGCCTCCTTCATGTCGGTGACCACCGGCGCCAGCAGGTGCGGAATGCCGTCGTAGATGCTCAGTTCAAGCATCTTGGGGTCCACCATGATAAAGCGGACCTCTTCCGGGCCTGCCTTCAGCAGCATGCTGAGCAGCATGGCATTGACGCCGACCGATTTACCGGAACCGGTGGTGCCCGCCACCAGCAGGTGCGGCATTTTGGAGAGATTGGCAACCATCGGGTTGCCGCCAATGTCGTTACCCAGTGCCAGGGTCAGCGGTGAGTTCGACTCCTGAAACACCCGCGCGCCAAGCACTTCACTGAGCCGGACCATTTCCCGTTCTTCGTTGGGAATCTCGATACCGACCACAGACTTGCCAGGAATCACCTCGACTACCCGAACGCTCAGTACCGCCAGTGAGCGGGCCAGGTCCTTTGCGAGGTTGGAAATCTTGCTGACCTTCACACCTGGAGCCGGCTTGATCTCAAACCGGGTAATGACCGGGCCGGGATTGACCTCGACTACTTCAACGGATACCCCGAAATCCCCCAGCTTTTCCTCTAGCAGCCGTGACATATGTTCCAGGGATTCTTCGGAGTAGCCTCTTTCCTTATGCTCCTCCGGCGGGTCCAGAAGAGAAATCGGTGGAATCGGGCTTTCAATATCTTCCAGCAATGAAGGCTGCTTGTTGCCCTTGTCTTTGGACTGGGTCGGCTGTTCGTCCTTCTTGAAGGGCGAAATCTTCAGCGACCGTCCGGCAGACTGAGGAGATGCCTCGGGTTTGGCGGGTTTCCCGTTAGCGACAGGAGCCTCATCCCGTGAACTGAAGCTTTCGAGCCTTGCAGGTTCCGGGTCAACTTCGGCAGAGAGACCATCCAACGCGGGCTCTTTTCGACCGGTTTCTGGCTTCGACTCGGGCTTCGGGGCTTTTGGCTTCTTCGGCCCAAAGCCTGGAATCCGTTGCCACCAGCATGGTTTGTCGGCATCTGCTTTTTGCCGTTTGCTGTCCATGGCCGGCACACGGTCCTTGACCACAGGTGGCTCAGCTTTCGGTTCTGCTTTGGGCTCTGGCTTTTCCGACTTGGGCTTGCCTTTGAAAAGGCCTTTGATGGCAAGGCCCGTTCTGAGAGTCAAACCGCCCACCTGATCCATCAGCCAGAACCAGGAGAGACCGGTAGTAACCGTTAACGCGAACAGGAAAATGGCAATCAGCAGCAGGGTTGTTGCCGGCAGGTTGAAAAACCGCACCATAGCGTCGGCAACAGCCGTTCCAAGGACTCCGCCCGAGGACGCCCCCAGACCAAACACGGAATACAGTGACAACAGACTGGTTGCCGAGAGAAGAATCAGCAAGAAGCCACCGAAGCGCATCATGAAGAGTGGCCAGTGCAGATCCAGGGAATCGTTACGCCGACGGATGAGCATCAACGCGTATCCCGCAATCATGACCGGGAACAGATAGGCAACGTGGCCGAAGAAATCCATGAAAAGGCTGGCGAGCCAGGCACCAGTGCGGCCCGCATAATTCTGCACGCTGGTGTCATGACCGATACTGGCCCAGCCCGGATCTGACGGGCTAAAGGTAACCAGTGCCATGGAAAGGTAGATGCAAAGGGCAATAAGCGCGATGACGGCGCCTTCGCGAGCGCCCTGGGCGGCCAGCCGGCGAAAGCGCTGCTGCTTCTCTGTCAGTTCCTGTGGTGCTTTCTTCGCTTTTGCAGATTCGGCCATGAATGCTCAGACGTTATCGGTGCTTTCGTTCCGAAGCGCCTGAAAGCCGCGTTCAAGATCGGTTTTCAGGTCTTCTACGGCTTCGATCCCCACGGAAATCCGTACCAGATTCTCCGTGATCCCGGCCCGCGCCTTATCCTCCGGGGATAGTCGCCCGTGAGTGGTTGTGGCCGGGTGGGTGATCGTGGTCTTGACGTCACCGAGGTTTGCGGTGATGGAGATCATCCGGGTGCCATCGATGAAGCGCCATGCCTCCTCCCGCGCACCCTTGAGCTGGAACGACAGCACACCACCAAATCCGGTCTGCTGCTTTTTCGCCAGCTCATGTTGCGGATGACTCTGGAGCCCGGCATAGAAAACACGTTCAACTGCCGGCTGTTGCTCCAGCCACAGGGCCAACTCTAACGCATTGTCACAGTGGGCGCGCATACGAATTGGTAAGGTTTCCAGGCCCTTCTGAAACACCCAGGCGTTGAAGGGGCTCATGGTGGGGCCGGCAGAACGAAGGAAGCCATAGACCTCTTCCATCATCTTCTCTGATCCGACCACGACGCCTCCCACGCAGCGACCCTGACCATCCAGATATTTGGTCGCCGAGTGAATCACGATGTCTGCGCCCTGCTCCAGCGGGCGCTGGAGCACCGGCGTGCAGAAGCAGTTATCGACTACGAACAGGGCGTCGTTGTCTCTTGCCAGCTGCCCCAGGATCTCCATATCGGCCACTTCGCACAGCGGATTGGACGGCGTTTCAATAAACAGCATCCGGGTTTCGGGACGGATCGAAGCCTGCCACTCTTCCATATCCGTCAGACTGACAAACGTGGTTTCCACCCCGAAACGTGCCATGTATTTCTGGAACAACACGTTGGTGGTGCCGAACACACCCCGGGAGCAGATCACATGATCGCCGCTCTTCAGTAGCGCCATGCAGGTGCTCAGGATCGCAGACATACCGGATGCGGTGGCGACGGCACGTTCACCGCCTTCCATGGCCGCGATCCGACCTTCAAACGCCTGGACCGTAGGGTTGGTAAACCTGGAGTAGATGTTTCCGGGCTCTTCGCCGCCAAATCGCGCCGCCGCCTGGGCCGCGCTGCCATAAACGAAGCTGGACGTGGGGAATATCGCGTCGCTGTGCTCAAGCTGCCCGGTGCGGATCTGCCCTGCCCTCACGGCCAGGGTGTCCACGGACATCCCGTCCAGGTCGGACTCCGGGATCCAGACAGTTTCTTCGCGGCGAAAAGTCATCTACATCTCCTGCCTGAAAGCGGCGTTCAGTCTTCGTCGTTATGCAAGTCGATAATGCCATTGTCCCCGTCAGCACCACCGGCACTTTCGGATCGCTTTTCGTCATTGCGCAAGCCGTCAATGCGGCTCAGATACGCTTCATCGACATCACCGGTCACATAATCGCCAGTGAATACCGAGCACTCCCATCCCTCAATGTCATCGTTCACTTCACTGACGCAGGTTATAAGGTCCTCCAGATCCTGATAGAGCAGCCAGTCGGCACCAATCAGTTCCCGGATTTGCTCGACGGTGCGCCCGTGGGCAATCAGCTCACTGGCGGAGGGCATGTCGATACCATACACGTTCGGGTAGCGAACTGGAGGCGCCGCAGACGCAAAATAGACCTTACGGGCACCGGCATCCCGAGCCATCTGGACGATTTCCTTGCAGGTTGTACCGCGAACGATGGAATCATCCACCAGCATCACGTTTTTGCCACGAAACTCCAGATCGATCGGGTTAAGCTTCTGTCGGACCGATTTCTTGCGCATTTTCTGGCCCGGCATGATAAATGTCCGGCCGATGTAGCGGTTTTTGATAAAGCCTTCCCGGAATTTCACCCCCAGACGATGCGCCATCTGCATGGCCGACGTTCGGCTGGTGTCCGGAATCGGCATGACAACGTCGATATCGTGATCCGGTGTCTCGCGGAGCACTTTCTCCGCGAGGGTTTCGCCCATGCGCAGGCGAGCCTTGTAAACGGACACCTTGTCTATGATGGAGTCAGGCCGGGCGAAATACACATGTTCGAAAATGCACGGGTACAGATGCGGCTGCTCGGCGCACTGGCGGGTGTAGAGGGTACCGTCAGTTTCGATATAGACCGCCTCGCCCGGGGCAATATCGCGCACGAGGGTGTAGCCCGCTGCGTTCAGGGCAACGCTTTCAGAGGCAATCATGTATTCCTTGCGGCCATTCTCGTCGGTGCGTTCGCCGTAGCAGGCAGGCCGGATACCATTCGGGTCCCGGAAGCCAACAATGCCATAGCCGGTAATCATTGCAATGACGGCGTAGGCACCCCGGCAGCGTTTATGAACCGCGCTCACCGCAGAAAAGATCTCATCCTTGGTCGGGTCCAGCTTGCCAAGCTTCTGCAATTCATGGGCGAACACGTTCAACAGCACTTCCGAGTCGGAGTTCGTGTTGATGTGGCGCAGATCGGTCCGGAACAGGTCCTTGCTGAGATCATCAGCATTGGTCAGGTTGCCGTTGTGAGCCAGGGTAATGCCATACGGGCTGTTCACATAGAACGGCTGGGCTTCGGCGGAGCTGGAACTGCCAGCAGTCGGATAGCGCACGTGGCCTATACCCACGTTGCCCACCAGACGACGCATATGACGGGTATGGAAAACATCCCGTACCAGGCCATTGTCCTTGCGGAGGAAAAACCGTTCATCCTGAAATGTCACAATGCCCGCCGCGTCCTGGCCCCGGTGCTGAAGTACAGTCAGCGCATCATAGAGCGACTGATTGACGTTGGAAGTACTGACGATGCCGACAATGCCACACATGGATAAGTGTATCTCCGAGTGTTAAAACTGAATGTTAGCGGGACACGGACGCGGGTTCCACGCCTTCCTGCTCTGTAACGGAATCCGGTTCCGGCGCGTTTTCAGGCGCAGGCCCAAGAAAGCGCGCAAATTCATCGCCCAGGGTCCGTCTGGACCAGTCTTCAACCACCGCCAGGCGATCGATAATGATCGAGGTTCGCCACCAGGTATCCTGGGCCAGCGGTGTGTAACGGGTAAATGCAATCGCAACGATCACCACCACCACGCCCCGCAAAAGGCCAAAACCCATTCCAAGCACCCGATCGGTGGCCGACAAGCCGGTAGCTCGAATCAGATGACCGATCATGTTGTTGATGATGGCACCGACGATGAGCGTTCCAAAGAAAAGTATGGCAAAAGCAGCAATCAGCCGGACAAGCGGTGTTTCAACCGTGCTCTCCAGCAGGGACTGCATCTGGGGGTGGAAGGTTCTGGCCAGGATAAACGCGCCCACCCAGGTCACCAGCGAGAGGGCTTCCCGTACAAAACCCCGTTTCAGACTGATGAGGGTGGAAACTGTAATCAGGGCGATAATGACCCAGTCAATCCAGATCAGCGCTTCCATTGAAAACCCGGTGGAGAAAAGGAAGCGCGAATTCTATCAGGAAACCCCGGTTCGCCAAACCGCAAGACACACATAAACCGGACCCCGGGCGTTATTTTTCGCCGGAGGTCACCAGACTGTTAAGACCAAAGGCATCGTCCAGAGCCCTTTTGGCGGATTCGGCCTCGGTTTTTGACGCAAAGGGCCCGCTGAAGACCCTTGTCAGCGTTGTGTCGCCGCGGACAACCTCCTGAAGATGCGAGCCATAGCCCTTTTCCCGGACCTGATCTCTCAAGCGTCGGGCGTTGTCGGCATTGCCAAAGCTGCCCAACTGCACCACCCAGGCGCCATCCAGCGACCGCTCATACTCTGCAGCTTCTGTGGCAGCATTCTCCGAGGTCTGTTCAGATGTCTGAGCCGGCTCATTGGTGGATTCCTGGGCGTTGCCGCTCTCGGGCTGGGCAGCATCGGACGAATCGGTTACGTCCTGCATCTCATCCTGGCCAGGCGCCTCTTCGAGGATACGATAACCCGGGGAATCCCCTGCTTCTTGCGCGCTTGAGGGTGCTGCCAGGCCGCTATCGCTGGACTCAAGACCGTAAGACGGCGCCGGCGCCAATTCCGATTCGGGCGCTTCCACTTCAGGGAAAGGCGGCTCTTCCGGAATCTTGATGGTTGTGGACGTGCGCTCGGAATGAGGCTCATCAAAAAGCATGGGAACAAAGATAACCGCCAGGGAAACAAGTACCAGCGCCCCGATTATTCTCTGTTTCAGTCCATCCACGTTGCTAGGCTCCCAACTGTTATGACTGCGCCCCGACGGGCACCCATGCGCAGATACTAACTGGCCGGCAAGCGGAACTCAAAGTGTCAGGCACGGCCATGGACAAAGTTTAAGGCGGCCTGCCTAGCTTCCGGCTACCTTGCCAGCGAGCAGAATCTCGCGTGCTTCAGCGACCGTGAAGAAAGAACCGAACACAACCACAAGATCGTTCGGGTCAGCCACGGCCAATGCTGAAACCAAGCCCTCCCGCACGGATTCAAAAGCCGTCGCCTGGATCCCTGAATCGGACAGTCTTGCTTGCAGGTCTTGACCGGACAGGCCTCTTGGTACCTTGAGACCGGCCAGATACCAGGCATCGACCACATCAACCATGGCTCTGCCCACACCTGCCACGTCTTTGTCCGCCAGGGCGCCATAAACACCATGCACCCGTCTGCCCGGGGATTTTAGTTGACTCAGCTGACCAGACAACCAACCGGCAGCATGAGGGTTATGGCCAACATCCAGGAAGATATCCGGTGCGGAACCAACACGCTCGAAACGCCCGGGTACACTCAGACCTGAAAGCACCTGCTCAATGACTGGTACCGGCAGGTTCGGTTCAAGCTCGCGTATGGCAACCACGGCGGCTGCCACGCTTTTGATCGGCAATGGACCGGCGGGCAGACGAATCGCCCGGCCTTTATGGCGAAGCTCTACCGCCGGAGCATCATCGCCTGCTTGCTGCTCAGTCACCAGCTCATAATCACGCCCCAGCAGAGCCAGTTCGACTTTCTGCGCAGTGGCCTGCTGGAGCACCGAACGTGGCGGATCGGAATCGGCATAGACCGAGGGGATGCCCGGCCTAAGGACACCGGCCTTTTCAAACCCGATGACTTCGCGATTGTCGCCAAGGAAGGCAACATGATCGATGTCCACCGATGTCAGGATGGCAAAATCCGCGTCCAGGACATTGACAGCATCCAGCCGCCCACCCAGGCCAACCTCCAGCACCCAGTCGTCGAGGCCCGCACCGGCAAAGGCCACGAAAGCGGCAAGGGTTCCGAATTCGAAATAGGTAAGAGAGACATTGCCGCGTGCTTCTTCGACGGCTTCGAATGCGCTGACAAGCGCGTCGTCGGAGATATCCTCACCATTAAGACGCACACGTTCGTTATAGCGTTGTAGATGGGGCGAGGTGTAGGCGCCAGTCCGGCGGCCAGCCGCGCGCAAAAGCGCCTCAACAGTAGCAACCGCGCTGCCTTTGCCGTTAGTGCCAGCCACAGTGATGATCCGGGCGGACGGCTTTCGTCGGAACAACCGCCGCAGGACCACGAGGACCCGGTCCAGGCCAAGATCAATCTCTGTAGGGTGTATCGCTTCCAGGTAGGTAAGCCACTGATCGACGGTGGCACCAGCCCCCGGCGATGCCGGGGGCTGGTCTGCAGGGTTACTCGGCAGGGGCATCGGTTTCGGGCTTCTCCGAGACTTCAAACTCGATCGGGTCTTCGGTTCCCGGGCGCTCCTGGCCGGTAAACTTGGCCAGCACATGAGCAATGCGTTCGCGCATCTGGTGGCGATGGAGAATCATGTCAATCGCGCCGTGCTCAAGCAGGAACTCACTACGCTGGAAACCTTCCGGCAGTTTTTCACGAACCGTCTGTTCTATAACCCGGGGGCCGGCGAAGCCGATCAATGCGTTTGGCTCTGCAATGTTGAGATCCCCCAGCATGGCCAGACTGGCGGACACGCCACCGAAGACAGGGTCCGTCATCACAGAGATATAGGGAATACCCTCAACTTTCATCCTCTCAAGCACAGCGGCTGTCTTCGACATCTGCATCAATGACAGGATCGCTTCCTGCATGCGGGCGCCGCCGCTGGCTGAGAAGCAGACCAACGGGATACGCTCCTTGAGAGCAACATTTGCGGCCTGGACAAACTTCTCCCCGACCACTTGCCCCATAGAGCCACCAAGGAATCCAAATTCGAACGCGCAGGCAACTAAAGGAACCCCGAGCGTCGTGCCTTTCATTGCTACGAGGGCATCCTTTTCCCCAGTGGCTTTCTGCGCCTGGGACAAACGATCTTTGTACCGCTTACTATCCTTGAACTTCAATCGGTCCCAAGGCTCAAGCTCAGCGGCAACTTCTTCACGACCCTCTGGATCAAGAAAAATTTCGAGGCGCCGACGCGCAGTCACCCTCAGGTGGTGGTTGCATTTGGGGCAAACATCCAGGTTTTTCTCAAGTTCCGGCTTGTAGAGAAAGGCACCGCATTTGGGGCATTTCTTCCACAACCCCTCCGGAACGCCCGTTCTCTGTTTCGACTCCGAGCGAATCTTGCTCGGCATTATCTTGTCCAGCCAGTTACTCATGGTCTCATCCTGTCCTTTGACGCCTGTTTGCCCTCCTCCCCTTCATTCAGGAGGCGAGACTGTCCAGTGCTTCACGCATCGGGTGGAGCAGATCCGTCAATGCCCGCTTGAGCTGGTCGGTATCTGCCTGATTTCTGGCTATTGTATCGACCAGGACGCTGCCAACAATTACACCATCGGATACCCGACCGACCGCCGCGGCAGTTTCCGCATCACGAATACCGAAACCAACACCCACCGGGAGAGCTGTCAGTTCGTGAATATGATTCACCTTGGCAGCTACCTCTTCCACGTTGATGGTGGCCGATCCCGTCACACCCTTGATAGAAACATAGTACACATAACCGGAGGAGTGCTCACTGATTGCCCGGATCCGGTCATCGGTCGTGGTTGGTGAAAGCAGGAAGATGGCGTCGAGATTTCGCTGGGTGAACAGCGGAGCAACCTCGTCGGCCTCTTCCGGTGGCAAGTCAACGGTCAGAATGCCGTCGACGCCAGCATCCTTGGCAGCATCCGCAAAACGCTCGTAGCCCATGGCTTCCATCGGGTTCAGGTAGCCCATCAAAACCACCGGAGTTGCGTCGTCTGACTTCCGGAACTCCTTGACCATGGCAATCACCTGCCTCAGCGAGGTACCGTGCACCAGGGCCCGCTCACAGGCAAGCTGGATTACCGGGCCGTCTGCCATGGGGTCAGAGAACGGCACCCCCAGCTCGATAATATCTGCCCCCGCCTCAACCAGCGTGTGCATCAGATCTACCGTGACATCGGGATGCGGGTCACCGGCAGTAATATAGGGAATAAGTGCCTTACGACCTTGTCCTTTCAGGGCCTTGAGGACCCCTTCAATTCGGCTCATGCCTGCTCCTGTTAATTCTTCAGATCTCGATGCCTTCAAGCTTGGCAACCGTGTTAATGTCCTTGTCGCCACGCCCGGAAACGTTAATGACAACGGTCTGGTCTTTGTCCATGGTCGCCGCCAGTTTGATGGCATAAGCGACAGCGTGAGCCGTTTCCAGCGCGGGCATAATGCCCTCGACGCGGGTCAATTTCCGGAACCCTTCCATCGCTTCGTCATCGGTAACGGACACATAATTGGCACGGCCAATGTCCTTCAACCAGCTGTGCTCTGGACCCACCCCTGGATAGTCCAGGCCGGCACTCACCGAATGCGTACCTGCGATCTGGCCATTTTCGTCCTCCATCAGGTAGGTGCGGTTACCGTGAAGCACGCCAGGACGACCGGCACAGAGTGGTGCCGCGTGTTTGCCAGTATCAATGCCCAGGCCGCCAGCCTCGACACCGTAAAGCTGTACCGATTCGTCAGAAAGGAACGGATAGAACATGCCAATGGCGTTGGAACCACCACCCACACAAGCGACCAGGGCATCCGGCAACTTGCCGGTTTTCTCCAGCGCCTGACGACGGGTTTCCCGACCGATTACCGACTGGAAATCCCGGACCAGCAGCGGATATGGATGCGGCCCCGCAACGGTACCAATGATATAGAAAGTGTCGTCCACGTGAGCCACCCAGTCACGCATCGCATCGTTCATGGCATCCTTTAGGGTTTTGGTGCCACCCTGAACGGCATGTACCGTCGCGCCCAGAAGCTTCATCCGGAACACGTTCAGAGACTGTCGCTGGACATCCTCCGCGCCCATGAACACATGGCATTCAAGACCCAGACGCGCGCAAACAGTGGCAGTGGCAACACCGTGCTGACCCGCACCGGTTTCGGCAATGATCCGCTTTTTACCGAGGAAACTGGCAAGCAGCGCCTGGCCGATCGTGTTGTTCACCTTATGGGCACCGGTGTGACAAAGATCTTCACGCTTGAGCCAGATCTGGGCGCCGCCGGTTTCACGGCTGAGACGCTCGGCGAAATACAGCGGGGTTGGCCGGCCAACATAATCCGCCAGTTCCTTGTCGAACCGCGCCTGGAATTCCGGATCCTTCTTCAGGCGGGCGTATTCTTTCTCGAGCGTCATCAGGGAATCCATCAGAGTCTCGGAAACAAATCGCCCACCAAAGGCGCCGAAGTGACCCCGCGCGTCCGGCAGTGCGCTCAGCATTTCTTCAGTCAGTTTTACAGACACGGTGAACCTCTTTAATAAAATGAGAAATTTTCTGGATATCCTTGATGCCTTTGTCCTGTTCAACACCGCCACTGACATCTACAGCCCAGGGTTTCACCTGTTTCACAGCGGCAAATACGTTATCAGATGACAAACCCCCGGCCAATATGATCGGAAGCGGCCGGTAGTCAGGGATCAGATCCCAGTTAAACGATTTTCCTGTGCCTCCATACCGGTCTGGATCCCAGGCGTCGACCAGCAGGCCGGAAGCATTGTGAAACTCCTCGAAGGCAGCTTCAATCTGCCCCGCCTCTCGGACCCTGATGGCCTTGATCCAGCGTCGACCAAAACTGGCACAGAAATCCGCCGATTCGTCGCCATGAAACTGCAGCAAATCCAGTGGCACCCGCTCGAGAACCGCCTCGACTTCCTGCCTGGATGGATTAACAAATAATCCGACCACCGACATGAACGCCGGAACACGCTTTACCAACTCGGCGGCCTGATCCAATGACACTGACCGGGGACTCGGCTCATAAAAAACCAGGCCCAGGGCGTCGGCGCCGAATTGAACAGCCCCGTCGATATCCTCGGGGCGGGTAAGGCCGCAAATTTTGACCCTTGCGCTCATTGGCTCGGAACCCGCTGTTTGACATGGATGTGTGTTGGGGTGAACGGACTGTTTTCTTCCCGAGTGAACCAGGGCCGCAGAAAGCCCGGGCCGCACTCGACAGCGGGAATCCCGAATTCGTCCGGGTACCCCACATCGACCAGATACAGACCATGGGGAGGCGCTGTTACACCTGCAGCTGTCCGATCTCTGGCGACCAGTATCTCATGAATCCACTCCGGTCGCTGCTTTCCCGAACCAACCGCCATCAGGGCACCGGCGATATTCCGGACCATGTGGTGCAAAAACGCGTTGGCCTGCACGTCTATTACGACAAAATCCCGTTTCCGGGTTACCGAAATACGTTCCAGAAACCGAATCGGTGTTCGAGACTGGCATCCGGCCGCACGGAAAGAGGAAAAGTCATGCTCTCCCGCCAATGCCTGGGCGGCCCTGTGCATACGATCTGCGTCCAGTGGGCGGAAGGTCCAGCTTACCTGGCCCCGCTGTATACCCGGACGCACTGGATGGTTGTAGATGATGTAACGGTAACGCCGATAGGTCGCGGAAAATCGAGCGTGGAAATCACCGACTCCGTTTCCGGCCCAGTGCACGGAAATGTCATCGGGCAGCGCCGTGTTTATACCCATAACCCAGGAGCGCAGGTTACGGACAGACGGAGTGTCAAAATGAGCGATTTGATAGCTGGCGTGCACCCCGGCATCGGTACGGCCCGCACACACCAGATCAACTGCATGGTTCGCGACCTTTGCCACCGCTGCCGTCAGTTCCGCTTCCACCGATCGAACACCGGATTTCTGGAGCTGCCAGCCGTGAAACCCACGCCCATCATATTCGAAGGCAAGTGCGACGCGGCCCGCGCCTACGGCGTTATCGGTGGAGAGCTGCTGAGTCTCGAGAAACAAGTGCGAATCCGAAGAGAATGGTTCTATAAAAACAAAGCGCCGACCTTATTGCCGGGAGGATACCCGGCGGCCGGCGCTTGCTACCTGTCAGACCCGATTATAACGGATCAGGACAGATTTTTAAGGAGGTCTTGCGCCTCTGCTTTCTGGTCTTCGTTTCCTTCAAGGGAGACTTCCTCCAGGATATCGCGAGCTCCGTCGGTGTCACCCATCTCGATGTAGGCCCGCGCCAGATCCAGTTTGGTAGCGGCCTCATCGGTTCCGGCCAGGAAGTCGAAATCGTCCTCGTCACCGAGTTCGCTTTCATCGATGTCCGCAACCTGCGATTTGCGCGACTCATCGGAAACCTCATCAGACGCGACCGGGAGATCAAGATCACTTTCAGGTGTCTCCGAGTCTTCGAGCTCATCGGTTACACCCAGTTGCTCGAGATCCTCGGCATCTTCAACCGTCTGTTCAGGATCCGCTTCCTCTGCATCGCCCTCACCGAGTGTGTCCTCAAGACCAAGCTCTTCATCGAGTGACGCCTCTTCGCTCTCCTCGGGGTTGGCTGAATCGGCAGAATCGGAAAACTCTTCCATCAGGGCCAGGTCTTCATCGGAGACGTCCAGTTCCAGGTCATCCAGCGAAGATTCTTCCATCTCACTGCCACCAAGCTCGTCTTCTTCACCGGCTACCTTGTCCAGTTCAGCATCGAGCTCATCCAGGAATGACTCGTCCAGCGAATCAATATCCGATTCGCCGTCAGTATCAGCACTCTGCTCAGTACCTTCCTCGGATGTAGTTTTAGGCCTTTCGTCTGGCAGCTCCTCCGCCAGGTCTCCTTCGTCCAGATCACCCTCTTCCAGATCAAGGCTCAGGTCGTCATCAGAATCGTCGAGCCCCTGCTCTGCGCCGGATGGCTTGTCAGAGTCCTCTTCGAATTCCGAAGACAGATCCCAGTCTGTGGACTCCTCAAGCTCGGAGGTGTCTTCGGTCAAAGGCTTTTCTTCGTCCGATTCCAGCTCCAGGCCCGACAGATCGTATTCGATCATATCGTCACGGCTTTCTTCTTTGCCCTCGCCGGATGCGTCCTCCTTGCTGGCCTCGGATTCGTCAAGCTCATCAAGCTCGAAATCAGACAGGTCAGTCTCTGAAAGGTCCGAATCAAAGTCGCCAAACTCGTTCTGGGCCGGCTCTTCTTTCTCAGCATCAAACTGATCGGCGAGAAGTTCTTCAGATTCAGGCTTGTCCTGCTTCTCAATGGACTCATCACCGGTTTCGTCAGAATCATAGGACGTAGCGAACGAATCGGAACGCAACTGAGATTCAAGGTCATCGATGCTGGGCATCGACTCCGCCTCTTCCAGCCGCGCGCGCAGCTCGTTCGCAGTGGTCAGCGCTTCTTCATCGTCCAGAGCCTCGACCTCTCCGAATTGTTTTTCGAAAGAGTCGCGATCCTGGGTATCTGCGTAGACACCCAGCAGCTTCAGGCGCAGATCGGTGCGACTGGGCTCACGGGAAATTGCGGTTTCCAGAGCTTGGGCAGCCCGATCATGCTGGCCATAGGCAATGTAAGAGTCAGCCTCGGCCAGGGCGTCGCCAGCCGCAGATTGCTGATCCTCTTCATCCAGGCTCAGATCGAAGGAATCCGTTTCTTCGTCGGTTTCATTGTTCAGCTGTTCGTAAAACGCCTTTTCCCGGTTTGCATTGCGGCGGGCAAGCAGCAGGAGAAGCAACAGCAGAACGATCAGACCGCCACCAAGGGCAATCTGATACATCGGATTACCAGTTATGGCATCAATAACGTTACCGGGGAAACCTTTATCGGCAGCCGGAGCCTGTTGAGCAGGCTTGGGCGCAGGCTCTGCAGATTGCTCTGTTTGTGTCGGGGCTGGCTCCGCCGCCTCAGTTGCTTCAACCGCATCATCGGTAGCCGCAACCGCGGGCTCATCCGCTCCAGACATTTCAGCCTGTTCTGATGCGTCACCGGCATCGGCACCCATCTGATCATCGGTTGCCTGATCGGAACCGGCCATTTCGTCAGTTTCATCGACCATAGCCTCGGACTCGGCCATGTCGCCTGATTCACCCGCAGCTTCCGCATCCCCAGCTTCACCGTCCATCATGTCCGAATCGACGGGTGCCGTATCACCTTCAACGGCCTCGTCCATGGCGACAGATTCCGCTGCTCCGTCATCGGCAGCCGGACTTTCAACGGGTGCGGCCTGCTCTGCCGTTTCATCACCAGCAGTCTGCTGCATTTCAGCAAGCTGGGTATTCTTGAGCTCAAGCAGGCGCTGCAGAGTCTGCACCTGGTCCTGCAGGTCCTCAACACGACTGTTCAGCTCATCGTTCTCCCGGCGAGCGCTTTCGAGCTCTTCCATCGCGACCGCTGTGCCGGCATCAACGCCGCCCGGCAGTTCGCTGTCACCGCCCGCGGAGCCACTTTCGCTGCCCTCACTGCCGGCGTCCTCGGACACCACGAGTTTGAGTTCATCACCTCCGGCGCCAGCCTGCTGTTGGGGCGCGGACGCTGCCTGCTGCTCGGCGGTTGCATCGACTGTGCGCTGGGGAGTCTGGAATTCCTGATTCTGCTGGGCAACCACGCGAGTAGCTTCAGCGCGAGTTCGACTCTGGATCTGGTCCAAAGACGGGACACGCAGCACTTCACCGCGCTTCAGTCGATTGATGTTATTGCCAATGAATGCGTTCGGGTTCAGGTCCTGGATTGCTAGCATGACCTGCTGCATAGAGACACTGTTGTCTGGACGCACTTGAGACGCGATGGTCCACAATGTGTCTGAAGCTCCGGTGGGCCCGAATGTATCAGCCTGATATCCGGAACCCAGCGACCGCTCGGCCTGAGCCTGGCGACGAACTGATTCTGCACTGCGAGTGGTCGTCGGCTGGCTGGTTGTCTGGGACGTGGAGACTGTTGGAGTGCTGACCTGTTCCTGCACGCCGGACTCTTCCGCGTATACAGGTGGATCCACCAGAACGGCGTATTCCCGCATTAACCGGCCGTTTGGCCAGGTCAACTCAAGCAGGAAGTTGAGGTACGGTTCCCTCAGAGGTTCACGGGAGGACACATTGACGATGAGACTGCCATCATTGCCGGTGACCACCTGGAACCTGAGCTTACTGAGAAACTGGTTGCGATCCAGCCCCACCCGCTCATATGCCTGTTCCGAGGCAATATTGACGAACACGTCCGCTGGATTGACGCCACGGCTTTGGGGCAGAACAATCTCTGCGTCCAGTGGCTCGTTCAGATAGGACTGAAGTTCTATTTCACCCAGCCCCAGGGCCTGTGCGACGCCGGATCCGAGCCCTCCCGCCAGAGCCAGGGCAACCGCAAGCTTGCGTACCTTCATGCTTTTTCCTTTCCAGTCTCCGTTATTCGTTACTGCTCTTTTTCAAACAGAATCGGACGAGGTTGGATGACTTTCGTCTTGATAATTCTCGTTATTATGTGTTCTTTTTAATTTTCAGTCCGGCAAGTATTGTTGATAAAACCTCTTTTATCAATCAATCAGCCGCAATCCTTGTACCATTTTTTTATCAATCACGCGGAACTACCTAGCGCTCTTGAAAATAACAGGGGCGGAGGCTGAAATCAGCCTCCGCCCCCTCACCGGTTTATCGAAACCGGACACAGTTGGCATTTATTGCCTCTGTGTAACAATTTTTAACGCTCCTGAAGGATCCGGAGCATACGGCGCAGCGGCTCAGCGGCACCCCACAGGAGCTGGTCACCCACCGTAAACGCGGAAATATATTCCGGCCCCATGGTCAGCTTGCGGATACGGCCGATCGGCACGCTCAAGGTACCGGTCACCTTCGCTGGAGTCAGTTCCTCAACGGTCGCATCACGGTCATTGGGAATCACTTTCACCCAGTCATTCGCTTTCGCAAGGATCGACTCGATTTCAGAAACCGGGAGATCCTTCTTCAGCTTGATAGTCAGCGCCTGACTGTGGGAGCGCATTGCGCCAATCCGCACACAGATGCCGTCGATGGGAATCGGGTTATCGGAGCGCCCGAGAATTTTGTTGGTCTCGACCCCCGCCTTCCACTCTTCCTTACTCATGCCGTTGTCGAGCTGCTTGTCGATGAACGGGATAAGACTGCCGGCCAGGGGCACCTGGAAGTGCTCGGTCGGGAAGCCGTCCGAACGCATGGTTTCGGTTACCTTGCGGTCAATCTCCAGAATCGCGGAGGAAGGATCGTCCAGCTCAGACTGGACGCTTTTGTTGAGCTCGCCCATCTGGTTCAACAGCTCGCGCATGTTCTGAGCGCCAGAACCGGAAGCCGCCTGATAGGTCATGGGCGACACCCACTCGATCAGATCCTGCTCAAGCAGGCCACCCAAAGCCAGCATCATCAGGCTCACGGTGCAGTTACCACCGATGTAGTCCTTGACGCCTTTCTCAAGCGCGGCGTCAATCACGTTTCGGTTGACCGGATCCAGAACAATCACCGAGTGGTCGACCATCCGCAGGGTGGAGGCTGCATCAATCCAGTAACCTTCCCAGCCCGCGTCACGGAGCTTCTGATAAACCGCGCCGGTGTAGTCGCCACCTTGACAGGTCATGATGACATCCATGGTTTTCAGAATCTCGACGTCAAACGCGTCCTGCAGAGGAGGAACGTCGTCTTTTCCCACGTCCGGCGCAGGCTTACCAGCCTGGGATGTGGTGAAAAACACCGGTTCGATATCGGCGAAATCGTTTTCTTCACGCATGCGTTGCATGAGGACCGAGCCCACCATGCCACGCCAACCTACAAGTCCAACTCGCTTCATGTGCGACCTTCAGACCTCGTTTTATGCCCGCCCCGTGCCTTTATCGCTGGCAGGGACAGGATGGGTGATCCCGCGGCAACTGCATCGCGTTGCCGTCGGGTCTCAAATACGCCTGTCAGGGCCTGGCCTCTTTACAGCGCAGCCAGAACCGCCTCCCCCATTTCCCGGGTGGACACTTTCTTTGCGCCCTCAGACATGATGTCCGCTGTTCGCAGACCCTGATCCAGGACCTTGCTGACCGCCGCTTCAATGGCTTCAGCAGCTTTTTCCTCATTCAGACTGTACCGCAGCATCATGGCAGCACTGAGGATGGTGGCCAGCGGATTGGCAATGCCCTGCCCGGCAATATCCGGCGCAGACCCGTGGCAGGGCTCATACATGCCCTGCTTTTCGGAGTTCAGCGACGCCGATGGCAACATACCGATCGAGCCGGTGAGCATAGCCGCTTCGTCCGAAAGAATATCACCAAACATGTTGCCAGTCACAATCACGTCAAACTGCTTGGGTGCACGGACCAGCTGCATGGCGGCATTGTCCACGTACATATGAGACAGCTCCACGTCCGGATATTCCCGGCGGAGATCGTTCATGATTTCCCGCCATAGAACAGTCACTTCCAGCACGTTGGCTTTGTCCACGGAGCACAGCTTCTTGCCCCGCTGCTGCGCGGCTTCAAAAGCCACCCGCCCGATACGACGAATTTCCGATTCTGTGTAGGCGTAGGTGTTGTAACCCTGGCGCTCTCCGCTCTCCAGTTCGCGCACACCGCGCGGCTGACCAAAATAGATGCCACCAGTCAGTTCACGGACAATCATGATATCCAGCCCGGAAACAACTTCCGGCTTCAGAGAAGAGGCGGAGGCCAGTTGAGGATAAAGGATTGCCGGGCGCAGGTTGGCGAACAGCTCCAGGTTAGAGCGCAAACCCAGCAGCCCCTTCTCCGGGCGCTTAGCCATGGGCAGACTGTCCCACTGAGGACCGCCCACGGCACCCAGAAGGATCGCGTCGGCTCTGGTGGCCTTTTCGAGGGTTTCATCCGGCAGCGGTGTGTCGGTTTCATCAATCGCCGCACCGCCCACGAGGCCGGACTCGAAATTCAGGCCAAGATTGAACTGATCATTGATCTTGTTGAGCACTTTTTCCGCTTCAGCGACAATTTCCGGACCGATACCGTCGCCGGGAAGCATCAGGATAGTTCTGGGCATGTTTTTTCCTTGTTCCATTCCTTCAGGTCGAATTAGCGCCAGCGTAATCCGACAGCCTATTCAACCCCCGGCACCAAACAGCCAGGGCGCAGTTTTACGGCGGCTTTCTTCGTAAGACCGGATCAGCTCAGCGTCTTCCAGCGTCACGCCAATATCATCGAGCCCGTTCAGCAGGCAATGACGACGGAAATCATCTACCTCAAAGGTAAAGGTTTCGCCGGATGGGGTAGTTACAGTCCTGGCTTCCAGGTCGACTGCCAACTGATAGCCTTCACTCTGCTCCACTTCCCGGAATAAACGATCGACAATTTCCTCAGGAAGAACAATGGGTAACAACCCATTCTTAAAGCAGTTGTTGTAGAAAATATCGGCAAAACTCGGAGCAATAATCACCCGGAACCCGAAATCCTCCAGAGCCCAGGGTGCGTGCTCCCGGCTCGAACCACAGCCAAAGTTACGTCGCGCCAACAATACACTGGCGTTCTTGTAGCGGTCCTGATTCAGGACAAAATCCGGATTAATCGGACGGGTGGAACAATCCTGATCCGGTTTGCCTTCATCCATATACCGCAACTCATCAAACAGGTTCGGGCCGAAGCCCGTGCGCTTGATGGACTTCAGAAACTGCTTGGGAATGATCATGTCCGTATCCACGTTGGAACGGTCCATGGGGGCGACAACGCCCTGGTGTTGCTTCAATGCGCGCATGGTTCTCTCCTGTGGATCAGTTCATCAGCTCACGGACATCAACGAAATGACCGGTCACTGCGGCAGCAGCAGCCATGGCCGGGCTCACCAGATGGGTACGCCCGCCAAAGCCCTGACGGCCCTCGAAGTTCCGGTTCGACGTGGAAGCACAGTGCTCCCCCTGCCCCAGCTTGTCGGCGTTCATGGCCAGACACATCGAACAGCCCGGGTCGCGCCACTCAAGACCGGCTTCGATAAAGATCTTGTCCAGACCTTCCTGCTCCGCCTGGGCTTTCACCAGACCGGAACCGGGAACCACCATGGCCTGCTTCAGAATCGGCGACACCTTCCGCCCTTTCACCACGGCCGCGGCCTCGCGCAGGTCCTCAATCCGGCTGTTGGTACAGGAGCCAATGAACACACGATCCAGCTTGATATCGGTAATCGCCATATTGGGCTGCAAACCCATGTACTTGAGAGCGCGAACAATGCCTTCACGCTTGATCGGATCGGCTTCCTGTTCCGGATCGGGCACCTTGCCATCAATTCCGGCCACCATTTCAGGCGACGTACCCCAGCTCACCTGCGGCTGGATTTCCGAGCCTTCGAGCTCAACAACCTTGTCGAAGACTGCATCGCTATCGCTATGCAAGGTGCGCCAGTATTCAACTGCAGCATCCCACTGCCCGCCCTTGGGGCCAAACGGGCGATTGCGAACGTATTCGATGGTGGTGTCATCAACCGCCACCATACCAACTCGCGCACCGGCTTCGATGGACATGTTGCAGATAGTCATCCGCCCTTCCATGCTCAGGCCCTGGATGGCTTCGCCCCCAAACTCAATGGCGTGCCCGGTACCACCGGCAGTCCCGATCTTGCCAATGATGGCCAGCACAACATCCTTGCCGGTAACGCCCGGCCCCAGTTTGCCATTGACCTTCACCAACATGTTTTTCATTTTCTGCTGCACCAGACACTGGGTGGCCAGCACATGTTCAACTTCACTGGTGCCAATACCATGAGCCAGGCAACCGAAGGCACCGTGGGTGGATGTATGGGAATCCCCACAAACAATACTCATGCCCGGCAACGTTGCGCCCTGCTCGGGCCCGATAACGTGCACGATGCCCTGACGTTGATCCTTGATCTTGAACTCAAGAATCCCGAACTCGTCGCAGTTCTTGTCCAGTGTTTCCACCTGGATCCGGGAAACCGGGTCAACAATACCTTCGACACCACGATCACGATCCGTGGTAGGCACGTTATGGTCCGGCGTCGCAATGTTGGCATCAATCCGCCACGGCTTCCGCCCCGCCAGACGCAGACCTTCAAAAGCCTGGGGTGATGTCACTTCGTGCAGTAACTGACGATCGATATAAATCAACGCGGAGCCGTCGTCGCGCTGTTTGACGAGATGATCGTCCCACAATTTGTCGTATAAGGTTTTGCCCGCCATGGTTCTCTCTCACTCTCTGGGGGTTTTTGGTTCTGACGTTTGATAACGGTATCTTACCGCCTGCGACCGGATAACCTCAATTCATGTTTTTTATCTATCGCATGCCTTATGGTAATACTTTAAGATTCTGAGAAGGTCGCATGAAGGGATAAGCCTCCCAAAACACGCCCGTAAATACATCCATGTAGGGCTCGGTCGCGCCATCCCTGGCGCTCCACGGTTTTGGGAGGCTCATCCCTCCATACTCCCCATGCGCTGCGGATATTGGCCACACTCTGGGGAGCGGGTTGGAGCAGCGTTTTCAAAACCGTAGAGGGCCAGGGATGGCCCGATTCGAGCCCACATGGACGTGCTTGTTGGCGTGTTTTGAAAACGCTGTTCCAAGCCGGGACCTGCACCATATTTCGAAATCCGGGAACACAGATATGGACTCAAACGCATTAAAGGCATTTTTGACCATTGTCGATCAGGGCTCCTTCTCAGAAGCTGCGGAAATCCTGCACCTGACACAGCCGGCCATCTCGAAACGCCTGGCCGCACTGGAAAACCAGCTTGGCACCAGCCTGATCGATCGTAGCCACCGCCAGATTCGTCTGACTGATGCCGGCAGTCGTTTGCTTCCCCATGCGCGTCGGATCCTCGATGAAATTCACAACGCCCGGGTGGCCTTGTCGCCGGACTCTGGGCAAGTCGAGGGCGAGCTGCAAATTATCGCCAGCCATCACATCGGTCTGCATCATTTGCCGAATTGGCTGCGACGGTTCAAACGGGAATACCCTCAGGTGTCCATCAACCTGCAATTCATGGAGTCCGATGCCGCCTACGAGCAAATGCGGAAACGGAATGCAGAGCTGGCATTCGTGACGCTGAGTGACAGCATGGAACCGAGCTTTCATGTGTTTGCCCAATGGCCGGACCAGATGGTGTTTGTGGCCGGCGCCGAGCACCCCCTGGCGTCACTCGAAAATCCGAGGCTTACGGACCTAGCAGACCACCCGGCACTATTGCCCGACACCAGCACCGCAACCTATCGGGTTGTGAGCCGGTTGTTTCTGGAGGCGAATCTGCACCTGAACCCGCAAATGCCAACCAACTACCTGGAAACCATCAAGATGATGACCAGTGTGGGCCTGGGCTGGAGTGTGCTGCCCCTGCGCATGATTGACGACAGCCTTACGGTACTGGATGTGGGCAAGCCGGTTTCTCGTGTCCTCGGGGGGATCGGGTTATCCGGGCGGCAGCTCAGCAACGCCGCCAATGCGTTACTCACCATCGTGCAGGAAGAAGAAAGCGCCTGAGCTTTACCCCTCGCCATGGGCTGGCGGCGGCCGAAGGCCTCGCCAGGTGATCACGATTGCGACTGCCATGGCGGCAGCACCACCCCAGAAAGCCGCCGAGGTACTGAACCCATCCACCAGGAAGCCCGACAACCAGGCCCCAAGCGCACCGCCAGCACCGAAGGTGAGGCCGCTGTAGAGGGCCTGGCCCTGCCCATGATGGTGTTTGCCAAAAAAGCCCTGGATGTACTGGACAGAGATTGCATGCAGCGCACCGTAAGATGCTGCATGAAGCAGCTGGGCGAACAGCAGCACGAGGACAACATCCGTCAGCTCTGCGATCAGTACCCATCGAATCATGGTGAGCGTAAGCGCGCCGATCGCAATCTGACGAACCGTGAAATTGCGCGTTAAACGGTGCATCACCAGAAACAGTGCGATCTCCGCAAAAACACCCAGCGACCACAGCAAACCAATCGACAGCTTGCCGTAGCCGTGCTGCTCCAGATGGATACTGAAGAACGTGTAATAAGCTCCGTGCGAAACCTGCAGCAGGAAATTCATCAGAAAAAACGTCACCACTGCCGGGTGCGTGACGATGGCCTTTAAACTGCCTTTCGGAGCCGGCGGCTTTCGCTCACCTCGCTCCGCAGGCACCAAAAATGCGGATACGGCAATGCCCGCAAACACCGGAAGCAACAACCACGGGAGATTCTGAATCGGCACCAGTTCCAGCAAACCGCCAACCAGCGCAACCGCTCCGATGAACCCCACCGAGCCCCAGAGCCGAACCCGCCCGTATTTCTCTTTCTGCTCGCCCAGGGTTCGAAGCGTGATCACCTCATACAGCGGCAAGATCGCATTCCAGAAAAACGTGAACGCCAGCATGACCAGCAGCAGGCCATAGAACCCCGGTTCCATGAACACACCGGCGAAGAACAGCGAGCCGATGATGGCGCCGAACCGGACCAGACGAACCCGTTGGCCGGTCTTGTCGCCGAGCCAACCCCAGACGCTGGGCGCAATGATTTTGGTGAGCTGGATCGTCGCCATGAGGGTGGCGATCTGGAGGTAGGAAAAGCCCTGGCCCGCAAGGTAGAGGGACCAATACGGCAAGAGCCCGCCAAGGAGGGCGAAGAACCAGAAATAGAGGTTAGAGAGGCGCCAGTAGATAGAAATACCCCGCAAGTCCGGCTGTTTTGGCGGCACTCACTGCCCAAAAATGTGGAGCGCCAAGGATGGCGCGACCAAGCCCTACAGGGAAGTATTCACGGGCGTTTTTTGGGCAGTGAGTGCCGCCAAAGCAGCTTCACCAAGCCTGACAAACAAAATCAGAGCTGCCCAATCACCGGCGTAGAAACAGAAACATCCGCATTCTGCCCACGATGCCGCAGGTAATGGTCCATCAACACAATGGCCATCATCGCCTCAGCAATAGGTGTCGCCCGGATGCCGACACATGGATCGTGACGGCCGGTGGTAATCACCTCACAGGGATCGCCGTTCACATCAATGCTCCGGCCCGACAAACGCAAACTCGACGTGGGCTTCAATGCGATACTGGCCACGATCGGTTGCCCTGAGGAAATACCTCCAAGCACACCACCGGCATTATTAGAAAGGAACCCTTCCGGCGTCATCTCGTCACGATGCTCGGTACCCTTCTGGTCAATGCAGTCGAAACCGGCGCCAATCTCGACGCCCTTCACCGCATTGATGCTCATCAGTGCATGGGCAAGGTCCGCATCCAGGCGGTCAAAGATCGGCTCGCCGAGACCCGGTGGCACACCGTCGGCAACCACGTTGATCCGGGCACCGATGGAATCCCCCTCCTTGCGCAGGGCATCCATATAAGCTTCCATCTCGGGAACCTTGTCCGCATCCGGGCAGAAGAACGGGTTCTGGTGAACCTGATCCCAATCCAGTTTCTCGGCCTTGATGGGCCCCAGCTGCGACAGATAGCCGCGAATCCGGATACCCAGGCGCTGCTCAAGGAATTTTCTCGCAACAGCACCCGCAGCAACCCGCATAGCGGTCTCACGGGCAGACGAACGACCACCGCCGCGATAGTCGCGAACACCATACTTGTGCATGTAGGTGTAATCAGCGTGAGCCGGCCGAAACTGCTCGGAGATCTTTGAGTAATCCTTGGACCGCTGATCGGTGTTTTCAATCAGCAGGCCAATCGGCGTTCCGGTGGTCTTACCCTCGAAAACGCCTGACAGAATTCTCACCTCGTCGGCTTCACGACGCTGGGTTGTGTGCCGGGATGTTCCTGGCTTTCGGCGATCCAGGTCCCGCTGCATGTCCGCTTCCGAAAGCTCAAGTCCCGGAGGGCAGCCATCAATGATGCACCCCAGCGCAGGCCCGTGGCTCTCGCCGAATGAGGTAACCGTAAACAGTTTTCCGAAAGAGTTTCCCGACATAATTCAGTATCTTGTTCAGCTTTTATGAGAATTCAGTTTAACTGGAAGCCTGCCACTGACGCAGGTCCGTCTCGGTGATCAGAAAGACGCCATCGCCCCCATTCTCGAACTCCAACCAGGTCAGTGGCAGATCCGGATACGCCTCATCCATTGCAACCCAGCTGTTACCGACTTCCACGACCAGTAGTCCACCAGGAGTAAGATGTTCGGCCGCTTTGGCAATGATTCTGTGAGCGATGTCGAGCCCGTCTTTACCGGCGGCAAGGCCCAGCTCAGGTTCGTGGCGGTACTCATCCGGCATGCTGGAGAGATCGTCTGCATCCACATAGGGCGGGTTGCTAACGATCACGTCGTAGCGACCTTCAATATTGTCAAAGACATCGGATTGTACGGTACGGACCCGCTCGCGGACTCCGTGCAGGTCGATATTGGATTCAGCCACTTCAAGTGCATCCGGAGAAATGTCCGACAGATCGACTTCCGCCTCGCCGAAAACAGATGCCGCACCAATGCCAATACACCCGCTCCCGGTGCAAAGATCAAGGATGCGTTCCACCGGCTTGTCTCCGAGCCACGGCTGAAAGCCATTCTCGATCAATTCACCAATGGGGGAGCGCGGTACCAACACCCGTTCGTCAACATGAAAGGGCATGCCCATAAACCAGGCTTCACCGAGCAGATACGCCAGAGGTACGCGCTCATCCACGCGCCGGGCGATTCTTTCCAGTACCAGCTCCCGCTCTTCCCGCGTTAGACGGGCATCCAGGAACAGAGTGTTGTTTTCAAGGGGAAGGTGCAGGCTACGCATAACCAGCTGAACGGCTTCATCCCAGACATTGTCCGTGCCATGCCCGAAAAACAGCGGCGAAGCAGCAAACCGAGAGGAGGCGTAGCGGAGGTAATCCCGAACGCTGTGAAGGTCGTCAATAGGGCTGGTCACTAACGTACATCCTGTGCAAGAGCGTGTTAGCGCGGGATTATACGCTGTTTACCCGCTCGACTGCAGCCCGCCCCCGCCAACAAATTGTTCAGATAGCCAGAGGCCCGGAGCTGTTCCGGCTTTCTTCAAAGCGATCCAGCGCAGCAGCCATCCGCTCACGGCCCAGCTGAATCAATTCCGGGGCCTTGTGATAATCGTAGCTCCGACAGGCATTCTTCGGGATATTCACCAGCAAATCCGGCGGGTAGCCCGCGATCTTGTACTGCACAAGCGCACTCTGCATGGTCTCGATGGTGAGGTTCATCACATCGAATTTGCCGATCCCGAGCTTGTCCCAGTCGATGGTTTCGTGCTCTTCCTGGCTCTTCTTGTCAGCCGGCTTCTTCTCCGTCTGCTTTTGATGCTCTTTCTTGTGCACTGCCCGGCTGATCTTTTCTTCCGGGCTGTCACCGTTGTCCGGCTTCCGGGCAGTCAGGGATTTCAGGGCATCCCAGTCAAACCAGCGCGAGGCCTTCTCACGGATGGTATCCACCCACTCGTCCATATCCGTGTTTTCAGCGTCGCCCGGAGTAAACGCAGCGTCCGGAATCCGTCGACGGCGGTCATCCTCGCCACTGAGATTGACCGCAACGATGATGTCAGCGTGGGAGGAAATGGTCGGGATGATTGGCAAAGGATTGAGCAAGGCACCGTCCACGAGGACTCTGCCATTGAGAACGAGAGGTGTGACAACACTTGGAATCGCCACCGAAGCGCGGATAGCCTGATCCAGAGGCCCTTCCTGAAACCAGATTTCCTTGTGGGCGAGCAGATCTGTCGCCACGGCCGTAAAGGCAATGGGCAGGTTTTCGATCCGGGTATCTCCCAGCATTTCCCTTACAACCGAAAAAATCTTCTCGCCTCGAATAGCGCCCACGGAATTGAACGTTACATCCAGGAGCTTGAGGACATCGAACTGGCCCAGACCGGTAACCCAGTCCTTGTAGTCCTGCATCTTGCCGGCTCCGAACATACCGCCGATCAGGGCCCCCATGGAACAGCCGGAGATAGCAACGATGTCGTAGCCACGCTCCACCAGAACTTCGATGGCGCCGATGTGGGCATACCCTCTGGCACCACCACTTCCCAGCGTCAGAGCCACGGTCTTGCGCGGTTTGTTCCGGTCTTTGCCTTTTTCCGGGTTTGCCGGAGCACGGGTAGCGGAGACATCAGAGCTGCTCAGGACCTTCGAGACGTTGTCCTGCGGATCTTTCTCTGAGGGCTTGTCCTTTGGATCCTGATCGTCATCCTTTGATGTGCCCATAATCATTACCTCGAGATCACCACCACTTCTACCCGGTCGCCCTGCCTGTCTGGATCACTGAAGACACCTGCCGGCCCCACAACGATTATCTCCTGTTGAGCCCGGGAGACACCCGTTTTGGACAGGACCTCCGACAACGATTCGGTAGCCAGGCGGGCACGCTCCATCGCATCACTGAAGGACTCATCAGTCTCCAATACAGAATAGCCCACCAGTGCAACCACCGTACCCTCTTCACGGGCCAGATCATTCACCCGCCTACGATCCGTTGCCTGCCAATCGAACCGGTAGGTTACACCGCCTTGCCAGGGAACAATAATCGGCCCTTCGACGCGGTTGGCCATGGTGCCAAAGCCGGGAATGGTCGCGCCGGATTCAACCCGCAGGTGCTCCACCCAAACATACTCCCGAAGGTTGCCGCGAGTCACCGTGTAAATGAGGGTCAGCCAACGGGCGCCGTCCTCGGCAACGGTGCCCGCCACCAGATAATCCTGGGTTGCATCACGGCCATAGAGAACGGCCTGATTAAAGATCTGGTTCGCCCATACGTTGCTTCTTCCACAACGGATACTGGAGCACTCGAACAGAATCTGGGCGTTTCTCTCGCGCAATAGAGCGAGGTAGTGGTCCCGCGCTTCCTCGCGACTTGAGTCTCGGGCAATCTGGTACAGGCGCCCTTCCCCAGTCACGGGCAAGCGGGCCAGGGTTTCGGAGCGAATCTCGTTATTGACTTCCCGCACGGGGCTGAACAATACCAGGTGTCCCGACGACTGAATCGAGACCGTATCTTCAAGCGTCGACTGTTGATAGGCCTCGGGCATATCCTCCGGAGCAGACTGCACACCGGAAGACAGAGCCAATAATCCGAGGATCGGAACCAAGAAACGTGTGAACAGTAATTTCAGCAAGCGATTACTCATTTTCCAGGAATTGTCTGATGGCTGTTGCAGCCGGCCCGGTCTCGCCATCCAGATGGCAATGGTGACCTCCCGGCACGTTAACGATCTGGAGGTTGGCGATAGCGTCAGCGCGTTTATCCAGATCCTTTCTGTACGAAAGAAGTCCTGCATCGGCTCTGACAAAAAGCACACGGGTTTCAATAGCAGACAGCGAAGCCAGCACCTGCTCTTCGGTCATCATCAATGGAGACGGGTGCCGTAACCTTGGGTCGGTCTGCCAGACGTAGCCCTCTCCCTCGGGTTTCATATTGCGCGGAATGAGCGTCAGCGCGGCCTCGGGGCTGAGCGGACTCAGCCCGCCCTCCCGTGCTTTGGCGGCCGTGGCGATATCCGGATAGACAACCTGGCGGCCAGAGCCGGCAATGCGTTTTTTCACAGCTTTTCGGAGCTGGGGAATGGTTTCCTTAACCGGACGGCTCAGTGCGCCAAGGCTGTCGATCATCACCAGGTTTCGAATTCGCTCCGGAAAGGCAGCCGCGTAGAGCGCTCCGACAATCCCCCCAAGCGAGTGCCCGACCAGGTTGATCCTGCCATCCGGTGTTTCCTGGAAATAACGTTCAACCAGCTCGGCAAGATCCGCCACATAGTCCATCAAGAGGTAACTCTGCCCCTCTGGGCGGTGCCCGGAATGGCCATGCCCGGCGAAGTCCAGCGCGTAGACGGGCCCGAGTCGCGCCAGCTCCGGTGCGAGCTTCACAAAGGTGAGGCTGTTATCGAGCCAGCCATGCAGCATTATGATCGGTGTAGTATCGTGGGCATCAGTAGCGGCAGGCCAGCTAAGACCGGCCAGGGTGATGTGCCGGAGTTTCCAATCGGACTCGCGGAACGACCGGGCGGGGTTTTCAATGCTCCCGTCCTTCACCTGGTTTCCGGGGGTGTTCGTGGGAAACGACATGTCGCTCATCCAGGCTCCGCCTTCACATTGTATGGGTGGGGCGATCGGAGCTCAGCGAGCCTGCCAGGTAGGACTCAATCTTGGTTCGGGCGGTTTCATCATCGCCGTTGAACTGGACACCGATACCCGCCGCGCGGTTGCCCTGGGCACCTTTGGGCGTTATCCAGATTACCTTGCCGGCGACCGGAATTTTTTCAGGCTCGTCCATGAGGTTGAGAAGCAGAAAGACTTCGTCGCCCAGCTGATACTGTTTCTGGGTCGGGATGAACAGACCACCCTGGCGGATATACGGCATGTATGCCGCGTAGAGCACTGCTTTATCCTTGATTGTCAGGGTGAGTATGCCACTGCGCGCACCAAAACCTGGCCCCATAACTGACACCTTTCTCTTAGATCGTTTTGAACGGTTATCGGGATCCGAAAATCCCTTTCATTCCGGAATCATAGCAGTTGTTGCCCCCAAAGACGCAATTCTGCCGGGATATCCGCTAGGCCGCCGGGCGTTTCACCGGCATGAGCTTTTGCCAGGCGATCAGAAGACGACTGGCTTCCAGCTCGGGGCTGGCGTTGTAGACACCCGCTGCGCGTGATTCCTTTACCATATCGAGCAACTCATGGGCCCGCCAGCCGGGCGTCGTTTTGGCCAGAAATCCGAGCATATCGGCGGCATCGGCGTCCCGAGCACTGCCCCCCACTATCAAGCGTGCCAGATCAGCCGCCCAGGTTTCGAACAACCAAAGCGTATCCTCCAGGCCCATGGACTTGAACGCCCTGGCGGCCTCACCGACCGGAATCCTGGACTTCATGAAATCCTTGAAGCGGTCGAGGGCCGTGTCCCGCAAACCGATGAAATCACCTGTTGCATAGTCCAGTGCCAATCTGGGTGCATTACCCGCCAGCATCAAAGCTTTGGCCAGAATATCTGCAGACGGTTGTGCATCTTCGGGAAGATTCTTTACCCGACTGGCGAGCCAGTGGTTGGCTTCGCTGTTACCGGGCACCGGAACCGTCAATGTCTGGCATCGGGACCGGATGGTAGGCAACACCGGACGACCGCTCTCCTGCAACAGAATCAAGGTCACGTCGGGTAGCGGCTCTTCAAGGGTCTTGAGCAATGCGTTCGCCGCATTGATGTTCAACTGATCCGCCCGGTCAATAATCGCCACTTTATGGTGGGCCACCTGCGGAGACGCCACCGCAAACGAGGAAAGAGCCCTGACCTGATCCACCTTGACCATACGGGACTTTTCCGGCGCATAAATCCGGATATCCGGGTGGCTGGCGGCTGCCAGAAGTTCACATTGTTTACAGCGGCCACAGGCAATTGCCTGGCCCGCTTCCCGGCCCAATGGCTGATCGCAGAGCAGCAGCCCGCCGACAGCCTCTGCCCAGGCCCGCTTACCCACACCGCACTCACCAACAAGTATTAGAGCGTGTGGGAGTCGGTCTTCTGCAACCCGGCTTTGAACCGTTTGCCAGGCACGGTGCAGCCAGGGCATATCTTGGGCAATATCAGTCACTGGATCTTCCTGTGCGGGTTCCGGATCTGCGCAGTTGGCGCTTCATGGTTGCAAGCAAGCGGCGCATTCGCTTCAACTGCTCAACGCCCTCGTCGTCTTTACCAGCGCTATAGTAATGGCTGTTCACCATCCGGGCAAAAAGCCTGGCAGAATCCCCTGCAGCCGGTTCAGCTTTTGCCAGCCTTGATGCAAGAACCGACGGCGTTTCACCATGACGGACAGGCACGCCTGCACTCGCGCACAGACGGTGCCACGTATCCACCACCCTCCGGAACGCGTCCCGCCTTTCTCCACGGCGCATTTGCAACGCGGAAATGAGTCCAGCAATTAGCAAGCCGGCACCAACGATACCCGCCGTCATGTATCCCAATTCGCGCATGCCGAAACCACCGGGCAACCTGGACATCAGATCCATCTGGCTCTGGCCCTGATAGCCGACGACCCAGCGCTGCCACTGGTAGTTGATGCGATCCATCTGAAGACTCGCCCATTGCACCAGGGCAACGTCCGCATAACGCTGGGGCGAGGCCCAGTTGTTTTCAAGGAAGGATCCCTCCTCTGCCACCGCATCTCTCAGGCCTGACTCAATCCTATCCGGTGCAATGGCGGCCGTCGGATCAATTCTCACCCATCCGCGGCCGTCGACGTAGGCCTCAACCCAGGCATGGGCATCGTACTGACGCACAATCAGGTAATCGCCTCCCGCCCCGTTTTCGCCCCCCTGGTAGCCGACGACAACGCGCGAGGGAATACCGGCAGCGCGCAGCACGAAGGTGGTTGCGCCCGCATAGTGGGCGCAAAAACCGCGCTTCTCGTCGAAAAGCAGGGCATCAATGCCGTCTACAGGCATGGCAGGAGGTCTGAGCGTGTAAAAGTATTCCTGTTCTCGAAAACGCTGCAACAGGGTACGAACGACCTGCTCGTCGCCCATCGTACGGCGAAGTTCCCGCGCAAATTCTCGCGCTCTGGGATTGCCCTCCTGCGGCAACTGAAGATAGCGGCGCAGTTCGGCAGCGCTTTGTTTTTCGGCAACAGAGGCTTCGCTCTCCAGTGCCAGCCTGTAACGTACCGGGCTGTCAGCCGGCCGCCGGAAACGGAAAAGATCCGCGCTGTCTTCGAACACGTTATCCGATACCGCACGGGAACCTTCCAGGGCAAATGCCCAGCGCTGGTCCGTAGGTTCCAACAACACGTCATACTGGTTTGGCTCAAGCTCTCCTATTCCACCATCAACCGCTACGCGGCCCAGGGCCCGAAATGGTTCTTGTTGACCCTGGCGCCAGGTTTCTCCATCCAGGTAGTCGAGAATAAGCCCTCGCCAGTACCTGTCCCTGTAGGCGGGCATCTCGCCGCCAAAGGTTACCCGGAACGCCCTCTCACTGCTCTGGGCAAGGTTGGAAATATCCCCTGGCCTCATGGTGTCGCTGATCCCGGTCCGGGCCTCACCGGACACCAGCGGCACACTCCACAGCGGCGACATCCGCGGGAAAAACACGAATAAAAGAACGACGATTGGCAGTGTCTTGAGGAACATTCCACCCAGCCTGCGCCAGCCTGAAGTCATGCCACCGGGCAGTTCCGGTGCGTTCAGTACTTGCAGCCCGACCAGCAGCAGCGTTATGCCGGTGAAGTTGACCAGTGCCCATAGAATCTCCTGATGAAACAGGAAATTTACCGAGGCCAGATAGACAAGAATGAAAAAAAGAACGTAGAAGTCCCTGACCGAACGGGTCTCCAGCCACTTGAGACCTACCGCCAGCACGAAGAACGAAGCTGCGGTATCTACCGTGAACCTCCCCTGTACTGTTGCAACATAGACGCCGATCAGCACCAGCATAATGCCCGTGCGTAACAGGCGGCCAGGGAGCCTTACCCTTCCGTATTGCGCCAACCAGCGCCAGGCGGCCAACACTGCGCAAGCCGCAATCAGCCAGAGCGGTAACCGGTCCCACTGTGGCGACAGCAGCAACGCAAAACTGGCAATCAGCCAGAGCAGGGCTCTCGAAGGCAGATTGGTCGCTGACGCTTCTTCCGATTGGGTGCCTCTAATGCTGTCCAGGAAACTCAAGCCTGCTCCTCCCCTGCATACTGCGGCGGGTTTCCTATCGGATTCCTGCGCGTTCCATGGGGCTCGGCCATGGTATCCCGCGGCCGTTCCTCACCCCAGGCCGCCAATGCTCGCAGGCACCGTGCTGCGTGTGCCGGCCCCGAATCAGGCTCGATGATCTGCCCGGGAAGATTCAACCCGAAACGCACGCCGCTTTTGCCCCGTTCATTGACCAGAAACGCCAGGTAACTCAACCGCAACTCATGGTCTGCGCCAGGGTATGCGTTGAAATCCAGCCAATAGGGACTGCCCTGCTCACCCTCCCAGTCTGCCACCACCATTTGCCCGGTTCGTGCGAACCGCTTCCAGAGCACCCGCTGACTGAGATCACCTTCCCGCCAGGGTCGGATATCCGCATGGTCATTGCCTTCAACGGATCGTGCTTCTGCTGACTCTTCACCATCCTCTACCGTGCTGAACGCCTCAGGAGCTGGAACCGGCCTTGGGAATACCAGACCGGCGGATACCGGCCGAACCCACGACCAGGCCTTGAGGAGGCCGAACGGAAAACGCGTTTCAATCCGTACCCGATCGGGCCGCAAATACCCCCGATGAGCGGAATGAACCGGAAGCGTGACATCAAGGGAACGACCCGAGTGAACGTGAACCGGGGCCAGGCCGGACTCTTCGCAGGACAGCAGGATGGCAATGGCGTCATCCCGCCCTGCCTTCAGGCGGAATCGAAACGGAATATCATCACCGGCAAAGCCCTCTCCTGGCTGAACCAGCGTGAGTTCCAGGCCGGACAGATTTCGATGGGTCTGATGCATCGCGCCAACAAAGACCGCCCCAAGCAGAAAGGTACTCAGATAAATCAGGCTGTTCTGATAATTGATGCCGGTGAGAAGCATGATGACGAGCAACAGCCCGAACACGAGTCCCGCACCAGTAGGCAGGATGAATATGTTCTTCTGACTGAAGCTCTGGACATCGGACCGCGGAATCCGTCGGTTAATCCAGCGACGAAAGCGATTTCTGAACGGATTTATCATAGTAGAACTGAGGCCCTGCGATGCCCAAAAAGTTCATGGTATTCGACCACGATTTTGCGTTGATTAGTAACAGTACCGAAAAATCAAAGATTCTGATCACAATCCCGGATCATCTGGCTTGAATTCCTGTCTGACAAACCGAATACTCGTTTAAGGGAGCGTATTTTTTAAACAAAAGAGACCAGATTATGAAACGCCGACACCTGCTCACCACCGTCATCAGCGGTCTGGTTGTTGCATTACCTGCCTTTGGTGGCGTTCAGACCATGACCCCGGACGAGATGGTGGAAACCTATGTGAAAGATTCCGCCGTAATCGTTGTACCCAAAGAACGGAAGAAATCAGAAGCCGACCGCCAACGTATCCTGCGCTCCCTCACCATATCGCCCGGCGAACCGGTAATGACCGAAGCTGAAGAGGAAGCTTACCGGGAAGCGTTGCAACGATACGTTGATGAGGGCAAGACCGATGCTCTGGAAAACGCAGAGGATGAATTCCTCCGGCGCGCCCTGCTGCTGCCCCAGGAAGAAATCGCCCGGGCACAGCCGCCAGCAGAGTTTACCCCAACGATTCCACCAATCATCTTTGGGCAACAGGCACAGATTCCGGAAGAGCCTTTTACGCAAACCTTTCTTAATGATCAACTGGGGATAGGGTTTGACGGGCAGAACCTGAATTTCAGCATCGGCAATCCGCCGGGGATTGATCAGATACAGGTTCCGCAGGCCATTAATGAAGGACCGATTACTTTGACGCCGAGGCCCGGCGGTGGGTTTGATCTTTCTATTGCGGTGCCGGATCGGTAACGCAGAAGAAGTTGGTTTGATTTGAAAACGGCAGCCAGGAATGGCTGCCGTTTTTTATTGGCTCGGATTTTCTTTTGGCCAACAAAAACGCCCCGCAGAGCGGGGCGTTTCACCAACTTGGGTATTAGGTCAGATTAGTGACCATAAACCTTCATGGTTGTCTGAGTGATTGACAAGTTATCGAGGGCTACAGTACCGATAGAGGCACCACCCATGTTAATAGCACCGATGGAAACATCAGCCATGAACTCGGGAATACCGATAACCAATGCCTCACCACTGGTGGAATTAGCAGCTGTACCCTTTTCGATCGTCATCTGTGCCGCAGCAAAACCGGCAGCGATGTAAGGGGATGTCAGGTTGCCATCGTAGGCGTTACCGAAGGTGTTCGCACCAACAACCTGCATGTCGCGGATACCAACGCCCAGGAAGTCAACATCCATGTCCATGTCGGTAATCATGAACGCGACATCGGTAATCAGGCGATCGTTTGCGTTCTCAACAGTCAACTTGAGGTCCGCCAAAAGACCAGTGATGCCGATATTAGAAGCAAGCAACACCGAGTCTGATTGAGCCTGATCAACGAGGCTAGCAGATTCAATACCAACAGCGAAATCAACAGGAACAGGATTGCCGTTTCCGTCAGTCGAGTTTGCGTTGACATCAATGACAGCATCACCGTTAGCGTTGATATCGATATCTACTTTCATGTCATCCAGCAGACCACTAACGCCAGACACATTACCATTTGCATCTGTCTGAACGCTTCCACCACCAATGTGGATACCGCTAACTTGGAAGCTACCTTCGTCGGTGTAGGTGAAGCTACCAATGTCAACTTTGGTTTCCAGTTCGATGGTTACACCGGCCTGGCCGGTTACATTTCCCATCGCACTATCATCCAGTGCCTTCAGATCAGCATTTGCTGCGAAAGGAGCAGCTGCAACTGCAGTTGCAAGAGCAATTTTTTTCAGGCCTTTCATTTGATTGTTCTCCTTAAATCGGAAAAGATTTTTGTTGTTCATGCAGATGTTAGTAATTTTTTGTATCTGCACCGTTTCAGATTACTTCCGACCTAATGAAACGTCCGTGACCCCAGTCACACTAATCGAAAACCAGAGTGTCCGACAATAATACTTATTCATCTTTTTGATTAAAAATTTGCGACGGAACCTCTATTGCAGCGGGCTCGCCAAACTCGGGAGTCCCTTTCGTAATTCGGTAGGGAGTTACCTGAGCAAGATGAGGCCCGAGAATATGTTCCATCTCTGCGATTAAAACTCGATCGTTGGAAGCATCAGAATTTGGATTGTCGGTTACATAGAATACTGCCGTCGCTGCGAGCTTTCCTTGCTTTGCGAGAGCTCCTAAAGAACGTCTTAGCACTTCAAGCGCTACATCCGCAGGCATACTCTCGGCCTGTTTAATTCTAATAGCTCGCGACTCTCCGGACGGAGTCATAGCCACTGCGAAGGGTTTTATACCGCCCTGTCCCCCAATCCTTGAGGACGCATTTTCGATACCCCTGTCGTATAGCGACTTAAATTGGGCTTTTATCGATACTTCTGCAGTTCTTTCTAATTGTTTTTTCTGATCTTCTGTTAACTGACCTTTGGGCTCTTCGGCTACGCCAAGTCCTGGAATCAAGCCAAGAACGAAAACACTAGCCGTCACTACTACCAGCTTTCGCACTAATAAACGGTATATCGAGCCTTTTTCCATTTTAAATTTCCCCTTTTGTTATAATTCGCGATCTGTCGGCGTCATCTATCGTCGGGACACCCAATCCAGTGCATTAGAGCAATGCCTCGCGAGCCTCGGCAACGCCACTTTTGTGTTTTGTTTATCATTTCTAGAAAAATCCGGAGGAACCTTGAACCCGGCAAACATGCGTGAACTCACCCATGAGGGCTACCATCGCCTGCTAAGCCATGCCTGCCGGGAAACGGATTTCGCCTATATCGGAAGCGTTGGAAACGGCCCGGCCCGGGGAGTTTTCAGCGGATTTTCGGCCAGAGCTATTGCCACCGAAGTACTCCAACACCCTGTGCCTGAAGATTTCTGCTCCGATCAGCTTGCCCAGAACATGGAAAGCCTCGTCCACCAGTTCCAGATCGAACAGGAACCCAATCCGGAATGCCTGTCCGGAGGGTGGATTGGCTTCCTGGGCTATGAGCTCGGGTATGTCAGGGAAAACCGTCTCAGAGAGCTCTGCCCATCTCTGGATGTTCCCCTGATGTCTGCAGGATTCTATCTTTGGACTGCCAGTCATAATCGCAGAACAGATCAATATTGGCTTTGGATTCATCCGGACTGCCCTGATGGGACGCGTGATTTACTGGACCAGTGGCTGGCCACGGACGAACCCGCCACCACTGGATGGTCTATGGTTTGCGGATTTCAGCCTAGGCAAACACCGGTTGCTTTCAGGACGAGCGTCGAAAGGGTCCGCCAATACATCGAAGCCGGTGATTGCTATCAGACGAATCTGTCCCAGGAATTCTCAGGCCGTTTCGTAGGGGATCCCTGGCGAGCATTCCAGGCGCTTTCGGACGCTAACCCCACTCCCTACAGCGGTTTTATCCGATCAGGCGAAGCATCGATTATCTCGGTCTCCCCCGAACGTTTTCTCGAGATACACGGTCGCACCGTTACCACCAGCCCAATTAAGGGCACCAGGCCGAGAGGCAGAACACCGGAAACCGATCTGGCCTATGCCTCTGAACTGGAAGGCTCCGAAAAGGACCTTGCCGAAAACCTGATGATCGTCGATCTTCTCCGCAATGATCTGGGCCTGAACGCGAAACCCGGTAGTGTGAAAGTCGACAAACTCTTTGCTCTTGAGTCCTACAGGAACGTTCATCACCTCGTCAGCCACATTCGCGCGGAACTTGCCGACGGTGTTACGCCGATGAAGGCCCTGTTTGACGCATTCCCGGGTGGTTCCATTACGGGTGCGCCCAAGATCCGAGCAATGGAAATCATCCGGGAACTTGAGCCCCACTGGCGCGGTCCCTACTGCGGCTCGATTTTCTATCGCGGACTGGATGGCACGCTGGACAGCAATATTGCGATTCGAACCATGCTGTGTGATGGCGAGGGCACCATTCGGTGCTGGGGTGGTGGCGGTATTGTTGCGGACTCAGATCCCGAGGCTGAATATCAGGAGACGCTCGCAAAAGTCGGCTCTTTAATGCGGTTTCTGGAGGAGTTGGTGATCGACTGAAGTGAGTTCGGGTGAACATGGGGGCAGAAGAGAGCGTTCTTCTGCCCCCAATTTCAGTCTTCCAATCGGGCGCTATGGATCTCGCTGGCCTTGAGAAACTCCTGCCTGAGATCGTCAAAGTTATGTACCGCAGGGAACTGCGGGAACTCGTCGATCACGTTTTGCGGCGCATGGAACAGGATACCGGCTTCGGCCTGGCCCAGCATGGTAGTGTCATTGTAGGAATCACCGGCAGCAATCACGCGGTAATTCAGCAACTGGAATGCCCTCACCGACTGTCGCTTGGGGTCGCGCTGGCGCAGCAGGTAGTTGGTGATCTGGCCGTCGTCTGCTACTTCCAGCTTGTGACAAAGCAGTGCCGGATAACCCAGCTTCTTCATCAGGGGCATGGCGAATTCGTAGAAGGTGTCGGACAGAATCACAACCTGAAAACGCTCGCGCAGCCAATCCAGAAACTCCCGGGCGCCGGGCAGCGGGTCCAGCTCGCCAATCACTTCCTGGATTTGCGGAAGGCCATAGCCGTGCTGGTCCAGCAGCTTGAGGCGCTGCTTCATCAACACGTCATAATCCGGAATATCGCGGGTGGTCGCCTTGAGCTCTTCAATGCCGGTCTTTTCGGCGAACGCGATCCAGATCTCCGGGATCAATACTCCTTCAAGGTCAAGGCATGCCAGTTCCACAACGATCTCCTGCTTTGATTGGTAAAGGGCCAGGACGGTCAATCCGCCTGCCTATATTCGGTGCGTATGATAAGAAAAACCGGCCAGGATTGCATCGTGGAAGTGTAAACCCGCGCTTTTAAACGCGGAATAACCATATAGATCGTCATTCCTTCAGGGTATGAGGCATTTAATGGTAGCCTTTTCGGTCAGTTAGATACCCTTGCACATCCATAGAAGGCAATGCCGGGCCATGACCGATATTCAAACCCTGCGGGAAGAGCTCGAAGGCCAGAGCCCCCGTTCGATTCTCAAAGCTGCGTTGCAACAATACGATAACATCGCCATCTCTTTCAGTGGCGCAGAAGATGTCGTGTTGATTGAAATGGCACACAAGCTGACCGACAACCTGAAGGTTTTCACTCTGGATACCGGCCGTCTGCATCCGGAAACCTACGATTTTGTAGAGCGGGTTCGCAAGCATTACGGCATCGAGATCGAAGTTCTGTTTCCGGATGCTCACGAAGTTCAGGGTCTGGTGAACAAAAAGGGCCTGTTCAGCTTCTATGAGGATGGGCACGGTGAGTGTTGCGGCATTCGCAAGGTCAACCCCCTTCGCCGCAAGCTGGCGACCGTGGACGCCTGGATCACTGGACAGCGGAAAGACCAGAGCCCCGGAACTCGCAATGACGTCCCGGTTATCCAGGAAGATACCGCCTTCTCGACCAATGAAAAGACACTGGTAAAGTTCAACCCACTTGCAAACTGGACATCAAAAGAGGTGTGGGATTACATCCGTATGTCCGAGGCGCCGTACAACAAACTGCATGAGCAAGGCTTTGTCAGCATCGGCTGCCAGCCCTGCAGCCGTCCTGTCCTGCCTGGTCAACATGAACGTGAAGGCCGCTGGTGGTGGGAAGAAGCCACCCAGAAAGAATGCGGCCTCCATGCCGGCAACCTGATCGCCCGGGAATAACCCGGGCGCCTCTTGCCCATTCATCTTTTAGTGAGTGGGCAGCTCGACATCCTTGAACAGTTCTTCGATTTCAGACCGGCTGCCCTGATGGGAAACCGCCTCGTCCACCTTTTCTTTGGTGAGATGGGGCGCGAAACGGTGAATGAAGTCATACATATAGCCCCGCAGGAAAGTCCCCTTTCGGAACCCGAGTCGTGTGACGCTGGGACGGAAAAGCTTGCGGGCGTCGAGCGCAACCAGGTCGGTGTCCGTTTTTGGATCGAATGCCATGCTCGCGACAATTCCAACACCGAGCCCCAACCTGACGTAGGTCTTGATCACGTCTGCATCTGCTGCCGTAAATACCACTTTCGGTGTCAGTCCCTGGGACTGGAACGCCTCATCCAGCTTCGAGCGTCCCGTAAAGCCGAACACGTAAGTCACGAGCGGGTATTCCGCAAGCTCCGGTAGTGTCAGTTCCGGCAGTTTCGCCAGTGGATGATCCTTCGGCACGATGACGCTCCGGTTCCATTTGTAGCATGGCATCATGATCAGGTCGTTAAACAGCTCCATGCCCTCGGTAGCAATGGCAAAATCGACCGCCCCGCTGGCTGCCATTTCGGAGATCTGCATTGGCGTCCCCTGATGCATATGCAGGGAGACGTCCGGGTACTCCTCTATAAAACCACTGATAATCGGGGGCAGTGCATAACGGGCCTGGGTATGAGTGGTGGCGATGCTGAGATCACCCTTTCGCTGGTTACTGAATTCCTGGGCAATTTTCTTGATGCCCTCAACCCGCCGCAGGATCTCGCCGGCCTCGCGAATAATGATCTCGCCGCCCGGTGTGATTCTGGTGAGATGCTTGCCGCTGCGGGCAAATACTTCAAGCCCCAGCTCGTCCTCCAGCAGGCGGATCTGTTTGGAGATACCCGGTTGGGACGTGAACAGACTCTGGGCGGTTGCTGAGACATTCAGGTCGTGATGCGCAACTTCCCAGATATAGCGCAACTGTTGTAGTTTCATTGAATCTGCTGCTCCCTGGAGATCGAAGGACCTTGTTGAAGAATACGCATAAAAATACAGATTTTCATTCTTTTTTAATATAGGCAACTGCTTTTACACAGTTTAGACCAAAATCGCATTTGCGCAGCCCCTGATAAAACCCTGAGGCTATGAAAAGCCCCTCCAACCCTTGACTTGGCCAATACAAAGGACACAATCCGTAATGCCCGGTCTGGGCACATCAACACTCCAGTTCTCAGGGAACCCATGCTGCTCACCACAAAGTTTCTTCGGCCAACGTCAGACTCGCGCGCGGTTAAACGTGAGCGGCTGAGTGCCTTGCTTGAGTCCCGGGCTCCGAAAAGACTGAATCTGGTGATTGCGCCGGCCGGGTTTGGCAAGACCACTCTGGTTGCGCAATGGTGTTCAAGGGTTTCCTCCCCTACCGCCTGGCTCTCTCTGGACGAACACGATGATGAGCCCCGGCGATTCTGGCAGTACCTGATAGGTGCTTTTGAGCAAGCCGGCCTGACCGGCGCGTCCGATTTGCGCAAACAACTGGCTCACCATTCAGATGACACGTTTACCGAAGCCATTACCGGCTTGATCAACACGTTGGCTCATGATGACAGCCCGTGGTCGCTGGTGCTGGACGATTTCCACTTCATTGGCAACCCGGCCATCCACAGGCAGTTCGCCTATTTCATTAATTATCTTCCGCCGGGTGTTCTGATAACCCTGGCGTCCAGAACCGAACCGCCACTGCCCCTGGCCCGCTGGCGCGTCCGTCGGTGGATCCAGGACATCCACCCTGGCCTGTTGGCCTTTTCTGAAGACGAATGCCGTCAGTTCTTTCACGAGACCATGGGCCTTGATATCGCCGACGAGGATGTCCACGCGATTTACCGCAAAACCGAAGGCTGGGTCGCCGCCATGCAGCTCTCCGCATTGTCCGGAAAGGACGCCAGCACGAGTGGAAACCAGATAAATCTGGATGAGCGCCACATCAGCGATTATGTGCTGAGCGAAGTACTTGAGCAGCAACCCCGGGAGCTGTCGGACTTTCTGCTTGAAACGGCCTGCTGCCCCCGGCTATGTGCGTCCCTCTGTGATTCGATCCGTGGGTCCGATAACAGCCAGGAGCTGCTTGAAAAACTTCTCAGCCAGAATCTGTTCCTGATCCCGCTGGATACCCGGAACGAGTGGTTCCGCTATCACGACCTGTTTCGGGATGCGCTGCAACTCAGGGTAAGTCACCAAGATCCTGACTCGGCCGCGCGACTCTGGCACCTGACGGTGGACTGGTTATTGGCCCATGGCCACGTGCAGGAAGCCATTGCCCAGATCGTCCGACAGGAGGACTGGTCCCGGCTTGCCCGGGTGCTCGCAGAGCACGGCAACAACCTGATCCATGGCGGATATCACCTCCCCGTTCTGGACTGGATTGATGCCCTGCCACAGGATCTTGTCATCGACAATCCGCAACTCCAGATGCTCCGGATCTGGGGGCTGTTCTTTGCCAACCGCATGGATAGTCTGGAGCCGCTACTGTCCGGCCTGGAGGATCTTCTGGACCGGCAGGTGGCGGACTCCCATCCGGATGCCGAAGGGGCCCTCGGGCTGCAAAGTGAGATCTCGTTGATGCGCTCCTATCTGGCTCGCACCCGGAGTGACGACAAGAGCGCCGCAGATCTCACAAGACAGGTGCTCAGGGAGATTGATCACACTCGCATACCGTTAAAGTCGGTGACCTATTACGGCCTGGGCCTGGATTACTACGGCAAGGGTGAACTCACTGAAGCCGAAGACGCGCTCCAATCGGCAGTCCGTTACGGACAGGTCGAACATAAACCCAGTACGGTTCTTTCCAGTGGGGGCTTGCTGGCGTGGATTCAGTACAATCGCGGCGATATCGATCTGGCTTTGGAAACCTGCACCGAGATAAGGCAATGGGTGGACAAACACTATGCGGACCCAACCCAGCCAAGACTCATCTCATGCTGGCAGAACAGTACACTCTGTGAGATTCATCGCGAACGAAATCACCCCCAGCTAGCAGCCACGCACCTGAAACCGTTGCTCGAACATGTTGAGCGGGGCACCGAACCGGGCCAGCACGTGATCATTCAGTACGTGCGTGGTCACCTGGCTTTCAGCGAGGGCAGGCTCCAGGACGCGATTGACGCGCTCGAAGACGCATCCCAGACCGCCCGCAAGCGGCGAGAGCAAATCGTGTTCGAGCCACCCGCAAGCACTGCCCTTCTGGCACGCTGCTACCTGGCTTCAGGCCATCCGGAAAAAGCCCGGGCCTGCCTGGATTCCCGAGCTGATACCGAGTTCACCAATCCGCTTCATCTTGAACAAAGCCGTATTAGCGAGGCGCGAGTGCTGGTTGCACTGGATCAGCCCGAGCGGGCCCAGGAAATACTCAGCGCTCTTTTGCAACCGGCTGAACGCAACGCCCACAACAGACACCTGGTGGAAATTCTGTTGGTCTATGGCGAGGCCCTGGCGAAGCAGGAACGGACCGATGAATCGGAGCAAATGCTGACCCGCGCGATAAAACTGGCCAGCGACGCCGGATTCTTGAGGCTCTTTGCGGAGGAAAGCCCCGATCTGCGTGCCCTGCTCCTTGGTTTGCCAGCACTGGATGAGCCGGGAAGCTGGAACGCCAGCGTCAGGAAAATGCTTCTCGATCAACGCCAGTCTGGCGAGGGCCATTCTGAAACAAAACCCGGTGCCATTTCTGGTGAGCGCGGTCGTACGACACTCAACGCCGAAACACTGCCTGAACCTCTCAGCCAGCGAGAACTTGAAGTGCTTGCGCTCATTCATGCGGGCCACGCCAACAAGGAAATTGCCGCAAAAATGGACGTTGCCCCGGCTACGGTGAAGGCCCACATTCGCAACCTTTATGGAAAGCTCGGCGTGGGCCGCAGAACCGAGGCTCTGGCCAGGGCCCGGGAACTGGGGTTGCTGCAAGGCTGATTTCGAGCCCAACAACGTGACGCACCTCACACTTTGCACCAACAACTTAAACCCGCTACGCCCTTTGGACGATCCGGCTACGCCCTCTAATCCCCTATTATATTTTCAACGGTGAGGGAAACCTCACCAGGAATTCTGAAACTTCAGGCCTTCAGATTTCTTGTTCCGCGTTGTTTCGACGCCCGGGTTCGAAAGAACCCCTTGATGAGAGCCAACCCCAAAGGGGCTGGCTCTTTTTTTATGGCTGAACGGTTCTGGTGGGATTCAGTGTTCGATGATCCGGCGGAAGGGTGGCAATGCATCCAGCAACAGCTGACCATACCGGCGGGCAATAATGCGGCGATCCAGGATCGTCACTCTTCCAGTATCCTGCTCGGTCCGCAGCAGCCGACCAACCGCCTGGACGAGTTTGATGGACGCGTCCGGAACGGTGATTTCCATAAACGGATTGCCGCCCCGCTGCGTCACCCACTCGGCCAGGCTCGCCTCAATGGGATCATCCGGCACCGAAAATGGCAAACGGGTAATCACGACGTGGTGCAAGTACTTGCCTGGAAGGTCGATACCCTCTGCAAAACTGGCAACGCCGAAAAGGACACTCGGCCGGCCTTCATCCACCCTGCTGCAATGCTGCCTCAGCACTTCGCCCTTTGCCATATCGTCCTGGGTAATAATCAGCTCCGGGTAATCCGGGGCCAACGCGTCTCGCACTTGCTGCATTTGACGACGGGACGTAAACAACACCAGAGTCGCCTTCTCGCCTGCCCAGAGGTCCGGTAGTCGTTTTACAAGCTCATCGGCGAAGCCGTCATCCGTGGGCATGGCAGACATCGCAGGCACCTCCACCGTTGCCATTTCGCCGTAACGGAAAGAGCTGGGAACCACGAGGAAGCGGCTGCCCTGGGGCAATCCAGCCCGCGCGTTCAGGCGATCGAATCGACCAAGTGCCGTCAGGGTGGCACTGGTGAGCACGGCGCCGTAAGCGCGAGACCAAAGCCTGGAGTACAACAGGTTGTCTGCCAGCACCGGTGAACTGTAAAGGGTGATGTCCTCGGCGTGATCCCAGCGCTGGCGTACTGCCCATCGGGCTGGGGGCGGGCTTTTCTGCGTTTTCGGCCTCGCTTCAGGCTCATCACCTGTCTCGCTGTTGGTTTCAGCTTCCACGGGGGGACTGGCATTGCCCGGGTCGCACCAGGCTGTCCAGAGCCGCAACTGGTCCTCTGCCCGGGCGTGAAAGGAGCCTATCACCGGATACCAGGCTTCGGCGGTTTCCCGGTCGATCTCATGCTCCTTGCGCTCATCAAAGGCGCCCTGCAACTCGTCCGCCAGAACGCCCAGTTGCCGGACCATGTTAGCGGTAGCAATCCGGCTTTCGGCTGCAAGCTCAGCCACGGCTTCCGGCAACTCACCTTCCGGATAACGCCACTGCGCCGTCCGGCGCTCTTCGTTGAACTCCCACCCGGTATTCTGCTCGGCTTCTTCGTAAACCCGGTTGAGGACCAGGTCTACCTCTCTCGACGCAGAACTGATGCGATCCAGGGACTTGGCGGCCTGGGTGCCGACTGCCAGGTAAGGCTGCATTTTAACAAGCGCCTGGGAAAGCTGCTTCAGCCATTGCCGGGTAGCATTGAGTGGCAGCGACGCGGCAAAGTGATTCAGGGCCTTGTCCGGAAGGTGATGAGCCTCGTCGAAAATATAAAGGGCGTTCTCCGGCTCCGGCAGAATGGCGCCGCCGCCCAGGGCAAGGTCGGCCAGAACCAGATCATGGTTAGCCACCACGATATCGGCATCATCAAGGTCTTTACGGGCATCAAAAAACGCGCAACTGTCGAAATAGCTGCAGTGGCGGTTGGTGCACTGCCGGTGGTCGGTTGTTACCTGTCGCCAGACGTCATCCGGTATCTGTTCCGGCCAGTGGTCCCGGTCACCGTCCCACTCGCGGGAGCCATAACTGGCGAGCATTTCCTCGAAAAAGGCCCGGGTGCCCGGTTCTTCATTTTTCGGCCCATCCAAAAGGAACAGGGGCATGGTGTCGCTGTCGGTATTGCCTTCATCGTGCAGTCGGGCTTCCAACCGGGACATGCAGAGGTAGCGCCCCCGCCCTTTGGCCAGAGTCCAGTTGAAATCCATCTTGCTGTGCTTTTTCAGGTCCGGGAGGTCTTTAAGCACAATCTGGTCCTGAAGGGCCACGGTTGCGGTGGAGATAACCAGGGTTTTGCCGAGGGCTTTGGCCACCGGGATGGCAGCGATCAGATAGGCCAGGGTTTTGCCTGTCCCGGTCCCGGCTTCGACCACACAGGCAGAGGCCGGGGACGTTCGCTGGCCATCGTTCTCGGTGATATCGCCCATGTATCGGGCGATTTCCGCAATCATCAGGCGCTGCCCATAGCGCGCCCGAATATCCTTGCCTGCCAGCACATCCCGATATCCCTGCTGGATCGATTGCTTGATCTCGTCGGTCAGCGCCATCAGCGAGGGCTCACCCAGTCCCGAACAACGCCAACCCGAAAACGGCGCCCGTCACGACTCAGAACCACCCCTTCTTCCGTTATGTCGTCTACCCGCAGACCTTCGAAGACGTCGCCCACTCGCAGGTAGGTGTCGTTAATCATGACCCGGCGCGATGCAGGGGATGACGAGTAGATATGGCTGTTAAAGGTCAAATCGGGAACGCTCTTCTGAAATGAGAGCGGCAACTCTACCAGATGTGGCACTCTGCCTGCCTGCTCGGGCTGCACCATTGGTGCAGCAGTTTCGGCATTTGCGGATGAGGGAACGATAACGGTCGCCCGCTCCCGGCTTTGTGATGGGGAAGGTTCCGAAGCGATCGGCGCCGGCGTCGCCTCGCCCGCATCGGGCTCAGGGATGGTCCCCGTTTGTGCAACGGGATCTTCCAATGTCGGCGCTGGCTCTGTCGCAGGCGACACCGCATCAGGTTCAGGAGCTGTCGTTCTGGCCGAGGCCGCAGATGTCTCGGATTGCGACTCGGAAACCCAGGGCAACGGCGCTCCCGGCCAGAAGACAAAGGCCAGGACGCCGGCATTGAGCATGAGTGCAAGAGACACCCAGGCAGCCGGCGACCACCGCTTTTTCTTCGGGCGATGGATCAGCTGTACCTGCTGACCAAGGTCCGGTACGCGCCCTTGCCTCCGTTCAGTTTCGGATTTCCGCAATGCGTCAAGAATGTACGACATAATTACTCTCGACCTTCAACTTGCCGGCGACCTTCGGACTGCAGAGGCTTGAGACGGGGAATGTTAGCTTCCAGGTCGTTATTGATCTGGATAATCGTCATGGCTCCGGCGATCCCATCGACGGTAAGCCCTCGCAATGACTGATACCAGCGAACCTGCTCTTCGGAATCCAGCCGTTTCACCCGGTCACTTTCAGCACGGGAATTACTGAAACGGTCCGCCAGATCCATCATTCGCGCACCAATCCAGAGTTGCTCGCCCCCGCCATTGCTGTAAAAGCCGTCGCCCGTCAGGTATTCCGGAAGGCGCCACAGAACCCGATACTCCCCGAACCAATAGCGCTCGATACTGGCAAACAATACAGTCTGATTGCCGGAGGGCAAGGCGATGTCTGCGGTATCGCCATCCAGATGGCGGAGCACGACAAACCCCCGGTTACCCGCCTCATCCTGCAACTGAAGCATCGCCGGGCGATCCAGAAACTCGAGGCTTCGGCGGCTACCCTGACGACTCAGGCATCCAAGACCCGCCTCGTTGGCCCATTCGCAGGCAACGGGCGCTTCCGAAGGTTCATATTCGCGCCCCCAAATCCCGAAAAGTACCTGAAAAGCCTCCACGGAATCCAGAAGCTGACCTGGCACGGCAAGTTCAACGGGTGCTGACGACTCTCCCGACCCGGTTTCCTGGATCTCTTGCAATGGTTTCTGTTCCTGCTCCTCGACTCGCTCAACAGCTCCCTGCAAAGGTTCTGCTGAGGAGGGATCGGTGAGAAACGCTCCGCCCGGTGACCAACGCTCAAAAAGCCAGGCGGTGCCGATGATGGCCACCAGAATCGAAGCCGCAACGATAAGGTACTGGGATCTGTCTGGTGACTGGTGAGCTCGTGAGGGCGTGGGGCCGAGGGATTGTCCACGTACTTCTTTTGCCGCCTGGCGGATATGCTCGGGCGTAATCTCATGCTCACCCTCGGCATAGGCGCCCAACAATGCGCGGTCACTGATCAGGTTGATCAGGCGGGGTATGCCCTGGCTCTCGCGATAGAGGCGATTCACCGCCCGCTGCGAAAAGATATCACCCCGCATGCCAGCAACACTGAGGCGGTATTTCAGGTAGGCCGCCAGCTCATCCCGACCGATGGCGTCCAGGTGATAGCGTGCTGTGACCCGCTGATTCAGCTGTCTCAATTCCGGAAGTGCCAGCATTTCCTGCAGTTCAGGCTGGCCAAGCAGGACAATCTGCAGCAGCTTCTTCTCTGCCGTCTCAAGATTGGTCAACAGCCTTAACTGTTCCAGCACCTCGGCCGAAAGGTTCTGGGCCTCATCAATCATCAGAACCTTGTGTCGCCCGGCTGCATGGGCCTTGAGCAAGTCCCGGTTAATCAGATCAACCAGTTCCTTGATGGTGGCACTGATATCGTGGGGGATTTCCAGCTCATCGCAGATGGAGGACAGCAACTCCCGCGCAGAGAGCCTCGGGTTGAGGATCAGTGCGATATCTTCATGATCGGGAACATTCTCGATAAAACACCGGGAAACCGTTGTTTTTCCTGTTCCCACCTCACCAGTGATCACGATGAAACCGCCCTGCCCCTGGACTCCGTACATCAGGTGCGCAAGGGCCTCCTTGTGGCGATCGCTGAGATATAGATAACGAGGGTCCGGGGCAATGGAAAACGGCGGTTCGCGAAAGCCGAAAAAGTCGTAATACATATCAGGACGTACCGGAATCCGCGTTGCTGATCAGCCTGAGCTCGGCCGTGCGCCGGTTCTGTTGCTTCAGCCTTCGCACGCAGCGCTCCAGGGTTTTCGATATACGGGCGTGGGAGCGAATCATGGAGATCTTCGGCCAGGTCGCTCGCTCGCCAGCCAGAATCATCTGCCGCACGTAAGCAGGATCCGGATTCGCCAGCATCCTGCTGTAATCCTTGAAGGAATACGACGGAGCTATGGTCACGTCTCCCGAGTAACGCTGAGCCATAATGGTGTACAACTGACCGGACATCTGCCGCAGAAGTTCCGGCCTTACCCGTTTTCGCAGGTAATCGAACACGCCCTGGCCATGAAACTGTATCTCGGATTTCAACAGATGCATGGGCAGATTTCCGAGGGACAGTTTTTCATCCAGCCCCCGCTGGCTCAGGAAAGGGACTACGTGGGGATTGGTCTGGCTCACGATGGTGTAATTGACATCGTACAGGTGCATCAACCGCTCGATTGGCAAATCACTGACGACCGAGCCATCCACAAACTTCAGGCGCGGCATATACGGTAGCGTATTACCCTGAATGTCTTTTTTCATCAGGGTAACCGGCGGGAAAATACCGGGAACCGCGGCGCTGGCCAGCACCGCGCTCCACACCATCAAATAGGGCGAGGTGTATCCGCAAAGCAGTCGGGCCTTCTGGTGCGCCTGCACTGGGGACACGCTAACGTTGATTGAACGTCCGGTACGCTGATACGCCTCCTCGAAGGTGTACTCACCGATATTGCCCCGCAGACAGTTCCGAAGCTCCTCCTGATCCATGAGCCCGTCGCCACGGACCGCGCTGAGAAGACCTCGCCATTTCCAGGCTCTCAGGTTGTGGTTCTCGGGGATCAGCATTTCCGGAATTTCGGCATCCGTATGCACACCAAGAATGCCCGCGATGATGGCCCCGATACTTGAGCCCGCAATAACCTGCGGCAGAAGCCCCTTTTCCCAGAGCGCCTTGATCACGCCGAAATGGAACACACCGAGGGTGGCGCCGCCACTGAGCAAAAGTGCCGGGCGACCGTAACTTGTGAGGGTGTCGCGGAAGAACTGGAGCTTATCTGCAACTGGAAAACCCGGAACCGGTTGATCACAAAGATAGTCCAGCGCTTCACAGACCTGCGTGATGTACTCCTCGATCAGATGCTTCGTGCCGACGCGCGACCGGGTATAAAGCGCGGGATTGCCCATATTGCCCAGGTCATGGTGCAAGCCTTCGCGGAGAGCGCGTTTGAGGCGTTCCACGTCATTTTGCTGGCGATACTGCTTGAGGTTGCTCAGCCGGTCGTAGATGACTTCATAATGATAAAGGTCGGAGGCAAAATCCTCTTTCCACTCGGCGTTGCCCTCCAAAAAGTCCAGTTCCAGAGCCGCTGCTTTCCATACCTCGTAGTTGGGCGCGTCGGCCAGCATTTTCCGGAACTTGGCTATTCTTGGGTCCTTGAGCACCGTTGATCTCCTTTCAATCCGGCTGACGCTTAGAAATCATCAAGCATCAAGTCCTCATCATCATCGCTGGCAAACGGATCGTTAACCACCTTACCGTCGTTAATCAGGAATTCGCGACGTTGCAGAAAGGCATTCCGCACAAACACGTAACTGTCGCCAGAGATGAAACTTTCAGCAGGGATCAAATCCGCCCGGCGGTCGACGATTTGCAGAGCCCTTGCATAGTAAACTTCAGGGCTTTCCACTTCATCCCACGCCGAAGGCAACGCGAAGCCGTCCGTCACAAACCCGGTAAAGTGCCGGGGTGTGGAAGGGCCGAGAAAAGGAAGCATCAGATAGGGCCCTGAACCCGCGCCCCAGTATCCCAGGGTCTGACCAAAATCCTCGGGCCGTTCCGGCAGGTCAAAGGCGGTTGCGACATCGAACAAACCACCCAGCCCAAAGGTGGTGTTGTAGGTGAAGCGCCCCACGGCAACCACCGCAGACTCCCCTTTCAGTTGAAGGACACTGTTGGTGAAATTCCTCAGTTCTGTCAGATTGTTGAAAAAATTGGTAACGCCGCGGTCGACAATTTGCGGAGTGAAGGTTCGATAGGCCTGTGCTACCGGTTTCAGGAACCAGCGGTCGATGGTCTCGTTGAAGGTGTAAACCTTGCGGTTCCAGTTCTCCCAGGGATCTGCGGGATCAACCGGAACAGATCCCTCTGGAGCGGGTTCCTGCATGTTCTGGGCAATAGCCTGGCCCGCTGGCAGAAGCGCAGACAGGGAAAACAACATGGCCAGGGTAATAAGCCGGCGCCGGATAAAAAAGTAGTTCATCATCTGCTCTTGGGTTGTTTAATTCGTTTCAATTCGTCGAAAATACCGGCGCTACTTTTTATTATTAAACCGTTGTTCCGGAGAAACCGATGTCAGTACCGGGAAATCTTGTAAACACAATCACTATGCCCCTCCGGTGGGGAGACATGGATGCATACGGCCACGCCAATAATACAGTCTACTTCCGATTCTTTGAGGAAGCGCGCATTGTGTGGCTGGCTTCACTGGAGCTGGGCGGGCCTGACGAGCCGACCGGCCCCGTCATTATAAAGACCAGCGCTACCTTTCTAAAGGAATTGAACCACCCGGCAACGGTTGAGGTGAAAACATACGCTGACAAGGCAGGTAACACCAGTCTCGACACCTACCATTTGCTGACAGATGTCGACACCGGCGCCGTCTATGCGGAAGGCTATGCAAAAATCGTCTGGTTTGACCGAAAGACGCGCTCATCGGCGCCGCTGCCAGACACCCTCAGGGCACTGGCAACGTCTTGACCCAGCTCACACCTATCGGCGGCGAACCACCACGCTGCCGATGGAATAACCTGCCCCGAAAGAACAGATTACCCCCAGATCACCACTGACAAGGTCATCCTTGTTTTTGTGGAAGGCGATGATCGAACCGGCAGAGCTGGTGTTTGCGTACTCATCCAGGATGACCGGGGCCTCTTCTTCGGTGGCATCCCGACCCAGTACCTTGCGCGCTATGAGCTGGTTCATGTTCAGGTTGGCCTGGTGTAGCCACATACGACGGAGATCATCCGGGGCCAGCGAAAGGCTTTGCAGCTGTTTCTGGATTGTCTCGGCAACCAGTGGGGACACCTCTTTGAATACCTTACGGCCTTGCTGAACGAAGAGCTTGTCCGGTTTTCCGACACCGGAATCGTCAGCGCGGTTCAGAAACCCGAAATTGTTCCGGATGTTGTTGGAAAACTTCGTTTTCAGGCTGGTACCGAGGATTTCGAAGCCCTGGCCTTCACGAGTATCTTCCTCACGCTCAACCAGAATAGCCGTACAGGCGTCACCGAAAATAAAGTGACTGTCCCGATCGCGGAAGTTCAGATGGCCCGAACAGATCTCCGGGCTGACCACCAGAACGGCACGGGCACTGCCATTCTCAACAGAGTTGACGGCGGCCTGAAGACCGAACGTAGCGGAGCTGCAGGCTACGTTCATATCATAGGCAAACCCGTCGATACCCAACGCCTCCTGGACCTCGATAGAAACGGCTGGGTAGGCTCGCTGCAGATTAGAGCAGGCAACAATCACCGCATCAACATCGTCAGCCGACTTGCCCGCTTGTTCCAGCGCCTCACGGCAGGCCGTCACGGCCATATCGCATTGAACCGAGGGCTCTTCGTTGCTGCGATCCGGGATGTAGGGCTTCATGCGATGGGGATCGAGAATGCCATCTTTGTCGATGACATGGCGACGCTTGATTCCCGACGCTTTTTCGATGAACGAAGAGGAGGAAGGCTGCAGTGGCGTTACATCGCCGCTGGCGATGGCGTCTGCGTTCTCGGCGTTGAACAGTTCAACATACTGGTTAAAGGCTTCGACCAGTTCGTCATTACTAATGGTTGCTGGCGGTGTGTAGAGACCGGTCCCGCTAATAACGGCTTTAATCACGCTAACCCCACGTCATAATTGTGAAAACGGGACACCAGACATCCCGTTTTGTTAATTCGTTGACCTACTGCCGGAAATACTAACACAGTATCGGGGTTTTGCCCGTCGGGTATCAGTCATGGGCACCGGATTGGTGCGCCCGTTACTGCCTCAGACCTTCGTTTTCTCCCACTGCCGGTCCAATCGTTTTACGGACACAGTCATCACCGTGCCCAGTTGCTGTGCAAAAAACGACACCCGGAATTCTTCCAGCATCCAGCGGTACAGCACCAGCTCGGGGTCTCGAACGCCCTGCCGTTGCTGTTCGTCCCGCTTGACAGCATACCGGGACCAGAGCGGCTCAATGGTGTGGAGAAATTCCCGTTCCCGGCCCATTTCCCGGGGCATCTTCTCCAGCCGAACCAGAGCCGCCTCAAAATAGCGCCCGAACTCCGCCAGCCACTCTGGCGGCGTCTCAACCAGGAATCCTGGATACACAAGGTTCTGCAGCTGAAACTTGAGATCCGCCATGCTGTTGGCCATGGCCAGATTGATCTTACCTTTTAACTGTTTCGCCACTTTCTGGTAACCGGACATGGCCTGATACAACCGTTCGTCTGCCTGCTCCAGTGCAGGAATGAAATCCCCTCGGTGAGCATCAAACACCCTGTCGAAGCCCTCTGCTGTCCTCGGAATTTCGTCCGTAAGAAAGTGCTGCATGGCGGTCGCCAACAGCAGATCGTCCAACAACACTTTCGACTGACCCACCGGAGCAAACATCAGCGCAGATTGTTTAAACCGGGGAAGCTTGCGCTCCAGATCATCAAGGGTTCGGCCAAACCGATTAATGATCAAGCGGGCGATAGCCTTCCGAGTCGTATCTTCAGCGGTCAGCCGGTCAAGACAACGGATCTGGCGTACCTGCTTACCCAGGTCCTCAAGGGCGGGATACACAGTAACCTGCATACCGCCTTTTTCTGTCTGTACCTGTTCAGGCAATGCGCCGAACTGCCATTCCGTGTACTCGCCACTCGGTTCCGTTGCCGCATCATCCTGAGTCGCCGAGGCCAGCGCCTGCTCGGCCTGACCCTCAAGTTGGTGCTGAAGATCTGCCGTTTCTCGGCTCTCTGCAATGGCGCGACCGCCGTCACCCATAACGCGAAGGTTCATCCGCAAGTGTTTTGGCAATTCGCTGTCGGTCCAGGCATCAGGATCAATCTGCACGCCGGTCATGCGCCGCAACTGCTCGCCAAGCTGAAGCGTCAGCGGTTCGTTGGAAGGCTGAAGATTTTCGAGAGCGGCATCCACGAAATCCGGCACCGGAACGAAATTCCGGCGCAATGCCTTGGGCAACGATTTCACCAGGGCAATGCACTTTTCTCTCAACAGTCCCGGCACCAGCCATTCCAGGCGACGGGACGGTATCTGCTTGAGCGCCATCAACGGCACCTGAAGCGTAACACCGTCCTTTTCACTGGTGGGTTCGAACTCATAGCTCAGTGGGTATCGAACACCCTCCCACTCCAGATAGTCCGGGTACAAGTCAGCGGCCTGGGCATCAACCGGTCGCTGAAGAATATCGGATTCGGTGAGCTCCAGTTCTTTCAACTGTTCCGCCGGTAGCCCTTTCCACCAGGTCTCGAAGTGCCGGCCACTGATGATGTCTGACGGCAGGCGTTCATCATAGAAGGCCACCAGCACTTCATCGTCAACGAGCAGGTCACGCCGCCGGGTCTTCTTCTCCAGATTCTCAACCGTGTCGAGCATTTCTCTGTTACGGGCGATAAAGGGCGCCTTTGATCGGTAATCCCCCTCCACCAGGGCTCGCCGGATAAACAGATTTCGGCATTCCGCCGGATCCACCTTGGCGTAAGGAATGCGGCGCTTGGCCACGATATCGAGGCCGTAAAGGGTCACCTTTTCATAGCCCATCACCTGGGCCCGCTTCTGCTCCCAGTGGGGCTCAAAGTAGTGGTGCTTGACGATATGTCCGGCCAGGGGCTCAATCCACTCCGGTTGAATGGAGGCCACCACCCGGGCGAACACCCGACTGGTCTCCACGATCTCGGTGGCCACAATCCATTTCGGGCCAGTCTTGGCAACCTTCGAACCGGGAAAGATCAGGACTTTGCGGTTTCGTGTTGCGAGGTATTCCTTTTTCTCCACTTTCACCGCCACCTGGCCCAGGAGACCCGCCAGAATCGCCTTGTGCAGCGCTTCGTAACTGGCGGCATCCTTGTTGACCGCCAGTTTTTGTTCCCGGCAGATCAGCGTGAGCTGGCGATGGATGTCCCGCCATTCCCGCATCCGCATCCAACTCAGGAAACTCTTCTGGCAGACCTTTTTGAGCTGATTCTGGGACAATTCCTGACGCTGTTCTTCGTAGAAGTTCCAGACATTCAGTAGCGTCAGAAAATCGGATTCTTTGTCATTGAAAGGCGCGTGGGCCTGATCCGCAGCCTGCTGCTTGTCCTGGGGGCGTTCCCGGGGGTCCTGAATACTCAGCCCGGCAATGATCACCAGCGTTTCCGAAAGACTGCCCAGCTCTGCGGCGGTGACCAGCATCCTGGCCAGGCGCGGGTCAAGAGGCAGCCGTGCCATGGTTCGACCAAGGCGGGTGACGCGGCGTTTGTCATCCACCGCGCCCAACTCTTCAAGGAGCTTGTAGCCGTCGTTTACCTGGCGCTTATCCGGCGCCTCAAGAAATGGGAACTGGCGAATCTCCCCCAAACCTGAAGTAGCCATCTGCAGAATGACGGACGCCAGGTTGGTTCGCAGGATTTCCGGATCGGTGTATTCCGGTCGGTTGATAAAATCGGTTTCGTCGTATAGCCGAAAGCAGATGCCCGGTGCCACACGACCGCAACGGCCAGCCCTCTGGTTGGCGCTCGCCTGGGAAATGGGTTCCACCGGCAGGCGCTGGATCTTCGAGCGCACGCTGTAACGACTGATCCTGGCAACACCGGTATCGATCACGTATCGAATACCCGGCACCGTCAGCGAGGTCTCCGCCACGTTGGTGGATAACACGATCCGTCGCCCCTTGTGGGACTGGAAAACCCGATTCTGCTCGGCGTTGCTCAATCGGGAATACAGCGGAAGCACTTCGGTATGGCGCAGGTCGACGTGGCGAAGAACCTTGCTTAGGTTGCGGATCTCGCGCTCGCCGGGCAGAAAAACCAGAATATCTCCAGGCGGCTGTTTCTGGCTGCGTTCGTGCTGCTCGATTTCATCAAGGGCACCCAGCACGCCATCCGTCCAACCCTGATCCCGGTCGTCTTCATCTCCAGTCAGTGGCCGATAGCGCACGTCCACCGGATAGGTTCGCCCGCTCACCTCGATCACGGGCGCCTTGTCGAAGAACTCGCTGAAGCGCTCGACCTCAATGGTGGCCGACGTGATGATGACCTTCAGATCCGGGCGTTTGGGCAAAAGCTGGCGCAGGTAGCCCAGCAGAAAATCGATGTTGAGACTGCGCTCGTGGGCTTCGTCGATGATGATCGTATCGTAGCGGTCCAGAAACCGGTCGTGCTGAACCTCCGCCAGCAGGATGCCGTCGGTCATCACCTTTACACGGGATTGCTCGGAGGTGTTATCGGTAAAACGAACCTGATACCCGATCTGCTGACCGGTCTGCTCACCTATCTCCTCGGCAATACGGGCAGCCACACTGCGGGCGGCGATCCGCCGGGGCTGGGTATGACCGATCAGGCCACGAATACCACGACCACTGTTCATGCAGATTTTGGGTATCTGGGTGGTTTTGCCAGAACCGGTTTCACCCGCAATGATTACCACCTGATGGTTTTCGATGGCCTCACGGATATCATCCACACGCTCAGAGACCGGAAGGCCCTCGGGGAAGCTGGCCGGCTTGTGCAGGGCATGGCGTTGCTGAACCTTTTCAAGCCCGCGCTCCAGCCAGTTGGCCATTTTCTCCAGGTCTTTCTGGCCCGGTTTGCCCTTGGTACGGGCCACCGTTTTCACAATGCGGGCGGCTTCCTGCTGATTGCAGGCGTCCAGCTGCTCCATCATCGCTCTAACAGCGGCTTCGCCATCGGGCTTGGGTTTCGGTGTGCTCGGAGTATCGGAACGGGTGTCTGTCATTGAATTGCCGGAATAGCGCTCACTCGGATTCGATTGGGCGACAGTCTATCGGGAAAGTCGGTGTCTTAAAAACGGAAAAACCCCGCCGAAGCGGGGTTTTCCTTGATCCACTGCCAGGAAGGCTTACTTATTGTTCGCCTCGTCCCGCAGTTCACGGCGCAGGATCTTGCCCACATTTGTCTTGGGCAGCTCGTCCCGGAACTCGAATTTCTTGGGAACCTTGTAGGCGGTTAGCCGCTCGCGACAAAACTCCTTGAGCTCGTTTTCCGTCACGCCTTCAGCCGTCGGCACCAGGTAAACCTTGACCGCCTCACCACTCTTGGCATCGGGAACGCCAACCGCGGCGCACTCGACCACTTTCGGATGGCTGCTGACCACGTCTTCGATCTCATTCGGGAACACGTTGAAGCCAGAGACAATGATCATGTCTTTCTTGCGATCGACAATACGGATATAGCCGTCTTCCTGGATCAGGGCGATATCGCCGGTGCGCAGGTAGCCATCGTCGGTGAAAGATTTCTGGGTGTCCTCAGGGCGCTGCCAGTAACCGCGCATAACCTGCGGTCCTTTTACGCAGAGTTCGCCCGGCTCGCCCAGGGGCGTCTCATTGCCTTCTTCATCGAGGGTTATGACCTGGGTAGACGGAATCGGAAGGCCGATGGTGCCGATCTGAATGGCGCTGTGGGGGTTGAAGGTCACAACCGGGGACGTTTCGGTCATACCGAAGCCCTCGCAGATCTCACATCCAGTGACCCGCTCCCACATCTTGGCAGTGTCGCTTGTCAGCGCCATGCCGCCCGAGGACGTCAGCTTCAGGCTGCTGAAGTCCAGATCCTGGAAGTCTTCGTTGTTGCAAAGCGCGACAAAGAGCGTGTTCAGTCCCAGGAACGCGGTGAACTTGTGGTTCTTCAGCTCTTTCACAAAGCCCGGGATATCACGCGGGTTCGGAATCAGCACGTTGTGCGCGCCGGCCTCGAGCATGATGCCGCAGTTCAGGGTAAAGGAATAAATGTGGTAGAGCGGCAGCGGCGCGATAACAACCTCCTGACCTTCAACCACCATGTCTTCCATCATAGGCCGGGTCTGCAGCAGGTTGGCTACCAGGTTGCCGTGGGTCAGCATCGCGCCTTTCGCCACACCGGTCGTCCCGCCGGTGTACTGAAGCACGGCAATGTCATCCTGCTTGCACTCTACCGGGGTGAATTTTTCACGGGCGCCGGCACTCAGAACGGCAGGCAGCTTGTGGGCCTGGGGCAGATTGAACGGCGGCACCATCTTTTTGACATGCTTGACCACGGCATTCATCAGCGTGCGCTTGATTGGCGAGTGCATATCCGCGATTTCGGTAACAATCACGTGCTCGATGCCAGTGTGTGGCAACACCTTCTCGGCGTTCTCGGCCATGTTCGCGAGAACCACCAGCGCCTTGGCTCCGGAATCGTTGAACTGATGTTCCATTTCCCGCGTGGTATAAAGCGGGTTGGTATTCACTACAATCAGGCCAGCTCGCATTGCGCCAAACACAACGACCGGGTACTGGCTGACGTTCGGCATCTGCACCGCGATGCGGTCGCCAGGTTTCAGGTCTGTCTTGTTTTGCAGCCAGGCTGCAAAGTTGCGGCTCTGGGTGTCGAGGTCACGGTAAGTGAGAGTTGCACCAACAGCACTGAAAGCTGGACGGTCGGCAAATTTTTTGACCGACTGCTCGAACACATCCACCATGCTTTTGTACTTGTTCAGGTCCACCTCGCGGGGTACGCCGGCGGGGTATTTATCCTGATAGAACTGCTCAAAATCCATCACCATCTCCTGTTTGGCGCTTTTGATTGTAATGATTTACCGATGTCAGGTTGCTCAAAAAATCAACCCTACAAAAGTATCAGCCTCAAAAAAGTGGGGAGAGAATAGCAGTTTTGTAACCGATGAGGTAGTTTTCGAAACTCTTACCCGAACACCAACCAGAACACCTGTACTCAAATGACAACAGTGCGGAGCACGCGATGAGCGATACCCTTGATACCCTGGAAAATATCACCTACGACGAGCTGAACGAAGGCGATACCGCGACCTTCACACGCACCCTTACCGAGGACGAACTGGTGCTGTTTGCAGCGGTCTCCGGCGATGTAAACCCGGTACACCTGGACTCTGAATTTGCCGCAGGCTCCATGTTCAAGGAACGCATAGCCCACGGTATGTGGAGCGGCTCGTTGATTTCGGCGGCTCTGGCAACAGTGATGCCAGGCCCTGGGACGATTTACCTGGAGCAGAGTCTTTCGTTCAAGCGGCCGGTTAAACTGGACGACACCCTGACGGTTCATCTCAAAGTCCTTCGCAAGGAGCCGAAAGGCCGGGTTGTGGTGGAGTGCGACGTGCGCAATCAGAACGAACAGAAGGTGGTCATCGGTGAAGCGAAGGTGATCGCCCCGACGGAAAAGGTGTCTCTGCACAAACCGCGACTGCCGAAAATCGCCATCGAACACTGAGAATTCGAAATCGGGCAGCCATTTTTATGGCCGCCCGATCGCACGCTTCACCCGGGCAGGAAATCAATCGGGAACCTGACCTTGCGGGGCTCAACATTGTCGGCCCCGAAATTGAAGAGCCGTACCCGCATGGCAATCCGTTGTTCCAGGGTGGCATGCCCAAGCTCCGAACTGACTACCTCGCAGGCGGAAACCGAGCCATCCGGCTCTATGACCAGCTCCAGCAAGACTTTGCCTTCCAGGGTCGGGTCCTGGCGGAGTTCCCTCCGATACATGGAATAAAGTGCCGTTTTCTGGGCATCGAAGACTTTCCGAATATTGCTCATTGCCCGCTCACCAGCGGACGGGGCTGTCTCGGCAGGTTTAGCAGCCACTTGCCTGGTTTCTTCAACGGGGGCCGCAACTGTTTTAACCTCGTGCTCAGCCACAGCGACGGTTGTTTCAGGAGCAACCGTATCTTCAACTCCGCCACTGCCAGCGAGAACTTCCGTCGATTCCTCATTCTCTCGGGCTCGATCCGGGGCGCTGGCTTCCGTGTTGACCGAAAATTTTCGAGCCGGCGCTGGTTCGGGGGACCTGAGTGATGCCAACTTGTCCCTCATCGACAGCAGCCCCGATCTCGACGCTTTCTCCCTCGCCTGCTCGATGGTCTGCGTTGGCTTCGGCTTTGGCTCCGAAGCTACCTGAGGTTTTACCTCTGGTTCCGGAGCAGGTTCAACCTCGGCAACTTCCGGCTCCGGCTTTTCAGGCTTTTCAGGCTGCACTTCTGGTTTCGGCTCGGGCTCGGGTTCCGCCTCGGGCTTCACCGGCTCCGGTGTCACCACCGGTTGCGGCTTCTCCACCAGGCGAGCCAGCCTTGGGGGAATCGTCTCGGCTTCGCTGCGCTCGATCTCCGGCACATCCTGAATGGGAATTAGCAATGCGGGCGGCAAAAACAGCGCCGTCACCAACAAGACGATGCCCGTAAATCGTCGACTCTCGGCCTGATCACGACTCCATGGCAGCCCTGAATCGCCCATTCGAGACCATCCGCTGTCAGCCATTTCGGACCTCCCGTTCCACAGCGAGCCGCACCTGCCGGTACTGCTCATCAACACAGGTCTGCATGACCTTGCGAAGCAATCGGTAGTCGGTGTCGCGCCCCGCCATGATGGTTACGTCAAGCCCCTCCTCGGGAATTTCAGACCAGCGACTGCGACGCCAGGAAAGCTCTTCCGAAAGCCCAGTGATATAGGTATCACCAACCTCGATACCCTCCAGTCTTGCAACTTCGCTGCCCTGAACGAGAATGGCATTGCCCGTTATCTGGACTGTCAGGCTCTCAACGGCCTCCTGTTGCGCCGTGGACTTTGGCAGTGGCACGTCCGCGGTGTTCTGCATCACTTTCACATCCGACGAATTCACCATGAGGAAGAAAACCAGGATCGTGAAGATGTCCATCAGGGACACCAGGTTCAGGCCCCCAGACTTCTTCATACGGCCGTAATGTCGACGAATTCTTTTGGCCTTACGCGAGGTCTTCATGCGCCCTCTCCGGATTCAAGCCTGGCATTCGCGGCAAGCTTTCGGTCTGCCGGCGCATCCATCAGTGAGACATCAGGAAACAGCTCTCCCTCAACCACGCTGGCCGCAACCACAGCAGGATAAGAACGGACCGTATCCATGGCCGTGATCAGTGTCTGGTAATCGATGTCTTGCCCGACTTCCAAAACCACATCGGTCTTCTCGGGAACCCGGTTTTTTATCTGCCGAAGGACCTGACGCAGGCCTTCGAAGTCTTGAACTGCCTCTTCTGTCGGCAACACACGAATCAAGCCGCGATCACTGTCGGCGATTTCAATACCTTCAGGAATCAAAGTAACCACGAGACGGAACTCTTCGGGCGCCGGGGCTTCCCCAGCGTCCATGCCCGGAAAATTCAGCTCAATCATTCGAACCTGACTGAATACCATGCCCAGCAACAGGACAGGTACCAGCACAATCATCAGATTGAGAAAGGCGGTAATATCCAGCTCAGGCGATACGCTTAACCTTCGGTGACGTCGTCTCATGCTTCAGACACAATGTTCAGCAACTTCACGCCGGCCATTTCAAAGCTGTCGACAATCTCATTGGTTCGGGTCTGTAGTACCGCATGAAACATGAGCAACGGAATGGCCGACATCAGGCCGAAAGCCGTGGTATTCATGGCCACGGAAATACTTTCGGACAACAGACTGGCCTTCTGGGAAGGATCTGCCGCCGCCACCGCAGTAAACGCAGCAATCAGACCAATAATGGTTCCCAGCAGGCCGAGCAACGTGGCGATGTTGGCCAGGGTTGCCAGATATTGGGTACGCTTTTCCAGGCGCGGCAGCACTTCCATCAAGCCTTCTTCCATGGCGTACTCAATATCCTCCCTACGGCTGTTGCTCAGCAGACGGCCGATGCCTGCCCCCATGATTGAGGCAATCGCACTGTCTGAGTTTGTGGCAGCTTTCATGGCCCGCTGATAGTCCCGCTTCCTCAGCAGCGGCAGGATGCCCCGCTCAAAGGCAATCCGGTTTCGCCGCCGCACCGCAGAGAGGTAGAAGAACCGCTCCAGAGTAATCGCCAACCCCAATGCCAGGACAATGGCGATGGGGTACATGAAGGGCCCACCTTCCTGGAAAAAACGTACGATCGTGTCCAGCATGATTGTTCTCCGGTTATTGCTCGGCCAGGCCTGAGTCTCCAACAGGACTCAGGATGAGAGGATTAAGGTTTTCACGAAACAGACGGTGACGCTCGAGGACGACTGGATTCACCGGCCGGACCAGTTCCGGCGCCTCGTCATTCAGGTTCGCCCTTGGTCGTTTTGGCAGGCTTGGAGCTTGCCAGGGCAGTATGTAGAGTACCCGCGGCTCGTCTTCGCCGAGGCTGGCGGATATACCCTCAACAGCCAGCCGGTTCGCTTCGTCCTGATCCGCCTGCGCCGGGTTGAGGAGCATTAACTGGAGGCCAACCAGCGCCAGTACGCGTAAGACGACTTTGGCAGTTTTGCGGATATCAGCCATTTATTGCAGCCTCCGTTCCAGATCTGCTATCCAGCCAGCCACCTGCTGGTCTTCTTTATCCGTCAGCTGCCGGTAGCGGTTGTAATGCTCAAGGGCAGTCTGAAGATCCAGCAAATAGAGCTCGGCAATCACCGCCAGATTAAAATGCAGCTCGGCCACATCCGGCGAATGGCTGATGCCCAGTTCCAGTAGCCTGGCCGCTTCGGCGAATCGGTACTGGTCCTTTAGAACGAGCGCCAGGTTGTTGACTGTCACAGCCCTGGTCGGATCCAGCTCCACGGCTTTTTGCCATGCATCCACAGCCGCGCCTTTGCGACCTTCTTCGAAGGCCACCCGCCCCTCATGTTCATAACTTGCTGCCAGTTCCGGATCCTTTCCGATGGGCTTCTCCGGCTGCCGGACTTCCTGCCCGGCGCAGCCGACGAGCAACACCAGAAGCGCCGCCAGTGGCAGGCCCGTTTTCCCCGTTGAATTACACGCCATCCCTGATCTCCATATTCCAGCCAAGCCACTTAACACTCCGCTCGTAACGTCCCGGGTGCAGCTCCGCAAGAACGCCAAGACTGCGTCCTATCCAGGGGTCATACCCCTCGGCCGTAATCCGGCGATGGTTCTCCGTATGAAGTTGAATGGCTTTGTCTTCGAATGGGAAAGCTTCTTCCTCCAGTAACATCTGATACTGCATCGCCTCCAGTTCATTCAAATCCGCCGGAACCGTGGATGCCATCAGGTCTTTGGCCAGACCACGATAGAGTTCGGCCCGTCGGAACAGCGATTCAGACAGAACTCGCTCGCCGCCCAGAGCTTCGGCATCCAGGAATCTCTGTCGAGCCGATTCCAGCGCCTTTTGCTTGCGCGCCAGAGAATGTTCCAGCGGCTGGCTCAGTCTGATGCTGGTAAACACTGCAGCCGCACGGGCACCGAGCACCAGTGACGACCGGGAGGCCCACTCAAGGGTGTCGGCGGTGTGCCAGGTGCTGTCCAGCTCTGACTGGACCAGTACTTCCCTCCAGGCATCGGGATTTTCGCCGGTTTCTACCAGGCGATGCCGGAATGTCTGGAGCTGTTCATGTTCGGCCCCGCTCTCTGCCTTCGGAGCCGTTGCAAGGTAATCCCTGTAAAGGGCATTTCGTTCCGCTACATTCCCGGCTTGATTCAACAATTCCGCAGCCCGCAACTTCAGGTGCCATGGGTTAGCGTGATTGTCGGCGGCCAGCAATAATTCTGACGCCGCGCGGGTGGGTTCATCAGACTGAATCCAGGCATGTACCAGCTTTTCGCTGATGCCGGCAGTAAGCTCGTGCTGGGGAAAATCGGCGCGAAAACTCTGCAGGTCGCCGACGGCAGCGCCCCAGTCCGATGCTTTGAGCAAGGTGTTGGCCGCGTCGTAGCGCGCACGGATCGCAACGTCCGAACCTGGTAGCACCGAATCAACCCGTCGGAAGTGCCCAACGGCCTCTCCGAGCCTGCCACTGGATACCGCGAGCTCTGCCTGGCGATAGACGGACGTCGCCAGTTGCTTCCGAATGGCTGAGACCTGCTCTTCGGTCACGTTTGCGAGCCGTTCACTTTCGGCAAGATTCAGCGCCTGGCCCCAGGCACGCTCCGCCAGGCCATAGTCGCCCTTTTCCTGGCGTATCCGGGCCATGACCTGCCATGCCGCGTATCGCTCTGCCGGAGACGCCGTGGGCGCAGTCAATACCCGCGAACCATAATCCAACGCCAGTTGGTGGTCGCCGGCGGCCAGCCACCGGGCGGCGAGATCTGCCATCAGGCCGGGAATCCGGCTATCCCCTTCGAAACGTCCACTAAAGCGGTTGGCCTCATTGGAAACATCCTTCAGTTCGGGTTGAAAGGCAGACACAGTGGTCGGCCGGTCAAGACTGTTTCTCAACAGAGCAATAGCGGCCCAGGCAGCATCGGCAGCCTCGCTGTAACCGGGCGACTCATAGGCTGCTCTGCGAAAATTCGTCAACGCTTTCGGAAAATCCCTCGCCTGCAACCAGGCATCACCAGCAAGGCGAAGCATTTCGCCGCTCTGATCAATCCTCGGAGCCAGGTGTGCGTAATAAACCGCTGCCTCAGCAAAAGTGGATTTAGCCTTCGCCACCCGGCCCTGTTCCACCAATCGTGTGGCCAGGTCATAGTGGTAATCCGCCAACCGTTTGCTGTAACTCAGCCATTTATTCTTCTGTTCACCAGTCAGAGCGGCGTAAGCGGAATCCTGGCTGTAGCTGGCGACGAACTCCGCACGGGCATTGCGAACCTGCTCCGGATCACCAGCCGCTTGCCACACATCCACTATCTGTAACCGGAAGGCAGGCACAGCACGGTGACTGGGCGAATAGTCAATAAAGGCCTGATTGGCAGCAACACTTGCGATGGTCTCGCCCTTCACCGCGTAGTAATCGGCCAGCCGATCGAACAGGAGATGTTCCCAGTGGTGGGGCCGGCTGCCATCCAGCCAGGCAATAAGGGTGTCCGTACCGCTGTTTCGGGCAGCCATCAGGGCAAGCACCCGAAACGTGTCATCGATGGTATCAACGCTCGAATCGCTGACTGACCCCAGGCTCTGTGCGCTCGGCAGGAACTCATCCAGAACTCTGATAAAGGTCGCTGCGGCCCTGCTCCACGCAGACGGCCCCTGTTTGAACTGGCTCCAACCGAGCATGTATCTGGCCTTGATGCCCAGCTCTCCACCAGCGTCTGAATTAACGAGGTGCAGATAGCCGGTTTCCGCTTCTGTGTAGCGTCCAGCTGCGAAGGCGGATTCAGCCAATCGGAACCTGGCCTCTGGCACAAGAGGGGATTTCGGATATAACCCGACCAGCTGTTTCAACCTCTGGATTGAAGCATCCTGCTGCCCCGTCAGAGCATGGGCCTTGGCCATCTGGTACAGCAGCTCGTCAAGCCTCCCGCCATAGGAACCTCGCTCGAGAATAGACTCATAGCTGCTGATGGCCTCACTGTAGACCTGTTCTTCTTCAGACGCCGACAAGCCAACGTCTGATCCTGACCGATCCCTGATGTTGCTCAGCCGGTTGAGGGCATCGATCCGAACCTCAGGCTCGTCCGATGTCCTGAACAGGCGATGGTAGCGCCGGGCCACTTCCGAAGGCGAGATCGCCGGCATCGGCCTGCTTTCAAAAGTAAGAAACACCGGTCGCATGTCCCCGATCGTCTCTCCGTCCCGCCCAAGCTCTACACGAAAGGCTTCCTGGGCTGCAGCCGGCACCACCAACATCAAGCAGAGGCACAAGCCCGCGACTGGTTTCATCATGGCTGCGTCTCCTCCAGGCTCTGAAGGGCGAGATATTCGTAAAGATGCGCAATTTGCTGTTCGGTTTTGTCCAGCGCAAAGGCCATCTGCTGATCTCTGGCTTCGACATACTCAAGTGCCAGTTTGTCCAGCGCCGACTCGGACCTTTCGAGCAACTGACGAACAGCTGATAACAACACCTCGTTTCGCCTTTCCAGCGCAAGGGCTTCACGACGCAATCGATCCAGCGTTTCCGGCTGCCGGGATCCCCTGGCCTGGACCTGTTCCAGTCTGGCCTGTGTGTCGGCCAGCGTTTTCTGAAGGGAGCGAATACGGGCTTGCTGGTCGGGATCGGCTTGATTGGCCAAACTCTCCAGGCTGGCACTCAGATCCTTGCCCCGCTCTGAGAGATCCATTTTGCTTTGATCGGCGAACGGCTTCTGCATGCCGGCGAGTTTGTCTTCAAGCGCTCCCCCGAACACCCGCAGATCATGACCGTGGCGATCCAGCTTTGCCGCCATGGTGCGAAGAGACACGACACGCCCCGCCGCCCTCTGCGCCTCCGGAGCCTCCATGAAGCCCAACAGATAGGCCATTCGCGGTTGAGTCAAGGTGCGGCTGTCGGCAAGAAACCAGTCAACCCCGGTCTCCCTGGCATCTTCCACCAGGGTTTTGTAGGCGCCCTGTTCGCGAATCTTGCCGGCAAGTTTACGAAGCGTGACCCGTTCACTCTCGAACGCAGCGTTGGCCGCAAGGTAGGCTTCTCCAGCCTGCCCGAGATAGCCGGAGAGATCGTAGCCGCGCCCCATCCCTATCCATGCGTCGGCAACTCCCGGGTAGGCCAAAGGATATTTCCTGGCTCGATGCCAGCTCTGCATAGCGGCCCGGTGATTGCCTTTTTCTGTCAGCGCCAAGCCGTGAAGGTAAAGGGCCCGCGGCGTGTTGAAACTGTCGAGATCGACCTTCTCCAGAAAGCCGATCGCTTTATCGAATTCGCCGTGCTGGTAGGCAAGGTAGCCCGCACGTACCAACAGATTATTCTCCAGATGCTGGCTACGCTCGGAATCGGCGTCACCATCGGACATGGCTAACGCAACCCGCAGAGCAACCAGCGCTCTGGCCGGGTTAAGATCGGATTTCGCGTAATCACTGGCAAGATTGAGGTATCCCAGAGCCGCCCAGTAGCCCTCTTTCATACCGGCCAGGATGCGCCCGGCCTCATCTGTGCGGCCTTCGGCTCGTGCCTTCTCAGCGTTTTCATAGAGCGCTTGCTGTCGTCTGTCCCCAAGATCCACGCCGACTTCTCCCGCCTGCCGGAATTGCTTGAGACCAGAAAGGACATCATCCGGCATTGCCGGCGTGGCCGCCCCGGAAAAGTTGGAAACAGTCAGAGGTAACACAAACAGGAGGACCCGGAGCATCATGGCGCCCTACTCCCACTCCACGAAAGAAACCCGAGGTTCGTAATCGGGCGCCCGGGCTTCCAGACTCATCTGCAAACGGAGTACGCCGGGGCGTTTTCTGAACTTATGGGTGGATTCCCGCCGCACGAAATCATCATCGGCAGAGCGAGCGGTAATCACCGTTTTCAACTCATGCTCGCCGTTTTCCAGGTTCCCGGTGAACAACTGCTGGATTCCGCCGCGTTCAAGCGATGTCCGCTCTCTATCGGAATACAGGTGGGAAGCGACAGGTTGGCCATTCACGAAGAGCTCGACGGAATCAAGATCGAGCGCATCCCGGCTTTGAAGTGTCAGAAAAACTGCCAGTCTGGTATTGGCTGGATGCAGGACCTTCTGCTCAAGGGCGAAGACGCGCTCCGAATGACTGGCGACCTCGGCACTCAAGCGTTCGAGTTCCTCGTCAAGTCCGTTGGCGGCTACAGCCGAGACAGCCAGCAATGACAGAACCACCGCACCGAAGCGAACTAACCTTTTGTGTGCTATCCGGCGCCTTTGTGATTTTTGTGTGCCGAACATAAGCCTCCTGCCCTGTAGCCTCTGTAACTCATGCAAACTTCTGTAACAGATCGGCAGAAAGCGTAACACTTGGTAACCGCCAAGAACGGTATCCAGATCACCAAATGAAAAACGCGAGTCCGGCAGTTAAAAATTGAGAAGAGTGTCGACTTATTTGACAGGGTGAAGAGAGTTATCGGAGCAAAATAAAACCTAATCGGATAAGCTGAATTTTAAACGACTGTTTTAGCAGCTTTTAATTCAACTGGCCCCGTATTTGCTCGCTGGAAAGCGGCGGGCGTGCCTTCGGGCAACCCCGCTTGATATGCCGAGCTTTGCCGATGCCCTCAACCGCATCGGCTTTTTTTATTTACTCAGCTGTTTCATGGCCGACTCAAGGCCCTCGACGGTCAGCGGATACATGTGGTCGTTGACGAGCTGCTTGGTCATGCCCAACGAACCTCCGTTACCCCAGTAACTCTCCGGAAGCGGGTTGATCCAGACAACCTTGCGGAAGTGCTCATTGATACGTTGAAACCAGGTAGCGCCCGCTTCCTCGTTCCAGTGCTCAATTGAACCACCGGGATGGGAAATCTCGTAAGGCGCCATGGTCGCATCGCCGACAAAGATCACTTTGTAGTCGGGCGTGTACTTGTGAAGAATGTCCCAGGTGCTGGTGGTTTCATTCATCCGCCGGATATTGTTTTTCCAGACACTTTCATAGACGAAATTGTGGAAATAGAAATATTCCATGTGCTTGAATTCGAGCCGTGCGGCCGAAAACAGCTCCTCACAGACACGAACGTGGGGGTCCATGGAGCCGCCCACATCGAAGAAGATCAGCACTTTCACAGCGTTATGCCGTTCGGGCACCATCTTCAGATCCAGATAACCGGCATTGCGGGCAGTGGAACGAATCGTGTCGTCCATATCCAGCTGGTCTGCCGCACCCTGGCGGGCGAACTTACGCAACCGACGCAGCGCCACCTTGATGTTCCGTATGCCCAGAGTCACGCTGTCGTCCAGATCCTTGAACTCGCGTTTTTCCCAGACTTTAACGGCCCTGCCGTGGCGGCCATTCTTCTGGCCAATACGGAAGCCTTCGGGATTATAGCCGTTCGCCCCGAATGGTGAAGTGCCGCCGGTTCCGATCCATTTGTTGCCACCGGCGTGGCGCTCTTCCTGCTCTTCCATTCGCTTCTTGAAGGTTTCGATAAGCTCCTCAAGACCTCCCAGAGAATCAATCTTGGCCTTCTCTTCATCAGACAAGTGCTTCTCGAACTCGGCCCTCAACCAGTCGTCCGGAATCAGGGCTTCCAGCAGGTCGTCGAGGTTCTCGATACCTTCAAAGTAAGCCTGAAAGGCGCGGTCAAACTTGTCGAAGTGGCGCTCGTCCTTAACCAGGCAGAGGCGAGCGAGGTAGTAGAACTCTTCCATATCCGCAAAGGCGAGCCTCTTCTGCAGGGCTTCCAGAAGATCCAGGAATTCCCTCAAACTGGCAGGCACCTTCGCGCGCCGAACTTCAAGAAAAAAATCAATCAACATAAAACGTGACTCTTGCCAGTGTTCTTGCCGAGAATCAGCTGCGACGACGGGCCATAAACGCGAGCTTCTGCAACAGGTGAACGTCCTGCTCGTTCTTCACCAGAGCACCATAAAGAGGCGGCAGCGCCGAACTGGAATCCTTCTCCTGCAACATTTTCGCCGACAGCTCATCAGCCATCAGCAGTTTCAGCCAGTCAATCAGCTCCGAGGTGGACGGCTTCTTCTTGAGGCCCGGGACCTTGCGCACATCGAAGAAAACTTCCAGAGCATCGCGAACGATTTGCTGCTGCAAGCCCGGGAAATGCACGTCCACGATATTCTGCATGGTGTCGTGGTCCGGGAAGCTGATGTAGTGGAAGAAGCACCGGCGCAGGAAGGCATCCGGCAGTTCTTTTTCGTTGTTACTGGTGATCACCACGATCGGGCGTTTCTTTGCCTTAACCAACTTCTGAGTCTCATAGACAAAGAACTCCATACGGTCGAGTTCCAGCAAGAGGTCGTTAGGGAATTCGATATCCGCTTTGTCGATTTCATCAATCAGCAACACAACCTGCTCATCAGCCTCAAAGGCCTCCCAAAGCTTGCCCTTTACGATGTAGTTGCTGATGTCCTTGACCTTTTCATCACCCAACTGGGAGTCCCGCAGACGGGAAACCGCATCGTACTCGTACAGGCCCTGCTGGGCCTTGGTGGTGGACTTGATGTGCCAGGGAATCAGTCTCATCCCGAGGGCGGCGGCCATTTCCTCGGCCAGCAGGGTTTTCCCGGTGCCCGGCTCGCCCTTGATCAACAGCGGGCGCTGAAGCGCAATCGCTGCGTTGACGGCCATTTGCAGGTCATCGGTGGCTACGTACTTCTCGGTACCGGTAAACTTCATGGTCTGGTTCCTGTTGGTTACTTTTTCTGGTCTTTCTGGTCAGGTTTTTTCTTCGAGTCGTCCTCGGGCAATCCGGACTCGTCCTGATCATAATCGGGTAAATCGTCGAATTCGGACAGATCGAAATCTTCAAGCCCGAACTCCTCCTCATCATCATCTTCCGGCCCATCAGCGTCGGACGGATCGGCAATATCCTCCAGCTCCGGGATATCCTCATCCAACTCGCCAGGCTCTTCCTCCACCGGGGTATCCGCTACCGGGATGTCCTCTTCCAGTTCGTCGGTCGGTTCAATCTCTGGTTCCGTAAGCGCTTCATCTTCCGACTTCAGAGCGGCCTCATGTTCATCAATGACGGCCTCCAGCTCAGACATATCGTCCTCAAATGCTTCCTCGGTTACCTCAGGGATTTCCTCGGCTTCGACATCCTCTTCCGGCTCTGAGACTGCCTCCGGCTCGGGTTCGGGTTCTAATTCGGTCTCGTCCGGCAGATCCTCAAGTGTTTCGCGCTCTGATGCTGCTTTCTCTTGCGCCTGCTGATCCTGTTTACGCTTACGGATGGCAAACCAGACCAAACCGCCAATGAAGAGAAGACCACCGCCGGCTGCGCCGACCATCCACAAAGGCACGGCAAAAGCAGGTTCCGCGTCTTCCGGCTCCTCAGGGGCCGGTTCAGGCTCCTGGACCGCTGGCGTCTCTGGCTCCTCCACCTCGCTTACGTCGATGGGCGATGTAATCGCCGGTTCCGGCCCGGATTGCTCCGGCTCAGACACCGGCGGCTCCGGTTCAGACTGCTCAGGAGCGAGCGCCGGTTCTGTCACCTGCGGCTCCGGCGATTCAGCCGGTTCAACCCCTTCAGGCATCGTAAACCCGACGGTGGCGCTGAACTTGCGGCTGAAGGTCTGGCCATCGGCCACCACGTCAAAGGTGTAGAGGCCCGCGGCTGGCAAACGACTTACCGTATCCCGGTAGGTGCCGTCTTCCGGCGGCTGCTCTCCCGACAATACCTTGGTTCCACTTCTGCCATCCTCGGAGGTGATACTGAGGCTGACCTCAATCACACCCAGAAAATCGGGATTAGTGATTTTCTCCCCTTCTTCGAAAAAGCCGACCCGGAGCTTGAGGGGCTCCTGCAATGTGAATGATGGAGGCAGAGGATTGACCACCATCCTCAGATCGCTAACGACCGTAACCCGGCTGCCCTCTCCGAGTTCGCCATTAATGCGCCACTGCCCTGCCAACGGCTCATTGACCGTAATAAGATCATAACCGGCTTCCCTGGCCCACCGGACGTTGTCGGGAAACTCCGAAAGATTAACGACCCGATCGTCCGGGCGCACGAGGGCAAGCTCCCGGGTGGCAGAGGTTTCAGACTCGCCCCAGAAAATCAGGGCGGTAAACTCACGAACGCCCTCGTCCACAGTAAAGCCATTGCCCTCAATGGGAATCTGCTCCTGTGGGACCGCGGTATTCAATGCCTGAAGAAATGCCAGGTTCAGCGCATCTGCTGTATCCGCCACCTGGAAACGACCGCCGGAGTCTGTCGCCAACGCTTTCAGAAAGTCAGTATCGGCGGCCTCAGAGAGAGCTACGGGGTGAAAGGTAGCGCCCCTTTCGATGAGATCAGCGACAATCGTATCCAAAATACGAGTTTCCTCTGCGGTATTCTTTGCAGGATCGTCGGAGATATCGACCTTGCCGTCGGTCAGCAGTATGAAGTGGGTCCGGCTCAGATCGCCGTCTGTGAAATAATCATCGCTGGCTGTCTCAATAGCCGCGCCAAGGTTTGTTCTGAGTGCGACCGAGTTAATCTGAGCTGAGCGCTGAATGGCAATTTCCCGCCATGCGTTGGTCACCTCACGGTGCGGCACCAGCATGTTGACATATTGCCCGAAGGTCCAGACACCCGCGGAGGCCCCCTCTGGCAACAGCCGGGCCAGCAGACGCACGGCGGGCTGTCGCAGGTTGTCCGGATCGGTGTCTTTCATGGAGCCCGAGATGTCGACTATGATCCGGACGTCCGACTGCTCCGGCAGTTGAACATCGTCGCTCTCCTGGGCATTCAGCCCGGCTGGCAGACTGAGCACGAAGCAAATTGCAACCAGCCCAAACCATCTCGATGTCATCTCTCTCAAGGCATCCATCCTTATCTTTTTTTCTTTTTCGCGCTATTTACGAACAAGACGGTAGCGAACCAGATCCAACACCCAGACCAGCAGCATGACCAAGCCGGCGAGCCCCAGGTTAAACATGGCCCGACCTGAAGCGTCGGCGTCGCCAAGAATCATTTCATAGCCGCCGAACAGCCAGGCCGGAATCCACCAACCGGCCAGATCGGGTGATTCAACCGGCGTGAGCAGCAAGGCCACCAGGGCGGCGAGAATCAGGGTCCGCACTCCATAAAAAGGTAGAAAACGGATCAGGCTCTTCATCATGTAAAAGAACACGACAAAGGCTATAGCGTAGGCGGCCCAGAAAATCCCGTAGGCCAGTTGTGCATCAGTATCAATCATTACAGGATCCAGTGAATGATGTGTTCTTCCCAGTCTTCTTCCGGCACGCGGTCTTCTGACATCACCTTGTGACGGATCGAAACGCCGGCCTCGTGCACCGAATCCGGATCCCCACTTCGAAGAGGATGCCAGTCGGCCAGTGGCCGGTCTTCAGCCAACGTCCGGTAGGCGCAGGTATACGGCAACCAATGGTAGTCGCTGACGGTATCCGGTGTCAGCACTGTGCAGCCCGGCACTTTCTGCAGCCGCTCTTCATAAACGGTGCATTGGCAGGTGTCCTCGTCCATGTAACGACACACCAGGTCGGTGTGGTAAACCTCACCAGTGTCTTCGTCCTCCAGTTTGTTCAGGCAACACTTGCCGCAACCGTCGCAGAGGGACTCCCATTCCTCAGGCGTCATCTCGTGCAGGCGTTTACGCTGCCAGAACGGCACCTGGGCAATCATGGATTGCGCTGTTCCAGCTTGCGCTTGAAGTCCACCACGTATCCTTCCTGTTCTTCCGGCATCTGCAGAAAGAAGTCCTTCTCGCCGATCGCTTCCAGAACCTGCTTGCCTGTGGTTCTTGCCAGCTTGCGGTCCGGTGTCAGCACCAGATCCATGGAATGGACCGGCTGCCCGAAGATACCCCGGAGGCTCTCGGGAAGCTCCTCCCATTTTTGCCCGCGGCGAACAAAAAGGTAGGTGTCGTTCTTCTTGCTGCTCCGGAAAACAGAGACAAATTCACGCTCTTTCATGACTTCAGTAATTCCTCGATATCAGCGTGAACCGGCGCGAGAATCTGCGCCCGCCAACCCTGAAAAAATTCGTGTTGCGCCAGATCGGGGTGTTGTACAACCTTCTCAAGACGCTTTCTGGGCGCCAGCAATTCCATCGGAATATCAGCATCCTCCGCCGCCCTTCTGAAAAGGCGCTTTAACTGTTTGAAGAAACCCTGCTGATCCCGTGACAATGGTGGCGCGATCCTCTCAAGGGACGAATTATCCGCGGTCGATCCCCGGCTAACAAGTTCAATAAGGATATCGCCGTACCGACGGACTGCGCCGGAGGGTACGCCCTGAATGTTGGAGAGCTCCTTCAGGGAGCCTGGCAGCCTTTCCGCAATGGCAATCAATAACGCATCCGACAGCACACGGTTCCTCGGGCGGTCCCGCCGCTGACATTCCAGCTCACGCCAACGAACCAGTTCCCTGAGCACACCCTGTTGCTGAGCCGAGAGCGTCCAGCCACCTCGCAGTTTCAGGTAGTGGTTGTCCGGATCTTCCTGCCCTGCCAGCTCATCGGCAAAGCGAGCCGATTCCTCCACCAGAGCCGCCTCCAGTCCGCGATCACGCAATAATCCGCTGACCCACTGGTACATCGGCTCCAGAAAACGAATATCCTCTATCGCGTAGCGCTGTTGGGCATCGCTGAGTGGCCGGGCCAGCCAGTCAGAGCGGGTGGCGGACTTGTCCAGGGTCTCGCCGAACAGGGTTTCCACCAGCCTCGCGTAACCCAGGGAGAACCCCGCTCCTACCATCGCGGCGCCGATCTGAAGATCAATGACACCGGCAGGCTCAATGTTGAGCCACTGGCGAAAAAGTTCCAGGTCTTCGCTCATGGCGTACAGGAGCTTTGGGGTATTGGGATCCGCCAGGATTTCCCGGAAACGCCGGGATTGTTCGGCAACGGACGGGTCCACCAGGCAGAACTCGCCGTCGAGGCCCAGCTGAACTAGGCCCGGTATCGGATAAAAGGTGTTTACCCTTTCGAATTCAGTGTCCAGAGCCAGAGGCTTGCCCGGTGCGCGGTCCAGCCATTGGTCCAGCGCCTCCGGCTCCCGGACCCAATGAATGCTGGCCGGAGCCGGGGGAACATCAACAGCCGCAGCGGCCTGGGCAGAAATATCCATAAACGTGCCTGGTAGGGTTATTCGGTCTGGTTCAATCGGAGAGCGGCTTGCGGCCGCGGAATGCGTGAGTCAGGGTAAAGCCGTCAACATAGCCCAGCTCGCCACCAACCGGAATACCATGGGCCAGCCGGGTAATCAGGATCCCCTGGCCATCAAGACTGTCCGCTATGTAGTGGGCCGTAGCCTCGCCTTCCACGGTCGGGTTGGTCGCCAGGATCAGTTCCGTAACGCCTTCGTCGCGGATCCGCTTCAGCAGGCGTTCGATGCCGATTTCTTCCGGCCCCACGCCATCAATGGGTGACAGGTGGCCCATCAAGACGAAATAACCGCCCCGGTAGTCACCAGCCTGTTCAATGGCCAGAAGATCCGAGGGACTTTCCACCACACACAGGGTACCGGTGCGCCTCTGGGGATTGTCACAGATGCCGCAGATTTCAGTGTCGGCAAAGTTCTGGCAGCTTTCGCAGCGACGGACACCGTTCATGGCCTGGCTTAATGCATCGGAGAGACGGGTGCCACCGGAACGGCCACGCTCCAGCAAATGGAAAGCCATGCGCTGGGCAGTTTTCTGGCCAACACCAGGCAGGCAACGAAGGGATTCTACAAGCTCATCAACCAGGGGGCTGAACGCCATGAAAGGTCCTCAAACGGCTGCAGGATGAAATTCAGAACGGCATCTTGAAACCGGGCGGCAGACCCATGCCCGACATCATACCGGACATTTTCTCCTTCTGATTTTCCTCGACGCGCCGAACAGCATCGTTCACCGCGGCGGCCAGAAGGTCTTCCAGAATGTCCTTTTCCTCAGACATCAGAGATGGGTCGATATCCACTTTACGAACGTCGTGGCGGCCATTCATGGTGACTTTGACCAGCCCGGCACCGGCTTCGCCAGTGACTTCTGCCTTGGCGATCTCTTCCTGGGCCTTTTGCATCTCTTCCTGCATTTTCTGGGCTTTTTTCATCATGTCGCCCATATTATTCATCATACTTTATCTCCTGCTTGTCTCTGGCCTTGTATCGGCCGGCCGGATACTGTCTTCGACTACCCGCGCCTCGAATCGTTCAACAATAGACTTTACGACCGGATCCTGGCGAATGGACGCCTCTGCCGCTTCCTGGCGCGCCTTTCGCTGGCGTTCCTCATAAGCCGCCGGGGTGTGTGGCCCGGGATTGCCGTGCTCTGTACGTAACTGAATGGAGTCGCCAAAGCGGTTTCTCAAGGCAGCGAGAATCTTTTCCTCATGCCGGCTGTTCAACAGCCTGGCGTGGCCCTCATCAATGGTCAGGGTAATCAGATCGCCGTCCCGCGAAATGGCGCCGTGACTGGCGAGGTTGCCGGGCATACCAACAATGCCAAGACTCCGGAAATCGCGGTGCCAAACGAACTCGCCCTCTGGCTCAGGGGCAACTTCGGCCGCTGACTCAGGCTCTGCGAAAGCGGGTTCCGGAGCCGGCGCAGGCTGAACAGCTGGCTCGGCGGCAACCTCAAGTGCTGGCTCTTCTGTACCAGGAGCCTCATCACTTAAGGGATAGCTCTCTTCATACTCTCCGGCCGCCTCAGCCTGGGCATCCAGACTGGCCAGCCAGGATGCATCCTCTTCCGCCACCGGCGGCGCTCCCTGGGGCTCAGGCTCGGGCTGAGGTTCCGGTTGTGGCTGTATGGGAACTTCGCTGGCTTCTTGAGCCGGCTCCGCGGTCACGTCCGGTGCCGGTTCAGACTGTGGCTGCTGCGGTTCCGGCTGTTTCTGCTCCATTTGCGGAGCCCGCTCCTGTGGCGGAGTTGGCGCCGGGTCGGGCTCATCCCGTGGCTCGGAGGCCGCAGACTGGCCGCCGGAGCTTATGGCAGGCGGCTCTCGCCGGTCAGCCCCGGGCCGGAAGGCAAGCATCCGGAGCAGGGTCATTTCGAATCCCATCCGGGCATCGGGCGTAATGGTGAGGTCTTTCCGGCCGATCAGCGCAGACTGATAGAAAAGCTGGGCGTCTTCGGCACTGAGCTTACGGGCCAGGGCCTGAACCTGCTCGGCATCACCAAGAGCGTTGTCGGCACTGCCCGGAACCACCTGCTCCATGGTGACCCGGTGAAAGAGCGACAGCAGATCGGCAAGGATGACACTGTAATCCGGCGCAAAGTCCGAAATCCGGCTGATTTCCGCAAGCAAGGCCGGGCCGTCACCTTCAACGAGTGCATTCACGATGCGCTCAATATCGCGCTGATCAATGGTGCCCAGCATATTGCTGACATCACTGGCCGACAGCTTCTGGTTGCCAAAGGCGATCGCCTGATCGGTCAGGCTCAGGGCATCGCGCATACTGCCATCGGCAGCCCGGGCCAGGAGCCACAGGGCCGGTTCCTCGAACGGAATCTCCTCGGCACCCAGCACATGGCGGAGGTGGCCAGCGATGTGCTCCGGCGTCATCCGTTTTAGGTTGAACTGCAGGCATCGCGAGAGCACCGTGACCGGCAACTTCTGGGGGTCTGTGGTGGCCAGCAGGAACTTGACGTGTTCCGGCGGTTCTTCAAGAGTTTTCAGGAAGGCGTTGAACGACTGGTTGGTCAGCATGTGCACCTCATCAATGAGGTACACCTTGTAGCGGCCACGGGTGGGCGAGTATTGAACGTTATCGGTCAGTTCACGCATATCATCGACGCCCGTCCGGGACGCGGCGTCAATCTCGATCAGATCCACGAACCGGCCTTCCTGGATCTCCTGGCAGCTTGAGCACTCGCCGCAGGGATTGGGCGTAACGCCGGTTTCGCAGTTCAGGCAGCGGGCCAGCAGCCGGCCAATGGTGGTTTTGCCTACCCCACGGGTCCCCGTGAACAGATAGGCGTGATGAAGACGCTGGCTTTCCAGGGCGTGAATCAACGCCTGGAGCACGTGTTCCTGGCCCACCATATCCTCGAAGGTGCGTGGGCGCCATTTACGGGCAAGTACCTGGTAGCTCATGTTCCGCCAACTGCAGTGAAAAACGGGTTTAACCTTAGCACGGACAAAGATCCAGAAGAAGCAGACTTGATTCCGGAAACGCGCGCACAAGTGCCGAACATAAGTTCATGGCTATCAAGGATAATCAGAAGGATAAAGACAAGAGAGAGGAGAAAACTGGGGGTGACTCCATCAGCGACACCCCGGCACACAATTCCACCGCTTCGGCTGCTCCCTTCCGGGCCTGACCGGGTTCACGGTTTCATGTTGCGGAGGCACCAATGGAGCCACCATAACGGCGTTCCAGGACAATTCCCTGAAAGCGGCGCGCATATTACCAAAAGGGTTTGCACACTACAATGACAAATCCGCACGCCGCCAGCATCGGCCTTATAAAGGCAGCGGCACCTCATCCTGACGGAACCAGCACGCCAGACTGTAACGGGTGCGGTTTGCCGGCAACACCTCGTGAGGAATTTCTTCGCTCATGAACAACGCCATGCGCCCCGCCTCTGGCAACACGGTTCCGCACACTTCATGGCCGTTGTCGCGATTGAACACCTGAAGGGCGCCACCGTGGGCTGCCTGCCAGTCTTCGTTGAGGTAAAGCACCAGACTCACCACTCGAGACGCCCTGCCCTTAAAACTGTCCAGGTGCTGCTTGTAGAAATCACCAGAGTGATAGGTAGCGTAATGGGTCTCGAACCGCTTCAGGCCCAGAAACAGCCTCTGGTTCAGGCCCTGACGAATCCCCTCGAAGAATTCGAACAATGCTGCCTGAGGCGCACTAACACCCTGCAACCAGGCGATCTTGTCACGGCGTACCGAACGGTCACGCACCAGATCATTGCCGCGGCCAATGCCGGCCTTTTTCATGGCATCGGTACGATCCAGTATCTGCACTTCCTGTTTCAATGCTGCCAACAGGTTGGTTCCAAGCCATGACCGCGCGTCAACCGACATCCAGCCGTGCTCGCTCAGCCCCGAAGCCAGCTCATCCAGCCAGTCCTCAGACAAGGCCTCTCGTTGATCCGGCGCAAGGCCCATCAGCTGGACATCACTACCTGCCACCGCATCCTCGGCGCTATGCAAAGGGGTGATAAGGGGATCGTGGATCGGGATGATTACCGGCGCTTCCATCGGCGGGCCTCGTGCGAAATTTGAGCGTATTTTAGGCGCAATTCTCGCCGGAGCGGCAGTTTTAATTTACTCTCTGTGTAGGCAAATACACTTAACCGGTTTCACTCAGTAGATACCCATTAGCAGATAATCATGTCAGAAAGCAGTAACAGGCCACCGCTCTCACTGTCTCCGGGCCAATGGTCCTTCACGCGCTGGAAAACGATCGGGCAACTGGAAGCCCTTGAGGTACACCATCCTTTGTTCCAGGCCACCCTGTTTTTACAGGGCGCCCACCTGGCAAGCTTCAAGCCCCAGGACGAATCCGACTGGCTGTGGATGAGCCCAACCGCCCGATACGAACCGGGCTGCGCCATCCGGGGTGGCATTCCGGTCTGCTGGCCCTGGTTCGGCGATCCGGCCCGCAACGCGCCGGAAGTTCGCAAGCGTATCCAGACCAACAAAGCCCACGGGTTTGCCCGCACCGCACTGTGGAAACTGGAGGATGTCCGGGAGAACGCCCACGAGGTAGAAATCAGCCTGTCCCTGGATGCCAATGAAGATTTCAGCGATGTCTGGATTGGCCATGCACTCGCCCTGCTCACTTTCAGCTTTTCCATCCGGGGCTGCCAGCTGGCGCTGACCACCACAAACCTGGGGAACGATCCCCTGGCCTTTACGCAGGCGCTGCATACCTATCTGCCCACCAGCGACATCACCCGCACTCGGGTACTGGGCCTGGGCAACAGCCAGTACATCGACACCCTGGATAACTGGGAATACCGTAACCAGGAGGGGCCGGTGTACTTCGAGGGCGAAACTGACCGGATCTACGAGAGCGGCGAGACCCTGACCATCGTGACACCCCGAAGCGGCCGCAAACTCTCCGCCGTTGGCAGCGACTCGACCGTCGTCTGGAACCCGGGACCTGCGAAAGCAGCCAGGCTGTCGGATTTTCCGGATACGGCCTGGCAGTCCATGCTGTGCGTCGAAACCGCCAATGCCGCAAGCGACTATCGGGTGCTTAATAACGGTCAAAGCCACACATTGGGCGTATTCATTGGAAGGAAATCATGAGCCTGGCATCGTTTCTCAAAACCCGACTGGTTCCCGCGGAACTGGAGGAGCACATCAACCGCATCCGCAAACCCATCGGGAGCCTGGGGTACGACCCCTGGGGCTACAACAATGAAGCCATGAAATACGGGCTCTCGCTCACCAAACAGATTTACGAGAAGTATTTCCGGGTAAAGGCCCAGGGCGTCGAGAACATTCCCGCGGATGGACCCGTGCTGATTATTGCCAACCACAGCGGGCAGTTGCCTATCGACGGCCTGCTGATTGGCTATGCCCTCGCCTCCCGGGAAAAAGATGCCCGTATTCCAAGGGCGATGATTGAACGCTTCTTTCCGACCGTGCCCTGGCTGGGCAACCTGCTGAATGAAGTGGGGGCCGTACTCGGCGACCCGGTCAACTGCGCCAAGATGCTCGCCAATAACGAAGCCGTCATCGTGTTCCCGGAGGGCATTCGCGGTTCCGGAAAACTCTACCACGACCGCTACCAGCTCAAACGGTTTGGCAACGGCTTCATGCACCTGGCCATGAAGTACAAGGCGCCGATCGTGCCCGTAGGCGTGGTCGGCTGCGAGGAAACCATCCCGGCCATCGCTAACATCAAGCCCCTGGCAAAAGCCCTTGGCATTCCCTACGCCCCGGTCGCCATGCCCGTGGTGCTGCCGGCAAAGGTACACCTGAACTTCGGAGCCCCGATGTACTTTGACGATCTGGAAATCCCCGAAGAACAGGTCACCGAACGGGTTGAGAAGGTCAAGGCGGAAATCAGCCGGCTGATCGACAAGGGACTGAGCGAAAGAAAAAGGCTTTTCTGATGACCGAACATCGCAGACCGCACATTCTGATTACCGGCGCCGCCGGCGCCCTCGCCCAACAGGTCATTGAACAGCTCCGGGATACCTGCGACCTGGTCGCCGTCGATTTCCGGGAACAGGTCTACCTGGGCGACGACATCCCCAGCTACTGCATCGATTTCAACAAGCGGGTGTTCGAAGATCTGTTCCGGCGCTACCAGTTCGATGGCGTGATCCACATGGGCCGGATCATGTCCAGCCAGCTCACCCGCATGCGGCGCTACAACGCCAATGTGCTGGGCACCCAGAAACTGCTGGACCTCAGCCACAAATACGGCATCAAGCGAGTGGTGGTGCTCTCCACGTTCCACGTATACGGAGCCGTGGCCTACAACCCCGCACTCATTGATGAAGCAGCACCGCTCAAGAGCGCCGGGCTCAGCGCCGACCTGATTGATTCCGTGGAACTGGAGAACCTGGCCAACATTTACCTGTGGCGCTACCCGGAGCTGAACATCACCATCCTGCGGCCCTGCAATATCGTGGGCCCGGGCGTGCGCAACACCATCAGCACCCTGCTGGCCAGCGAGCGCGCACCGGTGCTGGCGGGCTTTTCACCCATGATGCAGTTTATCCATATCGACGATATGGCTGATGCCATTGTACTGGCGTATAAAAAACCGACACGTGGCGTGTACAACGTGGCACCCCAGGACTGGGTGGCGTACCAGCACGCGCTCAAGCTCTGCGGATGCAAACGGATTCAGGTGCCCTCTATCCCACCGATGGTTCCGAAGATGATACTCGGCACCCTGAAGTTGAAGAGCTTTCCGTCCTACCTGATGGCGTTCTTCAAGTATCCGGTGGTGATTGACGGGCGGGCGTTTGTTAATGAGTTCGGGTTTGAGCCGAAGCGACCGCTGAAGGAGATTTTCCGGTTTTATCGGGAGAATAAGAGGCCGGTTTAGTCAACAGCGGCTACATAAGTTACTCTCACTATAAACAGAGCTATTCTTTGGAAAGGATTTCTTTACGGGGCACTCTGGCATGTTCAGCAACATGGACGTACTCAGCTATTCGCTGGCAGCGGTTACGTTCGGGCTACTTACAATACTGGTAGTATCCCGCTACCTGCGACGGGGTGTCGACCGGGCACTGGCACTCGCTGCGACAGTAAGCATGATTTGGGCGGCTACAATCGTCAGCCAGAGCCTTTGGGGGCAGCCTGGATTCAACATCCGCTATCTCGTTGAACTGCTCCGAGACGCCTCCTGGATCTACCTGCTGTTTGCTCTGCTAAAAGATGGTCTAAAAGAAAAAAAGCTCACAAACAAGGTAAAACACATCCTTGGAGCGACTACGGCAATCCTTCTGACGCTGTTGGTCGCCATCGCGTTGATCGAAAATTTCAGTACCGTCGGCATCTCCACGGGCAAAGCCAAACTGCTGGGCCAAATCGGTCTCTCCCTTCTCGGCCTCTCAATGGTTGAACAGATCTGGCGCAATTCGCCAAGTTTTGGCCGGTCAAGTATCAAATACATGTGCATTGGCATTGCCACCATCTTTGCCTTCGATTTCTTCATGTACGCCGATGCACTTCTCTTTGGCCAGGTGTCCGACTCTTTCTGGAACGCCCGGGGATTTGTGAACGCCCTGCTCACGCCACTGTTTGCCATCAACGTCATCAATACCCGCAAGCAACCCGTGGATTTCCAGCTCTCCCGCTCGGCCTTTTTTCATGCGGGCACCCTGGTTTTCGCCGGCGGGTACCTGCTTTTTCTGGCCCTTGGCGGTTATTACGTAAGGGTACTTGGAGGCGAATGGGGGGATGCGCTTCAGGTTCTTTTCTTCACCATTTCACTGGTATTTCTGACCACACTCCTGCTTTCCCGACGTATCCGCTCCAAACTGATGGTACTGATCAGCCAGAACTTCTTCGATTACAAATACGATTACCGGGAAGAATGGCTAAAAATGACCCGGGAGCTGGCCGACCTCAGCGACGATCCTCCACTTCCCGAACGAGTTATCCGAATGCTGGCCGGGCTTGTCGAAAGCAATGCCGGCGGCATCTGGCTGATAGGTGAACAGGATGCCTATATCCTGAAGGCCGCCGTTAACCTCTCGACACCGAAATACACCATGATCGATGGCGATTCGGAGCTGGTCCAGTTCTTCCGCGATCGTGAGTGGATCGTGGACTTGCACGAGTACCAGTCGGATCCCGTCACCTACAATCTTCTTGAAATTCCGGACGCCATCACCAAAACACCGGACGGCTGGCTGATCATTCCTTTATACCTCGGCAATGAACTCTATGGCATGGCACTTGTAGGCAACCCCTACGCTCGCGTAGAGCTGAACTGGGAGAACTTTGACCTGATCAAGGTTGTAGCCCGGCAAACATGCAACCTGCTGGCACAGGCAGATGCCCAAAACCGACTGTCCAGGGCCATGCAGTTTGAAGCTGTCAGCAAGGCTTCTGCCTTTATGGTCCACGATCTGAAGACTGTCATCGCCCAGCTTTCCCTGCTCGTGAAAAATGCGCCAAAACACCGGAATAACCCGGCCTTTATTGACGACATGATCAACACCACGGAGCATGCTGTTCGGAAAATGTCCAACCTCGTTGAACACATTCGAAAGCCTTCCGAGGATGATGACAGCAAACTGGTGCCGATCAACCTGACAGAGCTGGTCATTGAGCTCATTGCCCATCATCAACACCGGGCGCCCCATCCTCATTTGGAAGGCACGCCCCCAAATGCCACAATCAAAGCGGATGCCGATCAGCTGCGCAGCGTTCTGGGACACCTGATTCAGAATGCTCAGGATGCAACACCACCCGATGGTGAGGTTGTGCTGACCCTGAAGATCGCAAAAGGTAATGTTGTGCTGTTCATTCAGGACAGCGGCAGCGGAATGACCGAAGAATTTATCAGTGGGCAGCTCTTTAAACCATTTGAGAGCACAAAAGGTCTCACAGGCATGGGAATAGGCGCTTACCAGGCCCGCGAGTACATCCAGAAGCTGGGCGGCAACATCGATGTAACAAGCGAGCCCGGAATCGGCTCCTGCTTTTCAGTTCGCGTACCTCTGGCCGCACCAGGTCCTGCCAAAATGCCTGAGCCGGGATATCCATTGATTTCTGACACTACGGGAGTGAGAGAGGACGCCAATTAACTGCCATTTTCTTGCATCAAGAAAGACGAGCATTGCAAAGTGTCAATGTTCAGTTAAGAATCAGGGGTAAGGACACATACTACAAAAAGGATTTACTGCTGTTGTGACCAGACGACTATTAATCGTAGAAGATGATCCAGGCCTTCAAAGCCAGATGCGCTGGTGTTTCAGTGAGGATCTGGAGGTAACCGTAGCATCCGATCGAGATTCCGCCCTCGCCGCTATCAGGCGTGAGGAGCCGGAGGTTGTTACTCTGGACCTGGGCCTTCCGCCGGATCCGGGTGGGGCCTCGGAAGGCTTTAATCTGCTTGAAGAAATCCTTCGCCTTGCCCCAATGACCAAAGTAATCGTAGTGACCGGCCGGGAAGACAAGGAAAATGCCGTCAAGGCCGTGGGCATGGGTGCTTCCGATTTCTATCAAAAGCCCCTGGATGCAGACATTCTTACTTTTGTGGTTAGCCGGGCCTTCCGACTTGCGGAACTGGAACACGAAAACCGGGAACTCGCCCGGTCTGGCAATGGCACCAATATCAAGGGCATTGTTGCTGCAAGCCCACAAATGCTGGCTGTTTGCCGAACACTGGAAAAAGTTGCCCCCACAGATGTAACCACCCTGATCACCGGCGAAACCGGTACCGGCAAAGAACTCCTTGCACGAGCTTTGCATGACCTCAGCCCGCGCTCAGAAAAACCGTTTGCAGCCATCAATTGCGCAGCGATTCCGGAAAACCTCCTGGAGAGCGAACTGTTTGGCTTTGAGAAAGGCTCATTCACCGGAGCGACTCAATCCAAAAAAGGCAAAATCGAAAGCGCTAACGGCGGGACTCTATTTCTGGATGAAATTGGCGACATGCCTATGGCGCTCCAGGCCAAACTGCTGCGCTTCCTGCAAGAACGCGTGATTGACCGGGTGGGCTCGGTAAATGCCATATCCGTTGATGTTCGGGTGGTTTGCGCGACCCACCGAGATGTCAGGCAATTGATTGAAAGCGGGGATTTCAGGGAAGATCTGTACTACAGAATCAGCGAAATCACTCTTGATGTGCCCGCAGTCCGGGAACGTGAGGGCGATGCTCTGGTTATAGCACAGTCCCTCCTGAAATCGCTGGGCAAACATATGGATCGCCCCAACCTCTCGTACAGTGAAGATGCCATCAACGCCATTAACAATTACCCATGGCCGGGCAACGTTCGAGAGATGATCAACAAGGTAAAACGAGCCATCATTATGGCGAACAGTAAGCGGGTGACCGCCGAAGATCTTGAACTCGATGGGGGTCAACAAGGCCAGGACCAGCAACTTAACCTGAGGAAAGTGCGGGAAAACGCCGAACGGGCAGCCATTTTACAGGCGCTCCAATCCTGTAGTTTCAATATGGCCCGGGCCTCCCGCCTGCTGGGCATTACCCGGCCAACCCTATACAACTTGACCGATAAATATCGGATACAAACTTCATCTGAATCACCAGGTACCTGAGTAGCAAGCAGGGAATCCACAATAAGATTTAAAAGGGAAAGGAACAGGGCCATGAAACCAGTGTCAGCAGTACGTGCCACCTTCCTGGTAGTTGCCATTTCGCTCACTCTCGCAGGTTGCAGCGAAGAAGAACAAGAAATGAGCCAAGAGGAGATCCAGTATCTTAGTCATATGGATCAGTCCCGGTTTTTCCAGCGCCAGGGGGAGCTTAAGGCCAGCACTCTGGAGGCCCGTAGTGCGATTGAGCTGCAGCCGGAGCGCGTAGAGCCGTATCTTTTAATCATCAACAACCTTCTTACGGCTGGCGATGCCAAGAATGCCGAGCGCATGCTCGACCAGTTGCTTTCGGATATTGGCGAAGAATCCATTAGCCAACAGAATGCTAACGATGCAGCGCTGATCCGTTCGGAAGCCCATTTGATGCAACGCGAGCCTGAGGAGGCGCTGGCGGTACTTGATGCGCTTGAAGACCCGGACCGCGTTCAGCAGCTGGAAGGAGCTTTACTCAGAGGAGAAATTCACTTGGCCGCAGGCCGTCTTGATCAGGCGGCAGAAGCGTATTCGGTTGCACAGAATACTGACCCTAATGCAGTCCGGCCATTAATCGGTCAGGCCAGGGTGGCTTACCGTCAGAACAAGCCCGGTGAAGGTGATGAGTATATTGCTCAAGCCGAAGAACTTGATCCGGACCACGTCGAACTATGGCTCCTCAAGGCCGGCATTGCGCAAGACAGAAAGGATTGGCCAGACGCCGAACAAGCATTGATAAATGCGCTGGAGACAATCGGTCAGTACGACGTTATGACATACCAGAAGTTTGAAACCATGTCGGCGCTGATCAATGTACTGCGGGAACAGGGCAAATCCTCTGAAGCCTTTGTCTACGAAGAAATTCTCGCAAAATCAGCGCCTGGCACCATCAGGAGCAACCTGATAGCGGCACAAGAGGCATTCAACAACGGCGAACTGAATAACGCCGCACGCTATCTCGAGGAAGTACTGTCCCAGGCTCCGAGCCAGCAGCAGGCCGCACTGATGCTGGGCCTTATTCGCTATCGCCAGGGCCGGCCAGAGGAGGCTGAAGCCCTGCTAGCCCCGGTTGCCGATATGGAGGACTCGGAGCAGGCGAGAAAACTACTTGCGGCCACCCGCCTGCAAATGCGCAACCCGGAAGGCGCCCGGGAAATCCTCGCCAATCTCGAAGACCAGGATTCAGACCCGGAAACCCTGGCGCTGGTGGGCATCGCCTCACTGGTCAGCGGCGACACAGAAAGCGGCGAGCAGTTCATCGAAAAATCGCTGGACCTCGCCCCCGACAACAACAACCTGCGGTTGCGGTATGCAACGTATCTGGTGCGCACAGGCCAGACCGAAAGGGCCATCGAACAGGCCAACCGGGTACTGGAGAGCGATCCGGAATCAGAACAGGCAAGATTGCTGGTTGTCCAGGCCCATGTATCCGCCAACAACAACGATGCGGCCATCGCCGCGGCGTCCGACTGGGTTAAGGAACAACCAAAAAGTGTTGCCGCACTGGTTACCCGTGGCAATGTCGCCGCCAACGCCGGGAATATCGAAGAGGCCAGACAGTATTACCAGAGAGCCACGGAAGCGGATAGCGAGAACCCCGCCGGGCTTAACGCCCTGGGCAACCTGGCACGGTTACGCAATGAAACAGACCAGGCAAAAGACTACTACCGCCGTGCCATTGAACTGTCCCCGGACAATCGCCAGGCACTGCAGGGGATCTCCTCGGTTATGCCGCGTGAAGAACTGAAGGCGCTGATGGAAGAGGTCCGGGAGAAACACCCGGACGCGTATGGCCCCAGGCTGATATTGCTGGAATCGGCATTGATTGACAACGACACCCAACGGTCCGATGAGCTGACCGCCGGCCTGCTTGAACGGGAAGACGAATCCAGCCCTGCCCCGGCAGAATCACTGGTTGCTTCCGTGTACCATGGCATTGCCACCCAGCTGGCCCAGCGTGAACGCCTGGAACAGGCAGCTGACGTGCTTCGCCGGGGGCGCATACTGTTTCCGGATAACGAAGAAATCGGCATCCAGGCGGCTGCCATTGAGTTCACCCGGGGAAATGCCAAAGAGGCCCGGGACATCCTGAGAGACGTCAAACAACAACATCCCGAATCCGCAACGCCCTTCCGCATCGAAGCCCGCTACTTTGAAAGGCGGGAGGAGTATCAGGAAGCCGCCGAGCTCTATCAGCTTGCCCTTGAACTGGAACAAACCGCCGAACTGGAAGTCGCCCACGCCCGCGCCCTGGTTCGGTCCGGGCAGCGCGACAAAGCTGTCGAATCCCTCGAAAACGCACGCCAGGCTTTTCCACGGAACCCCCAGGTGCTGATGAGCTTGGCGGTACTACACCAGGAAAACGAGGCGCCTGAAAAGGCAATACCGCCCTATGAAGAATTGCTTGAAGTAACACCCCGGAACGTGGTGGCACTCAACAACCTGGCGTGGATCTACCACCAACAAGGCGACGAACGCGCCATGGAACTGGCCAGGCAAGCTTTCGAGCTGAACTCCGGCAACGCCGCCATTGCAGACACCTACGGCTGGATTCTGTTCCAGGCGGGAAAAACAGAAGAAAGCCTGCCCGTGCTTGAAAAAGCCCACGAACTGCAACCTGATTCGGAGGAAATTGCCATGCACCTGGCTGAGGCCTATCGCGCCAACGGCCGCGATGCGGACGCAAAACGGGTGCTGGAGAAGTTTGGTGACCAGGGGTAAACGCGGAAAGACACAGACGCCATAACTACCGCCACATAATACCGAACCGTTCGTAGGCTTTGGTGGCACTCTCCCTCCTTCGCAACAACAGTACTTTACTCATCGTAATTGTTGCGCAAGGAAGGTAGTGCGTTAGTCCTCGCCTCTTTTCTTTTCCGCAACTTGTTTATTCACAGCGGTCACCACCTCTTCCATCACTGAATCTATTAGTGAAGACAAACGATTTTTCCCATCACAGTCTTCGCAATACACAGCAAATACGATCAGAGAAGCATCGCTGCGGGAATTCATAAGCCCCCAAACCTGGGCCAGCTTGGCTCTCAGGTTATCCGTCTCCCAGAATCCCTCTACGTAATAGGTGTAGGCAATGTGTATCCGCGTGTCGGTAAACCGTTGACGAAGCGTCAAGCCTTTGAGGGGGACTTTCCCTGGCCCGGACAGAGTGAAAAATGTCTCTGGATACCAGCGTTCCCGATCATAAACCCGATTCGAATACTGGATTACTTCAGCACCCTCCCGCTGATAGTCGTAGCTGTAAACCGCCGCAAAAAGGGATTCACCAGGCCCTGATTGATCGCCCGCACCTCTCCGGTCAAACAGTGTCTGGGTATACAGCCAATCTGGGTTCTGAACCCTTGGACGCCAGCCCTCCAGGTTGGTTGAGAAAAGCGGACCGTAACGTTCCCCAACCAGCTTAAGGTCCAAAGCCAGAGGTTCCGGCTTTATGTCGCGATCCGACGATGGCAACGCGGCCCATACCAGAACCGGCAAAAGTGCGGTGATAACAACACCAACTTTCAGCCGCATGGCGCCAGTGCAGCTAAACGATGCCAAAGGTTCAGTCGCTTCCACCTTCTGATCCGAGTCCCGCTCTGCCTTCATCGACTCCAGTCGTCGACCCACCAGGAACAGAGGAATCAAGGTGGCTGCAAACACCCACCAGCCAAAACTTTCGTGGTCTTCAATCAGAGAGGATTGCATGTTGGTTTCGTGGCCCATGTAAATAATCACGAAAACTCTTATCCAGTTGGCGAAAAGCGCAAGTAACACACTCGTCGCAAACAGGATTACACGGGCGCGAAGGGTGCGCAGATTCAACTCGCCATAGATCAGCGACAACGACTGGCCAACCAGCAGGTACCGCAAACCCGAACAGCCATTGGCAATCTCAAAGGCCCCCACCCCTATGAGATAAACAAACACACCCTCAATTTCAAACTCAATATCAAACAGGCCGAGTAACAACTGATTGATTTCTACCGTAATGACCTGAAGCGTCCAGGACAGAAAGTCCCAGACCGGCATCGCGAAAAACAACAACCCTACCGGCGCAATAAAGAACCGGACCTGTTTCCATCCTAAAAGAATGGCCAGCGCACCAAGCAGTAGCGGAACCAGCATCAGATGCTGGAGCGCCTGCACCCGCAGCAGATCACCCATTCCATAGGCTAGCAGCGCCAGCACAAAGGGCATTAGCCACAAGGGATAAAAACCGGGTACCAGAGCTCGCTGTTTCAGCACACGGAATATCAGAAAAACAGAAACCAATAGCAGCAGAAAACCGTGAGAGTAGGATTCATCAAACCTGAGCCACCGGCTGACAATACCCTCAACGGTTGGCCAGATAAGCAGGAAAAGGGCGCCAAATACTAAAAGGAACGGAGATGCCGCCCGGATCAGGCCACGAAAACGAATCCTTCCAATCGCCATACGTCTACACCCCTTTCCTGCCAGCGGATCCCCGGCTTATCGGGCCTGTCCGTCGAGGTTTGTGCCACGACAGGATCACAATCCCACCCTACGACTGAGCCCCCTCGCCATAAACAGGGGGCTGGCCGCCTGGATACGATACAGAGCCTTGAGCAGAGGGCTGCGAACTACCTGGAATGTGGAGAAATGCACGGCCTCACCATGAAAGTGCGATTTATAGAACTGATTTTTACCATTACCGGCGAGCAGATCATAGGCGCTCGTTGCCCCGTCACTGAAAGCAGCTTCAATGGCGTGCCCCAAGTGAAGGTAACCCAGGGACACTTTCGGGTCGAAATCTTCCTCATACCCGGCCTGAAGATTATACCGGCAGCCGCGAACCACCACATCGTACAAAACAGAAACACAGTGTTCATTGTACAAAATCAGACTCATCGCCGGCTCACCTTCACACAGATGCAGCCTTTGCAGCAGCAGGCGGTGAAACCTCAGCGCTTCCCTGTCGAACGCCGGTTTCCCCCAGCGATTCATATGGAAAGCGTTGAGGCGCCCAAAAAAGTCCCCATCACGGCCTTCCTCATGGTCAAGAAAATCAAGCTCACCCTGCTTTTTCAGGTACGATCTGCGGTTATAGGCTTTAAGCCGGGTATTCTTTCCAAGCCCGGCCAACCAGTCATCAAAGCGGCCAGTGGTATTGATGCGAATTCCGACATCTTCGGTTCGGTGAATCATCCGATAACCCCGCTGGTCATAAAACCGCCCGACTCTAAGGCTCTCCAGCTGATCCACGGGCACATCGGTACTGATCATCTCATCCCATTTTAGCTGTTCCAGCGCCGGAACAAGCGCCGCCGTGACCGCCTGCTCACTGCCCCGACGGGCAATGATTGCGCAATACTCCGTCCGCACCGTTGGTGCAAGCCGCCAAGCATTACCTATCATATAAAGGCGGGCAACCCGAACACCGCCAGGCGTCACCAGAACCCGGCGACAGAAAGGGCCAATGCCGACTAGCTCACCCCGCTGATCAAAGACACCCAGCAGCACCAGTTCCATACCCAGAACCTGGGACCAGGTTTCCCACCAGCTATACAGCCAGGGCCAGCTCATGAACAGTGGATTGGCATCGGAGGCTCCAAGGCACGCCTGCCATTCCTCCGCCATGGCGGCAAATCCTGCCTCGGAAACCGGCTTAACCCTCAGCATGGCGCACGCTCCAGAGCCGACACACCCGGCACGGTTTGCGGGTTGTAAAAATCACTGGCGGCCTGGAGGAACTCTCCATCGGAGTCACCGGCCATGATAAACCAGACAGAGGAACCGGCAGCAGGCTCCGCTCCCGGCTCGTAGACATAGAAACGTGGCCGACCCCGGAGCTGAACAAAGCCTTCCGCCAGAAACGTTTCTGCCAGTTCCGGGTCCGAGGTAACAGAAAACACCTGATCTGCATGGGGCCAGTGCCGGACCGCCGCACCCACAAGGGCGCGTTTCAGTGGCCGATTCCGGGCCGGCCCGCAATAATCGACAATACGCAACGTGCCCTGGCTGAACCGGGTAACCAGTGTTGCCGCCAGCTCATCATCCTGCCAGGCACAAACGAACCCGTACCGGCCCAACGGGTGCCGCTGGTAACGCCAGTCAAGGTAAGCAAAGTCTCTTCTAACAATCCTTCCATACTCCGGGGCACAACGCTCCCAGAGCGCATCAACCCGGTCTCTTTCAGGGAGGTTTGAGCGCACTTTAATACCCATTCCAGAGATGCCCGGCACGGCGGAGAACGCCCGCCGCAGACGGTTCAGCCACTGGAGACCGCCCAGCAACCAGCTACGAAGCCCGTTGCGCCGGCGCAGCATCCTGTAGCTTCTCACCGATTCATCGGGCACCCATCCAAGGTGACGGAGCACCTCGCTGGCCCGGTTACTGATACCAAAGGCCATGATGACAGGCGCCTTCCTATGCAGCTCGTGCTTGATGACACTCCCCAGCCCCTGCCCGCGCCACGGCTCAGCGAGGTAAAAATCACAACTCCACAAAACCCTTATTGCTTCTCCCTGGTCGGTCGCGCGAGCGGCCATCACGCCGTTGAATCCCACCACTGTGTCCTCGTCGTCAACCAGCACAACGGGCGTGAAGGGCAAACCAAACGGATTGGACTCAAATTGCCAGTGCCACAGTTCCGCCTTGTAGGGCACGTCCCTGAACAGTTTCAGAACGCCTTCCCGGTATTTCGGCTGCCAGGGCACACACCGGGGCACCCCGCTGCCAGCGGCCACAACCCTTGCCTTTGAACCCGGTATCATCTTCGGGGCACCGCAACGCGATACAGCGCTCGCCAGACAACCGAATCCAGTGGCGCATTGTGCAGTGCCCCGGCAATGGCACCAACGGCCTTGCCACGTTCACCGGCACTGGCAAAGTACCTTGCCTTGCGACAATAGAAACGGGCCAGCCCCCAGCGACGTTCACCGGGAGACAGAACTTCTCCATACCGCGCCAGAAATTGCTGGATAATCCGCTCGTTCGCAGCATATCGCCTGCGCTTATCCGATGAAATCTGATCCGCCATCACCCGATACGAGGCGACAATGCCGGGCTCATACTGGTAACAGTACCGGGCGGAGAACCTCAGCCAGAGCTCGTAGTCATCAGCAACACCCACCGAGGTATCAAAACCGCCCATCTCATCAAAGCACCGCCGCCTCACCAGCGCCGTGGTAATACTCACGCTGTTGTCAGCCAACAGATACCGCGTGATCCGGCCGGAATAACGCCTCATATTCTGAAGGCTGACAACCGAACCCTGCTCGTTAATTATGGCCTCATCACCATGGACGATATCAACCTCGGGATTTGCCCGGAAAACAGCCAGCTGCTTCTCCAGCTTGTCTGGAGCCCAGACATCATCGGAATCAAGAAACGCGATAAAATCCCCCGTCGCCTGCTTGAGGGCAAGATTACGGGCATGGCTCTGGCCCTGGTTTTCCTGGTAGACATAACGAACTCGCCTGTCAGCAAAAAAGGGCTTCAGGACATCAGGGGTATTGTCTTCGGAGCCATCGTCCACAATGATCAACTCAAAGTCCCCGAAGGTCTGAGACAGAACACTGGCAACAGCAGCCGGCAGGAACCGGGCCCTGTTGTAGGTTGGAGTGATTACGCTAATGACCGCCATTGCACGCTCCTGAAGCCATCCATGACGATTATCTTTTTAGGAGTAGTTTACCCAACGCTCGCCACGGTCCTTGCCACCAAGGGTAATAATTAATCCCCCTGGCGATGTCGTAAATGGAATCCCGGAACGATTTAATAGATATTTCATAACGGGCTTTTCTAATATAAAAGTGGCTCAGACCCTGCCGCCGTTGCCTGCTCGTAACAGCATCAGGATACTGCTCAAGAAATTTAAGAAGTAACCTTTCGTTACTGGAGAATCGCTTTTTCTTATCAGATGAAATCTGATTCTCCATAACTCGATAATAGCTCAAAAATTCGGGAATATAACGAAACTCGAACCTGGTAGAAAACCTGAGCCACAATTCATAATCTTCCGCTACACGATCTGATTCATTAAAGCTGCCCAACTCGTCAAAGCATTTTCTACGTGTCATAGTGGTATTCATGCTTACAAAATTATCTTTTAGCAGGTGATGAGTAATGCGGCCAGAATAACGTTTCATGGTATTCTTACCGATCTCAGCGCTCTTTTCATCAATCAAGATGCCGTCTCCATAAACGATATCAGACTGTGGAAACCGGCTAAATTCCAGAAGAGAACGATCAAGTTTGTTAGGCAGCCACGCGTTATCGGAATCGAGAAAGCAGATAAACTCTCCACTGGACTCAGATATGCCTTTATTTCTCGCTACGCTTTGACCTTGGTTGGACTGATAAAAATATTTTATTCTTTGATCCGTCAGATAAGGCTCGACTACCTCTCTTGTGGTATCAGTTGAGCCATCATCTACAATTATAAGCTGAAAGTTTTGATAGGTTTGAGCAAGCACGCTATCTATAGACTCAGGCAAAAAATCAGACCTATTAAAGGTGGGTGTGATAACAGAAACTAACGGATTTTCATTCGCCACAACTATGCCCTTTAACCATGATTCGAAATATTTTAACCCATCTATCGAATTATGATGTCCACTCAGTCTAGCCACGACTGAAACATCAGAATACCCCATAACTCAAAACTATAGTCTTCCCTGCCAGAAAGGTGTTCACTCCAAACCTGCCGGACCATGTCCGCTTTCCAGTAACCCTGCTCCCTCAGCTTCACCGGATCCAGAAGAGTCTCCGCCCACTCCCGCAAAGACCCTCTCAGCCAGGCCGCGACAGGCACTGCAAAACCCTGTTTCGGCCGGTCAATCAGTTCCCGGGGCACATGGCGGTACAGTACCGACCGAAGCACCTGCTTGCCGACATTTCCCTCCATATTCAGAGACGCGGGCAGCCCCATTGCAAACGACACCACCCGATGGTCCAGCATGGGGATACGGGTTTCCAGGCTGCAGGCCATAGCGGCACGGTCCACCTTGGTCAGAATATCGTCTGGCAGATACCAGTTCAGGTCCCGCCACATCAGCGTTTTCAGGTCATTGTCGGGTACCCGGCCCGGAAGTGGGGCCGTCAACCCATAACTGCCCTCGCCCGGTTCCACCAGGGCCATGGCTGGGTCTGGCCAGAAAGAAACGGACTGGCGGTAGAAATCCGACAGGCTTAGCGCATCAACTCGGCATTGCTCTGGAAGGCAAGAGTGCACCGATAGTTCCAGCCCTCTCGCCACAGCGACGACATAAGTCACACTGCGCGCGCGTCCAATAATGCGATTGGCCTGTTGGATACACCATAACGCCAGGCTACGCCACTTCGTTAGTCTACAAACCATGCGATAACTTCGTACAGAGGTGTCCGGAACCCAGCCAAGATGCCGAAGAACATCGCTTGCTCGCTCACTTATGCCAAACGCCATAATAACTGGTGATTGCGTGTGAAGTTCATGTTTGATTTCAGTTCCAAGCCCCCGACCACGCCATTGTTCCGCCAGATAAAAATCACAGCTCCACAAAACAGGCATCTGTTCACCCCTGTCCGTGGCGATGACGGCCATCACGCCATTAAATCCGACAACCTGATCGTCGTTGTCTACGAGCAAAACAGGGGTGAACGGCAATGCGAACGGGTTGGATTCAAACTGCCAGGTCCAGAGTTGATCCTTATAGGGCACATCTCTGAACAGCCTGACGACTCCTTCCCGGTATTTCGCTTGCCAGGGAACACACCGGGGCAATGCTGCAACGGAAGAGACAATGTCTTCTGTCATTTTTGCGACACCAAAACGCGATAAAGTGCTCTCCAGACAGCCGAATCCAGAGGCGCGTTGCCGAACGCTATCATTATGGTGCCAAATGCCTCGCGACGTTCACCGGCAAGTGCCAAGTATCTGGCCTTGCGGCAGTAGAATCGGGCCAGGCCCCAGCGCCGCTCCTCTGGAGACAGAACGTCAGCGTACCTCGCCAGAAACTCACGGATAATCCGCTCGTTAGCGGCGAACCGTCTGCGCTTATCGGACGAAATCTGGTCTGCCATTACCCGATAAGAGGCACACATCCCCGGCTCATAATGGTATCGGTAACGAGCGGAAAACCTTAGCCAGAGCTCGTAGTCATCAGCAACACCCACCGAGGTGTCGAAACCGCCCATCTCATCAAAGCATCGACGCCTCACCATCGCCGTGGTGATGCTCACGCTGTTGTCAGCCAAAAGATAACGCGTGATACGACCTGAGTAACGCCTCATATTTTTCAGGCTGATGACCGAGCCCTGCTCATCAATCGTAGCCTCATCACCATGGACGATATCAACATGGGGATTTGACCGAAAAACAGCCAGCTGTTTCTCCAGTTTTTCCGGAGCCCAGACATCATCTGAATCGAGAAACGCAATATAATCCCCCGCCGCTTGATTGAGGGCCAGGTTGCGGGCAAAGCTCTGGCCCTGATTCTCCTGATAGAAGTAGTGAACTCGCCTGTCAGCAAGAAAAGGCGCCAACACTTTGCAGGTATCGTCTACAGATCCGTCATCCACAATGATGAGCTCAAGATCAGCATAAGTCTGAGCCAGCACGCTGGCGACTGCATCCGGCAGGAACCGGGCTCTGTTATAGGTTGGTGTCACTACGCTAACAGTTGCCATTGAAAGCCCACAATACGATTATCGCGACCATCTACCTCAGCAGAACAGCGACAAGACTACGCCATAACGCAGGTCGCAGCGGCTGCAATCTGAATGCTTTTAGCATTTCCAACAGAGCCTCGCGTCTAGCGCACTGGCTCGCCAGATAGCGAGCCCTCCTGCTGTGAAAGAAAGCAAATCCCGCATCGAACTCTTGTTCAGACATGGCGTCTGGAAAGTCCCGCCTAAAATCGGTGATGATCTGCCAGTTGGAATCAAGACGACGGGTTTTGTCCGAAGAAATCTGATCATCCATTACCCGGTAGTAAGCTAGGAATTCAGGAACGTAGAGAAAACGGTATTTCGCCGAAAACCGAAGCCATAAATCGTAGTCATCCGCAACCCGCCGCTTGCCACTTATCCCTCCAAGCCTGTCAAAGCAACTGCGCCGAGCCATAGCCGTATTCATGCTCACGCAATTATCCCGAATCATGTGCTTGGCAATATGGCCGGAATAGCGCCTCATGTTCTCTCGAGTGATTTCCCGGCCGTTTTCATCAATAGCAATGATATCCCCATAAATGACATCGCAATCGGGATGATGCCTGAAAAGCTCAATCTGCTGCGCGAGTTTCTCGGCAGGCCAGTAGTTATCCGAATCGAGAAAACACACAAAATCGCCACTAGCCACTTCCAGGGCGAGATTCCGGGCAACGCTCTGGCCCTGATTCTCCTGATGAAAGTATCTTATACGAGGGTCATCCAGATACTCAGCGACCACAACACCCGTATTATCGGTAGAGCCATCATCAATTATCAGAAGTTCAAAGTTACTATAGGATTGTGAGAGAACACCATCGATCGCAACGGGGAGGTAATTCTGACGATTAAATGTTGGCGTGATTATCGATACCAACGGGTTGAAGTCTTTCATTGTGCTCATCCATAACGATACGTACACAAACTGGCGCGAAGTAGTACAGGTTTGTCATTCAAACCGCTCCCGGCGCCAAATATGATTATTCAATCACGCCCGATGATCAAACTCCCGAATGGTTGAAAACCGTTGACATTTCCGGGAGAGTAATTCTTCTTTTCAGCTTCAGTTCTGAGCACCTATACGGGATATCATGGATTTTCGGTACCACACCAGCAAGTAGGATTGTGGAAGGTATTTCCCTTGATCGTAAAATTTTACCCGCGTATTAGACTTGCTAAGTGCGCTGCCGGTATGATCTTCTCCCAAATGAAAACGCTCAGCGCCACCTGCAATGGGGTCCGCAGCTAAATAAACCAATCGGGGACTAATATTTTCAAGTTGCGGGTCATAAAACCAACTTGCACCGCAGAAACCCTTGTGATCTTCGTTGGCTACCAAGAGTTCAGCCACCAAATCGTAGGTACGATTCCAACCCTCTGAATTGAAGCGCCGAAGCAGACTGGTGTGAGTGTGATGCTGAAAAAAATAGTGCCTGCCCAATGGAGGTTTAAGCAACAAGCGAAGAAATTTCACGCGTTGAATTAACGCCCCAAATACGAGCGGCCGCCTCCATAGCGCCGTATAGGTATCGACGATGCCAGTATATACTGGCATCGATTTTCCTCGTAGAATAGAAAAGTCTTTATAGAACGCATCCGACAACGAACTATAATGTCCCTTGGGACTCCCCAGCACCTCTGATTTTATCCGCTCCCGTTCTTCATCCAGCTCTATTGCGACAGATTCAGGTACTTGGCACCTTGGTTTCCAAAATTTCTTATCAATGAAAGCCAACAACAATGTTCTGGCTATCAGTTCCGAGTAATCAGGTCCTGTTTCCTTCTCAATATTCTCGAAAAAATATTTCAGCTCGCCGATGGAATTGTAACCACCTTTAATCGGAAGCTCACGAGCAATCTCAATTGCGCGTCTGAAATCGTCCCAATTAAAATCTTCACGCTTTAAACCTAAGATATCAGTGGTTGTATCAAGGTTCTTCTCAGTTATTTCCATAAAATTTTTACCTTGCCTCGTATCCGGCGAGCTATGTTCAGAAAACCGGAGATTTCGGCCCTGAATTCATGATCACTTATAGTTTGCTTGTCGAGGTATCTATTTAAGCATAGCTTATCAGAATTCCGGGAAACAAAGCCCAATCGGCAGGTCGTCGCGGACTGAATACCCAGTTCCCGCAACCACGGCAATTGACGAGGTTCCCAAAAACCACTCGGATAACAAAAATGTTCGAGGGGCCTTTTAACCAAAGGCTTTAAAAACTCTCTGTTTTCCTCAATTTCCCTTGAAGCCGCAGCCTGATCTACCGGAAAAGAATGCCGATGAGTGTGAAGCTGAACATCGATACCTGAATTTGCGATAGACCTGATCTCGGGCGCCCCCATCAACCGGAACATTCCGGACCTTGCCAGGCTTGCATAATCCTGCCCAACCAAACCACAAATATTTCTCAGAATGTCCTGCCGCTGTTCTTCGTTACAATGGGTCCGTCCAAACGTGACCACTTGCTGGGCGATCTCTTTGCGCTTTTCTGCGGTTGAAATATCAAGGTAGCTAGTACCGGTCAATCCAATCTTTGAAAAATCACCCCATAGTTCTAATTCATTTATTTTCCAGAACAGATACTGAACTGTCACATTGAATATTGGAGTTTGTTTTTCAGCGTAATACGAAGTTACATAAATTGTACTTGGGTAACCAAAATCCAAGCAGGCTTTAGCAAAAGTTTGCGGGGAATTAAGATAACCATCATCTGCAGTAATGACTATTGATTTCGCTGGGAGTTTGTTATCGTCTAATTTCTGAAGCGCTTCGCCAAGACCGATAACCCGGTAGCCGCCTTCTTTAAGAATTTCTAGTCTTTTCCGGAATTTTTGTTCCGTCATAAACACTCCCGGCCACCAATTGTGCTCATCAGAAATTGAAATTCCGTGGTAACAGAGAATCAGCAACTGCTTTCTGAAAAAAAGTCCCGAGAACCAAAAGACCCCCAAACGCCTCAGTAGCCCATAAACTCTATCCTTCATGTAGGGAGCCCTCACACTGATGTTGAAGCCAAGCCTGGAACATCAAGATGCCCCACAACTGAAAGCTATAATCTTCCCGGCCAGACAAATGTTCAAGCCAGAACCAGCGAACCGTGTCGACATTCCAGTATCCCTGTTCACGAAGCCGGGAAGGCTCCAGCAAGGCATCCGCCCACTCCCGCAGTGCGCCGCGAAGCCAACTGCCGACGGGCACAGCGAATCCCTGTTTCGGCCGATCGATCATTTCCCTCGGCACATGGCGATAAAGAACCGATCGCAACACCTGCTTTCCTCTTCCGTCCTTTAAATTGAGGCTGGCAGGCAACCCCAACGCAAAGGACACTACACGGTGATCCAGCATTGGAATCCGGGTCTCCAGGCTGCAAGCCATGGCCGCTCGGTCCACCTTTACAAGGATATCATCCGGAAGATACCAGTTCAGATCACGCCACATCAGCGTTTTCAACCCAGTCTCGGGAACCGTCTCCGGCATGGTTTCATTCAAGCCATATACCGGTTCTTCACCCTTTCCCGCAACCTTGCCAGGGTAGGGCCAGAGCGACACCCGGCGACGGTAGAACTCCGACAGATCACCCGCGCCCGCCGCCGCCCGGGTTGCATCCAGGCGAAAACTAATACCACCGCTGCTGCGATGGCGCTGGGACGGCATTAACGCCCGGGCAACTGGCACTGAAAGGCTTTCTGGCAACCTGGAGAACAGGTTTTCCACTCTGGATTTTACAGCCCCCCGGCGGTTCCACGCGTCAAGCGTTCCAGGATAGCGGGTATAGCCACAAAACAGCTCATCCCCACCGTCACCGGACAGCGCCACGGTCACTTTTTTGCGGGTCATTTCGCTGACCAGAAAGGTCGGTATCTGGGAGGAATCCGCAAAAGGCTCATCGTACATTTTACTCAGCAGCGGAATTACCTTCAGGGCATCCTGCTCAGTCACATACAGTTCAGTATGGTCCGTTCCCAGATGCCGCGCTACGGCAGCGGCGTGCTCTGCTTCATTAAAACCTTCCTCATTGAAACCGATGCTGAAGGTCTTAACCGGGGTCGACGCCTGCTTCTGCATCAGGGCCACGACTGTTGAAGAATCCACTCCGCCGGAGAGAAAAGCCCCCAGCGGCACATCAGACACCATCTGCTCACCGATCACCTTGGTAAGCAGCGCTTCAAGATGGTCCGCAGCGGCCTCCACCGTCCAATCATCGGATTCAACAAACTGATCCTCAAGGCGCCAATAACGAGAGGGTTCCGGCAGTTGCCCCGGCTCAAGACGCGCAAGGTCAACGGCAACAAACGAGGCAGGCAGAAGCTTGAAAATACCGGAGTAAATCGTGTGGGGCGCAGGAATCAGGTTATGCCGAACCAGCAAAGGCAAGGCGCCGCGATTAATTTCGCCCTGCCATTCAGGGTGTTGTTGCAACGCCTTGAGCTCTGAGCCAAAGACCAGGGTACTGCCCTGCCACCCGTAATACAGGGGCTTTTCCCCCATACGATCCCGGGCCAGGTACAACCGCCGTTCCTGCTGGTCAAACAACGCAAAGGCGAACATGCCGGCGAATCGCCCGAGCGCGGCTTCCACGCCCCAGGCCTCGAAGGCCGCAAGCATAACCTCTGTATCCGAATGGCCGCGGAAATGCGCCCCATCAGCCAGCAGCTCTTCGCCCAATGCCTGGAAATTATAGATTTCTCCATTGAAAGCGATCACAAACCGGCCCGAAGCCGATACCATCGGTTGAGCACCAAGGGGCGACAAATCCAGAATGGATAAACGACGATGGGACAGGCCAACAGACAAGGCATCGTTCAGCCACACCCCACCGGCATCAGGCCCACGATGGACAATGGCCTCCCCCATTTTCCGGAGCCTTGTCTCGCAGGAGTCCTTGTCAATATTACGACCAGCCCCGGCAAAACCTGCAAAACCGCACATTCTTCAATTCCTTCCCAGTCTGCGAGACAGATACTCACCAATGTACTCCCGCTCTTCCCTGTTCAACACCAGAAACCAGAAACCAGCGAGCCAGCCAAAACTGCCGAACACCACACCCGTCAAAATATCAAAATAGGAATCGTATACCCACACCTCACCAATGCCGAGCAGGATCGCCGCCATGATTACGGCCGGAGCCACCCCGGGCACAACGGCCGATAACAAATACTGGCGTACTGGCAGATCGAGATGCTTGCAGGTATACCGCAGGTACACCGGCACAAAAATAAGCCCTGGCACCACCGACGCAAAGGCAACCCCCTCAAGGCCAAAAGGATGCACCAAAATCAGGCTAAGGGTGATATTCAACAGTGCAGCCATGGGCGTAAGCTTCGCGAATATACCGTGCCTGTCAATTGCGGTGAGATAACGGCTGGCAAACGGATTGATGAACGGGAAAATGGTAAAGAACACCAGAAAGACAATAATCAGTTCCGCTTTTTCACCAAACTCCGGATCGAGCCAGATGGAAATGAATGGCACCCCCAGAATAAGTACGCCGGTACCTATGGCCAAAAGGATGCTCACTACGTACCGAGACGACAGCAGAAACACCTGGCGGATGGTTTCGTTCTCCTCCTTGGCGCTCAACCCACTGAACAGGGGCATGAAAGCATGGGTGAGTGTCCACCCGAGACCACGTATGTGCAGGGTCAGGTTGGCGGGAATACTGTAAAAAGGCACCATTGCAGGCCCCATGATCACACCAATCACCAGCACATCTGTTGCGTTTTCTACGCGTGTCGAAATACCCTGAATGAACGATTTGAAGCCAAAGACAATCAATTCCCGAAGCCTGATCCAAGAGAAATTGACAGGCCGGGCCCGAATCGCGCCATGCGCAGGCCGGGAAAGAATCCACATAAACAAGAGATACTTAACGGACAAACCAATAGCATTAATTCCTGCCAGTAATACAAGCCCGTTTTCCGGCGAAATATAGAGATATAAGAGTGATGACCCGACAATTGAATTGAAAATGGTAATATTATTTTTCAGGTAGTACTTCTGAAACCCTTCCAGATAGCTCTCTGCCACATATCCCGGAAACGAAATCAGCAAGTATGCACCGATTAAAATCAGAAACAGGGTGTACTTTTGATGGGGCTCACCCTGCGGAGCTACCGAACCCGAGAACCAGAATCCCCAGAAGAAAAAAAACAGAAAAAGCAGCACCCCGACCACTACCATGAATGCCATGGCAGACATGTAAACCGACTGCAAAGCAGTTTCATCCTTCTCGGCCAGATGCCGGGAAGCAAAACGGCTTATTGCCGGGCGCAGTCCAAGATCCAGAATCCCCATGTACCCGACAACGGCCCCGACCATTTCCCAGAGTCCGTAATCGTATTTGCCAAGGTTGTATACAAAGATCGGGGTCATCACAAAAGTGATCGCCAGCTTGACCAACATGACGAGAACATTTGAGCCCGTATTGACTAGAAGGGTACGTATCACCCCGCGTCTCCCCGCTTCTCAAGCACACGCTTGAATACCTGTTTCAACTTTGAAGCGGTAATGCTGACATCAAAACGCTCAGCCGCCGTTTTTCGATATTTATCGAATTTCGCCTCAATCTCCGGCTGCGCCGATTCAAACCTCTCCAGCTGTTCCAGTAAGCCGTCTACCGAACCAACACTGAAAACCAGCGTGGGGGAATCCGCCACAACCTCATTCATGCCAATGCAATTGGAAGCAATAAGCGGGCGACCAGACACCATTACCTCCATGGGCAGCAACGGACAGGCCTCCCACTTTGAAGGCATAACAACTGCATCCACGCCTCGAATTGCAGCCCTCATCGAATCCGTCGCAGGAAAAAAATGAAAAAATCCTCTGAGCCCCCGCCGTTCAATATCGGCCTGCTCTTCCCGGATAAAACCGCCCCAACCAAAACAACACACATGTAAAGGTCGATCTGAGCGAGAAACGTTCCAGCGTTCAAGAGCATTCACCAAAAGACCAAATCCTTTCTGCGCCATGAAGCGGCCAAAGAAACCGACAACCAGAGCGTTTTCAGGAATCGAAGCCTCCGCTCGCAGGTCCCGCGAGTCATCCCCAACGAATACACGCGTTCTTATGCCATTCCTGACCGCGACAACCTTCCCCTTTGCGGAAAGAGCAGGAAAAGTCGCACGGAAGTTCTCCGCTGCGTCCTCACCAACCGGGTTCACCAGATTTGCCATGGCAAACAACCGGGCCATAACAAATTTCTTCACCTGGCCAAGCCGGCCCTTGAACTGGCCCGGCATAAAAACATCGTGGGTGGTAATCACATGAGGAATACGCAAAAGCCACAGGGGCAATGCAGCGATCAGCCCGGCGGTGAATCCGTGGGAGTGAACCAGATCCGGCCGGTTCGCTAAAACCTCACGAACAAGAGCCAGCAACAAAGGAATCAAGCCCTCGGAAGTCTGAGAACTACAACTGACGTTGGCCAAGGGCCCTACCAGAGACTGCAACGCGTCAGACCGGGGCGACACCAGCCTGAAAGCATGGCTCTTTAACGCTTCATCACCATAGACATAATAGAAGTAGGTTCTGATTCCCCCACCAGGATGCCTCGCAAACACAACAACTTGCATCAAAATTCCTTTTCTGGAGGCACGATCAGCGCCTGCCGGACAGATCGACCAGATTACTGAAACGGTTTTTACGGAGTGTTCGTACTGACGTGGCCCCTGAAGTTTCCGGGACAACAAGGTTCAACCGCGTTAACCGGTTAAAGACAACAACAGCGCCAGCAAACAGGTACCAATAGTATTGGGAAAGGCCCCAGTAGTTGAAGCTGTAAACAACATACATCCAGAATATGGCCAGCATCGCCTTATTCAGGTTTACGTAAAACGTGCCCAAGGCATCCCCGGCCTGAACAATCAATTTCTGATTGTCTGCGAGCCCTCTATACACCTTGAAAAGAAACCTCAGAAAGATAACGGTGCCGATAATACCGAGCTCTATCAGCAGTTCCGCGTAGAGATTATGGGACGCCTGTCGGCGGCCAAATGCGTATGTTTTCGCCTCGGGCGTGGTCCCGAGCCCATGCCCTACAAGAGGCCGTTCTAACCCCAGTAAAAATTCTTTCTTCATACCCTCAAGACGACCTTCCACTGACGCTGCGTTAGATGTCTCGGATTGCCCGACCAATGACAGGTAGCGATCTTTCTGCTCATCCGTCATGACTTGCCATCCGGCCATGGCAATAAATGTCGCTACGACGATCAGGCTGAACTTCCGGCTGGACTCCTTGAACACAAAAAACGCAACAACCAATAGGGCAAGAAAGGCACCCCGGGATTGCGAAAGAATCAATGCATAAAGCAATGGCGGCACCAACGCTAGATAAAGCAGCCTGGCCTTGAAGCCAGAAGACCACAATAGGTAATGAAGAAACGGTATGATGGTAACAATAACAAAGCCAAGCTCGTTCGGATTAATCACATCCGACGGTGCTCCCGCCAGCCTTTGCGAAAACTCACCGCTGCCAAGATAGGTTCTGCTTCCCCAGTAGCCCTCCGTTATATGCAGAAACAACGGCTCCAGAACGCGGAAGACCTGACAAGCAATAAAAACGGCCAGAAAGATTTTAAGTCGCCGGTCCGAATCAACCAAAAGAACGGTAAAAAAGAAAAATACGATTGCCTTAACAAAATCGCTGAGATTGTTCCTGATAACACTGCCTGGCCACTCCACCAGCAGAACAGTGATAGCCAGATAGACCAGAAGCGTCAGCAAAGCGGACACAATTGGATCATTGGTCCAGCCTCTGAACTTTTCCCGCTGCATATACAGACTGATCGTTATGATCAGAACCAGCAGCAAGGTTGGTCTTAATAACGCGTAGGTAGAAAAACGCGCTGAAAGATGCAGAAAAAAATCAATGAGGAAAAAAATGAATATGCCAAACGTGGCTGGGCTTGCCGAGGCATTTACCGATGCTCCAAACTCGGCCGCCTGACTGCCTTGTCTTGATTGGACTGCCAGTTTATTCATAAGGCGTCTCTTTCGCTGCCTTTCGCCACTTCAGCCCCAACAATTCGATACCCGACACCGCTTTCAGAAACTGAAACTGATCCGACGAACTGGCGTGACGGCGCATCGCGTATCTCTGACGGTGCTCACGGCTATCGGCAAAGGCCACGGCAGCGCATGAAAAACCGGCTTCCTGAATCAGTTCAACTTGCTCTCCAACAAAATCATCTGGAGTTCCATTAGGGTAGCAAAAAGAACGCAATGTCATACCAAGGTTCTGGTTTAGCGCCTCGCAGCATCCAAGAATCTCGTTACGAGCCTCTGCCATGCTGACTCTAGCGAGCGACGGATGGGTTGCCGTATGCCCCCCTACTTCAAGCCCTTCCGTCTGCATTTGTCGTAGTTGCACCCAGGTAACGGCTTTATAGTCTTTCGGCGGCTCGTCCGGTAATTCTACCTGCCAGGCGCTGGCCATTGCATCGAGACACTGCAGTTTTTCCGCGTTATCCGCCTTAAGCATGATCTGGTTGATTCGCCAGAACACCTGCTCAAACTCGGCTGCTTTTACCGGGGTCTGTACATTAAACAAACCGAAATTGAACCTGTTTTCGATCTCCGGCGACTGCTCCAGCAAATAACGCAGTTGATCAGGCCAAAGCCACAAATCGCCGTTTACAAAACCGGTGGTTACGTAAAACGTGGCGGGCACTTTGTATTTTTTTAATATAGGCCAGGCAATGGAAAAAAAATCTTCGTAACCATCATCGACCGTTATCGCGATGCTGTTTCTGGGCAGCGACTCGCCCTCGTAGAGTGCCAAAGCAATGCGTGATACCGTCACGGGGTTATAATGCCGCGAAATGTAGCGCACCTGTTGTTCAAACTCACCGGCACCGACGTGTCCGGGTGCTGGCACCTTTGAAAAACGATGGTACATCAGAATACGGGGGTGGCCCGCTGTAATTGCCCTGGCCATGGCATAACCACCAAACTTACCCGCCAGTTTTACCAATCTCGAAGCGTTCACCGCACCTCCATGTCAGGCAGGCCCACCCGGTTCGACAACACTCTCCAATAGAGGTCTGCATGAGACTCGATCATCGTTGTCAGGTCATGCCTACGGCTGGCTTTCTGAAAACCGGCTTCGCCCATCGCTTTTGCTCGGCCATCTTTATCTTTCAGTAAATCCTCCAGGCAAGTGGCCAACTGCCTGACATACCCACGGGGGAAAAGGTACCCGGTAACACCATGTTCTATGGCTTCGGCATTGCCTCCAACGTCCGAGGCAACCACGGGCAACCGTGCCTGCATGTACTCCACAATCGCGTTGGAGTAACCCTCTGATTCAGAGCAAAGCAAACCTGCGTCCATTACACGAAGGATGTCCCGGACATCGGAACGTACTCCCAGAAAATGTACATGGTCCCCGGCGCCCAGAGACTCCGCCAGCACCCGGTAAGGTTCCTGGTCTCCCCCGCCAATCAGGACTAAATGGCTATCCGGTATCGATTTAGCAACTATTGCAACAGCGTTAATGGCATCACCTATGCGCTTGATCTCGCGCAAATTCGCCACCAGCACGACGAATTGACCGCTTATTGGCAGGCCAAGAGCGCTCAGCACCGCTGGTCGTTCGCTAGGCGGCAGAGGCGATGAATCACCCTCTGGCACAGGATAACCATTATAAATCACTGAAATCCTGGAAGCCGAATAGCCTTCTTTCTCAGCAGTCACCTGTTTAACCGCCTCGCTGTTGGCAACGACTCCGCGCACAAAACGTGCGGTCAACCTTAGTGCCCGCAGATACCTTCCAGTGTACCAATAGCCCATATCCCTGCGTGAAATTACAGTGGGAATACCCACAAGAGAAAAAACCGGCGGGCAGATGACCGACGAATCGTTAAAAAACACATGACAAAGGGCGACGCCTTCCTTCTTTTTTCGTCGCGCAAACCGAAACATGGCCAGCCACGTTTTTATGCTGAACAACCTGGAGGCACCTAACACCTCTGTTTTGCAGGGCATCCTGCCCGCCTCAATATAGTCCGAAGACCGAAGTAGCAAAAGCTCAGGCTGAAACTGATCTGTCGGTAGATTTGAAATGAGCTGTAATAATTGCCCCTCCGTCCCGGCATGGGAGCTGATATACTGGTCAATCACGAATAGAATACGAACTGGACTTTGCTTTTCCATACAACACGGCCCCATCCGCTTAATGTGTTTTGTCTGAACCAAATACAACGCTCATGGAGCGCATGGGATCGCCAAGCCCGGCTTGCAGCAGATGGAGCATCGCGGATGGATAGCGCTTTTGTTGCCAGTAGACCTGCCCAATCCTGAAATGAACCAGCGCACGCCGTTTTCTGATGGTAGACCGGCGATAGGGGTATCGAGCAGCCGCACGCCGGACAATCTCAAACCCAGTTTGCCAGCGCCTTTCCAGTCCCTGGTTACTTATAGATGCCCCGTGCTTTCGGTAGTAAAAAACAGTGCCCCTCATAAAGGCGAACGGCGCTGCCTCTGCAATGCGAACCGCCATATCGTGGTCCTGACTCGCACGAAAACCTTCCTCAAAAAAGCCAACACAATCGTAAACCGATCTACGCACCATAGCGCCACCTGGCAAGGCCATGTAGCAATCCAGGAGCAAGCGGTTTGGATCCCCGGGCTCAATATGATCGTCACGAGGAATTGGAAACAACTCGCGACCATCTTCTGAAATGGCCATGGCCTGCCCATAAACCATGCCGACTTCAGGATTGTTTTCCAAAAATTCAACCTGCTTGCTCACCTTTTCCGGGTGGAGCAGGTCGTCACTATCTAGTATTACAATGTATTCACCTTGGCATGACTCTAACCCAAGGTTCAACGCGGCAGACTGTCCTTTGTTACAGTGTTCCTCATGAGTAAGAACAGTGATCTTTTTTTCGGAGTCATACTGACGAAGTATTTCGTAGGTTCCGTCCTGTGATCCGTCATCCACGACAATGTATTCAATGGCGGGATAGGTCTGATTGAGAACAGAATCAACGGTTTCTCGAATAAATTTCACACTGTTGTATGCGGGAGTGATCACTGACACCAGCGGATCCATCTTGAGTCTTCCCTGCCCATCTAAAATTGTATAAGGATTGATTTTTTGACTCGAACTCGGCCCCTGGAACGAATGAACCGGGCTTGAAGCCTTATCAAGAAGGGTTCTCAGGGAAATATGATCGAGGGTATAGATAATGCAATGGAGACGAACAGATGTCACGGGTATGGTTCTCGTCTCCAAACCTGCCACTCTGCACCAAGCGGGGATATACCATTGACATATCCCTACCCAGAAATTAGTCTGGGATATACCGCACGTACCTACACCGAGAGGCCCAAATCGTGGAACGAGCAAGCATCTTTAAAAGCAACAAGAGTCAGGCATTGCGGCTCCCAAAACCCGTAGCCTACCCGGACACCGTGAAACAAGTGGATATTGTTATCGAGGGACGAGCCCGGATTATCACTCCTGCTGGTGAATCCTGGGATTTCTGGTTTGACGGAGAAGGTGTATCTGATGACTTCATGGCAAGTCGTGATCAGCCAGAACACCAGGAGCGTGAGACCCTTTGATGCTGAAGTACATGCTCGACACGAACATCGCGATTTACACCATCAAGAACCGGCCGCAGGAGGTTCGCGAGGCCTTCAGGGCCCATGATGGACAGATGTGCATTTCAGCAGTCACGTTGATGGAGTTGATCTACGGCGCGGAAGCATCAGCGGCTGTAGATCGTAACCTGCGAGACATAGAGGGGTTTGCTGCCCGTCTGGACGTGTTGCCTTACGACAACGATGCGGCAGTGCATACCGGGCAACTGCGGGCCGAACTCAGAAAGATAGGGCGACCGATTGGTCCCTACGATGAAATGATCGCAGGACACGCACGTTCAAAGGGGTTGGTGGTTGTTACGAACAACACGAAAAAGTTTGAAAACGTGCCGGCGATACGCCTGGCAAACTGGGTAGATTGATTGAAAAGCCCACCGGCACAGTAGATCAGCCTTAAGTCCGACAGGCTGCTAGTGTGCCCCGTCTGGGCAATCCGCTAATCTTCTGAGCCCCTGAAAGCAGTGTTCGAGTCAGGGGTCGACCACCGGGTAGCCTATAGCGTCAGCGGTTTCGAGAATCACGAATTTCAGGGCCGGGTCAGACAGCAGACGATGGACCAGTGGGTGGCGGGGCATGAAAGTCGTGCTACGCTCCCACAAGGTAATTGCAGGCTCATTGGCATGCATGGACGAGGGATAGATGATCCCATGCGACCGGGGATACGCCTCATATAGCCGCTGAGCCCAACGCTGGGCCCGGGGTCGTGGCCCGGTGTTGATTGCCATGCTGGCGCCGATCTGGGTTGCGAAGGAACCGCGTAAATCCAGCAAGGTCAGTGGCGCGGTGAGAGCAAAAGCACTCAGAACAGGTACCCCGTCCTTTCGATTGATCTTCCGGGTTCCCTGGAAGAACTCAGCCAGGCAAGTAGGGATGGCCCGGGGGCCGATGGCGCCGTAGAGGACTCCTCGCTCACCATTATCCGGCTGGCCAACTTTGTTTCGCAAATGGTGGTCGAAACGGGACGACGTGGGACCGAAATACCGGAAGGTATTCCATGACACCGGATACGGCCCTTCGGTGCGAAATACCCGAAAGATCTTCTCGCCTGCCTCCAGATTGACAGTTTGAGGCGGGATGCTTTTCAGTGCGTCGACATCTGGCGGCTCTGGAAATTTTGCCATCAGATATCCCTGATCAGGCTCAGGACAGGCTCGGCCGGGTACCCAGCGATCAGCCAGTCACGGGGAGACAGGTTTTCTTCCAGTTCGGAGCTCCATAGGTCGTTGTTCACCTGCGTCATGAACTGCTGAACTGTGACCGGATGTGCCTGGTGGCTGAGGGCCTGGAGTAGCAGTCGCAGATTGGGGATTACGGAGCTCTCAACAAACTGCCAGCGTGGAAACCACGCTTTGCTCCGGCCCCCTTTGAAACTGTACAGCCCCGGGTTGCCCGGGTTGGTGAGTTGCCGCACCCTGGCAGCCGAGATACCTAGCAGCTCGGCCACAGCTGAGGCGTACAGCGAGTCACGCTGCAACTGCTTGAATTCCAGCTGGAGCCGCATGACCGCGAGGCGCCGGGACCTCGCCAAGGCGCCGGGGGATGTGTCATCAAGGCCGTAGGCGCCGCCCTCCCGGAGAATCTCAATCTCAGCGGCCGTGAGGCCATTGGCCTGATCGTGAACGGCTGCTTCGTTCCCGGACCGGAGATCGGTCGCCAGCGCATGGAGCATCTGCTCAATGTCCGCTTTATTGATGCCCGCATTCCCCAGAGCCTGCAGGTCCTGCGAGTTGACGTTGATAGTGGTATCTGGCTCGGCGGTCATGGTATTAACCTCATACACTGTATGCATGTGTTAATTATAGCCGCACCCCACAAATAAAAAAGGTCTTTACGCCGAGAGGCCCAAATCGTGGAACGAGCAAGCATCTTTAAAAGCAACAAGAGTCAGGCATTGCGACTCCCAAACCCCGTAGCCTACCCGGACACCGTGAAACAAGTGGATATTGTTATCCAGGGGTTGGTAGTTGTTACGAACAACACGAAAAAGTTTGAAAACGTGCCGGCGATACGCCTGGCAAACTGGGTAAATTGATTGAAAAGCACCGTAACCCTGGCGCAAGCGTCGGTAATCACTGCGGATTGATTGAAAAGCCCACCGGCACAGTAGATCAGCCTTAAGTCCGACAGGCTGGACGAACTAATGCCGTGGAATTACTCTGTGGGTGAGTGAAACCGGCGCTTACCTTCAAATGGGAAATGCCCGTAGAGATAGGATTATCGATTTGGTTCAAATTGGTGGCACCAAACTGCGTCCTTCGGGCACCCTATTTGAAGTGTTGAGGTGGGGAAGTTGGCATGGCGTAGTGACGATTGCACTTAGCGTACTGGTGGCGGTTGCGCTTGGGGTTGGTCGGGCTCCGTCCGATTTATGGCTTCCGGTGGGCTATGTCATCGGCTTTTATCTTGCGTTATCTTTGGTGATCATCGCCGCAACGCCCCGACCGAACCTGTTGCTTGGTCTTTGGGTGGCCATGACTCTGCTGGCGATGGCCGCAGGGTATATGGGTCTTCGCAAACTTGGGCTTGCTTCCGCAGTGCCGGTGCTGTTCGCAAGTCTTGTTCTGGCGGCGCTTGCGGCCCTGGCCCCCTATTTAGGGTGGCGCGGGCGGCTGACCGTGCTCGCGGTTTCGGCGCTGGCAGGCACCGCGGCACTGTTGATTGACATAACGCGTAATACCTCGCGCAACGATCCAATGACCACCATGTCGAGCGCGCTTTATCCGCTAGAGTTGCGGCGTTTTGAGGGGCTGGTGGCAATACCTGCGGCGGATGGTGGCGCATTGGCGGTGTTGCCGGATGGGCTGTTGCTGGCTGGTGGCGACGGGAGCTTTCAGTGGTTTGCAGGGACTGAAGGTCTGAGCGGGCGAACGGCACTTCAGCTCGACTTGCCTGCACCTGCCGACCGCGCCGCCTACTTAGCAGACTTTGACGATCCCGCAAGTGCGCCACGACTGCGGCTGACCGATGTGATATTCGCGCCCGGCGCCAGACCCACGCGGCTGTTTGCAGCGCATCAGGCATGGTCCTCGACAGAGCGTTGCTACACAATGCGGGTGTCGGTTCTTACACTGGATTGGGATGCGGAATCCTTTCCACGAGCTGCGAACGCCTGGACGACGCTTTATGACTCCGCGCCCTGCCTGACTGCGGAGGGACAATTTGACGACAGCGAAACCGGCGGACGGCTTGCATGGGCGCCAGACGGCGTGTTGTTGCTGACGCTGGGCGATGCGGGATTCAGCGGACTCGACGGCTCAATGCCATTTGCACAGGCAGAGGAGGATAACGCATATGGCAAAATCTGGCGGATCGAACCCGACACCGGCGCTGCACGGATCGTCAGCATCGGCCACCGCAATCCGCAAGGGCTCGTGGTCGCGCAGAACGGACGGGTCTGGTCGTCCGAGCACGGGCCGCAGGGCGGTGACGAGATTAACTTGATTCGCGAGGGCGCAAATTACGGCTGGCCGCTGGTGACCTACGGCACCAACTACGGGTCCACCAGTTGGCCTCTCGATGTCGATGGCTTTAACCATCGCGGCTTCGCCGAACCTGCACTTAGCTTTGTGCCGTCGGTCGCTACCTCGGCCATAATCGAAGTGACGGGGCCGATGTTTGCGCGTTGGAAGGGCGATCTGCTTTTGGCTACTCTGCGAACCAACAGGCTTTACCGGCTGCGCCCCGTGGGGGACCGGATCGTCTATTCCGAAGCGATGTTCCTGGGTGAACGGCTGCGCGATCTGGCGGAGTTGCCAGATGGGAGCATCGTTGCGTGGGTCGACCGCGGCGTGTTGCTGGAACTGCGCACTGGCGCCAAAATGTCAGCGTTTGGCCGGTACTGCGAAGGTTGTCATGCGCCGGCGTTTGGCGTCCCCGCAGGGCCGTCGCTGGTCGGTCTAATCGGTCGCGAAATCGCCACTGTGCCCGGCTTCAGTTATTCGCCGGCGCTGGCGGCACTCGATGGTGTCTGGGATGAGGCGAGGCTCGACGCTTTCCTCCGCGACCCCCAGGCAGTTGCGCCCGGGACATCGATGGTTCTGCCCCCATTGGACGATGCAGTGCGCGCAGAACTGATCGATCATTTCACGGTGGCTAACCCGGATTAATAAGGGTTGCGGACAAGGAGGTCACGCTTGTTGGACCGACGGTTAACCTGAAGCTGGCGTTATCTGAAGGCGTGAGGGCTGGAAGTTGTTTCCAGCGGTTTGACCTGTCCGAATATTCTCCTTTTACAGTACCTTGCAAGGCCATATTTTCCATAGCAAAATCTATCTCGGCCTCGAAATTCGAGTTATTGACGACTACCACAGCCAGCTCGTTCTGCCTGTCAGAGCGAAATGCTATCACCTTGACGAGTTTATTGTCTGATACGGCATCAATCCGCAACGAACCTGGCGTAATCCAGCGGGCAAAGTGGCCAATGGCAAACCCGATTCCGCTTATATGGATTTCAGATGTTTTCTGGTCGATGAGCACGATATGACTGGATTGACTAAAAAAATCGATGCCTCTGTCTTTGAAATGCGCATCGTGGCTTTGCCTGTCCCACATGTCGTACATCGCAAAATAGGCTGATGCATTGGCATAAACCAGTTCATCATGAATATGGTTGGCGCGTGCCCGCAGGTTTTCCGCTGATCCAAAAGGATAATCGGCCCGGCCCGGACCCTCGGAGGTCTCTGTCATCCACACCGGAATATCATAACCGGCGGCAAGTTCATAAAGCCGCTGGCGAATCCGTATCTCATCGTGATCCGGCAGCCCTCTCCCTGATGTCTGCAAAATACGCCGGACACTGGAGTAAGCAGAATCATAGGGATAAGCGTGATAAGCCAACGCACCGATATAGGAGCGCGCGTCTTCATCGGCAAGGACGGACTCGATTGTATCGATGGATTTGGCAACGGTCTCTTCAGCGGGAACAATGAATCTCGTGCGTGCAAACCCCTCCGCGCGCAACCGTTCGCCAGCGGATTTGATAATATCGACTATTTCATGCTTCGAGCCGCCACGCAGTTCCCGGTTACCGCTCAATGGTTCGTTAAACAGTGTAATAAACCGGGGGGCGGCCCCGGTTATTTCCCGCCAGTGTATAACACCGGCGGCTACATATTCGGCGACTTCCTGAAGATAGCGACTGTAATCTCTTTCACGCAGCTCATCCATCCAGCGCAATTCCCGCCGCATGTCTATCTTCAGGCCAAGCGAATAATTGCTGAAGCCATAGACTCTTGCAGGACGTACAAGCAGATCGAGCATCGCGTTCGATGTTTCCCACTGAAAACCATCCTTGTTGATCAGCATGGGGTCGTCGTTGTCGTTGGCCGGCTCCAGCCACAACTCCAGGCTGCCAAGCGTCAGGCCCACGTCATGATAGACCGCCTTGATGGCCTGGTGCCTTAACGTTGCGCCCAGCATGTCGCGCAGCCCGTTTTCCGTCAGCATGCTCCCGGCAAGGGTTGTCGCGCCAAATCCGGCTATTTCCTGGTATTCGATGGCGTTGTCTATTCGCACGGTGACAGGCACATCCATTTTCCCGGAACCGGTTTCCAAAGAAGCGGCGAAGCAGGCACCGGAAATCAGGACGGATGCGATTGTTACCAGTCGAAGGAATCCTGAAAATTTAACGCGGACCGATTTTTCGGAACAGACATGATTTTCGTTTTTATTGTTCTGCGTTGTGAGCTTTATCAACATGTCAGTAAGCTCCGGGTGAACACAACAGAGACTTTTTCTGCTTCTGATACACATGCCCGGATAGTATAATCTCCCCGGATTTCACTTTAGAAACCCAGACATCAATGACAGGCGGGCCAATGGATTACAGGAGATGGGCAAGGCATTTGTTGCTATTCACAGTGGCACTCATCCTGATTTATGCCTTTTGCCAACTGCTACCCGACAAACCACTTATGCAGGCGCTCTCGATTGGCACCGCTTACACAAGCCTTCTCTACTTCGCTGTTACCCTGTCTATCGGGCCGGTGAACCTGATACGCTCCAGGCGCAATCCGCTGTCAAGCCTTCTGAGGCGGGATCTGGGTATCTGGTCCGGTATACTGGCCCTTGCACACACCATCACCGGATTGCAAGTCCATTTCAAGGGCAGGCTTATCCAGTATTTTATCTACCCGCCGGATGAATCGCACGTCCTTCCCTTCAGAACCGATCCGTTCGGGCTGACCAATTATATCGGGTTGATCAGTGCGCTGATAATGATCGCGCTTCTTTGCCTGTCCAATAACCGCTCCATCCGCATCATGGGTGCGTCTTCATGGAAAAAATGGCACCGCCTGGCCTACGTGCTAGTGCTCGCTATCCCTGCTCACGGTCTGGTCTATCAGTTACTTGAGAAACGGATCGGCGCTTACACCATGCTACTGCTCGCAATATCCTCAGTTATCGTTGCGGTTCAGATATCGGGTTTTCTACGTTTTCGACGCGCCAGGGACTCTCGGTCCCTGACGGACTCAGAGACTGCCTGAGGGCAGTTCATTGCGTATTCAGTGCTTATCGCTTAACGGGTCCGGAACGCCACAATCAGATTATAAATGAACGCCAGCAAAAAGCCGGCAACAGCGCCACTTAGTGCGCCGTAAAATAACCCGACCACAGATCCCGACCATGTAACACTGTAACCTGGGAAGAAATTCGACAGCAGACCCAGGGTTGGTCCAACGTGTTCGGACCCACCCGTCGGACCAATAATCAATAGCCACGCCGTTGCCATGAACAGGACCAGGCCTCCGATAATTCCAAACGTGACCGCCATTACCGATGCGCGCAGGCGCGCAATGGCCCGGCCGATAATTTTCCATTCGTCATCCGAAAAATGTTCTTTATTCATGAATCAGCACCTCTATCCTTGTCTGATAATTAGCCCAGCGATCCTTCAAGCACTCCAAGACGCCGAAGAAGTTTCCCAAGATGAATCGAAACCGTCACATTGATCGCCACAGCCGTGACAAAACCAATAACGAAACCGAAAGCACCACCCCAAAACGAGCCTACGAGGGAACCAGCCCAGCTAATGTCGTATCCAGGAAAATAATTGCCTAACAATGCTAGTGTCTCCCCAACATTTTCGCCTCCTTGCACAAGCAGAATCGCCGTCGTCAGGAACACTGCAAACCCGATCATCACGCCAATGGCTCCGCCCAGAGCGACGGGATCATACTTTGCAAAGACGTCATTCAAAAGCTCAATGGGTGATGCATCCTGAACTCGCTGTGGAACCAGACGCTCACCGCTCGCACCGTGACTCTTCTTGGCTCCCGCCTCCTCGTGATATTCCTCTTCCACATTGACATCCCAAACATCGTGATTAGCGCCAAGAATATTCTCTGCCGCGTACATGGCAGTCACCATCGAGTGATCCTGGTTGTTGTAACGATGCTGGCCATTGCGACCAATCAGGTGAAGATTCGGAATCTGGTCTACGTACTCACGAATGCTATCGATATTTTCTTTATAACCATGGTCATAGACGGGATAAGCCTTTGGCACGCGTATGACCACACCGTCGATGACCTTGTCGGCGTCAATCAAACCCAGCCTGGCAGTTTCCTTTTTGCCAAGTTCAATGAGCTCTTCGTCGCTGGCGGTCCATAGTTCATCGCCTTCCTGGACAAAGTATTCAAGGCCAATGCAACTGGTTGATTTGTCCGGAATCATATAGGGACTCCAGTTGCCAAAATTCTGTATACGGCCAACTTTAACATCCGGGGAGTGGATATAAATCCAGTTGTCAGGGAACAGCTCCGTCGATTCAACGACCAGCCCAACCGTCAAAAAATCGCGGTACCTGAGCCGATTGGCCGCCTCCAGAGAGGCTGCGGGCGGCGGCGGGTCCATCGCATTAAGCAGTTCCCTCACCGGCATGGTGGAGATGACATGGTCAGCATCGAAACGCTCTTCTTTGCCGTTGACGTCAACAACCGTAATGCCAGTGACCCGTTCTCCATCACGATGTATCGTTTTCACCCAATGCTCCAGGTGCACCGGGTGCCCCCTTTCTTCCAGCATGTCGGTGACCCGTTCCCACATCTGGCCAGGTCCAAGCCTGGGATAATAGAATTCTTCGATCAGTGTCGTGATCTGATTTTTGCCGGTCAGAAGCTTGGGGGCGAGCATGGAAAGAGCCGCTTTGCCCAGATTCAGATTCTTGATTCGTTGCGCAGCCCAATCTGCCCCAATTTCAGTGCACTTCATGCCCCACACCTTCTCGGTGTAGGTCTTGAAGAACATCTCGAACAGTCGCTTGCCAAAGCGGTTGGTAACCCACTGTTCAAGGTTTTTCTCTTCACGGGAAGGGAACGCCTGGGCTTTAACGTAACTGAGGCCAACCAGGACGGACTCAAAGAAACCCACGTTAAGCAGTGCGTTCATGGGCTTTAACGGGTAATCGAAAAACTTGCCCTGGTAATAGATCCGGGACAAGCGTGGTCGAACCAGAAATTCTTCAGAAAGAATATCCATCCACCAGTTATGAACCCTGTCTACCTTGGTAAAAAAACGGTGGCCCCCAATGTCGAAGCGATAGCCCTTGTAATCAACCGTCCTTGATATCCCGCCGACCTGCCGGTCCATCTCGAAGACAATTGGCTCGACTCCTGCCCTGGATAACTCCAGAGCGGCGGTAAGGCCCGCAGGCCCACCACCGATGATTGCACAGCGAACTTTGCTATCTGTTGAGCTCATTTTTTAATCTTCCCGGATTATATTGCTTCTCTGCACTACCGTGGTGGTTACGTCAGGGCTTAACCGCTGAAATAATGGCCGCCCCTGACTGGTAAACCAGCCTCCCCTTCCTTGCCAAAACAGCTTCACAAGTCGATATAAATTCTTTTTTCAACGCATCTATCGCTGGTTCCTCCGCCTGCCCTATTCGTTTACGGGCAAGGCTGGAAAAAGTCATTTGTAACTCCCAGAACGCCTCGGGCGAGTGGAAAGCGGAGTATTGTCCTCGCCAAATGCTGTTGATGTCGGTAAACCCTGCATCCCTCAGCAGGTCTCTGACGGAGCCGGTAAATCCGTGGCGGTGCCCGGTCCACTCTGCCGTCTCGCTATTTGCGTTCTCAGGAATATGCTTGTTGACCAACTCATCCAGGAATTGGCAGGCAGCCAGCTCCCGCCCTGTAAATCGCCTGATAACGCCTCCGATTTTTCGGACCACGGCAACCATGCCATCTTTGGACAACAACTCAGGGCGGCTGCCAACCGCGATTACCGCTTTGCCTCCAGGTTTGAGGACACGGTGCATCTCGGCAACCGCCTTTTCGGGATTGGGAAAGTGACGCAGAGCGTAAAGGGAAAGAACACTGTCGAACGAGTTGGCATCAAACTCAAGCGCCTCGGCATCCATTTTCAGGAATTCCGCCTTTGCGGCCAGCCCCTCCTTATCTGCCTTTTCGTTTGCCGTGGCCAGCATGCCATCGGAAAGATCAATACCGACAACCTGGCCCTCGTCACCAAGCTTGCGGGCAACTTCCAGCGCTACGACCCCAGTACCAGTGCCAATATCCAGCACTCGCTGGTTGGCCTTTACGCCAGCCATAGACATCATAGGGACAGGTAAATGACGAGTGACCTGCTCCGTATATTTGTCAAACAGGTCTACCACTTCATTATAGCTGTCGGCGTCGTCAAGCTTGAACAGCTTGTCGTGCGACCAGGTTACGGCCTGGTAGGAGTCGGTCATCGCAGGTCATCCATGTCGAAGTGTTAACTATTGGGGCCGAAACCACCATGCAGCCTGCGCACGCGCGCTAGCAGTGGGAGTAAACCCCACCTACCGCTTTATCGTACGTATTCCTACTTAGAAATACACGTTATTTTGATGAAATTGGCCTCACGATTCAATGGAGCCCAACTGACATACCGCAAAGCCCCAGAAATTCCCCACCAGTTGCCCAAACACGCCTGCCCAGATGAAATCACCTTACTCAAGCTGCTATGCATCGGTATACTGCCAAAGCCTGGCCACTTGACTCACCCGATCCAGAACCGGATTCTGGAAAAGGTCTGCACGAGCCTATGATGGCGAGCAGACTGGTTTTCCGTCGATTTCACCAACCTTGATACAGGCCGGTTCCGAATGTCCAGGGTCCTCATCTCCGTGGGAGTCATACAGGTTTTTATTATTCTGACGGGGATGATCCGGGCCAAAATCCTGTCCATGGTGCTTGGCCCCGCAGGTTTCGGGATCATTGCGACCGTTGACCAGATCGTGGTTACGGTCGTGCAGGTGGCAGGGTTCAGTATTCCGTTCTTCGCTCTGAAGTTCATGTCGCGAGCGCACAGCGAGGGAAACAGACGCTTTCAGACCGTCTACTCCAGTTTTCTGTCCGGCATATTATTGCTCTCTTTACTGACAACTTGTCTGGTCATCGGCATCACTTACTGGCATCCCACAATTTTTGGAGCCGAGCTGGCCCCGTACAAGCTGTTTATTCTGATTGCACTTCTCAACGTTCCGGCAATGATGCTGGGCATCTTTTTCGTTCATACGCTGGCTGCAGCCCAGATGACGTCGGCTAGTGCAATCCTGAATTTTATTGTCACTTTCTGTCTGGCATTCGCCGCGAGCAGCGCCGCCTGGCTATTCGGGATAGAAGCCATTTATATTTTCGTGGCCATTACCGGGCTGGCAACCACCATTGGCTCGCTCTGGTACATCAGAAAAAAACTGTCATTGGATATCCGCGATCCATCTGCGGGGATTTTAAAAGAGCTGCGGCGGAGCCCTGAAATCATTTCTTTTTCACTTTACGGTCATCTGGCCTTATCCGCCTACTCGATCACAATGCTGATAGTACGCTATGAGGTTTTTTCGACCATGGGCGAGGCCCAGGCCGGACTGCTGCAAGCTCTGTTCGCAATCGCACTGGCATTGGGGGCGATATCGAGCCCACTCAATTTTCTTTACCTGACGCCGATTCTAAGCCGGAACATCTCTAACGAAGAAAAGTTCAGAAAAGCTCATGAATTCCAGGGATTGATGGTTGTTATCACGTTCATACTGTCTCTTCCCTTTCTGCTTTTCCCCAAATTTGCCTTAACGATTTTGTATTCCTCCGAATTCAGACCCGCATCCGACTACGTTTATCTATTCATTTTCTGGCAAAGCATGCATGTCATAGTCAATGTCTACAGACAGTTATTGGTGGGGCTCGATGACGTAAAGTTCTTTGCGGTCAGCGCATTGATATCCTATTTGGTTGCTATTCTGGTCACTCCTACTCTGGTTCAGATGTACGGGCTTCCCGGCGCTGCATTCGCGTTATCCCTAAGCGTGTTTTTGAGCGGTCTGGCAATTCCATTCCGACTGGCATCCAAATTTCACTCAAGCATTCCTTTCAGCCTTTGGGTCCGGATTGCTGCCTGCCTTAGCGGTATCATTGTAACGGGGTTGATATTCTTGCACCTTGAAGAGTTCTCGGTTACGGGGTTTCTGGCAAGAGTGTTCTATATCGCATTACTGACTCCCCTGCTGTGGAAATTGCTGCCGGATGAACAAAAGCGGATGATTGCCGACATGATCGGCCGGTTCAGGGCATGAGGATTGCTGTTCCTTTTCCGGGCGAGGGTCCCTGTAGCGATTTATGGACCTGTCGTTTTGGACTAGACTTCTTTAATCACGATTCGACGAGATAGGGAATATCCGGTATGTCTGATAAAGCCACGATGATCTGGCGCTGCCCCACTTGCCACGGCTCGCTGAGCGTAATTGACACGAATCTGCGTTGCGAGTCCTGCCAGGCGCACTACCCTGTCATTGACGACATCCCCGATCTGCGCGTGGCGCTGGATTGCTGGATTGATCTGGACGAGGACCGCAAGAGAGCCCGGGAGGCGGCTGACCGGGTCGAACGTGACGGGCTCGAGGCCACCATCCACCATATTTTTCGCTCCAGCCGCGGCATGGATGAACGAAAAGCCGGTTACCGTACTCGCCAGGTACTCGCCGGTGTTGAGAAGTGCCAATCCCAGTGTTCGGACTGGCTAAAGCCCGCCGTCGAAACCAATGGCATTATTTTGGAAATCGGGTGTGGGCCCGGCCAACTGCTGGCTGCGGCCGCGACCCGAGGCTGTGATGTGATGGGAGTGGATGTGTCATTGGAGTGGCTGGTAATTGCCCGTCACCTAATAGAGCGCTACGGCGGCAAGCCTGAACTGGCTGCAGGTTTTGCGGAGCAACTACCACTCGCAGACAACTCAGTCGCAGCCATTGTTTCCCTTGATGTCATTGAACATGTTGGTGACCAGGATGCGTATGTGAGCGATCTCAGGCGTGTGCTGAAGCCGGGCGGATTTTTTGGGCTGTCGACACCAAATCGTTTCAGTCTCTCGCCCGAGCCGCATGTCAATGTCTGGGGGGTTGGCTATTTGCCCCGGTCGCTCCAGGCCCGATACGTAAAACTTGTCAAAAACCAGCCCTATACATTTACCCGCCTACTGAGTGTTCGGGAAACGAAGAAGCTGTTCTCCGGATCTAGAGGGTTCGAGGCCGAAGTCGTTTTCCCGACCATTCCGGAACAAGAGCTCTCGGGCTTCAAATCCGCCAAAAAGAGGCTCGCACTTATATACAACTGGATGGTTGGAATACCGCTGGTAAAACTCTTTCTGCCTTTTTTCGGTGCCTATTATCGTGTGTCGGGAAATATCAAAAATTGACACTCAACTGACGATCGCCTGCATTTCTGTTGTCGGGGGAGCCGCTTTGCAGCATTGTGTACGCTCGATAGCCACTACCGGCCTGCCGGGATTGATTGTCGCGGATTCCGAAGCCATTACGCCGGAAATCAGAGACATCATCGAGAGCAGTGCCTTCGAATTCATAGATGGCAGCGGATGCAGTGTGCCGATGAAACGTGCGCTGGCTGTCAAGCATTCTACATCCGAATGGATAGCGCTAGTTGAGGATACCTGTACGCTTGACGATACCTGGCTTTCCGGCTGTGAAGCTGTCCTGGCTTTGAACGGTGCCAGCGGTGCATCAGGCCCTGTCAATCTGGGCAGCCACCTGGACAGACGGGCTCGCGCCCTGTATTGCTCGGATTACGGGCCCTTCTTCCCGTCCAATCGCGAGGCCTCCCCAAATGACGATTACGCAAGCGTGGTATCGGTAGACACCCTGCCAGGAGTAAATCTGCTCTACCACCGTGGCACGTTAATTGGGTACATGAATGATGAGGGGTTGATCGAATCCGAAGTCAATCGCCGAATGCGGGAAAACGGACATACCCTTTATATCCATAAGGACCTCAGTGTGACACTGCGATATGCAGATACAGCCGGAGCCTCTTTCAGGTCACGCTTCAACCACGGGCGGCTCTACGGCGGCCTGCAATCACGCAACCTCAGCGTCACCGCGCGGCTGGGGCGGGGCCTGGCCTGCTTGCTGTTACCCGTTGTCTTGTCCCTCCGTTCGCTGCGGGCGCTGGCAGGCACCCGTGAACATATCGCCAGCACAGCTCCGTGGATCCTGATGTTCGAAACCGTCTGGAGCTGCGGCGAGTGCACCGGCTATATTCTAGGCAGTGGTGACAGCCTGGCGGACTGGAAATAATGTTATTGATCGATAAGATACGGACATCGCGACCAGTTAATGCGATCGCCACATGGATAGATCAGCCCGTAGCGGTTCCCCTGGCTATTCTGGCCCTGACAGTTTTTTACCTTCTAACCCTGGTGCAAGGACAGAACTGGAGCGGCGATTTCAGCCTCTATATCCTTCATGCCCAAAACCTGGTGGAGGGCAGACACTATCTCGATACCGGCTACCTGTTGAATCCGGTTTCACAGTTTGTTGGACCTTACGGTTATCCCCCCGTTTTCCCGTTACTACTCGCCCCGGTATATGCCTTTTTCGGCTTTGATCTGGAAGCCATGAAGTGGGTTGGGGTTCTCTCATTTAGTGTCTCATTATGGCTCGCGGCCAGGATATTCGAGCTCCGTCTCCGCCGACACTTTGTTTTCTTCCTTGTACTCGTTGTCGGCCTTAACCCGCTGCTTTGGGAGCTTACCAACCTTATTCGGGCAGATTTCACCTTCATGGTGTTCTGTTATCTGTCGCTTTTCCTGATGCTGCATTTCCACTCTGCGGACCAAAACAGGGCCCGGGCAGCCAGCAGGCAACTATCGGTAAGCTTCCTGATTGGCCTGTCCATGTATCTGGCCTATGGCACCCGTGAAATCGGCATTGTTCTGCCACTCACCCTGCTGACCTACGACATTGTGTGCCGGCGCCGGATTTCGTTCATAAGCATCGGCGCGCTGGGCATCTTCGCTCTGCTTGCCTGGTTGCAAAACCTCTGGTTTTCAGCCTCATTTATCCCCGAGTATTTTCATGAGAACCTGAGCCACCTGACTGAGAGCCAGTCCTCGTCTGCCGACCTGAACCACCTGAACTTCGTGGACCTCAACCCGCGAAATATTCTGGATCGGATTATCGGTTATCGATGGGCCTTACAGGGCTTCTGGCCGACCTCGCCGACTGCCCTCATCAACACACTGAATGAACTTCTGTTCAATGTATTCAGCCTGCTTGCGGTTGGTGGCTATCTTATGTCGCTGATCCGCAGGATAACTGTCGCGGAAATCTTTCTTGCCGGTTATATCGCGGTGCTGTTGCTCTTCGGCGCGCCTCCTACTGTGCGCTACCTGATCCCTATCCTTCCGTTTTTCCTGTATTACGGATTTCTTTTTTGCCAGGAGATGATTTTCCCTCGCCTGCCGAGGCTGAAATACCTGCTGGCTTGCGGGTATGCGCTGCTTCTGGTGGTTATCAGCGTACCGATCATGACCACCATGAAATATCCACAGTTAGAACAAGGGATTACTCATTCCGGTGCACAAGCCATGTTCCGGTTTGTCAGAGAAGAAACCGCACCAGACGACATCATTGTTTTTATCAAACCCAGGATTATGGCATTGATGGCTGGCCGCGACAGCGCAACGTGGCCATCCAGGGCGTACAGTGGCCCTGTGGCCACGAACCATTTTTTTGAAGCGGTGAGAGCCGACTACTACGTCGACATGAACCTTGCTACCTGGATGCTTCCACTTACTGATTCGGAGCCACCAAGTGACTGTTTCAAATCAACCTTCAAAAACGAATACTTCGTTATTTACCGCTACGACAAACAATTCTGTCCGCAGCCGGAGTGAATAATCTGCCTCAGTCAGATGCCTTAACCCATCCGTTGCGCCAGACGCGAGGATAATTGTGCGAATCTGCATGGTGACCACCTTCTATCCGCCCTACAACTTTGGTGGGGACGGCATCTTCGTCCGTGAACTGGCCCTTGCCCTGGCCAGACTTGGACACTATGTGCGTGTTATTCACTGTGAGGATGCATACCGGCTCGGTGCGAATCCGAGTGATCCGGGGCTTCCCCGGCGATACAACGATCAGGGCGTCGAAGTATGCCGGCTAAAAAGTCCCCTGGGATCGTTGTCGCCGTTGCTGACCCAGCAACTCGGGCATCCCGCCTTGAAAACCAGCGCCCTTGTGGAGCTTCTCAAGGACGATTTTGATGTCATCAATTATCACAATATTTCGTTGATTGGGGGCCCTGCCGTGCTCTCCCTCGGTAAGGCCGCGTTAAAGCTCTATACCCTGCATGAGCACTGGCTTGTGTGTGCGACCCACATATTCTGGAAGAATGGCGCCAAACGATGCGACACCCGCCAGTGTCTGCGATGCTCCCTACGCTCGGGGATACCGCCCCAGATCTGGCGATACACAGGCCTGACGCAGCGCCATCTCGAAAAGATCGATTGCCTGATAACGCCCAGTCGGTTTACGGCGGACCAGCACCAGCAGTTTTTTCCCGATGTGCCGACCCGGAGAATCCCACTTTATTCACGTCTGGAACCCTCTGAGGAAATGATTGGTACATGGAACCATCAGGAAACTCCCTGCTTCGTCTACAGCGGCCGGATCACTGCCTCCAAGGGCGTGGAATCCATACTTGAAACATTCACGGCCCTGGGCGATTACGAGTTGGTGCTTGCGGGTGAAGGTGATGCCCTGCCGCGACTAAAAGAACGTTTCGCTCATTATCCCAATATACGCTTTGTCGGCCGGCTTGATGAAACCTCTCTTGTTCAGCTCTATAGCAGTGCCACGGCACTCCTCTTCCCGTCTATTGCGCCCGAAACATTTGGCTTGACGGCGGTTGAAGCCATGGCCTGTGGCACGCCGGCCATTGTCCGTGATGCCGGAGGCTGCGCGGAAATCATCGAAACCACCAACGCTGGTTTTGTGTATCGGCAGTCCAGTGAGCTTCCTGCTCTATTGCACCGGATTGTCCGTGAGCCGGGTTTGCGTCAACGGTTATCAGAGCTGGCACTGAGCGGAACCCGGAAATTCTACACTCGCCAGCGATATATGGATGATTATCTGGCCTTGATAGATGAATTGCACGGATGCCGGCAGGCAACAGGCGACCGACACCTGACGACACCTGAGGGCCAGAACCAATGAAGGGCCGCCCAAGTGCATCCGATCCCTTGCTGATGATTGCCATCGCGTCCAGTCCACAGGCGGATCATGTCAGCCTTCGTGAAAACCTGGCGAGCGCCGGATTGCTGAATCAGCCCGATATCAAAGTATGCATTGCAGTGTCAGACGAGCAATCTACGCCGTTCGCTGAAGACAAAGTGTCATGCTTCCGGTTTTCCGGCCACACGCCTTTCTTTGACCAGTACGCAGCCATCATCCAACAGACCGGAAGCCGCTACATTGCGCTGCTGGACGCGACCTGCCCTCCGGCAGACGGATGGCTTCGCGCAGCGCGCCAGATGATGCAGGACGAGACGCCCGTGTTCTATGGCCCGGTCAACAGTGGCTGGCCTGAAAAGGACTCCCGCAACACCGGCTACCTGATCGAATATGCCCAATTCAGAAGGCCCGTCGACCCGGAATTACCGGAATACCCGGGCAACAATATTGTCTTTCAGCGTGAGTTGCTTGAGGCAGTCTCTCTTGTAGGCGCAGGATTTCAGAAGACCTTTTTCCTCCGCCAGGTCAAGGAAAAGCTTGGCATTACCCCAAGCGCATGTAACGGAATGATTGTCACCTATCGCAAGCAATACGACTGGAATTATTACCTTCGCCGGCGCTATTGCCATGGCCGCCTTTATGGAGCAAGTCACGCGGAAGTATTGGGATCTCGCCGATATCTCTATGCGGCGGGAATACTCATACTCCCTATGCTCAGATATAGTCGTATACTGCTGGCTGCAAAGCGTGCGCCAGCGCTCTACCGTTCGGTGCTGCGTTTTTCAATGTCCATACTGGTTTCCGAGTGCGCCTGGTCTTTGGGAGAGTGCTCAGGTTACATCGCTGGCCCCCCGGAAGACGGCCTATTTCTGGATTAGAGACAACAAGGAGAAGTTTCACAGTGACTCAACTGCACAATGAAAAGGACAACCAGGTTACTTATTCGGTGGTGATTGGCCGGGTGAGCACGGAAGACGACGACCGAATTCTGGAAACTTTGGAGTCACTCTATAACCAGGAAGAAGACCACTCAGTGGAGGTGCTGCTCGCCGACCGTATCAACGATCATGTCTCACAGCGTATCAAAAATGATTTTCCCGACACCAGAATCATCGAATGCTCGCCCAATACCGATCTGCCCACCATGCGCACGATGGCCACAAAGCAGGCATCGGGTGAGTTTGTGCTGGTGACAGAGGACCACTGCGTGCCTCCCCGCGATTGGTTAAAGCAGTTTACCCGGGCATTTGCCGAACACCCCGAGGCTTCTGCGATTGGCGGCAGCGTAGTGAATGGCGTGACGGATACAGGCCTGGACTGGGCTACCTTCCTGTGTGAATACGCGCCTATGTCCCCGCCAATTGAAAGCGGCCCCACTCCCAACCTGGCAGGCATGAACGTCGCTTACCGGAGAGAGATTTTCAAGAATGTTGACGAGCAGGTACTGACCTCAGGCTTCTGGGAGACCACGTTACACCCGTTGTTGCACAAACAGGGCCATACTCTTATTGCAGACGACAACGTGCGAATTTTTCACTGCAAAAAGTTCAGTCTGGGCCTGTTTCTGAGGCAGCGATTCGTCTATTCAAGATACTATGCGGGCATCCGTTTTACGCCTCAGCAGAAAGCGAAACGGTTGATGTACGCAATGGCATCCGTCGCGCTGCCACCACTGTTAACCTTCCGGTTTTTTCAGAATGCACGCCATAAGGCCAGTGTACGCTCTCACCTCGCCAAAGCCGCACCCTATCTGGTGTTGTTTTATCTGGTCTGGGGTATCGGAGAAGCCTGGGGTTATCTATTCGGACCACGGGATGCACTGCAGGAAATCGAATAGCAGCCCGGGAGGGCTTACCGGGGCCGCACTCAACTGCCTTTGCTTTACATTACAGGGTCGGATTCTCGGTTAAAAGCTCATCAAAGTAAGCGATGGTCTTGATCAACCCTTCTTTTAATTCAATGGTTGGCTGCCAGCCCAACTCGGCTTTCGCTTTGGAGATATCCGGGCAGCGTTGCTTGGGATCGTCTTGAGGGAGTGGCTGATATTCTATTTGAGATTTCGAGCCAATTAGCTCAATGACCTGCTCAGCCAGCTGTTTGATTGTAAATTCATTCGGGTTACCCAGATTCGTCGGACCAATGATGTTGTCCGGCGTGCGCATCATCCTGACGAAACCGTCGATCAAATCATCACAATAACAAAATGATCGAGTTTGGCTGCCATCGCCGTAGATGCTGATCGCCTCATTTCTCAACGCCTGCATAATGAAGTTGGAGACCACTCGCCCATCATGGGGATGCATGCGAGGACCGTAGGTATTAAATATGCGAACGATCTTGATGCCCAACTGATGTTGTTTCCGGTAATCCATGAATAGCGTTTCAGCACAACGCTTACCCTCGTCATAGCATGACCGCGGACCGATTGGATTTACATTGCCCCAGTAGTCCTCTGTTTGCGGGTGCACCGTGGGGTCGCCATAGACCTCACTGGTAGACGCTTGCAAAATTTTGGCACCAATACGCTTGGCCAGGCCGAGCATATTGGTACTGCCGTTCACATTGACCTTGGTGGTCTGCGTCGGATGCCTCTGATAGTGCACCGGACTGGCAGGGCACGCGAGGTTATAGATCTCATCGGCCTCCAGGTACAAGGAGAAGCAGATGTCATGACGGACAACCTCAAAATAGGGGTTATCCAACAAATGGACAATATTTCGCTTCTGTCCCGTGAAAAAGTTGTCGACGCATATGACTTCATTGCCTTCTTTAAGCAGACGCTCACAAAGATGACTGCCTAGAAACCCTGCTCCACCCGTTACGATGACCCTGTTCTTCATATTCCCTGCCTGCTCGTTTGATCCCTGTTACGCAGCTGAACTCCGCTGCCACGTCCGATTCTCGCCTAGCCACGGCGATTCAGGATTTTAACCTGATGGTCCCTGTCACTATCATAGACTGCATTGGGTATAGCGATACTGCGAAGACCATCCTGCGCAGTGGCAATCGCACCTGCTGCTCCCCCATTTGCCAGGCTGACGAAGTCATGGAACTCCTCCACAAACGTCTGCACAACCGTTGACTGCCAGCCCTTGAACTTTTCCCGGAAAATGGCGGGTATGTAGAAGTTCTGCTTCTTACGGGGCTGGCCTCCGGGCTTATCCATCGTGATGATGGTCGAACTCATGGGCGCGTAATAGGCTCGAGCCATGCCCAGATCGCCGTAGGCCTCTACGTAGAAGTGGTACCCTTTCCATTCAGTCCAACTGCTGTGGAGGCTTCCAATAATGCCGGACTGGCTGCGCAGCTGGACGAAGGCGTTGTCCTCGGTGCGGTCAAGTTTCCAGGTTTCTGTACTGATCATACCGGATACGTCATCAATTCTGTCGTCCATCAGGTAACAGATCAGGTCCAGGGTATGGATGCCGTTATCCATCAGGGTGCCACCACCCATCTTGTCCTTGTCATACATCCAGGGAGATTTGAATTCCGAGAGGCCAGTATGGCCTGCATAACCTTTCACATAGCGTAACTGGCCCAGAACTCCGCTTTGGATGGCCGACTTCACTTCCTTGATGGCCGCGAAATACCGATGGTTAAATCCAACCGTCAGGATCTTCCCACAACGCTCGGCCGTTTCAACCATCTGCTCACACTCCGCGAGCGAGCTGGCCATTGGTTTTTCCACGATGACATGTTTGCCGTTCTCGAGCGCCGTCAGTGCAAGGTCTTTGTGAAAGTGGGTCGGTGTCGAAATGATAACCGCGTCGCAGGCGTCTGATTGGAGGAGCTGCTCAGCATCTTTAAACACAGTGACATGCCCGGGCAGCCTGGCCAGCAAGGCTGAATCAAGGTCGAATGCCGCTGTCAGTTTGCACTCAGTGGATACTTCAAGCGCCTGTTTGCGCACATCTCCAATACCGCCCAGCCCTATAAGTCCAAAGCGCATCATGTCTGATCAACTCCCTTTGATTCCATTGAGTATGGTGATTTCCACAAAATCATCTCGAACGCCGGCCCGACCCAAATCAGGATCTGCCGTATCAGTGGCAGACGGGCGAGCAAGATGTAGGTCCTAATCAGCAGCCGGTCGGATGCCGGGTAACTTTCTTCATCATCCATGACTATCATTCGCGGCGATAGCATGTGGGCGTTCAGCCCGATTTTCTTAGCATATCGGATGATGCGCCCCGGTGATATCAGGTTGATAAAGCGCAATGAGTCGACACCTCTCAAATACGTAACGAGCCGGCGGCGCAGGCTTTCGGGAAAATAACCGATTGCCCACAGCCTGGTGCTGGGATGGGGGCCAAGGCAGAATTTATTGCTGCCAGCAAGCCATAGCTTACCCTCTGTTTTCAGAAGCCGCCCCAGCACGATCAATGTCCTGTCTACCGAATAGACGTTTTCCAGAAGATCGGTTGCGACGATTTTTGAGAAATACCGGTCCGGAAATGGCGAAGCCTCGACGTCTGCACACACCAGGGTGGCCGTTACCCCCTGCTCCCTCAACCGCTGCTGACAAATGATCAGCCAACGCAACGCTATATCCATTCCGTAGATGTGAGAGCATTTTTCAGCGGCTGCAATCAGAGCACCGCCGGTACCACAGCCTACGTCCAGTATTACATCGTCGGCAGCGATGCCCAACCGTTCCAGACTGCGCCGGGCCTGACCTGGGCCATTGTAATGATAGGCTTTGTAGCGGGCCGCAAGGACTGGCGGAACATCGTCGGTGATCTCGTAGTAGTAATCCAGCATGGTGGAAAAGTTCTGCTCGGTTTCCGTCGCCAGACGTATCGCTTTAGCGCGTTCCTCTTCAAGACTGAGATACCGATCGGATCTGAGGCGAAAATCAGCAATCCCGAAAATAATCGGGTACTCCTTCGCGCAACCAGCGCATGTATAGCTATCTGGCTGCTTTGAAACGCTGTGTCGGCATTGAGGACACACGAATGGGCCGTCATCCCTGGTATTGGGTCCATCGCTTTCTGGCATCACTATCACTACCCATCTCCGGGACAATGTTCAAATGGCTGCTAGGCCCAGTGCTCCGCAAAAGGAACAGGCTCGCCCTGCTCGCTGGAGGTATACGCCGCCAGCATCAGTGCCAACGTCTTGATATTATCCTGGGCACTACAGGCCGGAACCGTGCCATTGTCTATCGCGTCGATAAGGTTTTTCAGGAGCTTGCTGGTGGCATTGGCAAAGATATCGAGCGGGTCACTGGCAATTTTCCTGGCCTTCTCGCCATTGTATTGAAGCGCCCTACCGCCCAATGAAATATCAAAGTCCACAAAGGGTTTTCGATCACCCCCGCGAATTCCGGCAGTAAACTGAACATTGCCACCAAACTCTGTTTCGATTGAGGCCTTGGTGCCATCCAGTCGCAAATCCAGGTACCGGTGCCTGCCTCTGGTTAGCCGATCCAGCGTGATCTGCGCGGTACGCCCTCCCGGGAACTCCAGCTGGATCAGGTTCAGATAATCCGGCCCCGTCGGATTGGAAGGTTTGGGCATCCTCGCGCTTATGCGCACTGGCTCCTCACCAAAGAAATAGCGGCACAGGTCCAGTACGTGGATACCAAATTCCTTGCAGGTGCGCTGAGGGTCATTTCCGCGCCATCCTGCCTCTGTTTTTTCATTCACGTAAAAATTCTGCTGGGCGTTGATAAACAGCAAATCGCCAAATTCCGGGCTGCCAATTTTCTCTTTTGCTGCCTCGTATATATTCATGAAGCGAAATTCGTTGTTAACCACGATCCAGCGCTTCTGTTTTTCCGCCAGATCGATTAACTGGCGGGCCTCATCCAACGTTGTCGTAAACGGTTTCTCACAAAAAATATGGCAACCGTGCAGTAGCCCCTGCTCTGCCAGATCAAAATGAAACTGGGTGGGGCTGGCGATGGCCAGAATGTCAGGTTTGGTCTGATCCAGCAGGCTTTTGACATCCGGGAAGACCGGGAACGAAAACTCGCCTGCATTTGATGAAGGTTCTACGGCTGGGTCGTGGCCGCCAACAAGTTCAAGGTTGGCCATTTTTTTATAGGCCGGTAAATGGATGCTTTTCGCCGCTGCACCTAATCCCACCAGTGCGATTGTTTTAAGATTCGAGGTCATGTATCTGATTCACTGCAGTTGGCGACTTTGGAACGCTCCGGCCAGATGACCAGAGCGTTCATGGCGAAATGAGCCAGTTTAGCCTGACACAGTGTAATGAGGTTAGCTGTCAGGGCGACAAATTGAAATATGACATCATGCCCTGATCCCCATGCTCACTGATGTGGCAGTGGAAGACCCATCCACCAGGAGCCCCAGGTGCGGGCACCTTGCCGACCGCAGTCATCTCCTGGTCGGAACGCACAAGACCGAGCGGTGAAGCTGCGCGGGCATTGTCATCGAACTGAACCGCGAGTCGCGTGATAGTCCAGCTCCGCCCAAGGGCACCAGGCCTGCCAGGAAGCCGAATCGTGTCCTTGTTTTCCAGTGGGTACGATATTGTCTTGATGCTCGATGGTGTGCCGCTGGCTGCATCTCCAAGATTCACAATCAGCGTTTCGATTGGCTGGAAGAAGAAGCCATGTGCATGGAAAGGATGAACCGCACCTGTAAAGTTGATCACCTCCCAGTAGCGGGTATCACCGATCTTCGCAGAAAGCGCAGAACTGTCGTTCACGGCCGGAAAAGGCCGTGGCATGAACGGGGGCGGACCAACCATTCCGCCTACGACTGCGCCACCGGCTGAGGCAGCCGCCGCCGTCTTGGCCCGAATTGCAACCAACAGCCCGTCGCGATTCTGAACCGCCGCAAAGAAGCGAACCCTCCCGTCTGGCGCAAGGGGAGTGTGACCGAAAAAAACCGGAAGCGCATCGTCAGGTTCAGTGACATCAACCGAGTCACGAATATCCACAAGCGGGCTATGAGTTGAGCGAGGGAGTACCGAAGGAGGTGACCAGGCCTCTCCGTGGGGGTCATGCCCTACCAGTTTGATTCGCATTATCTCGATCGGTGGGCGCTGCCCATCAAACTCATCGTCTCCCAGCCCGGTGACATTTCCGAATTCATCCGTGAAGATACTGTGCCGACCGCGAGCAATGTCGTGCCATTCCAGATAAAGCTTGTCGCCATGAGCACCGGAAGGCACGAAAACAACGTCCGCGCGCTCAGCCGGTGATAGCAGAATTCCATTCCCTGGGTTGGAGTCCGGGAATGTCTCGATGGGGGGGGCAGCAATCGGTTCATTCAGCAAACCGCCGTCTCCGCCAATTCGGTAAATGGTGTGCCCAGGGATAGAGAGACGCATGAAGCGCCCATTTGCGACGTTAATGATACGCCAACGCTGAGGAATTCCACGACGCAGCTTCACCGTTGGCATCTCATGACCGTTGACGAGAATCACATTACCCTCGCGTCCATTCATGACTTGTTCGGAAATCGCCGATGGGGTCAGCGTACGTGAGCCTGGGTCAAGCTCAAGCTCCTCAGTGGCAAACGCTCGTGGCTGGTTTTTCTTGCCCAGGAGCATGTCGTCCAGCATCAACGTCATTTCCATCTCCCGGTAGATTCCCAGGATTTCGAGCATGTCGTCTTCTTCCGGATCCCGAAACACCAGCGGCCCGGCCATACCCAGATCCACCTGCTCATTGGTGCGAAAATGCGGGTGATACCAATGGGTGGCTGCGTTGAGTACCTTGAATTCATAGGTAAACGTTTCGCCCGGCTGTACACCAAGCTGTGAGAGATTACTTCCGTCCATATCTGCTGGTAACTCAACTCCATGCCAGTGAATACTGGTCTCGACGGGGAGCTGATTCGACAAGTGAACAATGAGGGTATCCCCAACATTCGCCTCGATGCGTGGCCCTGGAACCTGCCCGTTGAATGCCCAAACGCGAGTTGGGGGGCCATCTTTTCTCAGGGATAGATATGTTTCAGCCGCCACCAAGTAAACCTCTACAACACGCGGGCGATGGGGCATTCTATGCTGTCGGTGATGGTCCCACGACGAGGGGTTCCGATGACTTCTGCGCCCTGCATCTGCAGAGCCAATAATTCCGGCGCCAGCCAGGGCCATCGCGCTATTTATGAGGAACTTTCTCCTGGTGACTCTTACGAGACGACTGCTCGTTAAACTGTCCTTTTTCATTTGACACCTCATATTGGCGGTACAAACCCACTTGTTTCGGAATACGGCGTATCGACTCGCTCCGCAGGCCAGAAATACGGACCCATTGAAAATCCACAGAAACGCTGCGCTAAATGACTTTGCAAGAAAAAGGCCAGAATCTAGGTGCTTGAATAGCCGCGAGTCTTTGGGTATCTATGCTGTACGGAATACGTTGAGCGTCTATAGATGTAAAAAATACCGACACAGGATTGGGACCGACAAACCAGAGTTTTTCGTGCATGATCGGAACCTAACCCTCGGTGCGCTACCTTCCGGAACAATGTGGGCAACAATGTGAGCAACGGAGTATGCAAACAGAAGCACAACTGACGGTGGCCATCGTGGGCGCTGGCCTCATGGGCCATTGGCATGCGCATGCAGCTCGTAAAAACGATGCCATCATCACCGCAGTCATCGACCCAAATGCCGAAGCTGCGAACGCGCTTGTTGGCCGCTATGGCGGTCATGCCTTTGCTGATTTCGAACGAGCATTGGCGCAGGCTCACTTCGACGTGGTGCATATCTGCACACCGCTCAAAACCCACGTGTCACTTGCCAGACAAGCGCTGATGGCCGAGAAACACGTCATTGTAGAAAAGCCAGTGGCGCCTTCGCGCACTGAGGTATCTGATTTACAGGATCTGGCCGCAAGCAAGAATCTTTTGCTATGCCCCGTGCATCAATTTGCTTTTCAGCAGGGCGTAGCTTCAGTTCGGGATGAGCTGGCCCGCCGAACCAGCGGTCCATTAGCGGTGAGTTTTGATTTCGCCTCTGCTGGAGGCACGGGACACCAGACGCATGAGCTTGACCAGATTCTGGTAGAGATTCTGCCTCATCCCTTGTCTATTCTTTCTGAAGTCTGGCCAGAGGCGCCGCTGGAGCGGGAATCCTGGTTCGTAGACAATCCCCAGCCTGGGGAGCTTTTTACCTACAGCCAGCATCAAGGATTTCCAGTCGCGATCAAACTAAGCCTCAATGCCCGGCCAACCCACTGTTCAATGACCATTTACCACGAACAGGGCGCAATTCATCTCAATCTGTTTCATGGTTTCGCCGTTTTCGAGTCGCCGACCGTGTCCCGGTTTCGAAAAATCGTCTCACCCTTCGCACTGTCTCTGAATACACTCATGGCGGCAAGCGGCAACCTTTTAAGACGCGCTCTCAACCGCGAACCTGCCTATCCGGGCCTGCGAACTTTGATTTATCGGTGTTATCAGGCCGTCAAACAATCGACGCCAGGACCGATTTCGCGTGAAAACACGCTTGCAGTCGCTACTATTACCGAATTGGTCAAAGGTAAGCTGTCAGCTGCCGCAACGACACAAATGGAGCATTGGCGTCAATGAATATAGGGATAGATGCAACCTGCTGGTGGAACCAGAGGGGCTTTGGCCGAATGGCCCGCGAGCTTTTGTCAGCGATGTTCGCCCTGGATTCCGAGCACATGTTTTATTTATTCATTGATCAGGCGCCGACTGAGTCAATGAACCTTCCGAACGTGGAAATTATTCAGGTATTCCCAGACCGCCCAGCCACCGCAGCCGCGATCGCCAATTCCAGTCGTTCATTGAAGGATATGGTGCAGCTTTACAAAGCGGTGTCGGGCTCACCCATCGACCTGATGTTTTTCCCGGCCGTTTATTCGTGGTTTCCGATACCGAAGAAGATACCCGCGGTCGTGACGCTGCACGATGCCATTGCCGAGCACTTCCCAGAGATGATATTTCCTGACTGGAAAGGCCGGTTGTTCTGGACATTAAAGGTGAAATTGGCACTGTGGCAATGCAAACGGGTAATGACTGTGTCAAACGCCGCCAAAGCAGAGATCAAACAGTATCTGGGGGTAAACGGTGATTTGATTGATGTCATCAGCGAAGCCCCCAACGAACTGTTTTGCCAGTCCGACAACGCCGCGGCCGGCCAGGAACTCAGGCAACGTATTGGGATACCACCGGAGGGCCGGCTAATCGTTTACGTTGGGGGGCTGGCGCCCCATAAAAACCTGCATGGTTTTCTGGAAGGGTTTGCGCGGGCCAGGGCCAAGCAGCGAATAGATGATGTTCATGTGGTGTTGGTAGGCGACTATGATGGAGCCGGATTTCACTCCAATTCTGGTGATCTGCAACAATTTGCCAATGATGAACGAATAAAGGGGCTCGTCCATTTCACCGGCTTCATCTCAGATGAGGACTTGCTCATTCTCTACAATGACGCCATGGCGGCCGCCATGCCCTCGTTTTCCGAGGGGTTCGGCCTACCCGCAGTCGAGGCCATGGCTTGTGGAACGCCCATCCTCTCCAGCGACCAGGGCTCACTGCCCGAGGTGGTCGGAGAAGCCGGCGTATTCTTCGACCCTTATGATGTGGACTCAATCAGCGAAGCGATATTGAAAATGTCGACCGATCGCGAACTCAGGCATCAGCTATCGACCATCGCCATTGCACGGGCGCAGAGCTTCACCTGGGAGCGAGCTGCCAAGCTTGCACTCGGCTATCTGGAGGCGGCAGCACAGGGAGTTAAGGTACGCCATGGATAATCATGCAGACACTCAGCCGTCCGAGCATCACTACGACCTGACCGTGATCATTGCGGAAGAAATGGCTTCAGCCAATCTTGGCCTTATTTTCAGTACCTTGCGGCCATCAGACTACCCTGCGGTCGAGTTTCTTGTTTGCAGCGGAAGCGACCGCACACTGCTTGCTGACGTTCCGGAAAAACCCAATGTCCGTATCGTTACCGCACAATCTGATAACAGAATTCCTTTGCTGTGGGCGGACGGAATTCGGGCGGCCACAGCGCATAAAATTGCGTTGACCACGGCCCATTGCGTTCCCACGAACGATTGGCTTGACCGCTTACTGGCATACCCGATGGATGGAAACCAGGTTGCCGTTGGGGGCGCGATTGAAAATGCTGAAAACGATACCAGAATCGGCGGTGTCATCTACCTGTTAAGGTATGTTCGCTACACCGGTGCCCGACCAAGCGGGCCGGCTCGGGATTTGGCTGCAGACAATGCGCTGTATCGCAAAGCAGACATACTGGCCCATGAAGATTTACTCAAGATTGGCTTCTGGGAACCTTCCTTTCATGAGCGTTTCCTGGCCGAGGGCAAATCCCTGGAATTTGATAACCAATTGGTTGTCGTGCATCACAACTGTTACACCGCAAAACAGTTTGTTCGCCAACGGTACAGCCACGGAATCGAATTTGGTGCAGCGCGGGCAAGAACCATGACTGGTCCCAGACGATTGATGATGATCGCCCTGGCGCCACTTATCCCGGTGGTGTTTACGCGAAAGATCATGGCCTCCGCTCGTCAGGATAACCGGTTTAACCTGGGCCTGAACCGGGAGATGGGCTGGCTGCTGGTGTTCGTATTGGCCTGGTCGGCGGGTGAAGCCGTTGGCTATATTAGAAAGTGATGCTGGACGTGTGCAAAAAGGGAATTTTCAAAAAGGAATCGTCAGAATGACTAACCAGGAACGTGCAACAGAGAACAAAATGCCGCTTACCATCAGTGTCATTATGCCCGTCTATAACGGCATTGAGTTTATCAAGCAGAGCCTGCCACCTTTGGTGGCCATGCGCGACCGGGGTGAAGTGCTTGAAGTTCTTGTTGTGGATGACACCTCCAGCGATGACACCCCGGGGGTTGCCCGTAGCCTCGGCGCTACCGTCATGCCCTCTGGCGGACGTCTCGGCCCGGGTGCTGCCCGCAATATCGCGGCGAAAGAGGCTAAAGGCACAATTCTCTGGTTTATAGACGCTGACGTAGTGGTCCATGAAGATGCCGCCAGGGTAATGCTTGAGGGGTTTGATGATCCCGATGTGGTGGGCGTATTTGGTTCTTATGACGACAGGCCGCCGGCACAGAACTTCCTGTCTCAATACAAAAACCTGGTTCACCACTATTACCATCAGCGCGCCAGAAAAGAAGCTTCGACCTTCTGGTCAGGGTGTGGCGCAATTCGAAAAGAAGCGTTTCTTCAACAAGGCGGCTTTGATATTGAAATGTTTAACCGGCCCTCGATTGAAGACATTGAGCTGGGCTATCGGCTGATTGAAGCCGGAGGCAAGCTTTTGCTGATGACTGACCTTCAGTGCACGCACCTCAAGGAATGGCGATTTGTAAATCTGGTTCATACCGAGGTGTTTTGCCGGGCAATACCCTGGGCACGATTAATGCTGCGCCGTGGCGGCCTGGATAATGACCTGAATGTTGGTGTGAGTGAACGGATAAAAGCACTGCTTGCTGGTTTGTTGGTTCTCACTGCACTCCTTGCTCTTGGAGGCATGATATCATCGGTTTACACCTTGATAGTCGCGCTGGCGGTGATTTACGCCAATTGGGACCTCTTTAAACTGTTCCATAAACGCAAAGGGTTCTGGTTCGCTTTAAGAGGTCTGCTATTTCATCAGATCTATTATCTGTACAGCGCCAGTGCCTTTGCCTGGGCCCTGCTCGAAAACAAACTGGGAAGAAATGTTGCCTGACATCAGGCTACTGCGTGGCTTCCTTTTTAAACGGTACCCATATGAAGGCGATCCTCACTTTCCACAGCATTGACGACCGGGGCACTGTGCTCAGCTTCCCACCGGCAACCTTTGCCAGAATGATCGAAGAGATTCTGGAAGGTGGTGTCAAAATCTGCAGTCTGGACCAATTGCTCTGCCCGGAAACGGATAACGCGCTCACAATTACCTTTGATGACGGTATGCGATCTGTCTATGAGAATGCGCTTCCGATCCTGAAAGACGCGAATGTTCCATCTCACCTGTATCTCACAACGGGTGTTGTCGGCCGCACGAATAATTGGCCGACCCAACCCAGGGGCGCTCCTGCGTTCGATATGATGGATTGGCAGGAATTGGAAGCCTGTGTCGACGCTGGCATGAAGATCGAAAGTCACACCGTATCCCATCCCAATTTGTGCCGGCTTGACCGGCAACAGATTGAGGAAGAATGTGAAACTGCAGATTTGAGCATCGAAAAGCAATTTGGGCGTCGACCAGAGCATTTTGCCTATCCCTACGGAATATACGACGCTCGGGTTGCAGAAATTGTCGGCCAGAAATACCAGACCTGTGTGACGACTGCGCTATTGCCCATCGGGAAGAAACTCAAAGCTGCGGAGCTGCCCAGGTTAGACAGCTATTACCTGCAAAAACGTCGAGATTATCGTCACTTTTTCTCCCCTACTGCAAGTGGCTACTTGCGGCTACGTCATGGGTTGCGGGTTTTTCGGAGTATGTTTTGATGAAGTTTCTATGAATTGAGACTGCGTCCAAGTGTTCCCCGCTTTGTTTCCAGCCAAAACACAAAACTTATACCCAAGTTGGACACCCGCCACCCGTCGATACTTTTTGTCAAACTCTGTTAAACTACATGTCGTTTTGTTTGTTCTGGTAGTACCGAGAAGCAAGTACTCAGCGTCTCACTAGATCGCGGTAGAATTGCTACTATCACTGAACCCAGAAAGGTAATTGTCATGAGAAGTTTACTTCACGGTACGCCGAACAATGTGTTCGTTTCAGTTACAAGCGTAGTTGCGATGACTTTCAGTCTCGCCGCTGAGGCAGCACCCGCGATCTCATCATCGACGTCAGAAGCCTCTGCAGGCGGCAACACCACGATCACAATTCAAGGCTCTGGATTTGGTGAAAAAGCCAAAGCTGCCCCCGTTCTTTTCGACCAAGTGGATGCAAGCTATGAAAATGGTATACCCAATCTGAATTACCAAGCCCTTACCGACGGAACGACGGTTCCATCGGCAACCCAGGGACAACCATCTGTCTGGGCAGATGTTTCAAGCGGGGCCTGGGGTTCTGTCCCACCTAAAATAATATCGTCGCAAACTGCACGCCACGAAAATTCCAGCGAGCAATACCTTATGCCTGGCCAAAACTCGACGATTGCGAGACCCGTTGCATATGGGGGCGCCTCTGGCTGGGACACTCCTGTCGATAATACCCAACTTTATGTATCGTGGTGGTATAAGCCTAAATACGCCCCTCAGTGGTATTGGCGGGTATCGCCAACAAATCCGACCGGCGAATTCCAGAACGGAGAAACGCTCACCATCGGAGGAGTTGCTCAAGCTACATTTATCGGGATCGATTCCGAAGGCCAGATCAACTTGGTGTTCAAACAACAACCTAACAAGAATGAGCTGTTGGGTACTTTAATCCGCGGTGAAAGCTCTGGGGCTACGTCAATTTTCCCCGAAACATTTGTTGGCTCTGGTGGCTCCGGCTACGAAACACCCGGATCACAAAAGTATATAAGAGTTTGGGAAGATCCACAGGGCAAGGAAGGAATCCGATTTTCTTGGACACAAATGCATCAAACTCTAGGATCAGTCGTCAACTGGTCGACAGCACCGGTAATAGGTGGTGAATGGAATCACCTCGAGATGGAAATGGATACACAGAAGGGCTTAGTGCGGTTGTTCGTGAATTCCAAGCAATTAACTAGCTTCAATTTTGATCCATCTCTTGATTATCAAGGACGTTGGAGTCCAACTGTAGCAATGCTTGGTCTTAACGGTAAGGTTGGCAAGTTGCAGGAGAGCCAAGTAGACGACATATACATCGATAATTCTATTCAGCGCGTCATTTTAGGCAATGCCCCAACCATTGATCAAGTGACTCGCCATGAGAATCAGCGCCAATTAGAGTGGTCCAATAGCCGAATTAAGTTTCAATTGTATCAGGGAGCGATTGAAAACCTCGATTCAGCATATCTTTATGTATACGATTCAGATGGTCTCGTGAATTTCGAGGGTTATCCGATATGCTCAGACTGTAAAGAACCCCCAGCGAAGATTGATTTGTTTATTGAATAGACCATTGACCTCATACTAATTGAAATTTGATTAGTTTGGGCTAATCTCACAGGGCGATGTAAGTAGATTCCGATTATTTACGTGTTCGGGCTGATATCCAAGTTAGCGCGAATCCGATTAAGGGTTTCGTATGAGCGGTCGATCATCACCCTTCCCTTAAGGACACGGAGACCGCTCATTTCTTACGCTGCTCGATCCTCACAATAAGAACACGGAATGGACACCGCAGAGCTTCAATTAGCCCAAAGGTGCTCCCCGGACTTTTCATTTACTATCCATTAAAAGGAGATGGCTTAGGTTGGAGATCTTTATTGTTTACAAGGAAGACTATCCATGGGACGTGCGAGTAGAAAAACTAGCTATCTCACTTTGTGAAGCTAAAAATAAAGTAACGATAATATCCAGAAATCTGGACCAGCGACCGACTGTCGAATTGATTAATAACTTACAGATCTTTCGCATCCCTCGCACAAAAAATTTACCAAAAATGGTCCAAAAAATAATAAACCTACCACTTTGGTTTAATCCGATCTGGATCTATACAATCTTAAAGGCAATTAAAGGTTCGCCTAAGCCCATAATCATTGTTCGTGACCTGCCACTAATACGAGCCGCTACCTTTATCGCACGTTTCAGACCTGCAAAAGTTGTGTTCGACATGGCAGAAGTATACCCAGAAATGTACAAGTCCTTAGCGCAATACTCAGACAGGTCCTGGATTGAAAAGATTATCAAAAGCCCAAGAATCGCTACGCGATATGAAAGATCGGTGCTGCCGAATGTAGACCACACGATCGTGATGATCGAAGAGTCACGAAATAGACTCATTCGAATGGGCGTGCCCAGAAAAAAAATATCAATTGTCAGTAACACCCCACCAATAAACAAATACAATGGTAATACGCAACAACATTCAGAAGAAAACCTCAAAATTGTTTACGTCGGGTATTTAACCGAGCTAAGAGGTTTAGACCTACTAATTGAAGCCGTAGGCCACTTTATAAAAAAAGGACATGAGAAAAGTTCGATCCAAGTAGACATTGTTGGAAAAGGTGCCAGCAAGGAGAAACTGACTCAATTGACGAAAGAATTGAAAATCGAGGAGTCCGTACGAATACACGGATGGCTTCCGCAATCTGAGGTCGACGATCTGATGAAAAATGCCAACGTGGGCGCGCTTACCTACCGTGTTTGTGGCCACTGGAACCATACCATCCCCAATAAGATTTTTGACTATATGCTGGCGGGCCTTCCGGTACTGGCAACAGAGGTGCTGCCTATCCAGCGCATTATCAAAGAAACAGGCTGCGGCGTAGCCTGTCGGGATCTCGACCCGGCTGACATTGCGGAAAAACTCGAATATTTGCGAGATCCTGAAGTCCGCCAAGCTTTCGGAGAAAACGGCTACCGCGCCGTACAAAAAAAATACAACTGGGAAACAGATAAAAAGCGACTCATTGGAATCGTTAGCCCAGATTTCTTATAGTACCTCTGGGGGCTTCGCGCATAGCCATCAGTAACGCTAAGACTGTCCGCGTCACTGCCACCTATATTGGTGATTATTTAACCATTTTTCGGCATTCAGTATAAATCGCCAACTGGACAACTAGGCTGACAGAGGGGGTAACTGCAATTCTCCGCTATCGTTTTTAGTTAAAACTATAATTAAATGGCCGCCTTTCCCTCCTATGGGTTTTGCTATCAATTTTTCGCCAGGAACAATAAAACTCGACAGATACGTTAAAACTTTTCCTTTCTCGCTCGTAGGGTCGAGCACTCCAAAAGTCTTTGGAATGGCTATTTTCCGCTCTGCACATAATCGCCAACAAACTGCTTTGTCTTCGTATAGAATTTCATATTCCGCCTTTTGGACATCTTTTCTTAATCGGCTCCGTTGATGGCAGTCATAGTTAGATCCATAATAATACTTCCACTCGTTTCTCGATTTTTCCCATAGTCGATATGGATAATAGAAATCCGGAAACGTCCTTAAAACAAAAAAAATATACAAAAAGTCGAATGCTACTTTAAACTTTTCTTTTGGGCAATTTTTCCAATTTACTAAAAATAAGTAACAATATGGTAAAAATATAAATCTCTGAAATCTTCTGAGGTATGGAAAAATAATTTCTGAGGAGTGACGTATCGACGCCACTAGTAAAATATAAAAACGTTCAAAATTATCCCGACCATTTACTTCTCTAAGTTTCACAGTGCACGCTCACTCAAAGTTACGTTTGACAATTCTTAATTTTCCAGAACTTTCTCGACAAACTTTATCAACCCGTAAAAATGAATATTTTAAATTCTCATCAAATCTTTCACATAATTCCTTTTTCACCTGAGCGATTATTTGTCCATAATTTTCGCTTAAACATTTTATTGAAATAGTTATATTGAGATCCTTGCTCTGTACGATCTGAAAAGATTCTACGGAAAAGCCTGACTTTTTTAGGCCCTCAAATATATATATAAAAAATTCACCGTGGAACTTTTCACCCTTCGTATTGACTAAAATGTCATATTCGCGCCCAAGGACATTTCGAATAGTGGGCAGTTCTCGGCCACACCTACAAGTTTCATCGGACAGGGTGGCATAGTCTTTCAAGCGATAACGAATTAGTGGCATCGAATAATTGACCAGATCGGTAACAACAATTTCGCCTTCTTCACCCGGTCCAACTGGCCTTCCATCTTCTTTTAAGATTTCTACAACCATGTTTTCTACTGAAAGATGCAAAACTCCAAACTCACATTCATGAGCAATTGTTCCTATTTCTCCGCAGCCGTATTCATCGAAGACTCTACAATTGAATACATCCTCAATTTTTCGTCTATCTGGTTCAGTCAACGCCTCTGCCGTTGTAATAATAGCTTTCGGGACCACTAGCTCAGATTGGCCAGTTTTCTCGACATGATCCGCAAACTGGCGAATCATCGATACATAACCGTAGAAATAATCCGGCTTGAAATTGCTCAGTTCCGTAACGTAACTATCAAGCTCATTCGAAGTGAAAGAAAATGCCGAGAAACGTCTTCGATGCGCAATGAAATCAATAAGCTTTGCACGTCGTTTATCCTTTGAACTTGCAGGTACGCCCCAAAACCGAGCTTGCCGGTCGCCAATATCGACACCTGACCAACTATATCCTCGCCAAGTTGCTGCTAACTCATGTGCCATACCACGGTTGTCTTTACGAAGTGTCACAGGGGCGCCTGTCGATCCCCCGGTGGTTTTGAGGCGAGTAAAAAGCCCTGTCTTCGTGGAATAAAGTTGTTCTGAATGATCTCGAAGAAATTCCTTTTCCAAGAAAGGAAGATTCTTAAGCTGTTCAAGTGTTGTCAATGTCTGTTTCGGAAGCTCGGCGTAATGAGGAACCGTTTTTCTTGCGTGCTTCAGCAGCTTGTTTAAACGATCAAGCTGAATCTCCGAAATTTTCTCAATTGGGTAAAATTGTGATTTTTGCAAAGCTTTGAGATGCTTACCTACCCACTCTCCGCGCAATAATACGACTGGGTAATATACACAGTACTTGAACAGAAAATTGCTAATATCCAATGATATTCTCCAAGCATCCAATGCTTTTTCGTCTAAAATTTTGTTTCAGGATTGTTGTAAATCGCGAGCTTGTTTTAATTTTGGCGAATTCGATAGCCGTATAGGTTCACAGTAATCGTATTTGGATGAACTCACTTTCCACGCTATTAAGATGGTGCAAGAACCTTAGTGTAAAGCTCAAAGTAACGACCCGCCATCGTCTCGGATGAATAGTATTTACTTACCGTTTGATGTGCCCGTTCCGCTTTGTGAATCGAAAGCTCTTTGTCATCAAATGATTCTTTCATGGCGCTGGCAATTGTTACTGGTTCGATATCTCTCAACAATCCGCCGCACTCCCCGTCGCTCAGAACGACTGGCACGTCGCCGACAGCAGAAGCAACGACCGGAACATTTAATGACATAGCTTCAAGCAATGTGATCGGTAGTCCCTCCGTGGATGAAGGCATTACCAGTAGGTGAGAACGTACCATCAACGCAGGCACCTCATTGCAATATCCCGGCATAAGCACATCAGCCTCGATTCCGAAATCGCTCATCAGGTTCTCCAACTGTTCCCGGAGGCTCCCCTCACCAATGATCACGAGTCCTGAGTTTACGTGCTCCCTTTTGAAGAGGAAAAATGCTTTGATCAGCCTGTCAAACCCTTTTTCATGAGACAGCCTACCGACACCTATGATGATAGTATCGTGTTCGTCGACGAAAGACTTTAGCGGATCATGTAAGACTGATTGAGAGGCTTCTTGAAGTCCTGCCAAGTCAAGTCCGTTTGATATAACCTCTGTCGTATCGGGTAAATGACGGTTAGAGAACTCAAGCCTCATTGCCTCAGCAACCAAAGCTATTCCCCTCATCTTTTTTATTGCTAGGCGGTCAACGCACTCGTAGAACCACAATTTCGAAAAGCGCGGCGCATAAACGTAACCATGAAGCGTAGCAATCATTGGAATTTTTCTTACCCTCTCAGGGTAAATGCCAAGAAGGACGTTAAACTTGAATCCGTGCGAATGCAGGAGGTCATACCTATTTTTCTTCGCCCATCTCAATATTTTAAAGGATTCTTTTAGGTTCAGCCCTGGCTTCATGCGCCAGGGAATAACCGGCAAGCCTAGCCTCTTTGCTTCGGCCTCAATCGGTTTTTCAATGACATCTAGCTCTCCAGCACTCAATATCATTGGCTCAAGCCCAGTCTTTAACTGCTCCTTGACCAAGCTAAGCAGCATCTTCTCCGCACCATAGAGGCCACCACTGTCAATTAAGTGTAAAACTTTTAGGCCCATTCTTGCTTTTATCCCTTCCTTGGATTCCAGATAACCTTCTTCTCGCCCTTCAAAAACGCAACACAAGCCTTGTATGAAGCAATGTTCAGAAGCATGAAATAGTAAGGTATCGAATAGAGTGCGGAGAGGGATTCGCCCTCTTTTTCTTTTTTGTGGCCTTGCCAGGCGAGCAGAACAAAGCCGACATATCCGAGTGCTGCCAGGGTATAAATGCCGGCTTTCGGTGTCAGATAGAGCGCTGCCAATGCCAGGGTCGCCATGGGTACGAAGGCGCCGTATCGCAAAAATTTGTGGGAAATCATCTGCCAGGCGAACAGTGGGTCCCTGGCCGGGTTCATCAGGTGTTTCATGTCATTCAGTGCCCAAAGTGCACGCAGGCTTACCCGAACCCGCATGCTGAATTCGCTGGTGCCGTCGGTCAGGGCTTCTTCTTTCAGTAAGGCCTCGGGCTCATAAACCACTCGGTAGCCCTGCTCTACTACTTTCAGCGGTTGGACAAAATCCGGCAACTGGTCCGCACGCAGGGGTTGATAGAGTTGCTTGCGGATGGCGTCTATTCCGCCGTCGACGCCGACAACCGAACCAAGCCGTGTTTCCTGGCATCGCAGCCAGTTTTCGTACTTCATGTAGGCACTGCAGCCGTCGCCAACCAGCGAACCGTCCTGATGGACGTAGATCATTTTGCCGGTGACGTACCCCACGTTTGGGTCATTAAAGTTGCGAACCAGGCGGCTCACTGTGCTGGTATCCCACTGGGAGTTGGCATCCGAGAACAACAGGATCTCACCCTGAGCATGCTGGCTGAGGGTATTCAGACCAGAGGTCTTACCTTGCCGGGGCACTTGCCGGAACAGGCGAACGGTGACTGGCGATTCTTCAGCAACGCGCTCCACAATCTGATCTGTACCATCTTCGGATTCATCGGATATGACCAGGATTTCCATTTGGTCCGCCGGATAGTCAAGGGCAATTTTGTTCCGGAGGGTGGCCTCAATGTCTTTCGCTTCGTTGTAGGCCGCGACCAGAATGGACACTTTTGGCTGATGGTCTTCGGATTTATTGATCGGCCGAGAGCGAACCGCCGCCAACGCTTTGACCGCCAGCGGATAGCCGAAGTAGATATAAAACAGAAGGAAAAATGAGAACCAGAAAATGAACAGCATCAAACCAGCCCGCTCGCCGTCTTCAGATGCGTGGGCTCCGGGGCCCTGTCAGTCAACAGCCCCTGGGTGCGAAGTACATTGCTCATGGTGGTAAATGGGAAGTGCCCCAGTAGCTTTGACAGCCGCTGTTCACACACGTCCAGATTGTTGTAATGCCGGAAGCGTGAGAACCACTTTACATCAAGCCGCGGCTGGCCCGGATCGACTTCCCATGGGTGGAGATAGAACACGAAAGGCTGGCCCTGCCGGTTGATGCTGCCCAGACCCCAGCGACTGAACCAATAGGGGAACAACCTGAAGTAGCCGCCGCCAGCAATGGGTAGTGTGTAACCAGGGAATTTCAGTGTACTCAGCGGGAATTCAGCCAGTGTATGGCCTTCATCGGTTGTCAGGGTGTGTGGCCATCTAGGTGAGTCAGGCATGCCGTAACGATCATGGTGAACCGGAAATATTGAGGAATCCCAGGTAAATCCTTCCTCGGCCAGGATATCCAGTGCCCAACGGCTTACGTTGGTGATCGAATAGCTTGCTGCTCGGTAGCCGGTAATGGGTTCGCCGGTAATATCTTCCAGAATAGCTTTGGATCGCCGGGTTTCTTCGCGAAAGACCTCGGGAGTCTGGTTGTACACCAGTTGATGACTGTAGCCATGGCTGGCGATTTCGTGACCTTCTTTCTGGATGGCGCGAACCAGTTCAGGAGATTTCTCAGCGACCCAGCCAAGAGTGAAGAAGGTTGCCCTGGCATTGTGCCGGGACAGCAGGCCCAGAATACGTTGCGTGTTGGCCTCTACGCGGTATTCCATCGAATGCCAGTCTTCACGCCGCACGGCTTCCGCCAGGGCAGCTACCTGGAAATAATCTTCAACATCGATGGTAAGGGCATTTTCAATTATCTGTGTCATGGTAGCAGCCTTGTACACATCGCCGACCGATTAACGGAACCTGTACTCCACTCCGACCTGTGCCCAGAATTCCGTGTATTCGCGGCTCAGAACATCACTGGTTTTCTGTTCATGGCCAACCCTGGCGGAGATACTAAGGTCGCGGCTGGCCAGGTAATTGAGACCGAACTGGAGGTTGATAGCTTCGTCATCCGAATTATCCTCCTCGAACGCTTGGTATCGGTAGCCTATAAGGGTGTCGCCCGACACGCGCGAGGTAATAGGCCGGGAATACCCAAGATCAAGCCCTGCGCGCTCCTCCAGTTGATTGGTTTCCAGAAAATCTGCCTGGGTAGCGAAAATGTTTATATTCAAACTGCCCCGGTCTGAAAAACTTTTATTGATACCAGTGGAAACTGTTGTTGTCTGAACAGTAATGCTCTCGCTCAGGTTGAACTCGAATTCCTCAAACCGGATATCAAAACTGGAGCTACGATCAGTCAATTCCCGCGCACCCCGAAGGTACCAGTTGGTGCTGGGATTCAGTTCCCGAGTCAGATCCACCTCTGCCACGATTCCGTCGCTGGTCGGGGAGCGGCCGGCCTGCCGGGTTTCGATCTCGCTGACACCAAGTGCGCCAGACACAGTGGTGGTTGCCCATTGTTTGTTAAACGTAGCCTGAGCGGTTCTAACGCTGACTTCGGCTCCGGTATCCAGGTCGGCGACGTTGTATGAGGTAGTTAGGCCCCCACTCAAGGTCTGGCTGAAGAGGTGGCTCCAGGCTATTGAGCTTACAATTCGATCGCTGTCCGTCTGTTCCGGCTCTTCAAACTCTGTATTTTCGTAGCGCGTGCTAAAAGCAATGGAGTCTGTGCTGCCCAGGCGCCAGACATAGCGCGGACCGGTGCTGAAAACGTTTTTGCGGGTTCTATTGGTCGGTGTGTCGCTCTGCGTAAGGTCCTGACGTACCTCGCGAAGATTGTTATCCAGTTCCCAGTAAAATCCAGTTGCCAGCTCACACTCGCTGTCCAGATTCATGTTGCCGCGGGTTTCGTTATCGAAGGAATTGTTCAGCCAGATAGAGTAACTGATGGTGCCGGAAAACCTGGCACTGCATTTTCCAGGATCCGTTTCATAGCCGGCGGTCAGCGATGTGCGACTTTCAAGGTCGCTGTTCTCATTTGCGGCTGTCCTGGCCGCGTTATCTGTAAACCGGGCGGCCTGGCTGCCGCTGAGTTGAAGCTGTGCGTGCCCGGATATAGGGATTGCGATCATTATGCCCGCCGCCGCCAGAATAATCGTGGACCGGAGCATCCCAAGTCTGTCTGGCCTACCCATTGATGACTGCCCCTACAAATTTATCCGGGTCAAAGGCCCGGGCTGCACTTTCAGCGGCCGACGCTGTAATCCGGCCATGAGGCACAACCAGCATGGAGTAGTCGCAAAGCTCACCTAGAATGCGGGCATCTGGTGACTCGCTGATGGGCGCGGTATCCAGAACAATGAATCGGTCCGGGTAGCGACGACGGATTGCCTGCAGGAACTGCTTCATTCGAAACGACGTGAAAAATTCCGCAGCGTCTTCCCTTTGACTGCCCGCAGGTATCAGCCGCAGCCGAGGAATGCCGGTTGGGTATATAATTTTTCCGATATCGTAGTCTGAGTCTTCCAGAAAATCCGTCAAACCGGATTCCGCGGCGAGATCAAGTTGAGAATGAAGCGTCGGATTACGTAGATTGCAGTCAATGATAAGTGCTGTTTTCGATTGATCAAAGGCAAATGCCGCTGCCAGGTTTAAGGCCATGAATGATGTGCCTGCGCCCTCCATGGCGCCACTGACAACCAGGGTGAAGTTGTTTCCGCCGGAAACCTCAAGCAGTTTTGTCCTCAGGTGCCGAAATCGATTGACCAGGTCACGGTTCGCAGACTGAGGGTAGACAATACGGCGCTCATCGAGATCGTCAGACGTCAGCTTTCGGGGCTCCTGCATCTTGACAATCTGTTTACTGATTACATATCTATCAACAGCGCCGGGGCCCATTTCGAGTGAGCTGGGAACCAACATCCGGGAGTCATCGCGTAATGCCCGCGAGCTGTTTTGTGGTGATTGTTGCTCTCCATCCAGCTCACGACGCTCTTCGTCAAAGGCACCTTCCTCAACACCCTGAACTGAGTCGTACCTGCCATTTTTGTAATCCGCCATCAAATAACCCCCATGAGCGCGGCCGTTGCGATGCCCACATATACGGCCACCGCCACTCCGGCAAATACAAAAATAGTGAGGGTAACCCAGCGGTCTCGGCGCTTTTCAAAGGGCGTTCTTACTGGCGGAATCTCCGCAAGGACCGGCAAGCCAATGCCGTCTTCCAACTGTTTGCGTGCGCGAATTCGTGGATCAATCTGCAACAACCCGGCAATAGCACCAAAAGGCGCCAGCGCGCCCAGGAAAACTCCGGCGAAAGCAAACATTGAAAAGTTCAGATCGGAGGGAGATGTGGGGAACTGAGCGGACTCATAGATTTCAAAGTTCAGGCCCTGCCCTTCGATATCAAGGTGCATGGAAACCCTCGCCTTTTCTCTGCGCCTGAGCAGGTCATTGTAGATCTGGGTATTGACTTCCATATCCCGCGTTATTTCCGAATACTGAGCCTTGCTCTCCTGTATTCGGTCCATTCGCTTCTCTTGTTCTGCAATTAACCGATTCAGCGAATTGATGCGCGTTGTTGTGGTTTCCATATCTGCCAATGTTTCGGACAATGACGAGCGTACGTCCTGATACAACGGATTGACTATGTCCTCCCCGGAAACCGACTGCCCGCCACTGTTGCCTTGTTCGATCGCATTTCGCTGCTGGTTACGAAGCTCCGCAATCTGCTCTTTCAGAATCACGATATCCGGGTAGGAATCAAGGTAACGCAAACGCAACTCATCGAGTTGCGACTCCATATCGCTGATCCTTTGCTGAAAAGCATCAGCAGTCCTGCCCTGTCGAACGGTTGGGTCTATGCGGTTCAACTGGTCCCGCAACGATTGAACTCGCGTCTGCAACTCAGACCGCTCCAACTGCGCGAGCTCGAGCTGGGATTTGAGGCTACTCATCCTTGATCTGGCTTCTTGCTCCGTGCCTTCTTTATTCTGTGACAGAAAGTTCTTCAGCCTTTGCTCTACCGCGGCCAACTGGGCTTCGTAACTTTTTACCTGCTTGTCGATGAAATCATAGGCGCTGCGGCTTTCCATGCGCTTTCTTTGAGAACTCTCCGATATGAACAACTGGCCCAGCTTTTGGGAAATGCGGAACGCCTGAACTGGCGATTCCGAGGAATACCCAATCGAAAAATAGCTGCCGCCTGCGGGCCTGACGGCCAGGTTGGCTCTCAATCTGGCTATTCTCGCCTCCAGCACCGACTCATCGGCACCGAGGGCGCCGGGACCATATATATCAGGGTCTCTGGCAACTCGCTCAAGCGTCTCTCTGTTTGAGAGCGTTTGCCGTGCCGAGGAGGCTTGATCGCTGATCTCTGTGGTGATAGCACTGCCTTCCATAAGCGGGCGGATGATGTTCTGGTCGTCCACGAAGATCACCACCTCAGACTTGTACTTGTACGGCCATACAAATCCAGCGCCCAGCACAAGGAAGCTGATAAGCACAAACAGGAGAAATACCTGCCATTTACGCGAGCGAACTTCCCTCAGAATTTCAACCGGCAAACTCGACAGCGGCAGCGCCATATGCAAACACTCTAGGTTTTATTCAGTGACCAGTACGCATTTTACTTCGTTGTCCAACAGGTCAGAAGCTTCGCTCTGGAACGGCAAGTATATCGCCCGGCCGCATTGGGTAGTTGGTCGCTATATCGCCTTTGGTGAGAATGTCATCCAACCTGACCGGAATCGCCACGACTTCTCCATTCATTGGCCTGTAGAGCATTGCTTTATTTGTCTCGGCAAATTCGTTTCCGCCGCCCGCGCTAAGAAACATGTCAAGCACTGTCATTCCAGTGCGGTGCTGAACTGACACGGGACTGAGAACGGCACCAGTAACCCGTACCCGGTCGATAAACTCGTGGCTACCCATACTGGTAACAACGACACTTACCTGCGGTTCTCGGATAAAGGCGGCAAGCCTGGACTCTATGCTACTGGAAAGGCCTTCCGGTGTTTCCCCAGTGGCATGCACATCACCAATCAGGGGGACGGAAATTTTACCGTCGGGGCGCACTGGCACCGAAATACTCAAGTCCTCATTTCGCCAGACGGATACTCGCACAACGTCTGTTGGACCGAGAATATATTGATCGACGCTGTTAGTTGTTTCCAGCTTTAGGGCTTGCTGAATCTTCTCATTTGAAGATGGGGAGTTGGACGCACAGCCTGCAATGAACGTTACCGCGGTCAGGGACATCAGAAGTCCCGAAAGTGAACACTTCGATGACATGATCATTCCTCTCAAATTCCGTGACTCTTTCCATGTCTCGGGTAGAGATGCCCCCGAAACTACCTTGATCCTTTCTTGAACAATACCACTTCCGCTGTCTGAATTATAATCAACAAATCAAGCAGCAGGCTCTGATTCTTGATGTAGTAAAGATCGTACCTCAACTTTTCCCGCGTATCTTCTTCACTATCAGTATACTCAAAACATAGCTGCGCCCAGCCCGTCAACCCGGGCTTTACGCGGTGGCGCTCGCTGTAGAGGGAAATTCTTCCAGAAAGCTGCTCAACGAAGACCGGCCGCTCAGGGCGGGGACCGACAAAGGCCATGGTGCCATTAAGTACATTGAATATCTGTGGCAGTTCATCAATCCGGACCTTGCGTATGAACTTGCCGACGCTCGTGACACGGGCGTCATTTTTACTGGCCCAGACCGCACCGTCTTTTTCGGCGTCAATCATCATGGAGCGAAATTTGTACACCTTGAACACTTTACCATTGAGCCCCACCCGCTCCTGGCTGTATAGCACCGGCGCCTTGAATCCATCTTCTATCTTAATGGCGATTGTTGTAAAAAGCATCAAAGGCGCGCCAGCAACCAATAATAAAGAGGCGGCAATCAGATCCAGTGAACGTTTTCCGATCCCGAAAACCGAGGAGACGGTGAAGCCGTCCGAAAATACCAGCCAGCCACGGGTCACCATTTCCAGAGCCACTTTTCGGGACTCCCGTTCATAGAAAGTGACGCCATCTACAATTTTGACACCTTCCATTTTGCACTCCAGAAGGTCTTCCAGCGGCAAACCCTTGCGACGGTCGTCTACGGCTACCACGATTTCATTTACCGGGTGGTTGAGAATGTAATCGTGAATGGTTCCAGGGACATTGAGCAGGTTTTCCTGTGAAATCTCGACGGGCTCATCCGGCAACGCAACGAAGCCCAGCAGCGTAAACCCTTTTCGATTGAACGGCGTATTGAGATCTTCCAGAATCTGACGCGCCCGGAAGCCTGCTCCCAGCACCAATACCTTGCGTCTGAACCGCGCTTTACCAACAATCGCGAAAAAGAGAGATCGCACTACCCCTAGCAAAAACAAACCAAACACAGTGGCGCTGGTCAGCGTGCCGCTGGAACCTAGATACCAAAGCCAGTCGGATGCAACCAGATAACCAAACCCGCAAAGTGGAATGCTGATGATCAACGCCATCAGGGTTCGCAACATCATCCCGGACATACCATCTTCTATGCGAGATTGATGAACCCCGAGAGAAACCATCACCAAAAGATTAAAAAGCGCAAAAACAACGGCAGAAGGAAACAGAAACTGCAGATTTTCCCGAAAAAAAGCCAGATCGCCGAAATACTTGAAAAACACCGCAAGCATAAACGCGCAAACCAGTACTAGAAAATCGATCAGGCCAAGAATGACATAGGGCAGGTGAATATAGTGGCGAAATAATCTGACGTGGGCCACGTCAACTCCTTTTGCTGTTCACAATCAGAAAACGCATCCGATGCGTTAATCAAAGGGCTTAGTGATCAGCAGTGTACTGCAATTTCCATGTACTGCAACGCTCAGTTGTACCTCCACGAGGATAAAAAACTGACAGCCCGACCTTGCGATCGGGCTGTCAGTCCCATTGGTCAAGCAGATCAAGCGTGCTTGCGGCGGCGAGAAATGCCAAGGCCCGCAAGGCCAAGACCCAGCAGAGCGAGGGTGCCTGGCTCAGGCACTTTACCAACGGTCAGTTGGTCAATGCCGTAGCCATCACCGGATGCGTTTGAGAACACTGAAACGCTTGCAAGCGTGGATACGTCAGCATCATAGATGCTGATGTAGAACTGCTTGCCACTGCCGAGACTTGAGCCGAAAATATCCGCAAAATTAAAGCCAAGTCCACCGATGTCAAAACGACCACCAGCATCGTTCGGGTCTGTCATAAAGAAGCCAAGGGCGTTATAGCCAGTATCGACACCTATTGACATCTCCCTCGCATCCATACTGTCGAGCCAGTTGGTATTGTCAGCGTCGGTTGGAATCGAAAAACGTCCGCTGAAAGGGCTGACTGAGCTATCCAGCACAGCAAGGCCATTGGCGCAGCTATATCCGTTGTTGTCGCATGCGCCACCAGAGCCCGCAACTACCCGTGTAAACGTCGCAATGCCGGTGCTCGTGATGACTGCAGACTGCGCGCCCGATGCAACGGTATAGCCGGTTTCAAAGTCTTCGGTCAGATAGCCTCCCTGAAGAGAGCCCAGAAAAGCCGTCTGAGCCGCTTGCGCAGCTGCTGACCCTTCGGCGCTGACGGTTAGTACTGGTAAAGCTGATGCCCAGGAGCAGACACCAAGCAGCATTCCTGTTGCAAAAACTTTCGTTGTGAGTCCCATTTCCATTCTCCATGTTTTACTCAAACAAAGTACCTCGTTTTATTTGAAGCAGTTTATGTGCCAGTTAAATTTCAACGGAATTACAACGATTTAGAAATCGATCTTTTTTAACTTGTAAAATTATTCGACAACTTTGAGTTGCGGTTTTTAAGAAAGGACCTTTCAGTTGGTTAGGCACGTTGGCGTTGCCGCGCGCACAAAAAAACCTGAGGCGGCGGTTCAGGTCTTCAAATTTGTAAACAGTTGCGTGACTCTCGAAAGAAAGGCTCGCCAACAATTTCCCAGCAAATGAGATTTTTTACGAAACATGACTGTATCCTTACAACAAATAATTGGTATTTTGCCTTGATGGGCACGGCGCAAGATTTCAAACACGAAGCGGGCCAATTATTTTTGTCACTGCTTTTAAATAGATAAATCAGTCACATCTCCGACCTGTATAAAATGTCGACGCTCTCTCTCGACGGTGCCAGGGAAATCCGTAAACAACACCCGTGCGCATCAGATCACAAACAATCCCACAAACTCATTCACCGACATCCGCTCCAATACCACGCCCCCACGGCAGGCTTCCAGAATCCGCTCGCATTGCTGCGGAGGAAACCGGGTCCTCAGGTTGTTTGCGAATTTGGCCTCCAACTCCGGCATGCCCTCTTCTCTGCGACGGCGGTGCCCGATGGGATACTCTACGGCCACCTGATCCGTGCTGCTTCCATCCTTGAAAAACACCTGCACGGCATTGGCGATTGATCGCTTGTCCGCTTCCAGATACTCCCGGGTGTACCGGGGATCTTCCACTACTTCCATCAGGTCCCGCAGGCGGTCGATTTCCGGATGAGCCTGATGGAACTCGTCTTCATAGTGTTCAGCGGTTAGTGAGCCGAATATCAGCGGAACGGCCGTCATGTATTGCAGGCAGTGGTCCCGGTCCGCCGGGTTGGCGAGCTTGCCCTGCTTGGAGATGATGCGGATCGCGGATTCGTGGGTGGTGATAACGATCTTCTGGACTTCATCCAGCCTTCCTTTTACCTGGGGGTGCAGCTGAACAGCCGCTTCCGCCGCTGTCTGCGCGTGAAACTCCGCAGGAAAGGAGATCTTGAACAGGATGTTCTCCATCACGTAGGAGCCAAACTCCTGTGGTAAAGAAAACTGACGCTTGTCATCTGGCTTCAGCTTCTGATCTTTGTTGGTCTTGCTGAAGAGCACGTCATAGAAGCCCCACTGGGGCGCGGTCAGTGCGCCGGGAATGCCCATTTCGCCCCGCATAGCCATATCCGCAAGCCTTACGGCCCGAGAGGTTGCATCACCAGCCGCCCAGGATTTTCGGGACCCGGCGTTGGGCGCGTGACGATAGGTTCGCAGTGACTGGCCATCCACCCACGCATGGGACAGCGCGGCCATCATCTGATCCCGGTTGGCGCCCATGAGCTTGGCGCAGACCGCGGTGGAGGCCACTTTCACCAGTACCACGTGATCCAGCCCGACGCGGTTAAAAGAGTTTTCCAGCGCCAGCACGCCCTGGATTTCATGGGCTATGATCATGGCTTCCAGAACAGATTTTACGGTGATTGGCGCGTAGCCTTTCGCAATCCGCTTCTGCGAAATGTGATCGGCGACGGCCAGAATACCGCCCAGGTTGTCGGAGGGATGCCCCCACTCTGCGGCCAGCCAGGTGTCGTTGTAATCCAGCCAGCGGATAATACAACCGATGTCCCAGGCGGCTTTCATCGGGTCCAGTCGAAACTGGGTGCCTGGCACTCGGGCGCCGTGGGGAACCGCCGTGCCTTCCACGAGTGGGCCCAGGTGTTTGGTGCATTCCGGGAACCGGAGCGCCAGCAGGCCGCAGCCGAGGGTGTCCATGAGGCAATAGCGGGCGGTGTTCCAGGCTTCCTCGCTGCTGATGCGGTAATTGAGGGTGTAATCGGCGATTTGTTGGATCACCTGGTCGTAATCAGGGCGTTGGTTCTGTTCGGCGTTGATGGTCATGATTTTTGCTCCCGAGTAGCTTTGCTTATAGCCTAGCTTATGGTGCAAAAACCACCGTTGTAAAAATCTCGGTCAGAAACTGTGCATCATGGCGAAACGCAACTACAGAAGAAGATCATCCACTTCAACCTGCAAGGCCTCTCCAAGCGCTTTAAGTACCTTCGTTGAACCTGTTTTGGTTCCTGCTCCTCTGGCACCGACTTTTAGCACCAGTAAAACCAACTCCTCACCACTGTCCAGACTGAAAATGACTCTGTATCCGCCCCGCATGAGTCGCCAGTACGGCTTTCCTCTCATCGGCTTCCAGTCACCTGAATAATTCTCAGGGTCCAGCGCAATCGCTTCGAGTTCAGCCATCATCCGCTGAGCGATGGGCCTTGGAATTTTCCTCAACGCTTTGAGTGCGGACTTTTTGTATTTCAGCCATACATGCGAAAAGTTCACTGAAATGTTTACTTATGGACAACCCTCGAAATTAAGCCTCCGGCAATCTCACCCACCCCTCCATCAGAACCCGTGCACTGCGGCTCATGATCGCTTTCTTCACTGTCCAGTTGCCATTCGACATTTCAGCCTCTGCGCCGACTTTCAGGGTTCCGGACGGGTGTCCGAAGACGACTTCAATGCGATCCCCTCCGCCGGCGGCCAGGTTCACCACGGTTCCGGGAATGGCGGCGGCGGTGGCGATCGCCACGGCGGCGGTCCCCATCATGGCGTGGTGGAGCTTGCCCATGGAGAGTGCCCGCACCAGCAGGTCCACGTCGTCTGCATTGATCTGTTTGCCGCTCGAGGCCTGGTAATCGGTCGGTTCCGCTACAAAAGCCACTTTCGGGGTATGTTGCCGACTTGCTGCCTGCTCAATGTTCTCGATCAGCCCCATTCTTACAGCGCCGTGGGCGCGAATGGTTTCGAATTTCTCGAGCACTGCCGGGTCATTATTGATGTCTTCCTGCAGCTCGGTGCCTATGTATCCGATGTCTTCGGCATTGACGAAGATGGTGGGGATGCCGGCATTGATCATGGTGGCTTTCAGGGTGCCTACACCCGGCACCTCAAGGTCATCCACCAAATTGCCGGTGGGGAACATGGAGCCTTCACCATCGGCCGGGTCCATGAATTCCACCTGCACCTCGGCGGCCGGGAAGGTTACGCCATCGAGCTCGAAATCGCCGGTTTCCTGTACCTCACCGTTTGTGATGGGTACGTGGGCGACGATGGTCTTTTTGATGTTGGCCTGCCAGATGCGCACGGTGCAGGTGCCGTTCTCCGGAATCCTGTCTTTGGCCACAAAACCGCTGTTGATGGCGAAAGCGCCAACAGCAGCAGTAAGGTTGCCGCAGTTACCGCTCCAGTCCACAAACGGCTTGTCGATGGAGACCTGGCCGAACAGGTAATCGACATCGTGCTCCGGCTGGGTGGGTTCTGCCAGGATCACGGTTTTGCTGGTGCTGGAGGTGGCGCCGCCCATACCGTCGATTTGCTTCTGGTAGGGGTCGGGGCTGCCGATAACACGCAGCAGGAGTTTGTCCCGGGCTTCGCCTGGAGTCTGGCAGGCTTCCGGAAGGTCCTGCAGCCGGAAGAAAACGCCTTTGCTGGTGCCGCCACGCATGTAGGTGGCGGGGATTTTAATCTGGGGAGCGTGGGTCATTTTTCTGCTCTCTTGGTGAAGATGGGGTCAGATGAAATTTTCATCTGACCCCTTTGTCGATGCTATGGGTGCGGTGAACATGGGGTCAGACCCCTTGTTCACGCAGCACCCTCAGACTGCAGGAAATCCTCTGCAAATCGCTGCAACACACCGCCAGCGCTGTAGATAGACACTTCTTCGGCGGTATCCAGGCGACAGGTCACTGGCACGCGTTCGGTGCTGCCGTTCTTGCGGTGGATGACCAGCGTCAGTTCGGCACGGGGCGCCGGGGTGCCTTCTACGTCGTAGGTTTCGGTGCCGTCGAGGGCGAGGGTCTTGCGGGTGGTGCCTTCTTCGAACTGCAGGGGCATCACGCCCATACCGATCAGGTTGGTACGGTGAATGCGTTCGAAACCTTCCGCCACGATGGCTTCCACACCCGCCAGGGCGACACCTTTTGCGGCCCAGTCACGGGAGGAGCCCTGACCGTAGTCGGCGCCGGCGATGATGATCAGCGGCTGCTTGCGCTCCATGTAGGTTTCGATGGCTTCCCACATGCGGACCACTTTGCCTTCCGGCTCGATGCGGGCCAGGGAGCCCTGCTTCACGTTGCCGTTTTCGTCCCGGACCATTTCGTTGAACAGTTTCGGGTTGGCGAAGGTGGCGCGCTGGGCAGTCAGGTGGTCGCCGCGGTGGGTGGCGTAGGAGTTAAAGTCTTCCTCAGGCACACCCATCTTGTGCAGGTATTCACCGGCTGCGCTGTTCATCATGATCGCGTTGGAGGGCGACAGATGGTCGGTGGTGATGTTGTCCGGCAACACCGCCAGCGGGCGCATGCCCTTGAGGGTTTTCTCACCGACCATGCCACCTTCCCAGTACGGCGGGCGACGGATATAGGTGCTCTGCGGGCGCCACTCGTACAGCGGGCTGGTGTTGGCCTGGGCATCCCGGGTGATATCGAACATCGGGATGTAGGTGCTGCGGAACTGTTCCGGCTTCACGCTGGATTTCACGATGGCATCGATTTCCGCATCGTCCGGCCAGATGTCCTTCAGGGTGACGGGGTTGCCGTCTTGATCGTAGCCCAGGGCGTCTTTCTCGATATCGAAACGGATGGTACCCGCAATCGCATAAGCAACCACCAGCGGTGGCGACGCGAGGAACGCCTGCTTGGCGTATGGGTGAATCCGGCCGTCGAAGTTCCGGTTACCGGAAAGCACGGCGGTGGAAAACAGATCGCGATCCATGATTTCCTGCGCGATCTTCGGATCCAGGGCACCGCTCATGCCGTTACAGGTGGTGCAGGCAAAAGCCACCACGCCAAAACCGAGCTGTTCCAGCTCAGGCAGGAGTTTGGCCTCTTCCAGGTACATCTTGACGGTTTTGGAGCCCGGCGCCAGGGAAGTTTTCACCCAGGGCTTCCGGGTCAGGCCCAGCTTGTTGGCGTTGCGGGCAATCAGGCCTGCAGCCACCATGTTGCGGGGGTTACTGGTATTCGTGCAGCTGGTGATGGCGGCGATGATGCAGGCGCCATCCGGCATCTTGCCTTCTTCCTGTTCCCATTCACCGGCAATGCCACGCGCTGCCAGCTCGGAGGTGGGCAGGTGTGCGTGAGGGTTGGAGGGTCCAGCCAGTGTGCGAGTGACTTTGGACAGGTCAAACTTCAGCACGCGCTCGTATTCCGCGTTTTTCATGCTGTCGGCCCAGAGACCCGTCTCCTTGGCGAATTTCTCGACCAGGGCCACCTGATCGTCCTCGCGGCCGGTCAGCTTCAGGTAGTCGATGGTCTGGCCGTCGATGTAGAACATGGCAGCGGTGGCGCCATACTCCGGAGTCATGTTGGAGATGGTGGCACGGTCGCCCACGCTGAGGCTGTCTGCGCCTTCACCATAGAACTCCAGGTATGCGCCTACCACTTTCTCCTTGCGCAGGAACTCGGTGATGGCCAGTACCATGTCGGTACTGGTGATGCCGGGCTGCAGTTTGCCAGTCAGCTCTACACCAACGATATCCGGCAGGCGCATCATGGAGGCACGCCCCAGCATAACGCTCTCGGCTTCCAGACCACCCACACCCACGGAGATAACACCCAGGGCATCAACCATCGGGGTGTGACTGTCGGTACCGACACAGGTATCCGGGAAGGCTACGCCATCGCGGTTCTGTACCACCGGAGACATCTTCTCCAGATTGATCTGGTGCATGATGCCGTTGCCGGGAGGGATCACGTCCACGTTTTTGAACGCGGTCTTGGTCCAGTTGATGAAGTGGAAACGGTCATCGTTTCGACGGTCTTCAATCTCACGGTTCTTCTCGAACGCGTCCTTCTCGAAACCGGCGTGCTCCACGGCCAGCGAGTGATCCACGATCAGCTGCGTCGGAACCACAGGATTGACCTTGGCGGGGTCACCGCCCTTCTCGGCAATGGCGTCACGCAAACCTGCGAGATCCACCAGAGCGGTCTGGCCAAGAATGTCGTGGCATACCACGCGGGCCGGATACCAGGGGAAATCCAGGTCGCGCTTGCGTTCGATCAGCTGTTTCAGGGAATCCGTCAGCACCTCAGGATCGCACCGGCGAACCAGTTGCTCAGCCAGGATCTTGGAGGTGTATGGGAGCTTGTCGTACGCGCCGGCCTGGATGTCTTCCACGGCCTCGCGAGTATCGAAATAGTCCAGGTCGGTACCTGGCAGACTCTTGCGGTATTCAGTGTTCATGGCCGCTCCTCAATCGGAACCCACTTGGCATCCGCCGGGCCGGTGTAATCGGCGCTTGGGCGAATGATGCGGTTGTTCTCACGCTGTTCTTTCACGTGGGCGGTCCAGCCGGATACCCGGGACATCACGAAGATTGGGGTGAACAATTCGGTTGGAATGCCCATGAAGTGGTAGGCGGATGCGTGGAAGAAGTCCGCGTTACAGAACAGTTTCTTCTCGCGCCACATAACCGCTTCACAGCGCTCGGATACCGGATACAGCACGGTATCGCCCACTTCTTCCGCCAGCTTCTTGGACCACTGCTTGATGATGGCGTTCCGCGGGTCGGACTCCTTATAAATCGCGTGACCGAAGCCCATGATCTTTTCTTTCCGCTCAAGCATGCCCATCAGGCCTTCTTCGGCCTCTTCCGGGGTCTTGAACTTCTGGATCAGCGCCATGGCGGCCTCGTTGGCACCGCCGTGCAGAGGACCGCGCAGTGAACCGATCGCACCGGTCACACAGCTGTGAATGTCAGAAAGTGTGGAGGCACACACGCGGGCGGTGAACGTGGAGGCGTTGAACTCGTGCTCCGCGTACAGGATCAGAGAGACGTTCATCACGCGCTCGTGCAGTTCGCTGGGCTTCTTGCCGTGAAGCAGCTCCAGGAAATGGCCGCCGATGGAATCCACGTCGCTCTCGGTTTCGATCCGAACGCCTTCGTGGGCGAAGCGATACCAGTAGGTGATAATGGACGGGAACACCGCCAGCATACGGTCGATCTTGTCGTCCTGCTCGCTGAAATCTTCTTCGGTTTCCAGGTTACCCAGCATGGAGCAGCCGGTACGCATCACGTCCATCGGGTGCGCGTCTTTGGGGATCTGCTCAAGCACGGTTTTCAGGGCAGCCGGCAGGCCACGCAGGCTCTGGAGTTTTTTGGTATAGGCATCCAGCTCTTGGCGATTCGGCAGTTTGCCCCGAAGCAGAAGGTAAGCGATTTCTTCAAACTGGGCTTTTTCAGCCAGATCTGCGATGTCGTAGCCGCGGTATGTCAGGCCGGCGCCGCTTTTGCCGACGGTGCACAGAGCCGTTTCGCCAGCTACCTGGCCACGGAGGCCTGCGCCACTCAGTTGTTTTGCTTCAGCCATTGTTGTCTCCCATCTTTATCTTGTTTGGACATCGGGGTCAGATAACACGGTCATCTGACCCCAATCGCAGTCGTTAGCCTTTGCTCTGCTGGAACAGCTGGTCCAGCTTCTGCTCGAAATCGTGGTAGTTCAGGAAATCGTACAGCTCCATGCGGGTCTGCATCATATCAACCACGTCTTTCTGGTCGCCCTTATCCAGGATGTTCTGGTAAACAGTCAGAGCGGCCTTGTTCATGGCGCGGAAGGCGCTGAGCGGGTACAGAACCATGTCGGCGCCGGCTTCGGCCAGTTCCTTGCGGTTGTATAGCGGTGTGGCACCAAATTCGGTGATGTTGGCCAGGATGGGCACGTCCAGGGCTTCGGAGAAGGCCTTGTAGTGCTCAAGTTCCGTAACCGCTTCGGCAAAGATGCCGTCGGCGCCGGCTTCAATGCAGGCCTTGGCGCGTTCGATAGCGGCTTCGAGGCCCTCTTTCTGGAACGCGTCGGTACGGGCCATGATAAAGAAGTCTTTGTCTTCCCGGGCATCCACGGCGGCCTTGATGCGGTCGACCATCTCCTCCTGGGACACGATTTCCTTGTTCGGGCGGTGACCACAGCGTTTCTGGGCAACCTGGTCTTCGATGTGGACAGCGGCTGCACCAGCACGCTCCATCTCGCGGATGGTGCGGGCGATGTTGAAAGCGCCGCCCCAGCCGGTATCAATGTCGACCAGCAAAGGTACGTCGGTAGCTGCGGTAATCCGGCGAACGTCCTCAACCACATCGTTCATGGAGGTCATGCCCAGATCCGGCAAGCCGTAGGAGGCGTTAGCAACGCCGCCACCGGAAAGATAAATGGCCTGATGACCCACTTTCTCGGCCATCATGGCAGCGTAGGCGTTGATGGTGCCGACGATCTGCAAGGGCTGGTTGTCTTTGAGCGCCTTGCGGAAGCGGGCGCCGGGGCTGAGTTTGTTGGACATGGTGTTGGCCTCTCTTGGTTATTCGTAAATTGGGCGTGAAATCGGGGTCTGCCCCCTTGTTCAAATTGTGAGCTCGCCTTCCTCGATCTTTCTCTCGATGTTCTGTCTTGCTGCGTTGATATGGCGCTTCATCAGAAATTCGGCGAGTTCCCCATCGCGCTGGGCGATGGCCTCGACGATACGGCGGTGTTCACCCAGGGCCCGCTGGGGGCGCCCGGTGGAGGTGCTGAGACGGTAGCGGTACATCCGTACCATGTAATAAAGATCACCCAGCAGCATCTGGGCAAGTTTGGTATTGCGGCTACCGGTGGCGATCCTGTGATGGAAGTCGTAGTCCCCTTCGGCCTGGTAATAGGCCTGGCCCTGGGCTTCGTCGATCATGCGTTCGTGGGTATCGAGGGTGGCCTGGAGATCGGCAATTTCCTGATCCGTCATGCGCTCGGCTGCCTGGCGGGCGGCCAGACCTTCCATGACTTCGCGTATGCGGTAGAGCTCCATCAGCTCGGAGGCGCTGACTGAAACCACCTTGACGCCGGCATGGGGACGGCGCACCAGAAGGCCACGAGACTCAAGGCGGCCCAGTGCTTCCCGGAGCGGGCCGCGGGTGAGATCGAACCGGGAACACAGCTCCAGTTCGCCGATTTTTTCGCCCGGCGCCAGTTCGCCTTTCACGATCGCCGTTTGCAGACAATCGAAAGCCTCGTCGGCGCGGGTGTAGGTAGGAGACAGTAACTCAGACATAGTTTGTCAACAAAACCCAGGTTATTTTTAGCAAACCTACGCCTGAGCGGTCATATTGTCAACAATATTGGCTAAATTGACTCTTAGATTGTTTACAATAGATGCAGTCAATCAGTAGAGCTGTCTTTCAGAGACCGGTGGCGGTGTGTACTGGTAAAGCCACGTTTCCGTGAGCGCCTCGCCGCGTAGCCTGAGGTACAGGCGAATATTGATGGGTTCAACGGAGTCGTCCGGCACCAGGTCAAACATGGCACGATAGCCATTGATTGCAGACAATGGTCGGGCGGACGTGATTTCAACCTCTCCCCTGCTCACACTGATAACCGGCTCCACATCCGCATCCTTGCCCAGCATCGCCAGCGCGCCGCCGGCGAAATCAACGGCAAAGCGCCGTGAAAAATAGGTCCGCTTCTGGCCCACGACACCGCCCAGCCCGGTCCTGGTTGCCTGGACCGTGGCTAACTCATAGGGCCGTAACGGCGCTTGCTCACCCCAGTGCAGACGGTAGCTGTAGAGGTATTCCCGGCCTGGCAACAGAGGTTCCTGCGGATGCCAGAAGGCGACAATGTTGTCGAAGGTTTCATCCACGGTAGGGATTTCCACCAAATCAACACTGCCCCGCCCCCAGTCTCCCCGGGGCTCCACCCAGAGGCTGGGCCGGCGATCGTAAAACACGCCATCATCCTGGTAGTGGTCGAAATCCCTGTCCCGCTGCAGCAGGCCAAAGCCAACGGGGTTGTTATCCTGAAAAGTGTTGAACCGGAGATTGACGGGATTCACCAGTGGCCGCCACAACCACTCGCCGTTGCCGTTGCGAATGGCGAGGCCGTCAGAATCGTGTATTTCCGGACGCCAGTCGTAGCCCATGCGATCATCATTTTCGCCCACCTGGTACATGCTGGTCAGCGGTGCAATCCCTGCCCTCGTGATTTCCGTTCTCGGGTAAAGCGCCACATCCACATCCATGACCATGTTGCGCCCCGGGTCGAGCACAAACGCGTAGGCACCGGTGGTACTGGGGGAGTCCAGCAGAGCCCATACCCTGAGTAGCTGGCTCCCCGGGGCCGGTTTCTCCAGCCAGAACTCCGAGAAACGAGGGAATTCTTCCTTCCGGTTCATGCCGGTATCAATCGCCAGCCCCCTAGCCGACAGGCCGTACTGCATTTCGGAGCCCACCGCCCGGAAATAGCTGGCGCCGAGAAAGGCGGCCAGATCCAGGGCAAAGTTGTTGTGGTAGTGAACCCGGAATCCAGCGTAGCCCAGGTCTTCGGGCAGATCGCCCAGGGCCTGTTCTCCGGTGTACCGGAACAGACCCTGTCGATAGGCCAGTTCATTGGCCTGGCCATCAATGACTTCGTGGATTTTGACGGGTTGCTGGAAATACAGCCCAAGGTGGAAGAGCTGAATCTGGAAAGCGGTATTGTCGTTTCGCCAAAGCGCCTGGTCTTCGCGAAAAGCAATGGCCTGGTATTCATCCCAGGAGAGGTTTTTCAGGGCTTGGGGCAACCCGCCTTCGCGGGAAACATAAGCCCCGGTTGCCAGTTTCCGGGCACGCCCCTTGAGCCATGCATAGTTGAATGCTCGAGAACTGCCGTTGGATACCGGCAGAATCCCGGTTGCATTCACTATGGCTGCCAAAGGCAGCCCACTCGTGCCCATGAGTGCAGCCAGAGCCTTGATCAGCGAACGCCTGTCCATCGTCTTTGCCTCTCCTTTGCCAGTTCAAGAGTGCCATATAGAACACGTGTGGACTATGTACGAACGAGGAAAGGCAATTAGCGCAAACTGGCAGGGGCGGGAATCAAATCGCCATAGACATCGAGAGCGAGACGTCCGGCCTGGATGGTTTGTCCATCCCAGGGCCGGACACATCCAGAATCCGACCAACACTCATCCGGGCTTCGAAGCCGGGCGTCTGAAGCTGCAACGCGATTTCTCCTGTACTCGCTTCGAAATCTTCTTCGTTGGTTCCTGATGACGGTGACCATCCCCTCAGAACGGAGACCATAACGTTGGAGACGGTTGCGTCCATAAAAGGAATGACATACCCCGGGCTGCGCGCGTCGAGGCGAACCCAACCGCCCTCGGAGACCGACAGCGATTGGCCATTGAATCCGCGCATCATGGACGGACCCGCAATCTGCAGGTACTCAGACGAAGCAAGATCCTCTGGGGCGAACTGGTAGCGCCCGTTCACCTCCATGTCCCATCGATAAAACGACCGGGTCAGTGAGGCGGATACTGCCAGCTTGTGAAACCGGCTGTTTTCAGTGGAGTGGGCTGCTTGGCTAACCGATTCGTGGTGCTCAGTTCCACCAAGCGCGGTCAAACCCGTTCCCGCCACAAACCCGCCGGGCAGCTCCTGCTTGCCTGCGCACCGCAACCCGAAACTGGACAATCTGTGAGATGAGTCTGAAACCCATTCCGAATCCTCAAAGGAGCGCTTCGTGCCCGTTGAATGACTGAAAACACTGTCTACCTTGATTCCCCGCCAGGACCAGAACGGTCGGCTGGCGGACAGTTTCAGGCCCTGGTATTCACTGCGCGAATCCTGTCGCAGACCGGCATTGTTTGCCACCCCGGCATGCTCCGAATTGTTGACCATTATGTTCACTTTGCTGCCCGCAAGCGGGAGCGAATATCGAAAGCGTAGCGACTGTGACTCTCCCCCGTCTCGCCGGGCCACGGAATCCCGAAAATCCAGCGCCAGATCGTGGCTAGACCATAAGATATCGCTGCCGGACACACTGAGCCGGCCCTTTGCCCGTTCCGTGTCATGATTGGAACTGCCGGAGAATTGAAGGCGCGGCGCAAAATAGCTGGAAACAGATCGCAGGATTCTGTCCGAGTACTGATCTATGGTTGTTAAAGGCCTTGACACCACGTCTGGCAGCGAGGCAGCGCCAACGGGCACGCACCAGAATAGTGCTAAAAGACACAGAGGTCGCAAACCGGATGCCTCGGAAGATGAATATTCGTCACCCGGAACTTTAAAAAATTGTTAATCCTCAAACCATACCCCTTTGCTAAAACTTACAATTTTCCACATCCCCCTGCATTTCGACATATAAGTTGGGTAAACTCGGCACACTTTGTGAAAGAACAACTATGCACAGGCCAACGCAGAGGCGTTGAGCAGCCCACAGGGCGTGAAAACGACCATTAAAGGACGAATGATATGATCAGAAAATGCCTGTTCCCCGTCGCCGGCTACGGCACCCGTTTTCTTCCGGCAACCAAGGCGATGCCCAAGGAAATCCTGCCGGTGGTGAACAAACCCCTGGTTCAATACGGCGTTGAAGAAGCCGCGGAAGCCGGTATTCATGAATTCGGCTTTGTGACTGGTCGGGGCAAGCGGGCCATTGAGGACCATTTCGACATCAGCTACGAGCTTGAGCACCAGATTGCCGGTTCTGGCAAGGAAGACCTGCTGACCTCCATCCGTGATCTGATCGACCACAACAGCTTTGCCTTTACCCGACAGAATGAAATGAAAGGCCTCGGCCACGCCATCCTGACCGGCCGCAACCTTGTGGGCGACAGTCCATTTGCGGTGGTGCTGGCTGATGACTTCTGCATTGGCCCCGAAGGTGAAGACGGCGTACTGGCGCAGATGGTAAAGCTCTACAACCAGTTCCGCTGCTCCATTGTAGCCATTGAAGAAGTGCCGGCCGACGAAACCCACAAATACGGGGTGATTGCCGGTGAATCCATGAAAGATGGTCTCTACCGGATCACCGATATGGTGGAAAAGCCGGCCCCGGAAGATGCCCCGAGCAATCTGGCGATTATCGGGCGGTACATTCTTACGCCGGATATTTTCGACATTATTGAAAAAACCCCGGCGGGCAAGAACGGTGAAGTCCAGATTACCGATGCCCTTCTCGAACAGGCGAAGAACGGTTGCGTACTGGCTTACCAGTTCAAGGGGCGCCGGTTCGATTGCGGCAGTATTGATGGCTTCGTGGAAGCCACCAACTACGTCTACGAGAACATCTACAAGAAAGGCAAGTAAGAGATCCGGGGCGCGTTCAGCTGCCCAGGATCTGAAGAATCATTCGCCGGTTTTCCGCGCTCGTCCTGCGGAACCGGCGAAGCAGTTCCATCTCTTCTCCGGTCAGTTGTACCTTCTCAAGCGCTTCCTCCAGCTCAGCCAGGGACTCCAGCAGTTCATCACTCTTGTCCAGGGCAAAACCGGGGAGCTCAAGTTGCCCGTGGTCCTCAGGCTTCTCTGGCTCCCAGTGCTGAATGGGTTGCGCATGTTGCATGGCCATTTACCTCGTCATCCAGATCGGGAGTCTTGTCCCGATAATGCCCTGCGAAGTGAATCAATCCGGAAATGTAACGTACATATAGCTTTGCACACAATCTGCCTATACTGAAGATGGCAACAACCAAACAGGCTATTTATGGCGGCAAGAACCCTGGATATCGACTCGGCATGGGAGTTGGTGCTTAGCGCAGTTAACCGCAGCAATGTGACACTGCCATTGCCGGGAACCGACAAAGAAGCGGTAAAACTTAACGGCCACGGGGCCTGGCACCTGATACAGCCAGCCACGGGTGAGGCGAAGGATCTACTCTCGGTATTCCTACCCCTTTGTCGTCCCGTGCCAGATAACGGCAGCCCCAAAGTTATTGGTCAGTTGGGCCAAAGCCTGGACGGACGCATTGCCACGGTTACCGGTCGCTCCCGCTTCATCAACGGCGACGATGGAATTACCCATCTGCACCGGATCCGCGCAGTCTCGGATGCGGTTGTTGTCGGAGCCGGAACCGCCACTACAGACAATCCCCGTTTGACCGTTCGCCGCACCAGTGGCCGCAACCCCGTGCGCGTGGTCATTGACCGTCATCATCGCGTACCGGACAGCCATCACCTATTCACCGATGGCGAAGCTCCCACCCTGCGGTTAGTGGCAGGTACTTACGATAAAGCGAAGAATCCATCGATCGGTTCCGGGGTTACTGAGATTCCCTGTCTCGGGGATGCCGAATCCGAAGATGCCGTCGATCCGAGAGTGATCCTCGAGGTTCTCGCAGACCTGGGGCTGAAAAAAGTTTTTGTGGAAGGGGGCGGTGTTACCGTTTCGTGCTTCCTGAACGCTGGCTTGCTGGACCGCCTTCACGTGATGGTCGCACCCATGATCATCGGCAGCGGCAGACCAGCCTTCTCACTTCCCGAGATCGACTTTCTGGATGATGCCTTGCGGCCGCGCGCCCAGCTGATAAACCTCGGCAGCGACATGCTGTTCGACCTCGACTTCACCCGTGATATGTAGGTCGAAAAAAAGCAGCCCCTGGCAAACTGGACACCAACACCAACGCTCCGTACCCAACGCTCAGTGCCACGCCCTGCTCCGCGGGCAATCCCGCCATCGGCCACAGCAAGGCTGCCGCGCCCTCGCGGATGCCCCAGCCAGCAACCGTCAGCGGTATTACCATGCTCAGCAGCAGGATACTGCCCAGACTGACAATAATGGCCCCCGACTCTGTACTTTCGATATAGCCTGCGCCCCAGGCCAGACAGAGAAACACCCCAAGATAGCTCGCCAGCACCAGTAAAGATGAGCCAATCTGAACCGGCAACACCGTTCGGTTTAGCAAAGACTCGTAAAGATCCCGCCTGAGCCGCTGAAGATAAGCCGCCAGCCCGGTTTTGAGGGCCAACCAGAGTGCAAGAAACACCCCAATAACGCCGGCGCCCAGCCAGAGCCCGCCATTCCATTGACCAGCCGCTACCCGTCCGGATCCAAGCAACCAGCTACCCGATATGACGACCACGAGCGCCAACACCAGTTGGCCCGAAAGTCGCTCGATGGCCACCCCGTGCACAGCGGAGAGGCGCTCTCCCGCGCCGCTGCCATGTCGCCAGGCCCGGTTTACGTCGCCGAGCACACCTCCCGGCAACACCTGGTTCAGAAACGTCGCCAGATAGTACTCCCGCACCGCTATTCCATAGGCCAGGGGCAGCCCGAGCCGTTCGACGGTGTAACGCCATCGCCAGGCAGACAACGCCACCTGAAAGACCGTAAGTGCCAATGCGGGAACCAGGACAAAGGGAGAAAAGCGGGCAAGCTCCTGCCAGAGCTCACCCGAATCAATCGAGCGGATCACGAATCCGATAACCAGAACCGTGAATAACCAACGGGCCGCCAGCTTCACCTGCCGTTGACGCAGTTCGGTCAAGGCAATGCCTCGGGTGGCAGTGCCAGCAGATCCAGATGTCTCACAACAATCGTCAGATCCCCTTCGGATAACTGCTGATTGCGTGTCTTCAGCCAGCGTGACAATCGGTCCGCCTCGTGAGGTGACTGCTCAATGGCCGCGTCGATCCAGCCCTGCATCAGCATTTTGGCCAAGGCGTGATCCGCGCCATCCAGTATCCAGGGGGATTCCGCCAGTTCAACCCGGTAACCTTCGGTAACCAGCAGGTCTTGCAACACAGTGCTGGCCTCCGGCCCGAGCGCGGCACCAATTCCCTTGTCGCCGTGCTGGTGCCGATTTACCAATGTCTTCACCAGCTCATCATCAGGATGCTCGGGAGACAGCTCAAAGTGACCGGCGTAGCTCAACACAATGAGCATCGCGGACTTCCTTCCTGCGGCTGCGAGGGCTAACGTATCCAGCCATGGCTCGGAAACCAGATCAATCAGTGCTGACGCTGTTATCAGGTCCGCCTCCCGGGGCAGTTGTTGCTCCATGTTTTCCGACGTCAGCTGAACCGGGCGGGTTTCAAACGGCACATCCAGGCAGTCCACACGCTGTCCGGCCTCCCGCAATAATGCAGAATCCTGATCCAGTGCCAGCCAGGTTTGAGGCACCTGCAGCGCAGGCACCAGGAAAACCGCGTTTGAGCCACGACCGGTTCCAATGTCGACAATTTGCATCGGGTAGTGGCTCTCGGGCGACAAGCCATCATAACGATTCAACAACCAGTGATTGAGCTGATCGGTCAGCCCTTGTGAGCGAGCCCGGTGATCCGCTGCTTCACGGGCTGCCAGCCATGTGCTCTCGAATTCCGAATGCTGGTGCAGATGCGTGGAAAGGCCACTGAAGTAGTGCAGCGCTTCTAAGACATCTTTGCCGGTATCCCCCCATGAGCGGATTCGGCGGGATTCCCTTGCGGCAAGTTTACGGGCGTGCTCAAGCTGTTCCGGATGTTCCAGCCAGTTCCTGAGGCGCGCCTCAAGGGCCCTGACATCGCCCGCACAATACTGAACCACACCAGGCCTGGCGGAGGTGCTGGCAAGGGCGCCGCCATCGGAGGAAATAACGGGTAGCCCTTCCGCCAGCGCCTCATCAATCACCATGCCATAGCCCTCGTACAGGGAGGGCAGTACAAAGAGATCCGCCTTGCGGTAGAGCTCGGCCAGCCCGGCTTCTTCGACTTCCCCTGCCAGCGCAATCCTGTCTTCAAGGCCCGCTTCTGCAATCGCCCGGCGAACCTGCTGGCTATATTCCGGATCACGACTGTCAGACCCTGCCAACGTGCATTGCCACGACACGCCCTTCAGGTTTTCCAGCGCCTCCACCAATTGATGCTGGGCCTTTCGGGGTGACAGATGAGCAACGCACAGAATGTGCGGGGTACCGGTTTGCGACGACTGATCACAGCCTCTGGGGGTCGCGGCTCGGGTGACGCCCGGCTCGGCAACCCTGATCCTCTCAGCCGGCACCTCATAATCCGCCAGGCGAGCGGCGGTGTGTTGGCTGGTGGTGATCACCCCGTTTACAAATCCAAGCGCCCGCGTTTCTGAATCAAAAAACCACTGTCTATTAGCTTCACTGATCCCCGTTTCATCAGCCAGGGGGTGGTGTACCAGCGCGATCAGATTGAGGCGTGGGGAATGCTTTTCAACAATCTCCGGCAGCCCCCCCATGGCAAGACCATCAAGTACCACAGAGGCGCCATCAGGCAGACTCGCGAGCTTCTCATCCATCCCATTACGGGCAACCCTGTCCGGGCGTGGAAACTGCCCGGGCAACCCACTGACCCGGGCTCTGCAACCGGCATCGCCCAGGGCTTCCACGAGCTTGCGGACATACCGGTAGCCGCCCGTGTTCTGTTCCGGATCACCCGGAACAATAAACTCCAGGAAGCCCGGTTTGTCAGATTCCGGCATGGTAGCTTGCCCAGGCAATGTGGGATTCCGAGAGGGTGACTTTCAGGCTGACAATCCCTTCTCCTGTCTCGCCAAGACGGCCACCGTGAATGGCTGCCGCCATACGATCGAAAACCAGTTTGGCCATGAATTCGGTGGTGGTATTCCGGCCACGCAGTTCCGGCAGCTCGTCCAGGTTCTGCATATTGAATTCGGAGAGAATGCTTTTGAGAAGCTCTGAAGCCAGGCCTATGTCGACGACCAGGTCGTCCTTATCCAGTTGGTGACGCTCAAAGGTCACGTCGACCACATAGGTGGCACCATGAACCTTCTGCGCAGGACCAAAGATCTCTCCATTGAAGCTGTGGGCAATCATCATGTGGTCCCGGACCGTCAAACCGAACATAGTCTCTCCTTAGCAGGCAATTTTGGATTTTCAGTAAACAACGCGATGGCACAGAGTATCCCGGCCATCAATCAGAATTCGCGCCATGGATTTTGGTAGATCATCAAACTTGCATTCGCCGGTAATCAGCACATCCAGCGCATCGTCCTGGAGCAATTCCAATGCGAGCGCCAGGCGTTTGCGATAGTCCCACCGTGGGACTCGAGATGGCACTATCTGGCCCACCTGGCTGGATTTCAGGGTCAGACGCCGCGGATGGAATGCGGCCCCCAACGGTGCAGATACCAGCTGATCCCCGTACCAGCTCATTTCCACAATGGTCGCCTCTTGCCCTGCCAGCCCAAGAGCAGTCTCCAGGCCCGAGGGGTGGCCACTGGCATGGACAACAAGGTCGTGATCATCAGGGGCCGACTCACTGCTGAAGGTCAAACCGAGCTGTTCGGCAACGGCCTGTCTATCTGGATTCGTATCGATCGCGGTGACACGGGCTCCCGGGATACGACTCGCCAGCCAGGCGACGAGCAGGCCAACAACACCAAGACCAACCACGGCAATGCGGTCACCGACTGCTGGCGCTCCATCCCAGAGGCCGTTTACAGCGGTTTCCATGTTGGCGGCAAGTATTGCTCGCTCGGCGGGCAGGTCTTTGGGCAGAGGCGTCAACGCCGACGCCGGCACCCGGTAGCAATTCTGATGCGGATAAAGGCAGAACACAGTTTGGCCCACTAACTCTGCAGGCCCTTCCACTACTTTGCCGACGCTGGCGTAGCCGTACTTTACCGGCCAGGGAAAATCTCCCTCCTGAAACGGCGCCCGCATGGCTGCGTATTCGCTCTTTGGTACCCGGCCATGGAAAACCAATGATTCCGTGCCCCGGCTGATACCCGAATACAGCGCCTGCACCTTGACCAATTCTTCTTTATCTTTCTCAACGGACGTCGCCAGTGGCGTTTCCAGAATCTCGCCCTTGCCGGCGCCGGTTACCCACCAGGCCCGTGCCATCGATTCGGTGTTCGGCTCATCAGGGTCGCGATGCAAAAGGATCTCCTTTTTGGCAGTTTTTCAAACGTGCGGGTCGTCGCCCTGCCAGGGCTGAACCTTCAGGTCTGAACACGGTCTATGCTCGTAAGCATGTTCAGTTATACCAACTATAGTCAGTGTACAGCGCATCCGAGGTCTTTGATGCCTGCAATCCTATACGCTGGAGTTCATTGATGGATTCTAACGGCCATTCAGCTTCGCAAAGGATGCCACTTGCCCTGGATCTCGTCTGGGGCTTTGGGCTTGTCGCCCTGTTCTGCGCAGCCACCGGCTGGTTAACCCAGCCCCCCGTCCTTTTCTACCTCTTGGCAGCGGCGCTTTACCTGGCCGCTTGTGCCCTGATCATCCGGTTCTGGCCCGAAACCCGGGATTTCGGATGGGCAAACCGGGCGACGCTGCTAAGAGGCAGTCTGGTGATAGTCCTGGTGGCTCTGGCCCCCTTTGCCCACCACCTCACTGACAGCCTCTGGCTATACGGATGGATGGCATTGCTGGCACTGGTTCTGGATGGCGTAGACGGAAAAGTCGCCAGGGCTACCGACTCCCAGAGCGAATTTGGCGCCCGCTTCGACATGGAACTGGATGCCCTGTTTATTCTCGGCCTCAGCGTGGCTGTCCTGGCATTGGGCAAGGCTGGTCCCTGGGTGTTGGCCCTGGGCCTTATTCGCTATGCCTTCGTTATTGCGACTCACTTCCTGGACTGGCTGAATGCCCCACTGCCGGAGAGCTTCAGACGCAAGACGGTTTGCGTTTGGCAAATCGTTACCCTGCTGGTGGCCGTGTTGCCGCCGGTCGATGCGCTATTCGCCAGTATCACGCTTGCAACTGCCCTAGCACTGCTTGTGTGGTCGTTTTTCTTGGATATTCACTGGCTTTATCAGAGGAGACATCATCATGATGTTCATTAAACGGAAAACCCTTACCCGTTCTGCCATTGCCCTGCCTGCTGCTATCGCACTGAGCCCGGCAGCCATGGCCGAGCCGAGAAACTTTGTTGTCGACGACGAACACTTTTCAATGTTCTTCGAAATCATGCACATCGGCTACGCCCCGGTGATGGGGATGTTCCGCGAAGTAGAGGGACAATTCGTTTACGACGAAGAAGCCAGGGAGCTCGAATCTGGTCAATTGGTGTTCCAGAGCGACAGTGTGTACACCAATCACAAGAAGCGTGACGAACACGTTCGCAACGAGGATTTCCTCGACGCCGACGAGTATCCTGAAATTACCTTTACTATTACCAACTTCGAAACGACTGGCGAAAACACGGGCAAAGTAACCGGCGATCTGGAGTTACTCGGCCAGACACGGCCCGTGGTGCTGGATGTGACCCTCAACAAGGCAGACGTTTACCCCTTTGGTCATGAGGAATACACACTGGGCATCAGCGCATCCACCACCCTGAAACGCAGTGAATGGGGCATGACATACGGCCTTGATGGCGCGATGGTCGGTGATGAAGTGAAATTGCACTTTGGCTTCGAGGCCATTCGGGAATCCGGCATGTTCTGATCACCGGCTGATCGGAATGTGAACCGCCGCACAACGCGGACACATTCTGTTACACATAGAGTCCGGATTTTTGGGGTGCGGCGGAAATCCCGTTATCTTTAGAGCTACAACAATAATCAAGGGAACTGCCGCATGCCGGGCAAGGTCGCTCTTCTTCTGACACTGGTAACTGCTGGCGTGGTTGGCGCGGGGTATCTGCTCTCCGCTGACAACCACACAGATTTCAGCTGGTTTTCGAAGGTGGTCGACTCGGCCGAGACGGCGCCTGTCCAAAACGCAGGCCTGGCAAGGCAGTCTTCGACCGATCCCTCGGCTGAGCCGGAACCACCCTCGGATAATGCCCTCGGGTTCATGCTGGCCAGCGTTGCCGATCAATACGCTGAAACTACCCGATACCCTCCGTGGTCCATACCTCTCTCCCCGGAACAGGCGAACGCCTACCGTGGCAATCACTACGAGCCGGTCAGTCTGCCCCTCGAAGGTGACGGGCAGTTCACCGTAACGCTGGAGAAATACCGGTTTACTGCAGGGGAACAAATTCTTGTTGCAGCGGCTATCCGGGGCTCTCAGGTGGTCGGTCGCTCGCTGTCTGCAACGCTGGAGAGGCCGGAAAGCCGGGATGCCATCGCTGGCACCACCTTGGAAGAGGCGGGTTCCCCGGGTTACTTCGAGGGCGTTCTGTCCGCCGACGAATCACCGGGTGAATATCGGCTGATCGTCGAGGCCCGGCTTGATGGCAAACCAGTCCGCCATGTCTCAACACTGGCCATTGAACCTTACCTGGGCGAATTCGAGGGGCTTGGCGATGCCCGTATCCAGGGTAACAATCTGATAATTCCCGTTCGTTTCTCGCCGGAAGATTCCGGCTACTACGCGCTTTCGGCCCAGCTGTTTGTTGGCCAACGCCCGGTTGCTCAATTGCAGATGGAGAAAAGGCTGGACAGCACCTCGAACACGATCAATCTCAAGGCACACGGCACGGTATTGGCCAATCAGGCGGTGGACGGCCAGCTACAGCTGAAAAACCTGCAGATTCGGCAGCTTCCCGCCCGGCCAGGTGACCGGACTAATTACGCTTTCGGCCCCGACGAGGGCTACGCTTTCACACCGCCGGAGCTCGGCAGTCTTACCGATACTCCGGCGGTGAATCCCGAATCAGAACAGCGCGCGGCTCTGCTGCGGCAGCTTGCCGACAAGTTCTGATGGCAGGGCGCAGGCTCTGCACCGGCTAACGCCGGGCTGTACCGCTACAAGTGGCGGATAAACGTCTTGTGACAACAATAAAGCAGCAAAGACGGAGCAACTATGAAAACAACAAAGATCGGAAATGCCTGTAAGGCCGCCCTGGCGGTCGCTATCACCGGCAGCTTATTTGCCGGCACCGCCCAGGCCCAACTGGCCGGCCACAACGTGATCCTGGTTCACGGATTCCAGCAACAAGACCTCGCCAACCCTCCTGCCAATCTGCAGGAGGTGAAGAACGCCGGCGAGGACTATTGGCGTACTTTCTGGCTCTCCCGGGCCGAGGCCCGTATCGACTGGGGCAGTAACGGGCGCGTTGAGGGTGGTATTGCCCAGCAAGCCTATGAACAGATGCGTCAGATCAGTCAGCAAGGTCTGTGCAATGACTTTTGCATCGTTGTTTCTCACTCTACCGGGGATCTCGTTACCCGGTATCTGCTGGAAAACCAGGCACGCTGGCTTCAATCCGAGGGCCTTCAACCGTTGAAAATCCTGACAACCCTGGATTACTCCGGCGCCGGCGGTGGCACTGAACTGGCCAACCTGGCACTCAGCCTTGCCTACAACGACAGCTGGTACAACTGGCCCCTCCGGGCAGCAGTAGAAGCCTTCACCGGCATTGAGCCGGAACCCGGCAAGCTGGGCGTGGTAAACGACCTGCAAACCAACGCAGCGCGTAACCTGGCGGTGAGCCCGAATGGAATCCCAAGGCTGCGTTTCGTGGCTGGTGGGTCATCCTATGGCGGTATCACCAAGCCATTCATCGCCGGCACGGACGATGGCGTGGTACCCACCCATTCGGCCTGTGGTGCCACCTCCGCCGCCGGGATCGATTCCTGCTCTTCCAGCATCAGCCTGGCGGGCAAGGTAACGAGCCAGGATGGCCCGGCCGCTCTTTACTTCAACCACTACCCGGTACTGATGAACGAGGGTGTCACCCACAGCGGCGTGCTCGGCTCCGAGACGGGCAACATCTCCGTTCCGGTGGTCAACAACACCACTCTCGGCGGTTTGCAGGTGGATTTCGCCAGCCGCACCTACAACAAGCGCGCCTGGTGGCAATGGTGGGGTTCCGGTGACCGGTACATTGAAGTGCCCGGCTCAGATCAGACGGACATGTCGAATCTGGTTTACACAACCCTGAATAACTGACCGTACAAGGACAAATACTGCAAAGGGCTCAGGGAAGAGCCGCTTCTCACCTCGGTAGTTCTACCCATCTTTCCTTTTTAGTTCGCAAACTATACATTGGTTCGCTTTCGCCGTTCGATTCAACCACTGCCGCCAAGCGATATCCGATGTCTGACACCCACAAATCCGATCTTCTACTGGTTGCTGTCACCCTGTTTGCAGCCATCAGCTGGATGTTTTCCAAGGAGGCTGTACTGCTGATGCCGCCCCTGATGTTCATGGCGGCCAGGTTTTTGATTGCCGGCACCGTGCTCGCCTTTTTCGCCCGTCGCTCGCTGATGAAACTGAGCGTCGATCAGCTTCGCCGAAGTGTGGGTGTCGGGCTGGTGTTTGGCACGGCCATGACCTGCTGGGTGATGGGACTGGTTCATATAACCAGTCTGGGTGAAGGCGCCTTTTTGACCAGCCTGGGTGTCGTAATAGTGCCGATTATCGCACGCCTGGTGTTCAAGGAAGCCCAACCGCCGAGCACATGGCTGGCGATTCCGATTGCCGTTGCCGGGCTCGCGCTGCTCTCCCTTGAAAACGGATTTCGCCCTGAAGCAGGCCAGATCTTCTTTGTCATGGCAGCGACAATTTTCGCCCTGTATTTCAATCTCAATACCCGGGCGGCCAATCAGAGAACCGTGATAAACCGGCTCGGCAGAACGGTGGAAAAGCACCGCGTACCCGCCCTGCCCCTCACAGCCATTGCGCTGCTGACGGTCGGCCTGCTTACCCTGGTTGAATCCATGATTATGGAGCCCTGGCGGCCTACCCTGAATAATCTCTCACCAATGCTGGTCTGGTGGGTAGTGGCCAGTGCCGTGATTGGCACGGCCGGTCGTTTCCTGCTTCAGACGTTCGCCCAGAGCCTGTCTGCGAACAGCCATGGCGTGGTGATTCTGGTACTTGAGCCGGTGTGGGTTGCCTTGTTCGCGGCAGGATGGTTTGGCGAGTCTATGACCGGCATTCAACTGGCCGGCTGTGGCCTCATCTTTGCCGCCCTGATCGTCAACCGCTGGGCCGTGCTGAGCAAAGCCATCAAGGAAAAACTCCGCAAGCGGAAAACCGCATAAAAGTGGTTGACCAGCATCGGCTGAATCAGTATATTTCGTCTCCGTTGCAGGACATAGGACCATAGCTCAGTTGGTTAGAGCGCTACCTTGACATGGTAGAGGTCCCCAGTTCGAATCTGGGTGGTCCTACCAATCCTGTTGAAAAGAGTCACTTGGCTAACGCCCAGTGGCTTTTTTTATGCCCGTCCATTCAGAGACCTTCCCAGGCCGCTTATCGCAGAATCAAAACGAAGCACCGCCGCGGAATATTCCAAGACCGCGCAACTCCCGATATGATCTCTGCATGAAAAGCATAATAAAACATGATGCCTCTGCTCCACCTCGCTTGAGGGTCCTTCGTCGGAATGGGTTAGCGAGACGATATCTATTCAGCGCACTTTTAATTGCCCTAATCCCACTTGTTGTCCTGGCGTTCATGTACGACACACAGTATGTGAAAGCGCTGGAAAAGGTGACAGAAAGTCGGACGAATGCTCGACTTGCGGGCGCAGAGAACCTCTTAAGAACTTTCCTCCAGGAGCGAATCTATGAGCTTGAGGCTCTTGCCGACGTACCTGAGGTTTTCGATTGGTTGACCACTGCAAACGCCGAAGAGAAACCTAATGCCGAGGTCATGGCACAGCTGCGCCAGGCTCTCGATAGTCCCCATCTGTATGGGGTAGTGGTCAAGCCATCCCGATACGAGGCGCCCTTGTGGTATCTAACTCAAACGCTGCTGCAGCAAGTGGAGTTGGACGAACTGCCTTTAACTCCATTTGCCAACGGAGAAATAATCGGTCCGGCCCTACCAACTGATAGCAGGCCCGGTTGGTTTGTTCTCAGACTAAGCCCTACAGGGCTTAATCCCGCCCCTGAAGCCTGGGTTGGCTTGGTTGTGCGCCTTGCGAGCCTTACCGATCAGGTAAAAGATCTGAGCCTCACGGGCTTGCAGAGCCCTCTTATCGTAACGCCTCAAAACGTACCCATTACCGCCGTAGGAAATATACCCGGAAAACCTTCCTATTCCGCCAAGGACATTAACTCGAACGATTTTATCGAGGGCTGGCACATACGCCTTCAATGGCTCGGTGACCCTCTGCTGGGCCCTTTGGAGTCAGCCAGATTCGGGTTAATCCTTTTGGCTTCTGGAGCGGCCTTGGCCGTTATTTTGTTGTCACGTCACCTTTCAAAAAGGTTGGAAAAACAGGTCACTCCTTTGATTGAAGGAGCTGACAGAGTTGCTGGAGGCGATTTTGATACTCCGCTACACACGGAGGGTACAGCGGAAATAGGCTATCTGGCCTTTGCCCTCGAACGTATGCGCCTTCGTCTTCGGCGGCTGGTAAAGAGCATGGTTGACGTAGAACGCCGTGCCATACTCGGGCAATTCTCCGCGGGCGTTGCACACGAGATTAGAAACCCTCTCGCAACCATAAAGACTACAATTCAGGCCCTATCGCGGAAGGAGTCGGATCCCAAACGCCAAAAGTTAATGGAATCAGTTGACCATGAGATCGACCGAGTAAACGATGTTGTCCAACTGCTCTTGGATTACGCTCGCCCGAGAGAAGCCAAGGCAAGCAAGGTCAACATCATCGACGTTGTTGAAACAGTGAAAATTCTCGCCGATGCAGTGGCACATCGCCATGGGATTGAGTTGGTACAAGTCGAGCACGAATCTGTTTACGCATGGGCCGACTCTTCCCAGGTCCGACAGATCGTTATGAATCTGGTGATGAACGCCATTCAGGCAATGGAGGGTATTGGGGGCCGGGTTACAATTCGAACCAAACAGCAAGGCTTAGCAGTTTATGTTTCTGTCAGCGATAACGGCCCCGGCGTAAGCGCTGACCACCTGATCCACCTAACCGAGCCTTTCTTCACAACGAAAACCAATGGCACCGGTCTCGGCCTGGCCATTTGCAGACAGCTCGCGCAAGCTAATCAAGGTAACCTTCGTTTCCAAAGCGTTTCTGGCGAAGGCCTAAAAGTAACTTTGAAACTACCGCTCTATTTGAACAACGAAAACCAGGGATCCGTTTAATGCGAACGCCTACCGTCCTTATCATCGATGACGAGAAAAACCTTGTTAGTAGTCTGATGTTTTCGCTCGAAGAAGAAGGAATGACGGTTTTCGCCGCCTATGACGGAAAAAGCGGACTCACCGAGATTGAAAAACGGACACCAGACGTGGTCTTGCTCGATCTTAAATTGCCCGACCAATCTGGTTTTGAGGTTCTCGACCAGGTCCAGGCACTCCCGGCCCCGCCCATCACGATCATGATTTCGGCCCATGGCGATACTCGTGCTGCTGTCGAGGCAGTCAAAAAAGGCGCACAAGACTACATCACCAAACCGTTTGACCTGGACGAACTGATTCTTCTGATTCAGCGCAATTACAAGCATCGCCAACTTACAGAGGAAGTGGCCTATCGGAGAGAGCGGGAAGCGGACGTTCACGGCCTTGTTGGCCACTCCTCGGCCATGCGCAAGCTACTCGATCAAGTCGAGCGCATCGGTAAGAGCTCTGCGCGCACGGTACTTCTCCAGGGGCCATCAGGCAGCGGGAAAACCCTCATCGCGAAAGCTTTGCACGCCACAAAAGACAGAGCCGCACCGTTCGTATCTGTAAATTGCGCTTCGCTACCAGAAAACCTGCTAGAGGCCGAACTTTTTGGCGCAGAAAAAGGCGCATACACGGGCGCCGATAAGCGCCGAACTGGCTTGGTTGAGTTAGCAAACGGGGGGACTTTATTCCTGGATGAGATTGGTGAGCTGCCGTTACCTCTTCAGGCAAAGCTATTAACCTTCCTTGAAACCCACCGCTTCCGCGCGGTCGGCGGCCAGAAAGAAATAGAGGCTGATCTGCGTGTTATAGCGGCCAGTAACAGGGATCTACAGACCGAGGCTCAAACAGGAGCTTTCCGAGAGGACCTGTTCTACCGTCTAAACGTTATGCCACTGACCATTCCGTCTCTCGCTGAGCGCAAGGATGACATCCCCGTTCTCGCATCGAATTTCGCAACAGAACTTGCAGCGCAAGAGGGCTGCAAGCCGATCAACCTTACGCCGGGAACCCTCACCAAACTCTGTAATTACGATTGGCCGGGAAATATTAGGGAACTCCGCAATACCATCGAGAGACTGACCATACTGCATGCTGGTGAGAGCATCAGTGTCGATCGGCTACCCCCCGAAATTATCGAGTCAGCTCCTCAAATAGAAACTTCCATTGCGGATCATGATTCTGAGCGCAACGAAAGACATGGATCGTTGACCAGTGAAATCGCAAAACGGGAAGCTCAGTGTATTTTGGACGCATTGGCTCAGTCCAACGGCCGAAAAGGCGACGCTGCGAATTCCCTCGGAATATCCAGACACGCGTTGAAAAGAAGGATGCAAAAGCTAGGACTCACTGGAGACGAACTGTGATCCCAATTCCCCATAACCGATTTATCGGCATTCTAGCTTGGATCTGTCTGGTGGTTCTCGTCACATTTGCAATGCCTTCCAAGGCGCTGGAGTCTTTGGGAGCAAGCGAGGATACAGCGGATATTATCGTTGGGTGCCTTTATCCCATGTCCGGACGAGCAGGTGTCTTGGGTCGAGATTCGGTGGTGGGTATACGGCTCGCGCTTCAATACATTGAACAGCAAGGATTACCGACACTACCACATCTGAGGGTTTTGCTTGGGGACACCAAATCTAAACGGTCAACCGCCGTTACGATTGCAAAACGATTTGTCGAGGAAGAGCGAGCCACATTCCTCTGTGGCGTTGTTAACTCATCGGTTGCTATTCAAGTCACCGAAATCGCAGCTTCCGCAGGTGCGTTTTTCGTCGGTACAGACCACGCCTCGTCCAGGCTCACCGATGAATTTTTCCACGATCGCTATTTCCGTGTGACGAACGACACGCGTCAATCGATGACTGCGGGAGCGCTCTTTATCAGAGATTACTTTGATGACCACTTGAAGAAAAAACCGCTTCGAATCTCGTACCTGGGTCCCGATTACGAATACGGTTATCAGGTGTGGGCCGATTTTCGCGAGGCTCTGAATAAATTGGGCGTGGATTACGAGATTGCCGGCACACTCTGGCCTCGGTTAAGTGAGCCAGACTACAGCCACTACATTAATGAGCTGATCAGACAAGAACCAGACTTGGTCGTGAATAGCCTGTGGGGAGGGGATTTCGTCGCTTTCGTCACCCAGGCTACTGACACCCGGCTGTTTGATGTTTCCCGCTTCGCGAACTTTGAAAAAGGTGGCGATTACGAGATTTTTGCTCACTTAGGCGATCGCATGCCTCTGGGATTGTTACTAGCATCGCGCCATCACAACAACTGGCCGGAAACTGATTTCAATCGGTGGTTTGTTCAGGAGTTCCACCGGCAAGCCGGTTACTACCCCTCCTCCGGGGCGCAAGGCGCGTTCACCGGCATACTCGCAATTGCCAAAGCAGCAAGCCAAGCAAGCGGGAATTACAAGGATCTAGAAGGCATCGAGCGAGCTTTTGAGCAGTTGAGTCTGACTACGCCTGAGGATCCGCCGGGTTTCCAATCCTCAATGGATCCGGTGACTCATCAAATCCGACAAGTAATGGCGATTGGAGAGACTGTAAAGGACCCTCGCTACCCTCCAGCGAAGGTAATGCTCGGTAATTGGCGAATCTATTACCCGTCTGATTTCGAGCAAGTTCACCCTGTCACAGAATGAGCGAAAACCGCTCATCTTTGCTCACCCGACATGAGCGGATTTCGCTCATCGACTTCAAGAAAACCTTACGCAAAAATATATATTTATAAAAAACAGCTAGTTAGGAATGTAGAATTTCTGGCATAGGGCGTGCATTTAGACACAGGCCGGCTTGAAAAGCCATCGGGCAGGACACCGGAAAAAAATAACACTGGTTGTCCAACCAAATGACACAAGAACAACAGTCTGGAGATCTGATATGAAACGTCCCCTGCTTACTGCAGCGACGGTTGCCTGTGCAATGACGACAGGTGCCATGAGCCTCAACGTCTACGCCAATGAAGAGTACAAACTGGGCCTTGTAACCTTTCTCTCAGGCGCAGCTTCCGGGCCTTTCGGAATTCCTGCAAAGAACGCTGCTGACCTGGTAATCGATGCTATAAATGACGGCACCCTGCCGGCCCCAATTGAAGGCAAGGGAATTGACGGTCGAATGATCACGCCTGTCTACGTTGACGAGGCTGGCGGTGCGACAAAACAAACCTCAGAATTTCGAAATCTTGTTGAGCGCGACGGCGTCGATGCGGTCGTAGGTTACATCTCTTCCGGCGACTGTCTTGCCATCCCGGCTGTCGCTGAAGAACTCAAGATGCTGACCGTTTTGTTCGACTGTGGCACGCCTCGGGTCTTCGAGGAAGCTGATTACGAGTATGTTTTCCGCACCCACTCTACCGCCAGCATGGACAACATCGCGGCGGCCCGCTATGTTCACGAAAACGTTCCCAACCTGGAATCTGTCGCAGGCATAAACCAGAACTACTCTTGGGGTCACGACAGCTGGCGCGATTTTACCGAGACTTTAAAGGTCCTTCGCGGCGGGGATATTGAAATCACTACGGAACAGTTCCCCAAATTGTTCGCGGGCCAGTACGGTGCCGAAATTTCTGCCCTGCAAGTGAACTCCGCAGACGTTATTCACACATCTTTCTGGGGTGGTGACACAGACGCATTCGTACTCCAGGCAGCCGCTCGTGGTCTGCTGGCGGACAACCAGGTAATCTTCACTGCTGGCGAGACTGCACTCAACAGTCTTGGCGAACACCTGCCCGACGGTGCCATCATCGGTGCCCGTGGTCCCTTCGGTCCATTCGCTCCGGAAAGTGAACTGAACACTTGGTTCCAGACCGAATTCACCGAGCGTTTCGGCACACCGCCGACTTTCCCTGCCTACCACATGGCTCATGCGCTAATTGGCCTAAAGCTGGCTCAAGATAAGGCTGGTGTTGGTGCGTCTACCGAGGAGGTAATCACCGCCTTTGAAGGTCTCGAATTTGACGGCCCGGGCGGCCGGGTTGAGATGAGTCGTGGCAAGGGCCATCAGGCTGCAACGGAGATGGTCTACGGACGCCTCAAGCGAGTGGACGGTGAAATCACCTTTACCGACATTACCCGCTACCCGGCAGATTGCGTCAACCCGCCGGAAGGCGCAGAGACTGTAGAGTGGATCAAAGCCGGCATGCCAGGTGCCGAGTGTAACTGAGCCCACTGACCCAGCAACATGCTCATCGGGATCATCCGGTCCCGGTGAGACTTTCCAACGATCTTTCACCCCTCCCCGACCGGAAGATGGCCCGGTCGGCAGGCGAGGTCTGTGCAAAGCATCGGGAGTCTTACAATGAAACAACTTCTTGCAATACTGGTGGATGGCTCGGTCTACGCCTCATGGCTCTTCATCATTTCCGCCGGTCTGACCCTAATTTACGGGGTCATGCGAATCCTCAATATGTCTCATGGTAGCTTTTACGCCCTTGGCGCGTACTCTGGTGCTGCCATGGTTGGCTGGTATTTTTCTACCGGCTCTGTTCCCTGGTTCAGCTTCGTCGCGCTAATCGCCGCCGCCCTTGTCGCCGGCATTTCCGTGGGACTGTTGGTAGAACGTGGTCTCCTGCGATTTATGTACGGCAGGGACGAAGTCGTAATGATCCTGGTCACTTACGGCGTCCTGCTCATCATGGAAGATGCCATCAAGCTGATATGGGGTGTCGAGCCCTACTTTGCTTACCAGCCCTACACCCTACTGGGTCGAACCAAGTTCGCCGGTTTGTCCTTCGCAAATTACGATTTCATGCTCATCGGCGTGAGCATTCTGATTGGTCTCGCGCTCTGGTATGGCCTAAACCGTACCCGCAACGGAAAACTGCTTCGAGTGGTCATTCACGATCGTGAGATTGCCGGCGCACTCGGGATCAACGTAGCTCGGATCTTCACCATTACCTTTCTGATTGGAGCTGGCATCGGCTCACTCGCTGGAGCTTTGACTGCCCCTGGCCTCTCCGTAGTGCCTGGCATGGGCATAGAGGTCATTGTACTGGCGTTCGCAGTGGTCGTGATTGGGGGCCTGGGGAGCATTACTGGTGCTTTGGTCGGTGCTCTGATCGTAGGCATGGCCCGAGCAGCGGCCGTGCACCTTTATCCCGAGGTTGAGTTGTTCGTTATCTACGCGGTCATGGGGCTCGTGCTGGCATTTCGCCCGCAAGGCCTGTTCGCCGTTGCCAACGCGAGGAAAATCTAATGAAAACGAGATCCCTAGCGCTCTTATTTGTACTCGGGTTGGTCGTCGTTGCTGGTGGCCTTCTGCTACCACAGTGGATGTCTTACCTGTTTACCATTGCCATGGGCAAAGGCCTCGTCGTGCTTGGTCTGGTCCTTCTTATGCGCGCAGGCCTAGTTTCCTTTGGCCAAGGTCTCTACTACTGCGTGGGCGCATACGTTGCAGGCATGCTGACCCAATTTGCTGAAGTCACAGACATTCTAGTTATTATGCTTGCGTCCGTTGCGGTCAGCGTAGCCATCGCAGCCATCATCGGCTTGCTACTATGTCGGTACCGAGAGATCTTCTTCGCCATGTTTTCGATGGCGTTCTCGATGATTCTTTATGGCTTGCTAGTGCGCAATCAATTCCTTGGATCTACCGATGGGTTTAACGTCGCAAATCCTAGCTTATTGGGGTGGACGCCCGGTGCAGAAGCTTCATCAGATCTGGTTCTGGTTGTCGCAGTATTCCTCGTAGTCGTCCTCGGAGCTGTGGCATGGCGGTACCTGAAATCTCTTTCCGGTTACGCCGGTGAGGCCGTTCGAGAAAACGAAATCCGGCTGGAGTATCTGGGCGGCTCTGTGTTCCGTGTGGTGTATGTGAAGTACATCATCGCAGCGGCCCTTGCGGCTATTGGTGGCACCATCACTGCTCTGGTGAGCGGTCATGTTGATCCAGAGATGGCGTACTGGACCACCTCCGGAGAGTTTGTGTTTATCGCCCTGATGGGTGGAACCGCTCATGTCGCGGCCCCGATCGTTGCGGCCGTTCTGTTTGAGGCCCTACGCACCTATGCGTTCGCCGTGTCGCCTTACACCTGGCAAATGATCCTGGGCTTTGCCCTGCTGGCAATCATCCTGTTCATGCCATCCGGTCTGTGGTCTCTGGTTGAGCGATTCCAAAACAAGAAAGCGAGGAAAACGTCATGAACGCTTTGTTGAAAACGGTCAACCTTGAGCGAACGTTTGGCGCAGTCACTGCAGCCACTGATATAAATGTTGAACTGAATAAAGGCGAAGTAGTGGGAGTCATCGGCTCCAACGGCGCCGGTAAGACCACCTTTATCAATATGGTGACAGGCTATATTCAGCCCTCTGGTGGCGACATTCTCGTACGTGGTAAGTCCATCATCGGAAAGTCACCCAGGGATGTTTCATTGGCCGGGGTTGGCCGCTCCTTTCAGGTACCTCAACTGTTTCAGGAATTGACGGTTCTGGAGAACATGCTGATTGCCTTCGGCTTCTCAGTCGACCGCAAGTTGAGCTTCCTGAAGCCCCTCCGTTCAAAAGAAAAAGTCGAAAAGGCCCACTCAGTGCTGCGCGAATATGAAATCGAGCAGTACGCGGAAGAAGTTGTATCTACTTTGCCCCAAGGGGTTCGTAAGCTCCTCGACATCGCTATGGCAATGCTCGCGGAGCCCGGGCTGATGCTATTGGATGAACCAACCTCAGGCGTTGCCATTGAGGACAAGTTCTTGCTGATGGACACCGTCATGGCCGCTGTTCGAAAGAGGGATGCTGCGACCATGTTCGTGGAACATGACATGGAAGTCGTTCTGCGCTACGCAGACCGCGTGCTCGCTTTTTACGACGGCCGTGTTCTCGCAGACGGTCCAACCCAATCAGTTCTGTCTGATGCCAAAGTGCAAGAATTGGTTGTAGGGCATCACCTGGATCTCAGCGAAACCGGGGCCAGCGCTAGTAAGGAGTCTGACCATGTTAGAACTTAAAAATGTCACTACGGAGATCGCCGGTACAACCATTCTCCGTGATGTAAGCTTTACCGTCAGCAAGGGTTCTATGGTTGGTCTGATTGGACGCAACGGCGCTGGTAAGACTACCTCGCTAAGATCAATCATGGGACTCATCAAGCCAAAATCCGGCCAGGTCTTGATCAATGGCGAAGACATGACCAATCAAGGTTCTTTTGAGCGCGCGGGAATGTCCATTGGCTACATGCCGGAAGATCGTCGTCTTGTCCCGGATCTGACTGTGGAAGAAAACATTATGGCGCCGGCCTGGGCCTGCCAACTCGTAAATGCCGAGGCCAGACTAGCTTGGATCTACGAAATGATGCCCGAGGTAGAATCCTTCTCTGATCGCCGCGCACTGCAACTATCGGGCGGTCAGCAAAAACTCGTCGCCCTGGCCCGGGCGATGATGACAGGCACCAACTTACTGCTTCTGGACGAACCGTTTGAAGGGGTCGCGCCAGCACTATCAAGACGGCTCGCCAGCGTATTAAGTACTCTCAAAGATGAGGGTCTTACTGTTTTGCTGTCTGAATCAGACCAGTCGCACTCTGCCGACCTGGTCGACAAAGCATTTCAGATTGAACGTGGCAGCGTTGAACCGCTCGCGTCTCTGACTTAGGAGGAAAAAATGACTGCGTTTACTTTTAACACGACCAAAAGCGTTATCTGCGAGCCTGGAGCGATAAAGCGCCTCGGGGAAATCGCTAAAGAGCACATGGGCAATAAGGTACTGCTAGTCACAGATCCCGGACTGATCAAGGCAGGCTTACTGGACGCAGCCACAAAGTCTCTTGGTGAGGCAGGCGTGCAGTACGAATTATTTGACGGCGTGGTTGCCGATCCGCCCGTTTCAGTCGTAGAAGCAGCCCTGGCCGACGCGCGCGAAGCCGGAATCGACGGCGTCATTGGGTTTGGCGGCGGGTCCTCCATGGATGTTGCCAAACTTATCGCACTTCTCATGGGCGGCGGAGAAAAACTGGATGAGGTTTATGGCGTCGGACAGGCCAAAGGAAAACGTTTACCGCTGATCCAGATTCCAACTACCGCGGGAACTGGCTCCGAGGTGACTCCGATCTCCATTATCACCGTTGGTGAAACAGAGAAAAAAGGCGTTGTCGCACCTCAGTTGCTGCCAGACATTGCTTTGCTAGACGCCGAGCTGACTCTCGGGCTGCCGGCTCATGTGACCGCGGCAACCGGAATCGATGCCATGGTTCACGCAATCGAGAGCTATACTTCAGCTTCCGCAAATAACAATGCAGTCTCCAAAGCCCTCGCGCGTGAAGCCCTGCGATTGCTAGGCGCGAACATTGAGACTGCAGTCAAAGACGGAGGAAATGTCCAGGCTCGCTCTGACATGCTGCTCGGAGCGATGCTTGCCGGCCAGGCATTTGCTAACTCGCCAGTAGCTGCGGTTCATGCTCTCGCCTACCCGATCGGCGGAATTTTTCACGTCCCTCACGGCCTATCCAACGCATTGGTACTGCCTCATGTTATGCGTTTTAACGCAAATACCTGTGGCGAAGCATATTCCACCCTGGCTGCCGATGCCTTCCCAGATCTTGCCTCTGTGCCTGCCGGCCAGAGAGCCAACCAGTTCATCGATCGACTTGAAGCGCTCAGTGCTGATCTGGGTCTGGAGCAAACCCTGCGTGAAGTCGGCATTGGCGAGGCTGATCTTCCGACTTTGGCTTCAGATGCCATGAAGCAAACTCGACTACTTGTGAACAATCCCAGGGAAGTGTCTGAAGCTGATGCCCTCGTAATCTACAAGGCCGCGTTTTAATTCGGCCGTGCTTTTATTTGATTGAGGTTAACCATGTCTCTTGAATTGAAGAATCGCGAACTGCTGCGCGAACAGGCTTATATCAACGGCCAATGGATGATGGCGAAGTCGGGAAAGACTTTTGCCGTGACCAACCCAGCCAACGGTGATCAACTGGCAACGGTGCCAGATATGGATGAAACCGACACACGCATAGCGATTGAGGCGGCAGCCGCCGCCTGGCCGGCTTGGCGCTCCACCCCAGCCAAAGAACGCGCTAACATTCTGCGCAAATGGTTCAACTTACTGATGGCCAACAAAGAGGATCTGGCTCGCCTGATGACAGCTGAGCAGGGTAAGCCACTGGCCGAATCCCGAGGCGAGGTTGGTTACGGTGCCAGTTTCATTGAATGGTTCGCTGAGGAAGCCAAACGCGCCTACGGTGATGTCATACCGGGTCATGGTAAGGACAAGCGCATCGTTGTAATCAAACAACCGGTTGGCGTAGTTGCTGCCATTACTCCTTGGAACTTCCCGATTGCGATGATCACGCGCAAAGTCGCGCCGGCACTCGCTGCCGGTTGCCCGGTGGTGGTCAAGCCCGCCGAAGATACGCCTCTCTCGGCCTTGGCCATTACCGCACTGGCTGAAGAAGCAGGCGTTCCATCCGGTCTGATTAATATCGTTACCTGCTCTAAGCCCAGCGCGGTTTCCGTAGGTGGAGAACTAACCGGCAATCCAATCGTCCGCAAGGTCTCGTTCACCGGATCCACCCCGGTGGGCAAGCTGCTAATGCGTCAAGCCAGCGATACGGTCAAAAAAGTCAGTCTGGAATTGGGCGGTAACGCTCCCTTTATTGTATTCGATGATGCGGACCTCGATGCGGCTGTTGCTGGTTTGATGGCGTCCAAGTACCGAAATACTGGCCAGACTTGCGTCTGCGCCAACAGGGTTTATGTTCAGGCCGGGGTTTATGACGCCTTTACCGAAAAATTGAAGACTGCCGTCAGCAAAATGGTGGTTGGTCCGGGCCTCGAAGGCGAAACGCAGCAGGGCCCACTCATTAATGACGCCGCGTTAACCAAAGTCAAAAGGCACATTGAGGACGCCACATCGAAGGGTGCCCAAATTGCGCTGGGTGGTCAGCCCCACTCCCTCGGCGGCACGTTCTTTCAACCCACGATTCTTACAAATGCCACTCAAGACATGCTCATCGCCCGCGAAGAGACTTTCGGGCCCGTTGCCCCGCTGTTTCGGTTTGAGACCGACGACGAGGCAATCTCCATGGCAAATGATTCAGAGTTCGGCTTATCGGCTTATTTTTACAGCCGCGACATCCATCGGGTATGGCGCGTAGCCGAAGAACTGGAATCAGGAATGATTGGTGTCAACGAAGGCATTATCTCTACGGAGGTAGCACCGTTTGGCGGGGTCAAAGAGAGCGGTCTTGGTCGGGAAGGCTCCCACTACGGTCTGGACGAGTACATGGAGCTTAAGTACCTGTGTCTCGGCGGTATGAAATAGCGCCTCAATTAACCACCGATGGCGCCCTGCCCCATCCGGAATCTGGGCGCCCAAAACTGTACTCTCGGAGGGCAAAAGTGAATCGAGACGACTTTACGGTTTTTTACCCTGTATATACCCGCTGGATGGACAATGATGTATACGGGCATGTAAACAACGTTACCTATTACTCCTATTTCGACTCAACGATCAATCGATACCTCATTGAGCAAGGTGGTCTCGATATTCACGCGGCGAGAATAGTGGGTTATGTCGTTAGCTCTTCGTGCCAATTCCGCCGGCCCGTTGCATATCCTGATGCAATTTCAGTCGGACTCAGGGTAGCCCAGCTTGGAAACAGTTCGGTGACCTATGAGCTCGGCGTTTTTAAAGAATCAGAAAACGAAGCCGCAGCTTACGGTCAAGTGGTACACGTTTTTGTGGATCGTGAGCGAAATCGTTCTGTTGGGATACCTAGCCCAATTCGTCACTGCCTTGAAGAAATATTGGTTACCCAAGTTAGTTCAGAAGAAATTTAAACGTCTGCTTAGGATAGAAAATGAACAGTCCATTCACCTATGCCATTCTCATGCTGATCGCAGGGATAGGCATACCTGTCATGGCAACGCTAAACGGTGGACTCGGCGCGAGATTACAGAGCCCAGCCCTTGCCGCAACGATTCTTTTTTTCGTTGCGCTGATTTTGGCGATATCTTATTTGATCACCACAGAGGGTTTTCCTGAGAAAATTTTCCCTGCCAATGTTCCGGTGTACTTCTACTTCGGAGGTTTCTTTGTCCTCTTCTATATTCTAACAATCACCTGGGTAGCGCCTCGCTTCGGCATATCCAATGCAATTGCTTTCGTATTGCTAGGACAGCTCATCGCAATGAGCCTCATCGATCATTTTGGTTTGATGGGCGTACAGAAGTTCACCATGAGCCTAAAGAGGATTGCTGGCTTAGGCGTAATGACAATAGGAGTTTTCTTGGTGCTAAATAAAGTTCCAGGCGGAGCCAAGTGAATAGCTGATTTCGCCTCTTTGGTCCGGCTTCCAGACGAAGATGCGGCAAGCCCTTAAGCTCATACTAAAACTGAAATCACTAATCCGGCGGATTCCACAAACTATCCTTCTCAATATACAGCATCTAAGTTATTGATTTCGTTTGGCGACGTTGAGTGCGGTAAATACGTCGCACTTTCGCGCTTTTTCATGGAATTTACGGTATTTATGGACCCTAAACCGTAATTTTGACATGGTAGAGGTCCCCAGTTCGAATCTGGCTGGTCCTACCACTCCTGCGAAGAAAGTCAGTTACTTACATCCTCTGTAAGAACTGGCTTTTTTTGTGCCTGCGACGCTAGCCCACCATATTGCTCATGAGTATTTTGAGAGTTCAACTGCGTCTCCGCTCAGACAGCGAAAGGCCACGTTGGAAACGTCAGCTTCTCCCCATGATCCATTAATTTGTACTTGTCTAGCATCAACAAAAGTTTGCCGTTTAACGATAAACGTTATCTTTTAAAAGGCATGATCAAAAGCTTCAGATGTAAGGACACCCAGCGTTTATTTGAATCGGGTAAAACACGTCGTTTTTCTGCGATCAAAGCAGCAGAAAGCAAAGTTATAATGCTTGAAGCTTCCGAGATTTTGGCTAAATCTGCAAACAGAATATGAGCTCCGTCAGGCCCAGATCAGCAAGGCAGATCAAGTGGCCCGGGAGGTTGAACCCTACGCGGCCTGATTGGATTGTTTTCTCATACCTGCGTATTCCAGACCAAGGTTGCCACTGATTCCAGACGAAGCCTGCCACCCATTCCACGCGAAAGCTGCCACTGATTCCACGGCAAAGCTGCCACCCCGGCAGGCTGCCTGAACCACCTCATCGAAA
>Ga0208316_1000029_pt1 | contig 227267 bp, 200 predicted proteins | sample MalvireepMed_231_FD_184240 | JGI IMG/M metagenome (GOLD analysis project Ga0208316, IMG submission 184240) | Marine viral communities from the Global Malaspina Expedition - Malaspina viral metaG DeepMed_231 (SPAdes) (version 2) | ecosystem: Environmental > Aquatic > Marine > Oceanic | place...
CGGACACTGCGGCTTCGGAGTAAGAAGAGAAACCCCGCGTCGCTACGCTCCGATGGGTGGCAGCCTTGCTCCGGTCCGGGTGGCAGGCTTCACGTGGAATGGGTGGCAACCTTCAGCGGTTTACGCACTAACCAGCGCAGGCAGGGCGACACCCTTTTCATTGCGTCTTTGGCTCCATTACAAGGGTGCTCATGCTGCGGGCGTTAAATGCCGGTGATAGTCAGGTCCAAAGCTCCAACAATCTGGTCTCTGAAATGTGAGAGAGAGCCAATAGGGCTCTTGAGATGTTTTTCAGGCACGGAGGAAATTTGCGGAGTTAACAGCAACAGCTCTTGATCGGCAAAGCTGATTTCGGGAGTGAGCCCTTGCATAGCTTCGCCACCGAAGGCAGAACGTTTGCCCAAAGGGATGACAATGCGAGTTGCCAAATCGCTAAGAAGGCTGCTTTGAATATCCACAAGGTAAGGATAGTGAGCCTTGCTGATTTTGCTCGGGTTGGGGTACACATCGAACTGTGCCATCAAAACTCCCTGAACTCGTCGCCGAAGCATCCATGTTGTTCGACGAAATCGTTGTAGCTTTTTATCGCAGCGCGATTCTCTTCAACCCATTGAGCGGCTTCGCGTTTCGAAAGCTCTTCTTTCAGAGCTCGTTCCAGGGTGGCAGACAAGTTAATGTTCAGTTCCCGGGTCTTACGCAGAAGATCGCTATTGATTGAGAGGTTCGCTGCCTTTTTGGGGGCGGCTGAGTCATAGAGTTCGGCCATGAGGGCCTCCCAGAAGATTTAGAATACAAAGCTTGATCGTATGCGCATCGCTATGCGCATGCAAGCGGTTAACCAATGGCTGTTGTCGGACGTGCCTACTCTGGCGCTCTGTCACGCCGCAAAGCCAAGGCGTTAGAACTTAGAGAGGAAATGAATGTTTGTTGCCGTTTATGAGTTTGAAATCAAGGAAGGCGCAGAGACTTCATTTCGCGAAGCCTGGCTTGAGGTGACGAAAGCTATCTATCAGCACTGTGGCAGTTTTGGTTCGAGACTCCATACCTCAGACAAACGGAATATCCTGGTTGGTTATGCTCAGTGGCCTGATCGGGAAACGTGGGAGAAAGATCGTCCCGTAATCGATGAAAAATATCATAGAGCACGCAAACAAATGCTCGACTGCCTGGTTCAATCGAAAACTGTCTATGAATTGGAAGTCAGTGACGATTACTTGCGTGCCAATCAGTCCCGTAGTCCCAACCAGGACTGACTGACAACCTTCCCCCATTCAGCAAGAAGCGCAACCTTCTCCATGCCCTATCTCGCATCAGGCTGCGCGTACGGCTACCCTCGTACCATTAAACGCCGCGTTGCCCGTCAGTGCGTCAATGCGCCCGGAATCGGTAACGTCGTTCATGCTTACGCCGGGTTGTCCCTGGGCGATCGACATGGCGGTGTCCGGCCGGTTATGGCCCCAGCCCTGGGGCATGCTGATCACACCCTCGAACATATCGTCGTCGATTTCCACCGGCAGGTTGATGCTCCCGGAAGCCGACGTAACCGAGGCCAGTTGTCCGTCTTCAAGCCCGAGTTTGCCGGCATCTGACGCGTTCATCTGTAACGTGCATGGGTTCTTGCCCTTCACCAGCCGGTGGGAGTTCTGGGTCCAGGTGTTGTGGCTGCGAGGCAGGCGGCGGCTGATCAGCGTGAACGGATACTCGCTGTTCTTATCTGCCTGCAACAGGCCCGAGGCATCCAGGCGTTTCAGATCCTTCATGTATAGCTCGGGGGCAATGCGGATCTTGCCGTCCTCGGTCTGGATGCGCTGCGTCAGGCAGGGCTGAAGCGGTCCCAGATCCACCCCATGGGGGTTGGCTTTCAGGGTCTCCAGGCTCATGCCCTCTTTTCCGTAGGCGCCGTGTTTCAGGCCCAGATCCAGCATGGCTTCCGGGGTCACGCCGTCGTCTTCCAGGCCGGTCAGTGGCAGGGCAAGGTCCCGGAGAATTTCCCAGTCGTGTTTCTGGTTCGGGGTTTTCTCGAACATTGGCTCGGAGAACTTGGCGGTGTTGCGCACGGCGAAAGAGTTGAAGAACACATCGAAGTGGGGCACTTCCAGCCCAGTGGTAGCCGGCAGGATGATGTCGGCGTGACGGGTGGTTTCGTTCAGGTAGATATCCACCGACACCATGAAATCCAAGGCATCGAAGGCGTCTTCCAGCCGGGATCCACCGGGTGCCGAAAGCACGGGGTTGCCGGCGATGGTGATCATCGCGCGGATCTGGCCCTCGCCCGGGGTCAGGATCTCATCCGCCAGGGTGGCCACGGGGAATTCGTTGTTGAAGTAGGGGAGCTTTCTAACACGGGACTCGTAACGGCCATAGGAACTGGGCTTGCCCTTTTTGTCCCGAACCAGATCAAAGGCCGGTTGGGGGAACATGGCGCCACCGCGGCTATCGAAGTTGCCGGTGAGAATGTTCAGCACGTTGTTCAGCCACTGGCAGAGGCCGCCGAATGACTGCGTCGAGGCGCCCATGCGGCTGTAGCAAACGGCACTTTTGGCGGCCGCCATCTCCCGGGCCAGCTCGCGGATGGCGCTAGCGCTCATACCGCAGGCGTCCGCCACGGATTCCGGAGCATAGGGTTTGACGGCCCCGGCCAGTTGCTGCAGCCCGTCGATCCGGTCTTCCAGGTGGCCCAGGGTAACCAGCTGTTCCTCGAACAGGGTGTGGACCATGGCCAGCATGAACAGGGCATCGGTTTCCGGGCGGATAAACAGGTGCTGGTCGGCCTTTTTCGCGGTTTCGGTGCGCCGTGGATCAACCACCACCACCTTGCCGCCCCGTTGCTGGATGGCTTTCAGGCGTTTGCCCACGCCGGGTGCGGTCATCAGGCTGCCGTTGGAGACAATCGGGTTGGCGCCGATGATCAGCATGAAATCGGTATGGTCGATGTCTGGCACTGGGATTAGCATGCCGGCGCCGAGCATGTAATTGGAAGCCACGTGATGCGGTAACTGGTCGGCGGAGGCGGAGCTGTAGCGGTTATTGGTGCCCAGCGCCTTGAAGAACCGCGGCAGCATGATGGCGTTGCCAAAGTTGTGGGCGTTCGGATTGCCCAGGTACACCCCGACGGCATCCTGGCCATGTTCCTGCTGGATACCCCGAAACCGCGAGGCGATTTCCTCAAAGGCTTCCTCCCAGCTGATCTGCTGCCAGCCGTCGGCGGTGCGCTTCATCGGTGTTTTCAGGCGGTCCTTATCGTTGTAGAAATCCTGCAGTGCGACGGCTTTCGGGCAGATATGGCCGCGGCTGAACGGGTCGTTATTATCGCCCTTGATGGACAGGATTTCGTTACCCCGATGCTGGATTTCGAGGCCACACATGGCTTCACAGATATTGCAGGTGCGGTAATGGGTCTGGGTGTCGGTCATGGCAAACACTCACTCGGGATATTGTCATTATTGGTTCTGGCAGTGTGGCACAGGCCGGCGAAAAATCAGACGGTCATAATTCACATAAAACCGGTCAATCCCGCCAAATGATGTTTCTCCCGGTGCCTGAAAGACAGGCCGGAATTTCATCGTACAATAGCGCCATGGCCAAATCTTTTTACCGTCGGGGCCCGGACCATCGTGCCGGTGCGCCTGTTACCTTTCTCGACGTCCGCCGTCGTTTCCAGTTCCGTTCCATCGAGCTTGGTCGCTGGGTCACCGAGCCGGAGAAACAGCGCAGTGCGTCGCTGTTCTACGATGCCCTGTGCGACCTGATGACGATTCTTGGCGGCACCGAGTCGCTGGTGTCCCTGCGCGGCACCCTGGCGTTGCAGTACGGCATTGGCGGCCGGCCCGGTGTGTCGGCCCATTACACGCCTGCTACCCGCAGTTTCTCACTGGCCAAGAACGCAGGCCCAGGCAGCATTGCCCACGAGTGGTTTCACGCTTTCGACCATTACATTGGTGAGAAGCTTTTCGGTGAGGCCCAGAGAGGCCAGTTTGCGTCGAAACTCTGGCTCCGCCGCGACGATGCGGTTCGCCATCCTCTGAATGACCGTCTGCAGGCCTGCTTTAAAGCGGTTTTGCTGGACGAAGAAGGCGCAGAGCCCAGCGAACTCTTCCGTTGCTCGATAAAAGCCGACAAAGCGGCCGGGATTCAGTACTTCAGCTTGCCCGAGGAACTCTGCGCCCGGGCGTTTGAAGCCTTTGTGCAGGATTCCGACGTAAAGAATGCCTTTCTGGTAAGCGGAACCCGCGAATCCGAAGAGGCAAAACTGGGGCTCTATCCGGTTGGCGCGCAACGGGAACGGGTTAATAGTGCATTCCGGGCTTATTATTCAGCCCTGGGGCAGGCCCTGCGCGCGGCCGGAAGCTGATCGCTTCCCAGGCAGCGCAGGCCTGAGCCATGGAGCCGTTAGTGGCAGTGCGCGTGGGAAGCAGCGTCCTCATCCCGTGGGTCGCCCATGCCGCCTTTGAGGCCATATTTGATCAACAGCAGATTGGCCGGCCAGGCGGCAAACAACCCGAGTGAGAGCGATACGTAAAGTGATGACCAGAACAGGGCATCACCCATGGTTGCTTCTCCGCCCAGATACAGGTCGGTGGTGATTGCCACGGACTCCATGACCACAATACTGATGGTTTCCGCAACGAACGCGCCCTTGAAGGCTTCCTTGAAGGGCATCCCGTTCTGCATCATCGGGCCAATGTTCAGGGCAAAGCCGAATATGTACGCGAGGGTAAAGGTGATGATGGCTGCCCAGAAGTTGCCCATGGCAAACAGGCCAACCGAGATGATCACCCCGAGAATCTCGCCTATACCGCAGCCCGAATAGCAATGGGCCACCGAACGAAAACCCTTGCGGGCAAGACTATCCGTGGGGATCTGTTTGCGCCCGGAATATCGGTAGATGGCAAGGCCTATCGGTCCCGAGTAAAGCACAGTCAGCCCCCAAACCCACTGCATCATGGAGGCGATATGGCTGTTGCTGGTTTTCAGGTCGTAGATCACCCAGGCAACACTGGCGCCAACGAGTGCCAGCCAGATGCCCAAGCCCGTCCAGGTGTCGATAAGGGCCTGAATCTGATCAAGGCTCATAGAAAGAACAATCCTTTCCCGAGAAGTGTACTGTTAGTGTAGTCCTTGGAGGCCCGGTGTCTTTCTTTCAACCTCCAGCCATGCCTTCAGATCGTCCAGAGGCTTCGGTGGGCAAATCCAGTAACCCTGGAGCATTTCCGCTCCGAGAGATTCAAGAAGCTGTGCCGATTTTTCGGTCTCAATGCCTTCGGCAACCACCCGATAACCCAGGCCCTGGCCCATACTGATGGCGGTTTCCACAATCATCCGGGCGCTGTCGCTGGACTCGATGTCCTGCAGCAGGGCGCGGTCCAGCTTTATTTCGCTGGCTGGCAGCTTCTTCAGGTAGGAGAGTGAGGAGTAACCCGCGCCGAAGTCGTCAATCGAGAGCTTGAGCCCGATCGCCGTCAATTCATTCAGGGCTTTCAGGCCCCGGTGTGGATCGTCCATGGCCGCGGTTTCGGTGAGTTCGATAATGACCTGTTCCGCCTGTAGCTGATATCGCTTTATGCGGGTTTCAAACAGGCCAATCAGTTCTGGAGAGCTGAGGTCGCGAGCGGAGATATTCACTGAGATGGTCAGCTCCGGATCAATCTCGTGGAGTGCTTTGAGGTCGTTCATCGCCTGATCCACCACCCAGCGAGTCAGATGTTTGATCACGCCGGTTTTCTCCGCCATGGGAACGAAGTCGATCGGTGGCACCCAGCCCCTTTCCGGATGGTGCCAGCGAATCAGGGCTTCCACACCCACCACGTTGCCCGTGGCCAGACTGATTTTGGGTTGGTAGTAGAGTTGGGTTTGATTGTTGTGCAGAGCCTCCCGAAGGTCAGACATCAATGTCAGCCGGCTCTCGTCGTAGATATCGTTTTTCCGGGAATACAGACCGGTCACATAGGGACCGTGGGGGGCCATTTCCATGCCAACGTGGGCGTTGCGGATCAGCAGAGCCGCTTTTTTTCCGTGTTCCGGAAAGCTGGCGGCACCGAACCGGGGGTTGGGTTCTATGGCGATGTTGTCAAGTAACACCGGTTCGGCCAGTTGCTTCAGGGCATTATCCAATGACTTGAAATCGTCCCCCGTTTTGCCGATATCCACCAGCAGGCCAAAGCTGTCTCCGGAAAGCTGGTAGACCAGCTCCTCACGACCTTCGGAATTGACGGTGGAGTGAACCATCGGTAGTCCGGCTGCCAGCTTGATCATCTGTTCTGCCATCGCTTTGAGCAGGCGCTCACTGCGGTCCAGGCCCAGGGTTCGGTTGATTTCCTTCAGCTGGGTTATCCGGGTAACCCCAACCATGAAGCGGCCATTGGGGTGTTGCCGGAATTGCTCATCCACCATCCACTCGAACCGGTTACGGTTTGGAAGACCGGTAACCGGGTCATGGGTGAGTGCTTCATTCAACCGGGTCTGGGCATCGCTGCGGGCTTTCTGCTGTTGCAGGATGTCGGCCTGGGCCTGGATTTTCTGTTCCCGTTCCCGATAAAGGCGGTCGGCAAGGGCGAGCGTGAGAATGAAAGCTTCGAGCCCGGACCCTATCTGCATGGCGTACTCTGTAAAGAAGTTCTCCGGCAACAGGCCAAGAGCGCGACCGGCTGTTGCCGATACTCCTACCGTGAGTGGTGTCCAGGCAATAGTGAAGAAAATGCCGGCCCGAACACCGGCGGCCCAGGTGACAGGACCTGCCACCAGGAGCAGCGAAAAGAATCCGAATGCGGAGATCGCCGCAACCCGGATACCGGTGTCGTAGCTCAAGAGTGGAGCGCTCAGGAAATACAGGATCTCGAACGCCAACATAGCTTGCAGAGCGCGGTAAAGCCGCGGGCTATGTGAGCGGACTTTCAGAAACTCCATGCAGAACAGCAGTGAGAACATCGCCAGGAAAGGAATGGAGAGCATCAACACATGGGCATGCAGAAACGGTGATTCCGGATAGATATGCTGGAGGGTGTAACCACGAACCGCGGCAAAAAACAGGAAATACCCGGATATGGCCAGCGCGTAGTACAGGTACAGCCGTTCACGCAGGGTCAGGAACACGGCCAGATTGATCAGAATGATGACCGCCAGGCTGCCGTAGTAGAAAAAGTGCAGTTTTTGCTCGTTGGCGGCGGCCTCGTAAAAATCACTCTGATGCCATATCTGCAGCGGCACCACCATCGAGCCTTGTGTCGCCACCCGTATGTAGAGCGTTTTCAGCTTGTCCGGTGCCACCTGGAACCTGAACAGCATGCTGGGATGGTCAACATCCCTCGGATAGAAGGGGCGGGTATCCCCGGTGCGGAATTCGCGAATCAGGGAGCCGTCGGAGAGCTCGTGGAACACCACGTCATCGAGCTGCGAGTAGGCCAGCTCGGCGATCAGCAATTGGTCACGATCGGTCTGGTTATGCACCTCAACCCGCAGCCAATAGGCGGAATCGGTGATGCCAAAGGTGGCTTTGCCAGTGGGCCTGTGTTGCCAGGCGGACTCGGGAAGAGCCCGAACCTCGGCCAGTGTTGCGTTGGCACCGGTGTCTTCCCAGTACTGGAAGTGGCTCTCTATTGGCGCGCCAGAGACCACGGAAATCGGGCTGGCATCCGCGTGGACAGACTGGAACACGGATAAGGCCAGCAGCAGAAAGAGGATACGCAGAGCATTGCTGAGGATCACCAATAGTAGACCCCGTTATATAGCCAACAGGCTTTTCTTTTTGTCGTGTAGTTCAGCTTATCAATCTTTCTGCATCAGAAAAGCCGACAACCGATATTTAATGTAGCGAAATGTCTCATATTTCGAGTTTTCCAGCGTTTCCTGCGCGCGCCCTGGGCTCCCGGTGCCCAGGCTTGCCTGTCTGGATGGCAGCGCATCTGCTACGTTAAAGGGATAGAACCGATCCCGAGGAGGCCTCCATGTTTGTCGCTGAAAAAGCAACCGGGCACCTGATAGAAGTGCTGGATACCCAGGCACTGTTTGACCCCCATGTCCAACAGGTTCGCGGCAGCCTCCATTACGGGGAAGAGGCGCAGGACCCGGAATCCTTTGCAAAATCGGACCTGGCCTTTCCCTCCGGTGAAGCGCTCCCGGTGTGCTGGACCGATCCCGACTACCGCCGCCATAGCTGACCCTTTCCTGATTTTCCCACCGCCGTCTCAGGGCCAAATCACCTAGGCCCTGAAGTTGGCAGTTTTTCAGACATGTTTGAATTTCCCGTCTTGCTTCTGTAAGCTTTTTGTTAATTGAACGTTCAATTAATAAAAAGCAGGGCCAGGTCGCGCTGCTTTTTAACACCGGAAACAAGACGAGTAGCCGAAGCCGCCATGCCAAAAGTTGGGGTTAAAGACACACGCAAGCAGCAACTGATTGAAGCCACCATGGCGTCCATCGCCGAGCTGGGTATGCAGAACACCACCATTGTGAGCATCAGCAAACGGGCGGGCATGTCCTCCGGCATTATCAGCCACTATTTCGGCGGCAAGCAGGGTCTGATTGAGGCGGCCCTGCGTTATCTGCTCGATCAACTGGGCAAGGAACTGCGGGAGCGCATGGCCAAGACCGACCGCTCCCCGGAACAGCGGCTCAATTGCATCATCGAGTCGAACTTTTCCGAGTTTCAGCGTTCTGCGCTGGCGGCCAAGACCTGGCTGAGCTTTTGGGCCCGGTCGATGCATGAGCCGGGGCTCAAGCGGCTGCAACAGATCAACAACGCCCGGCTGTACAGCAACCTGCGATATTCCTTCGCACAGGTGCTTGAACCCGGCGCAGCGACTGAGGCCGCCCGGCAAACCGCGGCAATGATCGATGGGTTCTGGTTGCGCAGTGCCCTGAGCCTGGACCCGGCAGAGAGCTTTGAAGCCGGTGAGCGGCTCTGCAAGAAATTTGTCCACGAGACACTGGCTCAGGCAACCGCCTGAGCCGGGATTGATTCGAACGGCCCACAAGGCCTGAAGACACCGAACCGAGGTTAATTACCGACTATGTCTGCATCTCTTCCTGTTGTTCAGAATTTCGTCCATGGCCGTTTCCTGGCCAACAGCACCGGCGAAACCTTCCCCGTGGTGAACCCGGCCACGGGTCAGGTTATCTACGAAGTGGAAGTGGCGGATGAATCCGTGCAGCAGGCCGCCATTGAAAGTGCCCGCGCCGGTTTTGCCGAGTGGTCTGCCATGACTGCCATTGAGCGCAGCCGGATTTTGCTTCGGGCGGTTGCGCTTCTGAGAGAGCGTAATGATGAATTGGCTGCCGCAGAGGTGCGCGATACTGGCAAGCCCTGGCAGGAAGCAGAAGCCGTGGATGTGGTCACCGGTGCCGATGCGGTTGAGTTCTTTGCCGGCCTGGCACCCTCCATCGAAGGTAACCAACAGGACCTGGGCGGTGATTTTTACTACACCCGCCGGGAGCCCCTGGGCATCTGCGCCGGCATTGGCGCCTGGAACTACCCGATCCAGATCGCCTGCTGGAAATCCGCGCCGGCCCTGGCCTGCGGTAACGCCATGATCTTCAAGCCATCCGAGGAAACCCCCATGGGTGCGGTGAAGCTGGCGGAAATTTTTACCGAAGCGGGCGTGCCGGCGGGCGTATTCAACGTGGTGCAGGGCGCCGCCGAAGTGGGCCAATGGCTGACCCACCACCCGGAGATTGCCAAGGTCTCCTTCACGGGAGAAGTTGCCACCGGCAAGAAGGTGATGGCAGCGGCATCCTCCACCCTGAAGGACGTCACCATGGAGCTGGGCGGGAAGTCACCGCTGATCATCTTTGACGATGCGGATCTCGAGAACGCCATTTCCGCCGCCATGGTCGGCAACTTTTACACCCAGGGTGAGATCTGCACCAACGGCACCCGGGTGTTTGTTCATGAAGATCTGTACCCGCGCTTTATCGAACGTCTGCTGGAACGCACCCGCAACAATATCAAGCCTGGCGACCCGATGAATCCGGACACCAATTTCGGCGCGCTCATCTCCGCAAAACACCGGGATCTGGTGCTCGATTACATCGCCAAAGGCCTGTCCGAAGGCGCGACTCTCAGCCACGGTGGTCGGGCCTTTGAGCCGGAGGATTCCAAAGGCGGCTATTTTGTGGAACCCACCATTTTCACCGACTGCACCGATGATATGACCATCGTAAAGGAAGAGATTTTCGGGCCGGTGATGTCGGTCCTCACTTTCCGCGATGAGGACGAGGTGATTGCCCGCGCGAATAACACGGATACTGGTCTGGCCGCTGGCGTGTTCACCAACGATATCCGTCGGGCCCACCGGGTGATTCACCAGATCCAGGCCGGCATCTGCTGGATCAACAGCTACGGCGCTTCCCCGGCGGAAATGCCGGTCGGCGGTTACAAACTCTCCGGCATCGGCCGCGAGAACGGGCGCGAAACCATTGCTCACTACACCCAGATCAAATCGGTGTATGTGGGCATGGAAGACCTCGACGCCCCGTTCTAATCCCGCACACGACACAGGAGAACGCGTATGACAGAAAATCGATACGACTACATCATTGTGGGTGCGGGTTCCGCCGGTTGCGTGCTGGCCAACCGTCTGACCGAGGACGCGCGCCACCGGGTGCTGCTGCTGGAAACCGGCGGCAGCGACAAGAGCATCTTCATCCAGATGCCCACCGCCCTGTCCATTCCCATGAACACCAAGAAATACGCCTGGCAGTTCGAGACCGAGCCGGAGCCCTTTCTGGATAACCGCCGCATGCACTGCCCCCGGGGCAAGGTGCTGGGTGGTTCTTCCTCCATCAACGGCATGGTGTATGTCCGTGGCCACGCCCGGGATTTTGACGAATGGGATTCCGAGGGCGCTACCGGCTGGCATTACCGCAACGTCCTGCCCTATTTCAGGAAGGCCGAAACCTGGGCCTTTGGCGGCAACGACTACCGGGGCGATAAGGGCCCGCTCGGTGTGAATAACGGCAATAACATGCAGAATCCGCTCTACAAGGCCTTTATCAGGGCGGGTTCCGATGCCGGTTACTTTGAGACCGATGATTACAACGGTACCCAGCAGGAAGGCTTCGGCGCCATGCACATGACCGTGAAGAACGGTCGTCGCTGGTCCACTGCGAACGCCTATCTGCGCCCGGCCATGGAGCGCGATAACCTGACTGTGGTCACCCATGCCCTGGTGCACAAGGTGTTGCTCGATGGAAAAACCGCCACCGGTGTCCGTTACGAGCAGGGCGGCAAGGTGCACGAGGCGAAAGCCGCCGAGGAAGTCATCCTGTCAGCGGGCTCTATCGGTTCACCCCACCTGCTCCAGCTCTCTGGTATTGGCAAGCGTGAGGTACTGGAGCAGGCCGGTATTGAGGTGAAGCACGAGTTACCCGGTGTCGGGGAGAACCTGCAGGACCACCTGGAGTTTTACTTTCAGTACCGCTGCAAACAGCCGGTGTCGCTCAACGGCAAGCTGGACTGGTGGAACAAGCTGAAGATCGGTGTTCGCTGGATTCTCCGCAAGGACGGTCTGGGCGCTACCAATCACTTCGAGTCCTGTGGCTTTATCCGGTCCAAGGCCGGCGTCGAGTGGCCCGACCTGCAATATCACTTCTTACCGGCAGCCATGCGCTACGACGGTAAAGAAGCCTTCAACGGAGACGGATTCCAGCTGCACATTGGTCACAACAAGCCGAAAAGTCGGGGCTTTGTGCATGTGCAATCGGCCGACCCGAAACAGGCACCGACCATCCGCTTCAATTATCTGCAGCACGAGGCAGACCGCGAGGGCTTCCGGGACTGTGTGCGCCTGACCAGGGAAATCATCAGTCAGCCGGCCATGGACGAGTACCGCGGAGCGGAGATCCAGCCCGGTGCCGAGGTCCAGACCGACGAGGAAATTGATGCGTTTGTTCGCCAGGCGGTTGAGAGCGCCTACCACCCGTCCTGCTCCTGCAAGATGGGCACCGACGAGCTGGCGGTGGTGGACCCGGAGACGCGGGTTCACGGTATCCGGAATCTCAGGGTGGTGGATTCGTCCATCTTCCCGACCATACCCAACGGCAACCTGAATTCGCCCACCATCATGGTGGCCGAGCGGGCAGCCGATCTGATCCGGGGCAGGGAGCCCCTGCAACCTTCTGACGCGCCTGTGGTGATGGACGACCAGTGGCAGACACGTCAGCGACCGGGACAGGCAAAGCGCGCGCTCGCATAGCGCGTCGTCATCCCACCCGGGCGTGCAACGCGCCCGGGGTTTTGCAAGCCCTCAGGATTTCCCTATCAGCGCGACGGTGTTCTGCCGTTTTCGGGCGCCCGATAGGCAAGTCCTGGGTTTGTGTCCGATTCGAAAGAAGCAGCGCTTACAAAGTAGAGGAGGAACACCCATGCTGTTCATTGCAAAGAAACAAAGTAACCGGAGGACCTTATGACACTCTGGTTATCCGCAGGTCTGATCTTCACCTTCGCCGCCATTGTGCTGATTCTGTACAAATGGTGGGACATCCAGTGCATCGGCGTGACGCCCGTCCGCACCTTCACCTTTATCGCCATCCTGTTCACCTCAGGTCTGGATGTGGGGCTGATCATGTTCCCGCTGACCGAGTTCGGTGGCTATGGCGATCTGTCTGCGAGCCCTGAGTACGGCTTTGCCAATCCGCTGGCTATCGAACTCGGGTTCTGGGCGTTCCTGATCTGGGGCTTCTATTTCCTGACCTGTTTTTACTTCGCGATCATTGAGCCGCGGGTGCAGTTCTTTGAGATTCCGTTGGTTAAGGTCGTAAACAACGTGGTGATCATCGGTACCTGCGCGTTCACTGCCTATCTGCTGCTGGTGAACCTGCCCTGGTACCTGCCCATGCTCGGTGATGGCGAATCGGTGGTACCAGCGTTCTACGTCATTGTATTTGCCTCAATTGCGCTGGCGGTCTATTCCAGCTCCAAGATCAAATATGTGCGCATCCTCAGTCTGGGCTCGAGCCTGTTGTTTATTGCCCTGATCGTGGGCATGTGGTTCCGGGCGTTCGTTATGGGTGCGGGCTCACCGGCAGACTTCTTTGGCACCGCCGGATTGATCGGCGAGTACTTCGCCAACATCCACCGGTTTGCCCTGCCGATCAACGACTACCATGAGTTCTACCTGTTCTGGTGGTTTGCCTGGAGCATCATGATCGGCCAGTTCACCGCCCGTTTCGTGAGCGGTATCCGCACCTGGCAGCTCTTGATTGCCATGCTGGTGGTACCGTCCATCGCCATTGGTGTCTGGTTTACCGTGCTTTACCACTACCACGCGGAAGGCCTGCAGATTGCGGCGTTCACCAATCTCGCAATGATTTCGGTGGGTGTGTTGATGGTGGTGAACTCGCTGGATTCATTGATCCGGCTCTATACCGACAACCTCAATCTCACTGCCCAGCGCCTCGGGCGGGTGAATTATGTTGTGTTCAATTTCCTGGCGATGGTTGGTCTGACCATGCTGTTCCAGCTGGATTTCTTGCGGATTCAGTGGGTTGGCGCCCTGGTGATTGCACTGTATTTTGGCTGCTTCGTCTATATCCTGGCGAACAAGCGGGCAGAAGTGGCTGCCATTAAAGCGTCACCGAAAGAAAATATTCTGGACTTTGGAAAGATTGAACTGGCTGGCTAAGACCCCATAAACGGGGTGGCGGAAAAATTCCCTTCAAAAGCCAGAGATAGGTTTTTTCTATCCCTGGCTTGGGAATTATCAATTTTATCCGCATCGCCGATATCCGTACTGTGGGCGCCACAAATTCATTAACTTATGAATCCATCAACAAGGAGTTCTTTAATGGGCATCATTAACAGCGAGATCAAACCGTTCAACGCTACCGCCTTCAAAAACGGCGAGTTCGTTGAGATCAGCGAAGCAGACGTGAAAGGCAAGTGGGCGGTATTTTTCTTCTACCCGGCCGACTTCACTTTCGTGTGCCCGACTGAGCTGGGCGACGTGGCTGACAAGTACGAAGAGCTGCAGAAACTGGGCGTTGAAGTATTCTCCGTGTCTACCGACACGCACTTCACCCACAAGGCATGGCACAGCAGCTCCGAGACCATCGGTAAGATCAACTACTACATGGTTGGCGACCAGAACGGCACCATCACCAACAACTTTGGTGTGATGCGCGAAGGTCAGGGCCTGGCAGACCGCGCTACCTTCCTGATCGATCCGGACGGCGTTATCCAGGCCATGGAAATCACTGCTGAAGGTATCGGCCGTGACGCAGACGACCTGATGCGCAAAGTGAAAGCCGCTCAGTACGTTCGCAAGAACCCTGGCGAAGTATGCCCGGCCAAGTGGAAGGAAGGCGAAGAAACGCTGACTCCGTCACTGGACCTGGTTGGCAAGATCTAAGCTCTCCTGACGGAAAGCTTGGTTACAAAAAACCCCGGAAAATCCGGGGTTTTTTATGTCTGATGAAAAAGTGAGGTTCAAAGAGCCTCTAGGATGGTTTCGGCGCTGGTCTGGTCCAATCCCTGGGCGTCGATATTCAGCAGCTCGACCTTGCCGTCGTTCACGATCATGGCGTAGCGCTGGCTACGAATGCCCATGCCGTTCGCAGTCCGATCCTGGGTCAGATCCAGAGCCTTGGCGAACTCTGCCACGCCATCGGCCAGCATGACGATTTCTTCGGCGTTGTGGGCCTTGCCCCAGGCGTCCATTACAAACGCGTCGTTTACTGACGTGCAAACGATGCTGTCGATGCCCTTGGCCCGCAGTTTGTCGGCATTTACCACAAAACCGGGTAAATGGGCGGCTGAACAGGTGGGGGTAAACGCGCCGGGTACAGCAAACAGAACGGCTTTCTTGCCGGCAAAGAGTTCACTGGTACGGACTTTCTCAGGGCCTTTTTCGCCCATTACCTGAAGTTCGATGTCTGGCAGGGTATCACCCGGCTGAATTGGCATTGCTATGGTCTCCGCTGTTGTCCTTGTTGAAATAGTCGGCACCCCGGGCCTTGAGGCGATAGAACTCTTCAATTACGCCGGCCATCGCCTCGGCACAGTAGGGCCGCAGACCACTTAATACGAGCCGTTTGGTCACTTCGCCCACTGGTTTGTGATCGGCGGTCAGACGGTATTCCAGAAGAACGTTACCCCGTTTACCGGCTGCCTCCAGGGTGGCGTTGTGCAATTCCAGCCCGGGGGAGGGCAGATCCAGATTCTCCAGGGCCAGGCTCATGCTCTCGTACATCACCATGGGGCGATCAGGATTGAACATCACCCCGTTAGACTCCATTAAAGGTTTCAGGGTATGGGGGAAGTTCTTGCCGGAGGCCGCCACATAGGCACGGGTGATGGTCTCGATCAACTCCTCATCCCGGGTTGTCGCGCCACTGCGGGCCACCTCTATATAGACTTTGCCGGCGTCGTCACAGACGTCAATGGTGTTTTCGGTTTCAACGAACTTGAGCGGCACATTCTCTCCAAGCAGGCTGCGGAACCGGAAGGTCATGTTCTCCGACAGCCCGAACCGGGCGAGCACAATGGCGAAAAGCAGGTCGCCTGGAACGCAGAAACGGCGGGCATCCGGGTCGTGGATGGGATTGAAATCCCCCGCGATTTCCTTGGCGAACTGGCTTGCCTGCAGGGCGGAAATTACGACGTGTCCGTCCTGGACGGAGTGGAAACGGTCTAGAAACATGCGTTGCCTATTCTGGATACCAGAGAATGATGTTGCGACGATATGACAACATCATACTGCGGCAGGCTTTCGGTGGATATGCGCTATTGGTCAAGCCCCGAGCAGCGGTGAATCTGGTGGTATAGCAAAGCCCTATCAAACAGTTTGGGTCAATTAATTTGAGCATTGGGTGGAGGGGCCGTATTGTTGCACCAACTCAACTTAACCACCGTATTTGATTCGAATACTTAGTTCCGAAATTTAAAGGAGAAGTCAGACTATGTTGGATGCCAATATCAAGGAACAGCTCAAGGCCTACATGGACAAGCTGCAGCAGCCGATTGAGCTGGTTGCGGCCTATGACGACAGCAAGAAGTCCCAGGAACTCCGGGAGCTGCTGGAAGAGCTGGAGCCGATGTCTTCCAAGATCAGTCTCCGCACTGAAGAATCCAATGACGTGCGTCGTCCGTCCTTCGCCATCAACCGAGTAGGCACCGATATTGGCGTTCGCTTTGCGGGCATCCCCATGGGCCACGAGTTTACTTCCCTGGTCCTGGCCCTGCTGCAGGTGGGTGGTCATCCCTCCAAGGCGTCCCAGGATGTGATCGAGCAGATCCAGTCTCTGGAAGGCCGGTTCGAGTTTGAAACCTACTTCTCGCTGTCCTGCCAGAACTGCCCGGACGTGGTTCAGGCCCTGAACCTGATGAGCGTGTTGAACCCGAACATCACGAACACCTCTATCGATGGGGCCCTGTTCCAGGATGAAGTGGAGCAGCGCGAAGTCATGGCGGTTCCCAGCGTTTACATGAACGGTGAGCCCTGGGGCCAGGGCCGTATGACCCTGGAAGAAATTGTTGCCAAGCTGGACACCAGCTCCAGCGAGAAAGACGCCGAGAAAATCAATCAGAAAGACGCCTTTGAGGTCCTGATCATTGGTGGCGGCCCGGCTGGCGCTTCTGCTGCTATCTACGCTGCGCGGAAGGGCATTTCCACCGGCATCGCGGCCGAGCGTTTCGGTGGCCAGGTGGCTGACACCATGGGCATTGAGAACCTGATTTCCGTACCCTACACCGAGGGTCCGAAACTGGTGGCGGCCATGGAGCAAAACGTCAAGGAATACGACGTGGATATCATGAACATGCAGCGCGCGGAGAAGCTGATCCCGGCGTCACGCCCGGGCATGCTCCACCAGGTAAGGTTGGAAAACGGTGCCACTCTCAAAGCGCGCAGCCTGGTGCTGTCCACCGGTGCCCGCTGGCGCCAGATGGGCGTTCCGGGAGAGGAAGAGTACCGCAACAAGGGTGTGGCCTACTGCCCGCACTGCGACGGCCCCCTGTTCAAGGGCAAGCGCGTGGCGGTAATCGGTGGAGGTAACTCCGGTGTCGAGGCAGCCATCGATCTGGCCGGTATCGTGGGCCATGTAACCCTGATCGAATTCGGTGCCGAGATGCGTGCTGATGAGGTGTTGCAGAAGAAACTGCGGAGTCTGAAGAACGTGGAGATCATCACGTCAGGACAGACCACCGAGATTACCGGGGAGAATGGCAAGGTCAACGGTCTGAATTACACCGACCGCAACTCCGGTGAGCAGCATCACATCTCCCTGGAAGGTGTGTTTGTACAGATCGGCCTGGTGCCCAACACCGAATGGCTGAAGGGTGACATCGAACTCAGCCAGCACGGCGAGATCATCGTTAACGACCGCAACGAAACCTCCATTCCGGGCGTTTTTGCAGCGGGCGACGCGACGACCGTGCCTTACAAGCAGATCGTGATCTCCATGGGCGAAGGTTCCAAAGCCGCCCTCAGCGCCTTTGACTTCCTGATCCGCAATTCTGTGGACGAGAGCGAAGACGAAGCGGCGTAATCCACTCAACGCCGCCTGATGAGAGAGAAAGGCACCGGAGCGATCCGGTGCTTTTTTCGTTTCCGCTGAACATTCCCTCCCGAACTGAGACATTGGTTACGGATCTAGGCTTGTCTGTTACACGACAGCTCGGTAGCTTAGGCCCCGCGAAAGCGAACGTTGCCAGATCGTCCAGAGGGTTGTTCATTACATGAAGTCCTTTCCAGCCCGCTTCCTCATCGGTTTCCTGCTCCTGTTTACAGTTCCTTTGGCAGACGCCGGCACCCGACCAAGCGTTGTTTTTCTTTCCCCGGACGACTCCCGTTTCTGGCAACTGGTGGCCGGTTTCATGGAGGCGGTGGCGGAGGATCTCGAGGTAGACCTGGAGGTTCAGTACGACCGGGAGAGTCATCGCTTCAGCTATCTTCGCATGGCGAAGGACGTGCTGGGCCGTGACGAAAAGCCGGACTACCTGCTGTTCATGTGCAAGGAGAATGTCACCGAACCCATGCTCAGGCTCGCGGATGGGGCAGGGGTAAAGGCGTTCACTTTCAATACCGATGTGCCTGACGCTGCCCGAGCCAGCATCGGTATGCCGCGAACCGTCTTGCCAGGCTGGCTGGGCCATCTCTCTCCGGACAATATTGCTGCCGGCCGCACACTGGTAACGCTGCTGGGCAAACAGGCCGAACAACTGGCGCTCGCCCCCCGAACCAGCATCCCCATGGTGGCCCTCTCGGGAACGCTGGATTCCTCTGCTGCCAAGGATAGGGATCGGGGGTTACTGGCGGCTGCCGTCCAGCAGCGCAGTGAGCTCCTGCAGCTTGTATACGCCAACTGGAGTCGTGAGCTGGCCAGGGAAAAAACAGAAGTCCTGCTGGAGCGCTATCCGAACACTGCCGCTGTCTGGAGCGCGAGCGATGGCATGGCACTGGGGGCCATTGAAGCTGCCCGGAATGCCGGCCGGGTCCCGGGGCAGGATCTGCTGGTGGGCAGTGTCGACTGGCAACCCGAAGCCCTGGATAAAATCCGGTCCGGGGAGTTACTGGTCAGCCTGGGGCGGCATTTCATGGGTGGTGGGCTTGCCTTGCTCCTCCTGCATGACTACCACAATGGCCGGGACTTCGATGATATGTCACCGGACTATGTGTTCCGCTACAAGCTGGAACCGGCAACCCGTGACAATATCGACCAGGTACAGCGCATTGCGGATCCGGAGAATTGGGGCAGTATTGATTTCCGACAGTTCAGCCGTGTTGGCGAGTCTGAGACTGCGAAGGCCCTGCCTGACCCTGATGCCGTGCTGGATGCGATCACTGGAGCGCTGACAAGGCAGGAAACGGGCTCGGTAGCGAGCAGGCTCTAGGGCCTCGATATATCCTGCTCGAGACTCCCCTTGGGCATGTCAGGTTCTTCCTCGTCCTCGAAGAGATGGCCGTAGGCCTCACGCACACCGGAGACGATGAATTCGTGGGGCACGTCGTCGAACAGGCCGTGGTCGTTCACATATTCCATGTGCGCGTGACCGTCCTCGGTGTACTCCTGAAACATGGAATCGTGCACCCCGTCGAATTCCAGCGGTTCCACCTTCATCAGTTCGCACAGTTGCCGGTTGAACGCAGGGGTCGCCTTGACCCATTGGCCGTTCAGGAAAAGCTCGATGTACCCATGCATCCGGAAGATGTCCGACTGCAGCCATTCGATCAGTTTCGGACTTGAGAGATGATTGCGAACATCGGCCAGCCCAAGCCGGCTGGGAATGCCAATCGAGCGAGCTGCTGCGCCCAGAAGAACGGCCTTGGGGATGCAGTAGGTTTCGCCGCTTTCCAGGGCATAACTGGCACTGAACGTGTTGGCATCAGTCCGGAACACGTAAGGGTTATAGCTAATACTGTCGCGAACGGCGAGATAGAGCGTCTTGACCTGTTCCACCGGCTCATCAGGAACACCCTCCAGCTGTGACTCAATCCAGGCGGCCAGCCGGGGATGGTCATAGTCGAAAAAGGCGGTGGGCTGGAGATAGCGTTCCATAGTCATCAGTCCGGTCTGGGGATCAACCTCTGATCGTGCTCAATTGGCAATCGTCAGGCAATGGCGGAATCCACCAGAACCATTGCCGAAAGTGCTCAGAGCATGGGGTTTGCAGTCTAAAGCTCCCGCATTAATTCGTAGGTGCACATATTAACCGCTGAAGCCAGGTTCAGGGATTCGATTTGGCCCTGGCCTTGAATGCTGTAGGGCGCCGCCTTTAGATGGTCGAGAGCTTCGCGCGGCACACCCCGGGCTTCGTTACCAAACAGATAACAGTCGTGCTGGCGGAAAGCCTGCGATGTCATCGAACCGCCATTGAGATCGAGGCAGGCGAGGCTCTGGTAGCGGTCGGCAAGGCTAGCCAGATTAACGTCGGTCTCAAGAGGCACGTGAAAGATCGCGCCCATGCTGGCACGCACCACCTTCGGGTTGAAGGGGTCGACACTGCCCGGGCTTAGCAGGCACCGGAAACCGCCGAACCAGGCCAGAGTGCGCAGTATGGTGCCCAGGTTGCCGGGGTCCTGAACCTCATGCAGATAAATCGCTTTTTCCCCGGGTACCGGTTCCGCTGGGCGTTCCGGCATGGGGACCACCGCCAGAATCCCCTGGGGTGTTCGGGTGTCGGCAAGCTGTGCCATCTGGCGATCGCTGATGACATGGGTTTTGAACGGGCTCTGCCAGTGCTCATAGGATCCGCTGACGTAAAGCTCCGAGGCCTCAAGGGCGGGTTGGCGGGTAGCGGCTTTCTGCAGCTCAAGAATCAGGTGTTCACCCTCAACGAGGTAGTGGCCAAACGACTGCCGGTATTTTTTCTGGTGCAGCTTTTTGATGTCGGCCAGATTCACGAGGGGAGTCTCCGGTGAGGTGGGCTTGGTCGGTTCTGAAAAATCACAGAATGCTGGCCGGATTGTACGTGTGGCCAGCCCGGTTGTCAGGGTTTTGCCGCGGCCCGGCGCGGCACGTACAATAGGCGCTTGGTTTTCCCGTTCTGAAGAGACCCCATGGCCCGATCCAAAAGCAGTAACCGCTGGCTCGAAGAGCACGTCAACGACCCCTTCGTGAAGCAGGCGCAGGTGGATGGCTACCGCTCGCGTGCCAGTTACAAGCTACTTGAGATCAACAAGAAGGATCGGCTGATCCACCCCAACATGGTGGTTGTGGATCTGGGCTCCGCCCCCGGTGGCTGGTCCCAGGTGGCGGCCAAACTGGTGGGCCACAAGGGCCGTGTGATTGCCTCCGATATCCTGCCCATGGATGCCATTGCCGGCGTCGATTTTATCCAGGGTGATTTCACCGAGAACGACGTGTTTGAATCGATCATGGCCACCCTGGGCGATGACCCGGTCGACGTGGTGATTTCCGACATGGCTCCGAACATCAGCGGCGTGACCGTTGCCGACCAGGCCTCGTCCATGTATCTGGTGGAACTGGCGCTGGACATGGCAAGTCAGGTGCTCAAGCCCAAGGGCAGTTTCCTGGCCAAGGTGTTTCAGGGCGAAGGGTACGACGAGTACCTGAAATCCGTACGCGCCGTCTTCGACAAGGTGGTGGTGCGAAAGCCGGATTCCTCCCGCTCCCGCTCCCGGGAAGTCTATATCCTCGGCAAGGGCTTCAAGGGCTGATTCAGCCTGCAGCCCGGTCGAATCCCTGCATCACGTTCACCGCATTGACGCCGATGGCGTCGACGTCGTAACCGCCTTCCATGGTAAATACCGTTGGTAGTCCAAGCTGTGCCAGGCGCTGGCCCAGGGTAAGGTAATCGCCGGAGGTCAGTTTGAAGAACGAGATCGGGTCCTCCTCGAAAGTGTCGACACCCAGCGCGACCACCAGGGCATCGGGCTGGAATGCCTGGATGCGCTCGCAGGCCTTCTCCAGCCCCTGACTCCAGACACGGTATGGCGTGTTGGGCGGGTAGACAATGTTCAGGTTGTAGCCCTCGCCTGCGCCCTCGCCAATCTCGTCTTCGAAGCCCAGAAAATGGGGAAACACCAGGTCTGGATCGCCATGCAGGCTGATGGTCAGCACGTCGTTGCGATCATAGAAAATCGCCTGGGTGCCGTTACCGTGGTGAAAGTCCACATCCAGGACCGCGACCTTGCCATAACCCTGATCGCGGAAGGCCTGGGCCACGATGGCGGCATTGTTGAAGAAACAGTAGCCACCAAAAAGGTCGGCGTGGGCGTGGTGGCCGGGCGGGCGGCACAGGGCAAAGGCGGCGCGTTCGCCTTCGGCCACCAGTTTCTGGGCGGTCAGGGCCACGTTGGCGGAGGCCCGGGCCGCTTCCCAGGTGCCGTCCGAAATCGAAGTCTCCGCCGCAAAGCTGTAGTAGCCCAGCCGGCCGTCGATGTCTTTGGGTAGACGGTGGCGCATGCCGCGCCCGGCCCAGACCGCCGGAATCGCCTCGCCCGGTTTGCCGGCCGCCAGCCAGTCCTGCCAGCAGGTTTCCAGGAAGGCCACATAATCGGCCGTGTGCACCCGTTTGACGGGCTCCAGGCCAAATTCCTCCGGTTCCAGAATCTCCCCCAGCGCCTGATCCTTCACCCTTGACAGGATGGTTTCGGCACGGGAAGGCTTCTCGTGGGGTTCGATCAGCAGCCCACCGTCCAGTTCGGTTTTGACGTGTCGGCGGCTGTGCAGTGGAGAGAATACGGTTTTCATGGTCCTGGGTGGGTCCTTGCTGAATGACGTGTGCACTTTGGCACAGGGAGCTTGATGGCTCAAAGGCATTGATTGTGGCAGGCTGAAACCTTTTGCGGGCAGAGGGGATTACCGATATGGCGACGAGCGACAGGCCGGTAAAGGATGATTGATCTGATCGCGGACATGACCCTCGCCGAGGTTCTGGGCCAGGTGTGCGGTCTTGTAGCCCTGGGTTTCTGCATTGCCGGCTTCGCGAACAAGAATGACGACCGGTTGATGGTGCTGCTGATCTCCGCCAACGTTGCGTTTGCCTTGATGTTCGCGTTCTTCGAGAGCTGGACCGCCTCGGCACTGACCGTTCTGGTGATTGTGCGCATTACTTTGGCGCGCAAGTACCAGGGCAACTGGCCTATTATGCTGGGCATGCTGGCGGTAAACCTGGTCGTTGCCTGGGCGACCTGGAAATCCATCACCGATGTATTCCCCCTCGCCGCCGCCGTTTTCGGCACCGTGGGCATGTTCATGCTCAGGGGTATTCCCCTGCGAATCGTGCTCGGGTTTGCTGCCCTGGCCTGGATGCTCAACAACATCGTTATCGGTTCCGTGGGTGGAACCCTGGCAGAAGGCATGGTGCTGGTCACCAACATCATCACCATCATCCGGCTCTATCGGCTGCAGAAGAAATACCCCGATTTCACGCCCGGGAGTTGAACGGCGCTGCGGGTCGGCGGTTTCGCATCTCGAGACTGACTGAAACAACCAGGGGCAGGGACCACTTTGGCCAATTCCCGACCAGCGCAGCCTGAGCTATCTTGATTCCAGGCCATTGATTATAAAAAGCGGACTGGAATCCGAGAGGACAGGCAATGAGTAACCAGCATTTCGATGTACTGATCATCGGCGCCGGCGTTTCCGGTATTGGCATGGCGTGTCATCTGAAAAGTGAGTGCCCGGGGAAGTCATTTGCCATCCTTGAGCGCCGACAGTCCCTGGGTGGCACCTGGGACCTGTTCCGTTACCCGGGTATCCGCTCGGATTCCGACATGTTCACCTTCGGCTACAACTTCCGCCCCTGGACTGGTGGCAAGGTGCTGGCGGATGGTGCGTCGATCAAGAATTATGTGGCGGAGACCGCGAGGGAACACGACGTTGAGCGCCATATTCGCTTTGGCCTGGCCGTCAAAACGGCGGACTGGTCGGGCGTCGACAAATGCTGGAAGCTCACGGCCCTGAACGAAGAAACCGGGGAAACCGAGCACTACACCGCCAACTTCATGGTCGGGTGTACCGGCTACTACAATTATGATCAGGGCTACAAACCGGACTTCCCGGACGAAAGTGATTTCCGTGGCCAGATTGTGCACCCGCAGCACTGGCCGGAGGATCTCGACTATACGGGCAAGAAGGTGGTGGTCATTGGCAGCGGGGCAACCGCGATCACCCTGGTGCCGACCATGGCGGAGAAGGCCGCGCATGTAACCATGCTCCAGCGCTCACCCACCTATCTGATGCCGTTGCCCTCCACCGACAAGCTGACTCTGGCCCTGCAGAAAATATTGCCCGAGAAAACCGCCTACCGGCTGACCCGGGCCCGGAATATTGCCATCTCCCGTTTTCTATACCAGCGTTCCAGAAAGAGCCCGCAGTTCATGCGTCGGCTTTTCCTGAGCATTATCAAACGCAAGGTGGGCAACACTGCTGACATGCGGCATTTCACCCCGGATTACAATCCCTGGGACCAGCGCCTGTGTGTGGTGAAAGACGGGGATCTTTTCCAGGCCATGAAAGCGGGCAAGGCCTCCATCGCCACCGATCATATTGACCGCTTCACAGAAACCGGCATCCGCCTGAAATCGGGCGAGAAACTGTCTGCTGACATCATCATTCCGGCCACCGGCCTGGATATCCAGATGCTGGGAGGTATCCGGCCGACCGTGGATGGCCAGGAAGTGGTTATGAAAGACAAAGTCATCTACAAGAATGTGATGGTGGAGGGCGTACCCAATGCCGGCATGATCTTCGGGTACACCAACATCTCCTGGACCCTGAAGGTGGATATTGCCGCCGAGTATCTCTGCCGGCTGATGAACCTGATGGACAAGCGTGGCTATCGCACCGTGGTGGCCCGGGACACCGAAAACAGTCGCGGCGACGACACCGTCCTGGGGTCCCTCAATGCCGGCTACATCAACCGCGCCGCTGATCGTCTCCCCCGCCAGGGCACTCACGGGCCCTGGAAGTCGTCCCAGAATTATCTCAAGGACGTCGAAATCCTGCGATTCGAGCCGATTGAGGATGGCTATCTGGAATTCGATGGAAAGCGGACCCACGCGAGCCACAAGGAATCCGGTGGTTTCCTGCGGCCCCTGCGCTCGGCCCTGTTCGGAACCTGATCACTCAAAAGCCGAACGTATGACATCCCGGTAGTTGCGAATGCGCTGCACGTAATGCACCGGCTCATAGCCTCGGGCGTATCCGTAGCGGGTGCTGGGGTAGTATCGCTTGTCGGCTTTCAGGGGTAGCACCTCGGTCATATCCTGCCAGGAGTCCGGATTCTTGTTCAGGTTCCGCGCCAGTTCCCGGGCATCCAGCAGGTGCCCACGGCCGATGTTGTAGCTTGCCAGCGCCAGGAAGGTGCGGTCCGGCTCAGGAATAGTCTCTGGCAGGCGGCGGTGACGGTCGGCCAGATAGCGGGCGCCACCATCAATAGCTGCATCGGGATCGAGCCGGTTGGTTACACCCAGAGATTCGGCGGTTCGTCGGGTCAGCATCATGATGCCCCGGACGCCGGTGGGAGATTTTGCTGCCGGGTCCCAATGGGACTCCTGGTAAGACAGGGCGGCCAGAAGGTCTGCGGGCATCCCGGTTTTGGCCTCGGCTTCCCGGAATTCATCAATGAACTCGGGTAGCCGATCCTCAATCCGACGGTTCAGTGCCCGCAGATCGACAAAATCGAAATCACCGATGTAGGAATAGTAGCGGTTTTCCATCAGGCCGATGGCTTCATCGCCATCCACGCTGTTCATCCACTCGTGGGCATCCGAGCCAAGATCTTCCGAGCCCATGGGCAGGTACCAGCCCAGATTCCGGCCTTCTGTGAGCGTCATTGCCACTTCCAGATGCGGGAAGTGCCGGCGCATTACCTGAACAATGTTGGAATCGGCCACGGTGCAGCCGACGTCCTGTTCCGCGACATCCGAGAGAATCACTTCTGTGGTGCGGTCTGCATCTTCCCGAAACCCGATGCCCGGGTGTTGCTCATTGAGCTTGTTCAGGGTTTCGGCATAGCTGGAGCCGGCAGTCACGACAATATCGGTGCCCGGGATGTCTTCGGGCTTCCGGGGCATGGGGCGTGCATCGCGATGGCAGACCAGTTGTTCGGTAATCTCGGTGTGGGCCGGGCCCCGGGCGAAACGCTCATCCCGGGAGGCCAGATGGGTCAGCCCGGCTGCCGCCAGGTGGGTATTGCCGGATTCCAGCGCAGCCAGAACTTCGCTGGTGGATTCCAGCATGGTCCATTCCACCTCCCAGCCACGCTGTTCGGCGTAGGCGCTGATCAGCGCATGCTCGGGACCGACAGGATTTTCGTGGCGATCCAGGTAATAGGTGGTGGAGCCATTGCGGGTGGCGACCTTGAGAGTCCCGGTTTCCGACGGTGGTTTGAGCTCTGCTGTCGGCTGTGTTGTCGTCTGTTGGCTGTTATTTTCACTGCAGTCGGCGAATACGAGCGGCAGGATAAGAATGCCGGGGGCGAACTTCCATCGGGACATAGCGAGGAATTTCCTGTCTTTTAGGATGATTTCTACGTATAAACGCGTATCTCCTGTAAACCATACTCCTGAATTCCGGAATTGGATCCCCTTTTGGGCCAACAAGGCCCATGAGGATCTCAAGTATCCCGCCAGCGGAGAATGTGTCAGGCTTACCGACCCCTTCCTTATTACAGATCACAGGCGATCGTTGTATGGCCTCCGGTAGAAAAAGTAGAAAACGCGCTCTCTGGCATCCCGCTTTTTGGGGGGCCTGGGCTCTGGTCTTCCTGCTCTGGCTTTTCTCATTTCTTCCCATGGGACTGAAGCAGCGCTTTGGTCGCTGGCTGGGCAGGCTGCTTTCCAGAAAAATGCGATCCCGGGCCAGGGTTGCGGACGCCAATCTCGCCGCCTGCATGCCGGATCTGGATGAAGCAACCCGTCGCCAACTGGTTGAGGATGCCTTTGTGGCCTCGGCGCGTGGCGTTCTGGAAAGCGTTCATGCCTGGTGGCGGGATATGACTCCCTATTGCGAAAGCGCCTCGGTATATGGCACCGAGCACCTCGAAGAAGCGAAACGACGCGGCAAGGGTGTGTTGCTGATCGGTGGTCACTACAGTATTTTTGATTTTGCACTGCCCTTGATTGCCTGCAAGCTCGAGAAGCCGGGTTACATGTATCGCCCCAACAACAACCCGGTGATCGACCGTATGATCGAACGCGGCCGCCGACGCCATTTTGGTATCCGGCCCTTCACCAAGCGTCAGATCAGACCCATGTTGTCGTTTCTTAAGGAAGGGGGGCAGGTCTGGTTCGCCTGTGATCAGGATTTCGGCAACAAGTCGGAGGTGTTTGTGCCCTTTTTCGGGGTCAGTGCCGGCTGTATTACGTCGCCGAGCTACATTGCCCGGGAATCCGGCGCCGCCGTTATCTGCGTGAGTCACCTGCGAATGCCCGATGGCAGTTACCGGGTGGTGTTCTCTCCGATTCAGGAGTCCTTTGGCGAACATCCGGAACAGGACGCCAAAGTCTGGAACGGTTTTATTGAAGCCACTGTTCGTGAGCAACCCGATCAGTACCTCTGGCTGCACAAGCGATTCAAGAGCAGGCCAGAAGGTGCGGCAACGATATACTGAGGCGCGTTCATGCGTAACGCCTGCCTCTGTTCTATCCTGAAAACTTCAACAAACCCTCTGGAGGATACTATGCGCTGCACTCTCAGACTGGTTCTGGTGGCATCGGCTCTGCTGTTCGCCACGCTCACCCATGCCGCAGATGGACTGGTCGCGATCAAAAGCAGTCACGATGTAAAAGCCACGGCCGACAAACTCGAGTCTGTGCTCAAAGAGAAGGGCATGACGGTCATGGCTCGCGTTAATCATCAGCAGGGCGCGGAAAAAGCCGGTCTGGAATTGCGTCCGACCGAAGTGGTTATTTTCGGCAACCCCAAAGTCGGCACACCGCTGATGCAGTGCGCCCAGAGTGTCGCCATCGACCTGCCCCAAAAAGCCCTGATCTGGGAGGATGCCAACGGAGAGGTGTGGCTGGGTTACAACGACCCGCAATACCTCAAGAGCCGCCATGGCATTGAGGGGTGCGATGAGGTGCTCGGAAAAGTAAGCGGCGCACTGGGAAATTTTGCCAAAGCGGCAACCCGGTAGATAAAAACGCCATGCGGTTAACGGGCACAGCGGGCCTGGTTCACTGGTCGGGTCCGCGGATCTTTTCCAGGCCCCTGGCCAGTGTTGCCCGTGACAGCTCGCCCATGTGGGAATCGATCAGTTCGCCCTGGGCATTGTAGAAAAGCGTTGTTGGCAAGCCATTGCTGCCCACGGCGCGTGCCAGCTGGGCCTGATCGTCCCGGTAAAGGTTGTTCAGGTTCAGGCGGTTTTCCTCAAGAAAGGAACGGATGGTCTCGGGCTGTTCCCGCTGGTTGGCAAACACAAACGCGATATCCGGATAGATGTGTTGGGCTTCCTCCAGCACCGGCATTTCCCGGATGCAGGGTGGGCACCAGGTTGCCCAGAGGTTCACGACCAGGGGTTGGCCGGGAGCCAGCCGGGACAGGTTGATCACTTCACCATTGAGCGAGCGCAGGGCCACGTCCGGCATACTGCGGGCCTGCTGTTCGATCAGTGTAATGGTGCCTGCGGTACCGGCCCAGAACAGGGCGCCCGTTAACGCGGCGGTAGCCAGCGGCTTGCGTTGTGCTCTCCTGCGCCACATCAGAAAGCCGGTGAAGATGATGGCGCCTATGACACCCCAGAGCACATCGAAACCGCCGTCACGGATATCAATGATGCCCAGCAGGTCGTTCTGGTAATGCTCGAAATAGCTGATTACGAAACCGATCCGGGCGCTCAGCATCGCGACTACAAAGATATCGGCCACCGATCCGGCTACCGGCACCCGATATTTGCGGCCAAGTATCCCTCCAACCAGCAGAGCGATCCCGAAGGCGATAACCAGGAGAAGATGGCCGATGGACAGGCTCACTGGGCCGATACTGACGCTCATTCTGACAAATCCCTGTGTGGTTCGGTTTCGTAAAGGCAGTCTGACTCGAAGATGCAATCCAGGTTCCTTCGGATGCTTATTATAATCACCTATGGCTAATTGGCCGGGGCTCTGTTAATGTGCCCGCATCCTGCCTCTAGGGATTCCGCAGTTTAAGGCTTTAAGCCCGTGCGACCTTTCCATACGACCTGTCAGAGGACGTCACCCCGATAACGGCGCGTGACCGTAGTCGTCTTTTATTCCATGAATATTCATGGCATCTGCCCGCATTCGCCGAAAACGGTGGTCGTGGAGGCAGAATAATCAAGAGTTGATCTTATATGAGTTTTTCTTCACTCGGTTTGTCCGAGCAGCTGGTCCGTGCCACGTCTGACCAGGGTTATGAAACCCCGTCTCCCATTCAGGCCCAGGCGATTCCTGCCGTGCTTTCTGGCCGGGACGTTATGGCGGCAGCCCAGACCGGTACCGGCAAAACCGCCGGCTTTACTCTGCCTCTGCTGCAGCGTCTGGGTGAAAACCCGCGCACTGGCAAAGGCCCCCGCGCGCTGATCCTGACGCCCACCCGTGAACTGGCGGCACAGGTTCACGACAGCGTGAATCTTTACAGCAAATACGTTCCTACCAAGGCCGCGGTGGTTTTCGGTGGTGTGAAAATCAATCCGCAGATGATGAAGCTGCGCAAAGGCCTGGACGTGCTGGTGGCAACACCGGGCCGCCTGATGGACCTGTATCAGCAGAACGCTGTGCGCTTCAACGAAGTGGAAATCCTGGTGCTGGACGAAGCCGACCGCATGCTGGATATGGGCTTTATTCGCGACATCCGCAAGATTCTTGCGCTGCTGCCAGCCAAGCGCCAGAACCTGTTGTTCTCCGCCACCTTCTCGAACGAGATCCGGACTCTGGCCGAAGGTCTGCTGGATAACCCGGTTCAGGTTGAAGTGGCGGCTCGAAACACCTCTGCCGAAAACATCAAGCAGTCTGTCTACCCGGTGGATCAGAGCCAGAAAACCGCCCTGCTGAGCAAGCTGGTGCGTGACAACAGCTGGGACCAGGTGCTGGTGTTTACCCGCACCAAGCACGGTGCCAACCGCCTGACCCAGAAACTGGAGAAGGACGGTATTACCGCTGCTGCCATTCACGGCAACAAGTCGCAGGGTGCCCGCACCCGCGCGCTGGCGGACTTCAAGGCTGGCGAAGTGCGTGTGCTGGTGGCAACGGATATCGCTGCTCGTGGTCTGGACATCAAGCAGCTGCCCCAGGTGGTGAACTTCGAACTGCCCAACGTGCCGGAAGACTATGTGCATCGTATTGGTCGCACCGGCCGTGCCGGTGAGAGTGGTCATGCGCTGTCACTGGTCAGTGCCGATGAAGGCAAAATGCTGGCGGGCATCGAAAGGCTGATCAAAAAGCAGCTGCCGCGCACGGAAGTGGAAGGCTTTGAGCCGACCAACAACCTGCCGCTGAAGCCGAGAGCCAAGGCCGATCCCAGCCGCGCCCGTACCCGCAGTAGTAACGGTGGTGGTAATGGCCGGCCCGGAGGCAAGCCGAAAAGCTTTGGGGACAAGCCAGGTGGCCGCAGTGGTGGCCGGAGCCAGAATGGCGGTGGTCAGCGAAGCCGCTCAGCCCAGCGCCAGAGTGCCTGAGGCAGGTCAGGACAGTTCAGGAAGGCGGGGCAGATGCTCCGCCTTCCTGTTTCTGGCGGACAAAAAAAAGGCGGGGCCGGAGGGCCCCGCACAGGAGAACGCACCTTCCGCCAGCCAACAGACCGTGGCGACTGACGGAGGCACGGGGATCAAAACTTGTAGGACAGGCCTACCATGTAGACCCAGGGGTCGATATCAACGTCAATGGTGCTGGTGTCTGCTTTAGTGTTGCCAGCGTAGGCGTTGATGGTGGCCTCGGTATCGATGTCTGCGTACCAGATAGCGGCGTTTACACCGATGTTGTCTGTGACCATGTAATCCAGGCCAATCTCAGCTGCCAAGCCAAAGCTGTCATCCAGTTCGATGTCGGTGCGGTCCACGCCTGAGGCGAGTGTTGCATAGGTATCGGTCAGAGTCTGGGTGGTTTTCTCTTCAAAGAAGTTGGTGTAGTTCACGCCAACGCCAACATAAGGCTGGAACTTGCTGCCACTTGGCATCGGGAAGTATTGCAGCGTGATGGTTGGCGGCAGTTGCTTGGTTTCGGCCAGTTTGCCGGCGCCACCCAGAATGGATCCATCACCTTCAATGTTGTGCTTGAACGGCGTCGCGCCCAGAATACCCAGAGCAATCTGATCAGTGAACATATAGCTCACGGTCAGGCCCAACTGAGTGTTGGAATCAACGCTAACCTTGGCGCCGTCAAGCTCACCAAGAGCATTGGAGTTCAAATTGCTGCTGGAGGAATCCGGATCAACAGTCACCACGCCAACGCGGCCAATAAAATCACCAGCTTCGTACGCTTGAACAGCCGGCGCCGCAGCCATAACCGCTGCAGCCAGAACACCAAGTTTAAATGTGCGGGACATATCCATCTCCTTAACCTGAATCGTTGATGGCTTCAGATTAGTGGCAGCGGAGAAAGGAAACTTGATTTAGCGCAAGATTGGCCGGGCAGGGGGGCTGGTTTGATCGCAAGATTGACGTAGCTCAAGAAATCGGGCGGTGCCGCGATTACTGCGGAGAGTCAGGCGGAGGTCTTTTGCCTTCGGGCAGACTCTCGTCCGGTACGAACACATCCCGGATGCTCAGGGGGTTGCCATCGGCATTCTGGACTTCCACCGTGTGAATAGGGCGGCCGGTGGCACGGTCGCGCAGGTCCAGGGGTGTCTGGTCCGGGGCGGGATTCCACTTGTCGCCCCACTGGCGCAGGGCAATCACCACCGGGAACAGATCCCGGCCTTTCTCAGTCAGGCGGTATTCAAAGCGGGAGCCGTGTTCGCCCACATCCACCTTGCGCAACACCTCGTTATCCACCAGCCGGGCCAGACGATCGCAGAGGATATTCTTGGCAATGCCCAGTTCCTGCTGGAAGTCCACGAACCGGCGGGTGCCATACATGGCGTGTAGTACGATCAGCAGGGACCACCAGTCACCCACTTCATTGAGGGCACGGGCGACGGAGCAACTGGAGTCATCAAAACGTTTTCTGGCCATGGTGGGAGTGTACTGAATAGGGTTGCATTTTAAAACCAGATTCAATATGGTTGCTTAACGAAACCAAACTAGTAAGGTTGCACATTACCATGAGCATGAATCTTGGCCCGCTTTTCGAACCGTTTGAACTTCACAACCTCAAGCTGCGTAACCGGGTGGCGATGGCACCGATGACCCGCAACTTCTCGCCTGATGGTGTGCCGGGTGAGGATGTTGTGGCCTATTATCAGCGCCGCGCCGAAGCCGGCGTTGGTCTGATCATTACCGAAGGCACTACAGTAAATCACCCCGCCGCCAGTGGTTATCCCAATGTGCCGGCATTTCATGGTTCCGACGCCCTTCAAGGCTGGAAAAACGTTGTTGATGCCGTGCACGAAGCCGGTGGAGCCATTTTCCCGCAACTCTGGCACGTTGGCGCCGTACGCAAGGAAGGCACACCTCCGGATCCTTCGGTGCCCGGTTACAGCCCATCCGGTCTGTTTGGCCCTGGCAAGCCCAACGGCAAAGCCATGACCAAAGAGGATATTGAGGACGTGGTCACCGCCTTTGCCGATGCCGCCCAGGATGCCAAAGCCCTCGGTTTTGATGGTGTCGAGATCCACGGTGCCCATGGCTACCTGCTGGACCAGTTCCTGTGGGAAGGCACCAACCAGCGGGACGATGAATACGGCGGCTCTATGGAAAACCGCCTGCGCTTTGTGGTCGAAATCGTTGAGGCGGTGCGCCATCGCGTCGGGCCTGATTTCCCGATCATGCTGCGGTTCTCCCAGTGGAAGCAGCAGGATTACGAAGCCAAACTGGTGAACAGCCCTGAGGAACTCGAACGGTTCCTGAAGCCACTGGTGGAAGCCGGTGTGGACATTTTCCACGCCTCTACCCGCCGGTTCTGGGAGCCGGAGTTTGAAGGCTCGGATCTGAACCTCGCAGGCTGGACCCAGAAGCTTTCCGGCAAGCCGACCATGTCCGTGGGCAGTGTCGGGCTGACCGAAGATTTCATCAGCGGCACCTTTGCCAGCAAGCAGGAAGCGGTTGAGAAAGCCGGGATCGATGAGCTGGTGGAGCGGATGAATAACCACGAGTTCGAGCTGATTGCCGTTGGTCGGGCACTTCTGCAGGATCCCGAATGGCTGATCAAGGTGAAAGAAGGCCGGTTGAACGAAGTCGAATCCTTCGCCAAGAAGTCCCTCGCCAAGCTGTTTTGATTATCCCCTTCGATCGGACGATCGACCTGCCGCAGCGCCTCCCGGCCTGCGGCTTTTTTGTTTCCGGAAACCTGTCGTCTTCGTAATCGCGTCTGCTCAGAGACACGTTATGATGGGTGAAATTCACCCGAATATGAGGGATACGTATGTCGATGATTGGTTCGGTTAAAACGTTGTGCGTGGCTCTGGTGATGGCGGCCATGGTGGGCTGTGCGACTGTCGGCAAAGACTTCGCCACCCACAATGTGGACCAGATCCAGATTGGTGAAACCACGCGGGCCGATATCCAGGAGATGTTCGGCGAGCCGTGGCGCACCGGGATCGAAGACGGCAAACGCACCTGGACCTATGGCAAGTACAAGTGGTCTGCCTTCGGTGAAGCGGAAACCACCGACCTGGTGGTGCGGTTCAACCAGGACGGCACCGTGTCGTCCTACGTGTACAACACCACCGAATAACTCCCGAAGAAAACAGGCGCGGGGCTGCCTTCAGCCCCGCAAGCCTCCTACCAGCTTATCGATGCTTTCCTTGGCATCGCCGAACAGCATACGGGCGTTGTCCTTGAAGAACAGTGGATTCTCCACCCCGGAATAACCGGTGGCCATGCCCCGCTTGAGGATAACCACCTGGTGGGCCTTCCAGACTTCCAGCACCGGCATGCCGGCAATCGGACTGCCCGGGTCTTCGGCGGCGGCCGGGTTCACGGTGTCGTTGGCGCCGATGACCAGCACCACGTCGGTATCCGGGAAGTCATCGTTGATTTCGTCCATTTCCAGCACGATGTCATAAGGGACGTGGGCTTCCGCCAATAGCACGTTCATATGCCCTGGCAGACGGCCGGCCACCGGATGAATGCCGAAACGCACGTTTACGCCCCGTTCCCGAAGGATCTTGGTCATTTCGCTGACGCCGTTCTGGGCCTGGGCCACCGCCATGCCGTAACCGGGCACAATGATCACCGACTGGGCGTTGCGCAACTCCTCGCAGACATCATCGGCACTGGATTCGTGCACCGTTTGATCGGCATCCGCGGCCGCCGAACTGCTGCTGGTCTGGCCGAAGCCACCGAGGATCACGCTGATGAACGAGCGGTTCATGGCCTTGCACATGATGTAGCTGAGGATGGCACCGCTGCTGCCCACCAGGGCACCAACGACAATCAGCAGATCATTGCCCAACATGAAACCGATGGAAGCGGCGGCCCACCCGGAGTAACTGTTAAGCATCGAAACCACCACCGGCATGTCGGCGCCGCCAATAGCCATGATCAGGTGAATGCCGAGGACCGAGGCAATGGCGGTCATCAGGATCAGGGCAACGATCCCCAGTGCCATGCTCTCGGTGCCCAGGAACCAGGCCCCGAGCAAGACGCAGACAATGATCGCTGTCAGGTTCATCAGGTGCCGTCCGGGCAGGGTCAGCGCCTTGCTGTCGATTCGGCCGTCCAGTTTGCCGCAGGCCACCAGTGAACCGGTGAAGGTAATGGCACCTATAAAAATGCCGACAAACACCTCCACCAGTTTGATGGTGTGCTCGGTACCGGAGGTGGCAATCAACGGCTCGATATAACCGGAAAAACCTACCAATACCGCCGCCAGACCCACGAAACTGTGGAGCAGGGCGACCAGTTGTGGCATCTGGGTCATTTCCACCTTGTTGGCGATGGGAATGCCAATGCCGGCACCGAGCAACACGGCAATGATGATGGCGGTAATGCCTCCGTCTACGCTGGCCAGAGTGGCACCCACCGCGATGATAATGCCGGCGACGCCGTAGAGATTACCGCGCCGAGCCGATTCCTGGTGGCTGAGGCCGCCCAGGCTGAGAATGAAACAGATACTTGCGACCACGTAGGCCACGCTCACCAATCCTGTGCTCATATCGGGCGCCTCCTACTTGCGGAACATTTTGAGCATGCGATGGGTGACCCGGAAGCCACCGCCCACGTTGATGCTGGCAATCAGCACCGCCACAAATGCCATGATGCCAACGGCAATATTCTCCGCCTGGGCCAGATGCAGAATGGCGCCGATAACGATGATGCCGCTGATGGCGTTGGTAACGCTCATCAGGGGGGTATGCAGGGAAGGGGTTACGTTCCAGATCACCTGCCAGCCAATAAAGCAGGCCAGTACGAACACAGTGAAGTGTTGCAGGAAGCTTTCCGGCGCGTGGGCGCCCACTCCGTAGAGCGCCAGGGCCGTCACCACCAGAAGAACGCCTTTGCCGATCAGGCTGCGACGGTCCGCGTCCTTCTTGGCGGCCGCTTTTGCTTCGGCTGAAGGCTCCTCGGTGCCCGGTGCGGGCTTGGGGCTGACCGGCGATTCCGGTTGTGGCGGCGGCCAGGTTATTTCGTCCTCGTGAACCACCGTCAGGCCGCGGATGACTTCGTCTTCCATGTTCACCAGCGGCGTGCCGTCTTTCTCGGGCGTCAGCTCGGTGAGCAGATGCACCAGGTTGGTGGCGTAAAGATCACTGGCCACCTTGGCCATCCGGCTGGGCAGGTCGGTGTAGCCGATCAGGGTAACGCCGTGTTGATGGGCGACTTTGCCCGGTTCGGTCAGTTCGCAGTTACCGCCTCGCTCGGAAGCCAGATCCACGATCACGCTGCCGGGCTTCATGGATTTCACCATGTCCGCGGTAATTAGTTTCGGGGCCGGCTTACCGGGAATCAGGGCGGTGGTGATGATGATATCCACCTCTTCCGCCTGCTCTGCGAACAGCGCCATCTCCGCCTTGATGAACTCGTCACTCATCTGCTTGGCGTAACCACCGCTGCCGCTGCCCTCCTCGTCACCGAAATCCAGTTCCAGGAACTCGGCCCCCATGCTCTCGACCTGTTCCTTCACTTCCAGCCGGGTATCAAAGGCCCGCACGATAGCGCCCATGCTATTGGCCGCGCCAATGGCTGCCAGGCCAGCCACCCCGGCACCGATGACCATGATTTTCGCGGGTGGCACCTTGCCAGCAGCGGTAACCTGCCCGGTAAAGAAACGCCCGAAGTGGTTCGCCGCCTCGATCACCGCCCGATAGCCGGCGATGTTGGCCATGGCGCTGAGGGCGTCCATCTTCTGGGCGCGGCTGATGCGGGGCAGGCTGTCGATGGCGAAAGACGTGATCTTTCTGGCGGCCAGCTTTTCCAGCAATTCCGGACTCTGGGCCGGCCAGATGTAGCTGACCAGAAACGCGCCCTCCTTCATCAGATCCGCTTCGTGTTTGCCCAGTGCCGGATTTTCCATGGGCGCCCGGACCTTGAGGATAAAGTCGGCTTCTTTCCACAGCGAGCTGGTATCGGCTGCGATGGCTGCGCCCACTTTTTCATAGGCGGCATCGGAGTAGTTCGCCGCCTCGCCGGCGCCGCCTTCCACGATGACGTCATAACCAAGTCCGATTAACTTGTGAACAGAAGGTGGCGTGGCGGCCACTCGCCGCTCGTCCTCAAAGATTTCCTTGGGGATACCGATTTTCATTATTGGTTTGCCTCCGGATTTCCCGATTGATCACTTGTTCTGGTTATCTACATACTAGTGCAGGTTGCCAGATCTGCCCGGAAAGCGGATTTATCGGAGGTATATCAGCCCTGCCTCAGGGCGAGGCGTTCGACTTCCGTTTGCGACAGGTGATCAAGCATCGCACCCCGGAACTGCCGGTTGATGAAATGTTCGGTTTCGGTCTGGATGGTTTCCCGCTGGGCAGGTTTCTCGATGTAGTCCATGGCGCGGAACAGGATGTAGCGGATGGTCATGCGGGAGACTTCATGAATGGTCTCGGACGGCACGGCGCTCACCAGTTGCCGCTCGATAATGTCTTCGGCCATTTCCCGGGCACTGGCTTCAAGCTGTGATTCAAGGGCCCGGCGCAGTATCGGGGAGGGGCCGTGGAGTTCCCGCACGGCCACCGTAGTTGCCGCCGGATTGGCCAGGAAATAGTGATACACAAACGCCACCGTATCCCGCGAGGCCTGTTCGGAAGAATCCGCCATCTGCCGCAGATCCCGGACCCCGGCTTTCATCTCCTCGGCAATGTAACCCAGTACCTGCAGGCCGAATTCATCCAGGCTCTTGAAGTGTCGGTAAAAGGTATTCGGATTCAGCCCCGCCTCCCGGGCAAGCTCCCGCAGTCCCAGCGACGTCAGGCTCCGGGTTTCGGTAATCAGCCGAAGCGCAGCCTGGATGAGTTTCAGCTTTCCGCCGGTTAATCCGTTCATCTTTTCCTCTGCTTTGGAGGTTGGCCGCGTTGGCAGGTATTCCGAAAACCGCTGCAAGTACGTCCATGTACGCTTGCTCTCCGCCATCCCTGGCTCCGAGCATTTTCGGAATACCTGCCAACACGGCCCCCGAACAATGGAAGTGGGCTGCCAGACTTGAGGCGACTGTATGAGGGCGGGCCACTGTGAGTCTGACGGTCGTTTGTGGGAAGGGCTTCCAAAACTGTCTCTCGCCATGGATGGCGAGAGCCAAGCGTCACAGGGATGTGCCGCAAGGAGCGCGTTTTGGAAGCCCTTCCCACAAATGACCAGCCCCCCCAGCCAGAGCCCGCCGCAGAGGCCAATGATCAGTCACCTGAGGCCAATCACCGAACCAGGAGTATACGGTTGTATACCAAGCTGTGTATACATGTGTCTACCGGCCATGATGACCCGCCGGATAACAACAGACAAGGTCTAGTGTCCCGTTTAGCTGGGGCACTGGGGCCAACGCAGGAGTGCAGCAATGACACAGAACACACAGATCGCCATCATCGGCACCGGATTCTCCGGCCTGGGCATGGCCATCAAACTCAAGGAAGCCGGCTACAACGACTTCGTGATCCTGGAGCAGAGTGACGACATCGGTGGCACCTGGCACCAGAACCACTACCCGGGGTGTGCCTGCGACGTCCAGTCTGCACTCTACTCCTTCTCCTTCGAACAGAACCCGAACTGGAGCCGGATGTATGCCCAGCAGCACGAGATCAAGGCGTATCTGAAACATTGCGCCGAGAAATACGGGCTGATGAAGCACATCCGGCTGAACACCCACGTGGCGGGAGCGCGATTTGATGAGACCCACCAACGGTGGGTTGTTGAAACCTGTGATAGTCCGACGCTTTGGGCGTACATGCAGGAAAGAGGCGTGAAGCCGGGAGACCGGTTGGATCGAACCGATAAGGGGCTGCCGGAATTCACTACCTTGAGGGCCGATATCCTCGTTTCCGGAATGGGGGGATTGAGCACGCCGGCGTATCCGGAGATCAAGGGGATCGAATCCTTCACGGGCAAGCGTTTCCACTCCCAGGACTGGGATCACGACTACGATTTGCGCGGCAAGCGGGTGGCGGTGATCGGGACCGGTGCCTCGGCCATCCAGTTTGTTCCGGAGGTGGCGAAGCAGGCGGCAAAGGTAGACCTGTACCAGCGCACACCACCGTGGATCATGCCCAAGCCGGACCGTGCCATCCGGCCAGTGGAGAAGCGGCTTTTCCGGATGTTCCCACAAACACTCAATGCGTTCAGGCAGAGTATCTACTGGTCGCTTGAGGCGCGGGTACTGGGCTTTGTGGGCAATCCGCGTATTCTGAAGTTGGGTGAACTGCAGGCCCGCCGGCATATCCGCAACCAGATTCCGGACAAGGCCTTGCGCAGAAAGGTTACCCCGGATTTTCATTTCGGCTGCAAACGGGTGCTGATTTCCAATAACTACTATCCGGCGCTGGCCCAGGACCATGTGGATGTGGTGACCGAGGGTATCCGTGAGGTGCAGGGCAACACCGTGATCGATGGTCAGGGCAACAAGCGGCAAGTGGATTGCATCATCTACGGCACCGGTTTCCGAGCCCAGGACCCGATTCCCGCGGGCATGATCTTTGGCCGTAATGGTCAGGATCTGCTGGATGCCTGGAAGGATGGCGCCGAAGCATACAAAGGCACCACCATCAGCGGTTTCCCGAATTTCTTCATGCTGATGGGGCCGAATACCGGCCTCGGCCACAGCTCCATGGTGTATATGATCGAAAGTCAGATCCAGTACGTGCTGGATGCCCTCCAAAAGATGCGCCGGCAGCAATGGAGCAGCATGGAAGTGAAGCCGGACGCCCAGAGCCGTTACAACGCTTCCATTCACGCAAAGCTTGGTGATTCAGTCTGGCAGACCGGCTGCAAGAGCTGGTACGTGAACGAAAACGGCAAGAACACCACATTATGGCCAGGCTTCACCTGGCAGTTCCGTCAGCAGACACGACGCTTTGATGCGGCTCAATATCTGGTTCGTGCACCAGAATCCGGGGTTAGCGAGCGCGAATCGGCTCTGGCCGTTTAACGGTTGGCAGCGGGGGACTTTCGGGCAGCTTTCGGGCGTGTCCAGGTTGCGTTTTGGCCCTTTTGGCCAATACTGAAAGGATGGTCTTGCCGCTCTCGGCCAAGGATGTCCCCTGATGAAGCTGTTTCACTGTGGCCGATGCGCCAACCTGCTGTATTTTGAAAACAGTCGTTGTACCAGTTGTGGGTCTGGACTGGGCTTTGCCCCGGATGTCATGGACTTGCTGGCTATCGAGCCAAACGATGATGGCACCTGGGCGGCCGTCGCCCGGGGCGACCTCTACAGGCTTTGTGGCAACTATCAGAACCAGGGTGCCTGCAACTGGCTGATCCCTTCTCCGGACGCCCACACCTTCTGTGTCGCCTGCCGACTGAACCGCACCATCCCCGATCTCAGCATTCTGAAGAACAACGATCTCTGGCGGCGTCTGGAGAAGGAAAAGCGGCGTCTGGTGTATTCGGTGTTGCGCCTTGAGCTGCCCTGCGAACCCCGTAATGAGGACCAGTACGGGCTGGCGTTTGATTTTCTGGCTGACCAGCCGGCGATGTTCGACGAACGCGCGAAAGTAAAAACCGGCCACGCAAATGGCGTGATCACCATGAATATTGCCGAGGCAGATCCTGTGGAACGGGAGCGGATGCGCAGCCAGATGGCTGAGCCTTATCGCACTGTTTTGGGGCATTTCCGTCACGAATCCGGTCATTACTACTGGGACATCCTGGTCCGGTCCGGGCCGTGGCTTGGGCCGGTTCGGGAGATGTTCGGTGATGACGCCAGAGACTACAAACAGGCGCTGGACCAGTATTACCAGTACGGCCCGCCGGGTGACTGGCAGAGCTGGTACATCAGCTCCTACGCCAGCAGCCATGCCTGGGAAGACTGGGCCGAGACCTGGGCACACTACCTGCATATGGTGGATACATTAGAGACTGCCTGGCAGTTCGGGATGCGGGTGAATGCCCGCCAGCGCCCGGTAATGAACAGCGAACCAGACCCTGCGTTTGACCCCTACCAGGCCGACGATTTCGATGCACTGATCAAGCACTGGTTACCCCTGACGCTTGCGCTCAACAGCCTGAATCGAAGCATGGGGCATGACGATGCCTACCCCTTCGTGCTTGCGGCTCCGGTGGTGGAGAAACTCCGTCTGGTACACCGAATAGCTCACGGTGGTTAACGAAAGGACCCCAAATGAAAAAGAACAAATCGATAGACTGGAAAAACTACGATCCCAACGAGTTCTACGATGAACTGATTGCTGCCAAGGGCAAGCCCCGGCCTGCGGCCACGGCGATTACCGACTACCTGGGCAATCTTGGTTCCGAGGAAATCCAGGCGCGCCAGCAGGCGGCCGAACTGGCGATACTTGAGATGGGGGTCAGCTTCACTATCTATAGCGAGGGCGAAAATATTGACCGGGCCTGGCCCTTCGACATCATTCCCCGGGTTATTTCGCGTCGGGAGTGGGAAACCATCGAGCAGGGTCTGGCCCAGCGCCTGACGGCCCTAAACATGTTCATCAACGACATCTACAACGACCAGAACATCGTCAAGGACAAGGTCATCCCCAAATATGTGTTCGCCAACTCGAAGAACTTTCGCGAGCAATGTCGGGGGTTCACGCCGCCACTGGGGGTCTGGGCGCACATCTGTGGATCCGACCTGGTGCGGGATAAAGATGGCAAGGTGTATGTTCTTGAGGACAACCTGCGGGTCCCCTCGGGTGTTTCCTACATGCTGGAGAACCGTCAGTTGACCAAACGGGTGTTCCCGGAGCTGTTCGACAAAACCAGCATTCTGCCGGTCGATGACTACACCAACCAGCTGTTCGACATGCTGGCGTCGATTTCGCCCCGGCCTCAGGACCACCCGAAAATTGCGGTGCTCACGCCAGGTATTTTCAACTCCGCCTATTTTGAACATTCCTTCCTGGCTCAGCGCATGGGCGCCGAGCTGGTAGAAGGGGCCGACCTGGTGGTTGGCGAAGATGATTGTGTCTACATGCGTACTGTCGAGGGCCTGGAGCGCGTGGATGTGATTTATCGCCGCATTGACGACGATTTCCTGGACCCGGAGGTATTCCGTTCCGATTCCACTCTGGGCGTGCCCGGTCTGATGCGAGCCTGGCGCAATGGCAAGGTTGGCCTCGCCAATGCACCGGGTGCCGGCGTGGCCGACGACAAGGTGATCTACGCCTTCGTGCCGGACATGATCCGTTACTACCTGGATGAGGAGCCGATCATCCCGAACGTGCCCACCTACATGTGTGTGAACAAGCAGGATCAGGAGTATGTCCTTGAGCATCTCGACGAGTTGGTGGTCAAGCCCGCGAACGAGTCCGGGGGCTATGGCATGCTGGTGGGGCCCCATTCCACCAAGAAGCAGCGCACCGAGTTCGCGCGCCTGATCAAGAAGAACCCGCGCAACTACATCGCCCAACCCACATTGAGTCTCTCTGTGGCCCCAACTTTGTGCGACGAGGGCCTGGCGCCCCGACACCTGGATCTTCGGCCTTTTGTGCTGCAGGGCGTGAGAACCTACGTTACGGCTGGCGGGCTTACGCGGGTGGCGATGCGAAAAGGCTCCCTGGTGGTGAATTCGTCCCAGGGCGGTGGAAGCAAGGATACCTGGATCGTGGACGAGGAGAATTGATGTGCTGTCACGTGTAGCGGAACGACTGTACTGGATGGCCAGATACCTTGAGCGGGCCGAGAACAACGCCCGGATGATCATGGCCTTTAATTCCCTGGCGTTGGACATGCCCCGGGAAACCCAGCTTTCCTGGAAGGGACTGGTGGCCGTGACGGGCATGGGGGCGCTGTTTGACCAGCATCATCAGAAGGCCGATGAGCGCAACTGTGTGAAGTTTCTGATGGCGGATGGCTACAACCCGAGCTCCATTGCCTCCTGCATCAAGGCCGCCCGGGAGAACGTGCGCACCACCCGGGACCAGATTCCAACCGACGCCTGGGAGGTGATCAACGAGCTGTACCGGTACATCCTGGAGAACATAGATCAGGGGGTTGGTAAGCGGGCGAGGTACGAATTCCTCAACGAAATCGTGGGTCGCTGCCAGATGCTCAATGGTTTGCTGGCCGGTTGCATGAGTCACGATGAGGGGTATGACTTCATCCGAGTAGGCCGCAACCTGGAGCGGGCGGACATGGCCACCCGGCAGATTGAAGTGGGCGCCCTGCAGTTCCTCGACGGCTGGGATGGCACCGAAACCTATGGCGGGCTGCTGTGGACCAGTGTCCTGCGTTATCAGAGTGCCTTCCAGATGTACCGTCACAATGTGCGGCGGAAGGTCAGCGGGCCTCTGGTCATTCGTTTCCTGTTGCAGAATGAGCCGTTCCCGCGATCGGTGCTGCACAGCCTCAGCGAAGTCGCGGGCGCTCTCGACCGTCTGCCAAGGAACGAGATTCCGCTCCGCACCGCGTTGCAGGCGGTACGTCACACCCGGGATGGGGACGTGGATGCACTGATCCGCAAGGAGGACGTGATCCTGTTCCTGGAAAAACTGCAGTTAGAAATCGGTGAGCTTCACGACGATATTGCAGAGACGTGGTTTCCTGTCTACGAGACAGCCTGAAACTCCCAATTTTATTCGCCTGTGAGATAGGTTCCATGTCGATTCACGTTGCCCTGAGCCATACCACCCACTATCGCTATGAGCGCCCGATCAGCCTGGGCCCGCAAATAGTTCGATTGCGTCCGTGTCCGCACGGGCGGACGCGCATCCTCAGCTACTCGCTGAAGGTGGAACCAGAGGGTTATTTCCTGAACTGGCAACAGGACCCCCAGGCCAATTATCTGGCCCGCCTGGTGTTTCCGGAGAAAACCGAAGAACTGAAGATCACTGTGGATCTGGTTGCCGAGATGGCCGTGATCAACCCGTTCGATTTCTTTCTGGAACCCCGGGCAGAGACCATTCCGTTTGAATACGAGGAGTGGCAGACGGCAGAGCTGGCGCCTTATTTACAGAAACTACCGGAAACACCGGAATTCCGTAAGTGGATGGCCACCATAGACCGCAAGGAAACTCCCAGCGTGGATTTCCTGGTGGGTGTGAACCAGAGCCTTGCTGACCGTATTGATTACCTGATCCGGATGGAGCCGGGCGTCCAGACCCCGGAGGAAACCCTGAAAAAGGGCTCCGGCTCCTGTCGGGATTCGACCTGGTTGCTGGTGCAGACGCTCCGGCATCTGGGGCTGGCGGCGCGCTTTGTGTCCGGCTACCTGATTCAGCTCAAGGCAGACCAGAAAGCACTGGATGGCCCTTCGGGCGCTGAGGAAGACTTCACCGATTTGCACGCCTGGTGCGAAGTCTTCCTGCCGGGCGCCGGTTGGGTGGGGCTGGATCCGACGTCCGGCCTGTTTGCCGGAGAAGGGCATATCCCGCTGGCCTGCAGCCCGGATCCGTCCTCGGCGGCGCCAATTACCGGCATGGTTGAGGAGTGCGGGGTCGAGTTCGAGCACCAGATGAGCGTTCAGCGCATCTGGGAAGCACCTCGGGTGACCAAACCCTATACCGAGGCCCAGTGGCAACGCATCGTTGGGCTGGGCCATGACGTGGACCAGCGTCTGACAGAACTGGATGTGCGTCTGACCCAGGGCGGTGAACCCACCTTCGTGGCGAATCACGACCGGGACGAGCCGGAGTGGAACACCGAGGCCATGGGCCCCACCAAGCGCAAGAAGGCCATCGAGCTCTATCACCGGATGCGGGATCGCTATGGCGCTGGCGGGTTGGTTCATTTCGGCCAGGGAAAGTGGTATCCGGGGGAGCCGCTGCCCCGATGGTCCCTGAACTGTTACTGGCGCAAGGATGGCGAGCCGATCTGGCGGGACGAGCGCTGGCTGGCGGATGAGCGCATCGAAGGCAACGCAAGCCCGGAAGATGCCCACAGGTTTTTGTCGGCCCTGGCGAAAGAGCTTGGTGTTGATGAAAAACAGCTGTTCCCGGGGTTCGAGGATGCCTTTTATTACTTGTGGCGGGAACGACGTCTACCGGTCAACGTCGATCCTTTCGATGCGAAACTCGAGAATGCCTTGGAGCGCAAGCAGCTTCAGCAGATTTTCAGCCGGGGACTAGATGAGCCCGTCGGCTACGTGCTGCCACTGCGTGTGTCGGAAAAGGAACAGGCCTGGGAAACCGGCCCGTGGTTCCTTCGCAGTGAACGCTGTTACCTGATTCCGGGCGGCTCCCCCATGGGGCACCGGCTGCCTCTGGACAGCCAGCCCTGGGTGGAGGAAGCCGATTACCCCTGGATCCATGAGCAGGACCCGTTTGCGCCCCGTGGCCAGCTGCCGGCCAGCGAGGAAATCCGCCAATGGAACAGCCGGGGCCAGTCCGGGCAGGTGTCGCCGGAACGGGCGCCGCCTAAAAAAGGAAAGTCGGCACCCGAGATTGTCCGCACCGCCCTGTGCGTGGAGCCCCGGGAGGGCATTCTTCGTATTTTTATGCCGCCGCTGGAGAAGCTGGAGCCATACCTTGCCCTGGTTTCCGCCATCGAGAAAACCGCCAAAGAGCTGCAGCAGTCGGTTCTGCTCGAGGGGTATGAGCCACCCTCGGATCACCGGTTGAGTCATTTCCGCATCACGCCAGACCCCGGGGTGATCGAAGTGAATGTGCAGCCGGTCCGGACTTGGGATGAGCTGGTTGAACAGACTGAGACTCTGTACGCGGACGCCTATGAGTGCCGGCTGACCTCCGAGAAGTTCATGATGGACGGACGTCATACCGGCACCGGTGGTGGCAACCATTTTGTATTGGGTTCGCAAAAGGCAGAGGATTCCCCGTTCCTGCGGCGCCCGGATCTGCTGCGCAGCCTGATCAGCTACTGGCATAACCATCCCAGCCTGTCCTATCTGTTTTCCGGCCTGTTTATTGGTCCCAGTTCCCAGGCGCCGCGGATTGATGAGGCGCGCAACGACCATGTGTTCGAAATGGAACTGGCGTTCCGGGAGATGGAGCGGTTATGCCCTGTGGGCAAAAAAGTCGCGCCCTGGGTGGTGGACCGCTTGCTCCGGGACCTGCTTACGGACGTCACCGGCAATACCCACAGGGCCGAGTTCTGTATCGACAAGCTCTATTCCCCGGACGGCCCGGGTGGGCGTCATGGTCTGCTCGAGTTGCGGGCCTTCGAGATGCCACCCCATGCCCGCATGAGCCTGACCCAGCAATTGCTGCTGCGGGCGCTGGTGGCCCGATTCTGGGAGCAGCCCTACAAACCCAGCGGGCTGGTTCGCTGGGGAACCGAGCTGCACGACCGGTTCCTACTACCTCACTATGTCTGGCAGGACTTCGAGGACGTCATCGACGATATGAAGGCCCAGGGTTACCCGCTCGAGAGCGAGTGGTTCGCGCCCCATTTCGAGTTCCGGTTCCCCCGGATCGGCGATTACAAGGTCAAGGGCATAACCCTTGAGCTGCGTTCGGCTCTGGAGCCCTGGCATGTGACCGGGGAACACGGCGCTATCGGCGGCACCGCCCGCTACGTGGATTCTTCCCTGGAGCGTTTGCAGGTGAAGGTACGCGGCGCTGCCCCGGATCGTTACCAGATCACCTGCAATCAGGTGCCGTTGCCGCTTCAGCCAACAGGGATGGTGGGTGAATCGGTCGCCGGCGTCCGGTACCGGGCCTGGCAGCCATCCCAGTGCATGCACCCGACCATTGGTGTGGATGGGCCTTTGGTGTTTGATATCGTGGACACCTGGAATGAACGCAGCCTGGGCGGCTGTGAATATCACGTGACCCATCCCGGTGGCCGGAATTTCGAGACTTTGCCGGTGAACTCGTTCGAAGCGGAAGGCCGCCGCATGGCGCGCTTCTTCCGGATGGGACACAGCTCGGGGCAACAGCCCCTGCGGCCGGTTCCGGAGCATCGGGAGTTTCCGTTTACCCTGGATCTGCGATATCACAAATAAGATGCCTGGACATGTGGTTTGATGCTGGCTCCGGAGAGTAGAAAGCGGCTATGCTTCCAGCTCACTGACTAACGGAGCCTGAATTCAAGGTGGCGAAGCAGCAAGCAGTTACTGACATCCTCCGCCAGTACCATCCGGTGCCGGACCGGTTTGATGAGCTTGGCACCGGGGGTTCCGGGCCCAAGTCGCACTGGCGTCCGTTGTTGCAGCAGCTGAACCTTGAGTCTGTCGCTGGTCTCAACCTCAGGGCTCAGGCGGTTTCCAATGCCATCGCCGAAGATGGCGTAACCTACAACGTCTATGAAGACCCCCGCGGCGATACCCGACCCTGGGAGGTGGATCTGCTGCCGCTGGTGTTGGGCGCCGATGAATGGCAATGGCTCTCGAAAGCCGTCGCCCAGCGTGCAGAGCTCCTGGACAGCGTTCTGGCCGATCTATACGGCGAGCAGTCGCTGTTAAAAGAAGGTCTTATGCCTCCGGCCCTGGTCTACGGGCAGGCGGGTTTCCAGTGGCCCTGCCAGGGGATTCAGCCTGCCGGGGGCCGGTTCCTGCACCTGTATGCCGTGGATCTGGCGCGCGCACCAGACGGCGGTTGGTGGGTAATGGCAGACCGTACCCAGGCGCCCTCCGGCGCCGGTTACGCCCTTCAGAACCGGCTGGTGATTTCCCGGGCGTTCCCGGCGCCATTCCACAACCTGCCGGTAACCAACCTTTCGGAATTCTTCCAGGGTTTCCAGAACAGCCTGGCGGGCATGTCGCCAGCCGGAACCGAGTCACCGCTTTGCGTTCTGCTGACCCCGGGCCGTTTCAACGAAACCTATTTCGAACATGTGTTCCTGGCCCGTTACCTGGGTTTGCCGCTGGTCGAGGGCCAGGATCTGACCGTGCGAGATGACACGGTGTACCTGAAAACGCTTCAGGGCCTGCGGCGGGTACACGCCATTTATCGCCGGCTGGACGATGGCTTCTGTGATCCGCTGGAGCTTCGCGCCGATTCCGTGCTGGGGATTCCCGGGCTTCTGGGAGCGGTGCGGGCAGGCAAGGTGCTGATGGCAAATGCCCTGGGTTCCGGGGTGCTTGAGAGTGCGGCGTTATTCGGGTTTTTGCCGGAGATTTCGAAGAAATTACTGGGCTCGCCTCTGGCTATGCCGTCGGTGGCGTCCTGGTGGTGTGGTGAGAAACCGGCTCTGGATTATGTCATTGAGCACCTGGACGAGCTGGTCATTAAACCGGCCTTCGCGAGCATGCGAATGGAGCCGGTGTTCGGTTACCAGGTGAAAGGTGCAGAGCGGGACGCCCTGATCAAGAAGATGCATGCCCATCCCCATGCCTTTGTCGGCCAGGAGCTCGTCCATCTTTCCCAGGCGCCGGTCTGGAAGGGGGATCCGGAGCAGCCGCTGGCCACCCGGTCCATCGGCCTGCGGCTGTTTGCGGCGGCCACGCCTTCCGGCTGGCGGGTCATGCCCGGTGGGCTGACCCGGGTCGCCATGGATGCGGGTGTGGAAGTCATCTCCATGCAACGGGGAGGGCTGTCGAAGGACACCTGGGTACAGGCTCGCTACACGGCTCCCTCCAAGTCACTGATCAAGAGACGGCTGCAGGTGTCTGACCTGCTCGACGGCGAGCGGGACACGCCCTCCCGGGTGGGGGAAAACCTGTTCTGGATGGGCCGGCACTCGGAGCGGGCGGAGGGAACTGCCCGTTTATTGCGGGCGGCGTTCAACCGTCTGTCGGGCCACGACCAGGCCAGCGAAGAAGCCCTGCTCGGGCTGCAACAGGCAGCCGAACAATTCGGGACCCTTCCGGAGCCTGAAGAAGATGCGGTCCCCGAGCCGCTTCCCGACGCCTTGTTGAGAGCGGTGAGTGACCTGCAATTTCCGGGTTCAATCGCGTCGATTCTTGATGCCCTGCTGTTCAACGCCAGCCAGGTCCGGGACCGTCTGTCTTCCGACAACTGGCACACGCTCAATCGGGTGGGCAAGCCCCTGAGCCCGGCGCCAACCACGCCAGACCGGTCGATTCGGGCACTGAACCTAGTGTTGCTTGATTGCATCTCCCTGGCGGGCTTTGCGATGGATGACATTACGCGGGATGCCAGCTGGGTTTTCCTGGTGATCGGCCGGCGCCTGGAGCGACTGGCCAATCTCTGTACGCTGATTTGCGTGCCCCTGTTCAGCGACCGGTTCAGCCGCCATGCCATGCTCGAGTGGCTGCTGGAAGTGGCCAACTCGGAAGTCACCTACCGCACCCGGTACCGTCGGACACCAGAGCTTCTGGGGGTACTCCATACCCTGGTGATAGACGCAAGCAACCCTCATTCGGTGATGTTCCAGCTGCGCCAGCTGCAGAAGGACCTGCCGGAAATGGGGCGTAAAACCGGCCAGCTGTTTCCGCCGGATCTGAACGAATCGCTGCAGCGGCTGCGAGCGCTTGATTTGCATCCGTTTGAGCGCAAGCGCCCGGACAAAGCCTGTGAAGCCCTGGCGGAGCTATTGTGTGACATCCGGTCGGAGGCCTATCGTGTGTCTGATGAAATTCAGCGGCAGTGTTTTATTCACACCCGGTATTCCGACCGGTCTGTGAACCCGGATTGAGGCACCTGTCATGACATTTGTCCGTTACCATGTGCGTCATGAGACCCTCTACCAGTACGATCAGGTGGTGGGGGAGTCCCACCATTTGCTGAGACTGACACCGCGGGCCCTGCCCTGGCAGCGGAATCTGGAACATCATCTGGCGATTGCACCGGAACCCCCGGTGCGAAGCTCGTTCCTGGACAGTTTCGGCAATCGGATTACCAAGATTGATTTTACCGCGGAACATGAGTACTTACGGATCATCAGCGAATTCTGGGTGGAGCTTCGTGAGCGTCCGAAACCCTCGGCAGCCGCGGCAAAAGTTCCCTGGGAAACCGTCCGCGATAGCCTGCGGTACCGTGCCGACAGGAAGTTCCCGGCGGACCATCTTCAGGCCACGGCGTTCCGGTTTGTCTCCACCAATGTGCCCATTGATTCCCAGTACGCCGCCTATGCCCGGGAGGCGTTCCTTCCGGGGCGCGCGCTGGTAGAGGCGGCTGATGCCCTGATGCGGATGATTCATCGCGATTTCAGTTTCGATGCAACGGCGACGGAAACCTTCACTCCGGTCGGACAGGCGTTCAAGGCCCGTCGAGGGGTTTGCCAGGATTTCTCCCACATCATGATTGCCTGTCTTCGCTCGTTGGGCCTGGCCGCACGTTACATGAGCGGGTATATCCTGACCCATCCGCCCGAGGGCAAGGAGCGCCTTGTTGGAGCCGATGCTACCCATGCGTGGGTGGCTGTGTTCGTGCCGGATTTCGGCTGGCTGGAGCTGGATCCTACCAATGCCCTGAGGCCGGACCTGGAACACATTACCCTCGGCTGGGGCAGGGACTTTTCCGATATCACCCCGATGCGGGGCGTCCTGCTGGGGGGTGGTGGACATGAACCGGAGATTGCCGTGACCGTGGTGCCCGAGGAGGAGTTCGCCTCCCTGTACGGCGACGGCGAAACCTATCTGGAAGAACTATCGACTTAACCGAATCCACCCGTCCGGTTGTGGTTGAGCTTATCCATACGTTCACTTCCTTACGGCGGAGTGCCGCATAGCAAGCTATGCTTGCGGGCTTTCGATGGCACCCGGACGACACGGAATGATTGAAACGTTTTTCTCGACTTACATCAGCAGCACCATTCGCTTCCTGTTCCTGCTGGCGCCTTTTTTCGTAGTGACCATGTTCCTGGCGCTGACCAGGGGCCTGCCAGCAACCGAGAAAACATCGATCATCCGCCGTGCCTGCGTTTCGGCCTTTCTGATGGGCGTGATTCTGTTCTTTGCCGGCCCGCTGTTGTTCAGCGCCATCGGCATTACCCTGAATTCGTTCCGGATCGGTGCCGGTTGCCTGCTGTTTCTGACCGCCATCAGCCTGGTGACCAGTGGTACCCGGAATCACGCCACCGGGCTGCCTGATGAGGACCGTGATGACATTGCCGTTGTGCCACTGGCTATTCCGGTGATGATTGGCCCGGCCACCATTGGTGCAATCATGGTGTATGGCGCCGAGCTTAACCGGGTATCCGAAGTGGCAGGCGGACTCCTGGGATTGGTATCCAGCCTGCTGATCCTCGCGGTGCTGCTGCACCTGTCCGGCTACCTGGAGAAGGTGCTGGGCAAGACCGGCCTGAACATCATGTCCAAGATCAGCGGTCTGATCCTCTCTGCTATGGCGGCTGAAATCGTGTTGACGGGCATTGCGGGTTTCATTGCCTCCACCTAGAGTATCGCGGGACAGGTTTTCGCTGCAGGGTGTCTGATGTCTGCCAATACCATTGAGCACAATCGCAAACGATACGATTTCTCCGGCGTGGAGTCGGTGTGGCTGTTTGGTTACGGCTCGCTGATCTACAAGGTGGATTTCCCCTTTCTGGAGCAGCGCCCGGCGTCGATTCGAGGGTGGGAAAGGCGGTTCTGGCAGGGTTCCCACGATCATCGGGGCACGCCGGAGGCCCCCGGCCGCGTGGTTACCCTGGTAGAAAAGCCAAATGCTGTCTGCAAGGGCATGGCGTTCAGGGTGTCACCCAAAGTGTTCGAGCACCTGGATGTCCGTGAAAAGAACGGCTATCTGCGCCTGAGCATCACGCTCACCTTCGACGATGGCAGCCATGCCGACGGCCTGGTTTACATTGCCACCGAAGACAACGAAGCCTTCCTGGGCCACGCGCCAGACGCGGATATTGCCCGCCAGATCGCCTCTGCCTCAGGCCCCAGTGGCCCGAATGCCGATTATCTCTTGCGCCTTGCAGAGTCCCTGAGGGCAATGGGTGCGGATTGCCCGCACACCTTTGCCATCGAATCCCACCTGCGTGATGAGTTGAGCTAAGTCCGTTTAAGTTTGCTTTAAGGTTCGGGGAGCACACTCACCAGACCTTGAATCACACTTATCCCGGAAAATCCCATGGGCTTGTCCTCAAAACCCACTCTTCACGCGCAGCCGTTTGTGCATAGCGGAACCGGTCGGTTTCAATGGCCTGCAATCAAACCGCATTGGCTGGTGTTGATCAGCGCCTTTGCACTTACCGCTCTGTATAACGTTCCTTTCTACACCGCCCTTGATCGATACGTCGGCTTTGATCAGCCGATGCTGATGTTCAAACTCGCGTTTTTGTTGCTGCTGGTCAACCATCTCCTGATCAGCCTGTTTTCGGCACGATTTATCCTGAAGCCGGTACTGGTGTTTCTGTTTTTAAGTGCAGCGCTCAGTGGGTATTTCATGAACGCGTATGGCGTGCTGATCGACAAGCACATGCTGCAGAACGTGTTCGAAACCGATGTGCAGGAGGCTCGCGGCCTGCTGAGCCTCGGACTGCTTGTGCACATGGCGCTCTTCTTTGTGATTCCGGTTGTGCTGCTCTTCCTGGCACGCGTGAGCTGGCCGGCGGGCCTGAAAAGGGTCACTCACTGGTTGGCCCCGATCATTGTTGATATCGCTCTGATTCTGGTACTGGCGTTGACCAGCTATCAGGAGATGGCTTCAACGTTCCGTAATCACCGCGACATCAAGGATCTTGTGGTGCCGGTGAACAGTGTTGCTGCCCTGGCATCGCTGGGTAGCAAGGTGGCTGCGGCGCAGTTTCCCCAGGAATACCAGCAGGTGGGGCTGGATGCGACGGTTTCTCTCCCGGTTTCCGATCGCGCCAAACCCAATCTGGTGGTTTTCGTTCTTGGTGAAACTGCGCGCGCAGACCATTTTGGTCTGAATGGCTATCAGCGCGATACCACCCCGGAGCTCAGTAAACTGGCCCGGCAATCGGGCGGAACACTGGTCAATTTTCCCCGCGTATCCTCCTGCGGGACCGCAACGGCCTTGTCGGTGCCCTGTATGTTCTCGTGGCTGGGCAGATCGGATTACGATGAAGCCGTGGCCAAGAACAGTGATAACTTCCTGGATGTCATGACCCGCGCCGGCATCGTCAGTACCTGGCTGGATAATAACTCCGGCTGCAAGGGCATGTGTGACCGGATTCCGACCGTTCGTCCGGAGGATACCGACCTTTGCCAGGGCGAGTACTGTGATGATCTGGTGCTGCTGAAGGGTGCCCATCAGCAGCTCGATGTTGCAGAAAACAACGACCATTTCATGGTGTTGCATCAGCTTGGCAGTCACGGTCCCGAGTACTACAAGCGCAGCAAACCGGACCAGAAAAAGTACCTGCCCGAGTGTCAGAGCAATGAACTGCAGAGCTGTGACCAACAGGCCATCATCAACGCCTACGATGACAGTATTCTGGTAACCGATCGCTTGCTTGGGGAAACCGTGCGCATGCTGAAATCCATGCAGGCGGATTACAACACTGCCCTCGTGTATGTCTCTGACCATGGCGAGTCACTGGGCGAGGGTGGCATCTACCTGCACGGTATTCCTTACATGCTGGCGCCGGAGGCCCAGACCCATGTGCCCATGGTTGTGTGGTTGTCAGACGGTTTCCGGATGGATAACCGGATTGATGCCGAGTGCGTCAACCGGATCGCATCGCAACCGTTGAGCCACGACAACCTGTTCTCCTCCATGCTGGGACTGATGAACGTAAAGACCGGGGCGATCGAGCCGTCGCTCAATATTTTCGAGGACTGCAGAACCACCTGAGGCGCTGAACGTTTTCTTCACCTTCTGACAGAAAATACGACACTACCGGCCATTCAAACGTCAAGCTGACGGGGCCTTGCGTAAAGATCCTGCAAAGCAGGCCCCAAGGCACTGACATTCGCTCCCGCTTCGATAATCTGGGTTCAGAGGCATCCGGCACTGGGTCCGGATGCGAGATCTGTCTCTGAGCAGAACGGGAGAATCATCATGAAGCGACTGTTGATCGGAAGCCTGGTAACGGCATTCCTGATGGTGTCTGCTCCGGTGATGGCGGATGATGACCGCCGGGGTCAGGGTTGGCAAAAGCACCATGAACGCGGCAAAGCCTCACCTCCGGGTCATGAGAAAAAGTTCCTGCAGGCCCATTACCGCGACAGCCATTACGATCGGCACCATCACAAGCCCCGGCACTACAAACAGCATAAGTGGGACCGCAAGCACCACAATCGTTACGATCGCCACGGCTACCATGGTGACAAGCGCCATTGGGGCAAGAAGCACAAGCGCGATGTCTATCGCGACAGGCATGACCGCCGGCGTGACTGGCATCGCAACCATTCAGGCCATTACCGCCTCAAACTGGGCTACGGTGACGGATTGCCGCCGGAGGCCCGGATTGGTCGGATCATTCACGACACTCACGCGCTAATTGAATCGTCCCGGCACTGAATGAAGCTTCCTGGCTCCGGAGCTGCTGTTGCTCCGGGGCTGGATTAAATCCTCTTGCAGGCTCCTTGCGCCGGTGCTGCAGGCCAATGAGCAGCAGGGGCACCACAATCATCAGGCTGCCGGCCAGGAACCACAGGTCGGGCACCTCTCCGAACCAGATCCAGCCAATCCCCACGGCCCAGATCAGACCGGTGTACTCGGCGCTGGTGACCTGGTTGGCGTCTACCTGGCGGTAGGCCAGCAATACGGTGATGTTGTAGCCCAGAATGAACAGGGCCGAGCCCATGGCGCCGATCAGGATGCCTGAATCCCACTGTGCGCCTTCCCACCAGGCCAGGGCGCCAGCCGCTGGCAGAATCAGCAGGTAGTTCAGGAATAGTTTGTGGACAGTGCTCTGCTGATTCGGAAGTTTCCGGACCAGGACGGCGTTGATGGCAAGGGCAAACGCCGAGCCAAGGGCTGCCACGGCCGCCCAGTTGAATTCCACCGGCCGTAGAATGAGCACAATGCCGGCAAAGCCGCTGAAGACGGCGGTTACGCTTAGGGGTGTCAGCTTTTCCCGGAACAGGAATACCGAGAGCACCATCACCAGGATGGGCGCGGCATAGAAGACGGCGTTGGCGGTTGCCAGCGGCAGGTTGCCCAGGGCGATCACCATGCACAGGAGGCCGGCCAGGTGGATGTGGGCCCGGAATGTATGGATTTTCAGGCCGGCAAACAGGTTTTTCCGGTCCAGTTGTCCTGCCAGCGGCAGCAGAAGGCCCAGGGTGATCAGGCAGCGCAGAAACGCAAACTGAAACACTGGCGCGCCGGGCTCCAGGAGTTTGATGAACACGTCAGAGATCAACGCCATGGCGTTGCCGATCACGAGCAGCAGGATGGCGCTGTTTACGGTTTTTCCTGACATGTTTTTCTCCTCAATTCTTCAACTTTGGGTGTATGAGCCCGGTCAGCAAATGGCTTCCGAAAACCGCTGCGAGTACATCCATGTACGCTTGCTCTCCGCCTTCCCTGGCTCCGAGCATTTTCGGAAGCCATTTGCTGCCCGGGCTCCCCTAACTGGCTCAGGAATTCTATTTAGGTTTTAATATCCGATAAAATGATCATTATTCAGCACCCATTAGAAAATTAGATAATGAAACTGCCACCGCTGAAAGCCCTGCCCGTATTCGAAGCCGTTGCCCGTCTCAACAGCTTTTCACTTGCTGCCGATGAGTTGGCGGTGAGCCAGAGCGCCGTGAGTCATCAGATCAAACAGCTGGAAACCTATCTGGGGGAGCGGCTGTTCTGGCGCAGCGGGCGAACGCTGTCGCTGACCGATCAGGGGCGCCAGTATCTGGATGCGGTCAGTTCGGCGTTGTTGCAGATTGAGCGGGCAAGTGAGCAGTTAGTGGGACATGAGGAAGCCCGGCTGCGGTTGTCGGTGTTCAGTTCGTTTGCAGTGCGCTGGCTGGTGCCGCGGCTGCCGGAATTGCAGCGGCTGCATCCCCAGCTGGATCTGGCGCTTGAGATGAGCAGCGCCAATCCTGTGTTGTCCGATCGGGTGGCTGACTGTTTCATTACGGTTGGCAGGGGTTCGTCGGCTTACAGCTATGAGTTGCTGTATGTGGAGCGGTTGTTTCCAGTCTGCAGTCAGGATTATTGGCAAAGAGTCCGTCGGGAACTGGGGCGTGCGGGAACGGATGGGGAAGAGGCTCCGCTGACACCAGAGGATGTGGCGCAGTTTCCGTTGTTGTCGACCCACAGCATTTTCGAGAAACCGGCGGGAGACTGGGAGGTGTGGTATAGGTCGGTAGAGCGGGACATTCCCGTGGGCGCCCGGATCCAGCATTTCAGTCACATGCTGCTGGCTCTGGAGGCAGCCCGGTTCCACCAGGGTATCGCGTTGACCAATGATTACATGCTGAGCACCCGTAAGGATTCGGAGGACTTTGTCCGGCTGCCCTGCCATCCGGTGATGACGGGGGATGAATTCTACTTTGCCTGGAAAACCAGTCGGCGCAAGGAGCGGGGCATTCAGTTGTTGCGGCGCTGGCTGGTGAGCCAGGCCATTGAGGGCGGGCTGCGTGGTGAAGCGGATTAGCCCCTTTCCAGAGCTTCCCAGACTTCGATAGCGGCGGCCAGGTCTTCCAGCGAGGCACCCACGGATTTGAACAGGGTGATCGCGCTATCGCTTGTGCGCCCCGGCTTGGCGCCTCGCAGCAGTTCTGCCAGTTCAGCCCTCAGATCGGTTTGGCGAAACGCGCCTTCGTCGATGGCCTGGAGAATGTCGCCGGCCTCGCCCAGGGCCCCGGCGTAGGTGTCCACGAAGACTTCACTGCGGGCCAGGCACTCACTGTTGGTTTCCCGCATGGAGGGCCGGAATGCGCCGACCAGATCGAGATGGCTGCCAGGCTGCAGCCATTCACCCCGGACCAGCGGTTCCGTCGACAGCGTTGCGCAGCTGATGATGTCAGCTTCCGGTACTGCGGTTTCCAGGTCGGTGACCGCTTTGCAATCAAACCGGTCCCGGAATGTGTCGGCCAGGGCTTTTGCCTTGTCTGGATGTCGGCCCCAGACCCTCACCCTTCGGATGGGGCGAACGGCCGCGTGAGCCTCAATCAGCATCGGTGCGAGTTTTCCGGTGCCTACCACCAGCAGAGATTCTGCGTCGTCCCTTGCCAGCTCTCGGGCCGCCAGGGCTGACGCCGCGGCTGTCCGCCGGCTGGTCAGGGCGCCGCCTTCGATACAGGCGAGTGGGGTGCCATGCTGACCCTCGCACAGGATGTACAGACCCGAGATGGCAGGCAGGCCGGCGTTAGAATTCTGCGGAAACACGTTGACCATTTTCATGCCGATGTAACCGGTCTCTTCCCAGGCCGGCATAAGAAGCATGGTGGCCTCACCATCCGGGCGATGCATAGCATGGTGATGTCTTGGCGGTGCTTCCACGCCCTCACGAAAGGTGCTGGCAAGACGCTCGATCAGTGCCGGCCATTTCAGCGCGCCGGCCACCTCTTGTGCAGAAATAATGCGCATAGACGTTAACCCTGTTTACGACTTGCCAGGCGCTGGATCTCACCGATGATGCCGCGACGGAAGACCATGACGCAGACCACGAAAATGGTGCCGAGAATGACTTGGACCCAGGAGCCGAAAGCTGACAGTTCGTGGCTGAGGGCACCTACGGTAATGGCGCCAAGCACCGGGCCGAAAACCGTGCCCAGGCCGCCGACCAGGGTCATGAGGATAACCTCCCCGGAGGTTTGCCAGTGAGCGTTGGTCAGGGCGGCAAACTGGAAAATGATGGCCTTGGTGGCGCCGGCCAGCCCGGCCAGGGTGGCGGAGATTACGAACGCCAGCAGTTTGAAGTGATCGACATCGTAGCCAAGGGACAGTGCCCGCGATTCGTTTTCCCGGATTGCCTGCAAAACTTCGCCGAATGGTGAATTGATGGTGCGGTAGATGATGCCAAATCCGATGAGGAAGATGGCAAATACGAAGTAGTACATGGCCAGGGAGTTGTTCAGGTCAATCAGGCCGAACAGGTGCCCCCGGGGGATGCCCTGGAGGCCGTTTTCACCGCCTGTGAAGGGCATTTGCAGGGCAAGGAAGTATATGATCTGGGCCAGTGCCAGGGTCACCATGGCGAAGTAAATGCCCTGACGGCGTATGGCCAGAAAGCCAAACACCGTGCCGATTACCAGGGCAAATCCGGCTCCGGCGAGTACGCCAAGCAGTGGGGTGAAACCCCATTCCTTGGTTACGTAGCCCGTAATGTAGGCGGCGCCGCCAAAGAAGGCGGCATGACCAAACGATAACAGGCCGGCGTATCCGAGCAACAGGTTGAAGGCACAGGCAAACAGTGCAAAGCACAGCAGGTCCATGACGAACACCGGATAGGCATACAGAGGTGCGGTCAGGCCTGCCACCAGCATAATGATAAAGAGGATGCGGTTGGTCATGGCGCTTACTTCTCCTTACCAAACAGGCCGGCGGGCCGGAATAGCAGTACCAGCACCATCAGGAAGAAGATTACGGTACTGGCGGCGGGCGGGTAGAACACCTTGGTCAGTCCCTCAACCAGGCCCAGGGCAAGGCCGGAGAGAATGGCCCCCATAATGGAGCCCATGCCGCCGATCACCACGACTGCGAACACCACGATGATCAGATCGGCCCCCATCAGCGGACTCACTGAGTAAATCGGCGCCGCCAGAACACCGGCCAGGCCCGCAAGGCCGGCGCCGAAGGCAAAGGTCAGGGTAATCATCAGCGGAACATTGAGGCCAAACGCCTGGGTCAGATCCGGGTTTTCGACGCCCGCTCGCAGCCGCGAGCCGAGCTTGGTGTGCTCAATGAAGAACCAGGTGGCAAAGCACACAACCAGAGAAAAAACGATGGCAAACAAGCGGTAAGTAGGGAAGTACATAAAGCCGAGATCTACCACACCGCTCAGGCTTTCCGGCTGGCCCGGGTAGGGGGTGCCGGAAACATTGAAATAGTTGGAAAACAGGCCCTGCAGAATCAGCGTGATGCCGAAGGTCAGCAACAGCCCGTAGATATGATCCAGGTCGTACAGTCGCCGGAGCAGGAGGCGCTCAATGGTAACCCCCAGAAGGCCGACGAGCAGTGGCACCAGAATCAGTGACGCCCAGAAGCCAATCTGGACGCTGATACCAAACCATTGCTCCAGAAAGGAATAGCCAATCAATGCGATGAAGGCACCGAGCATATACATGGCGCCGTGGGCAAAGTTGATGATATTCAGCAGTCCGAATATCACCGCGAGCCCGAGGCTCAACATGGCGTAGAACACACCGACATTAAGCCCAAGCAGCGCCTGGGCCAGAATGACCTGCATCGACACGTTGGCTATCTCCCCTTCAATTGGTAGTCAAACGGTGTGTTAGTTCACCAGCGAACATTTTGTGTCCGCCATCGAGATGTAGGCCTGGTCGGCGGGGATCTTTGAGATCACGTTCAGCAAGTCCCACTCACTGTTCGATTCCGACGGCTTTTTCACTTCGACCAGGTACATGTCGTGCAGCATTGAGCCGTTGGGGGCGATTTTGCCACCTTTCACAAACATGTCGTTGAGGGTCATTTCACCCAGCTTGGCGCGGACCGTGTCGGAATCGTCCGTTCCGGTCTCCTTGACGGCTTCCAGGTAGTGGGTCACCGCTGAATAGACGCCCGCATGAACCATCGTTGGCATGGCGCCATGACGCTCATGGAACCGTTCAGACCACGCTCTGGTTTCGTCATTCTGGTTCCAGACGAAGGCGGTGGTAAATTGAAGACCCTGCGCAATGTCCAGACCCATGCTGTGGACATCCGTGATAAACACCAGCATGCCGGCCAGTTTCTGGCCACTCTGAACAATCCTGAACTGGTTAGCCTGTTTGATGGCGTTAACAGTATCCTGACCGGCGTTGGCGAGACCGATAACATCGGCACCGGACGATTGTGCCTGCAGAAGGTAGGAGGAAAAGTCGTTGGTGGAAAGCGGTGCGTTCACATTGCCAACCACCTCGCCACCCAGGCTTTCTACAACGGCGCCTGTGTTGTCTCGCAGGGAATGACCGAAGGCGTAGTCTGCGGTAATAAAGAACCAGCGCTTGCCACCATTTTTGACCATGGCAGTGGCTGTGCCTACCGGCAATGCATGGGTGTCATAGACGTAGTGAATGCCATAGGGTGAGCACTGCTCTTCGGTCAGCGCGGTGGTGCCTGCCCCGGTGTTCATGGTGATAATTTTCTTGTCCTTGGCAAGGCCCTGCACCGAGAGTGCGACCGAAGAGTTATCCAGGGCCGTGATCATGTCCACTTCTTTGGCGTCGATCCATTCACGTGCTGTGCTGGCGCCAATATCCGGTTTGTTCTGGTGATCAGCAGAGATGATCTCAATGGGTTTGCCCATCACCGAGCCACCGAAGTCTTCGATGGCCATTTGGGCGGCTATCACGGCACCGGGGCCCTCCAGGGACTTATAAACCCCCGACATGTCACTGAGTACACCGATCTTGATCTTGTCGTCAGACAGAGCTCCAGCTGCGGCCAGCGGCAATGTGAGTGTCGCTGCAGCCACAGCGCCGACCAGTCCTTGTTTCCAGTGCTTGAACATAGTGGGTATCCTTTTGTTATTAGATTCCGGGTCAGACCGGTGAAACCGGTCCAGGCCCACAGGCTCAGACACTCAGGTGTCTGTTCAACTGCTCTTTTTTGGCCTCTAGATCGGCCGCATCGATCTGCTCAACCACCTGACCATGCTCGATGACGTAGTGTCGATCGGCCAGAGGCGCGGCAAACCGGAAATTCTGTTCCACCAGAATGATCGTGAAGCCCCGCTCCCTCAGTTTGCGAATAACATCATCCAGGGCTCTCAGGATCACCGGGGCAAGCCCCTCTGTAATTTCGTCCAGTAACAGAAGATTGGCTCCGGTGCGCAGGATTCGGGCAATCGCCAGCATCTGCTGTTCACCACCCGAGAGTTTGGAGCCCTGGCTTTTTCGTCGCTCTTTCAGGTTTGGAAACATGGTGTAGATTTCGTCCACCGACAGACCGCCTTTCGCGATGACCGGTGGCAACTCGAGGTTTTCATCGACGTTGAGAGAAGCAAAAATTCCCCGTTCTTCCGGGCAATATCCCAGCTTGCCAATGTGGGCAATCCGATGTGTGGGCATATTGATGATTTCGGTGCCGTGAATCTTGATCGAGCCGGTGCGACGGCCCACCAGGCCGAGAATAGCCTTCAGGGTGGTGGTGCGCCCGGATCCATTGCGGCCCAGCAGTGTAATCACCTCGCCCTCCCGTAGGTTGAGGTTCATTCCGTGAAGAATGTGGGACTCGCCGTACCAGGCGTGCAAGTTCTCGATTCGGAGCAGGTCCTGGCTTTGATCAGGCGGCATCGGTGGTTCCCATGTAGGCTTCCATTACGGCGGGGTTGGTAGAAACGGTATCGTAATCGCCCTCTGCCAGAACCTCTCCCCGGTTCAGTACGGTGATGGTGTCTGCCAGAGTGGCTACTACATTCAGGTTGTGCTCCACCATCACGATGGTCCGACCTTTGACCACTCGCCTGATCAGATCGGTGACCGTACCCACATCCTCTGCACTCATGCCTTGAGTGGGTTCGTCCAACAGCATGAGCCGGGGTTTCAGGGCTATCGTGGTGGCGATTTCCAGGGCCCGCTTCTGGCCGTAGGGCAGTTCCACGGCTTTGGTGTCAGCCGAGCGGCCAAGCTCCACCAGTTCGAGAGTCGACTGAGCTTCTTCGTTCAGTTGATCGAGTACCCGTTTGGAACGCCAGAACTGGTAGGACACGCCCAGGGTCCGTTGCAGAGCAATTCTCACGTTTTCGCGGGCAGAGAGGTGCGGAAAAACCGCCGAGATCTGGAATGAGCGAATCAGGCCTTGCTGGGCGATACCGGCGGGTCTGGAGTGGGTTATATCGTTACCGTCGTAGATAATCTGGCCGGCACTGGGCTTGAGAAATTGGGTCAGCAGGTTGAAAAAGGTGGTTTTGCCGGCACCGTTGGGACCGATCAAGGCATGTATGCTGCCCGTCTCCACTTTTACGTTGACGTTGTTGATTGCTGTGAAGCCCTTAAAATCCTTCTTTAGATTCCGGGTTTCAAGGATTATCGGGGAGGGCGTTGCATGCTGGCCCGCAGCTTGGTCGTTCACGGAAATACACCCCTTTCGGTTCAAGTCGGCGATTGGCTCGCCGTTGGTTCATTATTATTTGTTATTTAAACTTTTTTTCTGAAAGGTTGCAGATACTGCCAACTGAACTGACATTCAGTAATAGTCGGGGTGTGTGGAGTCTGTCAAGAAAAGACCGGAGGGCGAGCGCTTCCCGGAAAGGGGTTTTGCAAATACTGATAACGCAGTTTGGCGGTGGTCAGTACGTCCCGGGCTGCGACCGACACTGTCGACAATGTTCGGGCCTGTACTCGCCAAGCCGCAGAAGTTATTGTCAGGAAAACTGACAGTCGCCGGCCTTCGGCGGCGCCTTCGGGCTGAAGGCGCAGCGGTCTGGTTTGATGTCCAACAGTGGCGTGCCATCCAGACAGTCCAGGCCGCGCACGATCAGGGTTCCCTTTTCGATGCGAACGAGTTTGACCATGGACGTGCCAATCGGATTGGGCCGAACCGGGGAGCGCAGGGCGAAGGTGCCGAAGGTCTGGCCGTCGCTTCTGGGGCTTTGCCGGACCAGATCGCGTCGGCTCTGGTCCAGCCAGTAGAGCACCTCGATGGTGTCGTAGTCTTCGAGCCCCGCCAGCGCTTCGTGCCACACAGGATCCAGAACCAGTTGGCATTCCGGGCCGTCCAGGTCGCCCTGGCGCGGGCAATCCTTGCGATCGCGCCAGGGGGTCCGGATGGTACCGATGAAACGCAACGTGGCGTCAGAAGCCGGTTCGAGTTCGACGGCCTCCTCGTTGGGGCGCAAATCGCCAGGGTCGGTCATAGGTTGATCTGCGCCCTATTTTTCTTCTCTTGGCGGACGTTCGACCACCTTGCGCTTGCCCTTGGCGCACCGTGACAGCGCTTTCAGGCCATCGGCATCGAAGGCATCCACGCGAATCACATCGTAGAGCGCTTCCAGAGCTTCCAGCAGCTTGTCGCACTCCTCTTTTTTCACGATGCCCTGGTCACAGGCCCAGTCCACCAGTTCCTTGCGCTCATGGCCCATCAGCAATGCAATGCCGTCCACTTCGTCCTCATTGCGGTTGCGAATGGCCTCATGCAGCCGGCTGCGCATCTCTGCCGTTTCGTTGGCCAGCTTGTAGGCATTGAGTACCCGTCCCAGCGGATCCTCGGGATCCATGGTGGTGTAGGCACCGCGGCTGATGCGCTGGCGCACGGGGGTGTCCTTGACGATGGAGTCGGCGACCTTCGCGCCCAGCTTGTCATCGGGACCGTTTAGGCCGGTGGCTCCCAGCGGGAACACCAGCAGGCGCAAGGGCCAGCGAAGGGCCGGTACCGGGAAGTTGATGATCGCCTCGCGCATGGAGCCCTGCAGATCTCGCAGGCAGGTCTTCAGACACCATTCCACCACCGGCCGCTGGTCATCCGGGTAACCCTCTTCATGCCATTGCTTGATCACGGCCGTGGCGTAGTAAAGCTGAACCAGGCAGTCGGCCATGCGGCCGGAGAGTCTTTGGCGGGCTTTCAGGCCGCCACCGACCGTGAGCAGGGTGACATCGGTCATCAGGGCGAAAGCCGCCGAGAACCGCGCCAGCTGTCGGTAACAGGGTTTGATATCGCCCTGGCGTGGCACGGATTCGATCCAGCCACGGGTCAGCCCCAGCAGTAATGCTCGCAGGGCATTGCGGGTGGTGTGGGCCAGATGGCGGTAGAAAATGCCGTCGAATTTTTTCGCGGCTTTGTCTTCATCTTCCATGCCCGCGGCTTCGATTTCCTCAACAATGAACGGATGGCAGCGGATAGATCCCTGGCCGAAGATCATCAGGCTGCGGGTGAGGATGTTGGCGCCCTCGACGGTGATGCCGATGGGCACCGCCTGGTAGGCCCGGGCCAGGAAGTTGCGAGGGCCGGTGATGACGCCGCGGCCGGCCACCACGTCCATGGCGTGGTTGATGACTTCCCGCATCAGATCGGTGTTGCGGTATTTCAGCACGGCGGACGGCACCGAGGGCCGCACCCCCCGGTCCAGCATGCCGGAGGTCAGCAGCCGGGCAGCGTCCATCATGTAGGTGTAGCCGGCGATGGGCTCCAGGGCTTCCTGGACCCCTTCAAACTGGCTGATGGATCGGCCGAACTGTTCCCGGGTGTAGGCGTAGGAGCCGGTGGCCAGGCTGGCGACCTTGCCGGCGCCGGTGCCCAGGGCTGGCAAGGAGATGGATCGACCGATGGACAGGCATTCCAGCAGCATGGTCCAACCCTTACCGAGCATATCCTGGCCACCAATCACCTGTTCCATGGGGATAAAGACATCGTTGCCCCAGGTCGGGCCATTCATAAAGACGGTGTTCATGGGCAGGTGACGGGCACCGGAATTGACGCCCTCGGTGTCCTGCGGTACCAGCACGCAGGTTACGCCGATTTCGTCAGACTCACCCAGCAGCTTGTCCGGATCATAGACCTTGATGGCCAGGCCGATCAGTGTCGCCACCGGGGCAAGGGTGATGTAGCGCTTGTTCCAGGTGACTTTCAGACCCAGCACTTCCTTGCCGTTCCACTGGCCTTTGCAGACGATACCTTTATCCGGAATGGCGCCAGCGTCTGAGCCGGCAACGGGGGAGGTGAGGGCAAAACAGGGAATCTCGTCGCCGCCGGCCAGTCTGGGCAGATAGTGCTGTTTCTGCTCATCGGTGCCGTAGTGCATCAGCAGCTCGCCGGGGCCGAGGGAGTTGGGCACCATCACGGTCACGGCGGCCGACACGCTGCGGGTGGAAATCTTCATCACGATTTCGGAATGGGCGGTGTTGGAGAAGCCCAGGCCGCCGTCCTCTTTGGGAATCACCAGCCCGAAAAATCCGTTCTCACGGATGAACTTCCAGACCTTGTCCGGCAGGTCATACTGCTCGTGGGTGATTTTCCAGTCGTCGAGCATGGCGCACAGCTTTTCCACCGGGCCGTCCAGGAAGGCTTGCTCCTCGCTGGTGAGGTGCGCCGGCTTGGCGTCCAGCAACTTGTTCCATTTGGGCTTGCCGGAGAAGAGTTCGCCGTCCCAGTCCACCGAGCCGGATTTCAGGGCTTCGGCTTCGGTATCCGAGAGTTTGGGCAATCGGCTGCGCACCCAGCCAAGCAGGGGGCGGCTGAGCTTGTCCAGGCGCAAGTCACCGGGGATAACAAGGATTAACGCCAGTGCCAGCAGAACACCGCCAAAAAGAATACTGATCAGGTGCCATTCATCCTGGAACAGACCCACAACGGTCGCAATGGACATGATGGCAGCCGCCGTGGTGCCGCCAATACCCAGGTAGATCAGCACCAGGGCACTGATCAGCAGAAGTAGAACACTCATGTGAAGACCTCCGTATCGTGAATGCAATCAGCGAGAAACTGCCCTTTACCATCGGCCAAAGCCTGAGCAGTTGCAAGGGGAGCAGGAGTCGGATGTAAAGATTGATTGCAGTAATGAAGAGCATTGTCAAAAAACCGGAAGTTTCCCTCTTTTGATTGATCCAGACTGCCACTTATAGAGAACACATAGCCTCATTCAATAAAAAGTGTCCGGAGTGTACTCATGTTTGGCCAGCTCACCGTTGCGAAACGCAGCCCTTGGCTTTGGTCTGATTCTCTCCCTGATGATTGCCATCAGTCTTATTGGTAACCAGCGGGTCGGTTTTATCGACAGGACACTGACCGACGTGGGTGATGGCGCCGCCGTGAAGCAGCGCTACGCGATTAACTTCCGGGGCAGTGTTCATGACCGGGCCATAGCCATCCGCGATGCGGTACTGGTCGAGAACGACCGGGATCTGCAACGCCACCTCGCGGATATTGAGCAGTTGAAGGCATTTTATCGGGATTCCGCCGGCCCGATGGATAGGATGTTCCGGGAAGAGGGCGCGAACAGTCGGGAAAAGGAACTGCTGGCAGCGATCAAAGAGATCGAGCGCAGGGCCCTGGCGCTGAATGCCGCGATCGAGGCAGCCCGCGCGGGCACCCATGGCCGGGGCTAGCCGGGATCTGGCCGTGCTTGCCGGTCAGCTGCGTTCGCGGGTCAGTGTGTTCCGGTTCAAAGGCTGAGGCCGCAGATTAATAGCGCCAGGGTCGCCAGCAGCACCGCGACGTTGGTGCCGAGGAGAGAGTTGAGCTGTCCGGGACGGTTGAGCGCGCCGGGCAGCCTGGCACTTATCCAGATCGCTGCCGGCAGCGGGGCGGCCGCAAGTGCCGTCCAGGCCGGCAACCAGCCAATCCAGATCGCCGCGCCCAGAATCCCAAAGCTGCTTAGCAGCAAAAGCCCCACCAGTCGGGCTGCGGCCGGCTGGCCCAGGGTAATGACCAGATGTCGGCGGCCGACTTTCCGGTCTGCCTCGGCATCCGGTATCTGATTGATCAGTAATAGCTCGCTAACCATCAGAAGCCCGATGGCGGAAACTGCGAGCGCCGTGGCATCCAGCCGGGCACCCAGGGCAATCAGACTGCCCAGAATCATCACCGGTCCGAACCCCAGCCCCGGAGCCAGCAGGCAAATCAGCGGCGAACGGGTAATCCAGCGGGTATACGTGAGCACCAGCACCACGCCGGCCGCGCCGAGCACCAGCATTGGCAGGCCCCGGAGCCAGAGAAAATACAACCCGATTGCGACAACCAGTCCCAGTGTGCCAAAGGCGGCCAGCAGGACTTGCCGGGCGGCGGTGGGAACCTCCGGCAAGGCACCACTGCCGCCGGAGAATGGCGTGCGACGGGTAATCAGATCCAGCCCGGAGGCAAAGTCTTCGTACTCATTGAGCAGATTGACGGCGGCATGGGCCAGCAGGGCGCCAATCAGGACGAGCAGGGTATTGAGCAGGGCCGGAGGCTCGCCCTGGTGCCAGGCTACCGCCACGCCAAGGCCGGCACACAGCGGTGCGAGTACCAGGAAATTGGGTCGGGAGGCGCGCACCACCGCAACGGTTTCAGACATCGGGTCCTTCCTCGGCTAACAGAGCGGTTAGTGGGGCAGATGCTCAGACGTAGCCGGCGGCAAACACCAGACCGAGCACAACCGGCATAACCACAAGACTGCCCAGATTGCTCAATAATACCAGCGAGGCGACCTTGTGTGGCTCCTGCCGATACTGTTCCGCCACCATGTAATTGAGTACGGCCGGAGGCAAGGCTGCAAATACCCACAGCGCCGCCACCTGCATCCCGGGAAGATCCAGAACCGCAATCATCGGCCATGCAAGGATCAGACCGCTGGCGGGACAGGCGATGGCGCCCAGCATACCCAGTTTCCAGTCACTGAAATCGATATCAAGCATGCGCACGCCAAGGGCAAAGAGCATCAGCGGTATGCTCACACCACCGAGCATGTTCAGGGTTTCCAGCAGCCATTCCGGCAGGGTCACGCCCCCGAGATTGACCGAGAGCCCGGCAATACTGGCAAATACGATGGGCAGCTTCAGGCGTTTTACGATGGAGGTATGGGGGGCGAGCATGTACAGCCCCACCGAAAAGTGCAGCAGCATTTCCACGATGAATAGCACAATGGCCGCCGGCAGGGCCTCATCGCCAAAGGCCAGTACCAGCAGCGGAAGACCCATATTGCCGGAATTGTTAAACATCATCGGTGGCAGAAAGGTCTTCAGGTTCAGCTTCAGAACCCTGGCCAGCGGATACAGAACAATTCCTGATCCGAGCACAACCACCGTGGCGGCCAGTGCAAGCTGGGCGTAGTTCTGCAGCGGAGCCTGCTGGTCAGCAAGAACAGCGAAGACCAGCATGGGCACAAACAGCTCCATGTTGAGAACGTTCAGTCCCTGGATGTCGGGCGTCCGGTAGCGGCCATAGAGTGCGCCGCAACCGGCGATCAGAAATACCGGCAACATGGTGGACAGAATCTGGCCAATCATTGAACAGGCTCCGGGGAATGTTTGGAAGTTTTTATTGGATAAACCGTTAGGTTCGCAAGTATCGCCCTGCTTGGGCAAGTGTTTATCGACGATGTTCGACCAAAGCCGGATATGAACACGGTGGCGACATCGGCAGCCGACGGTTGCGATGGCCGTTCGGGCCCACCACAATACCGTTTTCCAATGTTGTTATCTGCCCTGGAGAGTCCCTGTGTCCAGCCCGTTTGATCAGCCGGTTTCCCGGGAACACACCTGTTCCGTCAAGTTTGATGCCCGCAAGGCGGTTTTTGGCACCGAGGATGTTATCCCGGTCTGGGTGGCCGATATGGATTTCGCGGCACCGGAGGCTGTCACCCGTGCGTTGAGGGAGCGGGCGGAACATCCGGTTTATGGCTACACCCTGTTTCCGGACAGTCTTTACCAGTCGATGATCGACTGGTTTGCCAGTCGCCATGACTGGGAGATCCGGCGCGAGTGGATACTGATGGCGCCCGGCGTGGTGCCATCGATCAACGCCGCGTGCATGGCCTACGCGGGACCCGGTGAGGGCGTCATCATCCAGCCGCCGGTTTATCCGCCGTTTTTCAGTTCGGTGCGGCACAGTGGCCGGGTGGTGATCGAAAACCCCTTGGTGCCGGAGGATCCGGACACCGGAGACCCGGGCCACTACCGCATGGATCTTGATCACTTGGAGCAGTGCGCAGCCCGCCCCGATGCCCGGATCCTGCTGCTGTGCTCGCCCCATAACCCGGTTGGCCGGGTTTGGTCGGAGGAAGAACTGACGGCGGTGCTGGATATTGCTCGCCGGCACCGGCTGGTGGTGGTCTCCGACGAGATTCATTGTGACCTGACCTTCACGGATAAACCCCGCCACACCATGCTGGCGAAGCTGGCCGGTCCTGAAGATGCACTGGTAACGGCGGTCGCACCGAGCAAGAGTTTCAACATGCCCGGCCTCGGCCTGTCCGCTCTGGTTATTCCCGATGCGGACCGGCGCAAGGCAATGAAGGACGTGTTTGAATCCATGCATCTGCCCCAGTGCAATCCGTTCAGTATTGCCGGGTTTGAGGCCGGCTACCGCCATGGTGCCCCCTGGCTGGACGATCTGATGGCCTATCTGCAGGCCAGCCGGGACTATGTGGTGGAGGCTGTTGGCCAGCGCCTGCCCGCCATTCGCGTGTCCGCTCCGGAGGGCACCTATCTCATGTGGCTGGATTGCCGCGAACTGGGCCTGGACGATGCGGGCCTGAAACGCTTTTTTGTCCGGGAAGCCGGTGTGGGCATGAATCCCGGACTCTCCTTTGGCGACCCGGGCAGTGGCTTTATGCGCCTGAACATCGGCTGCGCCAGATCGGTTCTGGAAGAGGTCATCGGCCGCATTGAAGCGGCTCTCTAGTCAGTTGCCCGTTCCTCGTTACTGTTGGCCTTCCAGGGAACAATGATCCTCCACCAGTTGCCAGCGAGGAGGCTTGTTCATGCCGGGCATGTCACCATTGGTTGCCCGGATAGCCTCCCAGATCTGACCGCCGTGGGTGACCAGGCTGCCAACCGTGTAGCTTCTGGAAAATAGCCACGGGTCCGGTCTTACGCACATGCCGGAAGACGTCTCGCCCCGTTTGCTCTTGCCGACGGATTGGCCGGCCTCGGTGCCTTTCTGGCCGTCTCCGGTCCGGGTTTGGTCAACCGGTTGCTTACGGCCCTCGCAGTCCGGCACAGAATCCAGTTCTTTCCAGTCGAACGTAATGCCGGGCTCCAGGCCCTCGTGCAGTTCGCGGGACTCATACCAACTGCCTTTGTGAAAGACCGCTGCACCGGCTGGATAATAGCGGGTAGGCACCCACTTTGACTCTTCGGGATCACAGGGTTCCGCTGCAGCCGGCGCCGACAGGCCAGCGGCCAACAGGACCAGAACCAGGCAAAAGAAGCGGTGAGAGTTTCCTGGCACAGGTTTAATCATGGGGGTCTCCTTTTGCTGAGCGTTCCGGGGTTGGGTAGTGGGTGTGTTTCCGGGTCTGCGTGGCCAGCACCAGCCCGGCCAGGATCAGTGCCCCGCCGATAACATGAAACAGCCCGAGGGATTCGGCCAGGAAAATGCCGGCCAGAACCGAGGCAAACACAGGGGTCAGGTACATAAAGATGGCCGCCCTGGCCGGACCAATTTTATGCACACCGTGGTTCCAGAATCCATAGGCCAGGATCCCCGGGAAGATGGCGAAGTACAGCAACGGCATGGCGGTGCTTTGCGACAGCTCAAAGCCACCAGAGAAGAACAGCAGATCCGTCAGATAGAAGGGCAGGACGACCAGTGTGCCGAGGAGAATCTGGGTGGTCAGAAACGTTAGTGCAGGCAGTGGTACGGCCTGCCGTCTCAGTAGCACCGAGAACAGGCCCCAGCTGAACACCGCCGCCACCATGATCAGATCCCCCGGCTGGGCCTGAAGGCTGGTGAGCACCGAGAGATCACCGCGGGCAATCACGGTAACGATGCCGGTGATGGCCAGTGCGATCCCGAAGGCCTGGACCGGACGGGTGCGGTCGCCTAGGAGAATCCAGGCCAGCAGTGCCACAAAAATGGGGATGGTGGCGTTGATCAGGGCAATGTTGGTCGCGGTGGTTGTGGTCGCCGCCAGGTACAGCAGGGTATTGAACGCCCCCACGCTGAAGGTCGCCAGGGCCAGCATGGAACCGAACCGCTGGCGGATAACGTCGCGGTGGCGCCAGATACCCGGCAGGCCGAAAGGCAGCAGGATGGCCAGGGCGATTACCCAGCGCCAGAACGACATGGAGAGCGGCGGAATGTTCTCTACCGTGCCCCGGGCGACAACGGCGTTGCCGGCCCAGAACAGAGGTGTAAGAACCAGCCCGATGTAGGCCAGGCCGGGAATTCGTGACAAGACTCCGGCGTTCTCGGAAGACACAAAGGCTCCTGTGGGGTTGGTGAGGCCCGAAAAAAGCCTAGCATACTACTCTCCGGGAACTTCTGCCTCCGTACCAATGTGGTAGGCGGCAAAACCGGCCATCACTACCTGGTCCACGGCCATACCGATAACCCGGCCATCGGTGGTAGACCGGATGGGGTGCTGGGCATTGGTGATCGGATCGGAGACGTAACCGAGAATCTCTCCTTCCGATACGTTTGCCCCCAACTCAATTTCGCTGAACAGAATCCCGCCGTGGTCCGCGCGGATCCAGTCGGAATCGTAATAGACAGGCTCCGGATCGCCCCATACGAACATCCGGGAGATCATGCCCTGACGCTCCATCAGACTGGTGAGGCTGTTCACGCCGGCGCTGATCTGGTGTTGCTGGATGCGGTGGGATTCTCCGGCCTCCAGGGTGACGGTGCGAATACCGGCTTCCACAGCGGCCGTGCGCAACATGCCACCAGAACCAGAGCTGTGCACCACCGCCATGCGATCAAAGCCCCGGGTGAATTCCGCCACGTCCGGGTTGTTCATGTCGGCACGAAGTTGCGGCAGGTTGGTGCGTTTCAGTGAGCCGGTGTGGATGTCCACCAGCATGTCGCACTTGCGAATCACGTTCTCGAACAGTGAGTGGGCAATCCGGTCGGCCAGGCTGCCATCGGGGCTGCCCGGGAAATGCCGGTTGAGATCCCGGCGATCGGGCAGGTAACGACTGCCCTGCTGGAATCCCGGCAGGTTCACAATCGGCACACCCACGACCGTACCCGACAGCTTCTCCGGGTTCAGGTCATACATGGTCTGGCGGATGATCTCGATGCCGTTCAACTCATCCCCGTGAACAGCACCGGTGAGGCACAGCGTCGGGCCGGCGTTGATACCGTTGACCACCAGAACCGGGGTTGTCTGGGACAGCCCGGCAATCTGGATGCCGGGGGTCCAGGCCAGGCGGGTCGAGGTACCGGGCAGAACATCATTGTCCAACAGCGTGAAGACCTCGCCTTCGCGAATCTCGGGCTCCGGCTCGGGTTCGGCCACCGCTTCGGTTGCCATGACCTCGGATTCTGCGGCATCTGCATCGGTATCAGCGGGCGCTGAAACCTGTGCCTCCGGTGGCGGCGCAACCTGCTTGAGATCGATGTTCGGGGCTACCTTGCGGGAACCGGCCGAGGGCGTATCGATACCGGCTCCGCCCTGTGGGACTGCCGGCTGACGGGCTTTGTTGTCCTTCCCTTTGGTCTGCAGGGGGGCCGACTGTTCAACGTCTTCGACGCTCTCGTCCTCGGCCAGTTCCGCGATCAGCACTTCGGATTTTTTGCTGGCCTTTGCCGAATCGGTTTCAGCCAGAACAGGTGCAGACAGCCAGGGTATGACCAGGCCAATAAGCAGGATCCGGGGGGACGGTTTTTGAAGCCGCTCAAACAGCATATTTCCTCACGGTTCGTCAGTGTGCGCTCAAGGATAGAGTGCCTCTGGCGGTCATGAATACTGCTGTGACAAAGGTTTAATGCCACTTTCATGAAATCCGGCCAAGTTATAACAAAAACAGTTATACGCCGGAAAAGTGATTAAAAATATGGGTGTTTTGCGAAATCCCGTGTGCTTTCGTTACTCCCGCGTTAGCTGTCGTGTACGACATGCCACAGATCTTCCTCCCGGAACGCCCTGTGCTCGGCCTCCAGTTTCAGCAAATGCGCCAGGGCTGACCGTGCCGCAAGGCCGTGGATGGCGGCCGGAACATCGTCATAGGCTTTTGCGGTAAGAGCTTTCAGATCCACTGGAGCCAGGGCTTCCAGCGCACGGGCCACCTTGTGCTCACGGGACAGACGGTGGGTGATCAGGAAATCGATGACGGCCTCGGGATGCCCCATCAGGAAGCCGTGTGCCGGCGCAATGTAGCGAATGGATTCGGCCAGCAGCTCGTAGAGCGACTCGATGTAGGCCTTCATGTCGCCGTCCGGCGGATTAATGACCACCGTTGAGCCCTGCATGATGTGGTCACCGGAAAACAGCAGCTTCTGGTCGACCAGCAGAAAACACAGATGGTTCGAGGCATGACCCGGGGTATGAAGCACCTTCAGGAGCCCGGCTTCGGTCACAATCAGATCACCGTGCTCCGGTTCATCATCGGCCCGGAAGGTCTGGTCCTGGCCGGCACCCGGGGGCGCCGGCCAACCGAACACCCGGCAACCGGTGCGCTCTTTCAGGGCCGCAACCGCCGGCGAATGATCCTGGTGCGTGTGGGTAACCACAACCTGATCAATCACCCCACCGGTCACCTCCAGAATTCGCTCGATATGGGACTCGTTGGCGGGGCCGGGGTCGATCACCGTGAAGCGTTCATGGCCCAGAATGTAAGTGTTGGTCCCTGGCCCGGTCATCATCCCCGGGTTGGGCGCCGTCAGCCGGGTGACACGGGCCGCGACCTCAACCGCCTCTCCGGGATTAATCTCCGCCCGGGTCGAGCCTTCACCTTCCGGATCCAGCTTCGCGGCCTCATCATAGGCCGGCGCTCCCGGCTCCAGCGTCACCGGCTTACCCTTTTTGACCGCCGGCCAGGGCTGGTTGGGGTAGGGCTCGGGCGGGTTGGCGTGGGCATAGCGCATCAGCGCATCGGTGGTCTCGAACCCGTTCAGCACCCGCAACGTCCGAATCGTTGGCAACCCCAGCAACCGCTGGCCGTTCCGATGATCCTCAAGGGCCTGTTCCGGGCGGATCCAGACATGATCGATGGTTTCGATACCGTCGTGCCCGGCCAATTGACCTTCCGGAGCGGGCGTCACGAAAAACCGTGTATCGAAACGCCTCGGCGGCCCCGGCGGCGTAATCCAGTGGCCGAGATAGGCAAGCCTGTCCAGCGGAAGCGCCAAGCCGTGCTTTTTGCACAGACTGGCCAGAGACAGATCGCCGTCGAACACCGACCTCCGATCCGCATGGGCCGGATGATCCCCGGATATCGGGTTGCCCTGTTTATCCACCGCAACCAGAACCCCGGACTCCTCAAAACACTCCCGAACCGCCGCCAACATATAGTCCGCGCCGCCTTCATCGACACTCATGGTCTGACTGATCTCGGCGTCTCCGGGCCCGATAATATGGTCCTGCCCGTGAGTCTCGTTTTCCTCGACTCGCCCGCCAGGGAATACAAAATAGCCGGGCATAAACACGGCGTCCCAGGTGCGTTGCAGCAGCAGGACTTCAAGGCCTTCGGCTGTATCTCGAACCAGAACCAAGGTGGCAGCAGGGCGAATATCCATAAAACTCCATCTTCAAATATTTATTGTCAGTGCGCGGGAGTGATACGAACGATGGCAGGGAAGGGCTTTCCAAAACTGTCTGTCGCCAGGGATGGCGACAGTCAAGCGTCACATGGACGTGCCGCAAGGAGCGTGTTTTGGAAAGCCCTTCCCTGCCGTCGCTCCACCAAAACCATCGGCGCGGAGGTCTCATAGCAAGATAACCGATTTGGGACTGGGCGTCTTGAGATGAACACTAAAGTCGAACAGCGTATGATTTGCCCCAAGATACCCAGTGAAAACAGGAACCCCCGTGGCCCGAATCAAACTCTCCTTCCCGGACGACGTCTTCTGCTTCGAAACCAGAATGCCCGTCAGAATCACCGACATCAACGGCGCCAACCACCTCGGCAACGACGCCCTGATCTCGATGCTCTCCGAAGCCCGGGCCCAGTTCCTGGTCAGTTACGGTATCCAGGAAGCGAGCAAAGACGGCACCGGCATTATCGTTACCGACCTGGCCACCATGTACCAGTCGGAATCCTTCTTCCCGGAAATGCTGCGTTTTGAAGTGGGTCTGATGGACTTCAACAAGTATGGCGGGGATTTCGTGTTCCGGGTCACCAAGGCCGAGAGCGGCCAGCCGGTGGCACTGGCCAAATACGGATTCGTCTTCTTCAACTACCACCGCAAGGAAGTGGTGCCGGTACCCGAGAGCTTTCGTTCACGCTTTGCCTGAGGCGAGCTCCGCCTTCAAACGCGTCATGCCGGCCCGGTAGAAGCTGTAAGCCATGGCGCCGGCGAACAGATTGCCCACCAGCGCACCACTCATGAGGCCATAGACCCCGTTGATCTGGCTACCGATCCAGAGCAGGGGCAGGAAGCACAGGAACAGGCGCAGGGTGGACACCAGCAGGGCCCGCATCGCCAGTCCGAGGGCATTGCACACCGACACCATCAGCATGCACACGCCCAGACCGCTGTAGCTGAGCGGCACCCGCACCAGATAACCGGCGAGAACCTTCTGAACATCACTGTCGCTGGAGAACAGTTCCGACACCAACCCGGAAGCCACCACCCAGGTCAGGCCGATGGCCAGCTGCCAGACCACCACAAACCGGACCGCAAGGCGCACCAGTTTACGGATCTGCTCGATATCCCCGGCACCCAATAACCGGCCAATCATCGGCGGCATCGACATGGTCAGGGCCAGCACCACCACAATTGAGAAAAACTCCAGACGGGTGCCCAGGCCCCAGGCGGCAACGGCGGCGGAGCCAAAGCCGGCCACCAAGGCTGTCGCCAGCATGGCCGAGACAGCCGGCATCAATTGGCTCACCATGGCCGGGGCCATGATGCCGTTGAGCTGTTTCAGGGCTTTCCAGAGGGCAAGCTCCTGAAGATCGAAACGCACCCATTGGCGTTTCAGGAGTTTCGGATAGATCACCAGGCAGCCGATACCAAAAGAGGTAACGGTGGCCCAGGCGGCGCCGGGCAGTCCCCAGCCGAAAACAAAGATGTAGAGCGGGTCCAGGGCGATGTTGGTCAGGCTCGTGGCCACCATCATGTACCCCGGCAATTTTGTGTCACCGTGGGAGCGACACACACTGTAGCCGAAATACAGGAATGCCCCGGTCCAGGCGGCCATCAGCCAGGGAATCCAGTATTGCCGGATCAGGGGTAGGAGTGAGTCTTCCGCGCCAAGCGCGGTCATGATGTGCCCCTGCAGAAACCACAGCGCCACGCAGATGACGAAAACGAGGCTGCCGCCCACGGTAATGATCAGGCCGCCCAGCCGGAAGGCGCGCAATTCATCGCCGGCCCCCAGCGTGCGGGATACGATCGCTGTGGTGGCGATCCCCAGACCCACCTGAAGGCCGATGATCAGTTGCTGCATCGGCAAGGTGAAACCCAGGGCTGCCAGCGGATCACGACCCAGCTGACCCACGAAGGCACTGTCGGCCAGCTGGAAGGTCATCAGGGACAGCACCCCGAAGAGCATGGGCCAGGTCATGCTGTAGAGCTGGCGGGCCAGGGATGGGTTCTGGGTGGTGGTCTGCACGGGGTGTTGTGGGCCTTCGGTTAGGATTCGGGCTTTGGGCGGGGATTCTAACAGGTTCTGGTTTTGGAGCATGCAGTCGGCTGGGGGCGGGCTTCTGAAACACGCTGTGAATACATCCCTGTACGCTCGGCTCCGCCATCCATGGCTCCGCACGGTTTCAGAAGCCCGCCCCCATCCAACTGCCCCGAAAACCGGTGATATGTCCGGCGCTCAGGGCGATAAGAAGCGTTACAGCACCTTCAGCGCCGCATCGTAATCCGGCTCATCCTTGATCTCATCAACCAGCTGGCTGTGGATGACCTTGTCGTTCTCATCCAGTACGACCACCGCCCTGGCGCAGAGACCGGCGAGGGGGCCATCCTGAATGGCGACGCCGTAGTCCTGCTGGAAGCTGTAGTTCCGGAAGGTCGAGAGGGTTTCGACGTTTTTCAGACCTTCGGCGCCGCAGAAGCGAGCGGCTGCGAAGGGCAGGTCGGCAGAGACTACGAGGACCACGGTGTTGTCCAGGCTGCCGGCCTTTTCGTTGAACTTCCGGGTAGACGCGGCGCAGACGCCGGTGTCGATGCTCGGGATGATGTTCAGGATCTTGCGCTTGCCGGACCAGTTGTCGAGTTTGACTTCTTCCAGCCCGCTGTTGGTCAGGGTAAAGGGAGGCGCGTTGTCGCCTGTTTCGGGAAATTTACCGCTTAATTCAATGGGGTTGCCGTCCAGGTTAACGCTGCTCATGGTATTTGCTCCTTGGTGTCTGGTTTAGAGTCTTACGTACTCTGTGTAGACCACTTTGGATGATTTTGCCTTAATTGCCAGTGGCACTTTGTGGTTCGAAACCTTTCGCAGGATAACGCTGAACCAGCAGCAGATAACAGCCCATGGCAATGGCGGCGCATGCTGCAATGATAGAGGCCATGACCAGGGAGGTGCCGTCGTGCAGATGGCCGACGAGCATGCCAGCGATGGCGGCGACGGCCATCTGGGTGAAGCCGAACAGGGCAGAGGCGGAGCCGGCCATGGTGGGGAAGTTCGCCAGGGCGCCGGCCATGGTCTGGGGCAGGACCATCCCGGTGCCGATCATGAACAGGGCCTGAGGCAAAATGACTGCCCAGACGTTGAACACTTCACTCAGTGCCAGCACGGCCATAAGGCTGCCGCCAGCCACAGCAATGATCAGGCCGCGTACAAGGATCTGGTCCGGCACCAGGCGACGGCCGAGACGGACGGCGGTCAGGTTGCCGACAATATAACCGGCCACCATACAGGCGAAGTACAGGCCGAACTGCTCGGTCGGTACGCCCAGGAAATCGATCAGGACGAACGAAGAACCGGACAGGAACGCAAACAGTCCGGAAAAGATCAGCGCGTTGGTCAGGGTGTAGCCCACGAAGCTGATGTCCTTCGCGATGGTCCGATAGTTCCGCAGCAGGCTGCAGATTTTAAGGGATTGGCGATGTTCCGGGCGCATCGGCTCGGGAATACCGAAGGCCACAACCACCGCCATCACCAGGGCGTAGCCACCCAATGCAAGGAACACCGATGACCAGCCGAGGCTGGCGGTCAGCAGACCGCCAATGGTCGGTGCAACGGCAGGCGCCAGTGCCATGATGCTGGCAAGGATCGCCAAGATCTTGGCAGCTTCGCGGGGCGTGTAAATATCCCGAATCGCCGCCCGACCCAGGACCGGGCCGGCAGAACCACCAAGCGCTTGCAGGAAACGGCACAGAATCAGCGTTTCGATGTTCGACGCCAGGGCACAGCCAATGCTGGCAATGGCGAAAAGCACGAAACCACCAATCATGATCGGCTTGCGACCAAAGCGATCTGCCAACGGACCGCAAATCAGCTGAGCAATGGCAAAGCCGACCATATACAGACTCAGCGTCAGCTGAACCTGATCGGTACCGGTGCCAAAGTCTGAACCAATCTGAGGCAGTGCCGGCAGATACATGTCCGTTGCCAGCGGCCCAAGGGCCACAGCGGCGGCAAGAAGTATCGTTGTCCAGACACTGGTCAAAGTCAGCATGTGTTTCCTAATGCGTTTTCAGAGAGTTACCGAAAGAGTAACGACAGGTCAGGTTGGGAAAGGCTTTCCAAAACTGTAGAGGGCCAAGGATGGCCCGAAACAAGCGCACATGGATGTGCTCGTAGCGTGTTTTGGAAAGCCTTTCCCAACCTGGCCGACCGCCGAGTAATGGCAGTCTAGGTGAGAGGAGGTAAGAAGATAACGCCAGCAAAGCTCATACAACCTATGAGCAAAACTAATTGATTAACTTTTAAGACCGTTGAGGGTAGCGGCAACGGCATTCACCTGGTTGCGCAGCCACTTGTGGGCGGGATCGTTCTGATTGCGGCGGTGCCACAGCATTAGCAGGGTAAAGGGTTTGAAATCAAAAGGTAGCGGAACCCAGGCGAAGTCCCGGAGTAAGTGTTTGCTCATGCCCTCCGGGGCCGTAGCAAGCATATCTGTTCCGCGGAGGAACTCCGGTAGGCCGGAGAAGTTGGAGACCGTCACCACATTGCGACGAACCAGACCACGGGTGTCCATGGCGGTTTCCACAGTCGGTTTTTCGCCGGTGGCGAACAACAGGGCAATGTGGTCTGCCTTAAGGTATTCCGGCAGATCCGCTGGCGGTTTCCGGTGTTCAGGATCATAGAACACCACCATGCGATCGGCCATCAGGCCCCGCTGCATAATGTCCGTCGCCTCCGGCGCGTGGGGAGAAATCACCAGATCACAGACATCCTTCCGCAAAAGGTCTGCCCGAGGAATGCCAGATGGAATCACCTGAAGGCTGATGCCCGGAGCTTCCTGCCGCAACGTTCGCACCAGGCCCGGCAAAAGCAGGTCCCGCTGGTAGTCATTGGCAGCAATCGTGAAGGTGAACTCTGCCGTGGCGGGACTGAACGGCGGGCCCGAGGACAGCGACTGCAGGTCATCCAAAATCTGGCGGATATGGGGCCCGGCCTGAAGTGCGTAGCGGGTTGGCACAATGCCGCGCCCGGACTTCACGAACAGGGGGTCGCCCAGGGCCTGGCGCAGACGTTCCAGCGTGTGACTCACCGCAGACTGGGTAACGCCCAGCCTGACTGCCGCGCGGGACACGCTGCCTTCATCAAGCACCGCCAGAAAGGTGCTGAGGGCCCGGAAATCCAGGTTGAATGTATCAATCGGGTTCATGAATGGCAGTGTAACCCGATGCCTGCGGTGGCGCTACGGCGCCTCGCCTGATTCGTTTGCCTGAATGAATGTTCCAACAGCCTCTGCCAGATCGTCGAACCAGGGGTTGTAAGTCAGCCGGCTGGTATACACCGGACGCTCCGTGTCGTGCCAGGCACTGAACCAGAGATCTTCCTCCGGCAACTGCCGGCAACCCTCCAGAGAGATGTTATTCGGTTCCAGGCATCGCTGCAGTGGCGCGCCCAGGCCATAGAGTTCGTTGTTCGGAGCAATCAGCAGCGACTGGTGCGAGAACTCCAGGATATTGGCGTCAGGCAAATAGCTGTTGAGAAACCTGATGCGCTCATCAGCCTGCGCGTTGGGCCAGGGTGTGCGGGTATCCCGAAAGATCACCATGGCGTTCCCTGGATTGGTAAACCGTTCCCGGAACTGCGTGATGAGATAGTCGAGGTTTATCACCGAGTCGGCCTCCGTGGCAGCCAGGAACAAAGGCATATCGCTGCTTTCTTGCTGCACTATCCGGCCCTGGGCCGCCGATATAACGTCGCCGATCTGACTGCCGGCGTTGAAGGAAAACGACTCGTACTTCACCGGATTAAGTTCGGGCTCCTTCTCTACAAAATCAGCAAACACGTCGGCGATGGGCGCCAGCCAGAGGTAGTCCCGCAAACCGTTAAGCTGCCAGGCCGGTGCAACCGCAATCAGACCCGCCGGTCGAGGACCGGTCTCTGAAAGCGCGTAATCTGTGGCCAGTGCCCCGCCCAGAGAAAAACCGCCAATAAACGCCCGATCCACCTCCTGCGACAGGGCAATAAAGTGATTGCGTACCTGTTCGCGCCAGACCTCGGCGCTGGCCGTCACCATATCGCCGGGCCGGGTGCCATGTCCCTGCAGCAACAGCGTCCGGACTTCAACGCACTGATCCGCCAGGTAACGGGCCAGATCCCGGAACACAAAGGGTGAATCGCTCAGGCCGTGAACCAATAGGATCCCGGTACGATCCCCGGAGCTGCAACCCGCCGCCGGTGCCAGCCGGTACGGCAGGTTCCACAGTACCTGCTGCTCCCGCTCAAACCCGTCCACCGGCACCAGATTGGTATCGACATAGGCTTTGACAGATTCGAGGTAGCGGTCGAAGTCGGTCACCGGTTCGGCGCCCAGGGTTGATGGCCCGGGACTGTAGAGTTGAGTGCTGGTGGCGCAGGCGGCAGTGGTGGCCAGCGCGAGTAAAACGAGCAAAGTCCTGAGGATAGTCATAGCCGGCGAGTGGGTTTCGCTCCTTTGGTCATTACTGTCGTCATCGCTGACTGTGTTGAGTGATCGTTCAAATCTCGATACTGTGACTCCAGTATACGACCCCGAACCCCCTTCCGGATGAGGAGCCCCACCGATGACCATGACCCTCGCTTTCGACGTCTACGGAACCCTGGTTGACCCCATGGGCATGTCCCGCCTGCTGGCGGAAGACGCGGGCGACAGGGCAGAAGCCGTGGCCGCGCTGTGGCGGGAGAAGCAATTGGAGTTCTCGTTTCGCAAGGGCCTGATGAAAGTCTACGAAGACTTCGGTGTCTGCACCCGCCAAGCCCTGCGCTACGCCATGGCCACTCACAAACTGACCCTGTCCGAAGAGCGCGAAAACGCCCTGATGGCAGCCTACCTGTCTTTGCCCGCGTTCGAGGACGCGTTGCCGGCGTTAAAGAGTCTCAGAGGCGAGTACCCGCTGTTCGCATTCTCCAATGGTGGTTATCCAGCACTGGAGAAAGTGCTCGGGCACAACGACTTGCTCGACCAATTTGAAGGCCTGGTATCGGTAGACGATATCAAGAGTTTCAAACCTGATCCTGCCGTTTACACCTATGCCCGGCGCGCAACCGGTTCCTGGGAAAAACCCCTGTGTCTTGTGTCCAGTAACGCCTGGGATGTGATTGGTGCACGAGCTGCAGGATTACTCGCAATCTGGGTACAGAGGGATCCGAACAAGGTATTTGAAGACTGGGGGATTCAACCCTCAGCAGTGATCAACAGCCTTTCAGAACTGCAGGAAACACTGAAAAACCTCTGAAGTAAGAGGAGGCAGGTGTCGGGGAGGGCTTTCCAAAACTGTCTGTCGCCATGGATGGCGACAGTCAAGCGTCACATGGACGTGCCGCAAGGAGCGTGTTTTGGAAAGCCCTCCCCGACACCTGCCGGCAAACTCCAAACTCAAAAACTCAGTCCGACCGAAAAGCGAGCCAATCCGCCAACTCCAGCCAACTCTGACGAGGCGCCTTACTCCCCGCAAGAATGCCCATATGACCACCCGGCACAACCCGGAACGTCTTGTCCGTAGAGCTCACATGATCCATCACCCGCTTGGCCGCACCCGGCGTCACGAGCGTGTCGTCGCCCCCGGCGATGGCCAGTAAGTTGGCACTCACATTGTCCAGCCTGGCAACATCCTCGCCGATCTGTATTTCCCCTTTGGACAACTGGTTGTCGATCCAGACCCGCACCACCGTGTCCTGAATGATCCCGCCGGGGTAGGCCACTATACGGTCCAGAAACGCCGATGTGGTGGCGTGACTGGTGACAAACTCCCGGTCACCCAGACGGATGATCAATTCCCAGTAACTCATCACGCTGGCAATCGGATTGGTCAGCTTGAACCCGATGGTATTGGCCCAGCCGGGGGTATGAAACCAGTGAGGTTTCACATCGTGAAGCCGGAACCCGGTGCGTTTCCGCACAAACCCGGCCACATCCGCCATGCGCTGATTCACAAGCCCCAGGATCCCGGATGCATGGCTGTCGATCGGCGAGCCCAGCACAATGGCATTGCGCACATGTTGATCGTTGCTGAGCGCGGAATAGAACAGCGTGAACATGCCACCCATACTCCAGCCATGCAGCGACAACTCCTGTTCACCGCTATGCTCCCGAACCCGGTTCAGGTAGGCCGGCAGCAACTCGGCCACATAGGTATGCAGGTTGTAGTGACTGTGTTCCCGCGTGGGCATGCCCCAGTCGATCAGATACACCTCAAATCCCTTGGCACGCAGAAACCGAACCAGACTGCGCTGGGGAAACAGATCGTAGATCAGCATATTCACCGCCAGGGGCGGCACGATCACAATCGGTGTCTTATGGGCCGTGCGCTCAACCGCAATGGTCTCGCCTTCCAGCTCGATGAAATCCTCGGCCAGTGGTGGGTAGTAACGCAGGCTGACCAGACCATCGGTATACAGGGTTTCAAACGGCGTCTGCCCGGCCTGCACCAGACTGGCGGCCCGGAACACCCGGTCGAAAGCGTTGCCGGCATAAAGGGCCGTTTGCCGGGTAACGCCTGCCGCCCGGTCAGCGGCGGATTTGAAGAGATTGGGCATGGGAATGTCCATGGAGAATTTGACGCTCACTATACGGATTACCGAACTTCTACTGTCCCGTCTCGCAGGCCAGACATCGAGATTATCCATGGTGAGGCGCAAATCACCATGGCAGAAGTGTCCAAACCGGTGGGCAAACCGGTCACTTCAGGCCACTGCCCAATGCGGTCTGTGGTTGCTATCATTAGCCCCTATTTGGAAACAATAACCAGAAACAGGACCGCCATGCTCAGCTTTCTCCCTGCCCCCGTCATCGGTGTACTCAATTCTATCCTGTTGGGAATCAACACCCTGTTCTGGTGCATCCTGCTCTACATCCCGGCCATTCTCAAACTCATCATCCCCATCCAGGGCTTCCGGGTCCTGTGTACTCGGGTCATCATCTGGATCGCGGAAGCCTGGGTTGCCTGCAACACCGGCTGGATGAAGCTGACCCATGGCACGAAATGGGATGTGAAAGGTGCCGAAAACCTCCAGCGGGAAAGCTGGTACCTGGTGCTGGCCAATCACCAGAGCTGGGTGGATATCTTCGCCATGCAGCGGGTGTTCAACCATCGGGCGCCGTTCCTCAAGTTCTTCCTCAAGCAGCAGCTGATCTGGGTGCCGGTGATCGGCCTCGCGTGGTGGGGTCTGGATTTCCCGTTCATGAAGCGCTACACCCGGGAATACCTGATCAAACATCCGGAGAAGCGGGGCGAGGATCTTCGGTCAACCCGCAGGGCCTGTGAGAAGTTCCGGTACACCCCGGTGAGTGTGATGAACTTTGTCGAAGGCACCCGGTTTACCCAGGCCAAACACGACAAACAGAAGTCGGCCTACAAGCACCTGCTGACGCCCAAGGCTGGCGGTGCCGCCTTCGTGCTCGACGCCATGGGCGATTCGATCCAGACCCTGGTGGACGTGACCATCGCATATCCGGACGGAGCACCCACCTTCTGGGAATTTATCTCTGGCCGGGTCAAGGAAGTCAAAATGGAAATCCACACCGTTGATATCCCGGAGCATCTGAAAGGCCGGGACTACTCAACGGATGCAGAGCACCGCCGGAACGTGAAAAACTGGCTGGGGGATCAGTGGCAGGCGAAGGATGAACGGCTGGAGCGGATGCTGGCCCGGTAATTACCGGGCATCAGCTGTCGGAGTCGTCTTCCACTTCATCCGGGTGTTCCTGCTTGTAGCGCTCCCACTCTTCCCAGTCGTGGGGCGTCCCCGCATGGGGCCGGCGCAGGTGCTTGGCGTGCTCCATGGCGTTGTGGCGCAGGCTGTGGTCCCGCTCTTCCTCTTCCTTGTCAAAACCGTACTTTTTCAGAAATTCGTCAGGGCTGATGGGCATGGCGCACCTCCATCAAAGGAATATGTCCTTGTAAGTACGATGCGCCTGCCCGTGTGGTTTTTCAACCGTCGTCGGAGCCGGTCCCGGTCGGGATCTCCTGTGCTTCCACCAGCTTGAAGTTGATCTGCCTGCGTTCTTCGTCCACGCCTGCAAAGCTTACCGTTACCGGCTGCTCCAGCTGGAAGATTCGGCCGTTCTTGTTGTGGATCAGGCGAAGAGTGACCGGGTCAAAGCTGTATTTGCCATCCAGATCCTTGCAGCTGACGAACCCTTCCAATCCGTTGGCATCCAGCCGTACAAAGAAACCGGCGGGCACCGTGCGGCTGATCACACCGCTCATGGGTTCTTCGCCGAGTGTTTTGGCAAAGTCACTCTTGAGCCAGGCTTCCAGACTGTTTGCCGCCTGACGGGCGCGGATCTGTGCAGCCTGCAGGGCCTCGAGTTGATCCTCGGTCAAGGCCTTCATGGGGGTGTCCCACAGCGCCGACTTGATCAGCCGGTGGACATAGAAGTCCGAGAACTTGCGCAGTGGCGAAGTAAAGGTGGTGTAGGCGTCCAGGCCCATACCCTGGTGAGGCGCGGGCTTGAAGCTCAGTTCGGCCCGGGCCAGCTGGCGGGACAGTATGGCTTTGACCGGCACCTCGGCTTCCAGGGCATCGGTTTCTTTCATCAGTTTCCGGAAGCCTTCGGCCTGATGGGCATCAACCCCCGAGAGATGTGGTGCGTGGCTGTCGATCAGTGCCCGGATGTTGTCGGCGCGATCATCCCGTAGCCCGGGGTGCTGGATAAACAACCCTGCAGTCTGGTTGGCGAGGAAGTCTGCGGCGCAGCGGTTGGCGGCGACCATGCACTCTTCCACCAGCCGATGGGCTTCATTCTGGACGGACGGTTCAATCAGCCGGATGCGTTTGTTTTCATCGAGCCGGAGGCGGAATTCCGGCCGGTCGCCGCTCAGCAGCGCATGTTCACTGCGCCATTTCCTGAGTGCTGTCGCTGCCTGGTGCAACTGGTCCAGGCTGTTGGCAACGTCGTCCGGAAGTGCCTTGATCTCATCGTCCTCCCGACCTTCGATCAGGTTTGAGACGAGCTCGTAGCTGAGCTTGCCCTTGGACTGGATAACCGCCTGGTGAAAGCTGTAGTCGCCCAGGCTGCCATCGTTGTTAACCTGAAGATCACATACCAGAGCCAGCCGCTTCACGTCTGGCATCAGAGAGCACAGGCGGGTGCTGATGCTGTCAGGCAGCATGGGCAGGGGTTCGCCCGGGAAGTAAATGGCGGTGGCGCGATTGAACGCCTCCTGCTCCGCGGGGCTGTCGGTTTCGATCACAGCGGTCGGGTCGGCAATGGCGATCGACAGCGTCCAGCCGGTGGCGTTGGGTTCGGCCAGCAGGGCATCGTCCATGTCCTGGGTGCCCGGGCTGTCGATGGTCACATACGGGCGATCCGTGCGGTCTTCCCGCCCGGCTTCCCGGGATTCGATATCACTCTCACTGAGGCTGTCGGCCTGTGTACGCACCGCGTCCGGCCAGGTGTCGGCCAGATCAAAGGTAGCCAGGGTGAAAGAGCGTTCAATACCGGGTTCTCCCGCCTTGCCGATTACCCGCAGTACCTTGGCCTGGCCCTTGCCATCCTTGATCGGATGCTTGTGAATCTGACAGTAGAGGTAATCGTCCTGCTGGGCGTTCATTCGCTCTTTGGGGGGAATGAAGATCCAGCGGTTGATGCCCGGGGTTTCGGGCACCACGAAATGGCCTTTGCCTTTCACCAGGTAACGGCCAACAAAGGTGTTCAGGCGGGTTTCCAGCAGTTCGTCCACAACACCCTGGGTTTTGCCTTTCTCAACCTCCTGCTCGGTGACATTCACCCGGTCCCCGGGCAGCACCTTCTGCATTTCCTCGGGTGGCAGGAAGACATCCCGGCCTTCGTCGAGCGCAACAAATCCGAAGCGGCCATTGGTGGCTTTGACTGTTCCGGGAAAAACCACCTTGTTGTCCTTGATATCCGATTTCAGCTGGCGCAACTGGCTGAGGGCGTCGGCATTGAGCATGAAGTAACCTGGCTGGTAAAAAAATGAATGATGGGGCGGAGTATAACGGTTATGGCGGTATGAGTCAGACCCGTTACGCGGGGTTAATCTCCGGGTCTTCCGAGGTGGTAATACAGACCCGGTTGCGCCCCTCATCCTTGGCCTGATAAAGCGCCCGATCCGCTTGACGAAGAATGGTATCGGTGCTGTCACCCGGCAGAGCAAAGTAGCCACCAACACTGACGGTGACCTGGGTGCCGGTTTTGCGGCTCTCCTGTTCCACGGATTCCCGGATGCGGAGGGCGATACGGTGTAGTGTCTCTGGATCGCAGGGCGACAACAGGACCACGAACTCGTCCCCACCCCAGCGTCCCGGATGGTCGTAGGGGCGCACGCCGGCTTTCAGCCACAGGGCAACCCGGCACAGGATCTGATCGCCGGCCTGATGGCCCAGGTTGTCATTGATGCTCTTGAAATGGTCAATGTCCAGCCAGATCACGCCAAAGCCGGTCTCCTGGCGGCGGGCCCGCTGGATTTCCTCATCCAGCACTTCGTCCAGGCCGCGACGGTTTTTCAGGCCGGTCAGGGGATCGACGCGGGCCAGTCGGTTCAACTCATCCGTTCTTTGAGCGACTTTTTCTTCGAGTTCCCGGGTAGAGTGGCCGAGGCTCTGGGTCATTTTCTCGAAATGATCCGCCAGCCAGCCGATCTCATTATCCGGTTTATCCAGCCGCGGCAGATCGAAGCTGCCCTCCCGGACTTTTTCCACGGCGTGTTTCAGGCTCATGATGGGCTTGAGAATCCGGGACTGGATAATCAGGTGGAACAGCACCAGTGTGACCAGCAGTGTGCCCAGGAATACCGCCACCAGCGGCCACAGATAGCTGGTTGGCAAGAGTGTATTGAGGTCAAGCAGGGTGATCTCAAACCAGCCAATCGCCGGCAGGAAGGCAACCCCGGCCAGATGCTTGCGGCCATCCACCGTCACGAAGCCGCTTTCCACCTGGCCGGCCTGGTCGCCCGGCTTCTTGAGAAGCTGCAACATACCGAGAATCTGCTGCTTGTCCTGGGGATCATCGAACAGCAGGTCGATGGTGTTCTTCTGGCCTTCGGGTTTGATGATGCTGGCGAAGTCGATGTAGTTCCGGTCGCGATAGAGCTGGATGGCGCCATTGTAATCCACGAACAGGGTGGTGATGCCCTCCTGACCGATGTCGACAATATCCTGCAGAAAAGCATCCAGACTCAGACCGGTTCCGACCATACCGACAATTTCGCCGGCCTCATCGCGCATCAGCACATCAATCCAGAGTTTGGTAACACCCAGCTCGGTATCCGGATTTACGTTGAGGTGGAAGTCGCGACCTTCTTCTATGAGCTGGAAAAACCAGGCGTCATCCGGCTTGTCTTTATCCAGCACATATCGGAACTGGTTACCGGCGTATTCGTTCTCCTCGTTGTTGTAGTAATAGTGGGCATTGTTGACGAGGGCAACGAAGTAGTTGTTGTCCCGGAAATTGGAACGAAAACTCTCCATCTGGCGGATGGCTTCAGCTTGGAGTGCGGTGTCATCCGGATTAGCGGCCCAGTTGATCAGGGCGGAGGAACTGGCCATCTGTTTGGCCAACCCGATTTCCCGCTCCAGGGACTGCAGCAGGCGGGCGCTGTCGTAGCGAACCTGTATTTCCGCGACCTGTTGGCCCCAGCGTTCGATGATGCTCTCGGACAGCTCCCGGTAGGCCAGCCACGAAGCCACGGAAGCCACGATGATGAGACTGGCGGCCAGGCCAAGGATGCGGGTTTTAAGGCTCAACGAGTATCCCTCTCGGATTTTTCTGGGTTTCTGGGCGCCAATGATAGAACACTGGTTAACCAGAGTGTAGAAAAAACAGACAGGGACTGGCAGGAAGCGGGAGGAAAAGGAGGCCGCAAGGGCCGATAAATACCGGCCCTTGCCTGGTTATTGGCGTTAATTGTGCTCGGAAAAGATCCGGGTCTGTCCCGCCTCGTTAAACAGGATGACCTTGTAATGATCTTTCCGGTCGCCCATTTCCATGCCGGGTGACCCCATGGGCATCCCGGGCACGCTGAGGCCGGTGGCCTGGGGTGCTTCGCTGATCAGGCGCTTGATGTCCTCGGCTGGCACATGGCCCTCGATGACGTAGTCACCCACGAATGCGGTATGGCAACTGCCAAGACCGGCAATCAGGCCTGCGTCGGCCTTGATCCTGCCCATATCGTTGGTGTTGGTCGCCTCCACCTCGAAGCCATTTTCTTTCAGGTGATCTATCCAGTCATCACAGCAGCCGCAGGTCGGGGATTTGTAAACGTGGATGCTCTGGGCTGCGCCGGCTGCCAGCGCCGTGGTGCTGAATCCCAGGGCTGCCATCAGGCCAAAAGCCAGGGTGTGTTTTTTCATGGCAAGTACCTCAGTGGTGATGTTGATGTTTACTTGAGCCTGTGTCGTCAGAACCGGAAAGCCAGAACCACCAGACGATGGCTGCCATCAGGGCAAGACCTCCGACGTTGACCAGCATTGTTTCCATCAGTTCCGCTCCTGTTGCTGTTTCGGATCACTGTTGCTGTCGTTCTGTTCCGGACGGTGACTGGTTCGGAACAACCTCAGACGGTTGGCGTTCGAAACCACCGTCACCGAAGACAGGGACATGGCAGCGCCGGCCAGTATCGGACTCATCAGTATTCCCCAGACAGGGTAGAGCAGGCCGGCGGCCACCGGAATACCCATTGTGTTGTATACGAACGCGCCAAACAGGTTCTGGTGAATATTTTTCACCGTGGCCCGGGAGATCTCGATGGCATCGGGCACGCCGTGGAGCGAGCCTCGCATCAGCGTGATGCCGGCGCTCTCAATGGCCACATCCGTGCCGGTGCCGATGGCAAAACCGACGTCCGCCGCCGCCAGGGCCGGAGCATCGTTGATGCCGTCGCCGACCATGGCGACTGTGTGGCCCTTGCCGCGCATTTCACTGACCACCTCGGCCTTGTCTTCAGGCAGCACTTCCGCGCGATAGTCATCGATGCCGGCTTTTTTCGCGATGGCCTTTGCGGTGGCGTCGACATCGCCTGTGACCATCATCACCTTGATGCCAGCCTTGTGAAGGCGCTGGATGGCAGCCTTGGAGTCCGGTTTGATGGCATCGGCAACGCCAATGACCCCCAGAGCTTCGGTGCCCAATGCCAGAAACAGGGGCGTGCCGGCTTCTTGGGTAATCGAGTGGGCGGCATCGTCCAGATCGCCCAGCGCAACGCCCTGGTCTTCCAGCCAGCGGCGGTTGCCCAGACGCACGGGCTTGCCGTCGAGTTCACCTTGCACGCCTTTACCATTCAGGGCCTCGAAACCGGTCAGCTTCTCCAGCTGAACGCTTTTTTCTTTGGCCTTCGCCAGAATCGCCTCGGCCAAAGGGTGTTCGGAGTGTTGTTCCAGCCCCGCCGCGAGCGCCAGCAGGCGTTGCTCTTCACCGTCGCTGGCATGAACCCGGGTAACTGCCGGATGACCTTCGGTGATGGTGCCGGTTTTATCGAGTATCACCAGGTCCAGCTTACCGGCGGTCTGCAGCGCATCGCCCTGGCGGATCAGGGCGCCGTATTCCGCCGCCTTGCCAACGCCAACCATCACCGACATGGGCGTGGCCAGGCCCAGGGCGCAGGGGCAGGCGATGATCAGCACCGTGGTGGCGGCCACCATCATATGAACCACCGCCGGTTCCGGCCCGACGTTGTACCAGACCAGCGCCGCCACGACGGCAATCAGCATCACGGTGGGCACGAACACCGACGAAATCTTGTCCGCAAGCCGTCCAATGGCAGGCTTCGAGCCCTGGGCTTTTTTCACCAGCTTGATGATTTGAGCCAGCGCGGTGTCACTGCCAACCCGGGTGGCCTCGTAGACAATCGAACCATGGGTGTTGAGGGTGCCGGCAGACACCTCATCGCCTTCCGATTTGCTCACCGGCATGGGCTCACCGGTGAGCATGCTCTCATCAATGCGAGTAGAGCCTTCGGCAATCACGCCATCGACCGGCAGTTTCTCACCGGGTCTTACCCGGATGTGGTCGCCCTTGAGAACCTCCTCTACCGGAATGTCCTGCTCTTCACCATCCCGAATCACCCGCGCGGTTTTCGCCCGCAGGTCCAGCAACCGGCGCACCGCCTCCGATGTCTTGCCTTTGGCCCGAAGCTCCAGGGCCTGACCCAGGTTGATCAGGCCGATGATCATCGCCGAGGCCTCAAAGTAGACATGGCGAGCCATCTCCGGCAACGCGCCGGGAATACTGGTGACGACAATGGAATAAAGCCAGGCGGTGCCGGTACCCAGGGCAATCAGGGTGTCCATGTTGGCGTTATGGTGCCGGAATGCCTTCCAAGCACCAGTGTAGAAGTGTCGTCCGGTAGCGATCATTACCCCAAGAGTGAGAATGCCCAGGTTCAGCCAGGTGAGCTGATTGGCATCCGTCACCATCATGGTGTCGAAACCCATGCCGTAGACCATCAGCCCAAGACCCAGGCTCAGACTCACGGCCATCTTTATCAGCAGTGTCTTGTACTGCTTCCGGTCTTCCTCCTGCTTGCGTGCGTCCGCTTCGTCCTCGTCCTCGATCACGCTGGCGCCATAACCGGCATTTTCTATTGCCTTCACCAGCGCCTCGGGATCGGCATCACCCGTGGCCGTGGCGGTATTGTCCGCCAGGTTCATATGGGAATGGCTGATACCGGAGACCGACATCAGGGCCTTCTCAATGGTGTTTACACAGGAAGAACAGGTAGCACCGGTCACGGACAGATGAATCTGCCCGTCCGCACCGGCTGCTGCCCCAGAACCAGTCGGAGCAGAATCTGCCTCGGTTGCCTGATCTTCAGAGTCGTCGGCGGTATCGGCCTCATCCTCATTCCCTGAAGAACAGCAACTGGCCGGCTCGGCGTCTTCCTGGAAAGGCTCGGCCGGGTAGCCGGTCTCGGTGACAATCCGAGCCGCCTCATCAGCATCCACGCCCTCCGGCAGGTCCACGGTCTGTTTTTCCAGATCGACCTCAACCAGCTCAGCATCGCCTGTCAACGGCTCCAGGGCGCTGCGAATCTTCTTCACACAGCCCTGGCAGGAAGCCCCGGAAATGCTGAGAGTGGTTTGTAAAACAGGTGTGTCAGTCATCCAGAATCACTCCTCGTTCTGTTCAGTTGCCCCGCAACAGGGCGCCGGATCATCCCAGTGTTCGATCAACCGGCAAATGGTATGGCCATCGGGCGTACCATCCGGCATGTCCTGCCAGGCGGCCAGCGCAACGGTCATCCGCTTGCGCAATTGCTGCAGCTCCCGAATCTCCCGCTCAACCTCCGCCAACCGGTGCTGAAACACATCCCGAACCATCGGACACGGCGAATGATGATTGTCCGCCTGATCCAGGATCTGTCTTATCTCAGGCAACGAAAATCCCAGCTGCCGCGCCTTACGGGCAAACCGAAGCCGTCGAAGATCCTCGGCATCGAACTGCTGGTAGTTGTTGTCCGGGTTACGGGTCGGTTTGAGCAGGTTCTCGCGGGTGTAGAACCGGACCGTATCCGGGTTTACGTCAGCGGCTTCTGCAAGCTCTTTTACTTTCATCGCCTTGTTCTCAATGTGCCAAAGATAATGGCTTCAGGAACCAGAGACTGAAGTCAGCACGGCAAACTCCAAACCAATTAAAAATAGACTAAAACCTGTGAGCAACTCACAGGTCAAAGGTTTTCTTGAGGAGGGAAAATCGAAGGACGGCTATCAATCCCGCGAGCGAAGAAACGTACCGCAGGTCTTGCACTGATCCGGCGCCATCAGCTTCGCCTGCCAGCCAATCTTGTGGCCACAAGCCGGACACGCCAGCTTCAGCTGCAGAACAATAATAGGCGTGATCAGCGCAGCGATCAGAACACCCAGGGGGCCCCAGCTTTCACCGCTGGACAACCCAAGCTGACTGCTGAACACCAGAATGACGGTCAGCGCCACAAACGCGAAAATGAAATAGTTCCGGTTCCAGCGTTCCCACTGGCGAATTTTATCGTCCTGCTCCGGAGTCAGGTATTGCGCGGCCATAGAATCTCACCTGAAGGATTTACCCGTATCTTGGGGACGGGCCGCGGCAATTACAATCCGGAATCGGCCGTAATGCCCGCCACCAGAACACCGGAAGCCAAGGCCTTCTCAAGGTCGGAAACCGGAATCGGTCGGCTGATCAGATAACCCTGGGCAAAGTTACATCGATGATTCTTCAGGAAACTCAGCTGCTCCTCGGTTTCCACACCCTCGGCCACCACCTCAATACCCAGGTTGTGAGCCAGGTTGATCACCGCCCGGGTAATCACCGCGTCGTCATGGCGTTCCGTGACTTCCGTGATAAACGAGCGGTCGATTTTCAGCAGGTCAACGGGGAAATCCCGAAGGTAACCGAGCGACGAATAACCCACCCCGAAGTCATCAATGGCAAGGTGAACACCCAACTGGTGCAGACGCGAAAGCTGATTCAGGTTGTGCTCGATGTTCTGGATGAAGATTTCCTCGGTGAGCTCGACCTCCAGGCGATTCGCCGGCACATTCTCCGCCGCCAGGGCTTCCCGAATGTGGTCCACCAGATCCTCGTCGTCCAGCTCCCGGCCCGAGAGATTGACCGCAATGCGCAGGCCCTCATGGGGAGTGCCTTTCCATGCGGCCAACTGCCGACAGGCCGCCATGACCACCCAGCGCCCGATATCAGTGATCCGACCGCTCTCTTCCGCCAGCGGGATAAACTCCACCGGCGGCAGAAGACCGCGGCGGGGATGGCGCCAGCGGATCAGCGCCTCGACGCTCTGGATTTCACCGGTGTTCAGGTTCAGCTGGGGTTGATAGAAGAGCACGAATTCGTTGTTGGCCAGGGCCTGGCTCAGATCCTTGTCCAGTTCAAGACGCATGACTTCCCGTTGCTGCATGCCCTCGGTATAGAACTGATAGGTATTCCGGCCCTGTTCCTTGGCCCGGTAGAGGGCAATGTCGGCATTGCGCAACAGCGTATCCGCATCCAGACCGCTCTGCGGGTACACCGCTACACCCATTGTGGCGGTAATGCTGTGGGACTGTCCCTGAACATCGAAGGGCTGGTCGAAGCACTGTTTGATCTGGCCCAGCAGGTGAATGATGTCGTCAATGTCGTCCACCTGTTGCTGGCAGAACATGAACTCATCGCCCCCGGAGTAGGCCACCAGCAGGCGTTCATTGCTGAGGCGGTTCAGCCGCTCGGACACCTTGATCAGCAGTTCATCCCCGAACTGGTGGCCGAGGGAGTCGTTGAGGGTCTGGAAACGGTCCAGGTCCAGCATCACCAGGGCAACCTGGCGCATCTGGCGATCGGCAATGTTCAGGGTGTGGGACAGGTCTTCCATGAAGAACCGACGGTTCGCCAGGCCGGTGAGGGTGTCGGTGGATTCCAGTCGCGCCAGATCTTTCTGAATGGCGGTGCGCTGCGCGATTTCCTGATCCAGTTCCCGGCGGGTCTTCAGCAGCGCGCGGTTGCGCTTGAGAATGAGCTGTACCAGCAGCGTGGTCAGACTGGTCAGCAGACCCATCAGCAAAAGGGTTGCAAAGGTCATCCCCGGCCAATAGCTGTACTGGCTTTCCACCCATTCAGTGGAAGGGCGCAGGGTCAATGTCCAGTCCAGGGTCGGCAAATTAACGTCCTGGGTCTGGGCAAAGTCGCGACTAACCGGCTGGGACACGTTCAGTTCATAGCTCACCTCGCCGGCCTCGCGAATCTCGACCCGGAAGGATTCCAGAACCCGCTCGGTGAGAAGCTGGCGCGCCAGCACTTCCATTCTGAACACGCCCGCTATAAAGCCATTATTCTCGGGGCCGGCACCCACCGGTGCATAGATCACCATGCCCTTGCCGCCCTGGCGCAAATTAATGATACCGGAAAGATCCCAGCTGCCGGACTGTTTCGCCCGTTCCAGTGCCTGGCGCCGTTCCTCGTTGAAGGCGACGTTGTAGCCGATGACCTCTTCGTTGTCGGTAATCGGCTCCAGCCAGCGGATAATGAAATCGTAGTCAATCCACTCAATGGCCTGGTAAACGCCGAAGTCGTCGAGGTAGTTGCGGGCATCCCGCCGCCACTCCTGTTTGGTTTTGGCAGGGTCTGCCTCCAGGCGTTTGGCCATGCGCCGGATGGCTTCGGCGTGGATCAGAAATTCCCGCTCCAGGTGGTTGGCCATGGCCCGGGCTTCGTTGGTCAGGTTTGCTTCTATCTGACGTTTGTCCTGCTGTACCAGCCCGTAGCGCAGGCCGGCTGCCAGACCCAGGAAAACCAGAAAGATCACCACCGGAAACAGCGGGCTCAGCAGGCCCGAGACAACAGGTTTGGGAGGTGATACAGGTTGTTCCACAGGTTACTCCGTGACTTTAAACGGTGGTACCGGGCAGTCGGCAGCGCCAGCGCAATTATGAAGCATTTCTACCGGCCACCGCCATCAGTTGCTTGATTCGGTCCCGAAGCGAGACTCCAAAGGCGCCGTCGGACAGTGGCCGTGCAATTTCCGGAGAACCCTCGTCAGGTTCGGAACCCGTGCCTCCCAGGTCGATGATACGCGGGGTGACTGGCTGCTTGTCGCCATTGAGCAGCACCTCCACCTTTGGTTTCAGCTTGCGCCGGGGGTGGGTCGCCAGGACGATGGCCACTTCGCCCGTCGACAGCTCGACCAGGCTGCCGGGCGGATACACGCCAATCATCCGTATGAAGGCTTCCACCATGGAAGCGTCGAACTGTTGGCCGCGGTTACGGAACAGGATGCGAATGGCTTCGGAGGCCGGTAGCCCATCCCGGTAACACCGGTCGCTGGTAATGGCATCGAAGGCGTCGACGATGGAAACCAGACGGGCGAAACGGCTGATCTGCCACTCCGCCAGCTGTTCAGGATAGCCGCGACCATCCATGCGTTCATGGTGGTGACGGGAGACATCGCTGATAATCGGATCCAGATTGACATCAGCACAAAGCAATTCGTAACCCAGCGTTGTGTGCTGTCGCATGATGCTGTGCTCTTCCGGCGTCAACGCGCCGGGTTTATTGAGGATCTCGTCGGGAACCCTGAGTTTGCCAATGTCGTGCAGAAGACCGCACATGCCCACGGTCTCCAGGTCCTCGTCCGGCATGCCCAGGAAGCGGGCAAAGGCGACACAGAATATAGCCACCCTGAGGCAATGCTCTGCGGTGTAGGCATCCCGGGACTTTATCCGGCTCATCCAGAACATGGCGCTTGCGTTGGCTTTCACGCTGTCCACGCACTCCCGGATGATGGGGCGGGCGCTCTGCAGGTTGAGGTCATTACCGGCTTCAATCTGTCGGGTGACTTCTTCCACAAAGGCCTGGGTCCGGTTCCAGGTTGCGTGTGCCCTTGGGAGTTCCTGCTGGAGAGAGCAGGTTTCCGGCAGCGGTTCGCTGGTGCGACGTTTGAGTAGCGAGATCTGATCGAGCACCGGGTTCAGGCGTGACTCTTCATCCTCCACCAGAACCCACTCACAGTATTGCCGCAGAATCTGCGCCTGGTTGTCATCAGTCAGGGTGAAGCCCTGAAACAGAACCGGCACCTGGGTCCAGGGCCGGTCCAGGCTCACGACGCGCATGCCGGGCTGGAGAAGGTCCACCGGTAAGCGCACCCGCTGGAGAGTCGAAACAGGGGAGTCCGAATGAGTTGCGAGCGCCGACGGCGCCGAGACGGAATGTCGGTGCTGTTTGCTGGATTTACGTCGGAACCACATGGCTCTACCAGTCTTCTGTTTTATGTCCGGTGATTATGTCAGACCTGACAGACCGGTTACAGAAGAGTGCTGGAAGTGTGACGCAGTTCCTGATTCAGGTCAGGTTTCAGGCGTGTCCGGAAACTCTGGTAATCCCCAGCCGGGGAATTTCCTGCTTGGGGCAACGGTCCATCACCACGGTCAGCCCCGAGGCTTCCGCTCGCGCCGCCCCTTCATGGTTGATGACGCCAATCTGGAGCCAGACCACGGGGATTTTCAGATCGATGGCCTGGTCGATAATTGCATCGGTGCGCTCCGGCGCCAGGAACAGGTCAACCATGTCCACCGGTTCGGGAAGGCTTCGGAGGTCGGCGTATACCGTTTCACCGAGCACGGTCTGACCTGCCAGGCGGGGATTGACCGGCAGGATTCGGTAGCCCTGGGACTGCAGGTATTCCATGACCTCGTGGGAAGGCCGGCTGGTCTTTTCACTCGCGCCGACAAGGGCGATGGTCCTGACAGTGGTCAGGATGTCACGCAACTGTTCCGGGCTGGTACTGGGCATGATGCTGGCGAAACCTCGCTGGATTAACGGTGTGCCTGCAGACAGACAGACACGGACTCCGCGTAGCGTAGCGCGTGAGGCTTGTCGATTTCCACCTCGGCCCACTGTACCGCTTCATGCTCCATGACGATGGTCAGGACCTCGCGGGTCAGACGCTCGAGCAGGGCGAAGCGATTGCCATCTACATGGTGAATGATCTGCTTTGTGATGGTTCGATAGTTGAGGGCGGCGGAGATTTCATTCTTGTTTACGGCTTCCGTCGCATCATAAGTCAGCGCGACGTTGATCAACACGTCCTGCTGATTATTGATTTCTTCTTCCTTGATGCCGATGTAGGCCCTGAGAAGAAGATCCTTGATGCGGACTTTTGCCAGGTGATTCCCGTTGACGTCTGTCATGCGCCCTCCCTCGGGTCAGATAGTTCAGCGATTGTTACTGATCAGCGTCAGAAACTCTGTGCGGGTCGCCTGGGATTTGCGGAACTGCCCCAGCATCATCGAGGTTTTCATGCGGGAATTCTGTTTCTCCACGCCCCGCATCATCATGCACATGTGCTGGGCTTCGATGACAACGGCCACGCCCTTGGCGCCCGTGACGCTCTCAACAGCTTCGGCAATCTGTCGGGTCAGGTTTTCCTGGATCTGCAGACGGCGGGCGTACATGTCGACGATGCGGGCAAACTTGGACAGGCCCAGTACCTTGCCAGCGGGCAGGTAGGCAATGTGGCACTTGCCGATGAACGGCAGCATATGGTGCTCACACATGCTGTAGAGTTCGATATCCTGAACCACGACCATTTCATCCATGGCCGATTCGAATACCGCATTGTTCACCAGGTCGCCAAGGTCCTGCTGGTACCCGCACGTGAGGAACTGCATGGCCTTGGCCGCGCGCATTGGAGTGTCTTGCAGACCCTCGCGATCCGGGTCTTCGCCCAGGCCATCGATGATGGCACGGAAGTGCCCTGAGAGGTCGTCAAGGAGTTTACTCATAGTCTTTTCCGGTTAGCAGTGTCTTACGAGGGCCAAAGCTTAAGGCAATTTGCCCGCCATCTCTACGCTTTACGCAGGCATCGTCGGAAAAGACCACTTTGGCCGCCACGCCCAATGGTATGGGCGGTGGGGCTATGGCAGTGGCGGCCGGTTTGTTCTACAGTTTCAGGCTATCAATGTTCGTCGGGGACAATGCATGGATGAGGTGATGCCGACCGTTGGTGGGGTTTCCGCCGCGGGGCGCGAGGAAGGCACCCTAGAAGGGTGGCAACATGGAGGTAAGTGGTTCAGTTTCGAGGGACATGCCATCTTCAGCCGGATGGCAGGCTCGGGAGAACCGCTGGTGCTGATCCATGGATTTCCCACTGCCAGCTGGGACTGGAATCGACTCTGGCCGATGCTGATTCAGCAGCACAACGTGCTGGCCCTGGACATGCTGGGCTTTGGCTTTTCCGATAAACCCGCCGATTACGATTACAGCATTGAAGACCAGGCGGATCTGTTTCAGGGCTGGATTGAGGGTCTGGGTCTGCCGTCCGTGCACCTTCTGGTTCATGACTACGGGTGCAGTGTTGCCCAGGAGCTTCTGGCGAGGGAGCAAGAGGACCTGCTGCCATTCCGGATTGCGAGTGTCTGTTTCCTCAACGGCGCCCTTTTCCCCGAGGTCCACAATCCCCTGCTTATTCAGAAGCTGCTGGGGAGCCCCTTTGGCGGGCTGATCAGCCGAGGCCTGACCCGACGCAGTTTCGAGCGAAACTTCCGCCGGTTATTCGGAAGCCAGAATCCGCCTGATCGACAGGATATGGAGGATTTCTGGCACCTGCTGACCTACAACAACGGCCGGGGCATCCTGCATCATCTGATCCAGTTCATGGAAGAACGACGCTGTCACCGCAACCGGTGGGTTGGCGCGCTGCAGAAGGCAACGCAGCCGATACGATTGATTTCGGGTACCGCCGATCCGGTCTCGGGTGCCGGCATGGTCAGACGCTACAGGGAACTGATGCCCGATGGTGATGTGGTCACCCTCAGGAATATCGGGCACTACCCCCATCTGGAGTGCCCCTGGGAAGTTTTCAGTGCCTATCGGGAGTTTCGCAAGCGCTGCGAGGGATAACCCCCGGGGCGGGCTTTCCTTAGCCCGATGCGGAATCGGGCATATCCTCGGCACCCCGGCCTACAACCGGTAGCGGCCGGGCCGCGTTGACGACCTGGTTGCGACCCCGGGATTTTGCTTCGTAAAGCGCCTGGTCCGCCCGGTTCAGCCAGACTGACCAGGTCTCACCCTTGCTGACCTCGGCGACACTGGCACTGGCGGTTACCTTGATATCTTCCAGGAATGGCCGTGCGCTGATGCTGGTCAAAAGCTGATTCGCCAGCACATCGGCATCTTTCTGGCGGGTTTCCGGCAGAACGATCATGAACTCCTCACCACCAATCCGGAACAGCTGATCGCTCTCGCGCAGGCGGGATCTCAGGCGCAGTGCCATTTCCGTGAGCACCTTGTCGCCGGCCAGATGACCCCACTGATCGTTGATCGTCTTGAAGTAGTCAAGGTCCAGCAGAATCAGGCTGGAGACCCGCTCATACCGCTCCCGCATCTGAATCTGACCGTTGAGGATGTCAGCCAGTTGCGAACGGTTCAGACAGCCGGTCAGGGGATCGGTGGTTGCCAGTCGCGTGAGTTCCTGCTGAAGCTTGCCCACCAGCCAGGCGAAAATCATGGCAAACAGGCACGTGAGGCCCAGCGAAAAGGTTATCCGCCAGAAGTCGGCCTCGGGAAATCGTAAAAAGGACACGACGGCCATAACGACAACGAAAACAATGTTACTTCCAATCGCCTCCCTGAGCGGTAGTAAAAAGAACAGGGCCGTGGCCGCCGGGTAGGCCCAGTACAGGCCGGCATGGCCATTGATGTGTGTCGAGTAGGCGGCACTGACCACGGCGAGCAGTGGAAACAGACGGCCTTTGAGGAAGTAGGTGCCCCGGAACCTCAGGAATGCGATAACCAGAAGGGCGTTCGTGCAGAACAGGACCAGTACCGCGGAAAGCAGATAATGGGATTGCTGCCATTGCACCAGAACCAGGGGCGCTACGGCGATAAATGCCCAGAAATGCAGGTGATAAACCAACTGGCGCTTGAAACCCAGCACCGCGAGTGTCGGGTTGGTGGCAAGGGTGGAGGGTGGTACCGAAAAATTCACAGCATACTCCCGCTGTTTGAGTCGTATCCGCCCGCGTCCGGTGCCGGGACAGTCTTGAAGTCTAGCATGGCCGTTCATTTAATGAAGCAGACAGCGCCGTTTATGACCACCATTAGTTTTGTTCAGTTGGCCGCGCCTTGTCCACTTCGTTAAACTCCGCGGGACTGATTCAGGGACACGCCCAGGGACCATCCTATGACTGCTATTCACATCCGAGAACCGGCTCTGACGATCCGGGCAGGCCGGCGCGCGATGCAGCGCCTCAGGGAAACGCCGCTGTCGCCCGAGGATGTGCATGTCATTCCGGGTGCTGCCGGTGGCCCCAAGGCTCTGGGAATAAGTGGCCTGGATAAAGCCATTTTCGGTGACTGGTTGCCAAGGGTTCCGCAGGAGCGATCATTGATCGGCTCGTCGATCGGCAGCTGGCGTTTTGCCGCGGTGGCTTCCTCCGATGACCCGAAAGCCCAGCTTGCCCGGCTGGCAGAACTTTATACCGCACAACGCTTTGCCAAGGGTGTCAGCGCTGCGGAAGTGAGCCGCAAGAGCGTGCTGTTTCTGGAAGAGCTGCTCGGTGGGCGGGAAGACGCCATTCTGAACCACCCATGGTACCGACTGAACGTTGTGGTCGTTCGCAGCCTTGGCATGCTGGCGGAAGACGCCCGGGGCCGGCTGGGGCTCGGCCTTATGGGCGCGATCAGCGCCAACATGGTCAGTCGTCGTCATCTGGGCAGGTTCATGGAGCGGGGGATCATCCATGACGCCCGCCTGAAAGCGCCTGTGTCCAAACTGGTGGATTTTCCCAGCCACGAGGTTGCGTTTAACCGCGATAACCTGTTGCCTGCTCTCCTGGCCTCCGCATCTATCCCCCTGGTGATGTCCGGTGTCCGCAATATCCCCGGCGCGCCCGAGGGTGTCTATCGAGACGGTGGTTTGCTGGACTACCACCTGGATCTGCCTTACCAGCAGCCTGGCGTGGTGCTCTACCCGCATTTCACCGATAAGGTGGTTCCCGGCTGGTTCGACAAGTCCCTGCCCTGGCGGCGGGGCGACGCCTCCCGGTTGCAGGACGTGCTGCTGGTTGCGCCATCAAGAAGCTATCTGGAGTCCCTGCCTGACCGCAAGCTCCCGGACCGGAAGGATTTCGAGCGCTATGCCGGTGACGATGCCGGCCGGGAACGGGCCTGGCGTTCGGCGATTGCCGAGAGTGATCGCCTTGGCGATGAGTTTATGGAACTCACGGAAACCCGGCGCCTGCCCGATGTCATCAGGCCGCTCTGAACACAGGGCTTCCGAAAGAGTGACTATACTGGTGCAGTAAAGTCACGAATCGGGGAATACGTTATGTCGGATGAAAAACCGGTGGTCGCCAGCAAGACACCGTTCTCTGTGATGGTTGAGGCGGGCAAGAACTACTTCTGGTGTGCCTGTGGCCGCAGTGGTAGCCAGCCATTCTGTGACGGTTCCCACAAGGGGACCGGGATAACCCCGATCAAATACGAGGCGGAGAAGAAAGAGTGGGTGTGGTTCTGCGGGTGCAAGCAAACCGGTAACGCCCCTCTCTGCGATGGCAGTCACAAAGCGCTCGAGTAGAGCGCCATTCGCTGCAGGGTGCTCACCCTGAAGCCCGAGAGGCCGTGAACCGGGTCTTTCAGTGCCCGAACCCTGAGTACTACTGGAATCTCCGTCTCCTGGTCACGATGGACCAGGGAAAGGTCAACGCGTTCAATGGAACTGTCACTGCGGGCGGCCGCGAGAGCTCGCCGGAAATTGTCCCGGGACGCCGGTGCAACAAGTTCCTCCAGGGGCTGGTTGACCAGGTCAGCGGGTGCCTGGTCCAGAAGTTCGGCGATTTGCGGTGAAACAAAACCGATCCTGCCTCTTTCGTCCAGTTCCCATATGACCGCACCGGACAGGGCCACCAGATCCCGGCTCCGTTGCTCACTATCGTTCAGTGCCCGCCGAAGTATCGATTTTTCGACCTGAAAGTTGGCGATCTGATGGTCAGCACCAATTTCTCTCTGTTCCAGACCACGAATGTGAAGTGTTTGCCGGTGTAGCCGTCGGTTCAGCACCAGGGTGAGGGCGGCCGCGAACACCGACAGGGCTGCACCGGCGATCCAGACGGTTCGTCGGGAGGCTTGGGCGACCGCTTCAAGTCCCTCTGGCGACGGTACGGTCGTGAGTATCCAGTTCTGATCCATTGGCGAAACTTCGGTACGCAGCGCCCGTGTCGGGTCCACCGAACCGTTGGTGCCCAGTTCCAACAGCGGCATCTTGGTATGTCGTTCGAGGGTGTCGATGCGCAGTCCGAGAGAATCCGGCAGGGTGTCACTGAACAAGGCCTGGAGCCAGGCAGACACGGGTTGGTTGTGGTCGCCCACCATAGACTGGTCCGGAACGTTGGCCAGCAGATGATTCACCAGGGCCTGATGCTGGGCGTGATATCGCGCTTCGGCAAGCGCCATGGCCCGACGCGCTTCAATGTTTGCAGTAATTCCGGTTACCAGCAGGCCGGCGGCGACCAGAAGCAGGGGAATCCAGATTCCTGGCCATAAGACCGGTCTGCGGAAACGGGCTGGAGTCGAGCTTTCCATGCCGGGCGTCCTTTGCGGCTGGGTCTGTACCCTCAGAACAGACCGACGTTACTCCTATACTCTAGTCCAGCTCGTGAAGAGAGGGAAATGCTCAGGTCCGGACTTTGCCAGCTGCGCCGTAGACCAGCAGGAATACGGCAAAAGCCGTAACAACAACGGAAGGGCCGGCCGGTGTGTCCAGGTGCCAGGACAGACTCAGACCGCCGCTCACCGCGACAAACCCGAACCCGACGGCCATGGCCGCCATGATCTCCGGATTGTGGGCCAGGCGCCTGGCGGTTGCCGCAGGAATGATCAGCAGTGCGGTAATCAGCAGCACGCCGACGATTTTCATGGCTACCGCGATGACCAGTGAGAACATCAGCATCAGAACCAGGCGAAGCCGCTCTACGGCAACACCCTCCACCCGGGCGAGTTCTTCGTGAATCGTGCTCATCAGCAACCCCTGCCAGAGCACGGCAAGGAGGATAATGATCAGTGCCGCGCCGCCGTAGATCCACAGCAGGTCTTCACGGCTCATGGCCAGCAGATCCCCGAACAGAAGGCCAGTCAGATCGACGCGGACATCCGGCATGAAGCTCAGGGTTACCAGCCCTATGGCCAGGGCGCTGTGGGCCAGTATGCCCAGCAGGGTATCGGTTGCCAGAGTCCGGGTCCGTGACAGGAGTACCAGTGCCATGGCCAGCACCACACAGGTGATGATCACACCAAGGTTCAGCGGTACGCTGATCAGGAAGCTCAGGGCGATGCCGAGCAAGGCCGAGTGTGCCAGGGTATCGCCAAAATAGGCCATTCGTCGCCAGACCACGAAACAGCCCAATGGCCCGGCTACCAGGGCCACGCCGAGTCCGCCGATCAGGGCGCGCCAGAAGAAATCGTCCAGAATTGCGTCAATGATGGGCATGGTCACATTCCGTGTGTCTGCCCTCGACAACATCCCCGTGCAGATCGTGGCTGTGGTTGTGGTGATGATGATAGACCGCGAGGGACTCTGCCACGGGGCGACCGAATGTTTCGATGAAAGCCGGGTCGTGGGAGATGTCCTCGGGATAACCGCTGCAGCAGACATGCTGGTTCAGGCAGATAACCTTGTCGGTTGCTGCCATGACGAGGTGCAGGTCGTGGGAGATCATGATAACACCGCAGTTCAGGTCATCCCTTAGCTGGCGTATCAGATCATACAATGACGCCTGGCCATTGATGTCGACGCCCTGGGCGGGCTCATCAAGGACCAGAAGGTCCGGTTTGCGGGCCAGGGCCCGGGCCAGCAACAGCCTCTGCTTCTCTCCCCCGGAGAGGTGGTGCACGGAGGCATGCAGCAGGTGTCCGACGCCGGTGCGGGCAAGGGCAGACTCACATTCCGCGAGGGACTGGCCGCTGAGCAGCATGAACCGCTTGACGCTCAGAGGCAGTGTGGCCTCCAGCGTCAGATGCTGCGGGACGTACCCGATCACCAGGTTCTTTTTCAGGGACACCTGACCCTCAGACACTTTCTGGATGCCGAGTACGGCCTTGATCAGTGTCGTCTTGCCTGCCCCGTTTGGACCAATGATGGTGATGATATCGCCACGGTGAATCTTCAGGTTGACCTGATCAACCACGGGGCGTTCGTCAAACCGGACAGTGAGGTTCTCCAGGTTGACCAGAGGATCAGTCATGGCCGGGCTCCGACTGGCATCGGGGGCAAAGGCCGGCAATTTCAAGCGTCGTGGTCTCGGGCCGGAAGCCTTCGCCGGATGCGGCTTTACGAACCTCTGTTGACACCTCTGGAGCGGTCAGTTCGAGCACATTGCCGCAGGCGCGACAGATCAGAAACATACCGGTGTGGCTTTCACCCGCGTGGGTACAGCCGATAAAGGCGTTGAGCGACGCGATGCGGTGCACCAGCCCATGCTGCTGAAGGAAATCCAGTGCGCGGTAAACGGTGGGCGGCGCAGCGTTATGACCATCGGACGACAGCTCCGCCAGCACGTCGTAGGCGCCCAGCGGCTTGTGGGATTGCCAGATCAGCTCCAGAACCCGTTCCCGGATGGGCGTCAGTCGGGCATTCTGCCGCTGGCAAATGGTCCGGGCGTCAGTCAGGGCCTGACTGACACAGGCATCGTGGTTGTGAGGCCGGTAGGGAATAGCACGGGCAGACATGGTCGCAATCCTGCAAAATTTGAAACATTATAACATTTGCAGGGCTGTCTGCCATGTCCGGCAGTGGCACGGGTCAGTGTCGGGACTTTACAACCAGGGATTCCAGAAATTCCAGATTCGGGATCCAGGCATGCTCACCTTCAACCTCGACCTGCATCAGATCCGCCGGCCCCGGTTCACCCTCCAGCTTCCTGACCTGGTCTTCCGCCAAACGGGCCTGGCTGGGAATGCCCTGGGTAACCAGTGCCATAAACGGGACTTCCTTGTGGTGATCGCCGATGGTATTAAGGACCACGATGCGGCCCCGATTATCGCCCGGAACGGTGAGGGCTCCGCCGTTAGCCGCGTCGTATGAAATCACCGGAAGTTGCAGGCCCCGCCAGTCAAGGTAGCCAACCAGCCATTCCGGCGTGTTCGCGCCGGCATCAGCGCTGGCATAGTCGACCACTTCCGCAATCGAGACGTTGGGCAGCAACAGTTGCCGTCCGCTCATGGGAATCATGACGCAGGAGAGGGATTGGCTGTTGTCATTCATTGCGTGTTACCTCAGGCGGAGTCCCGTTTCTGCCGGCTCTTGAGCAGGCAGGATTCTTCGATGGTTTTTACCAGTTCCCGTGCCAGCTGCTCCGGGGTGCCACAGAAACCGCTGCAACCGGTGGCGGCGACGGATTCGGGCATAGAGCTATTGCCGCAGCTTGTGCTCTCCTGGACCCAGATCCGGCTACCGTAGGCTTTCAGTAAAGGCGCTGCAATAGCGCCATCATTACCCATGCCGGAAAAAAGAATAGCATGGCAGCGCTGGCCGTAATGATCCGCGACGTTAAGCAGGACCTGATCAATGGAAGGGCCATAGGGCCCTGGCCAGGCATTGCTGGTTTCCGTCAGGGCTCCCTGCTCGTTCAGCTTCCATTCGTGCTCTACCGGCATCAGCACCACATCACCATTCCTGACCCGATAGCCTTCCTCGGCTCGCTTGAGCTGGTAATGGGCATGGCGACCCAGTACCCGCGTAAGAACCTCTGTAAAGTTCCCATCTATGTGCTGGGCGTAGATGAAGCCCACGGGCAGATTCGGCGGCAGGTGGTCCAGAAACGTCTTAACCGCCGCCGGCCCTCCCAGTGAAGCGCCCAGAATCCAGACTTCCTCGGCGACCGAACCGGGTACGGCAGGCGTTATCCAGTGAGGCAGGTCCGGCGATGGTGCTGGTGCCGGCGTTTCCTGCTCCAGTTCTGCCAGAGTGGCTTCTGAGTCCAGCTCTTCCAGGTGCCCCAGTTGCTGCTCAAGTTTGCCCAGTAAACGTCGTTCCCAGCGAAAATACTCGGTACTTCCCGGCTTGGGTGCTTCATCCAATCCGAACAGTACCGGTGCGTCGGTATTTTCAAGCAGGTGATCGAACAGTAACGGATGATCGGCCTCGTCTTCGAGGGTGACCAGCCAGAGACTGGCATCCGGGAAATCCGGGTAGCCCAGCAAACGCTCTGGATCCCCGGAAAAACGCACCTCCAGACCGAACTTGGATGTTGCGGCCTGCAGTCGGTGTCGCTGCAGAACCACATCCGAGACGATCCCGACCCGCGGCCGGCCAGACTGGCCGGCCATCACTGACGTCCGGTCAGCCGCTCAATGGTCTCAAGCAACTCGGTTTCCTGGAACGGCTTTCCGAGGTACTCATTCACACCAATGGCCAGCGCACGTTCGCGGTGTTTCTCGCCGGTCCGTGAGGTGATCATGCAGATCGGAATTTCCCGCAGGCTGTCGTCGTGGCGCACGAAGCTGGCAACCTCGAAACCATCCATCCTCGGCATTTCGATATCCAGCAGGATGATGTCCGGTTTGTGATCCTGCAATTGTGCGACCGCGTCCAGGCCGTCTTTGGCAGTGATGACTTCCATGCCGTTGCGCTCCAGCAGTCGTGAGGTAACCTTCCGTACGGTAACCGAGTCGTCCACCACCATGACCACGGTAGCCTGCTCCTCGTACCGTGCAGACTCCCGGGCTTTCTCGAGATTGGCCAGGCGCTGGCGCTCGGACAGGATGTCGGAACGGATCATCGCAGGCAGGTCGAGAATCACCACCACGTTCCCGTCACCCAGGATGGTGGCACCGGACACACCGCGCACCGAACTGAACTGCGGGCCAAGGGATTTAACAACGATCTCCCGGCTGCCCATCAGGTTGTCCACCTGCAGGGCCATGGGCTGCTCAGCGCCGCGCACCAGAATCACCGGCAGCGGCAGGGCCTGCCCCTGCAGCTTCGGATGGTGATCGCTGTTCAGCAGGCTGCCCAAATATTGGAGCCGGTATTCCTGGCCGGCGTATTCGTACATCGGCGCGTCCGGCTTGTAGTATTCCTCAAGCTCGTAGGTGCTGACCCGGACAATACCCTCGATGGTGTTCAGCGGGATCGCGTAGAAATCCTCGCCGGTGGACACCATCAGCGCCCGGTTGACGGAAACCGTGAACGGCAGGCGAACCGTAAAGGTGGTTCCGCGGCCAACGGCGGAATCGATGTCGAGGCTGCCGCCAAGCTGTTTGATCTCGCTGGCAACGACGTCCATGCCCACGCCGCGGCCGGAAATCTGGGTCACTTGTTGGGCGGTGGAGAAGCCGGGTTGCAGGATAAACTGCAGGATTTCCCGCTCGGACAGATCCTCGTCTTCCCGCAGCATGCCCTGACGGATCGCCTTGTCGCGAATGACCGAAGAGGGAATGCCGGCGCCATCGTCGATCATCCTCAGGACAACGTCGCCACCTTCGCGGGTCAGTGACAGTGTGACTTCGCCGGTCTCCGGCTTTCCGGCTTGCTTACGGTCCGCCGGGCTTTCAATGCCATGGTCCAGGGCGTTCCGGAGCATGTGCTCCAGGGGCGCGATCATGCGCTCCAGGATGTTCCGGTCCATTTCGCCTTCGGCGTTGCGGACATCGAAGTCGACTTTCTTGCCAAGTTCGCCGCTGATCTGGCGAACGATGCGCCGTAGACGGGGCACCATGGAGGCGAACGGAATCATCCGGGTCTTCATCAGACCCTCCTGGAGTTCCGTGTTGATCCGGGACTGCTGCACCAGCAGGGTTTCAGTGTCCCGTACCCGGTCAGACAGGGTTTCCCGCAGGTCTGCAAGGTCCGAGGAGGACTCGGTCAGAGCCCGGGACAGCTGCTGGATGGAGGAGTAGCGGTCCATCTCCAGCGGGTCGAAGTCGTCGCCGTAATCCGGTCCGTGTTCTTTCTCGGCACTGAACAGGATCTGGGCTTCGGTCTCGATTTCCATCCGGCGTAGCTGCTCACGCAGACGCTCGATGGTTGCGGCCATTTCGTCCAGGGTATGGCCAAAATCGCTGGTCTGCTGCTCAAGCCGGCCACGGGTAATACTGGTTTCACCCGCCAGATTGACCAGCTCATCCAAAAGCGGCGCGGACACCCGAATGGTCTCCTGGGCCGCCCGCTGTGCCTCGGCCGCCTGTTTGCGAACCTTGGCCGGCGATTTCCCGGGCTTGGGTGCCGGTGCTACCGGTTTTTCTGTCTGGGCGGGAGGCGTCGGCTCTTCAGGCTTTTTCGGTTCCGGCGCGGCCGGGGCTGGCGCAGGCTGTTCGGCCTTTGCCGAGGGCACACCCATGCCGGACTCATAACCCTTACGGATGTCGGCAACCAGGGCGATGATGGCGTCGTGATCTTCGGTAATGGCCTGCCACTGGGACTCATCCGGGGCATTGCCGCCAAGGTCGATCAGACGGGTCTCAAAGGCGTGGGCCCTGTCGCCAAGCTGGGTCAGCTGGGAGAGGCGGGCGCCGCCTTTCAGCGTATGCAATGCACGCTGGGCTTCCTGGTTGAAGGTGTGGTTTGCCGGCTCCTTGCGCCAGTCATCGAGCAGCTGCTCCAGCTGGTCCATGATTTCACCGGCTTCCTCCAGGAAGATTTCCAGTACTTCCGGATCGATCGCTTCCTGTTGGGACTCTTCTCGGGGAGCAGCGGTCTTTTCGGCGGCCACTTCGTGGGCCACCCGGAAGTCCTCAATCAGGTCCGCATCGGGCTCGGGCTTGCTGCCCTGTTCCAGGCTGTTGAGCATGGTCTTCAGGCTGCCCAATGCCCGGTCGCTGAGCTTCAGCAACGTCTTCTGGTTATTGGACCCGGAGATGAGGGGATCCAGAGCGTCGGACCAGGCTTCTGCCAGGTTGGCAATCGGATCGACGTCAGAAAGCCGTGCGCCACCCTTGAGGGTATGCAGTTCCTGCTGCAGCTGGGTCAGTCCGGTCAGTTCCTCCGGCTCGTCGCGCCACTGGTCCAGACACTCGCTAATGGCGTCGTAGATTTCCAGGCCTTCGTCCAGGAAGATGCCGATCAGGTCATCATCGCTGGCCTGTGTCAGAGTCTCGCTGAGGTCGGGGGCATCTGCTGACTCCTCGGGGGGCGCCTCGGCAATTTCGGCCCCTGCCGGCTGTTCCGGCTCTTGTACACGATCATCGGACGGCGCCGACTCGCCCCGAAGGATGGACTGGACGCGAGCGACCAGCTCCTCCGCCGGTGGGCAAGGCTTCTGCGTCGCCACCTGCTCAACCATTTGCGCCAGCCGGTCATGGCAGGCGAACAAGAGGTCGTTCATGGCGTCGCTGGCTTCCAGCTGCCCCTCCGCAACCTTTTCAAACAGGTCTTCGAGCACGTGGGTCAGGTCGCCAATGGCCTCAACGCCAGCCATCCGGGCGCCACCCTTGAGCGTGTGAACATCCCGTTGCAGTTCCGCGGCAATGCTCCGGTCCGACGGGTCTTCGGTCCAGGTGTGCAGGGCGCTGCCGGTAGAGTTGATCAGGTCGTAGGCTTCTTCCAGGAAAATGCCGACCAGCTCCGGATCCAGGTGCGAGAGATCGGCAACACCGTCTTCCACCTCGCCGGTTTCCGCGGTTTCTGAATCGGAATCGACGGGTTCCTCGACTTCCGGGAGCGGGGCCTGCTCTTCGTCGTTGAAATCCGGTTCTGCTTCTTCAGGGCTCGCAACATTGGTGACCGGGCGTGTTCCGGTGGCGCTGTCGATGTACGCCTGGATTTCGCCAATCAGATCCGGCGCAGGGCGCGGTGGCTCCTTGGCTTCAAGGTTCTCGACCATGCCCGCAAGCCGATCGTGGCAGCGGAACAGCAGATCTGAGAGCTCATCATTGATCGATAGCCGCTGCTCGGTCAGTCCCTCAAACAGGTTTTCCAACTCGTGGGAAAGATCGCCTACGGCAGGAATGTCGGCCAGGCGTGCACCACCCTTAAGGGTATGCAGATCCCGCTGCAGCAACCGAAGGATATCCAGGTTTCCGGTATTTTCGCTCCAGCTCTGCAGCGCTTCGGCGGTGCTGTCGATGAGGTCGCGGGCCTCTTCCAGGAAGATCTCCGCAAGCTCTTCGTCCATGTCATCATCGGATTCGGACATTTCCGGCAGCGGCGGTTGTTCGGCCGCCGCTGGTTCTTCATTTGCCGGTACTTCGGTTTCATCCATCTCAAAGCTGAGATCGATTTCCTCGAGTTCACCGGTGAATTCCTGCTCGAAGGCGTCGGGCTCCTGGATTTCTGTGCTCGGAGCCCGTTTCAGGTTTTCGAGCGCGGTAACCATGTCGTCGCTGGATTCCGTGGCAAGCCCGGCAGCCACCTGATCCATCATGTTGATTAGCTGTTCGTGAGCTGCCCGAACGGTCTCGAAAAAGGTTTCGTCCGGCGCTTCATCGTGTCTGGCGGCTTCGTCGTAGGTGTCTTTCAACGCGCTTGAGAGCGCGGCAACGTCGCTGAGCCCGGCTTCTGAGGCGCCGGAGGTCAACTGCTCCAGCTCGGAACGCAACGGGTTCAACGACTCCATCTCGCCGGGATTGTCCGCCCAGTGGTCGAGAATCCGGTCAGCATCCAGAACGATGTCGAGGCCTTCGTTCAGGAACAACTGAACCAGCCGTGACGGTGCCTGCTGCGGATGCTGGCGCGGAGCTTCCTCGCTGTGGCCGCGGAGTGTCTCTTCCGTCAGTTGGTCCAGCTTCTCGAGGAAGGCTTCGGTGCCCGGCAGCGAGGCCTGTGGATTTTCACGGATCTGGGCCAGGCCCTGGGTCAGGAAATCGCAGGCGGATTCGATCAGCGAGAGCACGTCGCGGTTGGCCCGCTTGTTCTGTGCCCGGGATTCCTTGACGAAGCGTTCCAGTGGTGTGATTACAGCAGCAATGGGTGCGATGCCGGCGGTATGGGCGCTGCCTTTGAGTGTATGCAGGGCCCGGGAAAGATCATCGGTGTAGGTAACCGTGGTCTTGTCTCCGGCTGCTGACAGGAAATCCTTCAGCGTCTGCAGATGGGTCTCGGTTTCACTTTCAAAAATATCCAGCAATACCGGGTCGACCGCATCCTCTTCAGTCGTCTCGATCTCTGCGTCTGCAGCGGTGATCTCATCTTCCGCTACGGTTTCGGAGCCGTCCGATTCGGCCGCCGGCATCATGCTGGCATCGGGAATCTCACCGCTGGCCAGGGCGTTGGCGCGGGCTTCGAGGTTGGCGGTATCGAAGGAAGCCGCACGGCGCTTCTCGAAATCGTCGACCAGGGCCGGCAGGCTGGCAGTGACATCCTCCAGAAGACTGGCGATGTCATCGTTCATGAAGATGCTGCCGTCGATAACGCGGTTCAGCATGTTTTCCACGGACCAGGCCAATTCGCCAACAACCAGCGCGCCGACCATACGGCCACTGCCTTTCAGCGTGTGGAAGGCACGTCGAACTTCTGACAAAGCGCTGCGGTCATCGTGCTGGCGCAAAAGCATTGGCAGGTATTCGCGAATGGTGTCCAGCACCTCACCGGCTTCTTCGACGAATATTTCAAGTATTTCATCGTCAATCAGGTCATCGTCATCGGCGGACTCATCCGACACGGCCTCAACGGTGGCTTCTTCAACGATGGATTCCGGGGTTTCCTGCTCTTCTTCTCCCGAGTCGGCGACGGTGTCTTCGACCTCGGGAGTGTCCGGAGTCGTCAAGGCATCGTCGTCGGTGCGACGGGTGGTTGCCATGGCCTCGGCCCGGTTGATGAGCTCCTCCACGTCGCCTGCGGTCTGGCCGTCCTTGAATTCACGGATCAGTGACGGAATGCGGGCATTGACCTCGTCCACCAGGGCAAACATGTCTTCGGTGGGGCGAATGGTCTGATCGATCACCCGGTTCAGCAGGTTTTCCACAGACCATGCCAATTCGCCGATACTGGTCGCGCCCACAAGTCGTCCGCTGCCCTTGAGCGTATGGAAAGCACGACGAACTTCGGTCAGAGCCTCACGGTCGTCGTGATTCTGGCGCAGACGGGGATAGAATTCATGAATGGTCTCGAGTACCTCTTCGGCTTCCTCAACGAAAATGCCGAGAATCTCGTCGTCCAGGAGCTCCGAATCCGAGCTTTTGGCTTCTTCCGGGGCGGTCGAAACGCTGGCTTCATCCTGCCCATCAGACGGTTCAACGACGGGCTCTTCCTGGGCCGTGGTTTCAGTCCAGGTGGGCTCAGCCCCGATCGGAAAGCCGAGGGAAGCGAGACTGTCTTCGGCAACCCGCAGAATCGAATCGTTTTCGCCAATCCCTTCAGCGAGGCGCTCCAGGTAATACTCAATGCTGGTAACCGCATCGGCCAGGATGTCGAGCTGCTTCCAGTCAGGAACCTGCTTGCCGTCCAGCAGCACATCGCTGATGTAGCGCTCTGCCGAGGCCAGCATGCTTGCAACCCGGTCCAGCGGGATCAGGCTTAGGCCGCCGCGAATGCTGTGCAGCAGGCCGGGGACATGCTCAATTTCCCGGGTATCCCATTGCGAGGCAATGAAATTGACGATGGCGGATTTCACCTGCTCCAGGGTGTTCCGCGATTCCCGCAGCAACGCGCCGCTGGCCTCACCCAGTTCACGGGAGCCAAGGTTAATTGGTGTATCAGAGGTTTCGTCAGCGGACGACTCCTGCTGACCTTCGCTGTCCAGACCGGCGAGACTGGCTTCGACGTAAAGCAGTGCGCCGGCGATATCCATCAGCGTGCCATCGTCAACCAGCTCGGCCTGGGCGCTGAGTTTCTCAACCAGTTCGACCTGCTCGGTGATCACTTTCCGCGGTATGCCCAGACCCAGTACAGCCAGGGTATTGGCCACCTGGCGCAGACCCGGCAACAGGTCGTCAAGCTCACTGTTCTGGCGGAGCTCTGAGCGGACAAACAGATCCAGCTGATCCTTCAGTTTCGCCAGTTCTTCATTGAGCGCGCCGACAACGGAATGGATGGCGTCCCGGCCGGGGCCGGAGACACGGGTTCGGGCGGCATCAACATCGTCTTCTGACGGCAGTGCCTGGTTCAACTGGTAGGCATCCCGCAGGGCACTGACCTGGGGTGAATCCAGATCCCGCGCACGGGCAACGTAGTAGAGCAGGTGTTTGAGCAGCGCTTCCGGTGCCGGTTGCTGAAGGATATCGGCGTGCTCGTCGGTCAGTCGGCGTATTTCACTGTCCAGCTCCCTGAGCAGGGATTTCACCGCCGCATTCACCGGGTTTACGTGTGCCTGAAGTGTTTCCACGAACGCACTGGCCGCTTTCCAGAGCTCGCCCCGGGGCGTTTTCTGGCATAAACGGACCAACCGTTGAATAACCTTCTGCATGTACTCGAAATGAGCATCGAGATCCGCTTCCCGGATAACACCGGCCAGCGCGAACTGGTACATCTGGCGCAGTTTGCGGATGTGGCCCAGGACTGTGGGGTCCTGCAGGCGCTGGGAGACCTTCCCGGACACAGTCATTCGCGAGGGGGCCAGGTCTGGTTTGAACAAAGAGGTATCAGACAGCAGGGATTCGCCACGGGCGGCCCGGAGGTCGTTAAGCAGTGGCAGCAGCACCATCGGAAAATCGTCCTGGCTGCTGGCCAGATGCTCGAGGTACTGGGGCAACTGCAGGATGGCCTGCATCAGGACTTCAACGGCTTCGTCGGTATTGGCAACGGTTTCGTTGAGTACGGCCTGGGTGAGCTTTTCCATCTCCTCGGTGAGCAGGGCTGCACCATAGAGCTCGACCATTTGCAGGGTGCCATGTACCTGATGGAGATAATTCAGGCAGAAGCGCAGGCGCGCGGTGTCGTCACGATTCTCGACATACGCTTCCAGTGCATGCTGACCCTGGGTCAGCGTGTCCTGTATCTCTCCCCGAACCCAGTCGAGGGCGATGCTGTCATGGTGATTGCCCATAACCACTCCGGTTATTCTTCGTCAGTCTGGCGTTTAATCCACGCCAGCACATGTTCCGAGGGGACTCTCTGTAACCCTGGAGGCTGCCAGTCGGTCAGCTCTCCCTGGCCCAGTACCAGCAACCCCCCGGGCGCCAGCCGCTCTGCAAGTCGCTTGACAATTTCCCGCCGGCGCCAGCGGCGGAAATAAATCAGCAGATTCTGGCAGAAGATAATGTTCATCCCGTGCATGGGTGCTTTATCCAGGTCCAGAACATTCAGTCTGGTAAAGCACACCCTGTCGCGGATGCTGTTCACGATTTCTACGGTGTTCCGCTCGGCCGGGCGGAAATACCGTGCTTTCATTTCCTCGTCCATTCCCAGCAGTTTGCGGGGATTGAACTGACCGTTCCGGGCCTTCTCGATCACCGGCTTGCTGATATCAGAGCCGGTGACACCGAACAGAGTCTGCAATGCCAGCTGCTCCATGCATTCATTCAGCACCATGGCCAGGGTGTAGGGCTCTTCCCCGGTGGAACATCCGACACTCCAGGCCTCCAGGGGGCGCTTTTTCAGCTGTTCCCGCGGCCGTGTCAGGACATAGTCGGATACCAACCGGAAGGCGTCGGGATCCCGGAAGAACCGGGTTTCCTGGACAGTGAGCCGGTCCACCAGCGTTGACCATTCCCTGATTGCATCCGGCCCGGATACGATCTTTTCGTAATAGGCCTGATAGCTGCTGCAGCCGATTTCCCGCATCCGGATGCCAAGGTTCGTTTCCAGAAACGAACGGCGCTCGGACGACAGGGTGATCCCGGTTCGGTGTTCCAGCAGGGTTTGCCACTGGCTGAACTGCGCCTCGTCCATATCCGGAAGTCGACGCAGTGACCAGATGCCCTCGGCAGGTGACAGGTTGTTATGCATTTGCGCCATAAACCGTCAACAGCCCTGGAACGGAAATCAGCCCACCACCGGAACGTCGCTGTCTTCCTCTTCCTCGTAATCCGCCGCTTCTTCTTCCGGCAGAGTAAAGCCGGCAACGGAGGAGCGAAGCTCGGACGCCATTTCTGCCAGGTTACCGATAGACTTCGCAGTCGCGTTGGTACCGGAAGACGTCTGGGACGTGATTTCCTGGATAACGTTCATGGTGTTGGAAATGTGCGCCGCCGACGAAGACTGCTGACGTGCAGCGTTGGAGATGTTCTGGATCAATTCCGCCAGAGACATGGATACGTTCTCGATTTCCTCGAGGGCGATACCCGCGTCCTGGGCCAGACGGGCACCACGGACCACCTCGGCGGTGGTGTGTTCCATGGAGATAACGGCTTCGTTGGTGTCCGACTGGATCGTCTTAACCAGCGCTTCAATCTGCTTGGTCGCTGCAGAGGAGCGTTCCGCCAGTCGCTGTACTTCGTCGGCAACAACCGCGAAGCCCCGGCCAGCGTCACCGGCCATGGAGGCCTGGATCGCCGCGTTCAGGGACAGGATGTTGGTCTGGTCGGCGATGTCGTTGATCAGGGATACGATGTCACCGATTTCCTGGGAAGATTCACCCAGACGCTTGATCCGTTTGGAAGTTTCCTGGATCTGCTCACGGATGTTGTCCATGCCACGGATGGTGTTCTGTACCACTTCCGCGCCTTTCTTCGCGATCGCAACCGACCGCTCTGCAACCGCGGAGGACTCGGCAGCGTTCGACGATACCTGGTCGATGGACACGGCCATCTCGTTCACCGCGGCGGAGGCGCCGGCGATTTCCTGGGCCTGGTGCTCGGAAGCATCGGCAAGATGCATCGCAGTGGCCTGGGTTTCCTGAGCCGCTGACGCTACTCGTACGGCAGTACCACGAATCGCCTGTACCAGTCCGCGCATCTGGTCGATCGCGTAGTTGATGGAGTCGGCGATGGCACCGGTGAAGTCCTCGGTTACCGTGGCCTCGGTGGTCAAGTCACCATCAGCCAGGTCGGCCAGTTCGTCCAGCAGTCGCAGGATCGCGTTCTGGTTCTGCTCGTTCTGCTCTTGCGTAGTAGCCAGTCGGGCCTGGGCTTCGCGGTACAGGGCCAGACCGATAAACACAACAATGGCAACCATGGCGGCCAGGATCGCGAAGGCCAGGGTCGGGCTGACCAGACGTGAGCCGGACTGGGTCCGGAAGTTCTCGGCCAGTACAGACAGTTCGGAAAGCAGGATCTCGGAATTCTGGAAGATGTCGCTGGCAGCAGTACGAACCTTGAAGAGGTCGGGAGAGGCTTCAAGGATTGCGTCTACGTTCTGGGAAACGAACTGGAACAGTTCATCGACAGCTTCAAGGCCGTAGATGGCGTCTTCGTCATTTACCTGGGAGATCCCCATGGCCGGGTTGCCGTTCAGCTGGCCTTCAAGCACTCGGCCGAACAGGCTTGCGTCACGACCGAAACGGTCCGCGGCAATAACCGCGTCTTCGTCACCGGAGAGTACGTTGTTAACCGAGCGAACAATCCGCTCCGCCAGGAGTGACTGACGCTGCGCCAGTGCGATCTGTTCGGCGGGTGCGTCGTTGTCGAGCAGGATTTGTACGATATCGTCGTACTCAACCTGCAGCTGCGGAATGGTTTCGTTCAGAGTCCGGGCAACCTCGTGGAGACCGAGCACCGCATCCTGGGTGGAGAGGATGCTGTCGGCGTTTTCCCGCACGGTGTTCCAGTTTTCCTGAACGCCACTCTGCTGGGCCAGTTCACTCGGCGGCAGACCGGTTTCCGGATTACCCTCGGTTACGTTGGTCCAGAGCTGCTGGAATTCGTCACGGGAGCGGCGCAGCTGGTTGAAGGCCTCGGCTGTACCGCCGGCAGCCTCGGTCGCGTTCTTCGCAATCTCCTGAGAGAGCACCCTCAGTTCGGCGGTGTTGGCGATGTATTCCTGATCGTTCTGGCTGTCTGTATTGATAATGAACAGCACCACAACGAGCAGGATAGTGAGTGCGATCAGCGCGGCGATCAGGCCGGCAACCAGCTTGTTGCCTCCCTGTCCCATACTGAGTCTTCCGGCTCTGTTCTTCATTTTCTGGCTCCCGGCCTCTTCAAGAAATTGGCAAGTTTGTTTTTTCGGGTTTCAGGCGGTCAGGGTGATGTTCCTGCCATTGTCACCACCCTTACCACTGTGCGACGTCAAGAAATCGTTCGTCCTCGAGCAGGTCGACGGCTGAAAACACTTTCCAGACTTCCTCGTTGCGTTCATAACCGCCTGAGACAAACGGTCGAACGTTTTCAGGCACGCCCTCGGGCGAATCCTTGAAACTGTCAGTTGCGAAATACTGCATGCCCAGCACACTATCGACTACCAGCCCGCTGAAAATGTCACCCTGCTCTACCACCAGCACGCGCCGTTCCCGCTGGCTACGGGAAGAGCGGGGAATATCGAAAAAGCCGGCAAGATCAACCAGGGGCAGGAGGCGGCCGCGAACATTGGCCGCGCCAAGCAAAAACGGGCGAACCCCCGGTATATGGGTAAACCGGGGGACGTGGAGGATTTCAGTGACTTCGCCCATGGGGGCAACATACCGTTCGCCTGCGAGAACGAAGCCGATGCCGTTCCACAGTTCAACGGCTTGCTGTTGTTCCGGCAGGCCGGCAGCCAGCGACCGGCTGCGCGCGGCGATATCCGTCAGAACGGCAAAAGGGGCGGCCTGGGCGGACATGCTTACTCCACGGTTGGGGATCAGGCAATCAGACTGTTGATTGTTTTGATCAGGTCGTCTTCGTTAACCGGCTTGACCAGGTAACCCTTGGCGCCCTGTCGGGTGCCCCAAACGCGGTCAGTTTCCTGATCCTTGGTGGTTACGATGACGACCGGGATGGACGCGGTTTCCGGGGCGCGGGTCAGTTGGCGGGTTGCCTGAAAGCCGTTCAGGCCGGGCATAACCACATCCATCAGAACCAGGTCCGGGGTCTCTGCACGAGCCTTGGCAACGCCGTCTGCGCCGTTGTCAGCTGTAAGCACCTCGTGCTTATGCTTTTCCAGGATCGTGGAGATTTTCTTAACCTCGGTAGGGGAATCGTCAACAATAAGAATGCGGGCCATGGTTTCCTCGATAGTTCTTGGGGTCAGCAGGTTTACTGTTCCGCCTGTGGAACATACTGGCGGATGGTATTAAGCAGCTCATCCTTACTGAACGGTTTGGTCAGATACTGGTCCGAGCCGACGATACGGCCCTTGGCCTTGTCGAACAGACCGTCCTTGCTGGAGAGCATGATAACCGGCGTCTTTTTGAAGGAGGAATTGTTCTTGATAAGTGCGCAGGTCTGGTAGCCGTCCAGGCGGGGCATCATGATATCGACAAAAATGATGTCCGGCTGTGAATCGGCAATCTTGGCAAGAGCGTCAAAGCCGTCAGTCGCGGTGATGACCTCACAGCCGACCTTTTTCAGAAGGGTTTCTGCGGTGCGACGTATGGTTTTACTGTCGTCGATCACCATGATCTTCAAGTTCTCGAAGTTGTCATCCATTGTCCAACTGCCTTGCGCTCAGCGACTGTCGTTATTTTAAAACGGGGGTTTTAACACAAACCTTAAGGTTCTTCTATAAACCCCGCTCATTTATAGATTATCAATGGCCGGATAAAAAGTATTAGTTTGTGACCAAATGTACTACTGCCCGCAACGTCACGTAACTGACTGAGGATTTCTCCGGATGCATTTGCAGTTCGGGTACAATACCATCTGATTTCAAAGCATAGCACTTAATGTCTGGTCCGCTCTGCAGACCGGTTCGTGTTTTTAACCCTCAGGAGTGCAGGAACGCCCATGACCGTCAGACTCGGGATCGTGATGGATCCGATTGAAGATATCCACTTCAAGAAAGACAGCTCACTGGCCATGTTGCTGGCTGCCCAGAAACGCGGTTGGGAAATCGAGTACATGGAGCTCCCCGACCTGTACCTGGACGGTGGCCGTGCCATGGCGCACACCCGTGACCTGACTGTGCACATGGATCCGGAAAACTGGTACGGCTTCGGGCCGTCCCAGGACCGGGCGCTGGGAGATCTGGATGTCATCCTCATGCGCAAGGACCCGCCGGTAGACCGGGAGTTCCTGATGGCCACCTATATACTGGAGGCGGCCGAGCAGCAGGGCGCTCTGGTGGTCAATCCGGCGTCCACGCTGCGTGACTGCAATGAGAAGCTGTTCGCCACGCAGTTTACTGACCTGACACCGCCACTACTTGTCAGCCGTTCGGCTAGTCGCTTCCGTGAGTTCTACGCCGAACACGGCGATGTCATCATGAAGCCGGTGGACGGCATGGGCGGTCATTCGATCTTCCGTATCCGGGAAAACGATTTCAATCTCGGTGTCATCATCGAAACCCTCACCAACTATGGCACGCACCAGGCCATGGCCCAGAAATACATCCCCGAAATCAGCGATGGCGACAAGCGCATCCTGCTGATCGACGGTGAACCGGTACCCTATTCACTTGCGAGAATACCCTCCCATGGCGAGAATCGGGGCAATCTGGCCGCCGGCGGCCGGGGTGAAGGTCGTGAACTGACCGCGCGGGATCGTGAGATCTGCGAACGCGTTGCCCCGGTGATCAAAGAGAAGGGCCTCATTTTTGTGGGCCTGGATGTCATCGGTGACTACCTTACCGAAATCAATGTCACCAGCCCGACCTGTATCCGGGAACTCGATGCGGCCTTCGGGATCGATATTGGTGGCTTATTGATGGACGCGATTGCGAAGCGTCTGGGCCAGGCATAATCCGGTGATGGCGGCCGGGCAGGTATAACGACAGGATCCATATCAGGAATGGCAGTTCAGGTAAGCGACTTCGACCGGTTTTCCTTCACCCTGTTTATGGCGCTGGCGGTGCACGCCATCGTGGTGCTGGGAATCACCTTTGCGCCTGAACCGCCCCGTTCCTCTGCCCAGACCATGGAAATCACCCTGTCCCAGTTTGACGATGAGGAAGCTCCGGAGAAGGCGGATTTCCTGGCCCAGACCAGTCAGAAGGGCAGTGGTACCGAGGAAGAGGTTCGGGAAATGACCACCCCGCAGCCGGCGGAGGTGAGCCAGCCGCAGGTGGCACAGGTTCAACCCGAGCCTCCTGCGCAAACCGAGCCGCAGCCGCGTCAGGAAAAGCAGGTCGTTCAGACCGAAAGTTCTTCCAGTCAGAAGGTTCGCCAGCCTGAAGAGCGCACCAGGCCGGAAGAGGAGCCTCTGCCGGTTCGCGAGAAAAAGAGCCTGATGGAGCGCAGCCTGGAAATTGCCAGCCTTGAGGCCCGATTCGATGCCCAGCAGCAGGCCTATGCCCGCAAACCCAGGGTGATGCGGGTAACCGCCGCCTCTACGCTCAAGTCCACCAACGCCTGGTACGTTCAGAACTGGGTGAGCAAGGTAACGCGGGTGGGGAATATCAACTACCCGACCGAGGCGCGCAATGCCGGAATCTATGGCACACTGCGAATGCTGGTGTCACTCAAGAAAGACGGCACCATTAAAGAGGTGGCGATCCTGCAGTCTTCCGGCAGCACCGTCCTGGATGATGCTGCCATCCGTATAGTCAGGATGGCCTCACCTTTTGCACCATTTCCGGACGAAATGCGGAAAGAGGTGGATGAACTCGAAATCATACGTACCTGGTCCTTCCAGCGTCGGGGGCTGACATCCGGATGACAGCATCAAAACACTCTCCCCATAGCTTGCGCCACCAGTTCCTGGTGGCATCGCCCTATCTCGCTGATCCCCGTTTCCATGGCGGCGTGATCTACATTTGCGAGCATTCTGACGACGGTGCCCTGGGGTTAATGATCAATCAGCCGCTGGACATCCACCTTGGTGAAATTCTGGAACAACTGGACCTGCCAGGCGGCGAGCTGGATCTGCCGGTATTCAGCGGTGGTCCGGTGCAGCCGGAACGCGGCTTTGTGCTGCATCCCCCAGGCACCAGCTGGCAGAACACGGCGAAGGTCACCGACGATGTTCTACTGACCACATCCCGCGATGTATTGGCAGGCATTGGTCGTGGCGAAGGTCCCGACGAGTACCTGGTGGCATTGGGCTATTCCGGCTGGAGCGAAGGGCAACTGGAAGAGGAACTGGGCAGCAACGCCTGGCTCACCTGTCCGGCCAACACCGACATCCTGTTCCGTACTCCCTGGGAAGAGCGCTACAAGGCGGTGCTGCAGCTGATCGGCATTGATCTCAATCAGCTCAGCGAGTCGGTCGGTCATGCCTGAACCGGCCAGCCGTCGCGTCATGGCGTTCGATTTTGGCACCCGCCGTATTGGCGTAGCGGTTGGTCAGGAGTTGCTTGGATCCGGCCAACCGGTGGCTCTGATTCCTGCCCGAGACGGTATCCCCGATTGGCAACAGATTGAGTCCCTGCTCGAGGAGTGGCGTCCGGACCTGGTCGTGGTCGGTTTGCCCCTCAACATGGACGACACCGAAAACGAGATGTGTGCCCGGGCGCGCAAATTCGGCAAGCGCCTGCATGGGCGCTACCACATGCCGGTCGAGATGGTGGACGAGCGGCTCACCAGCTTCGAGGTCAAGGGTGAAGTGATGGCCGCCGGAGGCAGTCGTGATTTTGGTCGCCACGGAGTGGATGACCGGGCCGCGGTGCTGATCCTGGAAACCTTTTTTCAACAGTGAGGACCGAATGACGGCATTGCTTGATATTGATCAGTTGCTTGACCAGATGGAAACCGGGCTACGTCAGGCGCTCGAGCAACGGGGCGTGCAATCCCCGGTCCTGATCGGTATACGGACCGGAGGCGTCTGGCTGGCCGACGTGCTGAGCAAACGCCTTGGCATCGAAGAGCCGTTCGGCGAACTGGACATCTCCTTCTACCGCGATGATTTCAGCCGCATCGGCCTGAATCCCCGGGTGAAACCCTCGAGTCTGCCCTTCGATACCGAAGGCCGTGACATCATCCTGATTGACGATGTCATCATGAGCGGCCGGACGATCCGCGCCGCCATGAATGAGATCTTCGATTATGGCCGTCCAGCCAGTATCATACTGGCCACCCTGATTGACCTCGGTGCCCGGGAACTGCCCATCCAGCCGGATGTGGCTGGCAAGACAATGGCGTTGGAATCCCATCAACGCGTCAAACTGCGTGGCCCCGACCCGCTCCGTATCGAGCTTCAGGAAGCCGGACAATAAACCTCCGAATCGGATAACAGGCGACCCATGACCGCGAACGACTCTTCCCCGCACCACTTGCAGCTGACCCGGGATGGTCAGTTGCGGCATTTCCTCACTCTCGACGGTCTGGATCGGGCGCTGCTGACCGACATCCTGGACACGGCGGACTCCTTTATCGAGGTCGGTGAGCGAACCATCAAGAAAGTGCCACTGCTTCGCGGGCGAACCGTGGTAAACCTGTTTTTCGAGTCCAGCACCCGAACCCGCAGTACCTTTGAGCTGGCGGCCAAGCGCCTCTCTGCGGATGTGCTCAACCTGGATATCAGCACCTCGGCCACCTCCAAAGGCGAATCCCTGTCTGACACGCTGCTCAACCTGGAAGCCATGGCCAGCGACATGTTCGTGGTCCGGCACTCCCAGAGTGGTGCGCCGCATTTTATTGCCGAGAGCGTGACGCCCGGCGTCGCCATCATCAACGCTGGTGATGGTCGCCACGCTCACCCGACGCAGGCCATGCTGGATATGCTGACGATTCGCCAGCACAAGGGGCGTTTCGAGGGCCTCAAAGTCGCTATCGTTGGCGACGTGCTGCACTCCCGAGTGGCCCGCTCCCAGATCCGGGCTCTCAACGAGCTGGGTGCGGAGGAAGTTCGCGTCATTGCCCCGGGAACCCTGCTTCCCAAAGACGTGGAAAGCCTCGGCTGCACGGTGGAATACGACATGACCCGCGGGATGAAGGATCTGGATGTGGTCATCATGCTGCGACTGCAGAAAGAGCGGATGGAAGGCGCATTGCTGCCCAGCGAGCGCGAGTTCTACCGGCTCTACGGCCTGAACCAGCAAAAACTGGCGTTGGCCCATCCGGAATGCATCGTTATGCACCCGGGGCCGATCAATCGGGGCGTTGAAATCGAATCGGCGGTTGCCGACGGACCACAGTCGGTCATTCTGAACCAGGTGACCAACGGCATCGCCATCCGGATGGCGGTCATGTCCATGGCCATGGGTGGCCAGGTTTCAGAACGGCAGCAGAAATTGAGTGAGAGGGGCCAGGCATGAGCAGTGTCAACACATCCGGAACCAGCCTGAAGATTACCGGAGGCCGACTGTTCGATGGTCAGGGCCCGGAGCAGCAGAATACCGCGCTGCTGATCCGGGATGGCCGTATTGCCGCGATGGGCGAAGCTGCCGCCCGGGCACAGGCCGACGAGACAATCAGTGCAGAGAACGCTGTCATAACGCCGGGGTTTGTCGATCTTTGCTGTAACCTCCGTGAGCCGGGCAATGGTCAGAAAGGCAATATTGCCTCGGAAACTCTCGCAGCGGCTCATGGCGGTTTCACGACGGTCTGCGCTTCGCCGGAAACCTCGCCGGTGAACGATTCCAGTGCCGTCACCCACCTGATCCGGGACGGCGCCGCCAGCCGGTCGCCGATCCGGGTGTTGCCCATTGGTGCCATCACCCGGGGTCTGGAGGGTGATTTGCTCAGCGACATGGCGGGCCTGGCCTCGGCGGGTTGTGTCGCTGTGGGTAATGGCTCCCGGGGCGTGCGCAACGCCCGCATCTTGCGCCGCTGCATGGCCTACGCCCAGACCTTTGGTTTGACGGTAATGTTCAGTCCCGAGAACCAGGCCCTGGCTGCCGACGGCTACGCCCACGATGGCCTGGTAACATCTCGCCTGGGCCTGCTCGGTATTCCGGAAGTGGCGGAAACCGCTGCGGTGATGGAAATGCTGTTGCTGGCGGAGGAGACCGGGGTACGGTTGCATCTGAGCCAGCTCTCCTGTGGTCGCAGTGTTGAAATGCTGGCTGAAGCCCGCCGCCGCGGCATTGCGGTAACCGCCGATGTGGCCATGCACCAGCTTGTGTTCACCGAGGAGGCCCTGGCCGGTTTCGACAGCCGCTTCCATGTTCGGCCTCCTCTGCGCGGCGAGGGTGATCGGAAGGGGTTGATAGCCGGTGTTCGGGACGGCGTGATTGATGCCATTGTCAGTCAGCATCAACCTCACGATACCGCCGCCAAGCAGGCGCCCATGGCAGCCACCGAGCCGGGACTGTCGAGCATTGAGAGTGTGCTGTCGCTGGGGCTGGAACTGGTGGAGATGAATGAGCTGGCACTGCCTGATCTGATTCGCGCGCTGACCAACGGTCCGGCTTCCGCGCTGGGCAGAACAGCCCGCCTTGCCGAGGGTGAAATCGCTGATGTCTGTGTGTTTGATCCTGATGCCTTCTGGACACCGAACTCGAAAACACTGGTTTCAGCCGGTCGCCATGCGCCGGTGACCGATCGCGAACTGCCGGGTGTCGTCCGGCTCACTCTCAGTGAGGGTCGAAAGGCCTGGCCAAAGCCGGCAATCTGAATCCGGCTCAGGCGACAAAGTGCGGCAGGGGTTGCGGAACCTCTGTCGACACCATCACAGAATCCTCCCTTTTTGCTGAAAAACCCTTGATGGCAGGCACCTGTGCCAACGTATTCTTGTAGCCGTCGCCCTATGGTCGACCAAGGAAAGCGTGGCCTGACCGGTTCATTTTCACAGACCGGCGCCCGACAATAATAATCAGGAGTCATCCCGTGAAATCAGCAAACCTCCCCCAGCGGGTAGCTTTGGCAACTGCCCTCTGTGCCAGTCTGGTATTCCCCTCGATGGGGCAGGCACAGGCGCAGGCGCAGAACGAGCCTCTGGAACGCAGCTTTTGCGTTTTTGACCCGGTTGGTGCCAATGGTCCCCTGTTTGCCATCACCAAAACCTTCCAGCCGGTTGCCCTGAAAAACGGCATCAAGCTGGACCTTCGCGCCTACACCGATGAGAAGGTGGCCGCCGAGGACTTCAAGGCGGGCCAGTGCGACGCCGTGCTGCTTACTGGCACCCGGGCCCGGGAATTCAACAAGTTCACGGGCAGCCTTGAAGCCATGGGCGCAGTGCCCGGCGAAGAGGAAATGCGGCTGCTGTACAACACCCTCAGCCAGCCCAAAGCCCGGCCGTTCCTGATTGATGGTCCCTACGAGGTTGCCGGTGTATTCCCCGGGGGCGCCATTTACCTCCACACCCGGGACCGCAACATCGATTCTGTTGAGAAACTGCAGGGCAAACGGATTGCAACCCTCGATTACGATCAGGCATCCGTGCGGATGGTTCGCCATGTGGGGGCATCTGTGGTGGGGTCCAATTCCGCCAACTTTGCCGGCAAGTTCAACAACGGTAGCGTGGACCTGGCCTATGCTCCGGCCGTCGCCTACACACCACTGGAACTTTACAAGGGCGTTCAGCCCAACGGTGCGGTGGTCAAATATGCCCTCGGGTATATGAATTTCCAGGTAATCATCCACCGTGACCGGTTCCCGGATTCCGCCGGCCAGATGGTGCGTGACCAGGCCATCAAACGCATAGACGAGGCCTACGAGATTATTGCCCAGGCAGAGGCTGAAATTCCGGAAGACGTCTGGATGCAGCTGCCCCAGGAAGACACCGCTGAATACGACAAGATGCTGCGCAAGGTGCGTCTCTCGTTGCTGGAGGACGGTGTATACGATGAGCGGGCTATCAAGTTGATGAAAGCGATTCGGTGCCGGGTAGATGCCACTCGCTCTGAGTGTGCTTCCGTCGCCGGAACCTGAACCAGGGGTAAAGCAGGCCCGCAGCTGCGGGCCTGTGCCTGACTAGCGGATTTCGTCTTTGAGCGCCTTGCCGGCCTTGAAGCCTACGGTTTTGCTGGCAGGGATGCGAATGGTCTCGCCGGTTTGCGGGTTTCGTCCATCACGCGCTTCGCGGCTGCGGATGTTGAAAGTGCCAAAGCCGATCAGGGTGACATCCTCGCCACGGGAGGCGGCGGCCGATACCTGGTCGGTAAATGCGGTAATCACTTCGCTGGCCTTTTCCCGGGTCAGCCCGGTGCGGTCGGCAATGGCCGCGGCGAGTTCAGGTTTGCGCATCGGATACTCCTTTTATTGTATTTCTGCGGGTTCGGTCTGTACTGGCCGGAATCACAACGACTCTCGGTTGCTCCAATCTATAGCGGCTCGCGGCCCATTGTGCAAACCAAGGGGTGGCATAGGTGTGTGTAAATTGGCGTCATTTGCGGCATCGGTCGCATAAAAACGGGGCCTCCTGCGCCACAATGCGTGCCTGGTTACAGACTGTAACAAACCGGTTTCTCCGCCAGAGTCCGGGCCGTGCGATTGCAGCAGGGCTGCATCAGAACAAAAAACGCAAAAGGTGAAGAAGGTATGACCCATTTCCGGAATCCCTCCCGCAAGTCGCCGTTTTCCGCGCGTCGAGTGCGTAACCTTGTGGCGGCTTTCACGGCCAGTTTGGTCCTTGGCGGCTGCAGCGCGGTGAATCACGTGATGTACAAGACCACCGGGGATGTGATGCAGGGCTTCTCCAGGGATCACACGGTGCCTTTTCTGATGGAAAGCAACGATCTGGCCATGGGGTGCGCCATGAGCGAGGCGACTGCGCCACTGCTGATGTCCTTCGGCCGCGTTACCAATGAGCCGGACCAGTTGGCGGTGATGCTCTACCTCAGTGCCGGCGGCTGCGCCGAAGAAGAGGCCAGGGAGCACGAGCTGGCCGCACTTGCCGCCCTGAATGCCATGAACGGCAATGAGGCCGAGGATGCCATGATCCAGCAGAAGCGCGCACATAGCGTTGCTGCCCGGCGCTATTACAAGGCCTGGCAGCACCACAATGCCCATTACGGCAATCCTGCCGATGGCGAATGCCCGGATTTTGATGACGACATGGACGAGTTCATCTACATGGCGGGTCTTCTTTCCGGCCTCCAGGCGCTTAATGCCCAGATTCAGTCCACCTCGTCCATTGGCGTACCGGCGAACGTTGGCTCCATTGCCGCCCGGGCCACAAGCTGCCTCGATAATGAAAAATGGTGGGGTGCGCCCATGGCATTGCGGGCAACGGTGTGGGCGATGATTCCGGGTGCCCAGCCCGAGGGTGAGAACGCGTTTGAACGGCTGGCCATCGCCGACGATCAGGGCGAGGTTGCGGGTGTGCGTTTGCCCCACGTGTTCCACGCCATCGCGGCCCTGAACAAGGGAGACGAAGCCATGGTCCGTTCGGTGATCCGGGATCATGCCGAATCGATCGAGACTACGCCGGCCAATGAGCAGTGGCGGTTCGTGGACGCCATGGCCACCGATATGATCGTCGCGGTTTCTGACCGTCTCTGGGTTGAGAACACCGGGCACCGTACACCCATGGGGCAGCTGGGCAGCTTCTGGGATGACCAGGCGGAAGCCGTTGAAACCATGGATCTGGACGATCTGCTGTAACCACTCCCTATCCAGAGTAATCAGTTATGTCGAAGGGCGGTTTTCATCGTAGCGGGCTGGAGTGGTTTTCATCGCTGCCCGCCTGTCTGTTATTGCTTGCAGTGGTCATTTTCTCCACGAGCAGCGACATCCACAACCAGATGCTTCGGGGCGGTGAACAGCTCTGGAGTGGCTATTACAAGTTGCGGATGGATCCGGTTCAGCCCACCTGCGACCCGACTCGGGATATCGACGCGGCGGTTGCTGAAGAAATGGCGGCGGATGCCGAGACGGATGACCCGATGGCCGCGTTGCTGGGGGCCGAGGAAAAAGACCCGGCTGACGTCCGGCTTGCCATCGAACGAGCGGTTGCTGACTGCCGCGAGGCCCACCAGAATTTCGAAAATCTCAGTGAACAGCTGACACCAGGGGTGAAAGCCTATCGGGCCATCGAACTTTTTATTGCTGACCTGATCGCCTTTGGCCTGGAGTCACAGCGTTTCATCCTCGTGATCCTTGTCATGCTGTGTGCGGTCACGGCGACCCTCACTCGTCATCATATCGCCATGCGTGCCATGGAAACCCGGCTGGATTACACGGTCTCCCATACTCTTCAAACCATCGCCAATGCCATGCTGCTGGGGTCGAGCGCAATCTTTCGCCAGTCCAGCCTTGGTTCAGACACGGCGGTCTCGTCCGAAGAGTTGTTGCTGCACAATTTCTGGATTATCGGTTTCGCCTGCCTCACGTTGGCCAGCCTCTACCGGCTGTTCCGGGTGCCTGATGATCTTGAGGAGGGCGGCAGCCTGAACAAGGCCTTCCTGGCCGTTCCGCTCTATACCGTGATGTGTCTGATCTCCGGCACCTATTTTGCGCTGATCGGACACGCGTCGGGGATTGGTATCTATCTCGGAAAGATGATGGAGCTGTCCGACATGTTCCTGAATGTCGGTCTGTATGTGTGGGTGGGCATGATGCTCAAGCAGACCCGCCTGGCCACCCTGGTGTTCAATGTCTTCCGGCCCTGGCGCATGCCGCCGGAAATGCTGGCGGTTGTAGCGGTTCTGGTGGCGGCCGTGCCAACGGCCTACACCGGCGCTTCCGGCATTTTCGTGATCGCGGCCGGCGCAGTGATATACAGTGAGCTGCGTGCCGCCGGTGCCCGGCGGCATCTGGCCCTGGCGGCGACCGCCATGTCCGGTTCCCTGGGTGTGGTTTTGCGGCCCTGCCTGCTGGTGGTTGTCATTGCTTACCTGAACCGGGAAGTCACCACTGATGAGCTGTTTGGTTGGGGCATCTGGGTGTTCGTGCTGACCGCCACCATGTTCGCGATCGTGGCCCTCAGTGTGAACCGACAGAGTGAATTCAACCTGGCGCCCTCTGCTGAAGCCTTCCCGGCCATGACGCAGGCGCTCAAACCCCTGATTCCCTACGTTCTGGTCATCGCTGCTGTGGTGCTGTTCTACCGGCTTGCGCTGGACGTGAGCATGGATGAATTCTCGGCGCCAAGGCTGCTGCCGGTGATCATGCTGGCAATCCTTGTGTACGAGCATGTCAGCCTGAAAAACCGGTCAGGAAAAGCCTCGGGAGAGATCAACCATCAGGGCCTGGAGCGAAGTCTCCGCGGCGCCACAAACGATACGACGGCGGAAATTGGCGCGCTGCTGCTGTTGCTGGGGCTGTCCGTCAGCATCGGTGGTGTGATTGAGCGGGCCCACCTGATGGAAGCTTTCCCGCAGTCGTTCGACAGTGCCTGGTCGGCCATGCTGCTGATGGTGGTGATCCTGGTAATCCTGGGCATGATCATGGACGCATTCGGTGCCGTGATCCTGGTGACCGCCACGGTTGCCACGATTGCCTATTCCAGCGGGATTCATCCGATCCATTTTTGGATGGTGACCCTGGTGGCATTTGAACTTGGCTACCTGAGCCCGCCGGTAGCCCTGAACCATCTGCTGACCCGGCAGGTGGTTGGAGAGGCGGAAGTGCTGGCGGCGCAACAGGAAACGGGGACTTTTTATCAGCGCCATGAGCGTATCATTATGCCGCTGATTGCCATGGGGATTTCGCTGGTGCTGGTGGCCTTCATACCCCTTATCTTTTACGCCTGAGGTTTTGGTGTTGGCTCTCTGTCTAATGGCGACGCTCGATCAGTTCCCTGAGCGGTGTGGGAAGAAGGCGTCGCAACCGGTCTGAAACGGGCTGTTCGTGCCGTTGCCACAGAATGCCCAACCACACGATCGCCAGACCAATCAACGTGAGCGCAATTGGAAACAGAAGGCTGTTCTCGAAAACCTCGTAGGCAAGATAGCCAAGGTACCCGGCGACTCCCAGACCGCCGAAGACCACGAATACCCGCCGGCCCAGAATGGCCCCGGTGAAAATCATGGCAATATTCACCATGCAGTAGAGCAGCTTGCTCCACTCGCTCTCAGACTCCATCAGGGAAAGTCCGCTCCAGAAAGCCGTGACACCGAATATGTATAACCAGAACGCAAAGTCGCGGCTGCTCTGATTTCGGATATCCACCCAGAAAGCCAGCAGGGCGATCAGGAGTCCGAACCACAGGGAGACCCATTTCCTGAGTTCCCAGGCAACGTACTCCTCACCGAACAGGAAGGGAGCCAGATCCATACTCATGTACCAGAGCGTGGCGGCCACCGGCATGACCAGGAAGGGCAATCGGTAGCGCCACAGCATGACTGCGCCTGAGGCCAGTGTAGCCAGTTCCATGAATAACCAGCTCCAGTCGATGTAGCGGTGGTAGTCCCGGTATTCATGGCCGCCCGACCACCAGCCCATGCCGGCCTGAAACCCGAAAACCGCGAGTGGAGTAAGGACAACGACAAAAGTGGCAGTGATCCCGGCAGGAATTTTCAGGTTCAGCCGCTTCAGGAAAAACTCGGTGAGCCAAAGGCCTGCGCCGGCGTAGATCAGGGCAATCAGTAGCAGACCCCATCCACCAAGGCTTTCCCACGAGAGGGTCATGAACAGGCTCATGGCCCCGATTGCAATCAGCCCGCCGAAGTAATAAAGGATGTGGGTGAAACGGAAAGAGGGTGTTTGTTGCTGCTGTTCTGAGAGGAACGTCCAGAGTTGGTCAGCCTGTTCGTCCGTTATGATCTCTTTGCCTGCGGCTTGATCGAGAAGACTGCGCTTCAGTTCCATGAATGCTTCCCCACGAATAACCCTCCTTGTTGGAACCGGTTCAGCTCACCGATTGCCCCACATCTTCGACACCGCGGCATCCGAGCCCAACGTCCCGACCACCAAGGACACGCCACCAATACCGAAGAAAACAAGCACGGGAATCAAGGCGCCTGCCTTACCGGTGTAAACGAGCATAGCCGTCGACACCGTCGCCAGAACGAGGAACAGGACGCCCACCACATTCAGCACGGTGCGGTGCGAATCTTTGTAGCTGGGCCCAACTTTTCCGGATTCCAGTGGTTTGAGAATAAACGAAAAGAGCTGGCGTAGATGCTGTTTCATGAAGCCATTTCCTGGAGTGTGTTGGGCTATCATACAAAAAAAGCGCCGTGCTTTCGCAGGGCGCTTTCCTTACTTGCCGTAATCGACTCAGCTCAGCTTCGGACCGGCCTCGACGATCGAATCTGCCACGTCGAACTTCTTGAAGTTCTCGACGAACTGGGCGATCAGTTCCTGGGCCTTGCCATCGTAGTAGTCCGGGCTTACCCATGTGTTGCGCGGGTTCAACAGCTCGGTGTCCACGCCCGGAACATGCTTGGGCACGTCCAGGTTCAGGGTCGGCAGGTGTTCGGTTTCCACGTCGTCCAGGTCGCCATTCTGGATTGAGGCGATGATGGCACGGGTGGTCGGAATGCTGAATCGCTGGCCTTCACCGTAAGGACCGCCGGTCCAGCCGGTGTTGACCAGGAAGACCTTGCTGCCAAACTCGTCCATCCGCTTCATCAGAAGCTCGGCGTAAACGCCGGCCGGACGGGGGAAGAAGGGCGCACCGAAGCAGGTTGAGAAGGTGGACTTCAGCTTCGAGGAGGAGCCCATCTCGGTGGAGCCAACCAGAGCGGTATAGCCACTCAGGAAGTGGTAAGCGGCGCCTTCGCGGCTCAGGATGGACACGGGCGGCAGGACGCCGGTCATGTCGCAGGTCAGGAACACGATGTGAGATGGCTCACCGGCGCGGTTCTCGATCACGCGCTTTTCAACGTGCTCAAGCGGGTAGGCGCAGCGGGAGTTTTCGGTGAGGGATACGTCGGTGTAATCCGGCTCACGGGTCTCAGGGTCGATGGTCACGTTCTCGACAATGGCACCGAAACGGATGGCGTCCCAGATGATCGGTTCATTTTTCCGGGTCAGGTCGATGCACTTCGCGTAGCAACCGCCTTCGATGTTGAATACGGTGCCCGGGCCCCAACCGTGCTCGTCGTCACCGATGAGGAAGCGGTGCGGATCGGCGGAGAGGGTAGTCTTGCCAGTGCCGGACAGACCGAAGAACAGGCAGGTTTCGCCGTCTTCACCGACGTTGGCCGAGCAGTGCATGGGCAACACGTCTTTCTCCGGCAGCAGGAAATTCTGCACGGAGAACATGGCCTTTTTCATCTCGCCGGCGTAGTGCATGCCAGCCAGCAGAACCTTGCGCTTGGCAAAGTTGATCATCACGCAGCCGTTGCTGTTGGTGCCATCGCGCTCGGGATCGCACTCGAAGTTGGCGGCGTTCAGGATCTGCCATTCCTGCTTGTCGGCCGGGTTATAGCTGTCCGGACGGATAAACAGGTTGCGGCCGAACAGATTCTGCCAGGCGGTCTCGGTCGTCATTTTGACCGGCAGGTAGTGTTCCGGGTCGGAACCAACATGAACGTGAGACACGAACTGGTCTTTCTCGGCGATGTAGGCTTCAACACGATCCCAGAGGGCGTCGAATTTTTCAGCGTCGAAAGGACGGTTGATCGGACCCCAGTGGATATCGTCCGAGGTGCTGGGCTCCTCGACAATATAACGGTCCTTGGGAGACCGGCCCGTGCGCTCACCGGTTTTTACGACCAGGGAACCGTTGGATGCCAGCTGGCCTTCTTCACGCGCCAGTGCCACCTCAACCAGTCGTGCTGTACTCAGATCACTATAAGTGTTGCTCACTTCGACCTCGCCCTCGGGATGTCTTAGTGATTGCTCAGGCCGCTTCCTAAAATTGACGGAAATCTGAGCAATCGGGTCAATTCAGGCGCGCTATTATGCCAGAGACGCCGGTAAAAAACGACTGCCCGGGAAGCCTTGCTATCAGCGGGTTCCCGGCTAATCGAACGTGTTTCTAGTGTAGCGTATGACCGGTGAAAAGATGATCAATATCATTTCTATCGAAGCGATAGTGAGCATGACAGAACTGGCAGTCCATTTCGATAGAGCCCTCTTCCTCCAGGATGCTGTAACACTCCTCGCGGCCGATGGCTTCCAGGGCGCCGAGGGTACGCTCCCGTGAGCAGCTGCACTGGAAGGCGACCGGTTCGGAGTCAAACAGGCGTACGGTCTCCTCATGGAACAGGCGGTGAAGCAGGGTTTCGCTGTCCAGCTCCAGTAATTCGGAGGCTTCCACGGTTCGGGCCAGATGGTTTACCCGGTCCCAGAGGTCTTCATCCTCCTCTGTGGCGCCCGGCAGGCGCTGTAGCATCAGGCCGGCGGCGCCGTTTTCGTCGGCAAACAGGAACAGGCTGGTGGGAATCTGCTCCGAGCGATCAAAGTATTCCTCAAGGCAGCCGGCGAGTGTCTCCTGATCCCGGGGTACAACGCCCTGATAACGGTTGCCGCGGTTGGGCGTGATGGTAATAGCCATCCGACCCTCGCCGAGCAGATCGTGGAAGCTGTCTTCGCTGACCGCATGCTCATCAAAGCGGGCCAGGCCGCGGATGTGTCTGTCGTGGCTGCACTCGGCCATTAATGTGCGCAGAGGCCCTTCACCCTGGGCCTGTACCGACAATGTACCCTCAAACTTCAGGGTGCTGCTCATCAGGATGCTCGCCACCAGTGCTTCTCCGAGGAGTTCCCGGACCGTGTCCGGGTAGGGCGCCTGGCTGCCGATTTCCTGATAGCTGTCCGCTAGCTGAACCCAGGCTCCCCGCACCTGGCTGTGTTCAAAGATAAAGCGCTGGAACTGGTCGCGGGCTGCCATGTTGTGTCTCCTGAATGCTGAATGCCGGTCGTTGCACGTTTGACTGAGGGCGGGGATGTAATAAAGGGTTCAGAGGCCGTTCTGTTCGCGAAAGCGCTGAATGTCCCTTCGGTCTTTCTTTGAGGGGCGTCTGGCCGGAGGAAGCTGCGCTGCCTGCATGGTTTTACGCTGCCAGGCCATTTCCTCGCGTTTCTTAACGCTGTCTTCGGTTTCGTGGTAGAGCTTCTGAGCTTCGGGTGCACCACGGCGCCGGTCGCTGATGTCATCAACAATAATGATTTTTTCCTGCCAGCCCAGGCGCAACGTCAGCTTTGCGCCGGCTTCCACCAGCCTGCCGGGTTTGCATCTCTGGCTGTTGTAGTGGACCTTGCCACCCTCGATCGCTTCCTTGGCCAGGGAGCGGGTCTTGTAGAATCGGGCGGCCCAGAGCCATTTATCGAGTCTTACACGTTGGTCGTCAGCGGTTGATGCCGTCATGTCTCCTCACCTGATGGGCTTGTAGCCCAATTATAACCCTGTCATCGGCCGGATGGCAGGGGCGACCGCTGGCGAAGCGCGGGGAGAATTTCATCGAAGTGATGAATACAGGGTATTTCCGGGTGCTGCTCCCGGGCTTCTTGCTGGCTGTCCGGCGCCAATACTGCCAGACATTGGGCAATGCCGGCCTCCAGCGCACTTTCCAGCACCGGAAAACTGTCGTCGACCATCAGGGTGCTTTCGGCCTGGTAAGGCGTTACTCGCTGGAGGTCCTGCCAGAACGAGGGATCTTCCTTGGGCTTGCCCAACTGGTGGCTGGAAACAATGGCATCCACCCGTGTATCAAGGCCGGTTCGTTTCAGCTTCAGGGCCAGGGGGTCGGGGTGACAGTTGGTGACAATCACCGAGTGAAGCCCGACTTGTCGGAGGGCATCGAGAAAATCCGTGACGTGGGGGCGGTAACCGATCCGGTCACCTACCTCTGCTTTCAGCCCCGTGATGTCGAGGGACAGCCGCTCGCTCCAGTAATCGGTGCAATACCAGTTCAGTGAGCCGCGCTCGGCCATGATCATCGGAATCAGGCGGTCTTTCGCTTCCTGGGGGTGGAGGTCGTAGTGCTCGGCGTACCTTGCCGGCAGATGCTCGAGCCAGAAGTGGTTATCGAAATGCAGATCCAGCAGTGTCCCGTCCATATCCAGGAACACCGTGTTAAGCGAGGACCAGTCAACCATAGAGAAAAACAGCCTGAAGAATTTTCTTCAGGCTGCCGGAGTTCGCTCGTCGGGGCAAGCCGTGATAGTACGGAGGCGCGCCCGATGGAGCCGGATCAGTTGCTGGTCTGGACCGTCTCGGGTTTCTTGCCGGTACGGGTGCAGCCCAGGCAGCGCACGAAGGTCGCCTTGGCCGGGCCCATTACCAGAACTTCCCCTGCTTCATCAGCGTTGCCGCCCAGCAGGGAGAAGGGCAGGGAGACCAGGTAGACAGCGCTGCCCACGATGGTGGTAGCCAGCAAGGCCGGGCGAACAAAAATCGCATCACCGGTCATTGCCAGTGCCGACGGGGTTTCGTCCACGGCCTGGGCGTGCCCGAGGGATGAGAATGCCAACAGGCAGGCCGCCACAGTGGCTACCAGGGTGCGGGAAATCTTGCGGGTCATCTTACTGTCTCCTGAGCTTTAGTGGCCCTGAAAGGGTACTGCTTTAAAGAAAAGCAAACCCGGATCGTATCAACCGGATACCATCCTATTGTAAACCGTGGGCGTTAATCCTCTGTTAACTATGAATCATATTTGCGCATTTTCAAACGATTTTTCGTTGCAGAATGTGCGATCTGGTAAGCGTTCAGCGCTGGCAACGGGGACAGTAAACCGTTGAGCGATTGTTCATCCGGATTTCCTTCAGTGGCGCCCCGCATTCCTTGCAGGGCTGGCCGCCCCGGCCGTACACCAGCAGGGACTGGGCAAAATAGCCGGGCTTGCCATCGCTGTTCACGAAGTCCCGGAGGGTGGTTCCTCCCATCAGAATGGCGGCGCTGAGCGTTTCCCGGATGGCTTCGGCCAGCCTGTGATAGCGGTCGAGGCTGATTCTCCCGGCTTTGCGCCGGGGATGAATGCCCGATTTGAACAGCGCTTCATTGGCATAGATGTTACCGGCACCCACGACCACCTGATTGTCCATGATGAACGATTTCACCGGTGTGTTTTTGCCGCGGGAGAGCCGGAACAGGTGCGCGCCATTGAATTCCGGGGCCAGGGGTTCTGGACCCAGGTGGGTGATCAGCGGGTGCTCTTCGGCGGAATCAGCCCACAGCCAGCAGCCGAACCGGCGTGGGTCGTTGAATCGAAGGATGACGCCAGACTGTAATGCCACGTCGATATGATCATGGGTCAGGGGAGGGGTATTGTCAGTGATGATGCGCAGGCTGCCGGACATGCCAAGGTGAACAATCACCGTGCCCCGGTCCATGTTCAGGAACAAATACTTGGCCCGGCGGTCTACACTTTTAATCACTTGACCTTCCAGTTTCTCGCCCAGATCGGCCGGAACAGGCCAGCGCAGACTGCCGTTGCGGACTGTCACTCGGGTTATTGTCTCGCCTTCGCAGTGGGGTGCTATACCCCGTCGGGTCGTTTCTACTTCGGGCAGTTCTGGCACGGGCGGGAATCTCCGGTGGAAAACGACTAAGTGTAATCAGTAACAATTTTGCATCCAAATGCTGTTGTTGTGGCTTACAGCTGTACGCTAAAGTGTGAAGGTTGGCCTCGCGCCAAAGATATTGATTTTGAGGATTTGCTATGTGGTTTAATGGTCTTCTTGACCTGTCGGTGATGCAGGTCATTCTGGTCACCCTCGGAATGACACACGTCACGATTGTCAGTGTAACGCTCTACCTGCATCGCCATTCGGCGCATAACTCGCTGGACCTGCATCCGGCCTTGAAACACTTCTTCCGGTTCTGGCTCTGGTTAACCACTGCGCAGAACACCAAGGAATGGACCGCCATCCATCGTAAACACCACGCCAAGTGCGAAACCGAGGAAGATCCCCACAGCCCGGTCGTCTTGGGTATTCGCAAGGTACTGTTCCAGGGCGCAGAACTCTATGCGGAATCGGCGACGCCCGAAACGCTCGGGCGCTATGGCCAGCGGACACCGGAAGACTGGGTGGAGCGCAATGTTTACAGCCGCTACAAGATGCTCGGCATCGCGTTGATGGCGGTAATCAACCTGGCCCTGTTTGGCGTTCACGGTATCTGGATCTGGGCGGTGCAGATGATGTGGATTCCAGTCTGGGCTGCCGGAGTGGTCAACGGTATCGGCCACTGGATGGGTTACCGGAACTACGAATGTGCCGATAACGCCCGCAATATCAGCCCACTGGGTTTTCTGATTGGCGGTGAAGAGTTGCACAACAACCACCATACCTATCCCAACTCCTCCAAGCTGTCTCGCCGCTGGTTCGAGGTGGATATCGGCTGGGGCTACATCCGCCTGTTCCAATTGTTCGGACTGGCCAAGCCCAAGGGTTATCGACCCATTGCCCACCATGTGCCGGGTAAACTGGAGGTGGATGTGGAAACGGTTCAGGCCATAGCCAATAACCGGTTCGATATCATGCGCCAGTACCGTAAACGTGTCATGGAGCCGGTCCTGCGCCAGCAGAAGTCGCTGATGGACGATGAGATCCGTCCCCGTTACCGGAAGCTCAAGCAACTGCTCTCCCGTGAGATCACACTGATTCAGCCGAAGGAGAAGGAAACCCTCGAGTCTGTGCTGGAGCGCAATGCGGTGCTGCGCCAGATCTATGAGAAGAGCCACGAGCTGCAGGCGCTCTGGCGTCAGCGTGGGCTCAAACCCCAGGACAAGCTGAACGCGCTGATGGAGTGGTGCCGTGAGGCGGAAGCCAGCGGTATCCGCTATCTGGAAGAGTTCGCCGAGCACCTCCGGGCCTACTCGCTGCGCCCTTCGGCCTGATGCCGGGTAGAGAATCGACGTAAACCTGCTTCGGCGGGGAATCCGGGGCCAGATGAAAGCGTTCATCTGGCCCTTTTTTATTCTGGCCCGGAAACAACCCGGAACAGGGAGTAGGTGACCTGTCCCGCACTTTTTTGCCGGTGCAGCTGCCAGGAAACGGGCACAGAAGGCGTTGGCAGCTCGCTTTCGTGTTCCACGTAAACCCAGCCGCCGGGTTTGATCCACGCCTGTTGTTCCAGCAACGGAAACAGCTTTTCGAGCCAGCCCTGGCGAAACGGCGGATCCATGAACACGATATCGAATGGCGGCCGGTTTCTCTGGGCCAGATAGCTTTCGACGTCCGAACACACCACTTCGCCGTTGTCGGATTTCAACAACCGGAGGTTGTCCCGCAGTGCTTTGGCCAGAGCTGGCGTGTGGTCCACGAGGGTGGCCTGCCCGGCACCCCGGGAAAGAGCCTCTAGCCCAAGCGCGCCGGAGCCGGCGAACAAATCGAGGCAGTCACTGCCGGCAAGGTGGAAGGCAAGCCAGTTGAACAGGGTTTCCCGGGTGCGCGCGGGGGTGGGTCGAACGCCACCGGCGTCCGGAAAGCGCAGTTTCCGGCTGCGCCAGTCGCCGCCAATGATTCGCAGCTCACCGGTGCCGCTGCCTTTGCCAGCCGGAGCCGCCTCGCGACCGGCTGGGGATCTCGTCTGGTGAGACCTGCTTGCGGATTGTCTGCGCGCCATAGCCGCCGCTCCACGGAAATATTCGGTTCAGGATATGTGCCTGCATCTTACCGGAAACGTTTACGGTCGCGATAATCGGAGCGACCCTCACTTCACCGGGACAGTCTGCTAGAATACCGGCTTTCTTTGTCCCGCCCATTCAGACTGATGGATTGATTTTTATGACGGCAGAGTGGATTTCAATCGGCCTCCTGGCCCTTCTTGTGCTCGTATTTGTCCTGGATATCGTCGGCAACCGTAGCCGGGCACCACGCCCCAAGCCGGTGCCGCAGCGCAAGCCCGAGGTTTCCAAAGGGCCGGCACCAGAGCCGGAAGAGGGCGAGATTGAAGCGCCTGCCGCAGAGCCACAACCAGAGCCGGTGGCTGAGCCGGAACCGACCCCAGAGCCCGAGCCCGCGGAAGAACCGCAGAAAGCACCGGAACCGGAGCCTCAGGTCAGCGTTTTCGAGCGCATCAAAAAGGGGTTGGGCAAAACCCGGGCAAGCCTGACCGGTGGCTTGTCCGACATGTTCTCGCTTGGCAAGAAAATCGATGAGGAACTGCTGGAGGAAATCGAGACTACGCTGCTGATGGCAGACGTCGGCGTAACCGCCACTTCTGAAATCATCGACTCACTCACCGACAAACTTGAGCGCAATCAGCTCAAAGACGGCGAGGCCCTGCGTAAGGCTCTGAGGGATGAACTGCATGGTCTGCTGAAGGATGTCACCAAGCCACTGCAGATCGACTCCGGCAAGACGCCTTACGTGATTCTCATGGTGGGCGTAAATGGGGTGGGCAAGACCACCACCATCGGCAAGCTCACCAAGAAATTCCAGAACGAAGGAAAATCGGTCATGCTGGCCGCCGGCGATACCTTCCGCGCCGCGGCGGTCGAGCAGTTGCAGGTCTGGGGTGAGCGCAACAACGTGCCGGTTGTGGCGCAACACACCGGTGCTGACAGCGCCTCGGTGATTTTCGATGCCATCCAGTCTGCCAAGTCCCGTGGCGTCGACGTGGTGATTGCCGATACGGCCGGCCGGCTGCAGAACAAGGACAACCTGATGCAGGAGCTGGAGAAGGTGGTCCGGGTGATGAAGAAACTGGATGAATCCGCGCCCCACGAAGTCATGCTGGTGCTGGATGCAGGCACCGGCCAGAACGCTCTGAGCCAGGCCCAGGTGTTCCAGCAGGCCGTCGGCGTGACCGGCATTACGTTAACGAAACTGGACGGAACGGCCAAAGGCGGTATCGTGTTTGCCATCGCCCGTCAGTTGCAGTTGCCCATCCGGTTTATTGGTGTTGGTGAGCAGGTGGACGACCTGCGCAGCTTTGATGCCGAGACCTTTGTGGACGCCCTGTTTGACGAATAGCCCGGAATCCAGCCGCGCGGAAGCCGCCCATGATTGAGTTTCGCCAGGTCACCAAGCGTTACGACAGTGATCACGCCGCACTGCGCCAGGTCAATTTTGGCCTGGAGCGCGGCGAGCTGGCGTTTCTGACCGGCCATTCCGGTGCCGGCAAAAGTACTTTGTTGAAGCTGATCATGGTCATGGAGCGGCCCACTGCCGGCGAGGTGGTGGTAGGCGGGCAGGTTCTGAACCGCCTCCCCCGCCGTCAGATCCCCTACATTCGTCGCCACATTGGCGTGGTGTTCCAGAACCACCAGCTGCTGTTTGACCGCACCGTTTTCGACAACGTCGCCATGCCTCTGGAAGTCATGGGTGCGTCGCCCAGAGACACGGGCCGTCGTGTGCGTGCTGCCCTGGACAAGGTGGGGCTGCTGCAGAAGGAAAAAATGAACCCGATGCAGCTCTCCGGAGGGGAGCAGCAGCGCGTAGGTATTGCCAGAGCGGTGGTTAACAAGCCCCCGGTTCTGTTGGCGGATGAGCCGACAGGTAACCTGGACCCGGCCCTGTCTGCTGACATCATGAACCTGTTCGGGCAGTTCAGTCAGGTGGGCGTGACCGTACTGATCGCAACCCACGATATTGCCCTGATTAACGAGATGGGTCGGCGAACGTTGAAGCTGGATCATGGCCGACTGGTTACCGGCGGCGCCTCGGTCATTGGCGGAGGTGCCCGTGGCCGCTGATCCGCGCAAAAAACCACAACCTGCACGGGGTGCGAACAAAGCCCGTTCGCCCTGGCGCGAGCAGGCGGAAAGCTATTTCACCCACCATCGCAAGGTTGCCGAGGATAGCGCCCGCCGTCTCTGGCGTAATCCGGTGGCCAGCCTGATGACCTGGACAGTGATGGGGGTTGCCCTGGCCCTGCCAGTGGCGCTGCTGCTGTTGCTGACCAGCCTCCAGGGAGTCAGCGCCGGATGGGAGAGCAGTGCCCGGGTGACCGCCTACATCGAGCTGGACGTGCCCCTTGAACGGGCGCAGGTGCTCAGCGGCGACATTGCCGGAGACGGCCGGGTGGCTGGCGTCGAGCTGGTTGATCGGGATCAGGCCCTGCAGGAGTTCCGGGCCTCATCGGGCCTGGAAGATGCTCTGGATTATCTCGAGGATAATCCGCTGCCACATACCCTGCTGATTACCCCGGAAGAGGGCGCCCGGTCCACTGAGGGTGTTGAGGGGTTGGTGCGGTTTATCGAGGGCATGGAAGGCATAGAGCGGGTTCAGGTAGACCTGGGCTGGTTGCAGCGGCTGAACGCCATGACGGATCTTCTTGCCCGTGCTGTCTGGGCGTTGGCGATCCTGCTTGCGGCGGCGGTTGTGCTGGTGATCGGCAATACCGTACGGCTTTCAATCGAGAGCCGTCGGGACGAGATTCTGGTTGCGAAGCTGGTGGGCGGAACAGACAGCTTCGTTCGCAGGCCCTTTCTGTACACCGGCGCCTGGTTCGGGCTCGGTGGTGGGATTGTTGCCCTGATATTACTGCAATTGTCACTTTGGTGGCTCAGCGGGCCCATAGAGCGGCTGGCAGGCCTGTACAGGAGCGACTTTTCCCTGGATGGGCTGCACATTGATGGCGCCCTGGCGTTGATAATTGTTTCGATGCTGCTAGGCTGGCTAGGCGCTTGGGTGGCCGTGAAGCGTCATCTGGATGACATGGAGCCGGGTGATATTGCCGGAGGAGCATGATCCGAATAACGGGAAAACCGTATTGAAGAGACAGCTTCTATTGGCGTAAGTTGTTAGATAGTAAAGCCACGGTGAATTTCCCAGATAGTTGTTTTATAACGTTTTACTGGGAATTTCGGGAACTTTCAGGGTTCTTGGCGGTCTAAAGGGTAATTGATATATTTAGGGCCGTTGGGTTCGGAGGTTAGAGCATGGGTACGAGTTTACAACTGGTTGACAGACTGGTTCCGGGTCAGAATCTCGAGTCTTATATTCAGGCTGCGAGCCGCATCCCGGTGCTCACAGTTGACGAAGAGCGGGAGCTGGCTGAACGGCTCCATTACGAGGGCGATGTGGAAGCCGCCCGTCAGCTGGTTATGTCCCACCTGCGCTTCGTGATTCACATTGCCCGGAGCTATTCCGGCTATGGCCTCGCTCAGGCGGATTTGATCCAGGAAGGCAACGTTGGCCTGATGAAGGCGGTCAAGCGCTTCAATCCTGAGTACGGTGTGCGGCTGGTGTCTTTTGCGGTGCACTGGATCAAGGCAGAGATTCACGAGTTTATCCTGCGTAACTGGCGGATTGTTAAAGTGGCCACCACCAAGGCCCAGCGTAAGCTGTTCTTTAACCTTCGCAGCCAGAAGAAGAAGCTTGCGTGGCTCAGCCATGATGAGCTGAACGCTGTTGCCGAGGATCTGGGTGTCGAGCCCAGGGTCGTCCGCGAAATGGAAGGCCGGCTGGCGTCTCAGGATACCGCCTTTGACGGTCCTCAGGACGACGATGACGACAACGCCTATCAGGCGCCTGCGTACTATCTGGAAGACGCTCGCAGCAACCCGGCGACCCAGCTTGAGAACGCGGATTGGTCGGACGATTCCAATGGCCGGCTGATGCAGGCTCTGGGGCAATTGGATGAGCGCAGCCAGGATATTCTCCGGGAGCGCTGGTTGTCTGAAAGCAAGTCGACCCTGCACGAGCTGGCCGACAGGTACGGCGTCTCGGCCGAGCGTATCCGGCAGCTGGAGAAAAATGCGATGAAGAAGATTCGCATGCAGATGTCAGAGGTGGCCTGAGTTATTGGCTAGCCACTGAATACTTGAGTCGTAAAAACGCCACCACCGGTTCCGGTTGGTGGCGTTTTTGTTTGTATAATCGGAAACTTGACCTGGGTGCAGAAGCGATTGGGTGGGCCTTTCCAAAACACGCTGTGAATACATCCATGTACGCTCGGCTCCGGCCCTCAGTGCTTATTGCTCCTGCGTCGCACTGAGGGTCCGGGGCAGGCCATCCATGGCCAGCCCGTGAAGCGCTTTCGCGCTTCACCCATGGCTCCGCACGGTTCTGGAAAGGCCCACCCAATCCCTTCTCCAACCTTCGTACAAGGCCTGAAAAATGACTCATAAACACCTTCATATCGCATTCCTTGGCATCGGCCTGATGGGCGCGCCCATGACCCGTAACCTCCTGAACGCGGGTTTTCCAATGGCTCTGTGGAACCGCACGTCCAGCAAGTGCGAGCCGTTTGCCTCTGAGGCGGTGATCGCCGAATCCCCGGCGGAAGCGGTTGCCAATGCCGATGTGGTGATCACCATGCTGGAGAACAGCGATGTGGTGGAGCAGGTGCTGGTCGCCCAGGGCGCGATTGATGCCCTGAAGCCGGGCGCGCTGGTGATTGATATGAGTTCAATTCAACCTTCCGTGGCCCGGCGGCATGGCGAGTTGGTTGCAGAGCAGGGCGCTGGGTATGTGGATGCGCCGGTGTCCGGGGGGACTGTGGGCGCGGCTGAAGCCCGCCTGAGTATCATGGCGGGTGGCTCGGAAGCGGATGTGGATCGCGCCCGGCCGGTGTTCGAGGCGCTCGGCAAGTGCACGCGGATTGGTCCTGTTGGCGCGGGGCAACTGGCGAAGCTGGCCAATCAGGCTATTGTTGGTATCACCATTGGTGCTGTGTCCGAGGCGCTTTTGCTGGCGGCGAAAGGCGGTGCCGATCCTGCCGCTGTGCGGGAAGCGTTGCTGGGCGGGTTTGCCGGTAGCCGGATTCTGGAGCTCCATGGCCAGCGGATGATCGACCGGGAATTTGCACCCGGCGCGCCGGCTCGGATCCAGCTAAAGGACATGCGGATGATTCTGGATGAGGCCCGTGCGGAAGGGTTGACCCTGCCCCTGGCTCAACAGACGCACAATGAATACCTGTCGCTGGTGGCCAATGGCCACAGTGATGTCGACCACAGTGGCCTGTTGCTGGAGCTGGAGCATCTGAACGGTGCCCTGCTTGGCTCCCTTGGCCGCGGACCGAAGGAGTAAACACGCCATGCCCCGTTTTGCTGCCAATCTGTCCATGCTGTTCACGGAAGTGGACTTTCCCGAGCGCTTTGCCATGGCCCGGGCCGCGGGTTTTGAGGGCGTGGAATACCTGTTCCCCTATGCCTACCCCAAAGAGCGACTCGGCCAGATGCTGAGCGATAATCAGCTGACTCAGGTGCTGTTCAATCTGCCGCCCGGTAACTGGGACGCCGGTGAACGGGGCATCGCCTGCCTGCCGGACCGGGTTGAGGAGTTCCAGGCCGGCGTGGATCAGGCGATCGACTATGCCAAAGCCCTTGGCTGCCGGCAGCTGAACTGCCTTGCGGGGCTGAAGCCGGCGAACGTTTCCGATGACATTGCCTGGCAGACGTTGGTGAGTAATGTCGCCTGGGCAGCGGGCAGGCTGGCTGACGAGGGTATCACCCTGTGCCTGGAAGCCATTAACTCGCGCGTGGATATGCCAGGCTTCGTACTGGATACCTCCGGCAAGGTGCTCGCACTGATCGAGGAAATCGACGCGGACAACGTGCGCCTGCAGTACGACCTTTACCATATGCAAATCATGGAAGGGGATCTGGTGCGCTCCATGGAGTGTCTTTTGCCCTGGATCGGCCACATTCAGTTTGCGGACAACCCGGGGCGACATGAACCCGGCACGGGGGAGATTAACTTTTCGAATGTTTTTGCGGCCATCGATGCCATGGGATATGACGGCTGGGTAAGCGCGGAATACCGGCCTACCGGGGCAACCGGTGACAGTCTAGGCTGGTTTCCGGGGAAAGCCTGACCGTCGCCATTGGCGACACCCTCTTACAAGATCGTAACTGGCCGGGTTGCCAACTTCTTCGTACCCTTGTCGTTACTGTAATCCGCTATCGGGAGGAGAGCCGGTGAAAGCGCTGGTAATCGAAGACGATCAGGACGTTGCAAATTATCTTGTCAAAGGGCTGAAGGAATCCGACTTCGTGGTCGACCATGCAGCCGATGGCAAGGAAGGCATGATGATGGCGGCCAGCGAGGATTACGACATCATGATTGTAGATCGCATGCTGCCGGGAATGGACGGTCTGTCCATTATCAAAACCGTGCGTGCGACCGGAAACCAGGTGCCGGTTCTGATTCTCAGCGCCCTGGGTGATGTGGACGACCGCGTGGAAGGTTTGCGTGGCGGCGGCGATGACTACCTCACCAAGCCGTTTTCATTCACCGAATTGTTGGCCCGTATCGAATCCCTGGTGCGCAGAAATCGGCAGTCGGCGGAAACCGAGACCGTACTGCGGGTCGCCGATCTCGAAATGGATCTGCTTGCACGCACGGTAAAGCGGGCCGGCCAGAATATTGATGTCCAGCCGCGGGAGTTCCGTCTGCTGGAGTACCTGATGCGTAATGCCGGCCAGGTGGTCACCCGGACCATGTTGCTGGAGAAAGTCTGGGATTACCATTTCGATCCCCAGACCAACGTTATCGACGTACACATCAGCCGGCTGCGAGCCAAGATCGATAAGGAATTCGATACACCCTTACTGCAGACCATCCGGGGTGCAGGGTACATGTTACGTGAAACTGCTTAGCCAGCTCAGGACCTCGTCCTTCCAGCTAGCCCTGCTGTACATGGTGGTGTTCGCCACCTCGGTATTTCTGTTACTGGCCTTTATCTACTGGCGTACGGCGGGCTTCATGACCGCCCAGACCGACGAAACCATTGAAGCGGAAATCGCCGGTCTGGCGGAGCAGTATCGTGGCCGTGGCGTAAATGGCCTCATCACCATCATCCGTGAACGTGTTGCCCGCGACCCCAACGCCAAATCCATCTATCTGCTGACCACCGACGACTTTCTGAAGCTGGCCGGCAACATAGAGACCTGGCCGGAAGGCAGCCGTTCAGAGAGCGGCTGGATCAACTTCACCCTGAACGAATCCGTCGGCTGGACCGGGCCCGAACGCCTCGCCCGTGCCCGGATCTTTGAGGTTCAGGGTGGCTTGCGCCTGCTGGTCGGGCGGGATGTCGACGAACTCACTAACCTCAAGCGGGTAATTGAAACCGCCATCAACTGGGGTATGGGGATCACCCTTGCCCTTGCGCTGCTTGGTGGCTTCCTGATGAGCCGCAGTACGACCCGGCGTATCGAGGTTATCAACAACACATCACGTCGGATCATGAACGGCCACCTTTCCCTGCGGATACCAACCCGTGGCACCGACGATGATTTCGACCAGCTGGCGGAAAACCTCAATCAGATGCTGGACCGGATTGTGTATCTGATGGAGGGCATCCGGCACGTTTCCGACAGTATTGCCCACGATTTGCGCACGCCCCTGACCCGACTCCGCAACCAGCTTGAAAACACGCTGATGTCGGTGGATAACGACGAGGCGAGGGAGCAGGCCGGCCGCGCCGTGGCGGAGGCCGATCAGCTGCTGGCCACCTTCAACGCATTGTTGCGCATCGCCCGCCTGGAAACCCGTGGTAATACCGCCGACATGAAACCTGTGCCGCTGGATGAGTTGGTCACCGATGCCTGTGAGCTCTATGAGGCCTTGGCTGAGGATAAGGACCAGTCGTTCGAGCAGGGCCTGGAAAGCGGAGTGATGATCGAGGGCGACCGCGACCTTCTGTTCCAGATGGTCAGCAACCTGATTGATAACGCTATCAAATATACGCCGGAGCATGGCGTTATAGGCGTATCTGTTCGGCGCGAGGGTGCCGATGCGGTGTTTGAAGTCCGGGACAGTGGAATCGGTATTCCCGATGCCGAGAAAGACCAGGTCTTCCAGCGGTTTTACCGGGTAGGCAAGAGCCGTTCTTTACCGGGTAATGGTCTGGGCCTGAGCCTTGTGAGCGCTGTTGCGGAAATACATCAGGGCCGGATTGTCCTGAGCGATACGCATCCCGGAGAGGCGTCGCCGGGGCTGACCGTGGCTGTGAAGATTCCCGCCTTTACCGAAGCCCGCAAACGCATTCGCGCGGCCCAGGCGGAACAGCCGGCAGATTCAGCGGCCGGGGAAACCCGGGCCGCCTCTCAATCAACCGGCGTAAATACTCACTGACTGGCGCGAAACCGGTTGATCCTCGACAGCACCGGGGCAACCAATGCATCTCTGCGCGACTCGATTTCGTGAGTAATCCTTTCAACCTGGGAGCGGCGACGGTTCACGCGTACCTGAATGCTGTCCCATTCACCTTCCAGGTGCTTCTGCTCTACCGCCAGAAAAGCCGCAATGTTGTGGCGGTTGATCTTGCCGGTAATCCCGTACTGGTCCAGCCGGTAGCCTATGGCATCCACGCCATTAAGCGCCAAGTTCAGCAGGGTCTGAGTGTTCATATTGGTATCTCCGTGAATGGAAGCGGTAAAAATCTGTATGACGCTAACGCTATGCTCAGGACCTAGAGTGTGCAACCTAATTCCGACTTCGCGGGTCTTCATATTCCCTGACCAAAAGGTAATTCCTCGGCCACTCCGGTGTAATCCAGGCTGTGCATAATGGAAACTGTAGCTTTGGAAGCCTGCACGATTTGTTGCTTGCTTCTCCCTCCAGCACAGCGCTAGCCTTACCCCGTTTTTACGGGGTTTTTTTATGCCCTTCCCATTTCTGATTCCCATCTGGCAGAGGACGTTGCAAAACCAATGACCCAGGTTCCCGGTAATGGCGGCCCCCGCCCGCGATACATCACGCCGGAAGGCGAGCGGGCCTTGCGTGATGAATTGCAGTATCTCTGGAAGGTAAAGCGCCCGAAAGTCACCCAGGCCGTGCGTGAAGCCGCCGCCCTTGGCGATCGGTCCGAGAATGCCGAGTACATCTACGGCAAGAAGCAGTTACGGGAAATCGACCGGCGGGTGCGTTTCCTCAGCAAACGCCTGGAAGAGCTTACCGTGGTTGACCGTTTGCCGGATGACCGGGACAAGGTGTTTTTTGGCGCCTGGGTGACGGTGGAAGACGAGGACGGTGATGAGCAGACCTATCGGCTGGTCGGCGCGGACGAGTTTGATCTGAACAAAGGCTACCTCAGCATCAACTCACCCCTGGCCCGGGCCCTGATTGGCAAACGCCTGGACGATGAAGTGAGCGTTCGCACCCCGGAAGGATGGAAGTCGGTGTTCGTGGTTGGTATCCGCTATCAGGCACCGGCCGACCACAAGTGAATAATGTCACAAAATTGGCGAGTGCCCGGGCAGGTTGTGTGATTTGTCGATAGACTGATCAAAATTTGTCAAAACTGTACGCAGACAGGATAGTCTGTTGGGGAAAAGCCATGGGTATGCGTGGAAACGCCAGGAGCGTTCAGAGCAGGGTGGGCACACCGCTGGTGTTGGCGGGGCTGCTAGTGGTTCCGGTTTATACGGGCGGCGCGTTTGCGCAGGGCGACGGTGAGGACAGTGCGTTTCAGTACGAGGAGCGCTCGACCATCGACACCATCCCCCTGAGTTCCATGGAAGAGGAGACCCTGGCCAACACGGTGATCGAAGGTGGTTTGACGGCCCCGGCTGCGGGTGTGCCGCTGAAGCCCCGGGTTGAGGACGATTTTTACCTGGATCCGCTGGGCCTTCGCCCCGGTGACAGCCGTACCGACCTTGGCCGTTCCCAGATTCCGGTGGAGTTCCGGTTCAGCAATCCCAAATCCATTCCCGGGCAGACCCACAGCAACAACTACGTGATCCGTCCACCCGAGAACCGCACCTACGACGCTCTGAACATCAATATGAACGAGCGCTGAGGCAGATTATCAGGCTGCGGCGCAGCCGTTGTCCCCGGCGGACGTCTTACCCAGTACATCCTCATAGAAAAATGTCAGGGCCTGGCTGGCCTGATTAAACCGCGCCCGGGATACTCGCATACCATTGGTGAGGTACTCCAGAAACCGCTGGCGGTCTTCGTTGGCAAGCGCATCCGGATCTTTCAGATCGCTAAACAGCACGAATCGGGTGATCCAGTGGAGGTAGGTTTGCTCTGAGCGGTGATTGAGCTTGTGCTTGTGGATTGCGTCCTTGACCCGGCCCACAAGGCCTGGCTGGGATTGTTCCAGCGCCTCGGTGATGTCCATAAATTACTCTTCCTGATGAATTTGTATTGTTATTTTGCGCGCATCTTATGACAGGCAATTTACGAGCGCAAAGCAAAATTCAGGAAGATTGACTCTGGTCATTTTATGACCAGAGTCTGGGCTGGAAACACGATTACTTCACGGCTTCGAGTTTGTCGATGTACTTCTGCATGGCCTCATCGCTGGACATGCCTTTCAGCTTCTCCCAGGCATCAAACTTGGCGCGGCCGACAAAATCCATCATGCCCGGACGCTTGCCGGACACATCGCCCTCGGTGGCCTGTTTGTAGAGGGCATAGAATTCCAGTTTCATCTCGTTGGAGGGTTTGAAATCGCCCTCGGCAGTCTGGATGTAGTTGACGGCTTCGTCGAAGCGGGTTTTCAGGTCACTCATGTTGATCTCCGTATGGTTTTACTTTGGTCCTGTTTGTTGGGCGAGTATAGCCACAGCCATCGGCTCCGTCATTGACTGAATCTTCGTAGAGCTCCGGCGGAAAGGAAATCCCGGGCATTCTGGCAAAAGCTTGCCCGGGCGCACATTCCGGAAAAATGCTGGCCAGTTTTTGCTTGAGAAAGGCAAATGATCTGTGTAGAGTTTTGCTCGTTGCGTGCCAGGAGGGCGCGTACAAGGGATTGAACAACTGCAAATGATTTGCACAGGGAGCAAGCGCATGTCTTCAAAAGACGGTTCCGTCGCGCCTAAAGAGCGCATTAATATCAAGTACGTCCCCGCCACCGGAGATCAGCAGGCAGAAACCGAGTTGCCGCTGAAGATGTTCGTGGTTGGTGATTTCAAGGGACACGCCGAAGAAACCCCCATCGAAGATCGCAAGGCCATTTCCGTCGACAAGAACAACTTCCGTTCGGTCATGAAGGAAGCCGGCCTGACCCTTTCCACCACCGTGACCAACAAGCTGGATGAGGAAGCCGACGAACTGCCGGTAAACCTGGAATTCCAGACCCTTGATGATTTCTCCCCCGACAGCGTTGCCCGTCAGGTTCCGGAGCTGAACAAGCTGATTGAACTGCGGGAAGCCCTGGTGGCCCTGAAAGGCCCTCTGGGTAACGTGCCGTCGTTCCGCTCCAAGCTCCAGGAACTGCTGGACAACGACGACGCCCGGGACAAGCTGCTGGCCGAACTGGAACTGGCCACAGACAGCAACGAGTAAGGGAATACCCGCTCATAATTTCCGACTGAATTCAAAACGTACTAAAAGGATGTGGTATGTCTGATACTGCTGTGCAGCAATCTGCTGCCTCCGAATCCGTCACTGAAGGCTCTCTCCTCGACCAGGTCATGGCCAACAGCCGTATGGCACCGGCGGATGAGGGATACGATGTCGCCCGTAAGGGCGTGGCAACATTTATCGCCAACCTGCTGAAAAGCGATGAAAAAGGCCAGCCGGTCAATAAGGCCCTGGTGGACCAGATGGTGGTTGAGCTGGATCGAAAGATCAGCGCCCAGATGGATGAAATCCTGCACGCGCCCAAGCTGCAGGAGCTGGAGTCTTCCTGGCGCGGCCTGAAGCTGATGGTGGACCGCACCGACTTCCGCGAGAACATCAAGGTGGATATCCTCCACGCCACCAAGACCGAGCTGCTGGAAGACTTCGAATTTGCGCCGGACGTTACCCAGACCGGCTTCTACAAGCACATCTATTCCACGGAATATGGCCAGTTCGGTGGCGAACCGGTCGGCGCGGTTGTTGGCAACTACGCCTTTACCCCGTCCACACCCGACATGAAGTTGCTGCAGTATGTGTCGTCTGTCGGAGCGATGGCCCATGCTCCGTTTCTGTCCTCAGTGGCACCTTCGTTCTTTGGCGTTGACAGCTACCAGGAACTACCCGCCATCAAGGAACTGAAGGCCGTTTTCGAAGGCCCGAAATACGCCAAATGGCGCTCCCTGCGTGAATCCGAAGACGCCCGTTATCTGGGCCTCACTTCACCCCGCTTCTTGCTGAGGGTGCCTTACGATCCTACCGAAAACCCGGTGCGCAGCTTCAACTACAAGGAAGACGTATCGGCGGACCACGAGCATTACCTTTGGGGCAACACGGCCTATCTGCTGGCCACCCGCCTTACCGAAAGCTTCGCCAAGTACCGCTGGTGCCCGAACATCATCGGTCCCCAAAGCGGTGGCGCAGTCGAGGACCTGCCGGTGCACCTGTTCGAATCCTTCGGTCAACTGGAAGCCAAGATCCCGACCGAAGTGCTGATTACCGATCGTCGCGAATACGAAATGGCCGACGAAGGCTTCATTGCCCTGACCATGCGCAAGGGCAGCGATAACGCGGCCTTCTTCTCCGCCAACTCGGTGCAGAAACCCAAGCAGTTCCCCAACACCAAGGAAGGCAAGGAAGCGGAAACCAACTACAAGCTGGGTACCCAGCTGCCTTACATGATGATCGTTAACCGCCTGGCCCACTACATCAAGGTCCTGCAGCGGGAACAGATCGGCTCATGGAAAGAGCGCCAGGACCTGGAGCGGGAGCTGAACACCTGGATTCGCCAGTACGTGGCCGACCAGGAAAACCCCCCCGCCGAAGTCCGCAGCCGTCGCCCCCTGCGCGCGGCACAGGTCACCGTTTCTGACGTGGAAGGCGATCCGGGCTGGTACCAGGTGTCCCTGGCGGTTCGGCCCCACTTCAAGTACATGGGTGCCAACTTCGAACTGTCACTGGTTGGCCGGCTGGACAAGGATTAATCCGTGTTCCAGCACCCGGCCAGCGACGGATCGCAGGCCGGCAGCGGCAGCCTGTTCGAGAGACTGGAGCAGGCTGCCGAACCGGCCGGCCAGAGTATGGGAGAAGTCACCCACGTTGTTGAATCCATCAAGCGCCATCTGGTTCGGCTGCTGAACGCCCACCCGGGCAACAGCGCCAGCGTGCCGGATCTGGGCCTGCTGGACTTCAACGACGCCACGCTCGGCACCCACGATCTGAGCGTCCAGATCCGTGGCGCGATCCGGCAGTGCATCGAGAAGTTCGAACCCAGGGTGAAGCGGGTGGATGTGGTTAATCTGCCCCAGGGACCCGATCCGCTGCAGTTGCGGTTTCAGGTGACCGTGTACCTGAATGTCGGCGCAAATGACGACAAAACGACCATAGATTTAGTATTGGATGACAAACGTTACTACCAGGTGGTGTAACGAAACGGATAAGCAAACACCAAGGATAGCGAGAGACGGTGGGGATGCTTTTCTGCAGGGAAAAAATGTCTGAGCGCAGCGAGTTGTTTTTTCCCGGAAGAAAAGTGTACCGACCGTCTCATACTCCCAAGGATGCGGTAGTTGTATGAAGTTAAATCGGTTCTACAGGGACGAGTTGAGTTTTCTCAGGCTTCAGGGCCGGGAATTCGCGGATGCCCATCCGCAGTTGACACGGTTTCTGTCCGAGCAGAGCACCGATCCAGATGTTGAACGGCTGCTGGAAGGTTTTGCTTTCCTGACCGGAAAGCTCCGGGAAAAGGTCGAGGACGAGTTCCCGGAGATTACCCACTCGCTGCTGAACATGTTGTGGCCGAATTATCTGCGGCCGGTACCCAGTTGCACGATCATGCGCTTTGATCCGCAGTTGCATGCAATCAGTGAACGCCAGAGGGTAGAGCGTCATACCGAGATCAAGAGCCGTCCCCTGGGCGATGCGAATCGCCAGACCCAGTGTCGGTTCCGCACATGCCGGGCGGTGGATGTATTTCCTGTGAGCGTTGCCGCGGCCCATGCAGAGCACTCACGGGAAGTGTCCTCAGTGACCGTGGACCTGGCACTGCACACCGATCAGCCCCTGTCGTCACTGGGCATGGACAGCCTGCGCTTTTATCTGGGCGGCGAGAGTCATATCGCCGAAACCCTTTTTCTCTGGTTGAACCACTATCTGGAACGCATCGATCTGGTGGTGGGTGACGCTGTTTACCGACTGCCTGCCTCGCTTTTGCGGCCGGTCGGTTTTGGCAACGAAGAGGCCCTGTTGCCGTATCCCAAGAACGCCTACCCCGGTTACCGCATTCTGCAGGAGTATCTCAGTTTCCCGGAGGCCTTCCGTTTTGTGGATATTCTCGGACTCGGGCGTCGGCTGCCAGCGCTGCAGGCCGACGAAATAAGCCTGCGTTTCCATTTCAGTCGGATATTGCCACCGGATGCAAAAGTGCGGGAGGACAATTTCCAGCTCTATTGTGCCCCGGCGGTGAACCTGTTTACCCACGAAGGTGAGCCGGTGGACCTGAACGGCCGCCAGACCGAATACCGGATTTCGCCTTCCAGCCGCTCGCCGGATCACTACGAGGTGTTCAGCATTGAGCAGGTGGAAGGCTGGCTGGAGGGACGGTCCGGGCGCGGTGAGCCCCGCATCTACATGCCCTTTGAGAGTTTCCAGCATGAGGTGGAACGGGATCGAGGACGGACCGCCCTGTACTATCGAGTCCGGGCCCGGGACAGCGTGCGCGGGGACGGCTTTGATCATTATATGTCGTTTGTCCGGGGCGACGAGTCGGAGTGCCTGAGTCGGCAGGAAGCGGTTTCCCTGACCCTCACCTGCACCAACCGCCACTTGCCCAGCCAGCTGGCGGTAGGCGAAATCTGCATGGCGACCGAGAGCACGCCGGCGTTTGCCACCTTCAGCAACATTACCCGGCCCACCGCGACCCTGCGGCCAACCCTGGATGGCAGCCTGTTGTGGACGCTGATCTCGAATCTGTCACTCAATTACCTGTCCATGCTGGACGTGGATGCCCTGCGCACGGTGCTGCGGGTCTATGATTTCCGGGCCCTGGTGGACCGTCAGGCGGAGCGGGTGTCCCAGAAGCGTCTGGCCGGTATTACCGGTATCGAGACATCCCCGGTTGACCGGATGGTCAAGGGCCTGCCGGTGCGCGGGATCCGCTCGGTACTGAAACTGGACCAGCAGGCCTTTGCATCGGAAGGTGATCTTTACCTGTTCGGCACGGTTCTCAGCCAGTTCTTTGCTCTTTACGCCAGTATCAACGCATTTCACCAACTGGAAGTGGTGAACACCGATAATCAGGAACGGTACACATGGACGTTACAGCAAGGTCAGCAGCCGCTGATGTAGCCGAGCTGCAACCCGTTCTGGGCAATGCGCGGCGATACAGTTTTTTCCAGCTGGTGGACCTGATTCACCGGCATCACGGGGATGATCTGGAGCGAAACAGCGACGACCAACCCCGCCAGGAACGGATCCGGTTTTCTGCTTCCGCAGGGTTGGGGTTTCCCGGCAGCGATGTGGTTTCGGCGCTGTCGCCGGAGCACGAGCATGCCCCGTATCAGATGGAAGTCAGCTTTCTGGGGTTGCACGGCTCCCAGTCGCCATTGCCGGGCTATTACCTTGAAGACCTGGCCTGGGAAGCGGGGCAGAATCTGGGCATCCGGCGGCATTTTCTTGATTTTTTCAATCATCGCCTGGTCACGCTGTTCCACCGGGCATGGCGCAAGTATCGCTACTACGTTCGGTTTCAACCCGGTGCCTCGGACGGCTTTTCAGAGCTGATCTTTGCCCTGATAGGTCTGGGCGACAGCCGGTTGCGGGAGGCGACACCGGTGAACTGGTCCAAGATGCTGGCCTATTCCGGCCTGATGGCCGGTCGTAGCCGGTCGCCTGAGGTGGTGAGCGGCATCGTTGCCCATTGCTTCGATCTGGATGATGTCAGTATTGAACAGTGGGTCCTGCGCAAGGTGGCCATCGCCGATGATCAGCAGACCCGACTAGGCCAGGCTAACGCCTGTCTGGGCAGCGACACACTGGTGGGATCGGCCATTCGGGACCGCAGTGGTAAATTCGTGCTCCGGTTGCGAAATCTTAGCCGACAGCGCTTTGCGGATTTCTTGCCTAATGGCCAGGACCACCAACGCCTGGTCAAGCTCGTTGAGTTCACCACACGGGAGCAGCTGGCGTACGACCTGGAGCTTCAAATGCGTCCGAAAGACATCCGTCCCATGGAGCTGGGAGAAGATGTGCGGCTGGGCTGGAATTCCTTCGTGACCCCGGAAAAGGCCAGGCGCCGACCGGCGGTCCGGATCCAGATTCGCCGGTGAATCCGGCAGGGAAGATATTCATGGATGAACAACAGGCTGTGGGACTCAAACTGACAGTCACCAATCCGACTGTTGCTGGCGGCGGGGCAACCATCGACCACTGCTTCAGTGTTCGTGGCGGCTCTATCGGTACAGCAGCCAGTGATACCTGGCGGTTATCGTCCCACCGAACGGGTGCGGTTCCCGGCCACGCGGAGATCCGTTTTCTGGACGGCGGCTTCTGCCTGATTGATCGCAGTGGCCGGACCTACATCAATAGCGCAAGTCAGCCGGTGGGTCGGGGCCGTCGGGCACGACTGAATCATGGCGATACCATCAGTATTGGTCGCTATCAACTTCGTGCGGAGTTGGCCGAGGTTGTAAGTGAACCGCTGCTTGAGAGAGGTGAGGCAGATCAGGCCCGGCAACTGATTGATGTCGATGAAGGGCCGCTGATGCGGGCCGAGTACTTAACCAGCCAGACTGAGAACCCGGAGCCGCTGCAGAATTTTGGCGCGATAGCCGGGGAGGCAGTCAGTGATGACCCATTGGCACCCTGGAACCTACAGCCGGACCAACAGAAGTCGGATGCTGACGCGCTGATGGTCAGCGAGACCTCCTGGCGCGCCGCCGAAAGGCAGGTTTCGGATGAGTACCGTGAAAACCGCGACGTAGCGATGGGCCTGCCAGTTCGCAAAGGAGAGAAAGACAGGATGTCTGAGATTTCAGAGAGCACTGATCGCAGGGAGGCTTCCGATCAGAGCAGCAAGCACATCAGTGGTGCCCCCCTGTTGCGGGGTATGGAAGTCGGGCTGGACTTTGCCGACAGCGACGAGATGCGTCTGTTCCTGGAGGAAGTAGGGCAAACACTGAAGTCGACCGTGGAAGGCCTGTTGGCCCTGCATCAGGGAGAAGACAGCAGGCATCAGGCGCTGCGAACCCGCCTGCAACCCATCGAGGATAATCCACTGCGGTTGGGTGAGGGTTATGAGGATACGGTGCAGACCCTGTTCGCCAGCCATCGTAGCCCGGTTCACCTGTCGGCGCCGGCGGCGGTGCGGGAGAGTCTGCAGAGCCTGAATCATCACCAGCAGGCAACCCGTGAGGCCATCAGCGAGGCATTGGAGGCCATCCTGCATGCCTTTTCGCCCGAGGCCTTGCTGCGTCGTTTCCATGGTTACCGCCGGGGACTGCGCCAGAACGAGGACGAGGGACGCTGGGCATGGGATATGTACCAGCATTATTACCGAGAGTTGAAATCCAGTCGTCAGCAGGGATTCGAGCGTCTGTTCCAGGAAGTGTTCGAACAGGCTTACGACCAGAACCTGCGCCAACTACAGAGGGAGAACCCGTTGTGAAGACCTGCAAATGGAGTTTGCTGGCCATCGTATTCGTGCTTGCCGGATGCAGCACACCCTATAACGCGGTCACCAAAACCGCAAAAGTGCTTTGGGACCCGGATATCCCGGTGGGATACCCGGAGGATCTGCCCAGCCGGGTCGGTCTGACCATGGTGGCCGAACCGGATGTAAACCCGAATGAATCCCTGGCACCCACGCCCGTTGCGTTTCAGATCATCGAGATGCGCGACAGCTCACTACTGATGGCCGGGGATTTCGACCAGCTACTGAGTGACCTCGAGTCGTCACTGGGCCAGAACTATGTGGACCACAGCGATTACTCCCTGGTGCCGGGCCAGTTCAAGTTCATCGAACCCTTTGAGATTGGCGAGGACACCCGATTTATCGGCGTGATCGCCTTTTACGCCTATCCCAACCTGTCCCAGTGGAAGAAAGTGGTGAAGGTGGATCCAATCGGTGGCCGCTACAACCTGCTGGTGAACCTGCGGGAGCGGGAAGTTCAACTCAAGCATTCGGATGACACCTGATGGCGGTAACCAATCGAGTCGTCTGGAGTGATGGCCTGTTCATCAAGCCCCAACACTTCCAGCAACAGCAGCGATATCTGGAACACCAGATCAATGAACGGGCGCTCGCGATCTCCGATTATCTGTATGGCTTCAGCGACCTGGAACTGAACGCAGAGTACCTGAGTTTCGGCCGGGTTGGCCTGGTTCGGGCATCCGGCCTGTTCCCGGATGGCACCCGCTTCAGTCTGCCCCAGGACGATGTGATGCCGGAGCCGATGGAAATCACCGATGCCTCCGTGGCCAATCAGATCGTGTACCTGGCCCTGCCACTGGGCAGTGACAGCCTCGCCGAAGTGGAATGGCCGGACGCCCCGGTGGCGGGCCGGTTCCGTGCCGACTCCCTGGAAATCCGGGATCTGCATTCGGTCGACGGTGATGCCCACACCATCAATGTGGGCCGGGTTGCACCCCGCCTGATGCTGGAGCGAGACGATCGCAGTGCCTATGCGGCCCTGGCCATCGGCCGGATTCTTGAGAAGCGCCCGGACGGCAGCCTGGTGATGGACCCGAACTTCATCCCGACCATGCTGAGTGTGCGAGCGGCACCGAGGCTGCAGCGATTTGTCGGGGAAATGGCGGGCCTGATGCGGGAGCGGGCACGCACTATCGCCGAGCGTGTCGGTGCGCCCGGGCAGGGGGGCGTTGCGGATGTGGCGGATTTCATGTTGCTGCAGATGCTGAACCGGGCCCATCCCAGGTTCATGCACCTGGCCCGCCTGCGCCAGTTGCATCCTGAACGGCTGTTCGAAGCCCTGCTGGAACTGTGTGGCGAGCTGGTGACCTTCACCGATGAAGGGCGCCTGCCGAGGGAGTACCCGGCCTATGACCACGATCTGCCGGAGGATTGTTTTACCCCGCTCATGCAGGTTCTGCGGCAGTCCCTGAGCACGGTGCTGGAACCAAGAGCCCTGGCTATCCAGCTTCAGCAGCGCCAGTACGGCCTGACCGTGGCCCCGGTTCAGGATGCCCAGTTGGTCCGGGATGCGGAATTCATTCTTGCGGTCAAAGCCGACATGCCGCTGGACGATCTGCGCAAGCAGTTCACCCAGCAGTGCAAGGTGGCCTCGGTGGAGAAAATACGGGATCTCATCAGCCTGCAGCTGCCGGGAATTCCGCTCGCTGCGTTACCGGTTGCACCCCGGCAGTTGCCGTACCACGCCGGCTTCGTGTACTTCCGCCTGGACGACCAGAGCCAGGCCTGGCAAATGCTCGACAACGCCAGCGGCTTCGCATTCCACGTGGCCGGCAGTTTCCCGGGCATGGAAATGCAGTTCTGGGCAATCAGGAGCTAAATCATGGCAGATGCACAGGTAATGGACTTACCCAACGGCAGCAGGAATTCCGGCAGCAGTGCGTTCAGTGATCTGATCTTTGCCGACAGCCGGGGAGCCGCTGAGGGCAACAGGGAAGGCCAGGTCGACGAGCAGTTCCAGCTCAGAGGGTTGGAACATAACCGCCTGATTGACGCCGCCACACCATTGCTTGGCCTGGTGATCAGGATACGCAGGCTGGCGGATTATCGCGCGGTGGAACCCCTCTACCAGCAGGTGGTGGATGAGATTGCTGCCATCGACCGGGAACTGGTGGAGCAGGGTTACGACCGGCCGGTTGTTGTCGCCTATCGGTACGTCCTCTGCGCCTTCATCGATGAGGCCGTGCTGGGGACCGACTGGGGCGCCCATAGCGTCTGGTCTCAGCACTCCCTGCTGTCCCGCTTCCACAACGAGACCTGGGGTGGGGAAAAGGTTTTTGCCATTCTTGCCCGGATGGAGCAGGAACCGGCCCGTTATCGCGACATGCTGTCGTTTATCTACCTGTGCCTCTCCCTGGGTTTCGAAGGGCGGTACAAGGTGATGGAAAACGGCCGGGATGAATACGACCGGATTGTTCGTGGCCTGCACGAGCAACTGAAAGCGTTGCAGGAGGAACAGGACCCGGCGCCTCTTGCGGATGCCCGGGCGAACGTAACGCCAACCCGGAACCGGTTGCGCAGCGGCATGCCCGTCTGGGGCATTGCAGGTCTGTTTGTGGCGGCCATGGCCGGCATCTACTCCCTGTATAACATGGCACTGAACGAGCGCATCACGGACGTATTGCGCGTACTCGACCAACTACCGAAATAAGGACATCAACGTGATTCGGGTAGAACTGCCGGCGCTGATCGGGCGCCTCAACGACATGTCACGCCAGGCGCTGGAAGCCTCCGCCGCCCTGTGCATCAGCCGCCAGGGCGCGGAAATCACTCCGGCCCATTTGCTGTTCAAGCTGCTGGAAACACCGTTTTCCGACGTGCGCCAGGTTCTGGAGCACACCGGCATTGATCATCAGCAACTGCAACCGCTGGTGGGCGACAGCCTGAACGGAGAGGTGCAAAGCGCTGAGCCCTATCCATCGTTCTCGCCGCTGTTGGTGGAACTGATGCAGGATGCCTGGCTGCTGGCTTCCACCGAACTGGGGCACACCGAACTGCGCTCGGGCGCGGTTTTCCTGGCCCTGCTGATGAATGCCGACCGATACCTTATGCCCCGGGTGGCACAGGCACTGGCGGACATCAACCGTGAGCAGCTGCGCAAGCAATTTGACCGGTTCACCGAGGGCTCCGCGGAGCGGCTGGAACCGAGCGAGCAGGAACCCGGGCAACCGGTGGCAAGCGCGGATCTGGACCCGCTCAAACGCTACGCTACCGACTTCACCGGACTGGCCCGGGAAGAAAAACTGGATCCGGTGGTGTGCCGTGACGCCGAGATCGACCAGATGATCGACATCCTCTGCCGCCGCCGCAAGAACAACCCTATTGTGGTGGGCGATGCCGGTGTGGGCAAAAGCGCCGTGGTGGAGGGCCTGGCTCTGCGCATCGTCAACGGCGATGTGCCTGACCGCTTGAGAAACGTTGAGCTCTGGACCCTGGACATGGGCGCCCTGCAGGCCGGCGCCTCGGTGAAGGGCGAGTTCGAGAAACGCCTCAAAGGCGTGATTGAAGCGGTCAAAGGCTCCGCTACCCCCATCATCCTGTTCATTGACGAAGCCCATACCCTGATTGGCGCCGGCAACAGCGAAGGCGGCTCCGATGCGGCCAACCTGCTCAAACCGGCCCTGGCCCGGGGCGAGCTGCGCACCATCGCCGCGACCACCTGGCGCGAGTACAAGAAATACTTCGAAAAAGACCCGGCCCTGAGCCGCCGTTTCCAGCCCGTGGCATTGGATGAACCCACACCCGGAGAAGCCGTCCACATCCTCCGTGGCCTGCGCACCGTCTATGAAAAAGCCCATCAGGTCCTGATCGCCGACAGCGCCCTGAAAGCCGCTGCCGAGATGTCTGCCCGTTACCTTGCCGGCCGTCAGCTACCGGACAAAGCCATCGACGTACTGGACACCGCCTGCGCACGGGTCAGCCTGAATCTGAGCATGCCGCCCAGACGCCTGAGCCACGTCCGCAGCGAGCTGCATCAGCTGGCCATGGAACAGAACCTGCTGAGCCGGGAACACACCCTGGGCCAGACCGTGGATGCCGACCGGGAAAGGGAACTTGAACAGCGCATTGCCGGGATCACTGCTGAATCCGCAGCCCTGGAACAACGCTGGAACGACCAGCGCGAGCTGGTGGCACGACTGGTGGAGATTCGTGAACAGTTGCTCACCGGCGAATCCCAGGCCGAAGCGGATACCTCTGAATTGACCGATGGGGATACAGAAGAACGCCCGGACCTGAAAAGCGAAGCCGCCGCCATCGAGCAGGAACTGACTGAACTCCATGCCGACGAGCCGCTGGTACACGCCCGCGTTGATGCCAGGCAGGTGGCCGAAGTCATCGCCGACTGGACCGGCATTCCGGTCAATCGCATGACCACCGACGAACTGGAAAAAATCACCCACTTGCCGGCGTATCTGCAGGAGCACATCAAAGGCCAGGACACCGCCATCGACTGCCTGCACCAACACCTGCTCACCGCCCGCGCCGACCTGCGCCGGCCTGGCCGCCCCATGGGCGCCTTCCTGCTGGTGGGGCCCAGCGGCGTCGGCAAAACCGAAACCGTGGTACAGCTCGCCGAACTGCTCTACGGCGGCCGCCAGTTCCTCACCACCATCAACATGTCCGAATACCAGGAAAAACACACCGTCTCGCGCCTGATCGGTTCACCTCCGGGGTACGTTGGCTTCGGCGAAGGCGGCATCCTCACCGAAGCCATCCGTCAGAAACCTTACTCCGTGGTTTTGCTCGACGAAGTCGAAAAAGCCCATCCGGAAGTCCTCAACCTGTTCTACCAGGCGTTCGACAAAGGCGAACTGGCTGACGGCGAAGGCCGACTCATCGACTGCAAAAATGTCGTCTTCTTCCTCACCTCCAACCTCGGCTACCAGACCATCGTCAACCACGCCGAGTCCCCGGCCAGCCTGGACGAAGCCCTCTACCCGGAACTGGCCAGCTTCTTCAAACCGGCCTTGCTGGCAAGAATGGAAGTGGTGCCCTACCTGCCTCTGGGCGAGGAAACCCTCAACCGCATCGTTGGCGACAAACTCCAGCGCCTGGCGGACCAGATCAAGGCCCGTTATCACACCGAAGTGGAACTTCAGGACGGCCTGATCGATGCCATCCGTAGCCGTGCGACAAGAAGCGAAAACGGCGCAAGGATGCTTGAGTCGATCATAGAGGGTGAGCTTTTGCCGCCGGTTTCATTGGCGTTGCTGGAGAAACTGGCGGCGAGGGAGTCGGTTACGAAGGTCATGTTGGGTGTTGAAGATGCCAGATTTACGGGAATGGTGGTTTAGGGACACTCCAAAGTAGCGCGGCGTGGGGATTTGCTTTCCAAAACCCTGCGGAGCCATGGATGGCGGAGCGGAGCCTACAGGGACGTATTCACGGCGTGTTTTGGAAAGCAAATCCGCACGGTGTGCGGTTGGCGAACACAAAAGCATAAAAATCTTAGGGAAGAGAACCATGGGACGGATGCAGATGGAACTGCACACCGGAATCGACCTGGCGGTGGCCCTGATCCAGCAAGACAACCTGCCGGATCTGCTGAAAACCGCCACAAGACAGCTGGAAAACGCCTTCGGCCTGACCCGCTGCTGGGCACTCGAACTCGACCTCAGTGGCCGGACCCTGCACTGCAGCGACCTCGCCGAACACGGCGAATTCGACTGCGGTGACTTCAGCCACCCCTTTGCCCACGTGCTGCAAACCGGCAAAGCCCGGGAACTTACCCGTGCCGCCAGCTACCGCCTGGACCACGTCGGCTTCCAGGCCCTGTTTGAGGCCAGCGACCGGCCGCGTTCCCTGTGGCTTGAGCCCCTCACCGGTAATGACGGCCGAACCCTGGGGGTGCTCGTACTGTGTCGGGACGAACCCGACTGGGACGGCATTACCGGCCAGCCTCTGTATTGTGGCCTACGGCAACTGCTGGTTCATCAATGGATTACCCAGCTTCAGAGCCGTGATCAGGTCTGGCAGCGTCGCCTGCTCAAGCGCTCACTGGATCATTTGCACGACGCCGAAACCGTTCGCACCCGGTGCGAACAACTGGCCCGAACCCTGGTCGGCAACTCCCAGGTCATGACCAGCCTCCGGGCCCAGATCGTCCGGGCCGCCGGCAGCCAACTGTCCGTTTTGGTGCAGGGTGAAACCGGCTGTGGCAAGGATGTGGTCGCCCGCGGTATCCATGAACTGTCCGACCGGGCCGACGGCCCGATGGTGGTGGTCAACTGCGCCGCGATTCCCGATACCCTCCTGGAAAGCGAACTTTTCGGGCATACCAGGGGAGCGTTCTCAGGCGCCGACCGGGACAAGCAGGGGCTTCTGGCACAGGCCAACGGCGGCACCCTGTTCCTGGATGAAATCGGCGACATGCCCTTGGCCCTGCAGTCGAAGCTGCTCCGGGTGTTGGAGAGCCGTCAGTTCCGCCCACTGGGCGCCCGTGAGGAACAGCACTCCGATTTTCGCCTGGTAGCGGCCACCCACCAGCCGCTGCAGGCAGGTATCGAAGACGGCAGCTTCCGGCGGGACCTGTTTTATCGCCTGAGCCAGTTTCCGCTGCGGGTGACGCCCTTGCGGGAGCGCCCCGAGGACCTCGAAGCCCTGAGCCGTCACTTTATCCGCCTGTATACCGAGCGTGAGGGTAGCGGGCCCATGGGCATTTCCAGCCACGCTCTGCACCTGCTGGCTGGATACGACTTCCCGGGCAATGTCCGTGAGCTGCGCAACATCATTGAACTGGCCTGCCTGCAGACCCCGGGCGGGGATGATATCCAGCCGGAAGTTCTGAGGATTAATGACCTGTTTGAAGAGCCCGATGGCTGGACCCGCGCACCCTCGGATGCCAGAGACAGAAATCCCGTTGATCTACCTGCTGTGGAAGAGGTCCGGGATCTTAAAGTCGCGGCACAGGCCTTTGAAGCGGCAATTATTCGCGAGCGTCTGCGCCAGTATGGTGGCAACCGGGCCCAGGCGGCAGAAAGCCTCGGCCTGCCAAAGCGGACCCTGGCCCACAAGTGTCTCAAGTACCGGGTGACAGAGTCATGATTCCCCGAAGAGTGCGATTAACCGGTGGTATTGCAGCGGCATTGGCGCTGCTTTCGCTGGTCTCCAATGCCAGCGCTGACCAGCTTGAAGATGCCCGACTCTGTACCAGTGAGCCCCAGCGACTTGAACGGCTGGCCTGCTTTGACGAGGTTTTTGGTACTCCCCTGGCGGCATCCGGCGAGGAACTTGCGGCCCCGGATGCCCGGCGATCCGAGCGATGGCGACAGGCCTACGCCAGCCTTGATGCAGAAAATGCCGGTGCCGGTGTGCTTTACCGGAATACTGGGCGAGCAGCTGGCCACCTGGTGACGGTTCCGGCTCTGGGCGTTCAACCTCCCAGACCTCTGCTGGCCCTTCAGTGCTACAACAACATCACGGAACTCACGCTGATGCTGCCCGAGGCAATGGACGAGCAGCGGATTCGGCTGGGGTTTGGCCGGGGACAGACCGTCTGGCGGGTGCGGGACAACGGTTTCGTGCTCAGCGGCGGCCGGGGACTGCCAGCCATTCGTACCGTGAAAGCCATGATCGACGGCACAGAGGCGCGCATTGACTCGCCCAACGGTCGCATTGATGGCCTGCTGTTTGATCTCTCGGGATACCGCCGGGCCATCGAACCGCTACGCGAGACCTGTGGCTGGTAAATGCCGGCTGAACACAGCGATTCAGGACAGCAACATGCAGATCATTGAGCAACATCCCTACGTTGAACAGGTTGTCTCACCATTGCCCGGCGATTCCGGTGTCGGCGAGGCACTCGGAGACGATGCAACGCTCGAGTCTCTGGAAAACGAGATCATGAAGGTGGGCTCTCTGGCCCATACCGACATCGACTGGAGCAAGGTTGAAAGCGATGCCCTGACGATTCTCTCGGACCGCAGCAAGGATCTGAAAGTGCTCGGTTTTCTTCTGGTCGCCCTGCAACGCGGTGGTGATGGTGAACGGTTCGCCCTATCCCTGTACCTGCTGCACCGGGTGCTGGACGAATGGTGGGAGCAGGCCTGGCCCTACCCTGGAGAGACGGGCAAGCGGGCACGCAAGATGATGTTCACCCAGATGCTCCAGCGCGCCGGCAAAGGCGTCGACGCCCTGGCGTTTGATGGCAGTGTTGGCGACGGTCGGGCGTTCTGCCTTGAACTTCTGGCGAGATTGATGGACCAGGCCGCTGGCCGGGAATTGCCCGAGGAGTCGCTGCAGGATCTTAAACGGGCGGTTGAAAAGCTGCCCAGGGTTAACGACGCCGCGGCAGCCCCCGAAACCCGTCCGCAGGCAGGGCAGGTCAGCCAGGATTCGCGAACTGAAACGCCAGAGCAGAAACCTGCACCGTCGAAGCCTTCCCTGGGGGCACTCACCCTGGACCCGGGCGACGAACGAGCAACCCGGCAGAGTCTTCTGAAAGTCGCGGACATGCTCACCGAAACCGGGCCGGACCAGCCTCTGGGGTACCAGGTTCGCCGTTACGCTATCTGGCAGAACATCACCACGGTACCGCCGACACGGGACGGAAAGCGCACCGATCTTGCCGCCGTCAGTGCCGATCGGGTGGCTGACTATCGCGAAGCCCTGGAAAAATCCGCCGACCTGGCGTTGTGGCAGAAAATCGAGCAGAGCCTGTCGGTCAGTCCGTTCTGGCTCGACGGCCATTGGTTGAGTGCCCGGGTAGCGACAGCCCTGGGCCATCATGCTTGTGCTGAAGCCATCCGTGTGTCTGCAAAGGAGTTTGTTGAGCGGCTTATCCAGTTGCCGGAGCTCACCTTCAACGATGGCACGCCGTTCCTCTCCTGCGAGGCGGAAGAGTGGCTCTGGTCCTCGCCGGCAACTAGTGGTTCCGCCGGCAGCGCCAACGCCTGGGAGCAGGCTTATGACAAAGCTCGGGATTTGGTTTCACAAAAGGAACTGGCTGCCGGGATGCAACTTCTGGAGGACGGGCTGGCGGAAGCGAGAGAACCAAGAGACCGCTTTTACTGGCGTCTTGCCAGCGCCCGTTTAATGAAAGACGCAGGCCTTAAATCGTTGGCCGCGCAGCAGGTCCAGGATCTGCAAACGCAGGTTCGCGGGCTGGCTCTCGAGGACTGGGAGCCAGCCCTGATCAGGCAGCTTGAAAAGCTGGGCTGATCCCCGGAGCACACCAAGGAATCACAGCAGGAATGGAAACCATGTGGAGAAAAGCTTTACTCATCGGTCGCTGGCTTTTGCCATACCTTAAAAATGCAGCCCCGGTCACGCTGACACTGGGCGTTATCGCCTTGCTGGTGGCCACCTGGTGGCTGGGGCCCCGCTGGGAGCTGAGTGGTGAGTTTCCATTGGCGGCCTGGCAGATGCGGGCCCTCGTAACCCTGGGCGTTGTCCTTGTGGTCGCGATGATGTGGGGTATGGTGCTGGCGCGCCGCCTGCGCAAGGTGAATGTCCAGCAGGCCGAAGTGCAGAAAGAACAGGAAGATCCGATTCTGCCGATGGAGCGCAAGCAGCAGCGCCTGCTGGATCGCCAGCTTGCGGCCCTGAAAAGCAACCTCCCCGGCCGCAAAGGCATTTACCGGCTGCCTTGGTACCTGGTGATGGGCCTGGAGGATGCTGGCAAGACCAGCCTGATTCAACGCTCCGGGCAGACCTACACGCTCACCAACGTAACCCGCAACAATCGGGTGGATCGCAATGCCTTCGGTTTTGACTGGTGGATTGGCGATGAGGGTGTCCTTATCGATCCGGATGGTGAACTGCTGAGCCAGAGTCAGGGTGAGGGTGCCGGTGCGGAGATCCAGCAACGTCTTTGGAATCATTTCATTGTCTGGCTTGAGCGAAATCGCCCGCAACGCCCCCTCAACGGTGTGGTGCTGGCCATTGATGTGGCCAGTCTCAGCGTGGCAGACCCCGGCCAGAGGCGGGACCGTGCCATCCTGTTACGGACGCGCCTGAGGGAACTGATGGAGCAAATCGGCTCCCGCCTGCCCGTTTATGTCACTTTCACCAAGATGGACCTGCTCTACGGTTTTGGCCCGCTCGTGCGGACCCTGAGCAAGCAGGAGAAGGAACAGGCCCTTGGCTTTACCTTCAGCCTCGAGGGCCAGATGGACAACGACGATTGGCTGCACCAGTTCGCGGACCGATACACCGCCATGGTTGAGCGGCTTACCGATCGCTTGCCGGATGTTCTGGCCAATACCCGGGACGCCGAGGAGCGGGCAGCAGCCTACTCTTTTACTCGCCAGCTTGCTGGCCTCAAGCCTGTTCTGGAGCAATTCCTGACCGATTTGCTGTCTGCGGATGTGTTCTCGACACCTGCGATGGTTCGCGGCACCTACTTCACCTCGGTGTTGCAGGAGGGCGTTCCGGAGGATGCCTTTGTCTCAGCAGCTGCCGCCAACTATCAGATTGCCGGACCCATTCAGCCTGCTCAACGGACAGGGCAGTCCGCTGCCCTGTTTACCCGGGCACTGTTCCCCCAGATCATCTATCCGGAGGCGGGCCTGGCCGGTGATAACCGACGGGTGATTCAGTCCCGCCAACGGCGGCTGGCCGTGGCCGCCGTGGTGGCCATTTGTGCCGGTGCGGGTATGACCGCCGGCTGGCAGCATTTCTTTATCAAGAATGCAGAGGCCGCGACCGCCGTGGAAACCCGTGTTAAGGGGTTCATCGATAACTGGCAGCCGGTGGGCTTTGAACCGGATAACACCGGACGGAATTTGCTCGGCCCGCTGGATGAACTTCGTGAGGCGACCCTGGCCTTTGGCGATTATCGCCGGAACTGGCCGTTATTCAGTGATATGGGCCTGTACCGTGGCCATGAGGTTGGCCCGGAAGTAGAAGAATCCTATCTGGATATGCTGGCATACCAGTATTTGCCAGCCCTGATGTTCGGTGTGATGGCGGAGATGGGCCAGGCGCCGGACAACAGCACTGAGCGTCTGGAGCACCTGCGGGTGTTGCGCATGTTGTATGACGCCAGTGGTCGTCGCGACGATATTGTTACCCGCTACATGCAGCACCACTGGCAGGAGGCGTTCCCCGGCCAGAGTGAACTGCAGCAGCGGCTACTGGGTCATCTGGACTATGCCATGGCGCATACCGATCTGGCACAGCTCACTCGCCAAGGGGATGCAGTTGCCGATATGACTTTGGCGCCGTTTCGTAGCAGCGTCGAGTGGGCACAACATGAGCTTGGTCGGATTGCTACGCCAGACCGGGTCTATAAGGATCTGGAAATTGAAGCAGAACAGGAATTTCGGGCACCGTTGGAACTGGCCCGGGCATCCGGGCCGGCATTCAGCACGGTGTTCACTCGGGTGGATGGGTATGGCGAGCCGTCCCAATCTGGGGCAGCGGTCGAGGAAGACCCATTGACTATCCCCGCGTTGCTGACGCGGGAGGGGCTTGAGAAGTGGTTCCTGCGCAAGTCCGGCTCGGTAACGGAGCTGGCCCTGGTAGACGCCTGGGTGTTGGGCCGCCGGGACAACGTCGATTTTAGCAATGCGGATGAAGCCAGGCTGCTGGCCAGTTTGCAGACCCTCTATGCTGAGCACTACGCCGAGGCCTGGCGTACTGCCTTGAGCCGCATCGATATTCAGCGGTTTGAGGACCTGAACCACGGCGTACGCATTCTCGAGAGCCTGACCAGCGGCCACGAGCCCCTGGCAAGCCTGCTCAGGCAGGTTAGCCATAACACGCGTCTTGTTCCTTCGGCAGAAGGGGAAAATGCCGCAGCTCGTGAGCTTCTGGAGCAGTCACCCCATTTCCGCATGCTGCAGGATATTGAACGCCAGTTTGCGGAGCTCAACCAGTTGACCCGGGAAAATGGAGATCAGGCAACCGGGCTTGAGCAGATCATGCTGGTGGTCGGGGAACTTCACGAGTACATGCGCAACATCCAGGAAGCGCCAGACAAGGGCAAGGCTGCGTTGGCTGCTGCCCGGGCCCGCATGGGCCTGCAGGGAGCCGATCCGATCTTCACCCTGCAGCGCATGGCCAATAATCAGCCGGAGCCCCTGAACCGGCTTCTGAACCGGTTGGCCACGGAAAGCTGGCGAGTGGTTCTGGACCAGGCGGTGGCGCAGCTCGAGCGTGAGTGGTATCGCGAGGTGTATCAGCCTTTTCAGCAGAATCTGGCCCGCCACTATCCGTTTAATCCGGACTCCGGGCGGGATGTTGCACTGCAGGACTTTGAACGATTCTTTTCCCCGGGCGGGGTTTTGGACGCCTTCTATCAGGACAACCTGAAACTGTTCCTCGAGGATCACCCGGAACAGGTGGGCGATGCTCGACGTGCCGGCCTGGTGCGCGGAGCGGTACTGACTTCCCTGGAAAATGCCGACCGAATCCGCAGGGCCTACTTTACCCGGGGTGGTTCCCTCGATGTGGAGTTCGCGCTGGAACCGCTCAATCTCTCAGCCAACAAACGCCGCAGCGTGGTTAACGTGGACGGCCAGCTGGTGGAGTTCAGCCACGGCCCGCGCCAAAGCATTCCGCTGGTCTGGCCGAATACCCTTCGGGACTCTGTGGAGAGCCGTATTACCCTGGTGCCGGTCCAGGTGAATCGTTCGCCGCGCAGCCTCTCGGAAAGCGGCCCCTGGGCGCTGTTCCGACTGCTCGATAGCGCCGAGATTACCGGCGTGAGCAGTAGCGCGGTGGATGTGCGGTTCCGGGTCGACGACGGTGAGATGCGTTATCGTCTCCATGCGGCCAGCAATACCAACCCGTTCACACAGCAACTACTGGCGGGGTACCGCATACCCCGCAGCTTGTATTAAACTCTTTCAGCATACCAGGGCCGCCCTGATGAGAGCAGGACGCTTTCATCAGGGTTGAGCCTTCGCACAGGATGGTGCGAAAGCCCGGATTTTCTTTTTTCTTCAGGGACCGAAGACATGCCCCAGGCAAGCGGACTGCAATTCACCGCCACCATTGGCGAATACTCCTCTGACCACTTTTCCGTTGTTGGCTTTGCGCTGACAGAACGGCTGTCCGAGCTGTTCCAGGGACGCCTTGACCTGGCCAGTACCGATCCGTCTGTTGTCGCCTCGAAGGTGCTGGAGCAACCAGTGGATCTCGTGATCTGGCAGGACCGGGCACCGCTGCGTCGCTTTACCGGCGTGGTCAGCGAATTCGCTCGAGGCGATTCCGGCCATCGGCGTACCCGCTACGAACTGGTTTTCCGTCCGCCGCTCTGGCGCCTGGCGCTGATGCACAACAGCCGCATTTTCCAGAACCGGGGCACGGATGAGATTGTGCGTACCCTGCTGGAGGAGCGGGGGGTTGTCGATACCGTCTTCGACCTTGAACGCCGCCCAGAGGAGCGGGAATACTGCGTACAGCATCGTGAAAGTGATCTGGCCTTTGTTGAACGTCTGGCTGCCGAAGAAGGCTGGCACTACCGCTACCAGCACGGCAGCCTCGATGGTCAGGAGCCACCGGCCCTGGTTTTTGCCGATCATCATCGCGATTCGCCACGGCTCGAAGCCGTCCCCTACAACGGCAAAGCAGGGGGCAGCACCCGAACGCCCTGTGTGTTCCGGTTCGCGTACCGAGAGCGGGTGCGCCCTGCTTCGGTCGCCATGAAGGATTACACCTTCAAAAACCCGGCCTACGCCCTGATGCATGAGCAGTCTGGCGATCAGCTCGTCCACCGGGAGGATTACCAGCACTACGACTACCCCGGCCGATTCAAACAGGATGCCAGTGGTCGGCCGTTCACTGAAGCCAGGCTTGCTGCCCTACGCAGCGATGCCAGCACCACCTTTGGTGAAAGCAATCGTCCGGACTTTGCACCTGGTGCCAGGGTGCCGCTGACCGACCACGACAACGAGGCTGTGAACCGCGACTGGCTTCTCACAGCGATCACCCATACTGGCTCACAACCCCAGGCCCTGGAAGAAGAGGGTGGCAGCGAACCGACACGCTACGGCAACCACTTTACCGCCATCCCCGCAGACCGCAGCTGGCGGCCCGTGTGTGAGCACAAACCATTGATGGACGGACCCCAGATGGCCATGGTGACCGGCCCGGAAGGCGAAGAAATTCATTGCGACCAATACGGCCGGGTGAAAGTGCGCTTTCCCTGGGATCGCTATGCGTTAAATGATCAACACAGCAGTGCCTGGCTCCGGGTCAGCCAGGGTTGGGCCGGCGGCCAGTATGGTTTCACCGCACTGCCGAGGATCGGCCATGAAGTGATCGTTTCCTTCCTGGACGGCGATCCGGACCAGCCGATCATCACCGGCCGGACCTGGCACGCCACCAACACACCGCCGTATTCGCTGCCGGAACACAAAACCCGCACCACCCTGAAAACCAAAACCCACAAGGGCGAGGGCAGTAACGAGCTTCGGTTTGAAGACGAAGCCGGCGAAGAACAGATCTACGTTCACGCCCAGAAAGAACTGGCCCTGATCACGGAGAACAACCGCACTGAAGTCATCAGGAACGATCGCCACCTGACCGTGGGCAACGACCGCAAGGCCCACATCAAAGGCAGTGACCACGCCACGGTGAACGGTGAAAAACGGGAGAAAACCGGCAAAGACCGTAGTTTCAACGTCACTGGTACGTTGCACCTGAAAGCCGGCACGGCTTGGCTAACCGACTGTGGCACCGAACTGCACATCAAGGCCGGCCAGAAAACCGTTATTGAAGCCGGTGCGGAAATCACCCTCAAGGCCGGTGGCAGTTTCGTGAAGATCGACCCCAGCGGTGTGGCTATGGGTGGCGCTGCCATCAAGCTGAATGCCGGAGGTTCGCCGGGTAAGGGGAGTGGGCAGAAGGTTCAGGTGCCGGAGATGCCGGGGTTGGTGGAGAAGAATGGGGGGGCTGTTGCGCCGGTGGCCCTGCCGGAGACACAGCAAAGACCGATGGCCAAGTCCGACCAGATGCGCGCCATCAAGAATGCCGCGAATCAGGGTAAGGGAATTTGCCAGGTCTGCTCACCAGAATCACAAGGTGCGATCTGATGGGGCATCTGGCTGGACTTCCCGTTGAGGGGAAGACGTTCATTCTTATTGATGGCGCCAAAGTAAATAATCTGCCCCAAGTTATTTATCGTGAGATCGAAACACCTCATTGTGATGCGCTCTACAGGCAAACGGAGCTTGCCGACCTATTGGAAGTTTCACCGTGGCTGGTTGAAACGGGAATAGATAGCTCGCTGACACTTAAATGCTTCAATGATTGGAAACATCAGGGTGTTGCCATCGTATTGCGGGCTGACTGCCACTTCGAAGAGGTCATGCAACACTTGCGTGGATTGCTTATGGCGAGGTTGGTCACGGGAGATGAGGTTGTTTTCCGGTTTTATGATCCTGAAATCGCGCGGCACCTGTTGAAGCTGGATTCGTCAGGTGAAAATGTGAGGCGATTGATGGGGCCTTGTAGTCTGTTTGCCATTCAGGATCGCCGCACTGGTGAGTGGGAGTATTTTCATAATGATCAGCCCAGTAGTGAGCGGCAGGCTGAGAGGTTAAGCATTCGTGAGGAACACCAGGTTGCCATGGAAAGAGCGGCGGAACGGACGGCCCTCAGGAAACTCGAACTTCACGTTGCAAACTACTTTCCCCATTTGCTTCACAAAACGGATACAGATGGGAAGGATTGGGGGATGGTCTCTGCTTTAGTCGATGCGGCGAAAGCGCGGGGACTCTGTAGTACCCGAGATATTGCGCTGTTTATCAATACGATTGGCTGGCTTGGACACCAGGCATTCGACGACAGTGAAGTACAGCTTCTGTGGAAAGAGAATTCCGCAGCGCCAGGCAAAGCCATAGCGCGAATTGCAGAATTCGCCGAGAAAAAGTCAACGGAGGGACTGGTTCATGGGTAGCGCTAACAGCTCAGCGTTTATACAGGGTGCTGATGACATAGACTCAGCGGCACAGATGTGCCCGCTCCAGTTCAAAACCGTTGCGTTGTATCCGGTACGTTGGGCGATCAGTCAGGAAGAAGTAGCGCTGCCCCCTCACTTCCGACCGCCCACCGTTGCGCTTGAAACCACGCATTACTGTGTACGAAAACTAACGCCCGGTTGGGTGTATATGTTCTCCGAAGTATTCGGAACGCTGCATGAGTATCGTGTTGACGAACAAGGCGAGTTGACAGAAGTGCAGCCGGGGTTCAACTCGGTTCTTTTTTCCGCTGTGGACGCAGAAAGCGCTTTGCCCGCCTTACATCACCCTGCGGAAGGAAAAGTTTTTCTTAAGTTTGTGCAGCATCGATGGACTTCCCGTTTGCAGGAACTTGTACGCACGGATGCGGAAATTCGCGAAGAGCACATGCAGCCGTTCGACTTGCGAAGCCTACCTGGAAGAGGTGAGGCCGTTAATATCAGTGAAACTGAAGCGATAAGCGAGGTGGTTGAAGATTTTCGATCAGAACCGTTGGATTTTGAATGGAGTCTGACCACCTTAATGCATGGAATCGGTGAATCGGATTTGCAGGGCCAATGCAAAAAAGAAACTGAATTTTCTTACTGCGTTGCTCTTGAAGACGAAATCGGTATCACATCTGATTTGAGTCAATTGCATGCTCTTTATGTGAATCTGATTACGAACTATGCCGAGGAGAACGCATACGCCTATACAACCGCCCAGATGGTAGATGCGCTCATTGCCCGTGAGGCTGGCAAAAAGGAATCGCCTGAGGACCAGCAGGAAACTGCTGAGGAACTTAAAGAACGAGTTCGTTCAGAGGAAAAAGACGCATTCGTCGAAAGCTACCACAAGCAGCTTGAAAAGTATGACCACGCTCGAACATTGGTATTCGATGATTGGAAGCGATGGATTGATTCTGACCAACTGGCCAGGAAGCTGGAGCTCAACGACTGTTACTGCGCCGAAGGGTTCAAGGCGGTTGAGCAGGAACTGGCAGATATATTGGATGGCTACGTCAGTTCGGAGAAAGGTAAGGAAGACTCTGAAAATTGGTTAGCTGCTGATGAGGGCGACGCGGGTACGGTTGGGAACATGTTAAAAACCGTCCTGTTCCTCGCATCTGCTACCAACGGCATGACCGAAAAACTGAAAGGCCTGCCCGGCTTTGACTATGGCAGCCTAAAGATCGTGGATAGTATCTTCGATATGCCTGCCTATGTGCAGGTGAGCACCGCCACCGATACTCTGATGCTGGAATTTGCCGCTCCCGCTGCCAAGATGGGCACCTGGGCGAAAGACCCTCAAACTTGGCCGCAGTGGAGAAAGTGGACCAGGGCCGTCCAGCGACGTTATGGCATTGATGTCCACCGACACGGAATAACATTGAATACCGCGGCCGACTTGCTCCACGAGGTCCACCGTAAATCATTGGAAGGGGCCGGCCATAATCTCTCAGAACTTGCAATGACACCCCTGGCCGCCGGAATGGCGGATGCACGTATCAGGGCCTACCTGAACAGGGCACTGATCGACGTATTCCACCTGACCCCGGACTTCAAGGACAACCCCTTTGGCTGGCTTCATACCCGTCTGGACCCGGTAGTTGAAAGCATCAAGCAGAATAGGGGCAAGTTCATCGGCGCCGTGACTTTCTTCCACGCGATTAATCTGGCAAACCTGTTTTCTGGGTTGGATAAGACTCGGAAGGACGTGATGATTGGCGATAGGACAGCTATTGACCGGTGGGGGGCTGTTTTGTCCGGCCTATGGAGCGTCGGCGAGGGCGTTGTTAATCTCAGTGGAGTATTAGTCAAGGAGGAATATGCCAGAGCCTTGGGGGCAAGTCTCTCTGCGGCTGGTGCCAGGGTTTCGGTGGCTTTTAATGGGCTAAGGTTTGTTAGCAAGGTCGCAGATATTACGGTGAGTCTTGCGAGAATCAGCATAAAGCCCCTTCCTTACGTCGGTGTCATACTGTCAATAGGTCTGGAAGGCTGGACGAGCCACAAGGCTCTGAACACAGGCCATTACGCAATGGCGTCGCTATCCGGGGTCCAGATTGGGCTGAGTATCGGCATCACTTACCTGGCGTCTTTGGCAGTAGCGGGCGCCGTTACCGGGGCGGGTTTACCCGTTGTGCTTGTGGTGGGTTCAGTACTGGTCGCGATCTCTTTCGTCATCAGTATGGTACAGCTATATATAGCCCGATCTAGGATCGAGGATTTCATTTCACTGTCATTCTGGGGTAACGCGCCTACATTGCGGTACTGGGATGAGCAATCCAGGCCATCAAGCGCAGAGCTTCTGGAAGATAGCCGAACCATTGTTTCTCAGGGTGAGGGTGTCGATGTCAGGCGATATTTCGAAGCGGAACTGGATGGATTCTACTATTTGCTGTTCTCCCCCCTGGTAAAGATAACTGAGTACATGCCCAAGCATTGGGCGGTAACCCAACAGGGTGAGCAGCGAGTTCTATCAGAATTCACCAGTCTCATCGTGTATTTTCCAGGTTACATTGAAGGTAACTGCGCTGTCTCCATCAAGCTTTTCGTGGCTAATAGAAACTGGTTAGTGGAGAACGAGTCGAGGGAAATCACAGATCTGTTTAATAGAACAGCGAGGATAGACTCCACTTCGCAGGGCTTAATGTATCGGTTCACGCACTACAATCACGACAATTGGGAACAGCTCGAAATGCTGATCGAGTATGAGAAAGACGGCAGGAGCGTAACGGGTGAAAACGGGCTTAGAGTCATTCTGGATAACAACGATGTAGAGGAACTGGGTATCGATGAAAGACTTGCCTTTGAAGTGTGATTTTCCGGACACGAACCTGGAACAACAACTGGAAAAGAAGCTGTACCGAACCCACGGAGCGCGGCTTGCTAGTCCGCCGGCACGAAAAGTGAGGGGGGTGTCCGATTCGTCGGAAAAGATGGAGCACAGTTTTGCCTGCATCGGTGAACGTTTCGTGGACATTCGCACTGCCTTAATGTCTCTTCGCTCAGGCTTGCCAGCAATCATCAATATTTTCATGATTATTGTTATGGTATTGGGTTGGGTTATTAGCTTTTTTTATTCAAAAGCACTGTTTGCGATGTTGATTGCTTTTGGGCCAGTCTGGGTGGCCGTCTATGTGTTCGAAATTTTTCTTCCCCTCACGTTGCCCGTCCGGATCGACCGAAAGGAAGGATTTGTTTACGTAGGGCATAGAGGGACGTTCTACCGGATTCCTTGGGACGAATTGGAAGTGACCTTTTCTTACAACTGGCAATATTTAGGCTCCGGGGTTGTATGGGAACGACAGTACTACGCCCACCTTTTTATGCGGGAAAAGCATTACTTTTGTGGAAAGCCCCCAAAGATGCCCCTGCAGCGGAAAAAAATATCTTCCGGTTTTAAAGAAGAACGTATTTACCAGAAATGGAATTTTATTGTCAGGTATTATGATGAAGGAACCACTAGAGAGGACTTCGATAATCTTGCCTGGGTTAATTACGATTTCTATAAAGAGGATCTGAAAAAGAAATCAATTGGGATCAAAATTGTTGAGTGTTTGGGGGTCATTTTATTTGTTCCGAGTATTATTTGGTGGAATTTTACCCCCTTTAAATACAAATGGCCGAAGGAAATTGAAGCCATTTTCGGTAAAGCCAATTACTACTAGCCATTGAAAAGGAATTCGCGGTGTCTGTAAAAATCGCTCTAATGCTCCTCTGCCTTATTCCCCTCTCCACAAACGCCGGCGTCTACAAATGGGTCGATGCCAACGGTCAGACCCATTTCGGGGACCGTCCACCAGCTCAGGCAGCATCAAGTGAAGTTACGGTAAAGGCCGCCCCGGCCAGCGTGGATGCGGGAGCCCGGGAGCGGCATCAGAAGATGACCGAGTTTCTGGAGCAGCAGCAGGAAGAGCGTGAGACGCGGCAGGCTGCCAATGCCAAAGCCGAGGAGAAGGCGGAGAAGCAAGCCGAGCTGTGCAGAAAGCTTCGGGCGCGCCTCAAGTTTCTTGCCAGCGTTTCGACCTTCTACAACATCAACGATCAGGGCGAGCGGATTTATGTCAATGAGGCCGAGAATACCCGTATTCGTGAGGATTTCCGGGAAAAGGTGAGGAGCACCTGCGGAAACGACTAATACGCGGATGCTGACCAGGGGCGGAAAGGAAAGTCTGACCTCTGTAGGAAAAAGCAACTGAGAGCAAAGGAATTGCCATGCCGTTTCGATTGTTCAGCGCCGCGCTGCCGGTGCTGATTTCCCTTCTGTTTTCCCCCGTGGCGGTAGCGAAACAGCCCGAGCTGACACTCGCCAACGTGTATCAAAAGGGCATGCCGCTGGACGGCTACTGGGTCAGTGAAAAGCTCGACGGGGTGCGAGCATACTGGACTGGCGAGCGATTTCTTTCCCGTGGCGGTCATGAGTATCGGGCACCCGGTTGGTTCACCAGAGGGTTTCCGGCACGTCCCCTGGACGGTGAGCTCTGGATGGGGCGGGGCCGTTTTGCGGAATTGTCAGGGGCGGTGCGTCAGGTGGTGCCCGATGACAACGATTGGCGGCGGATTCGGTTCATGGTGTTTGATCTTCCGGATAAGGAGGCAACCTTCGACCAACGTTTGGCCCGGCTGCGTGTATTAATCCAAGAGGTTGAATCACCCTACATGGCGCTTGTCGATCAGCAACGGGCGAGCACCCATGAGAAACTGATGCAGCGTTTGGATAAGATCGTCGACGGCGGCGCAGAGGGTTTGATGTTGAAGCTGGGGTCCAGTCATTACCGAAGTGGGCGCTCCGATGATCTACTGAAAGTAAAACAGTATCAGGATGCCGAAGCGGTGGTTGTTCATCATCTGCCGGGAAAGGGCAAATACGAGGGGCTGATGGGGTCACTGCTGGTGGAGTTGGACGATGGCAGGCGATTCCGGATTGGTACGGGGTTCAGCGATTCCGAGCGAGCGTCTCCTCCGAGACCCGGAACCACGATCACATTCAAGCACTATGGCCTCACAGCCACGGGGCTGCCTCGCTTTGCCAGCTTTCTCCGTATCCGGAATGATGAACCTGCGCGGTAATTGAGCGCACAGGCTCACTGGCGCTTGACGGGGGTCAAGACTGGCAAGCGCAGCTAGCCATACACTGGAATGAGTCAAATACATCTCATCCCCCACAGTCATGGAGACTGCGCGAATGTCCCTCGAAAAACACGATCTGATTCACGAACTGCCGGAATCCAAAGAAGCCATTCATCTTTTGAAAACCAACAGCACTCACTTCGCCAAGCTGTTTGACGAATATCATGAAGTGGACCATGCCGTTCATCGCGTTGAAACGGGCGCTGAAAACACCTCCGATGAGTATCTGGAAAACCTCAAAAAGAAGCGGCTGAATCTGAAGGACCAGTTGTTTGCCATGATTCGCGAGTATGAGGCTTCGGCGGCTAGCTGAGGGCAACCTGCCAGATAATCCAGCATCGGCTGTCAATTGGCCGTAATCCTCCTTGGGGAGACTGTTGATAGGGTATCATCGGTCTCACAAGGAGGAGGTTATGATGTTACGGATCCTTTCGGGGCTGGTGCTGTGCTCGGTACTTTCCCTGGTACAAGCGGCGACCGTTGAAGAGCTCTCCCCGCAATCAATTGCGCTGGCGCCTGAACAGTCGGAGCCCTCGGTCCATCTGGGACCACGGCCTTTCTGGCTGGTTGGTGCAATGGACGACAGTCCGCTCAAAGAGCGCCTGCAAGCCTGCAATACCGACACTGTCGAGAAAACGGATTTCTCCATCGGCCATCGTGGCGCGCCCCTGCAGTTTCCCGAACATACCCGTGAATCCTACATTGCGGCAGCGCGCATGGGTGCGGGTATTCTGGAATGTGATGTCGCCTTCACCAGGGATCGGGAACTGGTTTGCCGACATGCCCAGGACGACCTTCATACCACCACCAATATCGTTGCCGTCCCTGCATTGAACGCCAAGTGTACCCAGCCTTTTGTGCCCGCCGATCCTGCCACGGGCACGCCGGCACAGGCCGAGTGTCGCACCAGCGATATCACTCTGGCCGAGTTCAAGTCACTGGAGGGCAAGATGGATGCCCACAACCCAATGGCAACCACGCCGGAGGAATACCTGGCTGGCACCGCAGACTGGCGCACTGATCTCTACTCCAGCCGGGGCACCTTGATGACTCATCAGGAGAGCATCGAGTTGTTCAGGGCTCTGGGCGCGAAGTTCACTCCGGAATTGAAATCACCGGTGGTTGCTATGCCCTTTGAGGGGGATTACAGCCAGCAAGACTATGCCCGCCAAATAATCCAGGATTACATCGATGCCGGTGTGCAGCCGGAAGACGTCTGGCCCCAGTCCTTCAATTTGAAGGACGTTCTTTTCTGGGTAGACGAGATGCCGGAATTTGGTCGGCAAGCAGTCTTCCTCGACCAATCTGAGTCTACCCTTGTGAACGCGTCCGCAACCTATATGGCTTACCTTAAAAGTAGGGGTGTGAACATTCTGGCGCCGGCGCTCTGGAAGCTGCTGACTCTGGACAGCCAGAGGCAAATCGTTCCGTCCCGGTACGCGGAGAATGCGCGCGAAGCCGGCCTGGACCTGATTGCCTGGACCGTTGAGCGCAGCGGTCCGCTGGAAAAGGGCGGCGGCTGGTATTACCAGACGGTGACCGATGCCATTAACAACGACGGCGACGTGCTCACCGTGATCGATGTTCTGGCCCGTGAGGTAGGTGTGATTGGGGTTTTCTCGGATTGGCCGGCGACAACGACCTTCTATGCCAATTGTATGGGGTTGTCTAAGCATTGAGGTAGGGACGGCGCAGCGCCAAGTTGGCCCCCCGGAGAGAATGTGAATCTATGGCCTGTTTCTCCGGAGGACAGACAATAGCGCTCCTGAGCTCTTGTTCACTTAAAAGTCTTGTTCATTATTAATGAACAGTGCTATTTTGTGAACATAATGTTGGAGAGGCTATGAAACCATCAATCAACGAGCGCGCATTTCTAAGCCAGGCAATCCGCGCGTTCCATCAAGAGACAGGTTTAGACTTACACCCTACTGTCGAGAGTGAAGTGATGCCCTGCTCTGATGGCCTCATTCTTGCACTGGGCGATACGGGCATCCAGTACAGCGTTGAGCTGAAGCGCTGGGCGCAGCAGGCGAATATAGGCACTATTGTCGCTCAGCTACGGCGAATGCCGCCGCCCGCATTGCTGGTCGCTGATTACGTAAACCCGAATATGGCAGACCGCCTTCGAGAAGCCGGCGCACAGTTCATTGACGCCGCCGGCAATGCTTATCTGAACGAAAAGACATTCTTCATCTTCGTAAAAGGTAATCGCAAAAGGCCGGTTCATGCATCAGCAAGGAAAACCTCCCGAGCCTTTAATTCATCTGGTTTAAAGCTGATTTTCAGTTTTCTAATGGACCCTCATCTGGTCGGTGAAACTTATCGAAAAATGGCAGAAGTCAGCGGTGTTTCCCTCGGAGCCATCGGCTGGGTTCTGAATGACCTGAAAGACAAGGGCTATGTTCGAGAACATGGAAAGAAGGGCGCAAGGTCACTTGAGAACCCTATGGGGCTGCTTGATCGCTGGGCCGAGTCCTACCCGGAAAAACTGCTACCCGAGTTGGACATGGGGCTATTTCAGGCAACCTCTGCGATGCCGTGGAAGAAAATCCGGCCGGAGCTTCTGGGTGGGTGTTGGGGCGGGGAAGTTGCCGTCTCTCGGCTGGGCAACTATCTGTCGCCTGCCCAGGGGACTATTTATCTGCCCCGAGAAAAGCTGAAAAGCTTGGTGATGGAATATAGGCTTCGTAAAAGCCCGGGCAATTCACCCAATACGTCCGAGACATTGCAGATCAACGAGAAATTCTGGCTCGCTGATTCACTCAACGTAAACCAAACTCCTGGGATTGCCCCAGATATTCTTGTCTATGCTGACCTCCTGATGACCGGCGACTCGCGTAACCTGGAAGCAGCGGAGCGGCTTTATGCCCAGATTAAAGATCGATTCCAAGAATATTGATCCGACTCAATTGAAGACCTACGGAGCCATCAAGTGTGTCGCCGTGGATCAGGATGTGCCATTCATCATTGTCGGCGCCTCCGCCCGTGATCTGGTAATGCATCACGCCTATGGAGCACCCATTCAACGGGCAACAATGGATATCGATCTTGCCGTTCAGGTCCCGGATTGGGCTGATTTTGAACGCATCCGCGATAGTTTGATTGGCAAAGGTTATACCAAAACCGATCTCCCTCATCGTTTGCACGGCCCGAACGGCGCACCCATCGACATTCTTCCTTTTGGAGCTGTTGAAAGTGACGATTCAGTTATTCAATGGCCGCCTTCTGGCGAAGTGCAAATGAGCGTGGTCGGTTTTCAGGATGCCCTGAATAACGCCGACTGGTTGATGATAGCAGCAGAGTCAGAGTCAGAGTCAGAGTCAGAGCTGGAGTTGCCTGTTGCCAGTCCTCAGGGATTGGCCCTTCTGAAACTGGTGGCCTGGTCCGAAAGAGATGCGCAAACAAGACGCAAAGACGCGGCCGATATCGCTTATCTGGCATCCAACTATGAAAATATTCCTGGCCAGATGGACCGGCTTTTCGAACAGCATGAAAGCATCCTCGAAGCCTACGGCTGGGATACGAGACTTGCGGGCGCTCAGTTGCTCGGCAAGGAAACGGCACAGATTGCCAACAAATCAACGATGAAAGTCCTGCGACGCCTGCTCAGTAAGGATCTGATTGCCAACCTGACTAGGGATTCGGGCAACACGTGCGGCGATTTCACCGAAGAAGTTGTGTCAGCGTTTATTGGCGGACTTTTTGGCTCAGAAGTAACAAATGTACAAAATTGACTCAGAAGCCAACCGCATAACACCAATGGCGGTAACTTCTCAGAATGCAAGATTTTAGAGCGAAATCACTGTCAGGAATGGCTCGAAAACGCTCCCGAAGCCTTCGGCGAAGAGCTTCCGATTATCCAGAAAGAGTTCGACGGTTTTGAAGATACCCGTGGACGCCGAGATTCACTTGTTCTCGACAAAGACGGCAACCTGGTCATTATCGAAAAGAAGCTGGATGACATCCGATCGTTATGTGGTCTGGCAGGCGCTGAAGTACGGCGGCTACTCCGCGAATCTGAGCAGTTCCTAGCGCCTGATATTCGTGGCGGCTAAATTCCGCAAAGAAGTCACCAATGTGGTGTTATGGCTCAGCCAGTTCTGATTGCATTCTCTTCCTTGCGCTTGTCTTCTACCGCCTGACACGGCCGGTTTCCTCCAGAAAACGGCAAAAAGGGGTAGAGGCGCAATCAGGTTTAGGTATCGATGCCATTCGCAATCTGATCAAAGCCAATCCCCTGGAGGCCGCGTTGATGGCGTTCGCAGTGGGTATCGCAGAGCAGAAGGATCCCAGGCTCAAATCATTGCTGATGGAAGGTGGCATGGTGCTGATGAAACGGGCCGAGTCGTCTGACCCCGACCGGGTCGTTGCATATAAGACTCCCGAGAACGAGAGTGAAACCAAGCCAGATTCTAATACCCCTCAATAAGTCAAAGTTGTTGTTTTTTTCGAGGTTAATTGCGGATTACGGGATCTTAGTCCGGGTTTAACCCGGTAGGGCAGGAATTCCTAGTAGGGTGAGTTCAGGTAATTGAAAGGCAACTTTCGATTTCCATGGAATGAAAGGATATTTGAACTCATTAGGAGGAACGCCCTATGAATTCCGCAATCCGTATTACCAGCGCCGCACTGTTCACAGCCTCGTTTGTTACTGCGCCCGTCGCATTAGCTCAGAGCAACGTGGAGAGGGACCAGTCAGGCCCGTATGTCAGCGGCAGCTACGGTGGCTACAAATCACACGGCGGCGAGTTCGAGGACGAAAACGATCTGCTTGGCGCCGCTGTTGGCTACCAGTTCAATCCGTTTTTTGCCCTGGAGGCCGAATACATTGATTTCGGCAACTTTGGCGAGGACGACGTTGAAGGCAAGCTGAAAGGCTTTGGCCTGAGTGCTGTTGGCCGTCTGCCTCTGACCGACAGCTTCGGCGTCTATGGTAAGGCCGGCGCGTTTGCGTCTGCGTTCGATGTTGATGCATTCAACGAAAGTGAAACCTACGATGAAGTATCGCCCTTTGTCGGCGCCGGTGTGGATTTCCGGGTAACGCCTGCGCTGACGGCATTCGCGGAATACAATCGCTACAACGTCGACATTGATAAAGAGGACTTCAACGGCCAGGTAACCAACAGCGGTCCGGAGTTTGATACCGGTCGGGTCGGCCTGAAATATCAGTTCTGATCAGTGCAGGGCGCAGCGCGAGGCTGCGCCTTTTCCCGTTTACTGAACGTTTTCCTGCTCGCCAAACTGGCCGGCGAATAACGCGGTGGAAAGATAACGCTCGGCGGTATCCGGCAGCACCACCACAATGTTCTTGCCCTGGTACTCCGGCTGCTTGCTGATGCGTACTGCAGCCACCACGGCTGCTCCGCAGGAAATACCGCAGAGAATGCCCTCTTCCTGCATCAGCCGATGGGCCATGTCCATGGCCTCCTCGTTGGTGACCGTCTCCACCTGATCGACCATTTCCAGATCCAGATTCTTCGGCACGAAGCCCGCACCGATGCCCTGAATCTTGTGGGGCGCCGGTTTGATGTCTTCGCCGTTCAACATCTGGGTGATCACTGGTGAATCGGTGGGTTCGACGGCAATGGTGGCGATCTGTTTGCCCTTGGTGCCTTTGATGTAGCGGGAAACGCCGGTCAGCGTGCCACCGGTGCCCACGCCCGCCACGAAGATATCGATTTCACCATCTGTGTCTTCCCAGATTTCCGGGCCGGTGGTGTCCTCGTGGATTCGGGGGTTGGCCGGGTTCTGGAACTGCTGGGGCAGGAAATAGTTATCCGGGTCTGACGAGAAGATCTCTTCGGCCTTGGCGATGGCACCCGGCATGCCTTTGGCAGGTTCGGTCAGCACCAGTTCGGCTCCCAGTGCCTTCAAGACTTTGCGACGCTCAAGGCTCATGGAGGCGGGCATGGTCAGGATCAGTTTGTAGCCCCGGGCGGCTGCCACGTAGGCCAGGGCGATACCGGTATTGCCGCTGGTGGGTTCCACAATGGTCATGCCCGCCTTCAGGGTGCCGCGCTTCTCGGCGTCCCAGATCATGGCAGAGCCGATCCGGCATTTAACGGAATAGGCCGGGTTTCGGCCCTCAATCTTGGCCCAGATCGTGGCGCCGTCGTTCACGCGGTTCAGTCTGACCAGTGGGGTGTTGCCGATGGACAGGGAATTGTCCTCGTAGATGCGAGCCATGGCGTTCTCCTTGTTACTTTGTTTTTATTCAGTCTAGCACCACTCAGGAACCCACTGAACGCGCTTCCAGCCGGTTGCGACCGTTCTGCTTGGCCTGGTAGAGCGCCTGGTCTGCCTGTCTGAGAAACTCTGCTGGCGAGTCGTCGGGGCCCGGTATGCCAGTGGCAAGGCCAATGCTGATGGTGAGGTGAACGTCGTGTTCTCCGCATACCGAGCAGCTTTTTTCGACGTGTTTGCGGAAGGATTCCAGCCGGTTGCGAATTTCGCTGTTGTCCTCATAGCTGGCGAAAATGACGAACTCTTCGCCACCGAAGCGCGAGAGCCGGTCGGTTTCCCGCCGGAAATGTTTGCGCATAAGCTCTGCCAGTGTTTGCAGGCAGATGTCGCCTGCTTCATGGCCGTAATTGTCGTTGATCCTTTTGAAGTGGTCGGCGTCGACCATGGCCACTGCGAAGCCAGAATGGTGGCGCTGGCACCACTGGAAGCTCTTTCGGAATTCCTGGTCAAAGTAGCTTCGGTTGCCCAGCTTTGTCAGGTCGTCGGTAACGCTGAGTTTCGCGAGCGTCTCGTTGGCCTCGGTCAGATCATGGTTGAGGCGATTCAGCTTTCTATTCCAGTAAACCAGCAGGAAAGCGATCACAATGGCGGCGATCGACAGTTGCCAGATCAGGGTGTAATCCACAGGCTCTTTGAGGCGGATGTTGCGCCACTGCCTTTCGAGGTCTTTGCGTTCCTGGGTGGTAAGACTGGATACCAGTTTCTGCATGATGCCCAGAACAACAGGCTCGTCTTTCCTGACTGCAATAGACAGCGACCAGTCTGCTGGAATGCGCCCGATGACCTTCAAATCAGCGAGGCCGAGTTCCTGCATATAGTAACTGGCGGTTGCCAGAGTGGTGATGTAGCCGTCCAGTTCGTTGTTCTGCAGTTGCCTCAGGCCAGCCTGCTCATTGGGAACTTCGACCAGGTTCAAGGAGGGATAGCGGCTTTGGAGCAGCTCTGCGAACGCGTAGTCCTCGACAACACCGATTCTCTGGCCACGAAGATCGCCCACGCGTTCTATAAAGGGGGCTTCAATCCGGCCAAGAACCACTGTGGGCACTTCGAGATAGGGTTCTGTAAAGTTGAGGAACTCCAACCGTTCCGGCGTTTGCATCGCCATGGTGAAAATCTGACATTTACCCTGTTTGATCGAGGCAATGGATTCGGTCCAGCTTTCTGTGGCAACCAGTTCGAAGTCCACGGGCGATCGTTTGGAGAAGAGTCGCGCAACCTCTGCGGATAATCCGGCATGCCTGCCTTCCTCGTCCAGGCCTTCCAACGGGAACCAGTCCGGATCAATACAGTAGCTGAGTTGATTGTCATGCGTCCCGAGCCAGGCGAGCTCAACGGCGTTCAGAGAAACCTCACCAGTTTCCTGGACTTCCACATCAACACTGGCCCCCAACCAACGGCTCTCGATGGTGTGCATTTCTTCCGGCGTGATTGCTGCCAATGCATCGTCAAGGATGTCCGCGAGCGGCGCGAGCCCTGGTCTCACGCCGAACCGCAGATCTTCTCCCGTCTGTTCGTCCAGTACCAGCTCGCCGGCTATCCGGACACCCGGGATGCCCAACTCGCGAATCCAGAAATTGCCATTGGGCAGGGCGGCCAGAACAACATCCACCTCGTCCCGGGATAGCGCCTGGAACATGGCCTCCTGGGTCGTGAATATTCGGGCATTTTCGCCCAGGGCCTCTCTGACAGGCTCTTCGTAGTAAATACCGGAACCGAGGGCAACACGCTGATTTTTGAGATCAGCCAGGGTCTCGGTTCTCAGGGTTGGGTCCCGGGTAAAAGCGACGTTCGGGATGGTGTGATAGGGCTCGGTGAAACGAGTGAAAGCCTCCCGTTCCGGTCTGAAAGACATGTTGGCCAGGACATCGATCTCGCCATCCCGGAATAATGGCAACAGTTCTACCCATTGCCCCTCAACCGGTATCACCTGTAATCCCGTCAGGTCCGATATCCGATTGAGGATATCAACGGTCAAGCCGTGAATTCGTGTCCCGCTTTCGAAGCTGTAGGGTGCGTAATCCCGCATCAGGCCAACGCGAACAGGGCCCGTTTCAGCAATGAACCGGCGCTGTTCTGGCGACAGTGAAAAACTGGTTCCGCTTACGAGGCTGTTACCTCCAAGGTCCTGCCAACGCTGAAGTAGTTGGCTGATTCGCTCTTTCGGGACCTGTTCCAAACCAGAGGCGATCTTCCGATACAGGTCCTCGTTGGACTTTAAAACGCCAATGCGGAAATCTTCGGTCGCCAGATCGCCGAGTGGCGCGGCGCCGGCAATTTCGAGAAAACCGAATCCGGCCTTGTTGGCATAGTATTGGAGCGTAAGCCTGGGGCCGACAACGACATCAACCCAGCCGAAGGCAAGGGCCCGAATGAGGCTGTGAACGGAATCGTAGCTCGTGAGGGAGACACCTTCTGCCTGCAGTGCGTCGCGGTAGTACACGTCGCGCACAATACCTACCCGAAGTCCCTTGAGATCTGAAAGGGTGTTGATGTCCCCCAGTGGCCTCTGGGTATTGTGCATCAGATAGGTCTGGCGAAGGTGGTAGGGCTCAGTGAACAGGATGTTCTCTGCACGCTCGGCACTGAACGAGATGCCGTCGATAACATCCAGTTCGCCCCGCAAAAATGCATCGTAGATTTCCGGCCAGCTGCCGGCGCGAAACTGGAAGGTCAGATCGGCCCTGCGGGCGACTTCCCGAAGCACATCAACAGAAAAACCGGAGGCGCCGGGGCCATCGTCGAACGAGTAGGGTTTGTTGTCGCCCACGATGCCGACAGTCACGGTGTCGTCCGCCTGTTCGGACATCGCCAGTGGGGATGCGAGCAAAAGGCAAAGGGCCCAGAGGACTGTCGCGGCCACGCTCCGGTATCGGGTTTCTTTGTGAGTATCGGAAGTCTTCATCGGCGAGCCGGCGATCCTTTACAGCTTCGACTTAAGTGTAGCCTTAACCGACTCGATTGAACATTACTCAGGTGCTCACTGGGCGGCCGGTGTAATCGGAGAAGTCCGGCTTTTTCGGATGATGCTGGTCGTCTGTCATGTACGCCGAGGTAAGAATGAATTCGGCAGTTGCGCGGTTGCAGGCTACGGGAATGTTCCAGAGCGCGGCAATGCGCAGCAGGGCCTTGATGTCCGGGTCATGGGGTTGAGGTTCCAGGGGGTCCCAGAAGAACACCAGCAGGTCGATTTCGCCCTCGGCGATCTTGGCGCCGATTTGCTGGTCGCCGCCTAGCGGACCGCTTAGCAGGCAATGGATATCGTCCCGCTCCAGGTTATCCCGGAGCAGCCGGCCGGTGGTGCCGGTGGCGTAGAGTTTCAGTGGAGCGAATCGGGTGCGGTTCTCGGCAACCCAGTCCACCAGTTCCTTTTTCTTGTTGTCGTGTGCCACCAAAGCGACGGATTTTACGGCCATTTGGGGTAAAGTCTCCTGTTATCAAGGTTTTTACGGTGTCAGTGTTTCACAGGCTGGCCCGGTTCGGAATAGGAAAGAGGTTTATGTCCGCGACAACATCGTTTGACTGGCAATCCACACCGGCGGCTGTCTGGCGTCGGCATCGCTCGGGGCTGCGCGCCATCCGCCGGCTCGATCCGGTGCAATGGCAGGATCTGAAGGGCATCGACCGACAGCAGCAGGCTTTGGCCCGCAATACCGAGCGGTTTCTGGCCGGTGAACCCTCCAACAACGCGTTGCTCTGGGGCTCACGCGGCACCGGCAAGTCGTCGCTGATCAAGGCGCTGTTGAACCGCTACCAGGAGCGAGGGCTGCGGATGATCGAGGTGGACAAGGATGATCTGGTCAACTTGCCGGAAATCGTTGACGACATCTGCGAGCTGCCGTTCCGGTTTGTGATCTTCTGCGACGACCTGTCGTTTGACGTTGGTGAGTCCAGCTACAAGGCCCTGAAAAGTGTACTGGAAGGTTCCCTGGAACTGCCCCCGGAGAATGTAAGGGTGTATGCCACCTCCAACCGCCGTCATCTGATGCCGGAGTTCATGTCCGATAACCTCAAGAGCGAAATGCGCGACGGTGAGCTGCACCCGGCCGAAGCCATCGAAGAGCAGGTGTCCCTGGCGGACCGGTTCGGTCTTCAGCTTTCGTTCTATGCGTTTTCGCAGGCTGTGTACCTGCAGGCGGTGGACGCGCTGTTCCCCGACTTTGATGATCGGGAAGGCCTGCATCGGGAGGCGATCCGCTTCGCCACTGCCAAGGGCGTACGCAATGGTCGCACGGCCCAGCAGTTTTACCGGCAGTTTGCCGGCGAGCAGGATCTCGGCAGGCTGAAGTAGCTACTGCCGTTTTGCCATCTTGATGAAGTGATGGTGGACCACCCGAACCCCGAGAAACACCAGGGTCATTACCACCGGAATGGCGATGCCCAGAACCAGGGTCTTGTTGAAGACGACACCGGCTTCGTAAACCGAATCCAGCCCGAATTTGAGCAGGCCGATCAGGTAATAGGTGATGGCCACCACCGAGAAGCCTTCCACCGTATGCTGCATCATCAACTGGATCTTGGAGCGCCGGTCCATGGAGCTGAGTAGTTGCTGGTTCTGGCTCTGAATGGCCAGTTCCACCCGGGTGCGCATCATGTCCGAGGCCCGGTCGACCCGTCGGGAGAGGTCTTCCAGCCGTTCGCTCACCGCTTCGCAGGTTTTCACTGCCGGAGTCAGTCGGCGGGTCATGAATTCGGTCAGGGTCAGGTGGCCGGAGAGTTCGTCTTCCCGCAATTCTTCCAGGCGGGTCAGTACCAGCTGGTGATAGGCGCGGGTGGCAGAGAAACGGAACGTGGAGTGGGCCCGGAAGGCCTCGATACGGGCGGCAATGTTGGTCAACTGGGCCAACAGTTTTTCTTCGTCGACATCTTCGTTTTCCGCCAGTGACCGGGTGATCACGGCCAGTTTCTCGTCCATGTCGTTCAGGGACGGTGTGATTTCCCGGGCAACGGGGAGTGCCAGCAGTGACATCAGGCGGTAGGTTTCGATTTCCATCAGGCGCTGGGTCAGACGGCCCAGCTGGCTGTCCGACATGTGGTGGTTCATCACCATGAACCGGCCAAAGCCGTCACTATGTAGCCGGAAGGTGCCCCATACCCTGGCGGCACCCTCCTGGGGACTGCTCCCGACCAGTCGCATGCCTTCGAAGTGCTTGCGTACATAGTCCAGGTCGCCTTCGGTTCCGTCAGCGGCGGGCCGTACTTCCAGGTGGAATGCAGCAATCACTGTACCGGTCAGCTGTTCCAGCCACCCCTCGGGCAACGGTGTAATGCCGGTCTCGCTAAAGGGTGTTTCCTCACCCGCAGCCAGGTTGATAAAGGTGTAGGACGCGAATTCCATGTGCATCTCGCGACGCACCCGCAGGGCACCGAAGGTATGTTCAAAGCAGCCCACCTCGTTCTCCGGGACCGGATGCCCCATCAGCCGATGAAGTTCCTGCAGGTGCCGGAATTGTTCCTGCCGTTGCTCAGGTGTTGTCAGAACCGCCATCTGGGTAACCCGCGCCGGTGTCGGTAGCACCTGGAACGGCCTTGAGTGCAGCTCGTTGTAGAGATCGTTCCGAAGCGGGTGAATGTCGAGGGATTCCAGGCGTGCGCTCACGGCGGGGTGGTCCTGTGGTCAAGAGTGGATAGCTGGGATCATAACCCGGAAGCACACACCGTCAATGCCACCTTGGGCGCGGTTCCGGGCTTCCACATGGGCACCATGGTAGTCGGCAATCAGGTTGACAATGAGTAGCCCCTGTCCCAGGTGGCCCTGTTCCTGGCCGTCCCGCATTGAAACGAAGGGGCTGAAGATGTCTGTTGTTGTGTCTTCGGGCAGCGTTGAACCCTCGTTGAAGACCGACAGACACAGCCCTTCCGAAGTTGTTTTCAGGCCCACCTGAATCAGGCCATCCTGTGGTGTGAAATCCCGGGCGTTATCGACCAGCTTGTCGAGCAGTTGCACCATCAGTTCTGGCGAACCCGTGATCTTGCAGCCTGTCTGCGGCCCCGAGTAGCGGATCTGATGGCTGCTGTCGAGGGCCTGATACGCAGCGGTTGCTTCTGCGGCCACCTCCGCCAGATCGAACTGTTCTTTATCCGCATGGTCCAGGCTCTGTTCCAGGCGCGTCGCTTCGCTCATGCCATGGAGTATCTGCCGGAGGCGTTCGGTGGCGGAAGCGGCCCTTTCGATGTATTGCCTGCGCTCTTCCTCCGAATCGCTGTGGTTGAGGTTTTCCAGCGAGGAACGAACCACGGCGACAGGTGTTTTAAGCTCGTGGGAGAGTCGCCGGGAGAAGCTTTCCAGGTACCGGTTGTACCCGTGGAGACGATCCACCATCAGGCTGAAGTGTCGCTGCAACTGGCCCAGTTCGTCCTTGCTTCGGGCATCCGGCACTCTGCCCGTGATCCGGCCGTCTTCATCAATACTGGCGCTGACAGCACGCTGCAGCCGGGTAATCCGCCAGGACAACCAGCTGGCATAGCCAAGCAGAACCAGGGTGAGAGCGACAATGATGAGGGTGCTGCGGGCAATGACCGAGCCCAGGGCAGAGCCGGAGAGAGTAAGAAGCTGATCCAGCGATTGCTCCAGAATCAGCGTGCGGCCACCGAAGACCTCCCGAGTGGTCAGCAGCCAGACGCTGTCATCTTCATGACGGACCAGGCTCGTTTCCGGTAGCGCCTCAACGTCCACACGGTTGGTGTCGGTTTCGATTGAGGTGGGTTCTGGCTGGTAGAGGCGTACCAGGCCTCTGAGTGCATTGAGACTGATCTTTTCGATCACCTGCACCGGGCTGAGACTGTCGAACTCTGGCGCTGTGACGGCTGAGTCAGCCTGTTGTCTCGCGATGACCCATCCGGCCGGTTCAACCAGTCGGGCCTGCTGGCCGGGGTTAAGTTGTGGTTCCAGCTGTCGCTCCAGGGCGAGATTTCGACTGACCAGCACCGGCAATGGGTCAACCGACGTGGAGACGCCGGTTACCTGATCACTGCCCCATAAGGCGGCAAAACCCAGGCGGCTGCGGTCGACAGGCATGGGCAGTTTCAGTTCCAGCTGCCAGCCATCGCCGGCGCCCTGCAAAAAGCCGGAGAGGCGATAGTCGGGTTGGCCGCCTTTCTCTTCAAGGCCATAGAGCTGGCCGGGAGCCGGTGTGCGCAGTAACCACGATTGCCGGCCGGATTCCTGGGCGAGGTTGCCGCCAGAGGTTTCCAGCCAGAGCCTCAGCCGGTCATGGGCCTGTTCCGGGCTGCCGGGATTAAAGAACACGGGTTGCCTATGGCTAACGCGAATCAGCAGATACAGGTTCCGTCTATCGGTAGCGGCCTGCCATTGCAGAGCCGTTTCCCCGGCTTTGCCGCTGGCGACTCTTTGCCAGTTTCTTGCCTGGTTTTCCTCGTCATACCCCGGCCAGTCATCGCCATAACCATCCAGATTCAGGTTGCCGGTCAGCGGTTCAACGTAGATGGCGGGTTCATCAGCCCTGACAACCGGGGTGCCGATGATCTGATCGCCGGCAGTCTCGGCCAGTCTCACGGCCTGGGCCTGCAGTTGCTGCCGGGCCTGTTGTCGGAGGGCATCGTCCAGTTCCAGGACAAACTGCAGGCCTGCCCAGGGAATCAGCAGCATCAGCAGGCTGGCAACGAACAGCTGGCGCTTGAGGTTCAAGAATCAGACCTCACGGGCGTTCCAGCGGTAACCCATGCCGTAGGCGGTCTGTATGCCGTCAAAGGTTGCGTCAATCTGCTGGAACTTGCGGCGGATACGTTTGATGTGAGAGGTGACCGTGTTGTCGTCCAGCACGGTGCTGGCCGCTTCCATCAGTTGTTCGCGGCTGCGCACATGGCCCGGATGCTGGACCAGCGAGTGCAGCATCCAGAATTCGGTGACGGTTAGGTCGATGGGGGTTTCGTCCCAGGCGACGGTCATGCGATCCACATTGAGGGTGAGCTTGCCCCGCTGGAGCACTTCGTCCGGCTTCTGGAGGGCTTCGGCCCAGGCATCGGCCCGTCTGAGCAGGGCGGTAACCCGGGCCAGCAGGTGGTCCAGGCTCATGTCCTTGGTGACGTAATCATCGGCCCCAAGGCGCAAACCGTGGACGGAATCGATGTCGCTGTCTCGGGCGGTCAGGAAGATAATCGGCAGGGTCTGGGACAGTGATCTCAGGTCCTGACACAGGGCAAAACCGCCTTCCGGTTCATCGCCCAGCCCGACGTCGATAATGGCCAGGTCGGGTAACGACTGACGCAGCACCTGCCAGGCGGAAGCCCGGTCGCCGTGTGCGCTCACACGATAGCCACGGCGCTCAAACGCAGCGCGATAGTTGTCGCGGATGGCGGGTTCGTCTTCGATCAGTACAACGTGTTTCTTCATGGTGGCGGCTGCTTCCCCTTGCCGGTGTGTGCCTATTTAACCACGGCAGGTGTTGATAACAAGTTTGAAGGGCGTTGTTGCCACAATTCATCATTTTTCGAGGGCGGTTTGTCGCAATCTGCCATGGGAGTTCCTTTCTGGATTGCTGAAATGGCGGTGTTTCGCACAGTCATGCAAGTCACAAGGATTCCCTCATGATTATTTCCAGTTCCCTTCTAAGGCTTTATTCACGTCCCTTCGTTAACAGCGGCCAGCGAATCCGGTTAAAGCGCTGCCTGGAGGGCATCAGCCTTTGGCTCGCCGTGATGTTGATGCTGTTTGTCCACCCACTCTATGCCGAGGCGAATGAGACCGACAACGTTGGCCAGTTCCATTTCGTTGACGGCCAGGGTCAGTGGCAGGAGCCGGCCCTGGTTCTGGAGAGCGATTTCGATGTGCGGATCAGCGGTTTGATTGCCGACTCCCGGCTGCTGAGGCGTTTCCGAAACACCAGCGACCAGTGGCGGGAGGGCGTGTTTGTGTTCCCGTTGCCGGAAAAGGCCAGTGTGTATGGACTGACCATGACAGTGGGCGAGCGGACGATCGAAGGCAAGGTGCAGCCGAAGGAGACGGCGCGCCGGACCTATGAGAAAGCAAAACAGGCCGGGCAGCACGCGGCGAATGTCGAGCAGCAGCGGCCGAATCTGTTTACTGCACGGGTGGCCAACATTCCCCCGGGGGAGACGGTATCGGTGGAGCTGAAGTATCAGCAACCGGTGCAGTATCAGGCCGGCGTGTTCGAACTCACTGTGCCAACCACGCTGACGCCCCGTTACATGCCGGGAAAGGCGCTCAGTGCAGCGCCGGATCAGTGGCAGGGTGGTTGGGCAGTGCCGACGACCGAAGTGCCGGACGCCGGTGCCATCAGTCCCTTTACGGTCAATCCGGGTGATGTGGCGGACGATAGCCATCGGGCGGTGATCAATCTGGTGATTGATTCCGGGCTCCCCCTTGAGAGCGTCTCCAGCCCGTCGCACCGACTTGCGACCAGTCAGGACGGCCAGACGTTCAGAGTTCGTCCCGATGGGGGCGAAATCCTTATGGACCGGGATTTTGTGGTGCGCTGGCGCCCGGTTGCCGGGCTGGAGCCCTCGGCAGCGGTGTTCCATCAGTCCTGGGAAGGAGAGGACTACCTCATGGCCATGCTGGTGCCCGGAGAAAGCGGCGCCATGGCGTTGCCCCGGGATCTGGTGTTCGTGATCGACACCTCCGGTTCCATGGCGGGCGAATCGATCCGCCAGGCCCGAGATGCTCTTCAGGCCGGTCTGGACACACTGACACCGAGGGACCGGTTCAATGTCATCCAGTTCAACAGCCAGACGCATTCCCTGTTCATGCAGCCTGAAGTGGCCACCGGTAACAACCTTGCCCGGGCGCGTCAGTATGTGGATCGCCTTCGTGCCGACGGTGGCACCGAGATGGCTCCAGCCCTTTCCAGAGCCCTGGAAGGCGGAGGCGAGACTGAAGACGGCGCACGGGTGCGCCAGGTCATTTTCATTACCGATGGCGCGGTGGGAAATGAAGCTGCGCTGTTCCGGCAGATCCGCCAGCAGCTTGGAAACCAGAGGCTGTTTACGGTGGCTATTGGCTCTGCGCCGAATCGGCACTTCATGCGCGAAGCCGCCCGCTGGGGGCGGGGTACCTACACGGCGATTCACTCGCCTTCCGATGTGGATGGACCTCTGCAGGCCCTGTTCTCAGCCATGGAGTCACCGGTTCTGACCGATATCGGGGTCAACTGGCCCGGCCAGAAAGCCGGTCAGGAGTCGTTTCCGAGACGCCCGGGCGATTTGTTCCAGGGCGAGCCGCTGATTCATGTGGTTCGTGGCGTCCCGGCCATGGGGCAGCTGGAGGTGTCGGGGCGCCTGCCGGGTGGCAGGGACTGGACCAGAACGCTCGATCTGCAGCAGGCCGCTCCCGCAACGGGGCTGCATCGGCATTGGGCTAGGGAGAAAATCGACAGTTTGGAGGATGAGGCTAAGGTCACAGGCCGGGAGCCCGATAAGGCCGGCCTGACCGAGCTGGCGGTTCAGCACGGCCTGATGTCTGCCTACACCAGTTTTGTGGCCGTGGATTCCACACCCGCCCGAAGTTCAGAGGCGCCCATGGAATCGGATAGTTTGCCCACTCTTCTACCGGCGGGCAGCCAGGCGGGCATGCTGCGCTATCCACAGACGGCAACATCGGCGCCGTTGCTGATCGCGCTCGGTTTGGTGGGGTTGATGTTTTCACTGGCGATTGTGCTGCTGCAGAGGAGGGCGTTCTCATGACCCGGCTGCTGCTTCTGTTATTGACCAGCTCTGCTACCTTGTTGGTATTCGGGTTATGGATTCCGCTCAAGGCGGTTATCGCCCAGGAATTGCTGGCGATCGCCTGGGCTGAAAGCCAGGCCCGGCAGACGGAATCGCGCCCCTGGCCGTGGGCGGACACCTGGCCGGTAGCCCGGCTGGCTATTCCGGAACTGAACGACTCGATGATTGTTCTGGCCGATACCCATGGTGAGAGCCTCGCCTTTGGGCCGGGCCGATTAACCGGAGGCGCAGATGTCGGGGGAGCCGTGATCATTGCCGGACACCGGGATACACATTTCCGGAGCCTGAAAGCACTGGAGACCGGCAATGAGGTGCGTCTGCAGGGAAGGGATGGCCGTTGGCAGAGTTACCTGGTGGAGGGTGCCCGGGTGGTGGACAGCCGTTCAGAGCTGATCGATACCCAGCGTCTGCCAGAGGGGACGCTTCTGCTGGTGACCTGTTACCCGTTCGACAGTGTCGACGCCGGTGGGCCACTGCGATACGTCGTAAGAGCTTCGGCAAAGGGTAAACAAAGGGAACAAATTGACACTGTTGCCGGAATATAAAGTTGGCGTACACTTGTGCGCCAAAATTTCGCTGCAGAGTTTGGTTGCATGGGTATTATCAGAAAACTGCTGGCGTGGCTGAGCGTACCGATCATTTGCCTGTTCGCGCTCGTGTTCTACGCGGCGAGGCCGTTCAATCCGGACAACAACCGTATCCTGGCGCGCGTCGTCGCTCGTTTCGGGCGGGCGGTTCTGGGTATGGAGCGCCCTCTTGAAGGCTGGGAAAACATGCCGCAGGACCGGCCTACCGTCGTCATTGCCAATCACCAGCACAATGACGATCTGTTTGTTGTGGGCGACTTGTTGCCGCCGCGCACCGTCACGGTTGGTAAATCGTCACTGGTCTGGGTGCCTTTCTTTGGCCAGGTCTTCTGGCTGGGCGGTAACGTTATCCTTAATCGCGGACGCTCCCACAAGGCCATTGCGGTCATGAAGGCCACCAGCAGCGCCATCGCACGGGATCGAAAGAGCCTCTGGGTGTTCCCCGAAGGCACTCGCAGCAGAGGCCGGGGACTGCAGAAATTCAAGAAAGGCGCGTTTCACGCAGCGGTAGCATCGGGCGCGCCCATCACCATGGTCTGTGTTCAGGAGTACGCCGATGAGGCCGTCGGCTGGACCGGCCGGCGTGAGTCAGTGGCCATTCGGGTTTTACCGCCCATCGAAACCGAGGGTCTCACGGCTGATGATATTCCGGAGCTGATCGAGCGTTGCCACAAAAAAATGTCGGAGACGATTGCCACATTGTAATCGCCTCGTCTGGAAGTGCTTGAAGCACTTCGGTAAACAGGGCAGTCTTGCGGGACTGATCGTTTCGTTCAACGACCCTCAGGGAGAGGCAAGAGATGAATCTGATTTTGTTTTTGATTATAGGCGGTGTGGCCGGTTGGCTGGCTGGTTTGATCATGAAGGGCCGTGGTTTTGGCATTCTGGCCAACATCGGTATCGGTATTGTCGGCTCGTTTCTCGGCGGTTTTGTGTTCCGCCTTCTCGGTCTGGCGGCCCAGGGTGCTGTTGGTGAGCTGGTCACCGCAACGGTAGGCGCTGTGTTGCTTCTCGCTATTGTTAGTGCAATCAAGAAGGCCTGAGCATGATCGTACCCGTAACCGGAGTGTTTGCCGCAGTTATCGGCATTCTTTTGCTGGTGTTGTCGGCGCAGGTCGTCAAATTTCGTCTGAAGTACAAAAAGGGCCTGGGCGTCACCGATGATCGGGATTTCGAGGCCGCGGTCCGGGCCCACGCCAACCTGGTGGAGTATGCGCCACTCGGTCTGCTCATGCTGGCTATCGCTGAGCTCAACGGCGTTTCCAGTACTCTGATTTACTGGACCGGTATGGCGCTGGTGGTTGGCCGCATTCTTCATGCCTTCGGCATGATCAACGGTCGCGGTGGCACCCATTGGGCCCGTATGATCGGCATTCTGCTGACCTGGCTGGCGATTCTGGTGACAGCCTTATTGCTGTTGTGGAACGTCTGGCAGGTTTATGGCTAGACCAGAAAAGAACGGGCGGCCAATGGCCGCCCGTTCTGCTTTCAGCAACCCGGTTTTATAACCGGTCAGTCTTCAACCTGGCTCTCATCCTCCAGGATAAGCTCTACTTCTTCCGCATCCAGTACCTGAGGCTCATAGGTCAGTCCCTGTGCCTCGATCACGCTTACAAAGGCTTTCAGGTGGCTTTTTGATCCATCCAGCAGGTTGGAATAGGCAAGAACGATGGCGCGCTCATCGGTTTGATTAATCGCGGCCAGAATATCTCTCATATCCTTCTCTTCGATCAGGCCCCCTACGAACAGGCCATCAACAAACGAGTTTTTTCCCTTGGCAACCAATTCGTCATACAGGGCCTGAAGTTCCTGATTGGTGAATACGCCGATCGTGTCATTCACTACCGGGTCTTCAACATCAAACTTTTTCAACAGGTAGTCTACGGTGCTGGTATGAGATTCTTCGGACAGCGCGATTCTTGCGAATACCTGCGTTCTGTCGCCCCAGTACTGGTCCATTGTGAGATAAACGTCTCGGGCCAGCTTTTCCTCTTCGCGCATGAACTGCAGATCGCTCACCTCAATGGTGGTCAGATCTTCCGAATCGGCAGTTTCTGCCGATCGACCCCCGCCGTCGCTGTTGCGCGGACCGCCTGCAGCGAATGTGGCGCTGGCAAGGAACATCGAACCAATGAGTGCGGCAGTGGTGAAGGTTTTTGCGTTCATAGTGACCTCTCTAGTCAGGTAACAGTTAAACCCTGGATACATGACTAAGACGAGGAATTCGGGCAAAAGGTTCGTTAAATAAATGTAAGTTTGCTTTCTAGTTTGTAAATAAAGTCTTGTTTTTATTGAATAATAATTTTCAGTTTTAATGAAATTGATCCGTTTACCGCTTCAGAAATCGGAATAATTAAGATTTCATAAAAGCCGCCGACAGCGGTTGCAGGGTGTTCCATCACGCCTGTGCAGGGTGCATCCAGCCCCCGCTATGCGGTAAGTCCGGGGGCGGCCTATGGGGTTGGTGTTGCCGCTCAGAGTGCCTGGGCGACATCCATGTCCATGTATTCCAATTCTACTCGGCGGTTGGCAGCCCTGTCTTCCGGCGTTGCCAGAGGGCGCGCTGAGCCCCAGTGCCGCATTAGAATCCGGGATTCCTCCACGCCTTCCTGAATGAGACTTCGCGCCACTGCATTGGCCCGCAATCGTGACAGAAACTGGTTGTAATCCTCCGAACCGAAGTTGTCGGAATGGCCATGAATCCGCACGCTCACGGAAGGATGCTCCTTCAGGTAGGCGGCGTGCTGTTGCAGGAAGGCAATGTCATCCTTGTCCAGTGAGTGCTTGTTGAAGCCGTAATGGAACTTCATGCGGTGCGGGCGTCTGGTCCCGGCATCGTAAGTGGCAGCGGTGAAGCCTGCGGCCATCGCAGCATTGGCGATCAGGCCCGGGTTATCCAATACAAGTACGGTCATCTGAAAATCCTTGGTTCGGTATCCGGTTTTTCTTGTTATTCCTGTTCACTATTGGCCGGAGCAGGAATAACGGCAATTGGCGAAAAGTCGATACATGTCCCGGCACAGTCCGTCGCTGGAAATGATTTAATGTCATTTGTATGACGCGCCAATGACAGTCTCACCGGTAGTCCGGGCTTTTCCGACTCTGTGGGGTGTGCCACATTTCCGGGATTGACCCATAGCGACCTTTGCGCTGGATTCCATTTGAGCGCGAAAAGAAGGCGTGGCTGTGGTAAAAAGCAGACTTTCAGGGACAGATTATGATGAATTGTGACCGCCCATGCTGATTATCCCCGCCGAGAACGCCATCAACTGGAAACGCCCGCCCTGGGTCACCCTGGGCCTGATCATGGCCTGCCTGCTGGTTTTCCTGTTTTATCAGGGGGACGACAGCCGGAAACTCGAGCAGGCCGTTGAACAGTACCTGGCCGCCGACCTACATGAGCTGGAGGCGCCGGCCTACGAGGATTACCTGCAACGGCAAATCCAGTTCCAGGGTGAAGAAGGCCGGGTATACGAACTACAGCAGTTTCAGCAACTCCGGGAAGAGAACGAAACCTTCTGGCTGGCCATCAATCTGATGATGGACCGGGAGTTCTACCAGTATCTGCTGCAGAACCGTGATGTGATCTGGGCGCCGACAGAAAGGGCCCGTTGGCAGGAGCAGCGCACTGCGATAGAGCAGCAGTACATCCAGAAGCTGAGTGCCAACCAGTTGGGACTGGTTCCTGCCGATCTGTCACTGTATACCCTGATCACCTACCAGTTTCTGCACGGCGGCTGGGGCCATATCATCGGTAACCTGATCTTCCTGTTCCTGCTGGGATTCACCGTTGAGAAAGCCCTGGGGCCGGGTCGGTACCTGATTGCCTATCTGGTTTGCGGTGCCTTGTCCGGCCTGATGTTTACCGCGGTTTCGGCGGGTAGCTATGTACCCCTGGTGGGTGCCTCGGGCTCGATCTCCGGCCTGATGGGCATGTACGTAGCCATCTATGGCCTGCAGAAGATCCGTTTCTTCTACTTTCTCGGCGTTTACTTCAACTATTTCCGTGCTCCGGCTATTGCTCTGTTACCGGTATGGGTGGGCAAGGAAATCTACGATTACTGGTATGCCGGTGCCACCGGTATCGCCTACATGGCCCACGCTGGCGGTCTGATCGCAGGTGCCGGCCTGGTCTGGCTGCTTGGCAAAAGCTGGCTGCAGGTGCGAGAGGAATTTTTTGAACCGGAAGAGGAAGAGCAGGATGCCCGGTTTACCACCGGTTACGCCCAGGCCATGGCCAGCCTCGGCCGAATGGAGTTCGATTTGGCCCGGCGGCAATTCGAGGCTCTTCGTGAGCACTATCCGGAACGCCATATTCTGCTGGAACACCTTTACCAGTTGGCCAAACTCCGCCCGGACTTGCCCGAATATCGTGATCGCGCCAAAGAGCTGATGAACGATGCCCTCAGCCGGCGCCAGCCAGAGCAGATGATTGCGATTTGGCAGGAATACCTCGGCAAGGGGGAGAGTTATCAGCCACTAGCGGCAGACGACCATAACCGGGTCCTGTTCACCAGTCTCAAGCAACATGACCTCAAGGCTGCAGAGAAAGCTTTCGAGCGGCTCAGAAGCACAGGCGATGACATGCTGACTACCGAGGCCTGTCGGTTGCTTGTGGAAGAGTTTGAAAAGCGCCAGATGGCGCCCAAAGCTCGTCATTATCGTCAACTTCTTCAGGCCGGCTAGCCTCGGGGCAGCAGGGTATGGGAGGGGCTTCCCAAAACACGCTGTGAATACGTCCCTGTACGCTCGGCTCCGCCATCCATGGCTCCGCACGGTTTTGGGAAGCCCCTCCCATACCCTGTGTCAGTCCTGGGCAGAAAACGTTGCTTTCGGTCCCTTCAGCGGCTCTTTATTCTGCGCCTGCTCCAGATAAACCGTAATCTGCTCATGCAGCGGATGATTCACACATTTTTTCTGGATAAACGTCAGGAAGGCCGTTGCCTTTTCCCACTGGGACAAGCCGTTGGCCAGGGTCTGGGCGACCAGCAGATAGGCTGGGGCCAGCTGTTCGCTGTCCGGGAAGCGTTTGTGGAAATCCTGAAGCACTCGCAAGGCCGGTTTGAACTGGCCCCGGTGGTACAGGGCCCGGGCGCAGCGCACTGAAAGGTCCGGATCCTCCAGTTTGAAGCCGGGTTCTGCTTTCTGGATCGTATTCAGCACACCGGCGATGCCTTCGCCGTCGTTGCGGTCGGCCAGCCAGCCCAGGATTCGTGGATGGTAGCGGTAGAGTTCGTCGGTGTCCTGGCGGGCGGTGAGTAGCTGGTACAGCTGGCCGATCCTCAGGGCGTTATCCCGGTCCCGCTTCAAAGCTTCCCTCAACATGTTCTGCACCCGATCGTAGTTGCCGTCTTTCAGGTTCATATCGATATCGGCATCAAAGCGGGCGCTGCGGTCGCGCTGGTGGGTGTCCTGACCTGCGGTGTCATCCTGGATATCCGAGGCAAATCCCAGCTCTTCCTGGTACTGGAACAGCAGGTAGCCAAGCATGTGGAACAGGATCAGGGTGAAGGTACTGTTCAGGAAGCCGGCGAGGGGCTGGGCAACCCAGAACGGAAAATGATTCACCGCAAAGTCCTGGGCCGCGCCCGAGGCGAGGGTCAGCAGGATCAGGTAGCCGTACAGCAGGAAATAAGGGGTGCCAATTCGCGAGATCAGTACCGCTAGGTTCATCGGATTCACCGCAGCACCCACCGAGCGTTCCATGGCCAGAACCATGATGCTGGCCGGTAATGCCAGAATGACAAATGCCAGCGCCAGCAGCATCAGGATGGGGCCACCGAGCATGGCGGCAGCGCCAACCAGCCCGCCCATTAGCACGAAGACCAGGAACTGCAGGATGACAATGTCAAAGCCGCTGCCGGTGAAGGCGACGGATACGGCCGGCGGTTTCAGGTGACCTTCAGCGGTGTGGTTGATCACCGCATAGGTGTACTTGAAGAGGGCAAGCGCCAGCACTATCCAGATAAGGATGCCAATCAGATTGGCCGGGGCAACCACCGGCACCAGGGTACAGATGGCGATAACGATCAGCGGATCGGTATGGAACGGGTAGCGGAAAAAAGCGCCGAGTCGCTGCCAGAAGGGGACCACCTCGGTGGCGGCGCCCAGATATCGCATGGCCTTGCTGCAGCGGGGGCACAGAGCCCGGCGCTGGCGGGTGTCGGCATCGGGCATGCAGCGACTGCAGTAATGAATCTGGCACTCCCCGCAGTGCCATTTGGCAGGGTCGCCGGGGTGATAGTGGCAATCATGTTTCACAGGTGCTTGTGTCCTGGTCCATCAGAAAATCGTTGGCTCATGATGACAGATGTCGGTTTTGAGCGCAGCAAACCAGTTAACAGGTAGACTATTGTGAATTCCCGGGCGTATCCAACCGGGCACATTTCATTTTCCGGAGGTTGCTTGGAACACCCCCAGAACAGCGTAACCGGTATCGACACCCGTGAAACCCGGCAGCAATACACCTGGCGGGGTATCTTTAGCCTTGCGCTCAAACACAAGCCCAGACTGGTGCGCGCCAATCTGCTGGCGATCATGGCCACCGTTATGAGTGTGCCGGTGCCCCTGCTGCTCCCGGTTCTGGTGGATGAAGTGCTGCTGGACGAGCCTGGCCCGGTGTTACCGGTCATGAATTCGCTACTGCCGGGGAGCTGGGAAACCTCGGTGGTTTATATCGGCCTGATGGTGGTGGCCGCATTTCTGCTTCGGGTCGCCGCGCTGTCGTTCAACGTGTTGCAGTCCCGGGAGTTTTCCAAGGTCTCCAAGGACGTGGTGTTCCGAATCCGTTCCCGTTTGTTGGGGCGTTTGCAGCGGGTGGCCATGTCGGAGTATGAAACCCGTGGCTCCGGAGGGATCAGCAGCCATTTTATTACCGATCTGGATACCGTTGACCAGTTTCTGGGCACCACCATCAGCCGTTTTCTGGTGGCCAGTCTCACGGTATTCGGTACCGCCCTGGTGCTGCTCTGGGTGCACTGGCAGCTGGCCCTTCTGATTCTGCTGTTCAATCCCCTGGTGATCTTCGCCACGATCCTGATCGGCAAGCGGGTCAAGGAACTGAAGCGCCGGGAGAACAGTGCTTACGAGGAGTTCCAGGGAGACCTCACTGAAACACTGGATGCCATCCATCAGTTGCGGGCCGCAAACCGGGAAAAGCATTACCTGCGCCAGCTAATTGACCGCGCCCGCAACGTTCGGGACCACTCCATACAGTTTGAGTGGCGCAGCGATGCCGCCAGCCGGGCCAGCTTTGCCCTGTTCCAGTTTGGTGTTGATGCTTTCCGTGCGGCGGCCATGGTGACCGTGCTGTTCAGCGACCTGAGTATCGGCATGATGTTCGCCATTTTCGGCTATCTCTGGTTCATGCTGACGCCGGTTCAGGAAATGCTGAACATGCAGTATGCCTGGTTCGCCGCCAATGCCGCCCTGGCGCGGATTAACCGGTTGCTGGATCTGAAGGAGGAGCCCCGCTATCCGGCGCTGGAGAACCCGTTCCGCGACCGGCATACCGTGGGGCTTACCCTCCGGAATATCCACTTTGCCTACGGCGAGGAGGAGGTCCTTCGAGGCATCAATCTGGAGTTGGCGCCCGGCGAAAAGGTGGCGTTGGTGGGCGCCAGTGGCGGCGGTAAATCCACCCTGATTCAGGTTATCCTGGGCATGTACACGCCCCAGCAGGGTGAGGTGCTGATTGATGGCGTGCCGGTTCAGCGTATCGGCTTGCCGTGCCTTCGTGAGCATGTGGCGACAGTGCTTCAGCACCCAGCGCTGTTCAACGATACCGTTCGCCAGAACCTGACACTTGGGCGGGATAAACCCGATGCTGCACTCTGGGACGCCCTGCGAATTGCCCAGCTGGATGCCACGGTCGCGGCCATGCAGGACCAGCTTGATACGGTAATCGGCCGCCAGGGCGTGCGCCTCTCTGGCGGCCAGCGTCAACGGCTGGCCATTGCCCGGATGATTCTTTCCGAACCCTCGGTAGTAATCCTGGATGAAGCCACCTCAGCGCTGGATGCGGAAACCGAGTTCCAGCTTCATCGCGACCTTGAGGCATTCCTCAAGCAGCGCACCACCCTGATCATTGCCCATCGTCTCAGCGCCGTTAAACAGGCAGATCGCGCCTGTGTTTTCGAAGACGGTCGGATAATCGAAGAGGGTCATCACGACGAACTGATTGCCAGAGAGGGCCTCTACGCCCAGCTTTATGGCGAGCGCCAGATGTAATCCGGTCGATAAAGTTTACTTCTCATTACAACAAAAACTGATCTGTCGCTTTTGGCGCCCGTAAAAGATTGCAAATGCAAGTTCCCGGGTCTAGTCAGTAGGTAATGCACCGATAGCCCGGTTTCAGATTTCTCTGCAAACTTGCGGCGTTCTTTGACGGACAGGAAAAGTGAACAGGAAAACGACAAGTATTCTGCTTTTCGCCGCAGCTTTCCTTTTGGCACTTGCGCTCCCGGTGATGCCGTCGCTGCTCAACAACAGCGGGTTTTACGGGATGGCGATTGATGAGCCGGGGGAGAACCTGATCGGCTACCAGCCTCCGCAGGAAGGGCTTGCCGTTATTTTCTTTGGTTATCGCCAGTGCGGAACCGTTTGCCCGGTCCAATTGGTCAACCTGTTGGATTTGAGTCAGCGCTTGAAGGACGCGCCAGTGGAGTTCCTGTTTGTCACCCTCGACCCGGAAAACGATACGCCCGATACACTGCAACAGACGACGGAAAGCCTTGGGGCGGCATTCAAGTCCCACAGGCCTGAAACTCACCAGTCTGCTCAAAAACTGGCTTCAGCTTACAACGATTTTGCCGTTAAACAGGGTGGTGCACCGAATGACTCGATTGCCCACAGTGCAAGGCTGCATGTGGTGACACCAGACTTCCGGAGAAGACTGGTTTACGCCTCACCGGATCTGAATCTTGACTTGGTTGAACAGGATCTTCGCCGCTTACTGAAAGAAAATAAGAGTGAGAGTGCCATATGACTACAGCGGTAAAAAGTCAATCCTACGAAGTTGAAATCCGGGAACGCACCGATCGCCAGGTGTTGTTTATTCTTCTGGCTCATATCCCGGTGGTTGGCCTGTTGGTCCCGATGGGCTACGGGGCGACAACCTTTGCGCTGGTCGCGTCTTTACTGGTAGGCGGCATTGCGGCGGCCGGTTATTTCACCATGCGGGGAACCCGGGCCCTGTCCTCGTTGTTCGCGGTCTGCCTGATGCTGTTCTCGGCCATCATGATCCAGGCCCAGATGGGGCGCATTGAAATGCATTTCCACATCTTTGCCGCCCTGGCTCTGGTTATCATTTATCGGGACTGGCTGCCCGTGGTGGTCGCGGCAGGCACCATTGCCGTTCATCACCTGGCGCTGACGGGCCTGCAGCTGAGCGGTGCATCCTTTGGCAACATGGCGTTGATGATCTTCAATTATGACTGCAGCTGGTCGATCGCGTTTCTGCACGCAGCGTTCGTGGTTTTCGAGGCGGCGATTCTGGTTTTCTTCGCAATCCGAATGGGCGCGGAGCAGAGGCAGTCCATTCAGATTATCGAGATTATCCGCGGGTTCGATTCCGATAAAGACCTCACGGCCCGTCTCGACGATGCAGACAAGAGCGTGACGGCTGGGTCGTTCAATAACATGCTCGAGCGGTTTGTCGAGTTGATCGCCAAGCTCCGTGAGCTGTCAGAACAGCTGCGCTCAAACGCCGATGACATGACCAGTGTCAGTGACACGACCACGCAGATTGCCAGCGAGCAGCAGGTGCAGACCGATCAGGCAGCCACGGCTACCAATGAAATGTCCGCCAGTATCCAGGAAGTCGCCAGTAACGCGCAGTTGGCGTCCGATGCGGCCAGCAATGCTTCTGGCGCTGCCAACCGGGGCGGTGAAGCCATGGCTAACGCCTCAAAACTGACTGAGGCAACCGATGAGGCGCTGGAGAGCAGTGCTAAAAGGGTCGATGAGCTGGGCGAAAAAATCGAATCCATTTCCTCAGTCGTTGGCTCGATCAATGCGATCTCCGAGCAGACCAATCTGCTGGCCCTGAACGCCGCCATCGAAGCCGCGAGGGCCGGAGACCATGGCCGTGGATTTTCAGTGGTAGCGGATGAAGTAAGGGCGCTTTCCCTTCGCACCCAGGAGTTTACCGATCAGATTCGGACGACAGTGGGCGAATTGAGTGAAATCTCCGAAGCCACCAAGGCATCCATGGAAATGGGGCGTACACGCTCTTCCGAATCCACCCGGGCAATGCGGGAAACCGGCGAGGCAATCCGTGAGGTTGAAGCAGCCATCGGCGAGGTTTCGCGAATGAATTACCAGATCGCATCGGCCTCGGAAGAGCAGGCAGCCACGTCGCTTCAGATCAATGAGAACATCCATTCCATCGCCAACCGGAACAACGATGTGGTATCCGAGGCGGAGCGGGTCAGAACCATGGCTTCAGACCTTGAGGCGGTCACCGAAAAACTGAATGAACTGGTGAAGCTGTATCGCATCTAAACCTTCCAGGAACTGATGTCGGAGAGTCGTCCGGCTCTCCGACGTTGGTCTGATATTCACCGCGCTGATGCCGAACATTCACCGGCCCGCGGTTGAACTCTCGTTAATTGCTGCAATAGTTAAAGGTGACTTCATGCTGTGGAGTCCTTTCATCAGGCTATTGCCCGGTATGGGATTGCTTTCCCGGTCGATGCGTTGCTGAAAGGGCTTCGAAAGAGCCTTCCGGACTACGCGGATAACGACGAAAAAGGAGGCACCACATGTCGAACGAAAGTCTCAGTAAAGACAGTCTGAATACCCTTTCCAGCCTGGATGCTGGCGGTAAAACCTTTCATTACTACAGCCTGCCCAAGGCTGCGGACACCCTCGGCGACCTGAATCGCCTGCCGTTTTCGCTCAAAGTGCTGATGGAAAACCTTCTGCGCAATGAGGATGGCACCACCGTGGACAGAAGCCACATTGATGCCATGGTGCAGTGGATGAAGGATCGCTGTTCCGACACTGAAATCCAGTTCCGGCCTGCCCGCGTGTTAATGCAGGATTTCACCGGCGTGCCCGGCGTCGTCGACCTGGCTGCCATGCGTGAGGCGGTCAAGGCAGCCGGTAAGGATCCGGCGATGATCAACCCGCTGTCGCCGGTGGACCTGGTGATCGACCACTCTGTGATGGTGGACAATTTTGGCGACGCCTCTGCGTTCAAGGACAACGTTACCATCGAGATGGAGCGCAACCAGGAACGTTACGAATTTCTGCGTTGGGGCCAGCAGGCCTTCGACAACTTCCGTGTGGTGCCGCCGGGCACGGGTATCTGCCACCAGGTGAACCTGGAGTACCTCGGCAAGACCGTCTGGCAGAAGGACCAGGACGGCAAGACCATCGCGTACCCGGACACCCTCGTGGGCACAGACTCCCATACCACTATGATCAACGGCCTGGGCATTCTTGGCTGGGGCGTTGGCGGCATCGAAGCGGAAGCCGCCATGCTGGGCCAGCCCGTCTCCATGCTGATTCCGGAAGTGGTGGGCTTCAAGGTCACCGGCAAGCTTCGTGAGGGCATCACCGCAACAGATCTGGTGCTCACCGTCACCGAAATGCTGCGCAAGAAAGGCGTGGTGGGCAAGTTCGTGGAGTTCTATGGCGACGGCCTGAAGGACATGCCGGTGGCAGACCGGGCCACCATCGCCAACATGGCCCCGGAATACGGCGCCACCTGCGGCTTTTTCCCGGTGGATGAGCAGACCATCAAGTACATGCGCCTGACCGGCCGTGAAGAAGAGCAGCTCGAGCTTGTGGAAGCCTACGCCAAGGCCCAGGGTTTGTGGCGTGAGCCTGGCCATGAGCCGCTATACACCGACAACCTGGAGCTCGACATGGGCGAGGTAGAGGCCAGCCTTGCCGGCCCCAAACGCCCGCAGGACCGGGTTGCCCTGAAGAACATGAAGTCGTCCTTTGAGCTGCTTATGGAGACAGCCGAAGGACCCGCCGAAAACCGGGAAGCCAGTCTGGAATCTGAGGGCGGCCAGACCGCAGTGGGCGTTGACGACAGCTACAAGCATCATGCCAGCCAGCCCCTTGAGATGAATGGCAAGAAAAGCCGGCTGGATCCGGGTGCGGTCGTCATTGCGGCGATCACGTCCTGCACCAACACCTCAAATCCGAGCGTTATGATGGCCGCAGGCCTGATCGCCCAGAAAGCGGTCCAGAAGGGACTGAGCACCAAGCCCTGGGTCAAGACATCGCTGGCGCCGGGTTCCAAAGTCGTCACTGACTATCTGAAAGTGGGTGGCTTCCAGGACGATCTGGACAAGCTCGGCTTCAACCTCGTCGGCTATGGCTGCACAACCTGCATCGGCAACTCCGGGCCTCTGCCGGACGCGGTAGAGAAAGCCATCAGTGATGGTGACCTGACCGTGGCCTCTGTGCTCTCCGGCAACCGGAACTTCGAAGGCCGGGTGCATCCGCTGGTGAAAACCAACTGGCTGGCATCGCCGCCCCTGGTGGTTGCCTATGCGCTGGCGGGCAACGTGCGCCTGGATCTCTCAAAAGATCCGTTGGGCAACGACAAGGATGGAAACCCGGTGTACCTGAAGGACCTCTGGCCGAGCCAGCAGGAGATCGCTGAAGCGGTGGAGAAAGTGAAGACCGATATGTTCCGTAAGGAATACGCGGAAGTCTTCGATGGCGACGCCACCTGGAAGTCCATCAAGGTGCCGGAAAGCAAGGTGTACGAGTGGTCTGATAAATCCACCTACATCCAGCATCCGCCGTTCTTCGAAGGGCTCAAGGAAGAACCGGACGCGATCGACGATATCAAGGATGCCAACATACTGGCACTGCTGGGCGATTCGGTGACTACCGACCACATCTCACCGGCCGGTTCCTTCAAGCCGGACACCCCTGCCGGACAATACCTGCAGGAGCACGGTGTTGAGCCCAAAGACTTCAACTCTTATGGCTCTCGCCGGGGTAACCACGAAGTCATGATGCGCGGCACCTTTGCCAATGTGCGTATCAGGAACGAAATGCTCGACGGCGTGGAAGGCGGTTATACCAAATTCGTGCCCACGGGCGAACAGATGGCGATTTACGATGCCGCCATGAAGTATCAGGAGAACGGCACGCCGTTGGTGGTCATTGCCGGCAAGGAATACGGTACCGGCTCAAGCCGCGACTGGGCGGCCAAGGGTACCCGTCTGCTGGGTGTAAAAGCTGTGGTGGCCGAATCCTACGAGCGCATTCACCGCTCTAACCTGATCGGTATGGGCGTAATGCCACTTCAGTTCCCGGAAGGCACGGACCGCAAGAGCCTCAAGCTTACCGGTGAGGAAACCATCAGCATCGAAGGCCTGTCTGGTGAGATCAAGCCGGGACAGACCCTCAAGATGACGGTGAAGTACAAGGACGGATCCACGGAGACCTGCGAGCTGAAATCTCGCATCGACACCGCCAACGAGGCCGTCTACTTCAAGCATGGCGGCATCCTCCATTACGTGGTGCGGGAAATGTTGCGCACTGCCTGAGTGGACAGGGTGAAATGGCATAGCGGGCGGCCGCTATGCCGAATTCAAGAGATCAATGAGAGAAACGAGAGAGACATTATGACCGATCAACCGTTTCTGACCGACGTGCAAACCCTCAGAGAGCGGGCCCGCAAGCACATCGAAGAAGGAGCGCTTACCGAGGGCTACGGTGCCAACCGCGACAATGTCGTGAAAATCCTGAATGAGGCACTGGCAACCGAAATTGTCTGCACGCTGCGCTACAAGAGCCATTACTTCCGTGCAGATGGCATCAATGCCAATGTTGCTGCCCAGGAATTCCTGGAGCATGCCGATCAGGAACAGCAGCACGCCGATTGGCTGGCCGAACGTATCGTGCAGTTGGGTGGGAAACCGAACTTCTCGCCCGAAGGTCTTTTAACGAGGTCCCACGCCGAGTTCGTTGAGGGCGATACATTGCGGGAAATGGTAGTGGAAGATTTGGTGGCGGAGCGGATTGCCATCGACAGCTACCGCGAAATTGCCCGTTATCTGGGAGATCAGGACCCGACATCACGGCGGATTATCGAGGAAATCCTGGCTCAGGAAGAGGAGCACGCCGACGATATGGCGGGCTTACTTGAAGGTCTGGATAGCTAAGCCGCCTGACCGTAGACAGTAAAAGTGCTGCCTTTCAGGCAGCGCTTTTATTGCCGGTTTAGGCGACTGGCAAACTCAACCAGAAACAGGCGCCATGCCCTTCCTCTGAGTCAAACCCCACATCTATGCCTTCACTTGCTCCAACGGCAGTCCCAGCCAGAAAGTTGAGCCCCTTCCTTCCCGTGACTCGAATCCGACATCTCCTCCCATCTGTGTCATGATTTCTTTCGTGATGGCCAGACCGAGACCTGTTCCCCGTTTGCCACGTGTGTCGGAACTGTCTGCCTGAGCGAATTTCTGGAAAATTCTGCCGCGGAAATTATCAGGAATGCCAGGTCCCTGATCAGTAACGAGGATACGGACAAGATCATGTTCGACCTCGGTGCATACCAAAACCTCACCTTCAGGGGGCGAGAACTTGATGGCGTTAGACAGCAAATTGGTAAATGCCTGGCCCAGACGCGATCGATCGATTTTCGCCATGCAGTTGGGGCTACTGTCTTCGATCTGCACAGAAACGCCGCTGTCCAGGGCGTAGGTTTTGAGACGTTCTGCCGACTCCTCAATGACGGGGCCAAGTTCCTGTATACGCAGGTTCATGGTCATCTTGCCGGAAACAAGTTTTTCCATGTCTAACAGGTCGTCCACCAGTTGTTTCAGCTGCTCGGCATTACGATGGGCGATAGACACCATACGCTCAGCCTGTGAGGGAAGCGCGCCCAAAGTTCCGCTTTCGACCAGGCCAAGAGAACCCGATATGGAGGTCAGCGGCGTACGGAGTTCATGGCTTACCGTTGAGATGAACTCGCTTTTCATCCGGTCGACTTTTTTGCGCTCGGAAATATCTTCTATGAGGGTCCAGATCAGCGGTTGGCCAGAGGGGTTGCTGATTCTCATACCGCGGACGATGGCAGGATAGGTTGAACCATCCGCGCGCACGATCTCGACTTCATAAGGCCCGAAACGTCTTTCGCTCTGAAGTTCGGCGATGATTTGCTGTCGATGGTTTTCGAAGTCCGGGGGCAGAAGCTCAAAATAGTCCATTGCCATCAATTGGTCACGGCTGTATCGGGTAGGCCCTAGCAGAGCCTCGTTCACGTCAAGAAACGCTCCTGATACATAGTCATTCAGCGCTATGCCAATGGGCGACAGTTCGTAGAGTCTCCGGAGCTGAACTTCGCTTTCCTGAAGGGCCAGTTCGGTTTGTTTTGCCTCATCAATGTCAGCAATATAACCTTGCCACATGGTGCTGCCGTCTGGCATCCGTTCCGGTGATGACTTGCCCTCTACCCAGCGCCAGCCGGATTTGCCATCTGTTACCCGGTAGTGACTGTGCCAGAGCGTCAAGGACTCCTCAGATCTCTCAATACTGGCTGCTACCTTGGGCAAATCATCGGGATGGATCTTGGTGAAGCAGATCGAGGCATCTTCATGTGCCTCCTCTGCTGTAACACCGTAGATGTCCGTGATGCCGGGACTTGTGTAGGGAAACGAAACACGGCCATCCGGCCACTGTTGATACTGATAGAGCATGCCCGGCGTCTGTTCTACCAGTTTGGTGAGCATCTGCACACTGAGCTGCCTCTCAATGAGGGCTCCAACCCAGCGTGCCAGGAGAGTCACGAACTTGATTTCAGTATCCGAGAAGTCCTGTTCCCTCGGTTCTGGCGAAGAAAAGTTGAGGGTTCCGTACAAACGGTCTTTGATGAAAATGGGCGCAGCCAGGTAGCTCTCAAGCCCGAACTTGTCGTAGCACCGGTGATCGCGATAGCTCGATCTGGCCATGTGTGCAATGGCCAGGCTTTCCCGCGAACCGAGGAGCATTGAACAATAGGTGTCTTTCAGTGGAAAGCTGGCATTCTGCTCCAGTCCGGCATCCTCGGGGGCGACGAACCACCGGATGGAATAAACGTTACTATGGATCTCGCTGACTATTCCGAGAGGCAGCTTCAGGTAGTCAGACCCGAGCCGAAGGGCTTTTTCGATGCGAATGTCATCATTGGTTTCGGTGTCCAGGGCCAGATCATTGAGAATGGCCAGCGCTTCGTTCTGATGCTGGATCTTGCTCAGGTTGCTCATTTCCTCTGTGATATCGGCGTGGGTGCCATACATCATCAGTGGTTCATCGTTCTCGGTCCATTCAAACACCTGGCCGCGATCGTGCACCCAAACCCAATGGCCGTTCTTATGCTTCATCCGACACCGGTAGTCGTACTCGGACAATTCACCGGCAAAATGAGCTTTTAGCAATCGCTCTGATTCAGGCAGATCATCCGGATGTGCGAAGGCTAACCATGTCTCGATACTGACAGGCTCCAGCTCATCAAGCGTGTAGCCGCAAATGTTGGCCCAGCGCTCGTTGAAAACGGTTTCCCCGGTTTGTACGTTCCACTCCCAGGTGCCAATTCTCGTACCTTCAATAATAGCCCGTGACCTTCGCTCGCTGTGTTTGAGTTCCCGGTAGAACTCGGTTGCCGCCTGCATGTTGATTTCGCGCTCGACACAGTCGGCCATTTCACGAAGAAGGGATTGGTCATTCTGATTGAAACTGCGTGGCGAGCTGTCAATCAGGCAAAGAGTGCCGAGTCGGAATCCCTCGCTGTTATGGAGTGGTGCGCCCGCGTAAAAGCGTATGTGCGGATCGTCTGTGACCAAGGGGTTGTCCATAAAACGCTTGTCGTGAAGCGTATCCTGGATCACGAGGAGTTCCGAGTTCAGGATGGCATGGCCACAGAATGAAACGTTGCGTGGGGTTTCTGAGGCGGAAAGCCCCTGACAGGATTTGAACCATTGTCGATTGCTGTCCACGAGGCTGACCAACGCGATCGGCACGTTGAAAGCCTTGCAGGCCATTCGTGTGTAACGATCAAAACGTTCTTCAGGCGCTGTATCGAGCAGGCCTGTACGTTCGAGCGCCGCCTGGCGCTCAAACTCCTCGGGAGGTGTTTCTGGCGCTTTCATTGACGTGATTCTTCCTGGTCATATTATTGGGAAGTTCAATCCAGAAGTTGGCGCCGCGATCGTAGAAATAGCCAACTTCTCCATTCATGAGCTTTGCCAATTCGCGGCAGATCGCGAGGCCGAGGCCTGTGCCCTTGATGGACTTTGATGTACCGACCTCCGCCTGGGAGAAACGCTCGAAGAGTTCGTTCTCGAACTGCTTTGGCACGCCATCACCGCAATCGCTGACTGTGATGCGGGTAAAGCCCGGGACGGTTTGTTCAACTCTTACGGTGATGGCCTCATCAGGCGGCGAGAACTTGATGGCGTTGCTGATAAAGTTATCGAGAACCTGTCGCAGGCGGTGCTCGTCAGCCACAACCATCTGATCCTCAAGGCCTTCGGTAGACAACGACAAAACGTGTTCCTCGGCCAGTGCGATATTGCCAGCGATTGCAGCATTGATGACAGGCGCCACGGGCTGAGCAGACAGAGTGACGTTCATTTGGCCGGCAGTCAGCTTGCTGAAGTCCAGCAGGTCCGAGATCAGAAGATGCAGGCGATCGCCGTTACGCAGAGCCAGACTCGCCATTTCCTCAGCTTTCCCGGGCAGTTGACCGGCAGCTCCGGAAGCCAGTAAGCGAAGTGCCCCATTGAGCGAGGTCAGGGGTGTTCGTAACTCGTGGCTGACATTCGAGACGAAGTTTTCTTTCATGGTGCTGATTGCATCGCGCTCCGACATGAGCTGATTGAACGCGGTGGCCAGTCTCCCGGTCTCCTTGGCGCCGTTGGCAGTCAGTCGTTGGCCAGTGGAGGGACTTTTTGCCATCTCTTCGATCTTTTCGGTCATTCTGTCCAGAGGCTTTATGGCCGTTCGACTTGCAACAAAACCCAGCAGTGCAATGACCAAACCAATAGCCGCGCTGATGATAAAGAACTGCACGAATGAATCGTTTGTCGGAGCGGTAGCACGTTCGTAAGGAACAGAGCGAACGAACATCCAGCCGAGTTCTTCCAGATGACTGGCCGCATAAATCAGTTCCTTGCCACTTTTGTCCCTGACGGTTCCAAACGTGATGCCTGACAAGGCCGCGTCAACAAGGGGGTCGGCGCCAGGTTTTGGAAGAGGTTGGATACGTTTGCCCGGAGACGGGCCGCCTTCGATGTAAAGAAAGTTTTCAATATCAACAACCTTGAACAGATCCTCTTCTTCCCTCAGGCGCCTGAGCATCTCTTTGGGTATCAGGCTGGTCTGACCAATATTTACGGTGCCACCCAAGAATCCGAGCAGATCTCCTTCATCGGACTGAATGGGTGCAAGAAAGGACAGCAAGGGCACGCCAGTTGTACGGCCAATGATGGGTCGGCTGATTATGGGGGATCGGGTCGTGATTGCGCGCCGGAAATGGTTTCGGTCGGAGTAATTCGTGCCGATACGGCCCGGAACGTGAAAGTCCTCTGCGATGGCGGTTGCTTCGGCATCAAAGACCACAAGACCATCTGGAAAGAGTGAACGCAGAAGGTTCTGTCGGTTGAGCTGGTAATTAATTTCGGCGATTGAGTGAAGGGCGTTGCCATCGGTCATCATGGCAGCAGACTCACTGAGTACGTCCAGCTTCAGTTCAAGGCGCTGCTCTACCTCGGAGGCGATTCTCCGTGTTTCCACGAGCTGTTGCTCAGTCAGTATTGCCTCGAAATCGTCCACCAGGGCGTTGTACGCAACAGCCAGAACTGCCCCGACGGTCAAGATGGAACCAAGGATAACAATGACGGCAAGGCGGGTCCCGAGTGAAAGTGACGGCAAAACGATTTCCCCGGTGGTACTCTGAAAAAAATGATGCAAGTATTTTAGCCGAAGTATGGCATAAAACAGCTTTATTGCGGATCTGATTGAGTGGTGTATGTCTGACGAGAAAACGGCTGACGTTTTACGCAAACTTGATGTCCTGAAAACACGCTTCAGGGAGAAGGCGTCGGGCGATATCAATCTGGTTACGTTGATGGCTCAGGATGCCATTGCCGGCAAGGGAAGCTCAGACGACCTTCTACGTGCCTATCAGGTTCTTCATCGGCTCGCCGGGTCTGCGGGCACCTTCGGCTTTCGGGCCCTTGGCGACGAAGCCCGGGCGCTTGAGCTGATACTCAAGCCCTTCTCGGAGAATGATGGGGAGGCTGGCGAAAGTGTCGAGAAGGTTAAAGACGATCTTCACCACGCCCGCTTTATCGAAAGAGTCGAAGGTCTGGAGCGTTTGCTCAATATAGAGGAGACCAGTCCGGATACGGCCGAAATGTCGGAAAGCAGTAAGGTTGATGCGGCTGGCCAACCTGTGGTTCTCATCGTAGAACCAGACCAAGCAGCAGCAGAGCGACTCTCAACTGCGCTGGCTCCCCATGGATTTAATGCTTATCCCGTAGCTCCGAAAAACCTTGTCTCGGAAAATCTGTCCCGGATATCCATGGTTTTGATAAGGGACAATGTTCTGATTGCGCAGGAACAGATCCCATTGTCTTCAGGCGACCGGCCTCCTGTTATCTGCATTGGTTCCAGCGATACCTTCGAAGACAGATACAGACTTGCGGCGTTGGGTGTAGACGGGTTCGTCAGTGAGCCTATCGACGTGCCAGCACTGGCGGATTACATGGAACGTCTCGCCAATGAAAAGTTGGAGTCTGGCTCCGGGCGGGTGATGGTTATCGATGACGATCCCGAGTTGCTGGAGCGATACAGCCTGATTCTCGAAGGTGGCGGGCTGGAGGTTCGCGGAGTGAGCTCTCCCTCCGATATCCTGGGCGTTCTGTCAGAGTTCCGGCCGGATATCATTCTAATGGATGTCCAGATGGGGCGGTTTAGTGGGCCTACACTGGCAAAAATGCTTCGCTTTGATCCCGAATGGGTGGGTTTACACATTATTTTCCTGTCCTCGGAAGAAGATCGTGAGTTCCAGTTTGATGCCCTGTCCCAGGGCGGCGATGATTTTCTCACCAAACCCGTTTCCGACAGGATCCTGGTACAGGCGGCCAAAGTTCGCTGTTATCGGGCCAAACAACTGGACAAGCTGGCGTCGCGGGATAGCCTGACCGGATTGCTGAAACATTCGTTGGCCAATTCGGAAGTCGCCAAAGAGCATGCTCGCTGTCAGAGACTGGCGCATCATTCTGTTGTAGCAATGCTCGATCTTGACCATTTCAAGCAGGTAAACGACCGGCATGGCCATCGGGTTGGCGACCTGGTTATCAAAGGCCTGGCCAACCTGCTTCGGCACCGCCTGAGAAAGACCGACATTATTGGGCGCTACGGGGGTGAAGAGTTCATCGTGGCATTACCCGATTGCTCGATCGAAGACGCAAGACAATCAATGCAGGCGGTGTGTGAGCAGATGTCGAAGATTGCTTTCAGCGGGGCCGGCGGCACCTTTTCAGTGACATTGAGTATTGGTATCGCGCCTCTTGATTCTTATGAAAAGCCGGAGGACGCGATAGAAGCCGCAGACCGGGCACTTTATGTCCGTAAATCGGCTGGTCGCAACGGCGTTACCATTGTCAATGATCTGGACAGCATGAAGCAGGGGGCTTAGCCGGCATGAATGTCATTATTGTCGAAGACGACGAGTTGATGGCAGACCTCCTGGAGACTGTAGTTGCCGGGCTTCATCCGGCTATAAACGTCTTCAAGGCATTCACCAAGAGAGAGGCATTGGATCTCTGGCGGGGCAAAGATCCAGGCCTGTTCATTGTCGACTGGTCGCTGCCGGATGGATCCGGCCTGGATGTGTTGCGAGAAATACGTGGCAAGGACGAGAATATGCCGGTTGTCATGGTAACCGGCCGGGCTGATCGAGATTCGATTTTAAAAGCTGCCCATTATGGAATCAGTGGTTACATGAGCAAGCCGTTCAGTGTGGAATTGCTCCATGAGCGTCTTGCGAGAATGCTGAAGGGCGTACTTCCGGAAGACAATGACTCCGAGAGCCTGGATGAGATGCTATCCCGGAAACTGGAATCGGGCTTGCAGATACCAACCCGAATGGATGTTTCCGGTATTTTGGGCCTCATGGAACGCGCCCACGATCTTTCTGGCGCACAGCTGGCCGAACGTTGGCAGAAAGAGGCGTCGTTGTGTGCCAGATTGCTGGAAGTAGCCAACCGATCTTCGTTCCGGCGAACCGGAGAGCCGGTTGCTACGGTTCGAGATGCTATTTCGGTGATGGGTGTGCCCATGGCTTTGAGCCAGGCGCTGGCTCTTGCACTTGACTCAGGTTCCGCCTTCCGGTCGGCTGCCCTGGCAGACAGGGCCAGACAGCACCAGGCCGAGGCCGAGGCTGCAGGTGTCGAAGCGCAGAAAATTGCCCTCGTCCTTGATAAGAAGGCCCTCGAGTTCCAGACAGCCGGACTGTTGAGTCGAATGGGAGAGCTCGCCGTGTTGAATGTTATGGATCAGTTTGTTCAGCACGGTGGGGAGCTGACCGATGCGGATATTGAAAATGGGCTTCGTGACTGGGCTCAAAAATATGGAAACACGTTGAAAGTACAGTGGCGCCTGCCGCTGGCCATCCGGCAAATGACCGGTGCGGTGCATTACCTCGCACGTGGGGATGTCAGGCAAAATCTTCTTGTCATGCGGGTCGCTGGTCTGATTGCGGGTGGGCAGACAGATAATTCGGAGTGCGCCAGGCTGCTCAGGCACCTCGGCCTGGAAGACTGGTTGGAATCCCGGAAACAAACATCGGATACGGGGAGTGTGTAGATGGGGGAGTCTGTGGCGCCTTTGGAAAAGATCATGTTGGTCGAGGATGAGGAAGACATCAGAGCGGTGGCCGAGTTGGCTCTGGAAGCGGTTGGCGGATTCACCCTGAAAACCTGTCATTCCGGTGCCAACGCACTTGAGAGCCTTGATGTTTTCAGGCCGCAATTGATCCTGCTGGATGTCATGATGCCATCAATGGATGGCCCCAGCACACTGCGAGCCATCCGTGATAAGCCCGGATTTGCGAATACTCCCGCTGTTTTCATGACTGCCAAGGTTCAGCCCGACGAAGTGAAGGGATACCTTGCTCTGGGCGCCGTCGACGTAATCCCCAAGCCCTTCGATCCGATGACACTCTCGGATCGGATTCGGGAAATCTGGGACAATCTCGACTGAAATACTTGTCTGGCCTTGCGGATTTGAGGAGGCCGGTGGTTTTGCTGCGCCCGATTCGGTTAACCTGTGGCTGTTCTGGTTTGTATTTGAGGCCCCTTAATGTCGTCTTCTCCTTCCCTCGATGAGCTGAAAGCGAAGCTCAATCTGGAAACTTCGCGTATCTGTTGGCATGAATTGCAGACCTACTTTGCCCGTGGCCAAGTGGTTCGCGTGTCACCGGATCTTGATCTGCTGGATGTGGCAGCAGAGCTTGCGGCCGATAATAAACAGCGGTTTGCCCAGTGGATGGAGGAAGGGCGCGTTGGTGAGGTTGCGCCGGACACCGCTCAGGATTGGTATGATCGCAATGCGGAACTCTGGGCGGTCGTCATCGCACCCTGGGTTCTCGTTCAGGACAGGTCAGGGCATGTTCTGCACTGACAGCATAACGCCATGAAGCTCCACTATTTCCACGGCCGTAGCCCGCTTCGGGATCTTGTCATGGTGAAAGACGGCCAACGCATCGAGCTACACATCCGGCCAGCAGGCGGCGGCCATTGGGGCCTGGTCGCTCTGTCTGGCCCTGATCAGGGGCGCCCGGTTGGGCAGTTCTGCCGTGGGCCCTGGCCAACCCAGGCCCGGGCTGAATCGGTTCTCAGGAGCGTCGCCGGCACCATGGTGGGAAAAGGCTATGAGCCGAAGCCCGGAGATTATGCGGTCTGGTCCGTTACCGCCCAGCGTCTTGCCCGCACTATCGGAGCTCCCCAGGGCGAACAGGCCACCCCGGATGCCGATCCCGACCAGTTCAAACCCCTGACCTGATAACCCCTTTTCTTTTCGAGGACGCCATGCTGACTGGAGCCTTGCTCATTCTTGCTCCCCTGTTCCTGGGTTTTGCCATCGCCCTGGAAAACCGCCGGGCCATGACGGTGATCCATTACACGGTGGAGGCACTGGTTTACTTCATCCTGTTGCTGCTGGGCCTGGGGCTTGGCCAGATGGAAGGCCTGGCGGCGCAACTGGGTGGCATGGCGACTCAGGTACTGGCACTAGTGCTGGTGCTTTTCGTCGCCAACATGTTTGGGCTCTGGATGTTCCACCGCTGGCAGCCAATGTCCATCGAGCGGGTCGAGGGCAGTGTCAGCCCCGGATACCGCCGGCTTTTTCTGGCCGGCCTGAAACCGCTGGTGGCGGTTATTGCCGGGCTGCTTGCCGGCTACTACCTGTTGCCGGACATGCCCATGGCGGAACAGCTGGCGACCTGGTCCCTGATGTTGCTGCTGTTTCTGATCGGCCTGCAGTTGCGCAATGCCGGGCTGTCGCTGCGCAAACTGCTGATGAATCGTCAGGGGCTCGGTATCGCGCTGGCTCTGACGCTCAGTTCCCTGGTGGCCGGTGCCCTGTTGATACCCTGGCTTGGGTTGCCCTGGCACGACGCCCTGGCGGTTGCCTCCGGGTTTGGCTGGTACTCGCTGTCCGGCATTGTCATCGGCGAAGCCCTTGGCCCTGCCTGGGGCGGCGTGGCCTTCCTCAATGATGTGCTCAGGGAGATCGTTGCATTGGCAATCATCCCCTTGTTGATTGCCAACAGGCCGGCCATGGCTATTGGTTATGGTGGCGCTACCGCCATGGACTTCACCCTGCCGGTTATCCGCAGCAGTGGTGGGCTGACCTGTGTTCCGGTGGCGATCGCCTCCGGTTTCTTGCTGTCTTTTCTCTCGCCGGTGCTGATGGGGGTGTTCCTGTCTTTGGGATAAATTGACACGGTGCAAGGCAAGTTGCGGTTTTACGGGTAGTATGTGAAGCAGTAAACTGTCGTTTATTGACAAATGTTAATGTCTTCGCCCGGTCCGGAGCCTGATGCAACGCCGTGAATTCCTTGGTCTATCGATAGCAGCCGGACTGTCCGCGGCGGGATTGCCGGGTTGCAGTGATTCCGGCCCGCTGAGGTTCGGGATCCACCCCTGGATCGGATACGAACCACTTTACCTTTCCCGAGATTTCAACTGGTTGCCAGATACGGTTGGGCTGGTGCCGGGCACGTCTGCCAAAGACTCCATGGAAGGGCTGCTGTCAGGTGCACTCGATGGGGCGGCTCTGACTCTGGATGAAACCATACGGGTCCGGTCGAGTGGGCTGGAACTGCTTGTGGTTGCCGTCGCTGATGTGTCCGCCGGCGCCGATGTACTGATGGTCAAGCCATCGATCACGGAATTGACAGCCCTCAAGGGGCAGCGGATTGCGGTGGAGCTGAACGGCGTCTCGGGCGTTATGCTGTTTAAAATCCTTGAGGTAGCGGGGCTCGGTCGCAGCGACGTGATAAAAGTGGATTTGCCGGTAAGCCAGCATGCACAAGCCTGGTCCCGCGGTGAAGTGGATGCTTCCGTGTGCTACGAGCCAACAGCGTCACTCATAGAGAACGCCGGAGGCGTCAGACTCTTCGATAGTAGTGCCATTCCGGAAACCATCTTCGATGTGCTGGTGGTGACCCGGAAAGCGGCAGAGAGCAATTCCAGAGCGGTTCGCGACCTGTTGACCGGACATTTTACCGGCCTGCAGCACCTGGTGCGGAGCATGCACGACTCAATGTACCGGATTGCCACCCGTCAGGGGATCAGTCCGGACGAGGTCCGCACGGCACTGGCCAGCGTTATGCTGCCGGATCTGGCCGCGAACCAGCGTTATCTCAGAGCAGCCGGACCCATCGAAACCATGGCCGGATCCCTGTCTCGCCTTATGCTGGCAGAGGGTATGATTGATCAAAATCCTGGCATCCAGCGCATGTCAGATCCTTCGTTTCTGCCAGCGAGGGTCTCTTGAATATTCGCCGGTTTGTTGCCTGTCTTTGTTTTCTGTTTGCCACGGAATTTGTGGCGATGGCATCAGCCAGTGCCGATGAAACACTGACTATGGGTGTATTCGCCTATCGGCCGGACAGTGTGCTTCAGGAACGTTACCAGCCTCTGACGGACTACTTGTCCAGGGAAACCGGCATATCCGTAAGGCTGGAGGTTCTCAATCAGGAGAATATGAGCCGGGCGATCGCCGCCAACCGGCTCGATTTTTTTCTTACCAATCCCAGCCATTTTCTACTGATCCGAAGCGAACGCAGTCTGACCGGCGTTCTGGCGACTCTGGTCAGGCGCTCCGGCCAGTCTTCGACCGGCAGTCTTGGTGGCGTGATCTTTACCAGGGCCGAGCGCGACGACATTGAACAGCTTGCCGATATCCGTGATAAAACCATTGCCTCGCCCGGTGTCCATTTCCTCGGGGGCTACCAGACCCAGGTTCTCGAGCTCCTGGATGCCGGTATTGATATCCGCAGAGTGAATCTGATCCGGTTTATGGGCACCCACGACCGAGTGGTTCGTTCGGTTCTCTCCGGAGATGCCGATGTAGGCTTTATCCGAACCAGCATTCTGGAGCAGATGGCGCAGGAAGACCCTGATCTGTTTACCAAGGTAAAGGTTCTGAACCGTCAGCGGCTGGCGGGTTTCCCTTACGTTGTTTCAACCCGTCTATACCCGGAATGGCCCCTGGTGGCGCTGCCCCATGTAAACGAGCGGGCCGTCCGTCGTATCGCGTCGGCGCTTTTTGCCATTGAGCTGGAAGACGAGGTTGCGCTGTCAGTCGGCATTTCGGGTTTTTCGCCGCCTGCAGACTACCAGTCGGTTGAGTACCTGGCTCGCACTCTGCGGGTGCCGCCCTACGACCAGGTGCCCCAACTTACCTGGGTGGATGCGTTGCACCAGTATCGGCTCTGGGTCTTTACCATTCTGGTGTTGCTCATGTTGCTGGTGGCATTGTCGCTCTGGCTGGGCAAGAGCAAGCGGCAGCTGGCCGCGGAACAGAGGCGTCTGCGCCAGCTTATCCGGGGTTGGCCACAAGCTGCATTGCTGATCCGCGGTGGACTTTTCATCGACACCAACCGGGCTTCTGTTGACCTGCTCAGGTACACCTCCAGTGAATCACTGGTCGGCAAGGATCTGGCGGTCTTTTCGCCGGAATTCCAGCCAGACGGGCAGATTTCCCGACAGAAAATGGCGCCCATGCTGGCCCGGGTTTCGGCGGGTCAGGTGGAACAGTGCGAATGGGTTCTGAATCGCTCTGACGGCACGGAGATCTGGGTGGAGCTTACCATGGCGCCCGTCCACACCGAGGACGAACCGGAAGCTCTGATTCTTTGCTCCCTGTATGAAATCACTCTCCGGAAACACGCGGAACAGCGGCAGCGGCTGGCGGCGAGCGTCTTCGAATACGCCCGCGAGGCTATTTTCATTACTGATAATCACGGCATCGTGATTGATGCCAACGATGCGTATCTGGCGATAACCGGCCGGCCCCGCAATCGGGCAATAGGAAGACTGCCACCCCTACCGGTGGAGGAAGGCAGTGGTATTTTCGCCAGTGCCCGGTCTCAGGGCTTCTGGTCCGGAGAGTTCGCCAGCAGGCGCAATGATGGCGAGCCGATTACCTTGTCGGTAACACTGAGCAGTGTTCGTGGCGATCATGGCGAAGTCTCGCATTTTGTCGGTATTTTCAGTGACATCAGTCGGCTTAAAGAGCAGGAAAGAAAGCTCCGGATCATGGCCCATTACGATGCCCTGACCGGAATGCCTAACCGGGTTCTGTTTGCCGACCGATTGCAGCAAGGCATGGCTCTTACCCGGCGTCAGAGCGGCAAACTGGCGGTGGTTTATATTGATCTGGACGAGTTCAAGCCGGTAAACGATGCCTTCGGCCATGAGGCGGGTGACCAGTTGCTGGTCGAGATCGCACACCGAATGCGTTCGGAACTCCGGGAAGAGGACACCCTGGCGCGGATCGGAGGTGATGAGTTCGCGGCCATTGTCATGAATGTTCAGGACGATCCGGCCCTGGAAAGCCTCTTGATGCGTTTGCTGGCCCGGGTGGCCGAACCGGTCTGGGTAGCGGACCACAGCGTCGAAGTTTCAGCCAGTATCGGCTACACGCTGTTCCCGCAGGCAGAGGATCTGGACGGCGACCAGCTCCTGCGCCAGGCCGACCAGGCCATGTATCAGGCCAAGCACCGGGGCCGCAATCGCTATGTCCGATTCTCTGATCCATCTTCCTGATAGCAGCCGTTGAACCACTCCATTCCGAGCTGTCCGCGGCTGTCAGCGTTCTCAGGCGAGGAATTTCCGGACATCAATCTTGTAGGTTTCCGGATCAACGGCTCGCAGAATCCGGTCCTGTGTGCCCGGTTTCGCGAGATCGAGGGTTTCTAGCGTGATCGGCATGCGGAATTTGGTGTGGTACATAATGCGCACAGTCGGCAGCCTCTGGTCACTTTCATTGGCTTCAACCACGACGCCAAGGCGACCACTTTCCAGAAGCACCAGCGAACCCACCGGGTAAAGGCCCAGGCACCGGATAAACTGTTTGACCAGACTGGGATCGAGGTGAGTGCCGCTCCACTCCAGAAGCTTCTTCAGACCCTGTGTTGGTGTCATGCCCTTGTGATAGACCCGGTCTGCGGTGATGGCATCGTAGACATCGCTGATCGCCACCATGCGACCGTATTCCGAGATCTCATCACCCTTCAGGCCCTCTGGGTAGCCTGTGCCGTCGAGGCGTTCGTGGTGCTGGGCCGCCGTGATGACGGTGAGCTCGCCAATGCCCTCTGTGGTAGCCAGAATGTCTCGTGAATGGCGAGCGTGAAGCTTCATTACTTCAAACTCTTCCGGCGTCAGACGGCCGGGCTTGTGGAGTATCTCGTCGGGAGTGAGGATTTTACCCAGATCGTGCAGCAGCGCGCCCACGATAGTCTGGTGCAGCACATCCGCAGACAGACCCCGATAATTCCCGAACAGGGACATCAACACACTGAGATTGACCGAGTGTTCCAGCAGGTAGTTGTCTTTCTCTCGGATTCGTCCGAGGCAACTGAGGGCATTGGCATTCCGGAGCACGGAATGCTGGAGCTCATCCGCCAGCTCGTGGATGGGTGCCACATCAATGGCTCCGCCCACCTTGGCGTGGTTCATGAACTCGCCCACCAGCCCCTGGGCTTGACTATGGATCTGCTGGGCAATCACGATTTCTTCCGCAAGCGGAACATGCGGCCGCAAGCCCGGCGTCAGTTCACCCGCCTTTTGCAGAGCTGACTCGTTCCGACGATCCACTTCGGCGGCCGTTTCCGAATCTTGGGAATCGAGGCCTTTTGAAGCGTCGATATAAACGAACTCCACCCCCATCCGGCGGATTTTCTCGATGGTTTCCTCTTTTTTGATAACACCTCGCTTGCGCTGGGTGTTGTGGGGAATCCAGTCGTTGTTCAGGTCGGTTATGTACATGCCGACCTTGAGTGCGGAGATGGGGACGCGTTTTATCATTTGCTGGGGAAAAAGGTCCTCAGGCTGTTGTGATACGTCTTGCCAATCACTTCGTCCAGAGGCAGTTCTTTCACCTCAGCGATTTTCTCGGCGACAAAGGGCAGGTAAAAAGGTGCGTTTTCCTTACCGCGGTAGGGCACCGGGGTCAGGAACGGTGAATCGGTTTCCAGCAGGATCTGCCCGATCGGAGCCATGCGCACGATGTCCCTTACATTTTCGGCCTTGTTGAACGTGGTGATGCCGTTGAAGCCCAGGCACCAGCCGTGATCCAGGGCATATCGGGCAAGCCCAGGGCCGGACGTGAAACTGTGGATTACGCCCCGGCGTTTGAGGGTATGTTCGAACTCACCGAGTATAGCAATGGTATCTTCGTCCGCTTCGCGGCTGTGGATGACCACGGGACGGTCCGTGTCACAGGCAATCTGCAACTGACGACGGAACACCTCGCGCTGCACGTCCCGGTCGGCGTTGTCGTAAAAATAGTCCAGCCCGATCTCGCCCACCGCAACGATCTTCTCGTCCCGGGCGTGGGCACGGATTTCGGCTTCGACGTCATCAGAATAGCTTTCAGCGTCGTGGGGGTGGATCCCCTGAGTACCATAAACCCAAGGCGCCACCTGACTGAGTTCGCGTACTTTGGCAAGGTTGTCCGGGGACACCGCAATGGTGATCACTTTCTCGATATTGACCCCTTTTGCCTGCTCAAGAGTCTCCTCCAAAGGGCGGTCCTTGAGGTAATCCAGGTGACAGTGGGTTTCGATGATCGGGTGATCGAATACGGGAATCTCGCGACGTTTTTTACTCATTGCCGGGTACTACACTCCATCGCAACCTGTATTCGGGCTGCTATTCTGTGAATTCAATCTCACAAGTTTACCAGTTTGTACGATTGTTGACCTGTATTACATTCATAGGGACTTGCACGGAGCATTGGATGAAATTGTCGGCGTTTGCCAGTTCTTTTCTCTACGACCCTGGAAAACCCAGATTCCGGGATTACCCGACTTTTCTGGATGGCGATGACACCACCCTGCCAGGGTTGGAAGCCAGTCTGGATCAGATCGGTGAATACCAGCGCCGGCTCTGGGCCAACCAGTCCAGGGCGGTTCTATTGGTTACCCACGGCCCGGACACCAGTGGAAAAGACAGCCTGATCCGTACTCTGGCAACCTACGCCGACCCCGCTGGTTTCCATGCCTGGTCGTTCAGCCGGCCGAGGGGGGCCGAAACCCGCCATGACTTTCTCTGGCGGGTCACGCCGTTTCTGCCCGGCTTTGGTGAGATGGTCGCCTTCAATCGCAGCCATCATGAGGCTGTGATCGCAGAACGGGTCTGGCCGGTTCATGAAGCAGACAGCTATAACTGGGAAAACCGTTACCGCTCCATCCGGAACTTCGAGAATCATCTCGTGGAAGAGGGCACCACGGTGATCAAGATCTGGCTCAACCTGTCTGAGGATGAGCATCGCCAGAGGCTTCTCAAGCGTCTGGACAAGCCGCGCAAGCGCTGGAAGTTTGATCGGTCCGATATCGATGGCTGGGAAAAACGCAGGGAGTACGAAGCGTTTGCCGAGGAAGCCATTGCCGCGACCCATACAGAGCAGGCACCCTGGTTTATCGTGCCGGGCGATCGGAAGCCCCAGGCGCGCCCGATTGTCGCAGCCATACTGGCTGAGCAATTGCAGAAACTGGCGCCGGAATATCCGAAAGAAGATGAAAGCGTTTTAAAAGAGTACCGGCGTCTTCTGGCGAAGACCGGCGTGGAGTAAACATGAGGGAGGAATGCATGCACATTGCTGTTGTTGGTGGCGGCGTGGTGGGAATGACCACCGCCTATGAACTGAATCGCCGGGGCCACCAGGTGACTGTGCTGGAACGTCATTCAATGGCCGGCAACGAGACCAGCAAGGCCAACGCGGCCCAGCGATCCTATGGGGTGGTGTACCCCTGGGCCGATCCCGCGATTGTATTCAAGGCCATCCCCTGGATCCTCAAGCAGGATGGCCCCCTGAAGCTACGCTTTCCGCCGTCTGTGGAAACACTCAAGTTCATGTTCGCCACGCTCCGTTACGCCTGGTCGCCAGGGCTGTTCGGGTTGAATCGCCGCGCCATGTTGCGCCTCGGTATCCACAGCCGGGAGCGATTCATGGCGCTTGAGAAGGAGCTTGATCTGTCCTTCGATGGCGACCACCAGGGTCTGCTGCACCTGGCGAGCACACCGGAAGCGCTGGAAGGCTACCGGACGACCCATGAACTGCTGAACGAACTGGGCATCCCTTCCCGTTTGCTCACACCCGAACAGGTGCGCGACGCCGAGCCCGGCATGGTTGGCAATGGTCCGCTTTATGGCGCCCTGAGCTATGACACCGACGGAACCGGCGATTGCCACAAATTTTCCCGGGAACTCGCTAAAGTCTGCGAGGCAAAGGGGATAGTGGTTCGTTACAACGTGGAAGCGGAAAAGCTGATTGCCGATGACCAGAGGGTCAGCGCAATTTCAGTCAGAAACAGCGATGGAGTCATGGAAGCCCTGGAAGTGGATGCCGTGGTGATCAGCGCCGGCTGCTGGTCCAACCACCTGGTTCAGCCCCTGGGCCTCGAACTGCCCATCTATCCGGTAAAAGGTTACAGCCTGACGGTCCCCATGAAGGACCCGGAACGAGGCCCCGCTTCCACCATTCACGATGACAACTACAAAGTGGTTTCTACTCGTCTGGGCAATCGATTACGCGCCACAGGGTTTGTCGAGCTAGCGGATTTCAACAGAGACATTCCGGAGGCGAGGCTGGCCACGATCCGAAAATCGGTGGAGTCCCGGTTCCCCGGCTGCGCCGATCTCGACGCCGCGGAAACCTGGACCGGCTTCCGCCCCATGACCCCGGATGGCCCTGCGATTATCGGCCGCGGTCCCCGAGACAACCTCTACCTCAACACTGGCCACGGCACCTTCGGCTGGACCCTGTCCGCGGGCAGTGCCGATGTCATCGCCCAGGTAATCGAAGGCGAGGAGCCGTCCGTTTGCCTGGATGCCTTCCGCCCAGGAAGATTCCAGGAGTAGGCTCAATACCCCGGTGCGCGCAAAAGGCCCGAGAGCAGGGCGGATAGCCCCTCCCGGGATCGTCGAAAACATGGATGTTTTCGTCGAGCGTACATGGACGTATTCACAGCGTATCCCGGGAGGGGCTATCCGTCCTGCTCCGCCTCGGAATTCGAGCGCGACTGAGATCTGCAATCCACAGCGCGCTCAATGTTCGAACACAGCGTATGAACAAACCCGATATCCCGATCAGACAACAAGGGCAAACGCTCGAAAACCCACTGGGACAGTTTTCCCTCAGGCGGTGTGTCCAGTTCCGGTAGCAAGGTTTCGAGTCGTCCACGAAGCGCGCCAAGACGATGTTCACCTGCGGGCTCAATCTGGCTCTCCGTAGCGACCGATAGTCCGGACATTTCCCAGGCATAGAGCATCACCGACTGGGCAAGGTTCAGGGAGGGGTAGGTGACCTTCATGGGGATGCCGGTTAACAGATCGCAGAGAGCCAGCTCTTCATTGGACAGCCCGCGATCTTCCCGGCCAAACACCAGTGCTGCGGTTGCCACGGACGCACCCTTCGTGGCCAGAACCTTCCGCAGATCTGAGGGGCCGTGCCAATCCTGGCGCTGATGCCGGGTCTTGGCGGAGGTCCCCATCAGCAGGTCTACGGAGTTTCTTACCGCAGCCAGATCGGGGAAAATGCGCGCATTGTCCAGGATATGGTCGCTGCCATGGGCCAGCCAGTGGGCTTCCGGGCGGGTGTGCAGATCGGAATTGACCAACCACAGTTCGCCGAAGCCCATAGTGCACAACGCACGGGCGGCTGCACCGACGTTTTCCGGAACCTTGGGTTCAACAAGTACAAAGGCCAGTTGCATGACGTTACCTCCGGCGGCGAGTTTACACCACGGCGCGGAATCTTTTTACCAGCATTGGCAGCAGCTGAACGACTGGCTGGTACAGCATTCCGAGTTCTGGCAACCGGCGCCGTTCATGACGCCGGAGCCTGCCTGGGCGCGTCGTTATCCGGAACTGGCCGCCATGCTGGCGGAACTAACCGATGGGGAATGCCAGCAACTGGATGGCAGCCCGGTTGAGTTGGCGGCTCGGGTTGCCTCATGGTTGCCGTCCCTCGACCGTTACGCCGACATGGTTCAACTGCCGGAGCTGTTATCGGCACCCGAAAAGGCATCAGAGGCGACTCTCCCGGAAATCCGGGCCACGGATATGCCCGGTCGGAAACGCCTGCAGTCGGGCGCCTTTACGGCGGCACTGACACCGCTGGAACACCCCGCCCTGGACTGGTGTTGTGGTAAGGGCCATCTGTCCAGGACGCTGGCGCCGTTTTGCCCCAGTGAGATACAGGGTTTCGAGTGGAATCCGGAGCTGGTGCGCGATGGCAACCGACTGGCACAACAGTTCGGAGATCCCGTGTCGATCCGCTGCCAGGATGTTATGGCAGAGGATTTGTCGCTTCCCAGCCGTCACCACGGTGTTGCACTGCATGCTTGTGGCGATCTGCACCGGCAGTTGCTGCAGCGAGGCAGTGAAGCCGGGTTGCCAAGATTGAGCGTCTCGCCCTGCTGCTACCACCTCACCGAGATGGAACACTACCGGCCGCTTTCACAGCGGGCGGCGGATCACCCAAAAGCGCTGCAGCCGAGCCGTAACGATCTTCGGCTTGCGGTTCAGGAAACCGTGACGGCACCGGCCCGGGTGAGGGAACAGACCCGCCTTGTCAGCCAGTGGCGCCTGGGATTTGATGGTCTGCAGCGGCAACTTCGTGGGTGTGATGAGTATCTGCCGGTTCCTTCGAATCCGCCCCGCCTTTTGAACAAAGGCTTTCCCGCCTTTTGCCGTTGGGCGGCGGCAAAAAAACAGCTGCGATTACCCGATACGGTGGACTTTGATCACTGGCAGGCGTTTGGCGTGCAACGGCTGGCCGAGGTTCGCCGCCATGAGCTGGTCAGGCATCTGTTCCGGCGCCCTCTGGAACTCTGGATGGTGTTGGATTACGCGCTTTTTCTGGAAGAACAGGGGTACAGGGTCAGGCTGGGGCATTTCTGCGACCGTTCACTGACACCCCGCAACCTGCTGCTTGATGCGGTCAGGGTTTCCGGTACTCAACCCGTTCAACACAGCCATCCCTGAAATACACATAGGTCAGCTCATAGAGCGCGCCGTAATAGCTGGTCTGGTAGATCCAGACTTCCTGGGGGCTGGTGTAGGTCTCAGGAGGGTTGCCGAAAGCACGGCGCACGTTGTCACGGGTCATGCCTCGCACCACCTGCTCACGAACCAGATAACGACGCAAATCGGTAGAGTTGATAAAACGGCATGTGCCGGCCTCTTTTTCTTGTTCTGACTCTTCGGTCTGCTCTTCTGGATCAGGGGACTCCTGCACCGGGAGGTTCTGATTGAAACTGCCGCCAATGCGGTTATCCCGTAGCTCAAGCGATTCAGCATCCTCGCCGCAGGGCTGGTCCGAGAACACCGTATTGCCGTCTTTTTCGCAGCGAAAAACCTGGGACTGCGCCGGCACTGCCAGAACAGAGAGCGTGAAGATCAGTGCCATGGCTCTGAGCATCGGTTCCTCGCATTTTTGCAGAAACAAAAAAAGGCGCCCGAAGGCAAGCCGTTTACCTTAAGTGGTGCTCGCTTCCGGGGCGGCCAAAATAAAAAGAGCCAGTGACCGATAATCACTGGCTCTTTTTTTGTCAAAATTTCTGAACATATCTTGAGAATAAATCCCTGTCTA